>Ga0180219_1000012_pt1 | contig 415790 bp, 400 predicted proteins | sample eDN3rd30CBELigMG_FD_151338 | JGI IMG/M metagenome (GOLD analysis project Ga0180219, IMG submission 151338) | Enriched Miracle-Growth compost microbial communities from Emeryville, California, USA - eDNA 3rd pass 30_C BE-Lig MG (version 2)... ... | reverse complement strand
GGCCTCCGAGAGGATGCGCAGCGCCTCCAGCGAACCGACCTCGACCATCATCTTGAAGGCCTGACCGAGCAGGAAGTCGCCGACCAGCACGCTCGCCTCGTTGCCCCACAGCATCCGGGCGGCGAGCTTGCCGCGCCGCATCTCGGAGCCGTCGACGACGTCGTCGTGCAGCAGCGTCGCGGTGTGCATGAATTCGACGGCCGCGGCGAGCTTCACGTCGCCGTCGCCCGAATAGCCGCAGAGCGCCGCCGTCGCGAGCGTCAGCATCGGACGCAAGCGCTTGCCGCCGGAGGAGATCAGGTGGTTCGCCACCTCCGGGATCATCACGACCTCGGAGCCGGTGCGCGACAGGATGAAGGCGTTGACGCGCTCCATGGCTGGAGCGACCAGCTTGAGGAGGGGCGCGAGGCCGGCGTCAGTTCCGGCGGCGCGCTCCTCTAACGGCACTACAACGCCCAATCGGAGCGCTCCCAACTGCCTCGGACCGGCGCGGACCGTAGCCATGCCCCTTGGGGCGGGCAAGCCGTAAAACGCGGGCGCGGCTCAGACCGGCAGCACCGCCCGCGCGGCGAGCAGCTTCTGGGAGGCGAACAGCAGCAGCACGACAGCGACGGCGAGAGCGACCACTTCAGCACGCATGACGAACTCCAGTCCCGAACCACCGGCACTTCATGGCCGGGGTCGCGGGCCGAAGTTGGGCCGCGCCGTGGCGCTCCCCGCCAAAAGCGTTAAACCCAGAGGAGACGCGCTGCGCTCCAACACAGGCGATGGCTCTTGCGGGAAATCATCAGAAGCAACGATCCGGTTCTGCTGTCCTTCGTCCGGGCGAGGCTCGCGGAGGAAGGGATCGAGCCGATCGTGGTCGACGGCAACATGAGCGTCCTTGAGGGCTCGCTCGGCATTCTGGCGAGCCGCGTGCTGGTCCCCGAAGAGGATGCGGCCCGGGCGCGGCGCGCGCTGGTGGAGAGCGGCCTCTCCCACGAACTCCGCCCCGAGACGCCGTGAACCAGGACGTCACGGACGACCTGTTCTTCGGCGGGCGCCTGCGGCTGCTCCAGCCGCGGCGGGGGCATCGTGTCGGGACGGACGCCGCCCTGCTGGTCGCGGCCGCCCGCTCGCGGCTGTCTGCGGGCGCCGTTGCGGCGGATCTGGGAGCGGGAACCGGCGCGGTCGGACTGGCGCTGGCCCATGCCGGCGCGGCCCGCGTCACGCTGGTGGAGATCGACGAGGATCTGGCGGCGCTCGCGACAGAGAACATCAGGCGGAATGGCCTGGAGGATCGCGCCTTTGCGTCCTGCGCCGACGTGGCGACGCTCGGAACGGCGCGCGGCCCTGCGGAGCCGGCGCTGGGATCCTGCTATCTCGTCGTGTCGAATCCGCCATTCGACGACGAGGCCCGGTTCCGGCTGTCGCCGGACGCCGCGAAATCGCGCGCGCATGGCGCGACGCCCGGGCTTCTCAGCGAGTGGGCGCAGGCGGCGAACCGCTTGCTGAAGCCGGGGGGATCGCTTGTGCTGATCCACCGGGCGGAGGCGCTGGGCGAGGTGCTGGACGCGCTTCAGGATCGGTTCGGCGACGTTCGCGTGCTGCCGGTCCATCCCCGTAGGGAGGCGCCGGCCGCGCGGATCGTCGTCGCCGCCCGAAAGGCCCGGCGCGGGCCGCTCGCGCTGCTGCCCGCGCTGGTCATGCATGGCGTCGACGGCGCCTTCACCGAACAGTGCGATGCAGCGCAGAGGGGCGAGGCGGACCTTCCGCTCGACTGATTTAAGCAGACTGAAGCGCCCCGGCCGGGCGCTTCAACGAAATCGGCCCCTTCAGGTCAGCGCCAGTAGCGGCGACCGCAGGTCTCCTGACGGCGAACAACGTAGCGGTAGCCGTTCCAGTAGCGGCGGGTGACGATGCGACACCGCGGCCCATAGGAGCGGTAGGCGCGATACGGCCGGTAGTAGGGCCGGTACGGACGGTAATACGGCCTGTAATGGTGGCGGTGGCCGTAGCCGTAGTAGGGGCCGCCGACGCCGATGTAGACGCCAGCCGAGGCGGGCGCGGGAGCGACGGCGAAGGCGCCGGCCGCGAGCGCTGTGGCGAGAACAAAGTTACGAACCATGATGTCCTCCTCGTTGAACCCAGAGCGGCGGCAGACCCGCCGGCCGGCTTCCCGTGCGATGAAACGCAGGCGGCGGCCGGCTTGGTTCCACGAATAGGCCGCTTCGGCTGAACCCGCTATGACGTACCCGTTCAGAGGATGTTCATCCGCCGGGCGCTGGTCGTTGTGGCCAACGCGGCGCCGCCTATATCCACCCCCATGACCACATCTCTCGCCGCTCTTCGCCGCCTCGCTGCGCCTGTTCTCCCCGAGCGCCTCCGAGGCGAGCGGCCGGTGGTTCCTGTCGTCCGGCTGCACGGCGCGATCGGCATGGGCGGGCCGTTGCGGCAGAACGTGACGATGGCCGGGGTCGCCGCAGCCCTCGAAAAGGCGTTCGCCATGCCGGGCGCGAAGGAGGTGGCGCTCATCGTCAACTCGCCCGGCGGTTCGCCGGTGCAGTCCCACTTGATCCACCAGCGCATTCGCGCGCTTAGCCGGGAGAAGGAGATTGGCGTCGCGGCGTTTGTCGAGGATGTCGCGGCCTCGGGCGGCTACATGATCGCCTGCGCGGCGGACGAGATCGTCGCCGACCCGTCCTCCATCGTCGGCTCGATCGGCGTCGTCTCCTCCGGCTTCGGCTTCGACCGCGCGATCGAACGGCTGGGGATCGATCGGCGGCTCTACGCCTCGGGCCGCAACAAGGCGATCCTGGACCCGTTCCAGCCCGAGAAGGCCGAGGATGTCGAGCGGCTGAAAGAGCTGCAGCGCGAGGTGCACGACCACTTCATCGCGCTTGTGAAGGAACGCCGCGGCGCGGCTCTGTCGGACCATCCGGACATGTTCACCGGCGCGTTCTGGTCGGGCGCGGCGGCGCTGGACCTCGGCCTCGTCGACCGGCTCGGCGATCTGCGCACGACGATGCGCGAGCGCTGGGGTGAGAAGGTCGAGCTCAAGCCCGTGACGCCGAAAGCCTCGCTGCTGAAGCGACTGTCGGGACGTGGCGAGGGCGTCGGCGTTGGTCTCGCAGAAGAAGCGCTGGCGGCGCTCGAGGCGCGCGCGCTCTGGGGTCGCTTCGGCCTTTGACGCGCCGCCGCACGGCGGCCAAGATCGCGAGCGATCGTCGCATTCGCCATCTTTGCCCGTGACCGGAGCGCGCGCATGCCGCCTTTTCTTCTGATTGCCGCCGCAGCCGCCGGCGCGGTGTTCGGCGCCAAGGCGCTGAAGCGCGAATGGCTGCGGGTGAACCGCGAGCTGGACCGCAACGAGCCCGTCTCGTCGGTCGCCGAGCAGGCTGCGCGCCCGACCCTGAGGCGCGACCCCGCCACCGGCGAGTGGCGGCCGCAGTAGCACGCGCAGAGCGTCGCTGGCCTCGATGGGATTGAGATCAGCCGCCGCGCCTTGACCCCCCGGGGCGCCCCAACTAGCGTCCGCGCGCCTTCGCACCGGACGCCCGACCGCCTCATGACCGACGACCCGATGAGCCCCAAAAAGTCCTTCCAGGGGCTCATTCTGACGTTGCAGCGCTTCTGGGCGGAGCAGGGCTGCGTGATCCTGCAGCCCTACGACATGGAGGTCGGCGCCGGCACCTTCCACCCGGCGACCACCTTGCGGGCGCTCGGTCCCCGCCCGTGGAAGGCGGCCTATGTGCAGCCTTCGCGGCGGCCCAAAGACGGGCGCTATGGCGAGAACCCGAACCGGTTCCAGCACTATTACCAGTTCCAGGTCATCCTGAAGCCGAGCCCCGACAACCTCCAGGACCTCTATCTGGACAGCCTCAAGGCCATCGGCCTCGACCCCACGGTGCACGACGTGCGCTTTGTCGAGGACGACTGGGAAAGCCCGACGCTGGGCGCCTGGGGTCTCGGCTGGGAGTGCTGGTGCGACGGCATGGAGGTGTCGCAGTTCACCTATTTCCAGCAGGTCGCAGGCGTCGACTGCAATCCGGTGTCCGGCGAGCTGACATACGGGCTCGAGCGTCTGGCGATGTACATCCAGGGCGTCGATCGCGGCTTCGACCTCAACTTCAACGGCCGCGAAGGCGCCGAGAAGGTCACCTATGGCGACGTCTTCCGGCAGGCCGAGCAGGAATATTCGCGGTTCAATTTCGAGAACGCCGACGTCGAGCTGCTGAAGCGGCACTTCCAGGACGCCGAGCAGGAATGCAAGGCGTTGATCGAGGCCGGGGAGGCCGATGGCCGGCTGATGGCGATGCCGGCCTATGACCAGGCCATCAAGGCGAGCCACGCCTTCAACCTGCTCGACGCCCGGGGCGTGATCTCGGTGACCGAGCGCCAGAGCTACATCCTTCGCGTGCGCGACCTCGCCAAGGCCTGCGGCGCCGCCTGGCTCAAGACCGAAGCCGGCGGAGCGGCTGCCTGATGCCCGATTTTCTTCTCGAACTGCTCTCCGAAGAGATCCCGGCGCGCATGCAGGCGCGGGCGGCGGACGATCTCAGACGGCTCGTCACCGACGCGCTGGTCGAGCGCGGACTGATCTATGAGGGCGCCAAAGCGTTCGTGACGCCGCGCCGGCTGGCGCTGGTCGTCGCCGGCCTGCCCGGGCGGCAGCCGGATCGCAGCGAGGAGCGCAAAGGGCCGCGCGTCGGCGCGCCCGAGAAAGCGCTCGAGGGTTTTCTGAAGGCCGCCGGCTTGGCTTCGATCGACGAGGCCGTCGTCCAGTCCGATCCGAAGGGCGACTTCTACGTCGCCCGCACCGTGAAGCCCGGCCGCGCGACCGCAGAAGTCATCGCTGAGATCATGCCGGCGATCATCGCCGGCTTCCCGTGGCCCAAGTCGATGCGCTGGGGCTCGGGAACGCTGCGCTGGGTGCGGCCGCTGCATTCGATCGTCGCGACGTTCGGCTCGACCCAGGAGGAGCCCGAGATCGTCCGTTTCGAGATCGGCGGGATCGTGTCCGGCGATCTCACGCGCGGCCATCGCGTCCACGCGCCGGGAGAGATCCGCGTCAGGCGCTTCGACGATTACGTCGACGCGCTGCAGAAGGCGCACGTCGTGCTCGACGCCGAGCGCCGCCGCGACGTGATCCGCGCCGACGCCCGCACGCTCGCGCAGGCGCAGAATCTCGAGCTGGTCGAGGACGAGGCGCTGGTCGAGGAGGTGGCGGGCCTCGTCGAGTGGCCGGTCGTGCTGATGGGCGCCTTCGAGGAGGATTTTCTCGAAGTGCCCGAGGAGGTCATTCGCGCGACCATCCGGGCGAACCAGAAATGCTTCGTGCTGCGCCGCGCCGACGGCCGGCTCGCCAACCGCTTCATCCTCGTCGCCAATCTGGAGGCGGCGGATGGCGGCGCGGCGATCGTCCACGGCAATGAGCGCGTGGTGCGGGCGCGGCTGTCCGACGCGCGCTTCTTCTGGGAGACCGACAAGAAGACGCGCCTCCAAGACCGGCTCGAGAAGCTGAAGTCGATCACCTTCCACGAAAAGCTCGGCACGCAGCATGAGCGGGTCGAGCGCATCGAGCGGCTCGCCCGCGAGCTTGCGCCGCTGGTGGGCGCCGATCCGGACAAGGCCGGGCAGGCCGCTCGGCTCGCCAAGGCCGATCTGGTCACCGAGATGGTCGGCGAGTTCCCCGAGCTGCAGGGTCTGATGGGCCGCTATTACGCTGAGGCAGAGGGGCTCGACCCCGAGGTCGCAGCCGCGCTCGAGGAGCACTATCGGCCGCAGGGGCCCTCGGATCGCGTCCCGGCCGCGCCTGTGTCGATCGCAGTGGCGCTCGCCGACAAGATCGACACGCTGGTCGGCTTCTGGGCGATCGACGAGAAGCCGACGGGCAGCAAGGACCCCTATGCGCTCAGGCGCGCGGCGCTCGGCGTCGTGCGGATCGTGCTGGAGAATGAACTGCGACTGCGGCTGCTGTCAGTTCTGCGCGCCGAGGTGGCGCTCGATCTGCTGGCCTTCTTCGCCGACCGTCTCAAGGTCCAGCTCCGGGAGCAGGGGGCGCGGCACGATCTCGTGGACGCCGCGCTCGCGGCGGGCTCACCTCTCCCCGGCGGGGAGAGGTCGCGAGGCGAAGCCGAAGCGGGTGAGGGCCTTTCTTCGACCGATCAGCCCCCTCACCCGGCGCTGCGCGCCGACCTCTCCCCACTGGGGAGAGGTGAAGAACAGCGCGCGTCTCAGAACGACGACCTCGTGCTGATCGTCCGGCGGGTCGAGGCCCTCGGAAGGCTGCTCGAGACGGACGATGGCAAGAACCTGCTCGCCGGCTACAAGCGCGCCGCGAACATTCTTCGGGCCGAGGAAAAGAAAGACGGCGTCGGGGCCTTCGAAGGCGAGGCCGACTGCGCCCTGCTGACCGAAAAGGCCGAGATCGATCTGTCGAAGGCGCTCGATCTCGCCGCGCCGGCTGCGGCCGAGGCGGTGCGTCGGGAAGATTTCGCGCTTGCGGCCGCGGCGCTCGCGCGGCTCCGGCCCGAGGTCGACGCCTTCTTCGATCAGGTGACGGTGAACGCGCCTGATCCTGCGCTTCGCGCCAACCGGCTGAAGCTGCTCGCGCGGCTGCGGCGCGCGACGCGCGCGCTGGCGGATTTCGACCGTATCGCCGGCTGAGGCTGTCGCTACTGCGCGTGCAGCACGTGGATGCGTCCCCCGCGGGGACGCGCCACACGTTCGGCGAGCTGCGCCCGCGCGAAGCAGCGATAGAGCGAACGTTCCTCGACGGAGGCCGCAGCCTCGGGCTGAGGTTCATCCGGGCGCCATGGCCTCTCAGGATGGTCGCGGCGGAACAGGTTCATCGCGAGACTTTCGACAGGGTCGATCATGGCGCGCATCAAAGGGCCTCCATGGCCGCCGAACGCCCGCTTTCAAGAACAGTTGCAATGAATTTCCTGAGACCTCGCGTCAGAGTTAATGCAATCTTACAAGCGCGCGGCTGTGGAACGACAGACACGTCGCCTTTGCTGACTGGGCGAACGCTCGCGCCTCTCTATTTTGGTGCTCTGACGCGCGCATGATCGCGGGGCGGCAGCGGAAGCTGTGATCAGCTCCCGCCGGCGCGCGAGATTGAGAAGGGTGCGCTTTCGGTGAAGCTGTCGCGGCGAGCTTCCATGACCGACGCGGCTTTGCTGGAGCTCGTTGGGCTTCTGTTCTGTTCCCCCGCGCCGATCATGATCGTCGGCGCTGCGCTTATCGGCGTCGGCGCGCTCGCGACCGCCCAGCACGGCGATCCCGTGGTGGCGGTGGTGACCGTGCTCGCCATCGTGGTCACTGCGCTGCGGCTCGGGCTCGTCTGGATGTTCCGCCGCAACACGGCCGCGCTCACGGCGCCCGCCGCCCGCCGGTGGGAACTCGCCTACGCGGTCGGCAGCCTGATCTTCGCGGCCTGTCTGGCGGCGCTGTCGTCGCGCATTCTGCTCACCGGCTCAGTGCCGCTGCAGATCATGGCGGCATGCCTGCTGTTCGGCTATTGCGCCGGAATGGTGACCCGGGTCGCGATACGTCCCTGGATCTGCATTCCAAGCGAGGTCATGGCCACAGCGCCCATCGTGGCCACCCTGCTTTGGCGAGGTGAGCCCGATGACGGGGCTCTGGCGGCGTTCCTGACGTTCTTTCTGGTCGCGAGCTTCGAGACGGTCGCACACAGCCACCGCACCGCCCTGGCGCTGATCTCCAGCAAGCAGCAACTTGCCGCGCTGGCGCGGCAGGACCATCTGACGGGTCTTCCCAACCGACTGGCTCTGCTGGACGCGACCGCCGGCCGCCTCGGCGGGGCGGGGGGCGGCGTCGCGGTGCATTGCCTCGACCTCGACCGCTTCAAGCCGGTGAACGATCGCTACGGACATCCCGTCGGCGACGCGCTCCTTAAGACGGTCGCGCGCCGGCTGGAGGCGGCCGTTCGCCCCGAGGACGCGGCGATCCGCGTCGGCGGCGACGAATTCATCGTCGTGCAGGCTGATGCGCCCAACGCTGCGTCGGCGGAGATGCTGGCGCGCCGCATCATCCGCGCGATCAGCGCACCCTACATGATCGACGGCGTGGAGATCCGGATCGGAGTCAGCATCGGCATCGCGCTCGCCCCCAAGGACGGCGCGGCTCTCAATGAGCTGATCGCCTGCGCGGACCAGGCGCTCTACCACGCCAAGGCGCAGGGGCGGGACGGCTTCCGCTTCTATGACGCAGCCGACGGGCAGGTGGGGAGCGAAGCCATGGTCGCCGCGTGGAAGCGCAAGGAGCCGGCCTGAGCCTATTCGGCGGCCTCCTGCGTGGGGCCATCGTCGAGAAAGCCGCCGGATTGTCTCCGCCACAGCGCGGCGTACAGGCCGCCGAGGGCGATCAGTTCGGCGTGCGAGCCTTGCTCGACGATACGGCCCTCGTCCAGCACCACCAGGCGGTCCATCCGGGCGATGGTCGACAGCCGGTGCGCCACCGCGATCACGGTCTTGCCGGCCATGACGGCGTCGAGGCTGGTCTGGATTGCGGCCTCGACTTCGGAATCGAGCGCCGACGTCGCCTCATCGAGCACGATGATCGGCGCGTCCTTCAGGATCACGCGCGCGATCGCGATCCGCTGACGCTGGCCGCCAGAAAGCTTCACGCCGCGTTCGCCGACATGCGCGTCATAGGCCGTGCGGCCGTGCAGATCGCTCAGGTTGAGGATGAAGTCGTGGGCCTCAGCCCGCTTCGCGGCGGCGACGATCTCGTCCTGGCTGGCGCCGGGGCGGCCATAGGCGATGTTGTCCCGGATCGAGCGGTGCAGCAGCGAGGTGTCCTGCGTCACGACGGAAATCTGCTCGCGCAGCGATTCCTGCGTAGCGCGCGATATGTCCACCCCGTCGATCAGAATGCGCCCCGAGGCCGGATCGAAAAATCGGAGCAGCAGGTTCGCGAGCGTCGACTTGCCTGCGCCGGAACGGCCGACGAGGCCGATCTTCTCGCCGGGCCTGATGTGGAGCGAGAAGTCGTCGATCACCTTGCGCGGCGCGCCATAGCCGAAGCTCACCCGCTCAAACCGGATGTCGCCATGCCGCACCGCGATCGGCTCGGCGGCGGCGTGGTCCGCAAGCTGCAGCGGCCGGGCGATGGTCGCGAGCCCTTCCTGCACCACGCCGACATTCTCGAAGATCGCTGAGACCTGGAACGCCACCCAGCCCGACATCGAGACCACCTGCCAGGACAGCGGGATCGCCATCGCGACCGCGCCGATCTCGATCGAGCGCGACGAGGCGAGGGCGATCGCCGAGACCGTGACCGCCGAGACCAGCAGCGCGTTGAGGATCTGGAGCGAAACGGCGAAGCTCGTGACCAGCCGGAACTGTCGCTGGAAGCGCGACATCAGCGTGTCCATCGCCTCGCCGACATAGGAATCCTCGGCGCGGGCGCGCGCGAACAGCTTCACGGTCAGGATGTTGGTGTAGCTGTCGACGATCCGGCCGGTGAGCTGCGAGCGGGCCTCGGAAGCCGCGCGCGAGCGGTCGCGCATGCGCGGCACGAAACGCCAGAGCAGCGCCGCATAGCCCACGAACCAGACCCCGAGCGGGATCGCGAGGCGGGGGTCGGCGGAGGCCAGCAACAGCAGGGCGCTCGCGCCGTAGACCGCGATGTACCAAATCGCCTCGACCGTCTGGACCACGCTCTCGCGCAGCGCCGGGCCGGTCTGCATCACCTTGTTGGCGATCCGGCCCGCAAAATCGTTCTGGAAGAAGCCCCAGGACTGCCGCACCACATGGTAGTGCGACTGCCAGCGGATGAGGTTCGAAAAACCTGGCCCGATCGCCTGGTTGGCGATCAGGCCGCGCCCGAACAGCACCGCCGGTCGGAACAGCAGGAGCGTGCAAACGAGACCGGCGATCAGCGGCCAGCCATCCGCGAGGAGCCGTTCCGGGGGCGTGTGGGTGACCAGCGAGACGAGGCGGCCGACGAAGAAGGGCACCGAAGCGTCGGCGAGGCCGAGCAGCAGGCCCGCCAGCAGAAGGCCGCCGAACAGGCCCTTCGCCTGCCGCAGGAAATGCCAGTAGAAGCCGAGCAGCCGCGCCGGCGGCTCTGGCCGCTCCGGCGTCGCGGTCGGATCGATGAGAGATTCGAAGATGCGGAACATGCGGCGAGGATATGGCGCCTCCGCAGGGCGAACTTAAGGCCCTAAGGGCGCCAAGCCTCGTGGCCCGCGAGCCCTTCGCGGCTCAGTCGTCGCGATAGACCTTCTCGCGGCGCTCATGGCGCTCCTGCGCCTCGATCGACAGCGTCGCGATCGGGCGGGCGTCGAGGCGGCGAAGCGAGATCGGCTCGCCGGTCTCCTCGCAATAGCCGTAGGATCCATCCTCGATCCGAGCCAGCGCAGCGTCGATCTTGGCGATCAGCTTGCGCTGCCGGTCGCGGGCGCGGAGCTCGATCGCCCGGTCGGTTTCGGACGACGCCCGATCGACCAGGTCGGGATGGTTCTGATTCTCGTCCTGCAGGTGCTCGAGCGTCTCGCGGCTCTCGCGCAGGATCTCCTCACGCCAGTTCAGCAGCTTGTCGCGGAAGTAGCGCCGCTGCCGCTCGTTCATGAACGGTTCGGTCTCGGAAGGCCGATAGTCGTCTGCCAACTCGACGCTCATGTGGATGCCTCTGGGTACCGCACGCGGGGGAGGTCGGACGGCGCGGAATATACTCATCCGCTCGCCGCCCGACAATCGCTTCCGTTCACCACGAAGCCATTGATATCGATACGTAATTTTCCGATACGTAAAAACCCGTGCTCGCCGGGAGGGTCACAGCCCACGCTTTGCGAGCTCGACATGGGCGCGCACTTCGATGGCCGAGAGCGTCTCGTCGAGTCCCGCATCGCCGGTTTCGCCGCGTCGTTCCGCCAGGCTCTGCGCCAAGCCCGCGAGAGCCCGCGGGTCGGCGCGCCCGTCGATCAATGCAAGTTTGAGGTCGTCCAGCGCGTCCAGCAGCCCGCGGCCGCGGCGCATCGCGCGTCGGCGTCGCTGACGCGGCGTCTCCTCCTCGGCCTGAAGCGCCAGCAGCGCGTCCAGCCCAGGCGCGGACAGCGCCGGCGCCGCCGGACGCCGCGACTCCGCTGCGGCCGGATCCGAGATCCGGAACCCGCCCGACCCCGATGTCCGGGCCGCGCCGCCGCCCGAGAACGCGCGACCGAGACCGTCGATTCGCATCCTGCCGCCCCCGCAGCGGTTCCTTCCGCTCCTCGCCACATGAACCGGTTATGCTTAACTTCGCGTTAATGACCCGGCAGAATCTGCCGGCTGCGACCGGATATTGCCGGGGCCTTGCGGCGCGCAGCGCACCCTTTTGGAGGCGGAACGTCCTCAGTTTCGAGGCGTGACGAGCAACGGCACGGTCTTCGCATCGTGGTGGCCGAGAGTACCGTTCTGCGAAGCCGCCGCCGATGTCCGACCATCCCTTCCGCCGCCTCGTCTCCGCCGCGCTCGCCGCGGCGCTGGCCTGCTGCGCCGCCGCGCCTGGGTTGGCCGCCGATCTGGCGGCGAAGGCTGATTACGCCCAGCCAAGCCGGGCCGTCGTGCAGGCGTCAGCTCGTGGCCACGCCTTCGCCCATGGCGATGATGGCGGACCAAGCAGGGGAGGCGTCACCTCGCGCATCAAGGACCTCGCCGACATCGAGGGCGTCCGTGAGAACCAGCTGGTCGGCTACGGCCTTGTGGTCGGCCTTAACGGCTCCGGCGACACGCTCAACGCGGCGCCCTTCACCAAGCAGAGCCTGCAGTCGATGCTCGAGCGGCTCGGCGTCAACACGCGCGGCGCCACGCTCCGCACCAAGAACGTCGCGGCCGTGATGGTGACCGCCAATCTCCCGCCGTTCGGCACGCAGGGCACCCGCATCGACGTGACCGTCTCGGCGCTGGGCGATTCCACCAGCCTGCAGGGCGGCACGCTGATCGTCACGCCGCTGATGGGCGCGGACGGCGCGGTCTACGCGGTCGCGCAGGGCTCGGTCGCGGTCATCGGCTTCAACGCCCAGGGCGAAGCCGCCCAGGTGGTGCGCGGCGTGCCGACCACGGGCCGGATCTCCAATGGCGGGCTGATCGAACGCGAGATTCCGTTCGCGCTGAACAACCTTTCGACGGTCCGGCTTGCGCTGCGCAATCCGGATCTCACCACCGCGCGCCGGATCGCGGCGGCGATCAACCAGTTCATCGGCAAGGGCGTCGCCGAGCCGCTCGATCCCTCTTCGGTCGCGCTCAAGATGCCGAAGAGCTATCAGGGCAACATCGTGCAGCTGCTGACGGAGGTGGAGCAGCTGCGCGTCGAACCCGATCAGCTCGCCAAGATCGTCATCGACGAGCGCTCCGGCATCATCGTCATGGGCCAGGACGTGCGGGTGTCCACCGTCGCGGTCGCCCAGGGCAATCTGACCGTGACGATCACCGAGACGCCGGTCGCCAGCCAGCCGGAGCCGTTCACCGACGGCGAGACTGTGGTGACGCCGCGCACCGAGATTTCAGTCGACACCGACAAGAACCGCCGCCTCGCGATCGTGCGCGAGGGCGTCAATCTGCGGCAGCTCGTGGATGGCCTGAACGCCATCGGGGTCGGGCCCCGCGACCTGATCGCGATCCTGCAGGCGATCAAGGCCGCCGGCGCGCTGCAGGCCGAGATCGAGGTGATGTGATGGCTGACGCCGCCGCAGCAGCCACGCCGGCCCTCGCCGCGCTCGGCGCCCAGAAGGCCTACGGCGCCAGGACGCCCGCCAAGGCGGCCGACAAGCTCGACGCGGTCGCGCAGGATTTCGAGGCGGTCTACCTGACCCAGATGATGGAGCAGATGTTCTCCGGGCTTGGCGACGGCGGGCCGCTCGGCTCCGGCGAGGCCGGGAGCGCCTACCGATCGATGCTCGCCGACCAGTACGGCAAGACCATTGCGGCCAGCGGCGGGATCGGCCTGGCCGACGACGTGCGCCGCGAACTCATTGCGATCCAGCAGGGAGGCCAATCCTCATGATCAACCGACGCCGCGCCGCGGCGCTCGCCGCGCCCAAGGCTCCGCTGTCCGTGCAGGAGGCTGCGGAACGCCTGGAGCGCACCGCGGACACGGTCGCGCGGCTGACGGCGGTGATCGTCGAGGAGACGCGCCTCGTCCGGGCCGGCGCCTATGGCGCCGCTGACGGGTTGCGGCAGGCGAAGGGCGAACTGTCCGGGCGCTATATGCTCGACGTGCAGAGCCTGCAGGCGAGCGCCGAGGCGGTGGCCGCGCAGCCGCGCGAGGCGGTGGGCGAGGTGGAGCGGCTGCACGTCGCCTTCCGGGCGGCGCTCGACGAAAATCTCGCCGTGCTGGGCACCGCGCGCTCCGTCGCCGAGAGCCTGCTGCGCGGCGTCGCCGAAGAGGTCGGCGCGCGCGCGGCGCCGCGCACCTATGACGCGCGCGGCGGCTCGTACGAGCAGCGGCCCTCGGCCGCGCCGATTTCGCTGTCGCGCGGCGCCTGACGGCGCCTCCGCGATTCGCACAAGCGGCCGTTAACCCCATCTCCTAACATGGAATTAACGCGGCCTCCGGCAGAGTGGTCTGGCGCGCAGCCTCGTCGGCGCGCCGAACCCTCGGAGGACGAGATGGACGCTGCGATCGGATCGCTCGTCACGCCCGCCGCGGCTCTCAGGGCCCCAGGCGGCGCCGGCGCGCGCGTCGAGCCTGCGCCGCAGCCGGAGAGCTCAGGCGATCAACGGTCTCCCGGCTTCGCCGGTTCGGGCGCCGAAGCCTCCCGGCGGGAGGTGATCGAGGACGAACGCACCGGAACCTTCGTGTTCCGGCTCGTCGACGTCACGAGCGGCGAGGTGACCTCCCAGACGCCCAGCGAAGCGCGGCTGAAGCTCAGGGCCTATATCGACGCGCTCGTCGCCGACAATGCGAGCGGCCCGTCGCTCGAGCGGTTCGTCTGAGGCTCAGCCGCGCAGGCCCTCTGCGATGTTGCGGTTGATGTCGATCAGCGCGGTGAGCTGTTCGGCGCGCGGCTCGGCCTCGACCGAGGAGCAGCGGCCCAGCACGAACAGCGCGATCTTGCGGATGTTCGCCTTGGTGGCGGCGTCGAGCGGGTTTTCGGCCCGCATCACCGAGCTCAGGAAGACCGTCCAGAGCTTGCGGTTGAAGATTGCGGCCTGGCGCGCTCCGGATTGGTCGAAGGGGCTGGAGGTCTGGGCGGCCGCAAAGCGGGCTGCGGCTCTCAGGAGAAGTTGAGCGTCCCGTTCACGCGGGTTCGCTGTCGTCTGCGCCATTCTCGCGTAGGCCTGCGCTCCGCTCTGCATGCTCGAATATACTCGCCTCGTACGCAACCAACTTGCGCGCTTCCCGAAAAGCTTTGTAAAGCGACCCGGTTAAGACGCAGTTATTCATGCGCTCGACGATTTCGAGCATGCTGGGCGCGGCTTTCAGCGCGTCCCGCGTCAGCTCGGTGTAGATCGGCAGCAGCCGGTCGGTGGACCCGGCGAGATACATCATCTGCACTGCGTAGCAGATGCGCTTGGCGGGCGTGTCCGCCTCGTCCTCCTGCAGGATATCGCGCTCGCGCAGAACAGGATCCTGGCCATCGATCAGGAGGCTCGTGCGCGAGGCGCCGTTGGTCACGACGGAGCGGCCGATGACGATGCGCTCGCCGGGCTTGAGTTCGACTTTCAGGGTCATGCCACGACAGATAGCACAGCTTCAAAAACGAAGCGCGGCGGAGGCTTGGGCCTCCGCCGCGCTTCGCAGAGAAGGTTAGGGGATTTCAGCGCAGGAGCTGGAGGATCGCCGAATCCTGCTGCGTGGAGATCGAGAGCGAGGAGACGATCAGCGACTGCTTGGTCTGCAGCGTCGCGAGATTGGCGGCTTCCTCGTTGGTGTCCGCGGCGGTCAGCATGTTGGCGCCGTCCTGCAGCGTGCCCACCATGTCCTTGGTGAAGGTCTCGCGGGTCTGCACGATCTGCAGCTGTGAGCCGAACTTGGCGGACTGCGCCTCGATCGTCTTGAACGACTTCTCGATCTGGTCGAGGACGCCGTTGATCGAGGAGGAGTCGTAGAAGTCATCCGCCGAGATCGCCGACAGGCCGACGCCGTTGGCGTCGAACTGCACGCCCTTGACGTTGAGCTTGGACGAGCCGTCCTCGTTGAAGATGACGTCGAGATCGTCGCCCATCAGAAGGTTGACGCCATTGTAGTTGGCGTCCTTGGCGATCGTGTTGATCTCCTTCAGCGCGGCGTTGTAGTCATCCGCGAAGTCGGCGCGCTTCTGCGCGGCCGCGGCGTCGAGCACCGGCGCGCTGAAGGTCGTGGTGGTGAACGCGTTGGTCGCGCCGGTCGCGGTGCCGCTGATCGCGGCGGGCGTGCTGTTGGCGACGGAGTTGTCCGTCTCGATCTTCAGCTTGTGGGTCGTGGCGTCGAACGTCGCGTCCAGGAGAACGTTGTTCTTCTCGAGATAGGCGTTCAGCTCGTCCAGCGTGTCGACCTGGTTGGCCGCCGTGCCGAACGTCACGGTGACGTTGCCGCCGTCCTTGTCCTTGACGACCAGCGTGTCGCCGCTCGCCAGCACCGTTCCGCCGAGAAGGTTCTGCGCGGTCGCGTCGTCGCCGAGCGCGTCCGACTCGATGCCTGCCTTGGTTTCGACAGCGAGCGGCGACTGAAGCGCCGATCGCGCGGTCGCCTTGAGCGAGTTCACGATGTCGGTGATGGCCTTGATGCCGTTGTCCGCCGCCTTGAGCGTCTGGACCGAGGATCCAACGGTGTCGAGCAGGGTATTGAGATCGCTCGCCCGCCGGTCCAGCGCGTTCGCTGTGAAGAAGCTCGACGGATTGTCGAAGGCCGAGTTGACCTTCTTGCCGGTCGACAGCCGCTCCTCGGTCTGGTTGAGGAGATCGGTCGTGGACTGGAGGCTCCGGAGATTGGAGCGGACAGCGGAATTGAGAACGACGTCGGCCATTGAAGGGCTCCTAACGGGAGACGCCTCAGCAGGGCGCAGACGTAACCTAGGCTGTTAACCTTAATGAGCGGTTAAGGTTAATGCTTCTTGCGATGTTCCTCGTTCAGGCGGCTCGATGAAACGAGAAGAGGGCGGAAGCCGAAGCTTCCGCCCTCTGTTTGTAGGCGCGGAGATGCGTCGCGATCAGCGCAGCAAGCTGAGGATGTTCTGCTCCTGCGAGGTCGAGATCGACAGCGAGGAGACGATCAGCGACTGCTTGGTCTGAAGGGTCGCGAGATTCGCGGCTTCTTCATTGGTGTCGGCGTCGGTGAGGGCGCCGGCGCCGTCCTGCAGCGTGCCGATCATGCTCTTCGTGAAGGTCTGCCGCGTCTGCACGATCTGCAGCTGCGAGCCGAACTTCGAGGAGGTCTGCTCCAGCGTGGAGGCGGCCTTGTCGAGCTTGGCGATGACGTCGTTGATCGAGTTCGAGTCGTAGAAGTCGTCGGCGCTGACTTCGGTGATCCCGAGGCTCGCGGCGTCGAAGTCGACGCCCTTGACGTCGAGCTTGGAGGAGCCGTCCTCGTTGAACACGATGCTGAGGTCGTCGCCGTTGAGCAGGTTCACGCCATTGTAGCTCGCGTCCTTGGCGAGCGACGAGATCTGCTTCAGCGCGTCGTTGAAGTCCTTACGGTAGTTGTCGCGGGTGTCCTTGCCGGCGCCGCTGACGACCGGAGCGGAGAAGCTCGCGCTCGCGAACGCCTGACCGGAAGCCGTGGCGGTGCCCTCGAGATCCACCGGCGTCTCGTTGGCGGCGGCGTTCGACGTCGTGAAGGTCAGCGTGCCCTTCTTGGTCGCAGCGTCGACGGAGACCGAGGCCTCGAGGTCGACATTGTTGTCCGAGAAGAACTTGTTCAGTTCGTCGAGCGTGTCGATGCCGCCGGAGCTGAAGGTGAGGCTCTTGGTGTTGCCGTCGCGATCCTGGACCTTGAGGGTCTTGTTCGCGAGGTTGGTGTCGGACGGGGCGGTGCGGGCGGTGTCGCCGGCGGTCAGGCCGAGCTTCGTCAGCGTGGCGCTCGAGCCGGCGATCGTCAGGTCGCGGTCGACGCCGGTGCTGATGGTCAGCTTGCCGGAAGCGACGGTCGAGGCGGTGCTGGCGCCGGTGATCTCATCGATCTTCGAGAGCAGCGTGCTCACGTCGTCGGTGATGTTCACCTGGTTGCCGGTCGCGCCCGAGGCGACGAAATCGATCTGCGTGCCGTTGATGGTGATCGACTCGCCGGCGGTGAGGCCGCTCGCCAGGTTGTCCGAAGACGCGCCGGCCGTTCCGGACAGCTTGGTCGCGCCGGTGATGGCGGCGGCCGTGCCGGTGTTGTCGTTGTTGACGGCCGAGCCGGCGACGGTTGCGTTGGTGTAGGTGCCGCCGAGCAGGTTCGTCTCGGTCAGGTTCGCGATCGCGGAAGAGCTGATCGAGGCCTTGGTGGTCACCGCCTGGGTCGACTGCACCGCGCTGCGGGCGGTCGCCTTGAGGCTCTCGATCACGTCGTTGATCGCGGTGATGCCGTTGTCGGCAGCCTTCAGCGTCTGGACCGAGTTGGAGACGCTGTCCAGCATGTTGTTCAGGTCGCTCGCGCGGCGGTCGAGAGCCTGCGCGGTGAAGAAGCTCGACGGATTGTCGAGCGCCGAGTTGACCTTCTTGCCGGTGGAGATGCGCTGCTCGGTCTGGCCCATCAGTTCGGAAGTCGACTGAAGGGAACGGAGGTTCGAGCGAACGGCAGCGCTCAGGGTAACGCCAGACATGCCAGTCTCCTGTCCTAGGAGTTTGATGTGACGCCCCGTCCTGAGGCGCGTTACGACAGTCTGGCTGGGCTCGCTAAGCGCGGGTTAAAGGCCCGCTGGGTTCCGCAATCAGGCGCAGGAAGTTTCTGGCATGGTTAAGAGAGTGCGAAGCTCGATCGTTACAGGAAGTTGACCAGGCTGAGGTCCTTCAGCGTCGCGGTTGCCTGATAGCTCGCCTGGAGCTGGGTCTGCAACGCCAGTATCTTCAGCGTCACCTCGTCCTTGTCCACGCTCTCCACACTGGAGATCGCGTCCTGGGCGATCGCTTTGGCCGCCGCGTGCCGGCTGCTCGCAGCCTTGATCGCGGTGTTGGCGGTGGCGAGGTCGGTCGCCATCGTCTTGACCGCGGCGGTCGCGTCGCTGGAGCCGAGCGCCGTGATGGTCCGGTTGGCGAGCGCCGAATAACGGGCTTTCGCATTGGCGTCGTCAGCCGAAAACGTCATCGCCGAGAAGACGGCGAGGTTCTGCACCACCTGGCGCGCGCCGGGCTCGTTGGCCCGCGCCCCGTAGGCGATGGTGACGCCGTCGTCGATCTTCGCCGCCGCGGTCTTGCGCGGATCGTCGGTCCCGGTCTCGCCGACATACCAGGAGACGGTCTTGTCGGCGGTGTCCGTGGCGTCGAGCGACGTGGCGTTCTGCAGCGCCGCGATCCGCTCGGCGTCGGTCGCATAGGTCCCGTCGAACCCGGCGACGCGAGCGGGGCCGCCCCCCGCAGGAGCGTTGAAGAAGTCCTCGCCGGCCTGAACCGCGGAAGCCGCGACCAGCGCCGTGTCCGCCCGGGTCTTGAGCGCCGCGTCGAAGCTTGCTCGCATATTGGCGGCGGTCTCCTCAGGCGTCGCGCCAATGCGGAACTCGCCCTCGGCGAGCGCCGAGGCGTCGTCCGCGGCCTTGACCGTCAGCACGATCTCCTCGGTCGAGCCGTCCGGCAGCGTCAGCCCGATCCGCGTCTGGTCGCCGGTCTCGGGCTGTCCCGTCAGACCGAGCGTAATCGCAGCGGGCGAGCCCACAGGGCCGCTCGCGGCGCCGTTGGTCATGGACGACGACATCGACGAGATCTTGAAGCCAAAGGGCCCTGACGCCTCCTCGGCGACGGTGAAGGAGGAACCGGAGACTGCGGAGACGTCGATCCGGCCGCGGCCGTCCGCGCCAAGGTCGGCGAGCCGGCGCTCGGCGGTCACCGTTCGCAGGCCGGCCTTGCCGCCGTCATCCGAGAGAATGGCGTCGGCGGACAGCACCGGCTTGGTGTCGGTCGCGCGCCCCGAGAACACGAAGCGCCCGCCGACGTCGGTGTTGAGCTGCGAGATCGCATCCTGCAGGTCGACGGCCGCCTGAGACTGCGTGACGGTCACCGAACCGGTGGTCAGGGTGAAGTCGTTCGGATCGGCGAGCTTGTACTCGGCGCCGATGTCATCGAGGCGCTGCAGCGCCGTGGCCATGATGTTGACCCGCGTGCTGACGGTCGCGGCGGTGGCGTCGTAGGCGGAGAGCGTGGCGAGCTTCGCCCGCATCGCGAGCGACGTCGCGCGTCCGTCGCCCAGCCCCGCATAGGTGGTCGACACCATGCCGGTCGAAAGCTGCTGCGTCAGGTCGCTCAGCTGCGACCGGCTTTTCGCCAGCGCGTCGACGAGGCTGGGGCGGCCGACGCCGCTCGCCGCATAGGGTCCGATCGAGGTCATGGTTCAGGCCTTGCCGGGCATCAGACGTTCATCAGCATGTCGAGCATCTCCTTGACCGCCGTGATCACGCGCGCATTGGCGCTGTAGGCGGTCTGGAGCTGGATGAGCTTGCCCATCTCCTCGTCGGTGTCGACGCCGGAGGACTCGGAGAAGCGGTCGGTCAGCGCCGACACGACCAGCGACTGGCCGTCGGCGATCCGCGTGGCGGCGGCGCTGGCGCTCGCCTGCATGTTGATGACGCCGCTCGCGAAGCTCACGATGGAGCCGGTGAAGGGCGAGCCCGAGCCGCCGAGGCCGGTATCGGCGCGGAAGCTCGTCTGAGCGTTGAGGGCGTCGCGCAGGAAGGCGGGGCGGGCGTCGTCGCCGGAGGCGCTCCCGCTCGCATAGGCTGTGAGCGCGGCGGGGTCGTCGAGCAGGTCCGGATTGACCGCGATGCGCCCGGCGAAGCCGGTGCGCTGCGCGCCGCCGTCGAGGCTGTTCGAGTATGGCGCGCCGCCGGCGCCGTCGACGAACACCGGCAGCGCGAGCCCGCCGCCGGAGAGCGCCGTCGCGGTGATACGGGATGAGCCGCCGGAGATATCGAGGGCTGCGCTGTTCGACGTGAAGGCGAAGCCGTCCGCGCTCGCCGAGGCGCTGATCCCGACGCCTTTGGCGGCGAGCGCGGCGTTGAGGTCGGCCGCCGCGGTCGGGGACGAGAAGTCGATCCCGATGACGGTGTCGTTCGGGTCGGCCGTCAGGCTGTCGGCGAGCGGCAGCTTGCTCGCATCGCCGACGTTCACGATCGTGACAGAGCGCGTGGTTCCGCCGACCGAATAGGCGACCGAAAGACGGTCGCCGCTCAGCGCGCCCTGCGTCGTGAGGTCGACGCCGCCGGCGATCGCGCTGCCGGCGGTGACGTTGGAGCCGAGCGCCTGGGCGAGGCTGGAGGCGAGCTCGTCGAGCTGCGTCTGCGCCTGGGGCAGCGTCTTGTCGCGCAGATCGGCCAGCGCCCGCAGCTCGCCGGAGCGCAGCTGGCCGCTCGCCAGCAGATCGACCGAATAGCCCGAGGGCCGCGCCAGGGTGATGGTTCCGAGACTGCTCGCGGAGGCGTCCGTGGAATATTGCGCCCCCGGGACGATCGAGCTCGACGGCTGGAACTGCAGCGTCGAGGCCTGGCCGTCATAGAGCGACAGGCCGCTTTGCGTTTTGACGCGGATCTGGCCGCCGCCCAGGTCCTCGACCTTCACGTCCATCAGCGTGGACAGCGTGTCGATCGCCTGGTCGCGCTGATCCTCAAGGCTCGCGGTCGACTGGCCCTGCGCGCTCGCCCTGACGATCTGGGTCGTCAGGCTTTCGATCGACTTCAGCGCCTCGTTGGCCTTGTCGACGCCAGCGCTCATCGCCTGGTCGGCCTGGCCGCGCAGCTCCTGCACGCTGTTTGAGGCGCCGTTCAGCGTCTGCGCGAAGATCTGCGCCTGCGACAGCACGTTCGACCGAGCGCTCGGATCATCCGGGGAGATGGCGAGGGCGTCGAGCGCGCTTGCGAAATCCTGCGCGACGCTGTCGAGCGACAGCTCGCCGCCCGGCGTGCCGAAGACGCTCTGCAGCCGGTCGAGATAGTTGGCGCGCGTCGTCGCGTAGCTTGCGCCCGCCGTCTCGGCCCGGAGCTGGCGCTGGAGATAGACATCGAGCTCGCGGCGGACGTCGTCCGCCTTGACGCCGACCGTGACGCCGCCCGCCACGGCCTGTTCGGTGACGAGCGTCTTCTTGGTGTAACCGGCGACGCCCGCATTGGCGACGTTCGCCGCCACGAGGTCGAGCCCGGACTGGCTCGCCTTCAGGCCCGAGAGCGCGGCGCCGAGCGCGGAGGAAAGGCCCATCTGGTCGGGTCCTCAGGTGAGCTGACAGATCCAGCCTTCGTCAGCGGACCATGCTCAGCGTGTCCTGCATCATCGAGTCGGACGTCGTGACGACCCGCGTGTTGGCCGAATAAGCCTGCTGGGTGACGATCATCTTCGAGAACTCGTCCGCGATGTCGACGTTGGATTGCTCGAGCGCGGAGCCGACGATCTCGCCCTCGCCGGCGATCGGCGCGCCGGACGCGACCGTCTGCTGATAAGCGCCGCCGTCCACATGGGAGAGCTGGTTGTCGGCGTAGAAGCTCACCACCGGCACCTTGTAGAGCGTGCGCGACTTGCCGTTCGAGTAGGTCGCGTTGACGAGCCCGCCGTCATTGATCGAGACGCTGACGACGTTGCCCGACGACACGCCGTTCTGGGTCAGCTGCTTGGTCGTCACCGCGCCATTGGTGTCGGCGTATTGGGTGAGGCCAGTCCCGTGGTCGAGCGTCACGGCGCCGAGCGACTTGCCGTCGATCGTCAGGTTGGCGATCGAGGTGACGCCATCGCTCGGCGCCACCAGCGCGCCGTCCGAGTTGAACACGTAGTTCTGCGTTCCGGCCGCGGCAGGGTCGGCGTCCACCTTGGTCCAGGCGTTCTCGGAGCCGGTCGCGGCGGGATCGGACAGGTAGTAGAGCGCCCAGGTGTCCTGCGTGCCCGCCGTCGCGTCCTCGTTCGTGACCTTGCCCCAGCGGAACTGGACGTCGTAGGCTGTGCCCTTGTCGTCATAGACCGTGACGGCGTCGCCGCTGACGCTGCTTGCGATGAAGGCGTCGGACTGGTCCGCGGTGACGTTGGCGCCGAAGCTCGAGCCGAGCAGCCAGGAACTCTCGTCCCCGGAGACGTAGTTGGCGGTCTGCGGCGCCGACGCCAGGTTCGCCCGATAGGTGATCGAGGTGGTCGCCTCGGCCGGGTAGAAGTCGTTCGACAGCTTGATGATCTCGGACGCCGAACCGGTCGGGTTGCCGGTCTTCGAGTCGACCGCGAGGCCCTTCAGGAAGTAGCCCGCGCCGTTCACCACATAGCCGTTCTTGTCGACCGTGAAGTCGCCGCGCCGGGTGTAGAGGTCGCCGCCGCCGAAGGTCGGCTTGCCGTCGACCTGGCCGCTGCTGTCCTGCACCACGAAGAAGCCGGAGCCGTTGATCGCAATTGAGGTGCCGGAGCTCGAGGACTGGAGCGTGCCCTGCACCTCGTTGCTGGAGCGCGAGAACGCCTGGACCGAGCCCGAGACCTGGCGATTGACGTTCAGGTCGCCGCTCAGCACCAGATCCGCGAAGGAGGTGTCGGTACGCTTGTAGCCGGTGGTCTGCGAATTCGCGATGTTCCCCGAGATGTTCTCAAGCGCGTAGGATTGCGCCTGGAGCCCGCTCACCGCCGTCGTCAGCGCGCCGAAGATACCCATTGCCGTCTCCCGAAGCCGCAGAACCTCATCAGGCCGCGCGCGCAAGCCGCGGCCTCCCGAGCGGCTCTCGCAAGCCGCGCGCCAGCCTGAAACATCAACATTCTCAAGCTTTGAGCGTCCCCGCATGGCCGCCATCCGCCGCGCATCCTCTGCCGCGCGGCAGTTTCTGCCGGGCGGCCATGCGTTGACGCGCGCCGTTCTGGGCGCGACCGTGCCTGCCGGCGGGAGATGATTCATGGCGGACACGGCCGGCAAGCCGGGCGCGGGCGGAGCGCGACGCAAGCTCTACCCGCCGATCGAGCCCTACCAGCACGGCCATCTCGAAGTCGGCGATGGCCACCGGGTGTATTGGGAGCTCTGCGGCAACCCCCGCGGCCGGCCGGTCGTGTTTCTGCATGGCGGTCCCGGGGGAGGCTGCGGGGCGGCGCACCGCCGGCTGTTCGACCCGGAGCGCTACCGGATATTGCTGTTCGACCAGCGCGGCTGCGGCCGCTCGACGCCGCATGCGGAGCTGGAAGCGAACACCACCTGGCATCTCGTCGCCGACATGGAGCGGCTGCGCGAACTCACGGGCGCCGAGAACTGGCTGGTTTTCGGCGGCTCATGGGGCTCGACGCTTGCGCTCGCCTACGCGCAGACGCATCCGGATCGCGTCAACGGGCTGATCCTGCGAGGGATCTTTACGCTGCGGCGCTTCGAGCTCGCCTGGTACTACCAGTCGGGGGCCTCGCTGCTGTTCCCGGACAAATGGGAGCGCTTCCTGGCCCCGATCCCGGAGGCGGAGCGGGGCGACCTGATCGCCGCCTACCGCAGACGTCTGACGAGCGCGGATTTCTCCGTCCGTCTGGAAGCCGCCAAAGCCTGGAGCGTGTGGGAAGGCGAGACCATCACGCTGCTGCCGGATCCGACGCTCGCCGGCCAGCATGGCGGCGACGCCTATGCGCTCGCCTTTGCGCGCATCGAAAATCACTACTTCACCCACGGCGGCTGGCTCGAGGAGGGGCAGCTGATCCGGGAGGCGCACCGACTGCACGGCATCCCGGGCGTCATCGTGCAGGGGCGCTACGACGTGGCGACACCGGCCGTCACTGCATGGGACCTCAAGCGCGCCTGGCCGGAGGCGGAATTCCATCTCGTGCCGGACGCCGGCCACGCGTTCTCTGAACCCGGCATTCTCGACCGCCTCATCCGCGCGACCGACGCCTTCGCGGACAGGTGACCGGCGCCCCGGTTTGAAGGACGCGCCGGCGGCGCTACATCTGCCCCCGCAGCCGAGGGAGGAGACGATATGCGTCAGCGTTGCCTGACACGAGCGACCATGCGCGTCGCCGCCTTCTGCATCCTCGCCGGGACGGCAGGCGCGGCGTTCGCCGCCGCGCAGACGCGCGCCAGGACGGATCCGGCGAAAGCTCAGCCGGCGATTTCGGTGGAGACCGTGGCGGAGGGGCTGGAGCGGCCGTGGGGGCTCGCCTTCCTGCCCGACCAGCGCATGCTGGTGACCGAGAAGGCCGGCCGCCTGCGGCTCATCTCGCCCGACGGCAAGGTCTCCGCGCCCGTCACCGGCATGCCGAAGGTCGACGCCCGCGGCCAGGGCGGGCTGTTCGACGTCGCGATCTCGCCGGATTTCGGGAAGAACCGGCTCGTCTACTTCACCTTCGCGGAGGCCGGAGAGGGCGGCGTCAACGGCACGGCGCTCGGCCGCGGCCGGCTCGCCGACAACGCCGCGCGGCTCGAGGACGTCGAGGTGATCTGGCGCCAGGCGCCGAAATACGCCTCCACCCGGCACTTCGGCTCGCGGATTGCGTTCGCGCCGGACGGCAAGCTGTTCGTCACCACGGGCGAGCGCTCCGACGACCAGTTCCGCGTCAAGGCGCAGGCGCTCGATGAGACGCTTGGCAAGGTCGTACGGTTGGAGCCGGACGGTGCGCCGGCGCCCGACAACCCCTTCGTGGGCCGAGCGGACGCCAAGCCCGAGATCTGGTCGTACGGTCACCGCAACATCCAGGGCGCGGCGATCGAGCCTGGAACAGGACGGCTTTGGACGGTCGAGCACGGGCCGCGCGGCGGCGACGAGCTCAACCATCCGGAAGCCGGCAAAAACTATGGCTGGCCGGTGATCTCCTACGGCCGCGAATATTCCGGCGCCAAGCTCGGCGAGGGTTCCGAAAAAGAGGGGATGGAGCAGCCGGTCTATTACTGGGATCCGTCGATCGGCCCGTCAGGCCTGGTCTTCTACACGGGCGACGCCTATCCGGGCTGGCAGGGAAGCGTCTTTGTCGGCGGCCTCGCAATCCCGATGCTCGATCGGCTCGAACTTGCGGACGGCAAGGTGGTCCACGAGGAGCGCCTGCTCGAAGACCTCGGCGAGCGCATTCGTGACGTGCGGCAGGGGCCGGATGGTCTGCTTTACCTGCTCACCGACAGCGACGACGGCCGTGTGCTGAGGCTGAAGCCGGGGAAGGCAGGGAAGTCGTAGGCGAGCATCCTTGTCGTCTTCTTCTGCCAGTGGGGTTCGCCGGGCCGGAACCGCTAATGGCTAAAACGTCAGCGGCCGCCGGGGGGAGCCGGCGGCCGCTCAGGTCCCGGCGGGCGGGGTGGACGCCGCCCGGCGGGCATCGCGGATGGCGGCCGGCGCCGGCCGCATCCGCAATTCTTGCGGCGATAGCCTCAGAAGGGCAGCAGAACGTCCATCACCTGCTGGCCGTAGCGCGGCTGCTGCACGTCGGTGATCTGGCCGCGGCCGCCATAGGCGATGCGGGCCTGGGCGATCTTCTCGCTCGCGATCGTGTTGTCGGCGTCGATGTCCTCGGTGCGGACGATGCCGGCGACGATCAGCTCGCGCACCTCGAAGTTGACCCGGATCTCCTGCTTGCCCTCGATCACCAGCGCGCCGTTCGGCAGCACCTGGGTCACGACCGCCGCGACATTGGTGGTCAGCGTCTCCTTGCGGTCGACCGAGCCGGCGCCTTCGCTCGAGGCGGTCGAGCCGGCCTTGATCAGGTTCGAGGGGTCGACGGCGTTCGGCAGGACCTTGCTGAGCTTGGTCTCGAAGCCCAGGAGGTTGTCCACGCCCGACTGTTCGGAGTTGCTGCGCGAGCGCTTGGTGCTGTTTTCGATCTCCGCCTTGTCGGTGATCTGCACCCGAACGGTCAGCAGATCGCCGACCCGCTTTGCGCGCGGATCCTTGAAGAAGCCGGTCGCGCCGGACTGCCATAGCGAGTTCGGCTGGTAGGAGACCGGCATGACCTCCGGCATCGGCATTTGCACCGGCTTGTAGCCCGGCTGCGTGGTCGGGTTCTCGATCGCCGAGAGCGACGGCTGCTTGCCGACATTGGCGAGCCGGTCGGCCGCGCCGCAGCCGGCGAGCGACAGGGCGAGGACGCCGAGCGAGAGGAGGCGAGGGGCGTGGCGCTTCGACATGACTGGCGCTCCTTCGTCAGCGACGGGCGACGGTGGTCGCGGCGGCGGTAACCGTGACCTCGGAAGGTCCCGTCACCACGCCGTTCACGACGCGCTTGGACTGCAGGTTCTGGACAGAGATCACGTCGCCCGCGGCGCCGGCGGCGAGCGCCTTGGCCTTGAGCGAGAGCGACAACCCGTCGGCGGCGTAGATCAGGGTGACGAAGGCGCCGCGCTGGACGTGCTGCGGCCGCATCAGATCGGATTCGCGCAGCGCCTGCCCCTCGCGGAGCGGCCGGCGGGCGGCGAGCCCGGCCACATCGATCGCAAGCGGTTCCGAGCCGGCCGGCCGAGGGCGGCGCTCGATCCTGAAGTCGGCGGGCGTCAGCAGATCGCCGCGCGAAAGCGGGCGAAGGAGCGTCGCGGTCTCTACCGTCTCGGCGGCCACGCCGCTCACGACCGCAGGCTTTCCGCCGCCGCGATGATCGCGCGCCTCAATCTCGGCCTCGAAACGGCCGGTCGCACGGTCAAGCGAGAATCGGGCGAACTGGAGCGGGCCGGCCTCGCGCGGGTCGAGGCGCAGCCCCGCCTCCTGATCGACCGTGACCGACACGGCCTCGGGCGAAAGATCGGCGTCGGCCGCGAAGCGGGCCGCGACGAGCGCCTGAATCTCCGCGACGGAGACGTCGCGGCTCGGCCGCGTCACCATGACGGCGGTGAGGCCCCCAAGCGAGACGTCGTCGATTCCGGCGCGCCGGGCAGCAGCGATCACCTGCTCGGCGGGGACCGCGCCGGTCATGCCGGGGTCGGGCGCGCGGAACAGCGCCACGCCGGCCCGCTCTCCAGCGCCCTCGATCAGGTCGCCGGCGACCACGAGCTCTCCGGTGACGACCGCCTCGGGCCGCAGCAGCGGGGCGGCGGAGGCCGCGCCGGCGAACAGGCCGAGCAGGACGCCGGCGGAGACCAGACGCTTCATCGCCCGGCTCATCGCATCATCGCCGCGCTGGCCTGCAGCATCTGGTCGGCCGAGGAGACGACCTTCGAGTTCATCTCATAGGCGCGCTGGGCGGCGATGAGGTCCGAAATCTCCGTCACGGCGTTGACGTTGGACTGCTCGAGATAAGACTGCAGCACCGAGCCGAAGCCTTCGGCGCCGGGTATGTCGACGAGCGGCGTGCCGCTTGCGGGCGTCTCGAGGAACAGGTTGTCGCCCTTCGCCTCCAGGCCCGACTTGTTCATGAAGCGCGCCAGCTGGAGCTGGCCGAGGTTCTGCGTCGCCGTCTGCCCCTGGATGGTCGCTTCGACCTCGCCGGTCGCGCTGATCGCGACAGACAGCGCGTTCGCCGGAACCGTGATGCCGGGCGCCACCACGTAGCCGTCCGCCGTCACAAGCTGGCCGTTGGGGTCGAGTTCGAACGAGCCGTCGCGGGTATAGGCGGTGGTTCCGTCCGGCAGGTTCACCTGGAAGAAGCCCTCGCCCCGGATCGCGATGTCGTAGGGCTTTTCGGTCGCAGCGACCGAGCCCTGGCTCATGACGCGCGGGGTGGCGACGAGCTTGACCCCCGAGCCGATGTCGACGCCGGTCGGCAGCACGGTGCCGGTGTCCGAGCTCGAGGCGCCGACGCGACGCAGCGATTCGTAGAGCAGGTCCTGGAACTCGGCGCGCTGGCGCTTGAAGCCCGAGGTCCGCATGTTGGCGATGTTGTTCGAGATGATCTCGACGTTCATCTCCTGGGCGGCCATGCCGGTGGAGGCGGTGTAGAGGGCGCGCATCGTGGTGCTCCTTCCTGGGCCTTAGGCCGGCACGTCGGCGAGACGCTCGATCGACGTGCGCCGCAATTCGTCCTGCCGCTCGAGCAGCGACGACAGGTCCTGATAGGAGCGGGTGACTTCGACGAGGCGGCTCATCTCCGCGATGCCCTGGACGTTCGATTTCTCGACGGCGCCCTGGATCAGCCGGGTGGCCGAGGTCACGTCGGTCGGCGTGGCGGCGGCGCTGAACGTCGTCGAGGTTTCTTTCTTCACGCCCGCGAGGTTGGCGAAGCGCACCACGCGCAGCTTGCCGCGCGTGCCCTCGCTGGTCGCGACTTGGCCGTCCTGGTCGACGGTGAAGCCGGTTTCGTTCGGCGCGAGCTGGAGCGGCCCGTTGGTCGTCATGACCCGGTAGCCCTCGCTCGTGACGAGCATGCCGGTCGCGTCGACCTTGAAGGAGCCGTTGCGCGTGTAGCGGACGCCCTTGTCGCTCTCGACTTCAAAGAAGCCTTCGCCGTCGATCGCGACATCCGTTGGATCGCCGGTGGTCTGAATTTCGCCGCCGGCGAAATTCGACACGGTGGCGCGGTCCTCGACGAAGGACAGCGGGCGGTCGGGCCGCATGAAGCTGTCGTCGCGCGCCTTCGGCATCAGGAATTCGGCGAACAGCATCGAGTCGGCCTTGAAGCCGGTCGTGTTCATGTTCGCGATGTTGTTCGAGATGACGTCGAGCTCCCGCCGCAGGGCGACCTGCCGCGACAACCCGACCAGAGAGGCGTTTTCCACCACACGCTCCCGCGGTCCGATCTGCAATGTCGGACGCGCTCGCCATCCTCCCCGACGGCATTTCGCATCCGGCCAATACCGTGCAGCCGGCGTGCCAACCGCGAACGTCCCTGAGAACTGAACGGAATCGTGCGGTTTTGAGCGATCCTGCGCGCTTCGCGAACGACCTGCCGGCGCAAAATGCCCGGCAGGATTTGCCGGGCGCGGGGCGTTTCGCAAGGTTTCGTTAAGCTTTGCGACCTATCCGTTAACCATAGCCGGCGGCGGCGAAATGGGGCGTGGCCTGCGGGCGGCGGCGTGGGTGCGATGGCGGACAACGACGAGGACGGCCAGGCCTCCGCGGCCAAGACCAAATCCAAGAAGAAGCTCGTCATCTTCGGCGGCGCGGGCGCCGCAGCTCTGATCGTCGCCGGCGCCGGGGGCTATCTGTTCCTCGGCAAAGGCGGGGGCCACGGCGAGGATCCCGCTGCTGAGGAGAAGGTGGAGGCTCATGCGCCCGCTCCAGCGGCTGCGGCGTTCCTCGACCTGCCGGAAATGACCGTCAACCTCGCGACCGCGGACGCCCAGAAGCAGCGCTATGTCCGGCTTGCGATCGCGCTCGAGGTGGACAAGCCGGAGATGGCCGAGGCCATCAAGCCGATGATGCCGCGCGTTCTCGACAGCTTTCAGACGCATCTGCGCGAATTGCGGCCCGAGGACATTCGCGGGTCTTCGGGCGCCTATCGGCTGAAGGAAGAACTGCTGCGCCGGGTCAATGTCGCGGTCGCGCCGGCCCGCGTCGAGGCGGTTCTGTTCAAGGACATCGTGATCCAGTAGCGGCGTCCGGGGAGATCGCGACCGATGGCCGGCGAACAGAACAAGACAGACAGCGAACTCGCCGCCGAATGGGAAGCGGCGATGAACGAGCAGGTCGGCGACGCCGGGGGGATGGCTGGCGGCTGGTCTGCGGCCATGGAGGACCCCGGCCATGGCGGCTCCGACGGCGTCAAGGGCGGGGCCGACCGCGTCCTCAACCAGGACGAGGTCGACGGCTTGTTGGGGTTCAACCCCGACGAGCTCGGCCTCTCCGACCAGTCCGGCATCCGGGCGATCATCAACTCGGCGCTCGTCTCCTACGAACGCCTGCCGATGCTGGAGATCGTGTTCGACCGGCTCGTCCGGCTGCTCACGACCTCGCTGCGCAACTTCACCTCCGACAATGTCGAGGTCTCGCTCGACGGCATCCGCTCGGTGCGGTTCGGCGACTACCTGAACTCGATCCCGCTGCCCGCGATCCTGTCGGTGTTCAAGGCCGAGCAGTGGGACGGCTTTGGCCTCGTGACGGTCGACTCCGCGCTGATCTACTCGATCATCGACGTCCTGCTCGGCGGCCGGCGCGGCGTGACCAAGATGAAGGTGGAGGGTCGCCCCTACACCACGATCGAGACCAGCCTCGTGCAGCGCATGATCGAGGTGGTGCTGACCGACGCAGAGCACGCCTTCAGGCCCGTGAGCCCGGTCGACTTCTCGCTCGACCGGCTGGAGACCAATCCCCGCTTCGCCGCCATCACCCGGCCGGCGAACGCCGCGATCTTGGTGACGCTGCGGGTCGACATGGAGGATCGCGGCGGCGGCATCCAGATGCTGCTGCCCTACGCCACGATCGAGCCGATCCGCGACGTGCTGCTGCAGATGTTCATGGGCGAGAAGTTCGGCCGCGACGCCACCTGGGAAGGTCATCTGGCGACCGAGATCTGGGCGGCGCAGGCGGAGGTTTCCGCAGTCCTGTACGAAAAGAAGCTGCCGCTCAGGACGATCCTCAACCTCGACGTCGGCGACACGCTGATGCTCGACATCAAGCCGGACGCGCTGGTCGAGCTGCGCTGCGGCGACGAGGTCGTGACCGAGGCGCGCATGGGCCGCTCGGGCGAGCGCGTCGCCGTGCAGGTGGCGCGGCCGCTGCGCCGCTCGCGCACCACGCTCGCAGCCTTCGAGGCCGCCGGCCAGACGCGCAAGGAGGCCTCGTGATGGAGAACGTGCTCGGGATCGCCATCGAGTCTCTGGTCGCGGTGCTGCTCGCCGCGACCATCGTGTATTGCGCGGTGCTCGACCGTCGGCTGCGGCGCCTGCGCGGCGACGAGACCATGATGCGCCAGACGATCGGCGAGCTCGTCGGCGCGACCCACGCCGCGGAGCGCTCGATCGTGGCGCTGCGCGCGACAGTGGGCGCCTGCGAGGAGACGCTCGCCGAGCGCCTGGGCAGGGCGCAGGGACTGTCGCAGGACATGGCGAAGCAGCTCGCGGCCGGCGAAGAGGTCATCGAGCGCATCACGAAGATCGCCAAGGCGGCGCGCGAGCACGCCTCCCGGGTCGCCTCGCGGGAGCAGATCGAGCAGCTTGGCGTCGAGCGCGAGGCCGCGCGGCTGGAAGCACGCCGCAGCGCCGAAGAGGAGGCGCGCGCCGCCGCCGCGCGTCGGGAGGCGCAGGAGCGCGAACGCGCGGCCGCGCCGACGATCAGCGCCTCGGCGGCCACCGCGGCGGCCGCGGAGCTGTTCGCGTCGCGCATCCGCGCCCTGAGCCTCGGCGACGCCGCATGAGCGATCCGGCGCGCCTGCGGCTCATGCCGGTGGTGATGATCGCCGCCGGCGCGCTGCTCACGCTCAAGCTCGCGGGCCTCGCGACGCAGAGCAGCTACCTGTTCCCCGCCGCGCAGGCCGCGACCGCCGAGCCGCCTTCGGCGCCGGCGGCGCCTGAGACTAAGGGAGCGCCGCCCCCGGCGGCCCCCCAGGCGGCGAAGTCGGAGCCCCACGGCGCCGACGCCGCGGAATCGTCGTCGCAGAAGGCGCTGCTGGAGGCGCTGCAGAAGCGGCGCGAGACGCTCGATGCGCGCGCCTCTGACCTCGAGCTTCGCGAGAACCTCCTCAAGGCCGCCGAGAAGCGCCTCGAGGAGCGTCTTGATGAGCTGAAGCGCGTCGAGACCTCGGTCGCGGACGTGGATCGCAAGCGCGCCGAAGAAGAGAAGGCGCGGCTCAAGAACCTCGTCACGATGTACGAGACGATGAAGGTCAAGGAAGCGGCGCGGATCTTCGAAAAGCTCGACCCGGCGGTTCTGCTCGACGTCGCCTCGCTGATGAACCCGCGCAAGCTCTCCGAGATCATGGGCCAGATGTCGCCGGACGGCGCGCAGAAACTGACTGTCGCGCTCGCCCGGCAGGAGGTCGGCGCCCGCCCGGCCGAAGTCGTGTCCGGCGAACTGCCGAAGATCGAGGGACGGCCCACGCCGCCTTAAGCTCCCCCGCCACGGTAACGGGTTGCCAACGGCTTGGCCTTAAAACTCCAGACGCCGGCGCAGGACGCGCCGGGGGTGCGGGAGCCAAGGCATGGCGAATGGCAGGGTGAGGGCGCTCGTCGCGTCGATCGCGCTCGCGCTCTCCGGCGCTGTCGCCGGCTCTCCCGCTCTGGCTGCGAGCGCTTCGGTGAGCGCCGTCATGGCGCCTGAAGGCTATGCGCGCATCGCCTTCGCGTTCGACCGGCTGCCGCGCCACCAGACGCGCCTCGTCAGCAATGTGCTCGTGGTCAGTTTCGACGAGACCGTCGACGTCGACCTCGCTCCGATCTCGCGGGCCCTTGGGTCGATCGTGAGCGTGGTGCGCCGCGATCCGGACGGCGCGGCCGTGCGGATGGCGCTCAGCAAGACTGCGAAAATCGACGCCAAGGAAGCCGGCGACACGCTGTTCGTCGACCTTCTGCCGCCGAGTTGGGTCGGCATGCCGCCGCCTCTGCCGAAGGACGTGATCGCGGCGCTCAGCCAGGAAGCCCGGGAAGGCCGCCAGATCAAGGCGGAGGAAGAGCGCCGCCGGCTTCGTCCGCTCGCGCCGCTCACCGTCTCCGGGGCGACCCATCCGACCTTCCGGCGGCTGATCTTTTCGGCGCCCGAGGACGTTCCGGTCAAATTCAAGCGCGTCGGAGACCGTGTCGCGGTCACCATTTCGGCCGATATGGCCTTCGACCTGGCGGCTGCGCGCGCCAAACTTCCCCCGGAGCTCCCGCTCGACGTCTCGCGCGGGCCGGGATCGCTCACCGTCTATGCGCCCGCGCCAGAGGGGCGCGACGTGCGCGGCTTCCGCGACGATGGGGCGTTCGTTCTCGACATCGACCGATCGGACGCCGCACCGGCGGACGCGGCGGGCGACCTCCCGCAGCTCGCGCCAGCCCTCAAGCACGCGGCGGATAACGCGAACGCGGCGCCGGCGACGCCGTCGGACAAGATTGCGCAGCCCGTGACGCCAACGGGCGGCGACCGGCCCGCAACGTCGGCGCCAGCCCGACCGACCGACAGCGCCGCGCAGGAGGCGGCGGGTCCCAGCCCGGTCGCAGCAGCGCAGTCCGCGGCGGCCGCGGTGGTGCCAGAGGCGGCAGGGTCTCAGCAGGAGCCTTCCGCCACGCGCGTGGGCGAGACGCTGCGGCTGGTTTTTCCCTTCGGGCGTCCCACGCCCGCGGCGATCTTTCGCCGCGGCTCCTCGCTATGGGCGATTTTCGACGACCCGAAGCCGCTCGATCTCGACCGGCTGCTTCGCGACTCCCGCGGCGTGATCGCCGCCGCCGATCAGACGCCGCTCGACGGTGGCCGCGCCGTGCGCTTCGAGCTCGCCAACGCGCGGCTCGTCACGGCCGGCACGACCGGCTCGGACTGGGTGGTGTCGCTCGGCGAAGACCTGTTGAGCGCGAGCGCCGCCATCGAGCTGAAGCCGGCGTTCGGCCGCGACGGACGCGCCGCCGTGGAGGCGGAGGCTCCGGGACTCGGCGCGATCCACATGCTGCGCGACCCTGACATCGGCGACATGCTTGCGGTGGCGACGCTCTCCGGTCCAAGCCGGAACGTCGACCGCCCGCGCCAGTTCGTCGAGTTTTCCGCGCTCACGACCGCTCAGGGCGTGGCGATCGCGCTGATCGCCGACGACCTCCGGGTGACGGGCGATCTCGACCGGCTCCGCGTCTGGCGCGACGAGGGCCTTGCGCTGTCGAGCGATGTTCCCGCGATGGCCGCCGCGGCGTCGCCGGGCGCCGGGGGAGCGGTCCTCAGCGCTGCGGCCTGGGCCGAGGAGAACGGCCGGCCGTTCGCGCAGCGCGAGAACGAATTGATGCGCGCCGCCGCGATGGCGACGCCGGAGTCGCGCACCGCGGCGCGGCTTGCTCTGGCGCAGTTCTACCAGCTCCGCGGCCGGGCGGCCGATTCGATGGCCGTGCTGGGCGCGGTTCTGACGGACGACCCGGCCGCCGAGCGCGATCCGCGCGTGCCGATCCTGCGCGCCGCGGCGGAGGTCGAGCTCGGCCGACCCGAGACGGCGCTCGCGATGCTGTCGAGGCCGCAACTTGCCGCGAATCCGGAGGCGGCGCTCTGGCGGGCGGAAGCAGAGGCCGACGCCGGTCGAAGCGGACCTGCGCGCGAGGCGCTGCGGCGCGGCGCGCCGGCGCTTGCGGCGCTGCCTGCGGTCCTGAGGGGGCGGTTCCTGGAAGACGCCGCGGCGCTGGCGCTGGACGCGGGCGACGCGCCCGCGGCGGCGGCCGAGTTCGAGCGCCTTGCGGTGCTGCCCTCGACCCGGTCCCCCGGCGCTCGGGAGCTCCTGCGCGCGCGGCTGGCGGAGGCGTTGGGCCAGACCGAGCGGGCGCTTGCGGCCTACAAGGGCCTGATTCGGGGATCGAACCCGGCCGCGGCCGCGGAGGCGGAGCTGCGCGCGGTCGAACTGCGGCTGCGTCTCCACCAGATCAGCGAGGGCGACGCGATCGTTCGCCTGGAGCGGCTGGCGGCGGGCTGGCGGGGGGACTGGATCGAGGCGGAGACGCTGGCGCGGCTGATCGACCTTTACGGCCGCGGGGAGCGCTGGCGCGACGCTTTCTCGACGCTGCGCATCGCGGTCGAGGCGTTCCCGGACGCCGAGAGTTCGCGGAGCCTGCAGGACAAGATGCAGGAGCGCTTCACCGAGCTCTTCCTCGGCGGCGGCGTCGACCGGATGTCGAAGCTCGACGCGCTCGCGCTGTTTTACGACTTCAAGGAGCTGAGCCCCGGCGGCAGGCGCGGCGACGAACTCGTTCGCCGGCTCGCTGACAAGCTGGTGGAGGTGGACCTGCTCGACCAGGCCGCCGAGCTTCTCAATTACCAGATCGACAATCGCCTGACGGGGGCGGCCCGGGCCCAGGTCGCGGCGCGCGCCGCGTTGGTCTCGCTCATGAACGGCAAGCCCGCGGAAGCGGTGGAGGTGTTGCGTAAGACGCGCCAGGCGGATCTGCCGGCCTCGCTCGTCCGCGGCCGGTTGGTCCTCGAGGCCCGCGCGCTCGCGGCGACCGGCAGGACCGACCTTGCGCTCGAGATGGCCGAGGGCCTGAGCGGGACCGAAGCCCAGCAGCTCAAGGCCGACGTCTTGTGGTCAGCCCGCCGCTGGGCGGAAGCCGGCGAGGCCGCGGAGACGCTGCTCGGAAGCGCCTGGCGGGCGCCCGGGCCGCTCGCGCCGGAGCAGCGCGCGCAGGCGCTGCGGGCGGCGGTCGCGCTCTCACTCGCGGGCGACGCGCTCGGCGTCGACCGCATCCGGCAGAAGTTCGGCCCGAAAATGGCTGACAGCTCCGACGCGGCGGCGTTCGAAGTCGTCACCGCCCCGATCGACGCGCATGGCGACGCGTTCCGCGAGATCGCCCGCTCGATCGCCTCGAGCGCGGCGTTCGACGCTTTTCTCAAGGAGTACCGCCGCCGGGCCTCCGAGGATCCGGCGGACGCCGCTCCGGTGAGGGCCTCGGCCAGCGCGGCGACGCCGTCGCGCGCCTAGCCGCAGCAAGCTTCAGCCGCCGTAGCTCTGCACCAGGCTGCCGGCGACCAGATTCCAGCCGTCGACCAGCACGAAGAAGATCAGCTTGAACGGCAGCGACACGATCGCCGGCGGCAGCATCATCATGCCCATCGACATCAGCACCGACGCCACCACGAGGTCGATGACCAGGAACGGCACGAACAGCAGGAAGCCGATCTCGAAGGCGCGCCGGAGCTCCGAGATCATGAAGGCCGGCACGAGCACGCGCAGCGACACCTGATCGGGCGTCTCCGGCGCGGGTTCGCGCGACAAACCCTGGAACAGGACGAGGTCCTTCTCGCGGACATGGGCGAGCATGAAGGTGCGGAACGGCGCCACGCCGCGCTGGAAGGCGGTCGCGTCGTCGATCTGGCCCGCGAGCCGCGGCGCGATCGCTTGGTCGTAGGCGGCCTGAAAGGTCGGCGCCATCACGAACGCCGTCAGGAACAGCGCAAGCGCGGTGATCACCGAATTCGGCGGCGCCGTCTGGGTGCCGACGGCGGTGCGGAGCAGCGACAGCACCACCACGATCCGGGTGAAGCAGGTCACCATCACGAGGATCGACGGCGCAAGGCTCAGCACCGTGATCAGCGCGACGATCTGCAGCGCGCGCTCGCTGACGCCGCCCTGGCCGAGATCGAGCGTCACCGTCTGCGCCACCGCCGGCGCAGCCACGGAGATGGCTGCGGCGGTCAGTCCGAAGAGAAGCGCGCGTCCGCCCTTGCCGGCGCGCATGGCGAAGCGGGCGCGGGCCTCAGGTCTTTGGCTTGCCGACATCCCGCCCGAGCAGGTTGGCCATCTCGGCTTCGAGGGCCGCAAGCGGGTCATCATCGAGCGCGGCGCTGGAGGAGGTCTCCGCCGGCGACGGGCGCGGCTCCGGCCGGACGTCGGGCGCAGCCGCAGTCGCCGGCTTGTCGCTCGGGGGCGCCATCGGCGGCATCTCGCGCGGGGTCTCCTTGGCGGGCGCAGGGGCCGGCTTTGCGGGAGCGGGCTCGGCGGCCTCGGGCTGCTTCGCCGGCGGCGGCTCGGAAGCCGCTGGCGCGTCCTTCGGAGCCTCGCCTTCAGGCTTGGGCCGCGACTCGACGGGACGGGCGGCCGGCGTCACAGGGCGCTTCAGGGCGGCCGCGAGCCGTTCGGCGAGATCGCTCGTGCGGCTTTCCGCGGCGGCGGGGCGGGCGGCCGGGCCGGAGATGATCGGCTGAGGCGCCCGCACGGGCGCAGGCGTCGGGCGTTCCGCCGCAGGAGCGGCGGGGGGCGTCGGCTGCGAAGCGGGAGCGGGCGCGACAGGCGGGGGCGGGGCTGCCGGACGCGCCGGGGCAGTTGCCGGAGCTGGGGTGGCGGCTTTGGCCGGTTGGGGCGCCGCTGGCGCCGGGGCTTGCGGGACCGGCGCCGGCTGCGGGCGCGCCGGCTGGGGGGCTTCGCGCGCAGGAACGATCGGCGGAGCCTCGACGGACTTCGGCGCCGGCCGCTGCGGCTCCGCCGGGCGCTGCGGCTCGGCCGGCCGAGGCTGCGGGGCGGAGACGGCGGGCGCCGGACGCGCCGCAGGCGGCGGGACCGGCTGCGGCGGTGCGGCGCGCACGGTCGGCTCGGCGGGGGCCGGTTGCTCGCGCTGCGCGGGGAGGCCCGCCGGAACGCGCAGAATGCCGCTCTCGACCACCAGATCGTTCGGCCCCCCGATCATCACCAGGTGCTCGACATTGTCGCGGCGCACGATCACCAGCCGGCGCCTGCCGTCGATCGCGAGCACGTCCAGCACGCCGAGACGCGGCTGGCGCGACCGGCCTGCAGAGCCCGCGCCTCCAGACAATCTTTGCCCACTGAGGCGCCGCATCAGCCAGGCGGCCAGCACCACGAGCAGGATGACGACCGCGAAGGCCAGGATGAACTTGAGAGGGGTCGGGACGTCGCCGAAGAACTGGTCGAACACGCGGTCTCACCTCAATCTCGAAAACGTCGCGGATTCCGGCGGACCGGACCCCGCGGCGGCGCGGCCGTCGAGCGCGTCCGTTCACACGAGCGCGACCCGGCTGTTCGTCATAGCCAAAGTCACCCGCAAGGTGAACGGAAACTTAACGTTCTTAACCGCGCGTTAACCATGCGGGCGGCAGATTTTGCCGGGCGGACGCGCAATCCGCGAAAATCGAATCGGGCCGACGCCGCCGCTCTGGCATGGCGTTCCTTGCGCCTCGGGAGAAGCCGTATGGCCGGCCTTGGCGAGTTGCCGCTGCTGTCCGCTCTCAAGACAAAGATGCGCTGGCAGGAGGCGCGCCAGAGCGTGCTCGCCGAAAACGTCGCGAACGCCGCGACCCCGGGCTTCCAGGCGCACGACCTGAAGCCGGTGGAGGAGGCGGCTTCTTCGGTGGCGCCCATGCAGACGAACGCCCGGCATCTTTCGCTGGCCTCGGCCGCGGGCGACGCGCCCCGCGTCGGCAGCGGATTCGAGCGCACGCCGGACGGCAACACCGTGGTGCTCGAGGAGCAGATGACGAAGGCGGCGCAGAACCAGATGGACCACCAGATGGCCGCGATGCTCTACCAGAAGAGTCTCGGCGTGCTGCGCGCCGCCCTCGGCAGGGCTTGAGGCGCGCCATGGATCTCACCCGTGCGATCGGCGTCGCCGCAGCCGGCCTGAAGGCGCAAGCCGGCCGCATGCGCATCATCGCCGAAAACCTCGCCAACGCCGATTCGGCTGCGAAGACGCCCGGCGCCGACCCCTATCGCCGCAAGGTGCCGACGCTGAAATCTGCGTTCGACGACGAGCTGTCGGCCCAGGTCGTGCGGCTCGGCCGGGTCGAGCGCGACCGCAGCGACTTCCGCGTCAAGCACGAGCCCGGCAATCCGATGGCCGACGCCAATGGCGACGTGCGGCTGCCGAACGTCGACCCGCTGATCGAGCAGATGGACATGCGGGAGGCCCAGCGCAGCTACGAGGCCAATCTCAACATGGTCGGCGCCGCGCGGAAGATGATCGTCCGCACGCTCGACATTCTGCGCGCCTGATCCGGAGACCTCAGATGACCAGCCCCGCCGCCGTCGCCGGCGCCTACGCCAACATCGCGAGCCTGGTGGGCCAGAGCGTCGGCGGCGGCGCGCCGGCGGCCGCCCAGTCTCAGGGCGGCGGCTTCGGCGAACTTTTGGAGAAATCTCTCTCCGGCATGGCCGAGCAAGGCCGCGACACCGAGGCGAAGGCTATGCAGGCCGTCGCCGGCAAGGCCGATGTGGTCGACGTCGTCACCGCGGTCGCCGAGAGCGAGCTCGCGCTCAACACGCTCGTGAGCGTCCGCGACAAGGTGATCGCGGCTTACGAAGAGATCATGCGGATGCCGATCTGACGCAGTTCGGCGGGCGTTCCTCGAAGACAGCGCGGTCAAGATCATGAATGGAGCCGAGGTCCTCGACGTCGCGCGCGACGGCCTTTGGACGATCCTCAAGGTTGGCGGCCCGCTGATGGCGGTCACGCTCATCGTCGGCGTGGCGGTGTCGCTGATCCAGGCGCTGACCCAGATCCAGGAAATGACCCTGGTGTTCGTGCCGAAGATTCTGGCGCTGTTCGCCGCCCTGCTGATCGGGCTGCCGTTCATGGGCGACGCGCTCGCGGGACATATGGCGCGAATCGCGGGCAGGATCGTCTCCGGCGGGTGAGTCGCCGGAGCCGCGCGGTCGACCGATGACCTTCGATTTCCTCCCCAACGAGGTCGCCGCCTTCGTGCTGATCCTGGCGCGCGTCGGCGCGCTGGTGATGCTTCTTCCGGCGCTCGGCGAGGAGAACGTCTCGCCGCGCTTCCGGCTGACGATCGCGGTGATGCTGTCGCTGGTGTTCTGGCCGTTTGCGCGGCCGCTCTACGCGATCGACGCCAACAATCCGGCCGCGCTGGTCGGGATGGCCGTCTCGGAGATCGCGGTCGGGCTCGCGCTCGGCATGGTCGGCCGCCTCGTGATGTCGGCGCTGTCGGTCGCCGGCAACGTGATCGCGAACCAGCTCGGGCTCGGCTTCGTGATGACGGTCGACCCGACACAGGGCCAGCAGAGCGCGATCGTCGGCACCTTCCTCACGCTTGTGGGCGTCACGCTGATCTTCACGACCGACCTCCACCACCTCGCGATCGGCGCGATCGCGGCGAGCTACGACGCTTTTCGTCCGGGCGCCTTCCCTGCGACCGGCGACGCCGCGCGGCTCGCGATTGGGGCTGCCGAGGACGCTTTCAGGATCGGCGTGCAGCTCTCGGCGCCGTTTCTCGTGTTCGGCCTGATCTTCAATCTCGGCCTTGGCGTGCTGTCGCGGCTGATGCCGCAGCTGCAGGTGTTCTTCATCGCCGCCCCGCTGTCGCTGATCGCGGGCTTTGCGTTGCTCGCGCTCGTGATCGGCGTGTTGATGGACGTGTTCATCGGCGACGTCGGCGCCACGCTCCGCATGTTGACCGGGGGCTGAGGGGCGATGGCGGAGAGCGACGAGGGCGGCGAAAAGACAGAAGAACCGACCCGCAAGAAGATCGAGGACGCGCTCAAGCGCGGCGACGTCGCCAAGAGCCAGGAGCTCAACGTCTGGTTCGGCCTCGCGGCGACGACGCTGGCGCTGTCGATCTTCGGCGACGGCGCGGCGTCGTCGCTCGCCGGCATGCTGACTCGGTTTCTCGCCGAGCCGGAGCGCTTTGCGATGGACGGAGCCTCGCTCCGCACCATGACCGGCGGGATTGGCCTCACCATCGCGGCGGCGCTCGCGCTGCCGGTGCTGCTGCTGGCGCTGGCGGCGATCGCCGGCAATCTCGTGCAGCACCCGTTCCAGGTCACGACCGACCCGCTCGTCCCGAAGCTCTCCAAGATTTCGCCGGCCTCGGGCTTCAAGCGCCTGTTCTCGGCCGAAAGCCTCGCGAACTTCCTGAAGGGCCTGCTCAAGATCGGGATCGTCGGGGCGGTGATCTCCTCCGTGATCTGGCCGGAGCGCGCCCGCGTCGCCTCGCTCGTGCAGGGCGATGTGGCCGGTCTGCTTCCGGTGCTGAAATCGCTGTCGCTGAAGGTGCTGGTGTCGTCGGTCGCGGTGTTCGCCGTGATCGCGCTCGCCGACTATCTCTGGCAGCGCCGGCGCTGGCGCGAGCGCCTGAAGATGACGCTTCAGGAAGTGCGCGACGAGCACAAGCAGCAGGAGGGCGACCCGCACATCAAGGCGCGCATCCGTTCAATCCGCGCGCAGCGCTCCAAGAAGCGCATGATGGCGGCGGTGCCGAAGGCGACCGTGGTGATCGCCAACCCGACGCATTACGCGGTCGCGCTGAAATACGAGCCGGGCATGAACGCGCCGCTGTGCGTCGCCAAGGGCGTCGACGCCGTCGCGCTCAGGATCAGGAAGGTCGCCGAGGACGCCGGCGTGGCGGTGATCGAGAACCCCCCGCTTGCGCGCTCGCTGCACGCGGCGATCGAGGTCGACAAGGAGATCCCCGCCGAGCACTACAAGGCGGTCGCCGAGGTCATCGGCTTCGTCATGCGCCGGAAGGGACGGCGGTGACGAGCCTGCAGGCCAAGAGCGCCATCGCTTGTTGAATCCTGCGGCCCGCAGCACCATGGTCGCGCCGTTCGGCCGGCGCAGGGCGAATCGCGCCGCGCCGATCCACGAGGCCCGATGAGCAGCATCGCCAAGGAAGACCGCATGGCCGCCGAGCCTCCGATCGATCGCAGCGGACGGTCGGGTTCGGTGGGTCTCGTGCTGCTGCTCGCGGCGGCGCTGGTGGGCGCCGGGCTCGCGATCTCGTTTCTCAAGGGCGACGCCGCGCAGACCTGGATCCTCGCTTTGCTCGCCGTGCTGTCCGTCATCGGCGTGTTCGCGCTGTTCGCCGGCGCGCTCGGGCTGGTCAGGTTCGGCGCCCGCAGCGGCCGCGACGACCTCGCCCGCGCGATCGTCGCCACGGCCGAGGAGGGCGTCCTCGTCACCGACGCGGGCGGACGGATCATCTTCGCCAACGACGCCTATCTGCAGCTGACGCGGGCCGCCGACGCCGCCGACGCGCGGCCGGTGGAGCGCGTTTTCGCCGGCAACGCCGACGTTGCGGAGGCGATCTACCGCCTGTCTCAGGCGGCGCGCGAGGGCAAGCGGGCGTCGGAGGAGGCGCGCGCGACGCTGCCGGACGGGCTCGGCGCGTGGCTGCGCATCGGCGTGCGGCCGGTGACGCGGCCGGGCGGCGGCGGCGTCGAGACGGTCTGGACGCTCGCGGACGTGACCCGCGAGCGCGAGCGTCACGAGAACGTCTTCCAGGAGCTGCAGCACGCGGTCGACTTCCTCGACCATGCGCCTGCCGGCTTCTTCGCCGCGGAAGGCGACGGCTCGATCGTCTACATGAACGCGACGCTCGCCGGATGGCTCGACCAGGACCTGACGCGCATCGCATCCGGCGCGCTGAAGCTCGGCGACATCCTCTCCGGCGACGGCGCGGCGCTGATCGAGGCGGCCTCGCCGAAGCCCGGCGCGGTGGCGACCGAGATCATCGACGTCGACCTGCGCACCCGCAGCGGACGGTCGCTGCCGGCGCGCCTGCTGCACGCCGTCGCCTGGAGTCAGGAGGGGACGCCGAGCGCCTCGCGCACCTTGGTGCTGGACCGCGGCCCCGGCGCCGACGTTTCCGAGCCGCTACGCGCGGCCGAGGTCCGCTTCGCGCGCTTCTTCAACAACACGCCGCTCGCGATCGCGACGGTCGACGCGCGCGGCCGGGTGCTGCGCGCCAATGCGCCGTTCGCCAAGCTGTTCGGCGACCGCCTGCGGGGCGAGGAGCAGCGCTCGGTCTACGCCGCGCTCGCCGGCGACCGCGACCGGGCCGGGCTCGAGGCCGCGATCGCCGCCGCCGCTGACGGCGCGGGCGACGTGCCGCCGGTCGACGCTGCGCTGGCGGGCGAGGGCGGCCGGTCGGCGCGGCTGTTCGTGACGCGGGCCGACGACGGTGAGGATGAGGACCACGAGGCGGCGGTCGTCTACGCGCTCGACACCACCGACCAGCGCGCGCTCGAGGCCAAGTTCGCGCAGAGCCAGAAAATGACTGCGGTGGGCCAGCTCGCCGGCGGCGTGGCGCACGACTTCAACAACGTGCTGACCGCCATCATCGGCTACTCCGACCTGCTGCTGGCGAACCACCGGCCGACCGACCCGTCCTTCCAGGACATCATGCAGATCAAGCAGAACGCCAACCGGGCCGCGAGCCTGGTGCGGCAGCTGCTCGCCTTCTCGCGCCGCCAGACGCTGCGGCCGCAGGTGATCGCGCTCGGCGACGTGCTGGCGGAGCTCCGAATGCTGCTCTCCCGCCTCGTCGGCGAGAAGGTCAAGCTCGAGCTCGTGCACGGCCGCGACCTGTGGCTGGTGAAAGCCGATCTCAACCAGTTCGAGCAGGTCATCATCAATCTGGTGGTCAATGCGCGCGACGCGATGGGCGACGGCGGCGCGGTGACGATCCGCACCCGCAACGTCGCCGCGGCCGAGGCGCCCGGGCTCGGGCATTTCGAGCTGCCGGCGGCCGATTACGTGATGATCGACGTGGAGGACACCGGCCCCGGCGTTCCGCCCGAGATCATCGACAAGATCTTCGAGCCGTTCTTCTCGACCAAGGAAGTCGGCAAGGGCACCGGCCTCGGCCTCTCGACCGTCTACGGCATCATCAAGCAGACCGACGGCTTCGTGTTCGCGCTGTCGGAGCCCGGCCGCGGCGCGACCTTCAGGATCCTGCTGCCGCGCCACATCCCGGACGAAGCCGAACAGGCCAAGCCCGCCGCAGCCGTCGCGGCGGCGCCGCAGGACATGACGGGCCGCGGCACGGTGCTGCTGGTCGAGGACGAGGACGCCGTGCGGGCCTTCGCCTCCCGCGCGCTCGCCTCGCGCGGCTATACGGTGATCGAGGCGCGATCCGGCGTCGAGGCGCTGGAGCGCATGAAGACCGACGGCGCCGAGATCGAGCTCGTCGTGTCCGACGTGGTGATGCCCGAGATGGACGGTCCGAGCCTGCTGCGTGAGCTCCGCAAGACCCAGCCTGAGCTGAAGATCATCTTCGTCTCCGGCTATGCGGAAGACGCCTTCAAGAAGAATCTCCCCGAGGGAGAGGTGTTCGCCTTCCTGCCGAAGCCGTTCTCGCTGAAACAGCTCGTGCAGGCCGTGAAAGAGGCCATGGGCTCCGACGCCGCCGCCCCGGAATGACCCCGGATCAAAAACGGAACGTTCATGTAAATCATTAGCTGTCTCAGGCGCTTGGCGGTCGCTTGCGCTACTAGAACAAACCATGTACGTTAGCCGCGTTGAAGCCCCGCCTCGGCTCATGCCATAAGGAGCGTCCCGCGATGTCGCAGTCCGCACTCCGCCTCGTCGAAGGAAGCTCCATGGACAAGACCAAGGCGCTCGACGCCGCCCTGTCGCAGATCGAGCGCGCCTTCGGCAAAGGCTCGATCATGCGGCTCGGCGCCGGCCAGGCGATGGCCGAGATCGAGACCGTCTCGACCGGCTCGCTCGGGCTCGACATCGCGCTGGGCGTCGGCGGCCTGCCGCGCGGCCGCATCATCGAGATTTTTGGGCCGGAGAGCTCCGGCAAGACCACGCTCGCGCTGCACACCGTGGCGGAAGCGCAGAAGAAGGGCGGCGTGTGCGCCTTCGTGGACGCCGAGCACGCGCTCGACCCGGTCTACGCCCGCAAGCTCGGCGTCAACCTGCAGGACCTTCTGATCTCCCAGCCCGACACCGGCGAGCAGGCGCTCGAGATCGCCGACACGCTGGTGCGTTCCGGCGCGGTCGACGTGCTGGTGGTCGATTCGGTCGCGGCGCTCACCCCGCGCGCCGAACTCGAGGGCGAGATGGGCGAGGTCCAGCCGGGCCTGCAGGCGCGGCTGATGAGCCAGGCGCTGCGCAAGCTCACCGGCTCGATCTCGAAATCCAACACCATGGTGATCTTCATCAACCAGATCCGCATGAAGATCGGCGTGATGTATGGCAGCCCGGAGACCACCACCGGCGGCAACGCGCTGAAATTCTACGCGTCTGTGCGGCTCGACATCCGCCGCATAGGGGCGATCAAGGAGCGCGACGAGGTCGTCGGCAACCAGACCCGGGTCAAGGTCGTCAAGAACAAGGTGGCGCCGCCGTTCAAGCAGGTCGAGTTCGACATCATGTATGGCGAGGGCGTGTCCAAGACCGGCGAACTGATCGACCTCGGCGTGAAGGCCGGCATCGTCGAGAAGTCCGGCGCCTGGTACTCCTTCGACAGCCAGCGGCTGGGCCAAGGGCGTGAGAACGCCAAGACGTTCCTCAAGGAGAACGTCGAGATCGCCCGCCGCATCGAATCCGAGGTGCGTCAGGCGTCCGGCATCATCGCCGACAAGATCTTCGACCAGGTCGATCCGAACGATCCGGAGCTCGACGCCGACTGAGCGGCGGGGCCGCGTTCGCCTGCGGCGCGCGGTTTTCTGGACATGCGAGGAAGCTGGCGCTTAATGTGCCGCCTGCGCCCCGTGGCGCGGCCCTGATGGGCCCGCGTGACGGGGCGTCGGCCGTTCTGGCGGACCGCCTTCCAAGACATCCAGCGAGCATTTTCGGCATATGAGCGGCGTCAACGAGATCCGGAAGACCTTCGTCGACTACTTCGTGAGCGAGGGGCATGAGCATGTCCCCTCCGGCCCGCTCGTGCCGCGCAACGATCCGACGCTGATGTTCACCAGCGCCGGCATGGTGCAGTTCAAGAACCTGTTCACGGGCGTCGAGCGTCGGCCCTACAGCACCGCGACCACCGCGCAGAAATGCCTGCGCGCGGGCGGCAAGCACAACGACCTCGACAATGTCGGCTACACGGCCCGGCATCATACCTTCTTCGAGATGCTCGGGAATTTCTCGTTCGGCGACTACTTCAAGGATCGCGCGATCGAGCTCGCCTGGAATCTCGTGACTAAACATTTCGAGCTGCCGAAGGACCGGCTGCTCGTCACCGTCTACATCGACGACGACGAGGCCTACGGGCTCTGGAAGAAGATCGCGGGCCTCTCTGACGACCGCATCATCCGCATCGCCTCGTCCGACAACTTCTGGGCCGCGGGCGACACCGGCCCCTGCGGTCCGTGTTCAGAGATCTTCTTCGACCAGGGCGAGGGCGTGGCTGGCGGGCCGCCCGGCAGCGCGGACGAGGACGGCGACCGGTTCCTGGAGTTCTGGAACCTGGTCTTCATGCAGTATGATCAGGTCGCGCCGAACGACCGTCGTCCGCTGCCGCGCCCGTCGATCGACACCGGCATGGGGCTCGAGCGCATCTCGGCGATCCTGCAGGGCGTTAAGTCGAACTACGACACCGATCTGTTCCGTGCGCTGATCCGCGCGAGCGTCGAGGCGACCGGGGTCCCGGCCGAGGGTCCGACCCAGGCGAGCCACCGCGTCATCGCCGATCATTTGCGGGCGTCGAGCTTTCTGGTCGCGGAAGGCGTGCTGCCCTCGAACGAGGGCCGCGGCTATGTGCTGCGCCGGATCATGCGGCGGGCGATGCGCCACGCGCAGCTGCTCGGCGCGCGCGATCCGCTGCTGTGGCGGCTCGTGCCGGCGCTGATCCGCGAGATGGGCGGCGCCTATCCGGAGCTCATCCGCGCCGAGGCGCTCATCACCGAAACGCTCGAGTTGGAGGAAACGCGGTTCCGGACGACGCTGGCGCGCGGCCTCGGCCTGCTTGAGGAGGCCTCGGAAGGCCTTGCGGGCGGCGATCGGCTGCCCGGGGAAACCGCGTTCAAGCTCTATGACACCTATGGCTTCCCGCTCGATCTGACGCAGGACGCGCTGCGGCCGCGCGGGGTCGCGGTCGACGTCGACGGCTTCAACGCCGCGATGCAGCGCCAGAAGGCCGAAGCGCGCGCGGCCTGGTCGGGCTCCGGCGAGGCCGCGACGGAGGCGGTCTGGTTCGGCGTCCGCGAGCGGGTCGGAGCGACGGAGTTCCTCGGCTATGGCGTGGAGCGCGCCGAGGGCGCAGTCGTCGCGCTGGTGAAGGACGGCCAGGAGGTCGAGCGCCTGGAAGCCGGCGAACGCGGCCTGCTGGTCGCCAATCAGACGCCGTTCTATGGCGAGTCCGGCGGCCAGGTCGGCGATGTGGGCGAGCTTTCGGCGAAGGGCGTGAGGCTCGCGGTGAGCGACACGCAGAAGAAGCTCGGCGACCTCTTCGTCCACACGGTCGAGGTTCAGGAAGGCGCTGTGGCGGTCGGCGACGGTTTGTCCTTCGAGGTCGACCACGAGCGCCGGCGCCGGATCCGCGGCAACCATTCCGCGACCCATCTGCTGCACGAGGCGCTGCGGCTGACGTTGGGCGATCACATCGCCCAGAAGGGTTCGCTCGTCGCTCCGGACCGGCTGCGCTTCGACTTCAGCCACCCAAAGCCGATCGGCGACGAGGAGCTTTCGCGGATCGAGACGCTCGCCAACGCCATCGTGCTGCAGAACGACCCGGTCACCACCCGCGTGATGGGCGTCGAGGACGCGATGAAGTCCGGCGCCCGGGCGCTGTTCGGCGAAAAATATGGCGACGAGGTGCGGGTCGTCTCGATGGGCAAGGCCGAGGACGGCGGAAAGGCGTTTTCGGTGGAGCTCTGCGGCGGCACCCATGTGGCCGCGACCGGCGAAATCGGACCGATCACGATCGTCGGCGAAAGCGGCGTCGCGGCTGGCGTCCGCCGGGTGGAGGCTCTGACGGGCGAGGCGGCTCGGCTGCACTTCGAGACGCAGAACGCCCGCGTCGCGGATCTGGCGGCGCTGCTGCGCGCGCCGGAGGCCGAGGTGGTCTCGCGCGTCGAGACGCTGCTCGAGGAGCGCAAGCGCCTGGAGCGGGAACTGGTCGAGGCGCGCAAGAAGCTCGCCATGGGCGGCGCCGGCGGCGGCGCGGCCGACGCGACGCGCGAGGTCGCAGGCATAAAGCTGTTCGCCCGCACCGTGGAGGGCATCGAGATGAAGGACCTCAAGGGCCTCGTCGACGAAGCCAAGAAGTCGCTCGGCTCGGGCGTCGCCGCGATCGTCGGCGTGACCTCCGAGGGCAAGGCCGGCGTGGTGGTGGGCGTGACGCAGGACCTGACGTCGAAGTTCAACGCCGTGGAGCTGGTTCGCGCGGCCTCGGCGGCTCTCGGCGGCTCGGGCGGCGGCGGCCGGCCCGACATGGCGCAGGCCGGCGGGCCGGACGGCGCAAAGGCCAATGACGCGCTCGACGCCGTGGCGGCGCGGCTCGCCGCGGCCTGAGTCGCCGCGGCTCAAGCAGCGTGCGGCGCGAGCCTGTCGCGCCGCGACTGTTTTTCCTCAGGAGCCGGTAGGGCTGCGTTTGCCGCGCGGCGTGACGCCGACCGCCTGCTTCAAGGTCGCCACCGCCGTCTCTGTCGTGGCGCCGGGCGTCGCGGGCTGGACGCGGTCGCCGGCGCCGAGGGTGCGGTGGACCGCCGTCGGCTCGGCGCCTTCGGCAGGCGCGCCCTGACCAGCGGAAACCTGCGTCATCGCCGCCGCCAGGAAACCGAAGAAGAGGGCGGTCTGCTTGGTCGTCTGATCCATCGCAAGCACTCCTTACGCTGTCGCTCCTCGGTGAGCGCATGCGCAATGGAAGCCTATCCGCGATGAACCCTGGCTAAATGCTTCGAGGTCATTTCGTGGCGGGCGCAGCCACAAGCATGAACGCCCGTTCAGGACCGCCGACGCATCAGCGCGACGCGTCGGCGCGATTGCGGAGCCACAGGCCTGGAGGGCTTCAGCCCATCGCCTTCTGAAGGTTCTCGTCGACCTTGTCCAGGAAGCCCTGGGTGGTCAGCCAGCCCTGTTCGTGGCCGACCAGCAATGCGAGGTCCTTGGTCATGAAGCCGCTCTCGACCGTGTCGACGCAGACCTTCTCGAGCGTTTCCGCGAAGCGCTTCAGTTCCGCGTTGTCGTCGAGCTTGGCCCGGTGGCCGAGGCCGCGCGTCCAGGCGAAGATCGAGGCGATCGAGTTGGTCGACGTCGCCTTGCCCTTCTGGTGCTCGCGGTAGTGCCGGGTGACGGTGCCGTGCGCGGCCTCCGCCTCCATGATCTTGCCGTCGGGCGTCGTCAGCACGGAGGTCATCAGGCCGAGTGAGCCAAAACCCTGCGCCACGGTGTCGGACTGCACGTCGCCGTCATAGTTCTTGCAGGCCCAGACATAGCCGCCGGACCATTTCAGCGCGGACGCCACCATGTCGTCGATGAGCCGGTGCTCGTACCAGATCTTCTTGGCGGCGAACTGGTCCTTGAACTCGGCGTCGTAGATCTCCTGGAAAATGTCCTTGAAGCGGCCGTCATAGGCCTTGAGGATCGTGTTCTTGGTCGACAGATAGACCGGAAAACCGCGGTTGAGGCCGTAGTTCAGCGAGGCGCGCGCGAAGTCGCGGATCGAGTCGTCGAGGTTGTACATCGCCATCGCGACGCCGGAGCCCGGCGCGTCGAACACCTCGTGCTCGATCGTCTCGCCGTCCTCGCCGACGAACTTGATGGTCAGCTTGCCCTTGCCAGGGAAGCGGAAGTCGGTCGCGCGGTACTGGTCGCCGAAGGCGTGGCGGCCGACGACGATCGGCTGCGTCCAGCCCGGCACCAGCCGCGGCACGTTCTTGCAGATGATCGGCTCGCGGAAGATCACGCCGCCGAGGATGTTGCGGATCGTGCCGTTCGGCGACCGCCACATCTTCTTGAGGCCGAACTCCTTCACGCGGGCTTCGTCGGGCGTGATGGTGGCGCATTTCACGCCGACGCCGACCCGCTTGATCGCCTCCGCCGCCTCGACGGTGACGCGGTCTTCGGTGACGTCCCGGTTCTCGACGCCGAGATCGTAATATTCGAGATCGAGATCCAGATAGGGATGGATCAGCTTGTCCTTGATCGCCTGCCAGATGATCCGGGTCATCTCGTCGCCGTCGATCTCGACGACGGGATTGGCGACTTTGATCTTCGGCATGGGCGGGACGGCCTTCCTCGGTGGCGGCGGGGCCGGCGCGGGCGCCGGGGCGACGGTCGCGACAGTCCTTAGCATCGCGGATTGGGGCGGCAAAGCCGCCGCCGCTCGCTTTCGCAGCCGATATCTTGCAATGCAGCATATGGGCGCGCCGTCCCGGCGCGCTTACCTCGGGGCCTCGCCTCAGTTACCCCAGCCTCTACGCAGCGACGGAATTCTCCAGATGGCCGAAGTCAGGATAGCGCTCGACGAGCCGCGCCCCGCCGAAGGCGCCGGCCGCGGCGTGGTGCTGGCGGCGGCCGCCGCCTGCGGGGCGATCGTCGCGAACCTCTATTACGCCCAGCCGCTCGTCGATCTGATCGCGCGCGACCTCGGCGTCGCGGCGACGCTGGCGAGCGCCGTGGTGGCGCTCACCCAGGTCGGCTATGCGATCGGCCTGCTCATTCTCGCGCCGCTGGTCGACCTCGTGGAAAGCCGCAGGCTGCTGACCGTTACGCTCGCGGCCGCCGCGGCCGCGCTGGTCGTCGCCGCCATCGCGCCCAACGGCGCGGTGTTCCTGTCGGCCTCCCTGCTGATCGGCGTCGCCTCCGTCGCGGCGCAGATGCTGCTCCCGCTCGTCGCCGGCATGGAGCCCGAGGCGAGCCGCGGCCGGGTCGTCGGCACAATCATGAGCGGCCTGCTGTTCGGCATCCTGCTGGCGCGCCCGGTGGCGGGCGTGGTGGCCGACGCCTTCGGCTGGCGGGCCATGTTCGGCCTCTCGGCCGTGCTGATGGCCGTCACCGCCGTCGCGCTCCGCGCTCTGATCCCATCGCGCCGTCCCGAGAGCCGGATGAGCTATGGCGAACTCATCGGCTCCATGGCGGAGCTGCTCGCCCGCTACCCCACGCTGCGCCGGCGCGCGCTTTACCAGGCGACGATGTTCGCCGCCTTCAGCATCTTCTGGACCGCCTCGCCGATGCGGCTCGCTGGCGAATATGGCTGGTCGCACAGCATGATCGGCCTGTTCGCCCTCGCCGGGGCGAGCGGCGCGCTGATCGCGCCCTTCGCGGGCCGCATGGCCGACGCCGGCCACACCCGGAGCGGCACGCTCATCGCGATCGCGGCGGGCGCGGCCGGGATGGCGCTCGCGGGCTTCGACTGGACGCTCGGCCTTGCGGGCCTGCTGCTCGGCGCGATCGTGCTAGACATGGGAGTGCAGGCCAACATGATCCTCGGCCAGCGCGAGATCTACGGGCTCGACGCTGCGGCGCGCGGCCGGATCAACGGGCTTTACGTCGCGATCCTGTTTCTCGGCGGCGCCGTCGGCTCGGCGCTGACGAGCCCGGTGTTCACGCATTTCGGCTGGATCGGGGTGGCGATCGTGGGCGCCGCGCTGCCGCTCGCGGCCCTGGTCGCAGCCTGCCTGGAGCGGCCGGCCCACTGAGGGCTTGCGTCGGCGCGCCGGCTTGGGCCATCTCGCGCCCCACTCTCGCGGGGACCGAGGACATGGCGGGCACCGATCGCACCAAGGCCGACGCCGCAGCCCTGCTGCCCACAGGACCCGCCGTGGTTCTGGTCGAGCCGCAGCTTGCGGAAAACGTCGGCGCCGTCGCGCGCGCCATGGCGAACTTCGCGCTCGACGATTTGCGCGTCGTGCGGGCGCCGGGCAAGACGCAAGCCGAAGGCGCCCGCACCTTCTCGGCCGGCGCGCACCACATCCTCGAGGCGGCGCGCCATTTCGATAGCCTCGAGGCCGCGGTCGCGGACGTGACGCTGCTGTTCGCCACCACGGCGCGCGAGCGCGGGCAGGCGAAGCCGGTCGACGCGCCGGAGGCGGCCGCGCGGCTGATGGCGCAGCACGCCGCAGGCGGCGGGCGCGTCGGGCTGCTGTTCGGCCGCGAGCGGACCGGGCTCGAGAATGACGAGATCGCGCTTGCGAGCCGGGTGGTGACGTTTCCGGTGAACCCGGCCTACGCGAGTCTCAACCTCGCCCAGGCGGTGCTGCTCGTCGGCTATGAATGGTTCAAGGCCGCGACCGGCGGCGCGCCCGCGTTCGAGATGCCGACGCGTTCGCCGCCCGGCACCCAGGCCGAGATCGTCGCGCTGTTCGCGCATCTCGAAGGCGAGCTGGACGACACCGGCTTCTTCCGCTCGCCCGAGAAGCGCGCCTCGATGATCCGCAACATCCGCAACATGATCCACCGCATGGACCCGTCCCGCCAGGACCTCCAGACCCTCCACGGCATGGTGGCGGCGCTGGCGGAGGGGCGACCAGGCCCGGAAGGGCGCGGACGCACCCTGCTCAAGCCACTGAAGGATATCGGGGAGAGCTGAGGCGACCCGCGTTGCGCTCTGGCTCCTTGCGCGCGGCTCGCTGCGTAGGTAGGACGCCCGCGCCCCTCCAAGCCGAGCGACGCCCATGATCCCCCGCTACTCCCGTCCCGAGATGACCGAGATCTGGTCGCCCGAGACGCGCTTCCGCATCTGGTTCGAGATCGAGGCGCACGCCGCCGACGCACTGGCCGAGCTTGGCGTGATCCCGAAAGAGGCGGCGCGGACGATCTGGGAGAAGGGCGGCGCGGCGACGTTCGACGTCGACCGGATCGACGAGATCGAGCGCGTCACCAAGCATGACGTGATCGCCTTCCTGACCCATCTCGCGGAATTCGTCGGTCCCGATGCGCGCTTCGTGCATCAGGGAATGACCTCATCGGACGTGCTCGACACCTGCTTCGCGGTGCAGCTGAAGCGGGCTGCCGATCTGCTGATCGCGGACGTCGACCGCCTGCTGGCGGCGCTCAAGAGCCGCGCGCTCGAGCACAAGCTGACGCCGACCATCGGGCGCAGCCATGGCATCCATGCGGAGCCCACGACCTTCGGGCTGAAGCTCGCCGGCTACTATGTCGAGTTTCAGCGCGCCCGTGAGCGCCTGATCGCGGCCCGCAAGGAGATCGCGACCTGCGCGATCTCCGGCGCGGTCGGCACTTTCGCGAATGTCGACATGGCGGTCGAAGCGCATGTCGCCGAAAAGCTCGGCCTGACGCCTGAGCCGGTCTCGACGCAGGTTATCCCGCGCGACCGGCACGCCATGTTCTTCGCGACCCTCGGCGTGGTGGCGTCGTCCTGCGAGCGGCTGGCGATCGAGATCCGCCATCTGCAGCGCACCGAGGTGCTGGAGGCGGAGGAGTTCTTCTCCGAAGGCCAGAAGGGCTCGTCGGCGATGCCGCACAAGCGCAACCCGGTGCTGACGGAGAACGTCACCGGCCTCGCCCGCATGGTGCGCTCCTATGCGCTGCCCGCGATGGAGAACGTCGCGCTGTGGCACGAGCGGGACATCTCGCATTCCTCGGTCGAGCGCATGATCGGCCCGGACGCGACGGTGACGCTCGACTTCGCGCTCAACCGGCTCGCCGGCGTCGTCGAGAAGCTTCTGGTCTACCCGGATCGGATGCAGAGCAATCTGGACCGCCTCGGCGGCCTGGTGCATTCGCAGCGGGTCCTCTTGGCGCTCACTCAGAAGGGGGCCTCGCGCGAGGACGCCTACCGGCTCGTCCAGCGCAACGCGATGCCGGTCTGGCGGGGCGAAGGCGACTTCCTCACCCTGCTCAAGGCGGACCAGGAGGTGCGCGGCTTCCTGTCCGAGAGCGAGCTCGAGGAGGCCTTCGACCTCGGCTATCACTTCAAGGCGGTGGACGCCGTGTTCGCGCGGGTGTTCGGCGCTGACTGACCCCGAAAGCAGAACGGGCGGCTTGCGCCGCCCGTCGGTTTTCTCGTCTTAGCGGTCCCGGCCGCCGCCGCCACGGCCGCCGCCGTGATCGCCCCCTCCGCCACGGTCGCCGCCGCCAGCGCCGATCATGCCGCGGCCGCCGCCGCCGGCGCGGTCGAGACCCATGCGATCACCGCGGTCGCCGCCGCTCGCGCGGCCGCCGTCTCGGTCTCCGCCGCCGCGGCCGCCGCGGTCGCCGCCGAACATGTCGCCGCCGCCCCGTCCGCCGCGATCAGCGCCACGTCCGCCCCGGTCGCCGCCCCGGTCGCCGCGGTCGCCGCCGCGGTCACCTCGATCTCCGCGGTCACCGCGATCGCCGCGGTCGCCGCCGCGATCATGATCGCGGCCCGGCCGCCCGGGACCATCGCCGCGGCCGGGACGATCCCAGCCGCCGCGGCCGTGATGTCCGCCGCGGTGGTGATCGCGCCGCCAGGAGCGCTCCCAGCCGGAGCGTCCGGGGCGCTCGGAGTACCAGCGGCCGCCCCAGTAGTAGAACCCGTCATCATAGTAATAGGGGCGATTGTCCCAGTAGCCGCCGATGGACAGCCCGGTGATCACTTCCGGCTCGTATTCGTCGATCACCACGGTCGACCGCGGCGCCGGTCCGCCGGCCCGGTCGAGATAGCTCGCGCTCGCAAAGCCGGTGCCGTCGGGGCCCATGCTGATCTCGCACCATGAGCCGGTGCAGCCGAGCACGTTAACCGCCTCGCCCTCGGGAAGGGTGTCGATCACGGGGTAGCTGGTGCCGGGGCCGGCGCGCACGTTCAGCGCGGTGGTGGCGACCGCGGTGTCCGCATGCGCCGCGCCTGCCGTCACGAGCAGGGCGCCGCTGGCGAGCAAGGTTCTGAGCAGTGGGGTCATAGGCGTCGAACTCCTGACTTCCGAATGCGCCGTTCGTCGAGCTCCGTCCGCCCCGGCCGAAACGTCTTACGCGCGCTGGCGCAGAGGGCGCGCGATCCGGGCCGCAAAACGCACAACCCCTGCGATCCGTTCAAGTCCGATGCCGCCAGGGCTGTTCCGGCGACCGTCCCCTGCACGAAATCAGCAGCCGAAATCCGCCCACGCCAAACGTCGCGGAACGCTCAGCCTCCCGCCGAAGCGCCGATCGCAGGGGCGTCGAAGACGTCGGAAAGCGCCCGCTCCGCGCCCGCAGACAGGAAGGCGAGATCCGGCCCGAGCGCGATCATGGGGAAGCCGCGTCGGACATAGTCGGAGGCGATCGCGGGCGAGTTGGCGAATATGGCGACCGGCTTTCCGGCCCGGCGGCCGGCGGCGAGCACGCGCCCGAGCGCCTCGACGACCTTGGGATGACCAACGTCGATGGCCGCGCCGCGCGTCAGCGATACGCTGAGGTCGTTCGGCCCGATCAGGAGCCCGTCTATGCCGTCGGTCGCGGCGATCTCGTCGACATTCGCGAGCCCGCGCTCGGTCTCGATCATCGCCAGGGCGAGCGTCAGCTCGTTGGCGTTCGCCAGATAGGCGTCGCGGTCGAGGCCGAGCAGGGTCATGGCCCGGCTTGGGCCCCAGCTGCGACGGCCGACCGGCGGAAACCGCACCGCCTCGACAAAGGCTTGGGCGTCCGCGGCGTTCTCGATCATGGGCGCGATCAGCCCCGCGGCGCCGACGTCGAGCGCCCTGGCTCCGAGCGCATAGTCGCTAGCCGGAAGGCGCACCAGCGCCGGGGCGCCCGCGAGCGCCGCCGCTGCGACGCCCTCGACGATGCTGTCGAAGGTCGCGAAGCCGTGCTGGGCGTCAAGCGTCACCGAGGCGAAGCCGGCCCGGGCGACGGTCTCGACCACCAGCGGAGAGGTCAGGGAAAGCCAGCCGTTGAAATGCGGCCCGCCGAACTCCAGCGTCGCCGCAGGGAACGCTCCTGGCCGCGGCTCCGACGCCTTCAAGCGCAGCTCCGCCGGCTGTGGATCGTCTGGCTCACCGTTCGGTCTTGAGCTGCTCGACGGCGGTCGCGAGGAGTTCGTCCATCGTCCGGCGGATCTGGTGGTCGGACTGCTGGACCTCGGCGCGATCGAAATCCCGGCGCACCTTGCGGAACACGTCGTGGTCGCCCTCTTCCTCGAAGTCCGCCATCACCACAGACTTGGCGTAGGCCTCGGCCTCCGCGCCCTGCTTGCCGAGTTTCTCGGCGGCCCAAAGCCCGAGCAGCTTGTTGCGCCGCGCATAGGCGCAGAACTTCATTTCCTCGTCATGGACGAACATGGCCTCCATGGCCCGTTCCCGCGTATCGAAGGTGGTCATCGCAAGATCCTCGAGCGCCGCGCGTCCCTTCCGCCCAGCCGGTCCGCGCCCCGTCGATGATTACACCTGCGAAATGTGGCGCAACAGCGTGGGCGGATGGAATGCGTGTCGTTCCTTCGTCTTGGCAGCGGCCGGCCGCGCGCCTACATTCGCGAACGGTGCGGCGCGTCCTCAATCCACGCCGCCGCCGCGAAAGGCCCGCAATGAACCCGAATTTCCGGAACTTCGCCCTGTGGGTGATCATCGTCCTGCTGTTGCTGGCGCTTTTCACCCTGTTCCAGAACCCGGGGCAGCGCGCGCAGACGAACGACATCTCGTTCAGCCAGCTCCTCAACGAGGTCGATAACGGCCGCGTCCGCGGCGTCGTCATCGAAGGCCAGAACATCACTGGCCAGTACACCGACGGCGCGCAATTCCAGACCTACGCGCCGAACGATCCGTCGCTGGTGCAGCGCCTCTACGGCAAGGGCGTCGCCATCACGGCCCGGCCGCCGGGCGAGAACATGCCGTGGTTCGTCGCGCTGCTGCTGCAGTGGTTGCCCTTCATCGCGCTGATCGGCGTCTGGGTGTTCCTGTCGCGCCAGATGCAGGGCGGCGCCGGCAAGGCGATGGGCTTCGGCAAGTCCAAGGCTAAGCTTCTTACCGAGGCCCATGGCCGCGTGACGTTCGACGACGTCGCCGGCGTCGACGAGGCCAAGAGCGATCTCGAGGAGATCGTCGAGTTCCTGCGCGACCCGCAGAAGTTCCAGCGCCTCGGCGGCCGGATTCCGCGCGGCGTGCTGCTCGTCGGCCCTCCCGGCACCGGCAAGACGCTGATCGCGCGCGCCGTCGCCGGCGAAGCCAACGTGCCGTTCTTCACGATCTCGGGCTCCGACTTCGTCGAGATGTTCGTCGGCGTCGGCGCGAGCCGCGTGCGCGACATGTTCGAGCAGGCCAAGAAGAATGCGCCCTGCATCATCTTCATCGACGAGATCGACGCGGTCGGCCGCCATCGCGGCGCGGGCCTCGGCGGCGGCAATGACGAGCGCGAGCAGACCCTCAACCAGCTCCTGGTCGAGATGGACGGCTTCGAGGCGAACGAGGGCATCATCCTCATCGCCGCGACCAACCGCCCCGATGTGCTGGACCCTGCGCTGCTCCGTCCGGGCCGTTTCGACCGCCAGGTCGTGGTCGCGAACCCCGACATCATCGGCCGCGAGAAGATCCTGAAGGTCCACGTCCGCAAGGTGCCGCTGGCGCCGGACGTCGATCTCAAGACCGTCGCGCGTGGCACGCCGGGCTTCTCGGGCGCCGATCTGATGAACCTCGTCAACGAGGCGGCGCTGCTGGCCGCGCGCCGGTCGAAGCGGATGGTGACGTCCGCCGAGTTCGACGCCGCCAAGGACAAGATCATGATGGGCGCCGAGCGCCGCATGGTGATGACGGACGAGGAGAAGCGGGTCACCGCCTATCACGAGGCCGGCCACGCCATCGTCGCGCTCTACACGCCCGCGAACGATCCGATCCACAAGGCGACGATCATCCCGCGCGGCCGGGCGCTCGGCATGGTGCAGTACCTGCCGGAGCGCGACCAGATCTCGATCTCCTACGAGCAGCTGACCTCGCGGCTCGCGATGGCGATGGGCGGCCGCGTCGCCGAGGAAGTGTTCTTCGGCGACGAGAAGGTGACGGCCGGCGCCCAGTCCGACATCCAGATGGCGACCAACATCGCCCGCGGGATGGTGACGCGTTGGGGCTTCTCGAAGGAGCTCGGCACGGTCGCTTATGGCGAGAACCAGGACGAGGTGTTCCTCGGCATGTCGGTCGCGCGCCAGCAGAACGTCTCTGGCACGACGATGCTGAAGATCGACAACGAGATCAAACGCTTCATCGACGAAGGGTACGAGACGGCGAAGCGCATCATCACCGAGCACCGCGACCAGATGGAGGCTCTCGCCAAGGCGCTGCTCGAATACGAGACGCTGACGGGCGAGGAGATCAAGAACCTGCTCGCGGGCCAGCCCCCGGTGAGGGACGCGACCGACGAGCCGCCGACGCCGCGCGGCTCTGCAGTGCCCTCCGCCGGCAAGCCGCGGCCGCGGCCCGATCCCGGCCTCGAGCCGCAGCCGCAGGCGTAAAAATCCAGAAGGCCGGGCATTTGCCCGGCCTTCTTTTTTGCATCGACGCGCGCGGCGGCGTCGGGAGCGGCCAGCGTCGGCGCCTGTCGGCGAATAGCACGGAGCGCCTGATCGCCAGATTGAGCGCCTTCTTAGGCAGCTGACGGTTCGCGTGCCGAAATCCGCCCGCGGGCTTTCGACCGCGCTTTTGGTTTCGAGAACGCGTTACTTCAGGTCCTTGCACCACGAGGAAGTGGCTTCGCGGCACCGTTCCGAATAGCCCTTCGTCAGCTTCTCCGCAGCCGCCCATTCCTCCTCGTCGACCCCGTTGTTGTTGTCGGCGTCCATCGCCGTGAAGGTCGGCGCCGGATCGAGATTGAGCTTCCCGACGCTCTTCTCCCACTCCACGCGGCTGATCCGGCCGCTGCCGTCGGTGTCGAGCGTGCTGAACGCCGGCCAGCCGGCGGCGACCGCGGCCGAGCCGGAGAACATCAGAGCCGAAAATACAGCGGCCAAAGTTTTGGTCATGGCGTCTTCTCCCCTTGCGTCCTTTTCCGCCGCGGCTTCTTGTGAAAGAGCCGCAGTCCTGCCGCCGTTCTTGGCGGCATCGCAAGCGGGGGCCAAACGACAGCCCCGATCAATGGAAGTGCTTCCAAATCCGCCGGGATATACTGGAAGATAAAGTGCTTGGTTCGCCACACGGGCGGATTTCTGGATCGGCTTAACTGGCTCTTCCGCAACGGCCCTCCGCCTTCGTGAGGGCGCTCATCCTTTTTGAACCGCGATGCGGTATCCTCGCCTGTGACAGGATATGAGCGGCGCGCAGTCGGCCGCGCGATTCAGGAGCGCCCATGACGCGCAAATATTTCGGCACCGACGGCATCCGCGGTCGCGCCAACAAGTTCCCCATCACCCCCGACTTCGCCATGAAGGTCGGGATGGCGGCCGGCATCGCGTTTCGCCGCGGCGACCACAGGCACCGCGTGGTCATCGGCAAGGACACCCGCCTCTCCGGTTACATGATCGAAAGCGCGCTGCAGGCGGGCTTCACCTCGGTCGGGGTCAACGTGCTGCTGGTCGGCCCGATGCCCACGCCGGCGGTCGCGCTGATCACCCGCTCCATGCGCGCCGACCTCGGCGTGATGATCTCCGCTTCGCACAACCCGTTCGACGACAACGGCATCAAGCTGTTCGCTCCGGACGGCTACAAGCTCTCCGATGAGGTCGAGAGCGAGATCGAGGCGCTGCTCGACTCCGACCTTGGCCCGAAGCTCGCGGCCTCCGCCGGCCTCGGCCGCGCCAAGCGGATCGACGACGCCCAGGCGCGCTACATCGAATTCGCCAAGCGGACGGTCAGCCGCAACCTGTCGCTCGAGGGGCTGCGCGTCGTCGTCGACTGCGCCAACGGCGCCGCCTACAAGGTCGCGCCCGAAGCGCTGTGGGAGCTCGGCGCCGAGGTGGTCGCGATCGGCGTGGAGCCGAACGGCGTCAACATCAACCGCGAGGTCGGCTCGACCGCGCCTTCCGCGCTGATCGCCAAGGTGCGGGAGACCCGCGCCGACATCGGGATCGCGCTCGACGGCGACGCCGACCGGGTGATCATCGTCGACGAGAAGGGCCAGATCGTCGACGGCGACCAGCTCATGGCGGTGGTGGCGTCGTCTTGGGCGGAGGAGGGCAGGCTGAGCGCGCCGGGTCTGGTCTCGACCGTGATGTCGAATCTCGGCTTCGAGCGCTATCTCGCCTCGATCGGGCTGACGCTCGAACGCACGCCGGTCGGCGACCGCTACGTCGTCGAGCGGATGCGCGCGCAGGGCTACAATGTCGGCGGCGAGCCGTCGGGCCACATCGTGCTGTCCGACTATGCGACCACCGGCGATGGACTGGTCGCGGCGTTGCAGCTTCTCGCCGTGGTGCAGAAGCTCGGCCGACCGGTGTCGGAGATCTGCCATCGTTTCGAGCCGCTGCCGCAGATCCTGAAGAACGTGCGCTACAAGTCCGGCCGCCCGCTCGACGACGACAAGGTGCGCGCCGCGATCTCCGACGCGACGGAGCGCCTTGGCGCACAGGGGCGGCTGGTGATCCGGCCGTCCGGGACCGAGCCGGTGATCCGCGTCATGGCCGAAGGCGACGATCACGACCTCGTCGCGACGGTCGTCGACGACGTCGTGGACGTGATCACCCGGGCCGCCGCCTGACCGTCCACCAGCTTCATCTGTCGATATTGCGCCGGCTGCAGACGAAATCTGTGGCCGGAATGCCGCAACAGTTACCGTCAAGTCGAGCCGCGACGGTTAAAGGTTAAGGTTAAACGCTCATTAAGGAATGCGTGGCAGTCTGCCTTCCATGAAATGAACATGCGCTGCCTCGCCAGGCGCGGGCGCCGCAGATCAAGGACATGGCAGGATGGCCAAGCTCTCGACCTACGCGCTTGCCGGCGCGGTTTTATTCGCGCTCGCGCCGGTCGCGAGCCGCGCGGCTGATCTTCCGGAACCGCCGCTGCTCGAGCCGGCGCCCGAGCCCGTCGAATTCGGCTCGAGCTGGTATCTGCGCGGCGACGTCGGCTACAAGGTCTACCGCGATCCCAAGGCCAGCTATGGCAATCCGGCGGCGGCCTTCGCCGGCAACCGTGACTTCAGCGGCGAGAAGATGGGCGACGCGGCGGTCATCGGCGGCGGCGTCGGCTACAAGTTCAACGACTGGTTCCGCGCCGACGTCACGGCGGATTACGAGACCCCGTCGAAGTTCCACGGCCGTCTCTTCTGCCCGGGCGCCTGCGGCGCCGGCACCACGCGCGAAAGCGCCAAGATCGACGCAGTCACGATCTTCGCGAACGGCTACTTCGACATCGGCACCTTCTACGGCTTCACGCCCTATGTCGGCGGCGGCATCGGCGCGGCCTATCTCGACATCGACCACTACCATTCGAATTCGGCCGGCAACCCGTCCTACAAGGGCGACAGCGACTGGAACTTCGCCTGGAACGTGACGGGCGGCGTCGGCTTCCAGGTCTCGCAGAACCTCGTCATCGACGCGAACTACCGCTTCGTCGATCTCGGCAAGGTGAAGACCAAGTCGATTCCGGCCGCCGGCTCCAGCGGCAAGGTCAAGGTCGACGACATCCAGGCGCATGAGTTCCGCGTCGGCTTCCGTTACCTGCTCGACTGATCCTCAGCACGATCTCCATCAAGCAGAGGGCGGCGTCGGAATGACGCCGCCCTTTTCGCGTCCGCGCCCCCATGGCGACCATTTGACCGGCGGCCCTGCGCCTCAGGGGATCTCGTCAGCTTGACGCGCGAGAGGCTCCGGCTGATACGGAACGCTCCGAGCCGCGTCCGATCGAGGGGCTCGGTCCGTGAGGATGCAGCAATGACGAACGTCGCCCCGCGCGTGCGGCCCCAGAACCCGAATTTCTCGTCCGGCCCGTGTTCCAAGCGGCCCGGCTGGTCGCTCGACGCCCTCAAGGACGCCGCGCTCGGCCGCTCGCATCGCTCCCCGCTCGGCAAGGCCAAGCTCAAGGAGGCGATCGACCTCACGCGCGAGGTGCTCGAGGTGCCGACGAGCCATCGCATCGCGATCGTGCCCGGCTCGGACACCGGCGCGGTCGAGATGGCGATGTGGTCGCTGCTCGGCGCGCGCGGCGTCGAGGTTCTGGCCTGGGAGAGTTTTGGCGCGATCTGGGTGACGGACGCCGTGGCGCAGCTTCGCCTGCCGAACGTGAAGGCGACCGTCGCCGAATTCGGCAAGCTGCCCGACCTGTCGGCGGTCGATTTCGACAATGACGTCGTGTTCACCTGGAACGGCACGACCGCCGGCGTGCGCGTCCCGAGCGCCGACTGGATCCCGGCCGACCGCGCCGGGCTCACGATCTGCGACGCCACCTCGGCCGCCTTTGCGATGGAGCTCGATTTCGCCAAGCTCGATGTCGTGACCTTCTCCTGGCAGAAGATCATGGGCGGCGAGGCGGCGCACGGCGTGCTGATCCTCGGGCCGCGCGCGGTCGAGCGGCTGGAGAGCTACACGCCGGCCTGGCCGCTGCCGAAGCTGTTCCGCATGACGCATGAGGGCAGGCTCGACGAAGGCCTGTTCGAGGGCGATGTGATCAACACGCCGTCGATGCTCTGCGTCGAGGACTATCTGGACACGCTCAGGTGGGGGAGCTCCGTCGGCGGCCTCAAGGGCCTGGTCGCGCGCGCGAACCGCAACGCGGCGGTCATCCAGGATTATGTCGACCGGACGCCCTGGCTCGAAAACCTCGCGCAGGACCCGAACACGCGCGCCAACACCGGCGTCTGTCTGCGGATCATTGATCCCGCCGTGCTGGCGCTGCCGGTCGCGGAGCAGAAGGCGTTCGCAAACGAACTGGTCGGTCTGCTGGAGGCGCGCGGCGTCGGCTATGATTTCGGCGCCTATCGCGACGCGCCTCCCGGACTGCGCATCTGGTGCGGCGCGACCGTCGAGACTTCCGACCTCGCCGCCCTGACGGAATGGCTCGACTGGGCCTTCGCCGAACTGCGTCCGAGCCTCGCCAAGGCCGCGTGACGTCTCTCAGCCGCGTTGGCGGCTGAGGCAAGCAACCGGAGAGCGCCCGATGTTCATCCCCGAGAACGACCTTGAGCGCTCGTTAATGCGCGCGGCTGAGCAGCCGGAGCATCGCGCCGCCTTCCTCAAGGAGCTGCTGGACGCGGAGCTCGCCTTCGCGCTCCTCGACACCGGCAACGCCCGCGAGGGATACGTCGTGCCGGAGGTCAGCCATGACGATCTGTCCTTCGTGCCGGTCTTCAGCTCGCAGACCCGTATCCACGCGATGTTCGGGGACGAGAAGCTGCAGGTCGTGCGGCAGACCTTCCGGCAGATCCTCGAACAGATCGACGACGCGAATTTCGTCCTGAACCCGGGCTCGGACTATGGCCGCGAGCTGATGGCCGAGGATGTCGCCTGCATGCTCGACGGTGATTTCGAGCGCGCTGCCGAGGGCTTCGAGGACGCGGACGAAGATGGCGAGGCGGCGGAGAACGAGCCGCCGATGCTGGTCGGCGAGCCGTCGCCGGCGCCGGCGCATCTAACCGCGCCGCTCGCCGCGCTGTTCGCCACGATCCCGCAGGTGAAGAAGGCGCATATCGGGCAGGCGGTGTTCGCGGATTCCGAGGGCGTCCGACGGCTGGTCATCGGGCTCGCCGTCGATGGCGACATCGACGATGTCCTGGACCGGGTCGGCGAGGTGCTGGAGAAGGCCGCGCGGCCCTCCGACGTGATCGATTTCGTGGAGGTGCCGGGTTCCCCGCTGGACCAGTACTTCGCGCGGGACCTCAAGCCCTTCTACAGCCGAAACGATCCGCAGCCGGCCTGAGGAGGCGGCTCCGAGCGTCCGGCGCGAAGCTGCTCAGCTGACGGGCGAAACCAGCCTGACGCGATCGCGTTCCGGGGTTCCGCGCGTCTGCGGCTCGTCCGGCTGAGCCTCGCCTGCGGCGCGCACGATCGCGTCCGCCACCTCGTCGAGACGCAGCCGCAGCGCGCGAAGCGCCTCGGCGTCGGCCGCCGACAACGCGGCTTGGCGGGGGCGGGACGTGGTCTCCGCTTCGGAATGCTCGCCGGCGGAGGCCTGGGCCCGCAGCGAGAGCGCCTCGACGCTGCGAAGCATCGGCTCGACGCGTTCGGCGCCGGTCTCGGGCGTCGGCGCGGCGCGGGCGGCGTCGAGTTCCGCCTGCGCCGCCGCCGCGCGGCTCTCGCTGCGCTCGAGATTGGCTCGCAGCGTGACCGCCTCGGCCTCAAGCGCGGAAATCCGCTCCTTGAGCTCGGCGATGTCAGCGCGCTGGCGAAGCTCGGTGGCGTGCGCGCGCGCCGCGCCGATCTGGGCCTGCGCGGCAAGCGCAGCCTCCTGCTCGGCGCGCCGCTCGACGGCTCTCAGAGCCATGGCGTGTTCGGCCCGCAGCCGATCCTGCGCCGCGATGATCTCGGAAGCCGACACGGGCAGGCGGTTCACCAGCCGCTTCGCGGTGAGTCGGACGGCGCGCCGCCAGAACGCTGGCAGGAACAGCAGCCACAGCAGCGTGGCGAGCAGAAAGCCGAAGGAGGCGTAGAGGATGGGCTCGACCATTCAGGCTCGCTTGGCGCCTTCGCCGTTCTTTTTGCCCGCGAGCCTGCAGCACAGGCCGCAGGTCGTCCTGCCCGCAGCCAACATGGCACAGCGCCACCGCCCCGCCAAGCGATCGGCGGGGCTGGCGCTCAGAATGGGTTCCAGGTCGAGCGCTGCGTGAACTTCAGGTAGCCGACATTGACGCCGAGCCGGGCGCCGACGCCGGTCCGGATCGGCACCAGCACCGTGTCGTAATCCTTGAGCGCCGTCATGCCGAAGCCGCCGACCAGATAGGCGGAGCCGTTGACGCCGGCGAACCGGCTGAACAGCGCGTTCGGCGACCGCAGATTGTAGACCAGGATCATGGTCCGGGCGCCGTCGCCGCCGAAGTCGAAGCCGAGCGAAGGGCCCTGCCAGTACACCCGGTTGTCGGGCCCGCCGTCGCGGGTGAACAGCTTGCCCTCGCCGTAGCGAAGCCCGCCCACGAACGCCCCGGAGCCTTCCTCGCCAAGGATGTAGGCGTTGGGCTCGCCCCAGATGCTGGTGGCTTTCTCGACGATGCCGGCGAGGCCGCGGGTGGTCGAGCCGAAGAACGAGTTTCCGCGGTCGACGATCTCGCGGACCGAATAGGTCCGGCGGGGTCCTTCGTCGTCGCGCGAATAGGCGGCGCTCTCGGCGCGCGGCTGATTGTAGTACTGGGCCGACGCCGTCGTGGCGCCCATGACGCCGACGCCGAGCGCGAGGCTCGTGACGAGCGCTCTCAGGATCATCGCTGCGTTCCTTCTCTCGGATGGCGCGTCGCGAGCGGCCGAACCGCGGGAGTCGCGCCGATTCGATCTAATTTGAGCGATCGGCTTTACTGGAAGGTGAACGCGCCCGGATTACAGGGGAGGGGACGCACAGGCCGCCGCATCGGGCGCCGCCGGGGACAGTCGGGACTATGAGAACATCGCGCCTCTTCGCGCCGCTCCTCGCCGCCGCTTGCTTCGGCGTCATCGCTGGGACGGCGGCGGCGACGCCCGGGCTGACCGAGCGCATCGTGTCCGATCCGGCGACCGGCATCGCGATCTACGGCTACGACCCGGTCGCCTACTTCACCGAGGGCCGACCGGTGCTTGGCCAGCGCGACCTCGAGGTCGAGTGGGGTGGAGCGGCCTGGCGCTTCGAGAGCGAGGCGAACCGCGCCGCCTTCCTGTCGGCGCCGGAGGCCTATGTGCCGCGCTATGGCGGTTATGACCCGCTCGCGGTGGCGAAGGGCGTTCCGGCCGCGGGCCATCCGCTGCTGTTCCGGATCAGCGGCGACCGGCTCTACCTGTTCCGCAGCCCCGAGGACCGCGACGCCGCGGCCGACGTCCGGGAAGCCGACGCCGCCTGGCCGAAGCTGCGCCGTCAGCTGATCGAAAACTGAGCCGTATCAGCCGCCGCGCCGGCCCCACGCCACGAAGCCGCCATTGCGGAAGCCGGCCTCCGCCTTGCCGTACCGGAACGCGCCGCCGTCGGGGCTGGTGACGGACCCGCCCGCCGCCGCCAGAACCGCATGGCCGGCCGCCGTGTCCCACTCCATGGTGGGTCCGAAGCGCGGATAGACGTCGGCCTCGCCCTCCGCGACCAGGCAGAACTTCAGCGACGAGCCGGCCGAGCGCCGGTGCGAGACCGGCAGCGTCGCCAGAAAGGCCTCCGTCTGCGGATCCGCATGGCTGCGGCTCGCCACCGCGCAGAGCCCCTCTGGCGACGCGGCCCGAACCGCGATCGGCTGGAAGGCGGATGCGGCGGGTATTTCGCGCGACGCCGCGCGGGCGACGCTGGCGCCGAGGCCGGCCGCGCCGATCCAGGTCGCGCCGAGCGCCGGAGCGTGCACGCAGCCCGCGACAGGAACGCCCCCTGAGACCAGCCCGACATTGACCGTGAACTCGCCGTTGCGGGCGATGAACTCGCGCGTGCCGTCGAGCGGGTCGACCAGCAGGAAGGTCTCGGCGGCGCTCGCGGGCGCGCCGTCGCGCGAGCTCGCCTCCTCGGCGATCACCGGAACATGCGGAAACAGCGCCGCGAGCCCAGAAATCAGGATCGCCTCAGCCCGCTCGTCGGCTTCCGTCACCGGGCTGCGGTCGTCCTTGGCCCGCACCGCGATGCTCTCGGCCTCATAGACGTCGAGGATCGTCCGGCCCGCCTCGACGCAGAGTCGGGCAAGCTCGTTCAACAGGCGCGCGTCGACTGCGTCGGGCGTCATCAGGGGCTCCCAGAATGCGCGGCGCAGGTCTCGCCTTGAGGCGCGATACGCCAGCGTGTATCAGGCATGCTCGCTGCAGGAAGAACCGACTCGCGAGGCGTGCGGGACCAAGCGCTCGGAACGCCGCACTCAAGCCTCGGCAGGAGCCCTGATGTCAACCTCCGACGAGATTCCAGGCTCCGGCCTCATCACGCTCGACAGCCTCGATCTTGCGGCCCTGGTCGCGAGCCGGGTGTGCCACGACGTGATCAGCCCGGTCGGCGCCATCGTCAACGGCCTCGAGATCCTCGAGGACGAGAAGGACGAAGGCATGCGCGGCTTCGCCTTCGACCTGATCAAGAAGAGCGCCGCCCAGGCTTCGGCCCGGCTGCAGTTCTGCCGCATCGCGTTCGGCGCGGCGGGCTCGGCGGCCGCGATGCTCGATCTCGGCGACGCCGAGCAGGTCGCGCGCGGCTTCGTCGAGGACCAGAAGACCAAGCTCCTCTGGGAGGCGCCGCGGCAGTTGCTGCCGAAGAACAAGGTGAAGCTGCTGCTGAACCTCGTGCTGGTGGCGGCGACCACCATCCCGCGCGGCGGCGTCATCACGGTCTCTGCGGAAGGCGAGGGCGAGGCCACCGAGTTCAAGCTCGCGACCGAAGGGCCGCATGCGCGGGTGCCGGCCAATGTGCTGGACCTGCTTGCCGGCCGGGCGCCGGACGACCGCATCGACGCGCATGTAATTCAGCCGTTCTACGCCGGGCTGGTCGCGCGCGCCGCCAATATGGCGGTGACGATCGAGGCCGAGGTCGAGGGCGAGCGTATCGTCACCTGGGCGCGCTCCGCCGCCTGAGGCGGTTGTCGGGGGCGCTCCCGCAACCATCCGTTATGGTTTGTCAGCCATCATCCCCTTGCGCCGCTTGGCGCGCCATGTGGGGGCTTGGCGTTGGACGACCTGCTGCGCGACTTTCTGACCGAGACGGCGGAAAACCTCGATCTCGTTGACGTGGAGCTGGTCCGCTTCGAGCAGGAACCGGCGAACGCCAAGATTCTCGGCAACATCTTCCGTCTCGTTCACACCGTGAAGGGGACGTGCGGCTTCCTCGGCCTGCCGCGGCTCGAGGCGCTCGCGCACGCCGCCGAGACCCTGATGGGCGAGTTCCGCTCCGGCGCGATGGCGACCCCGGACGCGGTGACTCTCATCCTGGCGGCGATCGACCGCATCAAGGACATCCTGGCGGCTCTGGAGCGCGCCGGCGTCGAGCCCGACGGCGACGACAGCGATCTGGTCCTGGAGCTTGAGCGGGTCTCCGCGGCCGTGAAGGCTGCGCCCGCCGTCGAGGCGCCGCCGCCGCCCGCCAATGACGTTCCCGCGCGCGAGCTCCGTCCCGGCGAAGTGTCGATGGAGGAGCTCGAGCGCGCCTTCCGCGAAGCGCCGGGCCCGGATCTGCCGCCGCCGCCGAAGCCCGTCGCCGCCGTCGCGCCGCTCCCGGCGGCCGCGCCCGCCGAGGAATCCGGCCGCGGCGAAAGCGCGATCGCCGGCCAGACCATCCGGGTCGGGGTCGACACGCTCGACCGGCTCATGACCATGGTCTCGGAGCTGGTGCTGACCCGCAACCAGCTGCTCGACACCGTCCGCCGCCAGGGCGAAAGCGATTTCGGGCTGCCGCTGCAGCGGCTGAGCCATGTCACGGCCGAGCTGCAGGAAGGCGTCATGAAGACGCGCATGCAGCCGATCGGCGCCGCCTGGCGCGCTCTGCCGCGGCTGGTGCGCGACCTTGCGGCCGATCTCGGCAAGAAAATCGAGCTCGTGACCGAGGGCGCCGAAACCGAGCTCGACCGGCAGGTGCTCGACCTCATCAAGGACCCGCTGACCCACATGGTCCGTAACTGCGCGGACCATGGCCTGGAAGGGCCGGCGGAGCGCGTCGCGGCCGGAAAGCCGGAGGCAGGCGTCATCCGCCTCTCGGCCTATCACCAGGGCGGCTGCATCATTGTCGAGATCGCCGATGACGGGCGCGGCCTCGACCTCGACCGCATCAAGCGCAAGGCGATCGCCAACGGTCTCGCGACCGAGTCCGAAATCGAGAAGATGTCGGACGCGCAGATCTACCGGTTCATCTTCGCGCCCGGCTTCTCGACCGCCGCGGCGGTGACCAGCGTCTCCGGCCGCGGCGTCGGCATGGACGTGGTGCGCGCCAACATCGAGCTGATCGGCGGCTCGGTCGATCTGCGCTCGACGCCCGGCAAGGGCTCGGCCGTCGTGATCCGCATTCCGCTGACGCTCGCCATCGTGTCGGCCCTGATGGTGACGCTCGGCTCGGACATCTTCGCGATCCCGCAGCTTGCGGTGCTCGAGCTCGTGCGCGCCCGTCCGGGCGGCGAGCAGCGCATCGAGCGCATCGGCGACGCGCCGCTGCTCAGGCTGCGCGACCGTCTGCTGCCGCTGGTCCGGCTGCGCGGCCTGCTCGGCCTGCCGCAGCCCGAGGCCGAACAGGACGACGACGCCTTCGTGGTGGTGCTGCAGTCCGGCGACGACGCGTTCGGCCTCGTGGTCGACGACGTGCTCCACACCGAGGAGATCGTGGTCAAGCCGATGGCGTCGCGGCTCAAGGAGATCACGCTGTTCGCCGGCACCACGATACTGGGCGACGGCTCGGTGGTGCTGATCCTCGATCCGAACGGCGTCGCGCAGGCCGCGGGTCCGGCGAGCGCCCACGACTCCGGCCTCGGCAAGGAGGAGGGCGCCGAAGCCGCCGACACCGGATCGGTCGTGCCGCTGCTGCTGTTCCGCGCCGGCGGCGCCGCGCCGAAGGCCGCGCCGCTCGCGCTCGTCACCCGGCTCGAGATGATCGACGTGAGCTCCGTCGAGATCGCCGACGGCCGCGCCATGGTGCAGTATCGCGGCGCGCTGATGCCGCTCGTGCCCGCAGGCCCCGGCGTCCAGCTCAAGGAGAGCGGCGACCAGCCGCTGCTGGTGTTCTGCGACGACGGCCGCTCCTGCGGCTTCATCGTCGACGAGATCATCGACATCGTAGAGCAGCGCATCGAGATCGGCGTCGCCTCCATGGCGCAGGGCGTGCTGGGCACCGCCGTGATCGCCGGCCGCGCCACCGAAATCCTCGACGTCGGCCATCACCTGACGCTCGCCTTCGACGACTGGCTGAAGCGCAAGGACCGGCCGACCGAGTCGGTCTCGCAGCCCTGCGTGCTGCTGGTCGACGACAGCGCCTTCTTCCGCAACATGCTGACGCCGGTCCTGACCTCCGCCGGCTACCGGGTCACCTGCGCCGGCGGCGGCGCCGAGGCGCTCGACCTGCTCGGCCGCGGCCGGCGCTTCGACGTGATCGTCTCCGACATCGAGATGCCCGAGATGGACGGCTTCGCGCTCGCCCAGGCGCTGCTCGCCGAGCCGCTCGCCGCCGGAATCCCGATCCTCGCGCTGTCGTCCCTGACCGGCGCGGCCGTCGTGCAGCGCGCCCGGCAGGCCGGCTTCAGCGAATATGTCGCCAAGTTCGACCGCCCCGGCCTGATCGCCGCCCTCCAGCATTTCGCGCCAGGCTACAGGAACGCCGCATGACCGAGAGCGTCGAAACCCGCAGCTATGTCACGGTCGATGTCGCGGGCCAGATCTTCGGCATCGCGATCGAGCGGGTCCGGGAGGTGTTCCTTCCCGACCGCCTGACGCATGTGCCGCTGGCGCCGCCGGACGTCGCCGGCGTGCTCAATCTGCGCGGCCGCATCGTCACTGCGATTGACATGCGGCTGCGCCTCAGCCTGCCGCCGCGCGCGCCCGAGCTGCGCCCGATGGCGATCGGCATCGACCACAAGCAGGAAGCCTTCGCGCTGCTCGTCGACTCCGTGGGCGACGTTCTGGAACTGTCCGAGAGCCGACGGGAGACCACGCCGGCGACGCTTGCGCCGCGCTGGGCGTCGGTCGCCGAATGCGTGCATCGGCTGGACGGCCGCCTCCTGCTGGTGCTCGACGTCGACCGCGCGCTGGAGCCGCCCGCCGCGGCGGCGATGGCCGCCTGATGACATTTGAGAAGGGCTGCGTCCGCCGCTGGCGCGCCATCCGGAGCCGAATGCGATGAAACACTGCCTGATCGTCGACGATTCGAGCGTCATCCGAAAGGTCGCCCGCCGCATCCTCGAAGGCCACGACCTCCGCATCTCGGAGGCCGAGAACGGCCAGAGCGCGCTTGCGCTGTGCAAGCAGGCGATGCCGGACGGCATCCTGCTCGACTGGAACATGCCGGTGATGGACGGCTTCGACTTCCTGGCTGAGCTTCGCTCGCTGCCGGGCGGCGACGCGCCGAAGGTGGTGTTCTGCACGACCGAGAACGACGTCGCGCACATCGCGCGCGCGATGCGGGCCGGGGCCGACGAGTATGTGATGAAGCCCTTCGACAAGGAGATCATCACGTCGAAATTCGCCGAGGTCGGGCTGCTCTGAAATCCTGGACCGCGGGAGAAAGCCGGTGACAGCCGCGCTTGACATGGGACTCGCCGAGCGGGTCCGGGTGATGATCGTCGACGACTCCGTGGTGGCGCGGAACCTGACCTCGCGCTGGCTCCAGGATGAGCCCGGGCTCGAGGTCGTCACCACCTGCCGGTCGGGCCGCGAGGCGGTGGAGAGCATCGCCTGGGCGCGACCCGACGTGGTCGTGCTCGACGTCGAGATGCCCGAGATGGACGGCGTCGAGGCGCTGCCGCTGCTGCTGCGCGCGAAGCCCGGGCTCGCGGTCGTGATGGCCTCCAGCTACACGACGCGCGGCGCCGACCTGTCGCTGCGCTGCCTGGCGCTCGGCGCGATGGACGTGCTCGCAAAGCCGACGAAGGACCAGGCGCAGTCCGAGGACTACCGGCGCGAGCTGGTCGGCAAGGTGCGCGCGCTGGGCGAGGTCGCGTGGCGCCGCTCCGCGGCCGCGTCACGCGTCGCCAACGAGGCCGCGGCGCTCGCGCGCTACGCCGCCCGTTCGGTGCGCACCGGGGCCGCATCGTGGAACCCTGTCCGTGCGCTTGCGATCGGCTCCTCGACCGGCGGTCCCCAGGCGCTCTCCGCCGTGCTCAAGGCGGTGGGACCCGTCACCGGCCGCGTGCCGGTTCTGGTCACCCAGCATATGCCGGTCGGCTTCACGGCCGCGCTCGCCAATCATCTCGCCGCCGCAAGCGGCATTCCGGCGCGCGAGGCGCAGAACGGCGAGCCGCTCACCGGCGGGGCGATCTATGTCGCGCCCGGCGGCAAGCATTTTTCGGTCGCACGATCCGGCGCGCAGATCGTCGCGAAGGTCGAGGACGGCGCGCCGGTGAATTTCTGCAAGCCGTCGGTCGATCCGCTGTTCCGCTCGGCCGCCGAGGTTTACGGCGCCGGACTGCTGGCGGTGATCCTGACCGGCATGGGGTCCGACGGGGCGAGCGCCGCGCCGGTGGTGGCGGCGGCCGGCGGCCGCGTGTTCGCGCAGGACGAGGCGAGCAGCGTCGTGTGGGGCATGCCGGGAGCGGCTGTCGCGACCGGCGCCTGCTCCGCCGTGCTGCCGCTCGCCGAGATGGGGCCGCGCATCGCGCGCGTCATCGTGGGGGAACGTTCTTGACGCCGGCCCAGTACGCGTTTCTCGCCCAGTTCCTGAAAGAGCGTTCCGGCATCGCGATCGGCGAGGACAAGCGCTATCTGGTGGAGGCTCGGCTCGGGCCGCTCGCGCGCCGGCTCGGTCTCGCGACCGTCGCCGATCTGGTCGGACGCGTCTCGGCCGGCGATCTCGAGAGCCAGCGCCTCGTGATCGAGGCGATGACGACCAACGAGACCTTCTTCTTCCGCGACAGCGGCCCGTTCACGGCCTTCACCGACGTGATGCTGCCGGAGCTGCTCGTCCGGCGAGCCAAGGAGCGCCGGATCAGGATCTGGTCGGCGGCCTGCTCCTCCGGCCAGGAGGCCTATTCGCTCGCCATGCTTCTCGATGACTGGGCGGCGCGGCTCGCCGGCTGGACCGTCGACATCGTCGCGACCGATCTCTCGAGCGAGGTGGTCGAGCGCGCCCGCGCCGGGCTCTTCAGCCAGTTCGAGGTGCAGCGCGGCCTGCCGATCCGGCAGTTGCTGAAGCACTTCACGCAGGAGGGCGACCGCTGGCGGATCTCGGCCGCGCTGCGCGCCCGGGTGCAGTTCCGCACCCTCAACCTGCTGCGCGACTTCTCCGCGCTCGGCCGCTTCGACATCGTGTTCTGCCGCAACGTGCTGATCTATTTCGAAGAGGCCACCAAGGCCGACATTCTCGCGCGGATCGCGCGCCAGATGGCGCCCGACGGCTACCTGGTGCTCGGCTCGGCGGAATCGCTCGTCGGGACCGGCGCGCCGTTCGGGCCGCACGCGCAGCACCGGCTGCTCAACGTGCCCGCGCCGCGGCTTCCGGGCGCGCTCGCCGCCGCGATCTGATCGCAAGGCCGCCGCCAACGAAAAACCCCGCGTCGGGCGACGCGGGGTTTTTCGTATCAGGCCAGAGGGAGGGGATCAGGCGATCGCCCGGGCCTCGTCCTCAGACGGCTCGCGCAGCACGTAGCCGCGGCCCCAGACGGTCTCGATGTAGTTCTTGCCGTTGGTGGCGTTTGCGAGCTTCTTGCGCAGCTTGCAGATGAAGACGTCGATGATCTTGAGCTCCGGCTCGTCCATGCCGCCGTAGAGATGGTTGAGGAACATCTCCTTGGTAAGCGTCGAGCCCTTCCGGAGGCTGAGCAGCTCGAGCATCTGGTATTCCTTGCCCGTCAGATGGACCCGGGCGCCGCCGACTTCGACGGTCTTGGTGTCGAGATTGACGATCAGGTCGCCGGTGGTGATCACCGACTGCGCGTGCCCCTTCGAGCGGCGGACGATGGCGTGGATGCGGGCGACCAGCTCGTCCTTGTGGAACGGCTTCGTCATGTAGTCGTCGGCACCGACGCCGAGCCCGCGGACCTTGTCTTCGATGCCGGCGAGGCCCGACAGGATCAGGATCGGCGTCTTGATCTTCGCCAGCCGAAGCGCGCGGAGCACTTCATAGCCGGACATGTCCGGCAGGTTCAGGTCGAGGAGGATGATGTCGTAGTCGTAGAGCTTGCCGAGGTCGATGCCCTCTTCGCCCAGCTCCGTCGTATAGACGTTGAAGCTCTCGGACTTGAGCATCAGCTCGATGCTCTGAGCAGTAGATTTGTCGTCTTCTATAAGAAGAACGCGCATGCGAGCCTCCACCGATGCCCGCGTGACCTGCCACAAGGGCCGGGCTCCACGGTGAACCGATCGTTTCCAGTCCGATTCAAGCTTAACGACGAAAGGTTAACAGAATCTGATTCCGCGTCGCAAGCTCGATCTCGATGTTTCGTAAAATGATAGTAACCAGCTGAAACAAAACGATTTTACGAAAGTCGCATGCTCAGGAACATGTTTAACAAAATGAGCTAACCGACTCTCAGGACTCATCGTTTCGCGACAAGCTACGGTTTCCGATCCCTTTACCGATGCGTCCATAATTGGCCGAGGGGGTAAATGAAGCGTTACGGTGGCGCTCCGCCGGTCACGATTCGCTAGGGATTCGCGATGAGCGCGATGCGCGGGCTGCTGCAGAGCGTTGAAGCCACGCCGGACCTCGAGGTTTTCGGCCGGGTGGTGGGCGTGCGCGGCCTGCTGGTCGAGGTCGCCGGGCCGCTCGGCGCGATGGCGATCGGCGGGCGCGTCGTGATCGAGGGCGCCGGCGGCGGCCCGACGGCGTGCGAGGTTGTCGGCTTCGAGGGCGAGCGCGCGCTGCTGATGCCGTTCGGTCCGCTCGAGGGCGTGCGTCGGGGCTGCCGCGCGACGGTCGGGGCGGCGGAGCCGGGCGTGCGGCCGAGCCGCGCCTGGCTTGGCCGCGTGGTCGACGCGATGGGCGTTCCGATCGACGGCAAAGGGCCGATCGAAGACGGGCCGCTGGTCTATCCCTTCCGCGCCTCGCCGCCGCCGGCTCACGCGCGCCGCCGCGTCGGGCCGCCGCTCGATCTCGGCGTGCGCGCGCTCAACGCGTTTCTGACCTGCTGCCGCGGCCAGCGCATGGGCATCTTCGCCGGCTCCGGCGTCGGCAAGTCGGTGCTGCTCGCGATGCTGGCACGCAACGCTGCGAGCGACGTGGCGGTGATCGGTCTCGTCGGCGAGCGCGGTCGCGAGGTGCAGGAGTTCCTGCAGGACGACCTCGGCGAGGCCGGCCTGTCCCGGTCCGTGGTGGTGGTCGCGACCTCCGACGAGCCGGCGCTGAAGCGGCGCCAGGCGGCCTACCTGACCTTTGCGCTCGCCGAGTATTTCCGCGACCAGGGCGACGACGTGCTGTGCATGATGGACAGCGTGACGCGTTTCGCCATGGCGCAGCGCGAGATCGGCCTGTCGACCGGCGAGCCGCCGACCGCGCGCGGCTACACGCCGACGGTGTTCGCCGAACTGCCGCGTCTGCTGGAGCGGGCGGGACCCGGGGCCGGGCAGGGGACCGTCACCGGCCTGTTCACCGTGCTGGTCGACGGCGACGACCACAACGAGCCGGTCGCGGACGCGGTGCGCGGCATTCTGGACGGCCATATCGTGATGGAGCGCGCGATCGCGGAGCGCGGCCGCTATCCGGCGATCAACATCCTGAAGTCGGTCTCGCGCACCTTGCCGGGCGCGGCGCCGGAGGAAGAACGGCCAATTCTGCAGCGCGCCCGCCGTATCATGGCGACCTATGCGGACATGGAGGAGCTCATCCGCCTCGGCGCCTACCGTGCAGGATCCAGCGCCGAAGTCGACGAGGCGATCGCGCTCAACGGCGCCTTCGAGGCGTTTCTGTCGCAGGGTAAGGAAGAAGCAACGCGACTCGAGGAAAGCTACGCGCGACTGCGTTCGATCTTAGACGTTCCGGAAACCGGACGCTAACCCGCGTGTGCGTAAATGACCGACATGAAGTCCAGAGACACCCTTCTTCGGCTCAAGCGGTTCCAGGTCGACGAGAAACGTCGTCAGGTCGTCCAGATCGAAACGATGGTCGCCGAATTCGAACGCATGGCGGCCGACCTCGACCGGGAAATCCTGCACGAGCAGGAGAAAGCCGGAATCCACGACGTCGCGCATTACGCCTATCCGACCTACGCCAAGGCCGCGATGACCCGGCGCGATAACCTCAAGCGTTCGGCGGCGGAGCTCGCCGGCCAGCTTGCCGAGGCGCAGGACGCGCTCGCCGAGGCCTTTGAGGAGCTCAAGAAGGTGGAGCTGCTCGAGGAGCGCGACGGCGCCCGCGAGCGAATCGCCGAAGCCGCGCGCGATCAGGCCGAGATGGACCGGATCGGCGCCGAGCGCACCGCGCTCCGCGCAAGCTGACAATCTAGATCAGTTGGGCTAGCGCGGCTAAGCCGCGGAGCCCTGCGCCGCGATCGCGCGGCCGTCCCTTCGACAGAAATCCAGCCGAGCTGACGGACGCGTTATCGGGCGCTGCGCCGCAGTGAGCCGCCGATGCTGCCGGTGACCTCGTCACGCGCGAGCGGCAGCGGCGGGGTGGACGCGCCGGTGAAGGCCAGCGCAGGCGCATCGGGCGCCGCTGGGCGGCGGGGCTGCGCGGGCGCGACCGGGCCGGCGGAAGCCAGCACCGGCGCGGCGTCGGCGGAGATGACGCGCGGCTTGACCGGCGCTGCGGTCGCGACCGCGACCGGAGCGGCCGGCTTGGCCGGGGCGACGCGGGTCGGCGGTAGCGGAACGCCCGGAGCAGCTGCGGCGGCGGTCACGATCGGGCTGATCTGAGACGAGGCGGGCGAGGCGGGAGCCTGCCGCACGGGCGGCAGCGGCACGGCCGCCGCCATGGCGATGCGCGGCCCGGCGCCGGTCGCCGACCCGACGGCGGCGTCGCGGACCGGCGGCAGCGGCACTGCGGCGCTCGCGACCTCGACAGCGGCCGCTTCTGGCGCGACCGTCGGACGCTGCGCCGGCTCGGCGCGGCCAAACAGGAAAAAGCCCTTGCGCGGCGCCGGCGCGGCCTCGGCCACGACCTGCGGAACGTCCCGCACAGGCGGCAGCGGCACGGCCGCCGGCGCGGCGGGTTCTGCGCTCGCGAGCTCGAAGGAGCCGGTGGTCGGCGCGATCGGCGCCGGCGAGAACTTGCCGTCGCGGCCGAGCCCGACCTGCGCCAGCATGCCCTTCCGCTTGGCGTCGTAATAATAGCCGCTGGCGTAAAGCCGGACCGCGCGGTCGCTGTCGCCGCCGGCGACCTTGTAGGCGCCAGCCAGGTAGCGGACCGCGTAGGCGAGGTTGGTGTCGGCGTCGAGCAGGCCCGCCGCGGACCCCCGGTAGCCCATCGCCTGCGCGGTCGCGGGCTTGATCTGCATCATGCCGTAATGGCCGCGATGCATGGCTTTCGGATTGTATTTGCTCTCGCGTACGATGACGCGGCGGATAAGCGATTCCGGGACGGCGTTTGCCCGGGCGTGCTTTGCGATGATGGCGTCATACTGCGCCGGAGCCGCGGTCTCGCCGCACTGAGCGCTCGACGCGCATGCGACCGCAAGCGCGACCCCCGTCAGAGTTGCCTTCAAGTCCCCGTCCCCACGTCGCCGCGCGAGCCGCCTTGGTCGCTCCGAAATGCGGCCAGAGCGTGGCTCCGTCAGAATCAAACCGCATTTCTGCGGGCGATCGCTCGAAAGGCCTCAGGAGGGCGAACGCTCCTCGGGGGCGCGTCCACCCTCCTGGTGCGGCTGCGAAGGGGGCGAGTGCAGCCGCGAGGCGGTCGGCAACCGAAGCTGCTGACAGAGGGCTTACGCGCCGCGCGGCCGGTCGGTTTACCGTCGGACGCCACGGAGGCTGCGCGAGGCGGCGGCGCCGAAGGTTCGGCGGAAATCATGCGCAAAATGGGCCTGATCGGCGAAGCCGGCCGCGTGAGCCGCGCGCGTGAAGCTCGCCCCGGCGACGATCTCCGCAATCGCGGCCCGCATCCGTCGCCAGGCCCGGTAGCGGCGGATCGGCACGCCGATCTCCGCGGCGAACAGGTGCTGCAGCCGCGACGTCGACAATCCGCAGAGCCGGGCGAGGTCCGGCACGCTGAGGCGGTCGTCGGCAGCTGCGGCCAAGGCGGCGGCCGCGCGGCTGGCGCGAGGGTCGATGCTGCGGCGCGCTCTGGGCGCGGAAAACGCGATCAGATCATCCAGCGCGGCGTCCGCCCAGCCGAGGCTCGCCCGATCCTCGTAAAGCTCGCGCATCAGCGGGATCACGCGCGAGCGGCCGAGCAGGGCGCCGTCGGTCTCTTGCGCGTCGCTGAGCAGCGGCGCGAGCTCGCCTGCGCCGGCGACGTCCGGTTCGACGTAGAACACCGCGAGCGGGTCGCCGCCGAGATGAAGCTCATGCAGCCGGCCGGCCGGAATCATGGCGGCCTCGCAGGCGCGCCACGGCCCGCCCGGAAGGCGCAGCCCGAACGGGCCGCCGAGGCTCGACAGGAACACCGGCGCTCCATGCTGATGAAAGTCGTTGTGGTCGAGCGAGCCGATGAACAGCGTCCGCCCGGCGTCGAGCCGCCAGAGCGGGGCGAGGGGGGCCTCGCCTGTCGCAGCAGGTCCGTACAAGCGCCGCGCCTCCGCCGTTCCTAACCTCGCGCTCGGCCGGATGAGCCGGCGACGAGAGGGACGCTAACGATGTTTCGCCAGAAGATCATCATGACCCGCAGAGGCGCGGTCGCCTGCGCCGCCGCCGCGCTCGCCGCGCCTGCGCTCCTGCGCGGTCTCGTCGCTCCGGCGGACGCCAAGGCGCCGCTCTCCGGCCCCGCGTCGGCCGCCTATCTCAGGTTCCGCCTCGGCGCGTTCGAGGTCACCACCCTGTCGGACGCCGCGGCGATGATCGACGGGCCGTGGCCGATCGTCGGGGAGGACCGCCCCGCGGCGGAAGTCGAGGCGGTGATGAGGGACAATCTACTGCCCGAGAAGCGCTTCCAGCCCGGCTTCACGCCGACGGTCGTCAACACCGGCCGGGAACTGATCCTGTTCGACACAGGCAACGGCCCTGACGGTTTCGTGCCGCGCCCGGCCGGCGGACGGCTCGCCGGGTCGATGGCGCAGGCGGGTCTCAGGCCAGAGCAGATCGACGTCGTGGCCCTGACGCATTGCCACCCCGACCACATGGGCGGCCTGATGGAAGGCGGCAAACCAGTGTTCCCGAACGCCCGCTATGTGGTCGGCGCCGACGAGCACGCCTTCTGGTCGGAGGAGGAGCGGCTGCAGGCGCCCGAGGGCGGCAACGAACTTGCCTCGGCCAAGATGTTCCGCCGCAACGTCGCCCCGTTCGCGGAGCGCACGACATTCCTCAAGCCCGGGCAGGAGGTCGCTCCGGGCGTCACGGCGCTGGCGGCCTTCGGGCACACCCCCGGACATCTCGCCTATCATATTGAGAGCGCCGGCCGCCGGCTGCTGATCTGGGGCGATTGCGCCCACCATGAGGTCGCCTCGCTCGCCCATCCGGAATGGAGCGCCTTCTTCGACACCGACAAGCAGCAGGGCGCGGACACGCGAAGGCGGATCTACGACATGGCGGCGACCGAGCGGCTGCCGGTGATCGGCTACCACACGTCCTTCCCGTCCGCCGGCTATGTCGAGCGCGCGGGCGCGGCGTATCGCTGGCTGCCCTTGACCTACCAGCTCAACCTCTGAAGCTTGGCGGCGGACGCGTCGCGGCGGGGCGCCGCGTCCGCCTCGTTCCGGCGCTGCGCGTGCTGGAGGGGCTGGCGCGCCCCGCCGGAGCGCGTGCGCATGCGTCCAGCCTTGCCGGCCCTGCTCAGCCTGATCGCGGGTTACGTCGACACGGCGGGCTTCCTCGCCTTGCATGGGCTGTTCACCACCCACGTCACGGGCAACTTCGTGACGCTTGGCGCGGCGCTTGTCCTCGGCACCTCTGGCGCGCTCGCCAAGCTGCTGGCGCTGCCGCTGTTTTGCGTCGTCGTCACGCTGGTGACGCTGCTCGGAAAACTGTTCGTCCGGCTCAGGATTCCGGGCCTGAGCGCGATGCTGGCGCTCGAGCTCGTCTTCCTGATCGGCTCCGCCGTGCTGTCGCTGCAACTCGCGCCGTTCCCAGACGGCGACGCGCCGCGCGCGCTGATGATGGGCGGCGCGCTGATCGCCGCCATGGCGATCCAGAACGCGGCGCAGCGCATCCACATGTCGGCGCTGCCCCCGACCACCATCATGACCGGCACCACGACGCAGATCATGATCGACGTCGGCGAACTGCTGCATGGCGGGATGAGCCCCGAGGCGCGGGCGCTCGCCAGAGGCCGACTGAAGCGCATGACCTTCGCGGTCGTCACCTTTGCGGCGGGCTGCGCGCTGGGAGCGGCCCTCTACGCCTGGCGGCCGACGCTCTGCTTCATAGCGCCTGCGGCGCTCGCCGCCGCCGCGCTTGCGCTCACCGAGGGGGAGGCGCGGGCGAAGCCGGCGTGAAAATCGTCAGGCCGCGCGTTCCAACGGCGTGATGGCGGCCGCCGTCGTGGCGAAATCGAGCTTCGCCCGCTCCGCGTCGTAGCGCGCCTGGAGATTGATCCAGAACTCGATTGACGTCCCGAGATAGCGGGCCAGGCGGACAGCGGTATCGGGGGTGATCCCCGTCTCCTCCCGCACGACCCGTTCGATCCGGGTGCGTGGGATGTGGCACGCCTTAGCGACCCTGCCGGCCGTCAGACCAAGAGGAACCAGGAACTCCTCGCGCAAAATCTCGCCTGGATGCAGCGGCGATAGACTGGCGACGACTTCCATCGCCTCGCTCGAGTTCGGACCACCGCGTTCGCTCATTCGCTTCCGAGCCCCTCAACGATGATAGTCGACGATCTCGACATCGGCGGGTCCCGCATCCGTCCAGACGAAGCAAATCCGGAACTGATCGTTCACGCGGATCGAGTGCTGGCCACGCCGGCTCCCGCTCAGCGCCTCCAGCCGGTTTCCTGGGGGCGCGCGCAGATCGTCCAACCGAGAGGCCGCGTGCAGCATCGCAAGTTTTCGACGTCCGCCCCCGAACGCCTGTTCAGGAAATCCTTTCGGAAGCTTGCCGGCGAAAACCGCCTCTGTGCGCCAGTCGCGGAAACGAGACGATCATGTCCCGATCCGATGTATCAGTGAATGATACATGCGAGGGATCTCGGAAGCAAGACGCTCACACGCTCCCGACCGTCTTCAGCCGCGCCCGCGGATGCACCTCGTTCTGCGACATCACCGGCGTCTGGGCGCGGAAACGCTCGATGATGGAGCGCACGAACGGCCGGGCGGCGGCCGAGGTCAGCAGCACCGGCGACTCGCCGATCTTCGCCGCGTCCTCGAAGCGGTCGCGCACCGTCGCGATGAACTCGTGCAGCTTGGAGGGCGCCATGGCGAGACTCCTCTCCTCGCCGGTCCCGACGATCGACTCGGCGAAGGCCTGCTCCCAGGCGGGCGATAGCGCGATCAGCGGCAGGTAGCCGCCGAAGGACTGGTGCTGGGCGCAAAGCTGGCGCGAAAGGCGCGAGCGCACGTGCTCGACGATCTGCGCCGGCGCGCGGGTGTAGCCGACCGCCTCCGCCACGCCTTCGAGGATCGCGCCGAGGTCGCGGATCGAAACCCGCTCGGCCAGCAGCAGCTGCAGCACGCGCTGCACCACGGTGGTCGAGATCTGGCTGGGGATCAGGTCGTCGACCAGCTTGCGCTGCTCCTGCGGCAGCTCCTTCAGGAGTTTCGCCACCTCGCCATAGGACAGCAGGTCCGGCATGTTGGCCTTGATGATCTCGCTGAGATGCGTCGAGAGCACCGTGGTGGCGTCCACGACGGTGTGGCCGCGGATGTTGGCCTCCTCGCGCAGCGACGCGTCGACCCAGGTGGCCGGGAGGCCGAAGGTCGGCTCCACGGTGTGGACGCCCGGCAGGTCGACCTGGCCGCCGGATGGATCCATGACCATGAACTGGTTCGGATAGACCGACCCGGCGCCGGCCTCGACCTCCTTGACCTTGACCGCATAGGCGTTGGGCGCGAGCTGCAGATTGTCGAGCAGCCGCACCTGCGGCATCAGGAAGCCCATGTCGCCCGCGATCGTCCGCCGCAGCGCCTTGATCTGCTCGGTGAGCTTGTCCGGCCCGTCGGAAGCGTCGACCAGCGGCAGCAGCGCGTAGCCGAGCTCAATCTTGAGGTCGTCCATCCGCAGCGCGGCCGCGATCGGCTCCTCGGCCGCCGCGCCGCCTGTCGCCTCGCGGGCGATCTTCGCGACGCGCTCGGTTTCGGCCGCGCGGTTCGCTTTCTCGGCGCGGTAGGCGAGCCAGCCGGCGCCGGCCGCGAGCCCGCCGAACGGGATCAGCGGGATGCCCGGCAGCAGCGCCATCACCCCCATGACGGCGGCGGCGAGCGCCAGCGCCTTGGGATAGCTCGAGAGCTGCCGCACCAGCGCCCGGTCCGCCGAGCCAGACACGCCGGCCTTCGAGACCAGCATGCCGGCGGCGGTCGACACCACCAGCGCGGGGATCTGGCTGACGAGGCCGTCGCCGACCGAGAGCAGCGTGTAGGAATGCGCGGCCGCCGCAAAGCCAAGCCCGTTCTGGGCGATGCCGACGATCATGCCGCCGAGCACGTTGACGAAGACGATCAGCAGGCCGGCGACGGCGTCGCCGCGCACGAATTTGGAGGCGCCGTCCATTGCGCCGAAGAAGGTGCTCTCGTCCTCGAGCTCCTTGCGCCGCGTTTTGGCCGTGGTCTCGTCAATCAGGCCGGCCGACAGATCGGCGTCGATCGCCATCTGCTTGCCCGGCATGGCGTCGAGGGTGAAGCGCGCCGCGACCTCGGCGATTCGGCCAGAGCCCTTGGTGATGACCACGAAGTTCACGATCACCAGGATCGCGAACACGATGATGCCGATGACGAAATTTCCGCCCATCACGAAGGCGCCGAAAGCCTCGATGACGTGGCCGGCGGCGTCCGTCCCTTCATGGCCGTGCGCCAGGATCAGGCGGGTGGAGGCGAGGTTGAGCGCCAGCCGCAGCATCGTCGCCACCAGCAGCACCGTCGGGAAGGCCGAGAACTCCAGCGGCTTCTCGATGAACAGCGCCGTCATCAGGATCAGCACGGACAGGATGATCGAGATCGCCAGCAGCAGGTCGAGCAGGATCGCCGGCAGCGGGACGATCAGGACGCACAGGATGACGAGGACGCCGACCGCAAGCCCGATGTCGCCGCGGCGCACCACGTCCCACGCTTTGGCGAGGCCGGCCGGCAACGTGACGCCCGAACTCCTCGCGGCGGGCGTCTTCGCCCCGCCGACGATCGTCACGTCCGACATCCACGCCCCCGCATCCTGCGACCTGCTAGGCAGAAACTGCCGAGCGCATGGTTAGCGGGAGGTTAACGGCGCCGGGACGTGATCGCCGCGGGGCGGCGATAGGGGCGTGCGCAGCGCCGGGCCGGCGACGAGTTTGAGAGTTGCATAAGTCCGGTTCGTCCCGCAGCATTCGCGACAAGACTCCTTCTCCTGGGCTCTCGCCCTCACCCGGAGCAGGTCGGACATGGCGGGGAGCTCGAGCTCCAGACTTGTCGTTTTCGGAGCGCTCGCCGCCGCCATTGCGGCGGCGTCGATCTGGATTCCGAGCGGCGACGCCAGCGAGCAGCCGGATTTCACCGCGTCGCGCTACGCCTCCGCCGACGCCGAGCGGGCCATAAGGACGGCCTGTGCGTCGTCCGCGCCGTTCGTGGTGCTCGACACCTTCGCTTTCCTGAAGCCTGTCAACATCGATGACGAGATCGATGCGCGGAGCGACGCCGGCGAGGCGCGGATCGGCCATGGCGACGTCGTTGCGGCGATCGTCTCGGCGTCGCATCCCGCGATCGCGCCGTATCAGATCGATCCCGTGTTCAACGTGCGGACGCTCGCGCGCGACTTCGGCCGGCTGGCGGACGACCTCGAGGCCGGCCGGATCGCAAGACCGGCCGCCGTGGTGAGCTCGATCGTGCTGCCCGTTTCGCTCGGCGAGGCGAATGCGCGCGTGCCCGCCGCGCGCCGGTTCTCCGCTTCGGACGTCGCCGCCCGCCGCGACGAACTGCGCGCGCTGGTGACCGACAAAGGGGCGCCCGGCAACCCTTATGCGGAGATCGACCGCCAGCTGAGCCGGCTGCGGCGCGCCGGCGTGCCGGTCTTCGTCGCCGCTGGCAACACGGCGCCGGACGACCTGTTCAACGTGCTCGCGCTGTCGGACGGGGTCTACGCCATCGGCGCGCTCGACCCGGAGGGGCGCAGGACCGCCTACACCAGCATGCCGGAGCTCGTGTCCGCCTGGAGCGACGGCTATGTGGTGCTGACCGAGACCCCGGAGGGCGTCAGCGTCACCGGAGGACGCGGCGTCGAGCTTCGCGGCGCAAGCCTGCCTGAGGAGCGCGAGGCGATCGAGGCTTTCGCGGGCAAGAAGGCGCAGGACGTGGTGCTTGATGTGCCGGAGGAAATCGCGGCGCTGCCGCACGCCGCGCCCGTTTATTTGCGCACCCGCTACATGCATGCGGCGATGCAGCCCGGTCTTTATCGGACGCACGATCTGCTGGCGGCCTATGGCTATCCGCCCGACTCCGGAAACTTCGCCCGAGCGCTGGCTCAGGGGCCCTACATGCACTTTCCGTCCGACACGATCTTCGCCGCCGACATGGACGGCGCGCTGCGCTTCGATCCTCTGGGGGACGGCACGCCGGGGCAGGTGAAGCTCGAAGACGCGACCTCCTTCGCCGCGCCCAATGTCTGCGCGCCGGAGACGCAAGGTCGCCGGGCTCGGCTCGCCTCGGCGGCGGGCGGCTGACGTCTAGCCGCTCAGCAGGCTGGAGCCGACGCTGACGCTGAAGGCGATGATCACGGTGTTGAACACGAAGGAGATCACGCCGTGGACGAGCGTCAGGAGGCGCATGTCGCTTGACCGGGTGTCGGTGTCCGACACCTGAAACGTCATGCCGACCGTGAAGGCGTAATAGGCGAAGTCGGTGAAGCGCGGCGGCTCGTCACCCGGGAAGTCTATGCCGGGCTCCTTCGGCCCATCTCTGAAGGCGCGGTGCGCGTAATGTGCGGCGAAGGCCGTGTGCAGCAGGGTCCACGAGCATGCGATCGTGAAGGCCGCCAGCGAGAGGATGATTGGGCTCGATTTGTCGGACACGATCGAGAAGATCGCGACGAAGCTCGCCGCGACGGCCGCCGTCAGGATCAGCATCAGGGCCCAGCGCCCTTCGTCCTCCTGCGCCGACCAGCTTTGAACTTCGCTGGCCGAGGCCGGCAGCAGCGTCCACCAGACCCGCGCCGTATAGGCGAGCGCGCCAGCGTCCCATCCTGTCACGGCCGCCGCCTCGGGCGGCGCGATCAGCCCGGCGCCGGCGCCGACGAGCAGTCCGATCGCCGCGGAGTACGCCAGGCGCAGTCCATGTCGCCTCCAGCCCTTCAAGGCGTTTCCCTTCGCCACTCGAACGCGCCGCCCCATCTATAGCGGCGTGTATAATGCGCCCGCTCGGTCGCAAAAGCTGGAGAATGCCCTCGATGTCGCTGCGCGCCTATATCGTCGTTCTCTGCCTGGTCGCGCTGCCTTGCGTGCTGTTCTTCGACTACGTGTTGCCGCGGCACGATGTGGTCCGGATCGTGAATACGGAGGTGAAGCGCGTCGACCCGCGGGGCGGCTCGGTCGGCGACCAGCGCGAGCCTGGCGCGGACGTCTATTACATCTACGCCGAGGACATCGAGACCAAGAAACCGCACGTCTACCGCAACGAGGACACCGGCTGGGGCTTCCCGTTCTACTTCAAGTTCAACAGCGCCGACGTCCAGGCCGTGGCGTCCTCGATCGCGTCAGAGAAGGGCGTCGCCCTGATCACCAAATACGGCTGGCGGCTGACTGTCTTCTCAATGTTTCCGAACGTCACGAGCGTGCGGCGCTGGGACCCGGCCGACGCAGTGATTCCCTGGTTCAACATCGTGTTCTTTTCTCTGATCGGCGTTGCAGCGCTCTACGTCGCAATCAGGATCCGGCGTCGCCGCTCGGCGTGAGCCGCAGTTCGTCGGGGCAGGAGGCAGGAATGGCCGGCAAACTGACCGAAAACCGCCAGATGAGCGATCTGCTCGCGAAGAACTGGTGGACGATGGCGCTGCGTGGCGTTCTGGCGATCGTCGTGGGGCTGATTGCGCTCGCCGCGCCCGGCGTGGCGCTGCTGTCCTTCGCCCTTGTGTTCGCCGCCTATCTGATCGCCGACGGCCTGTTCGGCGTCGCCGGCGCGATCTGGGCGGCGCAGAAACATGAACGTTGGGGCCTGCTGCTCGCGGAGGGCGCGCTCAACCTTGTGATCGGCGTTGTGGCGGCGTTCTTCCCGCTCGCCGCCGTGGTGGCGTTCGCGCTGCTGGCGGCCTTCTGGGCGTTGGCGACCGGCGCCCTGCTGCTCGCCTCCGGCTTCGCGCTGACGGCCGCGCACGGGCGCTGGTGGATGATCCTGTCCGGCGTGGTCTCGATCCTGTTCGGCGTCGCTCTGCTGATCGCGCCGCTCATCGGCGCCGTCGTGCTGACCTGGTGGTTCGCAGGCTATGCGCTCGCCTTCGGAGCCTTCCTGCTCGTGCTCGCCTTCAGGTTGCGGCGGGAACGCCGGCAGGCGCCTTCCGTCTCATTATGACACAGCGCCGGGCTCTGTGATCTCAGCCGCGAATCGGTCCATCTGACCGCCGCAAGGGGTTGGAACGCGGCCCGGCGTCCGCGCGGAAGCCGGCTTGGGAGGAGGTGCGGATGGGCGGCGTCGCTCTCCTGGCGCTTCAGGCGACCGTCTATTTCGGCGTGATGGCCGCGCTGCTCCGCGCCCGTCGGGTCTATGGCGTCGGCCTGTTCGTCTGCGCGCTCGGCGTGATGCACTTCCTCGAGACGTACCTGGCGGCGGTGTTCTTCATCGAGCTGCCGTTCGGGTTGCTGTCGCCGGGCTCGACCGTGCTGTTCTCCGGCAAGCTGATGATGTTCCTGCTGCTCTACATCCGCGAGGACGCGGAGACGGTGCGGCAGCCGATCTACGGGTTGTTCATCGGCAATCTGCTGCTGGTCGTGCTGGCGCTGATCCTGCGCCTTCACACCACTGTGGTGCACCTGCCGGGCGACGGGCCGAACCTGCAGTTCGTCGACCAGATGGGCGTGCTGATGGTGTGGGGCACGCTGCTGCTCTTCATCGACTGCATCGCGCTGATCCTGCTCTACGAGCAGTTCGCGCGCCGGCTCCGGCGCAACGCCGTGCTGGCGGCGTTTCTGAGCGCCGCCGCGGTGCTGAGCTTCGACCAGGTCGCCTTCTATCCCGCGCTCAGGATCACCAGCGGCGTGCCGTTCTCCGCCCTGACCGGCGGCTGGGTGGCCAAGATGGGCGCGGCGGCGCTCTACAGTCTTCTGATCGGCGTCTATCTGCGCTGGGTCGAGACGGATGGCGAACGGCGCGGCTCGCGCCGGATTCGCGACGTGTTCGAAACCCTGACCTACCGCAACCGCTATGAGGATCTGCTCAGGCGCTCGCTGATCGACGAGCTGACCGGTGTCCGCAACCGCAGCGCGTTCGAGCAGGCCTGCCGCGACTGGCTCACCCGCTCCGCGCCCGACGGTCAGGCGGTGACGCTGGTGATGATCGACATCGACCGGTTCAAGGCGATCAACGACAGCCTCGGGCACGCGGCCGGGGACGAGGTGCTGCGCAGCGTCGGGCAGACGCTCGAGGCGAACATGCGCGCGGGCGACCTCGTGTTCCGCTATGGCGGCGAGGAGTTCGCGCTGGTGCTCAAGGGGCTTTCGCCGGATGAGGCCGTGGCGTTCGCGGAGCGCCTGCGGCGCGCCGTGGCCTCCGACGTCCGCTCGATGAGCGGCGAGGGCGTGACGGTGAGCGTCGGGGTCGCGAACTCTGCTTTCGGCGGCGGCGATCTGCGCAGCCTGCTGGACCGCGCCGACCAGCGGCTCTACCAAGCCAAGCGCCTCGGCCGAAATCGCGTCGTCGGCGACACGGCCCCGCGGCGCGTGCCCTCCGGCTGACGGCGAAGCGTCAGGCGGCCGCCACGCCGGCTTGGGGCGGCGGCACCGGAAAGCCCTCGTCATCATACTGGTTGAGCTTGTTCCTCAGCGTCCGGATCGAGATGCCGAGGATGTTCGCCGCATGGGTGCGGTTGCCGCGGGTGTGCCCGAGCGTGTCGATGATCAGGTCGCGCTCGACGTCCGCGAGCGTACGGCCGACGAAGCCGCGCGCCACGGTCTCGGCGGTCTCGGCAGCGCGCGCCGCCGGGCTGCGGGCCGTGGCGTCGAGCGGCGATCCGTCGGGCGTGCGGATCGCCTCGGCGCCGATCTCGGCCCCGGTCGCAAGCAGCACCGCGCGGTGGATGGTGTTCTCGAGCTCGCGGACATTGCCGGGGAACCGGCCGCGCGCAAGCTCGACCCGCGCCTCCGCTGCGAGCGGCCGCACCGGCAGGCCATTGGCGACCGCATATTTCTTGGCAAAGTGGGTCGCGAGCTCGATGATGTCCGCCGGACGCTCGCGCAGCGGCGGGATCTTCAGGTTCACGACGTTGAGGCGGTAGAGCAGGTCCTCGCGGAAGGCGCCCTTGCGCACCTCCTCCGCCAGGGTCCGGTTCGAGGTCGCGATGACGCGGATGTCCACCGGCACCGGCTTGCCGCCGCCGACCCGGTCGATGACGCGCTCCTGCAGCGCGCGCAGCAGCTTCGCCTGCAGGCGGACGTCCATCTCGGAGATCTCGTCGAGCAGCAGCGTGCCGCCGGAGGCCTCCTCGAACTTGCCGATGCGCCGGGCGGTCGCGCCGGTGAACGCGCCCTTCTCGTGGCCGAACAGCTCGCTCTCCAGAAGCTGCTCGGGAATCGCGGCGCAGTTCACCGATACGAACGGCGCCTTGGCGCGCGGCGACGCGGAATGGACGTGGCGGGCGAGCATCTCCTTGCCGCAGCCGCTCTCGCCGGTGATCAGCACGCTCGCCGAGGAGGCCGCGATCTGGGTCGCGAGCTTGATCAGCGAAACCATCGCGGGGTCGCGGAACACGAAGTCGCGCGCGTCGTCAGCGACCGCCGACAGCACGGCCGCGATCAGCTCCGGGTCCGGCGGGAGCGGGATGTACTCCTTGGCGCCGGCGCGGATCGCAGCCACCGCGGCGCGCGCGTCGTGCTCGACGCCGCAGGCCACCACGGGCACATGGAAACGCTCCGCCTCTAGCGCCTCGATCAGCTCTCGCACGTCGAGCGCGACGTCGATCATGATCAGGTCGGCGCCGCGGCCGGCCCGCAGGCTTCGCATCGCCTGATCGACGCTCTCGGCGTGGGTCACGGCCGCCCCGCGGTCCATCGCGATGCGGGTGGCCTGCGTGAGCTGGCCCTTCAGGTGGCCGACGATTGTGAGGCGCATAGGGCTCTCCTCTCGCTCCGTCTCAGGCCCTGTCGGGCTTGATGATTTCAGTCATGGTGACGCCGAGCTTGTCCTCGACGAGCACCACTTCGCCGCGCGCGACGAGGCGGTCGTTGACGTAGATGTCGATCGCCTCGCCGACCTTGCGGTCGAGCTCGATCACCGCGCCGGGCTTCAGCCGCATCAGCTGATGAACCTCGACCCGCGCGCGTCCGAGCACGGCCGAGACCGCGACCGGCACGTCGAACACCGCCTCGAGGTCGGCGGCGCTGCGCGCCTCGGCGGAGGCCGGCGGCGCGCCGTCCTCAAGCATCGTAAGGTCGCCGTCTTCCGCGCCGAACTCGGGCAAGGGCATCGATTTGTCGCCGCTCATCGGTGAGCTCCTTCATCGTCCGCCGGCAGCGTCCGGGCTTCGAAGTGCAGCGCGATCGTCTGCTCGACGGCGCGCGCCACCGCGGCGCCGTCGCGGACCACGCCTCCGTCGGCCCATTCGAGCCGCGCGTCGCCCTCGGCGACGTCGGGGTCGCCGAGCACCACCAGCCGGCCGGCGAACCCCCGCTCCTGGGCGACCGCCGTCAGCTCCGCCCGCACCGCCTCGACAAAGTCCGGCGCCACCCGGACCGCGAGGTGAGGGGCGCTGCGGAGCTCCGCGAAGCATGTTTCAGCCGCCGCCCGGATTTCCGCGAGGGGGAAGCGCCGCGCGGCGGCGGCGGCGAATTTCTGCGCGAAGGCGAGCGCGAGCGCGACCGCCTCGCGCTCGGCGGCGACCGCTCTGGCGTCCGCCTCCGTGAAAACCTCGGAGAGCCGCGCGCCGAGCGCTTCGACGGCTGAGACAAGGCGCGCGGCTTCCGCTTCGCGCGCCGATCGGCGGCCGTCGGCTTCGCCGCGGCGGTAGCCGGAGGCCTCCGCCTCGGCGAGCGCCGCCTCATGCTCGTCGAGCGGAACCGAGCCGGGCGCCGGAGCGGACGCGGCGGCGGCCGCAGCCGCAGCCTGGGTCGGCCGTCCGAAGTCCAGGTCGAACAGGAACGGGACCGGCCGGCTCATCGCGCGGCCTCCCGGGCCGAGGCGGGGATCGCGTCAGTAGACAAGCTCATCCTCGCCCTTGCTCTTGGAGATCGTGATCTGGCCTCGGGCCGCGAGGTCCTTGGCGAGATTGACGAGGGCCGCCTGCGCCTCGTCGACGTCCCTGAGCCGCACGGGGCCCATCGCCTCCATGTCGTCGGCCAGCATCTTGGCGGCGCGGCCGGACAGATTGCCGAGGATGAAATCGCGCATCATCTGGCTCGCGCCCTTCAGCGCGACGGTCAGCCGGTCGCGCGGCGCGTCCCGGAGCAGCGTCTGGATGCCGGCGGAATCGAGCTTCGCGAGGTCGTCGAAGGTGAACATCAGCTGCTTGATGCGCTCGGCGCTCTCCTTCGCCGCCTCCTCGAGCTTGGTCAGGAAGCGCGTTTCCGTCTGCCGGTCGAAGGCGTTGAAGATCTCGGCCATGACCTCGTGGGCGTCGCGCCGCGAGGTCTGCGACAGGCTCGACATCAGCTCCGAGCGCAGCGTCTGCTCGACGCGCTCCAGAATGTCCTTCTGGACGGACTCCATCGCCAGCATGCGGCGGACGACGTCGAGCGCGAAGTCCTCCGGCAGGATCGCCAGCACCCGGGCGGCCTGTTCAGCGCGGATCTTCGAGAGCACCACCGCGACGGTCTGCGGGTATTCGTTCTTCAGGTAGTTCGCGAGCGCCGCCTCGGGGACGTTGGAGAGCTTCTCCCACATGTTGCGGCCGGCCGGACCGCGGATTTCCTCCATGATCGACCCGACGCGCTCCTTCGGCAGGAACTGCTTGAGCAGCCGCTCGGTGGAGTCGACGTCGCCCACGATGCCGCCATTGCTCGACAGCCGGGTGGCGAACTCCACCATCAGGTCTTCGACGGTCTCGACCTCGACCGCGCCGAGCGACGACATGGCGGCGGACAGGTCGCGGATCTCGTCGTCGTCGAGCAGTTTCCAGACCTCCTCGCCATGCGTCTCGCCGAGCGCCAGCATCAGGATGGCCGCACGCTCGACGCCGCTGAGCCGGCGGCCGGAGGAAGCGGTGAGGGCGCGAGACGCCATCTCAGGCGGGCTCCTGCAGCCACTGGCGAATGATCGCGACGCTCTCGGCCGGGTTGCCGCGGACCAGCTCGCCGAGCCGCTCGACGTTTTCGGACTTGCGGCCGGAGATCTCGGCCGCCGTCAGCCGCCGGCCTGCGGCGGGGCTGCCGTCGCCGGCCAGCGCGCCGTCCACGCCGAGAGGCGCCGCCACCAGCGTGGCGGGCGATCCGGCCGCGAGCTGCGGCGCGGCGGCGCCGCCCGCCGCGGCGTCTGTCGCCGCCGGCGCAGGCAGGAAGACCTCAGACGACAGCGCCTTGCGCATGAGCGGCCGGACCACGAACAGCAGCACCAGCAGCGTCAGCAGGGCGAGCACCGCAAGCTCCGCGAAGCGCATCACGTCATCGCGGGTGAAATCGAACATCCCGGGGGCCGGCAGTTCGCCGGCGCCCGCGCCCGGCAGTTCGGCGAAGCGGAGGTTGACGACCTCGACCGTGTCGCCGCGGGCCTGGTCGAAGCCGACGCCCGCCCGCACCAGCGCGCCGATCCGGTCGAGCTCTTCCTGAGGGCGCGGGGCATAGCTGACGTCGCCGTTCGGCGCATGCGCATAGACGCCGTCGACCAGCACCGCGACCGATATCCGCTTGAGGCGTCCGCCGTCGCGGACCTCCGTGCGGGTGGTGCGGGAGATCTCGTAGTTGACGACCTCTTCGCTCTTGTTGGAGGCGTCCTTCGTCTGCTGCGCCGTCTGGTTCTGCTGCGCGTTCGGAAGCTGGTTGGCGACCGTGACGCCCTGCTCGGCGGGCTCGCTCGACTGCGAAGTCTCCTCGCGCGTCTGGGTGGAGCGGACGACCTTGCTTTCCGGATCGTAGGTGTCGGAGGTGAGGGTCGACTTGGTGCGGTCCATCTCGGCCCGCACCTCGACGCGCGCGCGATCGGCGCCGACGACGCGGCCGACGATCGCCTCGACGCGGTCGCGCAGACGCTTTTCGAGCGCGGCGGCCTGGTCGTCGGCCGCGCCGGCGGGGTCCTCCGAGCTCGCCCCGTCGGCCAGCAGCTTGCCGGCGTCGTCGATCAGCGAAACCTTCTCGGGCGTGAGGCCCTGCACCGCCGAGGCGATCAGGTGGCGGATCGCCCGGATCTCGCCGGCGCCGAGCTCGCCGCGGGTGCGGATCACGATCGACGCGGAGGGGCTCGGCGCGTCGCGGGTGAACAGCGGACGCTCCGGCACCACGAGATGCACCCGCGCCGAGGCGACACGGTCGAGCGAGGCGATCGAGCGCGCCAGCTCGCCCTCGAGCGCGCGCAGATGGTTGACGTTCTGGACGAAGCTCGTCGCCGAGAAGCCGTCGCCCTTGTCGAAGATCTCCCAGCCGACGCCGCCGCCGGAAGGCAGCCTCTGCTCGGCGAGCTGCATGCGCAGCTTCGCGGCGCGGTCTTTGGGCACCAGGATGCCGGCGCCGTCCTGCCGGAGCTCGTAAGGCACGTTCTGCTGGTCGAGCTCCCTCACGATCGCCGCGGAATCCGAGAGCGACAGGTCCGTGAACAGCGGGACCATCTCCGGAGTGGTGAAGCGGATGATGACGAAAGCGAAGAAGCCGATGAGCGCGAGCGTGACGGCGCCCATCGCTGCGATGCGGCCGGGACCGAACGTGCGCAAGAACTGGAGCAGACCCGTCAACTGCAATCCCCCGTCGCCGCGACTCCGAGGAAGGCGGCGCCCGGCAAGAATTGCCCGGCGCATGGTAAACGGGGCGTTAACCACGGCCGCAAAGGGGGCCGGAAACGAGCGCGCCGGCCACGAGGGCCGGCGCGCGGGCGGTTCCGAATGCTTGGCCTTTTCAGGCGCGATACTGTTGAATCCGGGTCGTCCTGAGCCCCGCCAGGCCGTGGCGGTCGATCGAGGCCTGCCAGGAGAGGAACTCCTCGACCGTGAGCGTGTAGCGCTGGCAGGCTTCTTCGAGGCTCAACAGGCCGCCGCGAACCGCTGCGACCACCTCTGCTTTGCGGCGGATGACCCAGCGCTTCGTGTCGGACGGCGGCAAGTCCGCGATCGTGAGCGGACTGCCGTCCGGCCCGATCACGTATTTGGTTCGTCCGCGATGCACTTCGGTCATCGATACTCTCACGCGCGTCTGACCCTTACACGCTGACGTTACGAGTCTCGATTTAACATTTGGCTAAGCGGAAAAGCTGTTTTCGAGGAAGTTCCAAAGGTTAAGAGAGAGTAATTCGAATACTAACGATTTATGATCTTCGGCCTCTCCCAAGTACCTTTCCGGAGGCGGCAGATATTGCCCGCGCAGGCAGAAACCGCCGGGCGCGAAGGAGGCTGATGCCCTCTGAATTGAGGCGTTTGCGGTGGCACGCCGATTGCTGCGGAGAGGCGCCCGACCATCGAGACCAGAATGACCGCCATTCTCGCGAACGCCTCTGCGAGCCCCGCCGCATCAACGCCGGCAGCGTCCCTACGCGCGACCGACTCGGCGCCGGCTGCGCTCTTCGGCACGCTTCTGGAAGCTTCGACGGCGGTCTCGGACGTGGTCGAAGCGGCGATCGAGCCGGCTCCGGCCCGTCGCAAGACGGAGCGGGAGGCGCCGGACGTCGCCTCACTCGCGTCGGGCGTCCCTAGCGTCCCGGTGGCGGCGATGGTGGTCCCGCCGCCGTTCCCCACGCCGAGCCCTGCGGCCGTTCCCAATGGGGAGGCCGAACTCATGGGCGCCGGCGAGGCCGGAGGTCTCGGGTCCATCGGATCGGAAGGGCCGGCCGCGCCCGCCGCCGCCGCGCCTTCGCAGCAGGCTTCCGCCACCCCCTCCTTTACGCAGGAGCTTCTGAGGGCGGCTGGCGTCGCGGATCCAGATCTCCCCGACGCTGCGCCTCCGCTACAGTCCGGCGCGACTGCTCCGGCCCCAAACGGCGCCGCGCCGCAAATCCCTGTAACGCCCGCCAGCGCCACGCAAGCGCCCGTCGCGACCGCGCCCGCTGCGGCCGCCACGCCTGACGAGGGCCGGAAAACCGTCGCGGCCGCGCTGGCGGTCTCGGCCAAGGCGATCACCGGAAAATCCAGGCCGGACGCCGACGCGTCGGACGCCGCGACGGCTGTCCCGTCGGACGCGGCCGACGCCGCTGCGTCGGATGAGGGCGGCGACGCCAAACCTGCCACGATCCCGGAGGCCATTCAGAAGGGCGCGCAGGCCGGCGCGCTCGCGGTCGCGCGCCCCGAGCAGCCGCGCGCTCCCGAGCTCGCGGGCGCGGCCGGCGGCGCGCCGCAGCCGCTGACGAACGCGGCCCAGGCGACGAGCGAGCTTTCTCCCAAATCCGCCTCCGTCGCCGCACAGACGAGAGCCAAGCCGTCCCCCGCAACGGACGCCGCAAGCGCGGCCGAGGCGTCTGGGACCGACGCCGCTGCTTCGACGCCGGACGCCCCCCAGCCGGCCGCGGCACGCCATGGCGAGCCGACCGCGCCCGCAGCCTCGCCCGACCGAACGGTCGGCGCGTCCTCTGGCTCGGCCGCGCCCGCGCCGAGCCCAGCCGCCTCGCCGCAGGTCGCGACCGCTGCGGTCGCGGCGGTCGCCACCGCCATCGCGGCGAACGCCGGCGCCCGGCGGACCCGTTTCGAAGTGCGGCTCGATCCGGACGATCTCGGCCGTGTCGACGTCCGGCTCGACATCGCGCATGACGGACGGGTCGCGACGCGGCTGATCGTCGACCGGCCCGAGACGCTGAACATGCTGCGCCACGATGCCCGCGAGCTCACCCGCACGCTTGAGCAGGCGGGCTTCCAGCTTCCTGACGCGGGTCTTTCGTTCCAGCTTCGCGACGGCCGGCAGGATTCCTGGCGCGACCAGCAGGCTGCGCAGTCGTTTGGTTCGGCAGGGGTCGTCAATACGCCCGACGCCCCGGCCGAAGCTGCGCCCGTTCCCTATCACCGACCGGCGCGCACAGGCGCGGGCGGCGTCGACATGACGGTCTGAGGGCAGGTTCGATGGCGGTCGATACAGTCTCCGGCGCAGCGTCGACGAGCAGCGCGACTGCTTCCACGCGCACCACGCTCGCGACCAATTTCGACACCTTCCTGACGCTGCTGACCACGCAGCTGAAGAACCAGAATCCGCTCGACCCGCTCGACACCAATCAGTTCACCCAGCAGCTCGTGCAGTTCGCCGGCGTCGAGCAGCAGCTGAAGACCAACGACACGCTGACCGCGCTGCTGTCGGCGACGCAGACCAGTCAGGCCGGCACGGCGCTCGGCCTGGTCGGCAAGTCCATCACCGCCGAGGGCGACACGTCGCTGCTGTCGGGCGATTCCGCCAAGTGGCGGCTCAACGCGCCGAAGGACGGCGTCGCCGGCACGATCACCATCCGCGACGCGAACGGCTCGGTGGTCGCCACCAAGGAGCTGGATCTCGCCTATGGCGATCAGGACTTCACCTGGGACGGCCGGAAGGCCGACGGCTCGCGCGCGGCGGCAGGCCTCTACAGCATCTCCGTCGACGCTCATGACGTCGCCGGCAACGCCGTCACGGTCACGTCCGAAGTCAGCGGGACGGTCGACGGCGTTGATCTGTCGACCGGCCAGGCGGTGCTGCTGATGGGCGACCTGAGAATACCGCTCGGTTCGCTGAAGTCGGTGCGCTCGGCTTCCTAGCCGCTGCGAATTGCGGGCGCGGGAGCCCTGAAGTAGCGTCCGCCGCTCCCTGGAAGCGCCGCCCGGATCCTTGAGCGCGCGCCCGCGAGGCCCGATGCCGCGGACCGTCAAGCAAATCGTGCTCGCGATCTATCACGCCGCCGTCGAGCCCGTCGCGGCGCTCGCGCGACGGCGAAAGCGGCTGGCGATGTTCGAGAGGCGAGGGGAAGCCTGGCCGCCGGAAATCGCCGTCCGGGCGTTGCGCGCCCGCGACTGCCCGCCGCGCTGCAAGGCGGATCCGCACAGGATCGAGGGCGTCGTGGCGCGCTATCTCGGCTTCCGCCGCCGTCCCTCCCGGTTGACGCCGCTGGTCGTCGATCTCGATCGCTATCCGACGAACGCCGCCTTCGAGAGCTATGTCAGAAAGCGCTCCTCGCGCACGCTGCCAAAGGTGCGCCGGGCGCAGCGGCTCGGCTATCAGGCGAGACGCTTTCCGCTGGCGCGCCACGTGCACGACATCCATGCGGTCAAGACGTCGATGAAGCGGCGCGCCTTCGGGCTGGTTCTCGACTACTGGCTGCTGCGGCTTGAGGACGTCGGCAAACCGGCCGTGAGGCCGGTCGCGTGGCGGACGCCGCCCTGTCGGCGGCACTGGACGATGTGGTGGGGCGTCTTCGTCAGCGAGCCGGGCCACGCCCAGGGCCCCGTCACCGTCGACGAGCGGCTCGTCGCCTATGTGAAGCTCGTCCGCCGCGGCGACTTCATCCACTATGCGGATCTGATGGGCCATGGCGACCATCTCAACGAGAACGTCATGGCGCTGCTGCATTTCGAGATCATGCGTTGGCTGCTCGATCGCGAGGACCCACTCGTCGAGGGGGTGCGGGCGGTGCTCTACGGCGCCGCCGAGCAGGGCGGGGACGGGCTCGTGACCTGGAAGAAGCGGGCGGGCTTCGAGCCGGCCCGGCTGACGCTGATCGAGGAGAGCTGAACCTCGCGGGCTTTCGCCGCGCCGCCGCGCGCGTTAAGACCGCCTCGATTTCCGGATAGCGGCCGCCATCTCAAGCCCCATGACGCTCGATCTCGAACTCCCCGGCGACCCTCGGTCGACCCGCATCGTCGTGGCGATGTCGGGCGGCGTCGACTCCTCCGTCGTCGCCGGCCTGCTGAAGCGCGCCGGCTATGACGTCGTGGGCGTGACGATGCAGCTTTACGACCATGGCGCCGCGACCGCGCGCAAAGGCGCCTGCTGCGCCGGCCGCGACATCCATGACGCGCGCGACGTCGCCGACCGGCTCGGCATCCCGCACTATGTGCTGGACTACGAGGCGCGGTTCCGCGAGGCGGTGATCGAGCCCTTCGCGGCGAGCTATCTGGCGGGCGAGACCCCGATCCCCTGCGTGGCCTGCAACCAGACGGTCAAGTTCCTCGACCTGCTCGACATGGCGCGCGATCTCGGCGCGGCGGCGCTCGCGACGGGCCATTACGTGGCCTCCCGGGCGCTGGCGGGCGGCGGCCGCGGCCTGTTCCGCGCGGCGGACGGCGACCGCGACCAGAGCTATTTTCTCTACGGCACGACGGCCGAGCAGCTTGCGATGCTGCGCTTCCCGCTCGGGGACATGACCAAGCCCGAGGCGCGCGCGCATGCGCGGACGCTTGGGCTGACGGTCGCCGACAAGCCCGATAGCCAGGACATCTGCTTCGTGCCGCAGGGCCGCTATTCGGACGTGATCGAGAAGTTGAAGCCCGGCGCGGCCGAGCCGGGGCCGATCCTGCACGTCGACGGCCGCGAGCTCGGCCGGCACGAGGGCGTGCTGCGCTACACGGTCGGCCAACGCCGCGGCCTCGGCCTCAACGATGGCGGCGAGCCGCTGTTCGTGGTGCGCATCGAGGCCGCGTCGAAGACGCTGGTCGTCGGCCCGCGCGAGGCGCTAGCGGCGCGGACGATCCGCCTGCGCAATCTGAACTGGCTCGGCGACGGTCCCTTCGAGGCGCTGCCCGAGGAGGGGATCGCGGTGCGGGCGAAGGTGCGCTCGACGCGAGCGCCGGCGCCGGCGCGGCTGCGGCCGTTGGGCGACGGTGAGGCGGAGGTCGAATTGCTCGACGGCGAGAGCGGCGTCGCGCCCGGCCAGGCCTGCGCGCTTTACGACGACGCGACCGGCGAGCGCGTGCTCGGCGGCGGGATCATCCGCGCCGCCGCGAGCGGCGTGCGGCCGGAGAAGCGGCTGAGCGAGGCGGCGGCGTGAGCGTCCAGTACGATCTGGCGGGCCAGAAGAAGGCCTATGAGAGCTGGGCGCCGTTCTACGACAAGGTCTATGTCCGGTTCCTGGCAGACGGGCAGCGCAAGGCGGCCGCGGCCGCCGCGGCGTGCGGACCGGACATTCTCGAGGTGGGCGTCGGCACCGGCCTGGTGCTGCGCTACTACCCGCCGCACGCCCGCGTGGTCGGAGTCGACCTGTCGACACACATGCTCGCCAAGGCGCGCGAAAAGGTCGTGACCGAAGGCCTGTCTCAGGTCCGCGGCCTCGCCTGCATGGACGCCTGCAAGCTCGGGCTGCCGGGCGCGTCGTTCGACGCCGTGACGGTGCCCTTCGTCATCACCCTGGTGCCGGACCCGGAAGGCGCGCTCGACGAGATGCGCCGCGTGCTGCGGCCGGGCGGCGAGATCATCGTTGCCTCCAAGATGGGCGCGGAAGGCGGGCTGCGCATGACGCTCGAGACCGCGCTCGCGCCGCTGGTGAAGAAGGTCGGCTGGTCGACCGACTTCAAGGTCTCGCGCTTGCGCGCCTGGGCCGCCACCACGCCCGACATGGCGGTGGTCGACGTCCAGCCGATCTTCCCCGCGCCGTTCTTCCAGCTGATCCGGATCAAGCGGGCCGGCTGAGCCTCCGAGGCGTCGGAGCGGCGGTGACTCTCTGAGAATAGCAAGATACTGCGATCGACAAACTTGCAATCGACTGTGACGACGGATGGCAAAGTCGATCTGCGGCCTAGTCTTGGCGGCCTTGGTGTCCCCTGCCTCAGTTTTGGCGGGCGAACCTCCATTCTCTCCATTGCCGCAGGTTCCAGACTACGTCGTCCAGCTGAAGGTCTTCGAGATAACAGGGCCTCCGATCGACGCGTCGCGAACGGTGAAGCGTTCAGGCTCCCGCCTTCGGATCGAGACCGTGCGCGCCGGAAGGATCCTAATGGCGTACTTCGACTATAATGCGCCAAGGCTGGTGCAAGTCGGGCGCCACGAGGACGGCGCCTTAAGGAGCTTGGCGATTGATAGAGACTTCGATCCCCAAGGTCGGCGTCAGAGCGTTGGAGTCGTCAGTCGCAGCGTTCGGACCGGCCGGTTCAAGGTCATCGCCGGTGAACGTTGCGAAATATGGGAGAGCTCCCAGAGCAGCGTGAGCGAGATAGTCGATCTCAGATGCGTCACGGCGGACGGGATCGAGCTCTGGCGAGGGTTCTCTGGCGGCCCCACTCTCTACGAGGCGGTTAAGATTGATAGACGGAGCGTGGCGTCGGGGGAGGTGGACCTGCCGCCTGGCTTGATGAATCGCGACAACTGGCCTTTGCCCGACACTGATGAGATCGCTGATGGCTCCGTCGTGAGCCTGGTCGCTGAGCGGCCCGGTGCGGCGGCCAAGACCTTTCCAGTTCGTGAGACGATAAAGCGTTTCCGATCATGGACTTTGAGCCTCTCAAAGTACGGCGACGGCGGCCAGCGGATAACTCTGAAGGACGGGGCGGCTTGGTCATTCCTTTCGGCCGAGATCGCGTCGGATGGGACTTATCTGCAGTTCTCGGCCTTGTTCAGGAGGGATGGGTCAGCTGCTTCAGGAGCAACTATGCAGCCGGTTCCTCTCGGTCGCTCGGAACTCATCCTGAGAGAGCCCTGCGACTGGTACGACATGACGCCTCGCCTGATGGACGGCGGGGAGAAACGATGCCTTGCGAAGGACGGTGTGACGCTGAAGCGCGCGCCCTGGTCGCGGGGAGATGGGACGGTCTTGAGCGCTGTCACGGTGAAGCGCGCACCCATTTCGTTCCGAACTCTGCTTGATCCTCCAGAAGCTTTCTCCGCGGCGACCTGGGGGCTCCCCGATTGAGGAGCGATCATCTGCTTCTGAGAGACTCCGCTGAGCCCAGGTCGGGTCGCGTCGCCGCCCTTGCATCCGGCCAGGCGCGCACGACGTAAGCCCCGCATGCCGTCAGACCGCGATCTCGAACGTAACCGCCTGTCAGCCCGCGTGGGGCGCTATGCGCGCGTCGGCGTCAATGTCGGCGGGGTGGCGGCCAGGATCGCGCAGGCGCAGCTGTTCGGGCGCGCCGCCGGACGGGCAGACCGGGCGGCGGATCTGCGGGCTGCGCTCGGTGGCCTCAAGGGTCCCATCATGAAGGTCGCGCAGCTGCTCGCGACCATCCCGGACGCCCTTCCGCCCGAATACGCCGCCGAGCTCGCGCAGCTCCAGTCGGACGCGCCGCCGATGGGCTACGGCTTCGTGCGCCGCCGCATGGCGGCCGAGCTCGGGCCGGACTGGCTGGAGAAATTCGGGTCGTTCGAAAAGGAGCCGGCCGCCGCCGCCTCACTCGGCCAGGTGCACCGCGCCACAGACCTTCAGGGCGCGCCGCTCGCGGTGAAGCTGCAATATCCGGACATGGCCTCCACCGTCGAGGCCGATCTCGGCCAGCTCCGGCTGCTGTTCGACCTGCGCCGCCGGTTCGACGCCTCGATTGACACCAGCCAGATCGTCGAGGAGATCGGCGCCCGCATCCGGGAGGAGCTCGACTACCGCCACGAGGCGAAGAACGCCGCGCTCTACGGGCTGATGCTCAAAGGCACCCCGGAGGTGCGCGTGCCGGGCGCGCGGCCGGAGCTCTCGACCGGCCGGTTGCTCACGCTCGACTGGCTCGAGGGGACAAGGCTGCTTGCCCACAAGGACGCGCCGCTCGAGATCCGCAACCGGCTTGCGGTCGCGATGTTCAAGGCCTGGTGGGGGCCGTTCTCGACCCATGGCGTCATCCATGGCGACCCGCATCTCGGCAACTACACGGCGTTCGCCGAGGCCGGGGAGCCGCAGGGCATCAACCTGCTCGACTATGGCTGCATCCGGATCTTTCCGCCGTCCTTCGTCGGCGGCGTGGTCGATCTCTACGAAGGTCTGCGCGACGGCGACGACGCCCGGGTGGTCCACGCCTATGAGGTCTGGGGCTTCAAGAATCTGAAGCGCGAGCTGATCGACGTGCTGAACATCTGGGCGCGCTTCATCTACGGCCCGCTGCTCGACGACCGGGTGAGGACGATCGCGGACGGCGTCTCGCCCGGGGAATACGGCCGCAAGCAGGCCTTCGAGGTTCAGCAGGAGCTCAAGCGCAAGGGGCCCGTGACGGTGCCGCGCGAGTTCGTGTTCATGGACCGGGCGGCGATCGGGCTCGGCGCCGTGTTCCTTCACCTGCAGGCCGAGCTGAACTTCTCGGCGCTGTTCCGGGACGCGATCGCCGGCTTTTCGGTGGCGCAGGTCGCGGCGCGCCAGGCAGACGCTTTGGAAGCCGTCGAGCTCTAAGGACCAAGCTGCCAATAACGTGTTGGTATGTGGCATGCCAGACTATCGGCGCAATTGCCGCATCCGCGCCTTTCCGGTACATGGCGACACAACGACGCTTCCAGACGCCGCAAGGGGGAACCAGCATGGCCGAGCACGCCGTTGAATACGCCACCGCGACCGGCAACGATTACGCCGAGCATGAGCGCACCTACTCCGCCTTCCTGAAGATCGCGAAGGTCTTCACCGCCCATCTGGTGGTCATCCTGATCGCGCTTGCGATCGGCGGCGTGAAAGGCGACTGGGGGCTCTGCGGCTTCGGCATCCTGATGGCGATCGCGGCGGGCGTGATCGGCGCCATGACCCCCAAGGGCTCGGTGGTTCCGGTGGCCATCGCCGGGGTGGTGCTCCTGGGCCTCTACGTGTTGTTCGGCTGAGGCGATGAGGATCGCCGTCGCCAAAGAGACCGACCTTGCCGAAACCCGGGTCGCGCTGACGCCAGACGTCGTCAAGCGGCTCGTGGGAACCGGTGCTCAGGTGACGGTCGAGAGCGGCGCGGGCCTTGCGGCCGGCGCCACGGATGAAGCCTACAGGGAGGCTGGCGCCACCATCGCCGGCTCGCGCGGCGAGGCGCTGTCCGGCGCGGACGTGTTCCTGACGGTCCGACGCCCCGCGGCTGGAGGGCTCGAGGGCCTCAAGCCCGGCGCGCTCGTCATCGGCATCATGGACCCTTACGGCAAGGGTCCCGAGATCGCCGAACTCGCGCGGCCCGGCGTCTCGATCTTCGCGATGGAGCTGATGCCCCGCATCACCCGCGCGCAGGTCATGGACGTGCTGTCCAGCCAGGCGAACCTCGCCGGCTATCGCGCGGTGATCGACGCGGCCGCCGAGTTCGGCCGCGCCTTCCCGCAGATGATGACCGCCGCCGGCACCGTGCCGCCCGCGCGGGCCTTCGTCATGGGCGCTGGCGTCGCCGGCCTGCAGGCGATCGCCACCGCCCGCCGTCTCGGCGCGGTGGTCTCCGCGACCGACGTCCGCCCCGCCGCCAAGGAGCAGGTGGCGAGCCTCGGCGCCAAGTTCGTCGCCGTCGAGGACGACGAGTTCAAGCAGGCCGAGACCTCCGCCGGCTACGCCAAGGAGATGTCGGACGCCTACAAGGCCAAGCAGGCTGAGCTCGTCGCAAGCCACATCGCCAAGCAGGACATCGTCATCACCACCGCGCTGATCCCGGGGCGTCCTGCGCCGCGGCTCGTCACCGCCGCGATGGTGAAGTCGATGAAGCCGGGCTCGGTGGTCGTCGACCTCGCGGTCGAGCGCGGAGGCAATGTCGAGGGCTCCAGGGCCGACGAGGTGGTCGAGGTCGACGGCGTCAAGATCGTCGGCTACGCGAACGTCGCCGGCCGCCTCGCGGCCTCCTCCTCGGCGCTCTACGCCAAGAACCTCGCGGCGTTCCTCGAGACGCTGGTCTCGAAGGAGACCAAGGAGCTCGCGATCAACTGGGACGACGAACTCGTGAAGGCGACCGCGCTCACACGCGACGGCGCGCTCATCCACCCGATCGTCAAGCCAGCCGACGCGCCGACGCCCGCTCCTGCGGCGGAAGCGCCCTCAGACGTTTCGCCCGTTCAGGAAGCCCACTAAATGGCCGAGCTCTCTCCCGACCAGGCGCTCGAACGCGCCCGCGCGGCGGCCGAGGCCGCCCGTGAATCCGCCAACGCCGCGCAGGCCTATGCGGACCAGATCGCCGACGCAGCCGGAGTCGCCGTGCATGGCGCGACGGGCGGCGTGATCGATCCCTTCGTGTTCCGGCTCGCGATCTTCGTGCTTGCGGTGTTCGTCGGCTACTACGTCGTGTGGAGCGTGACGCCTGCGCTGCACACGCCGCTGATGGCCGTCACCAACGCGATCTCCTCGGTCATCGTCGTCGGCGCGCTACTCGCCGTCGGCGTCGAGCTCGCCGGCGGCGCCGGCCCCTGGTGGGCGCGCGCCTTCGGCTTCATCGCCCTCGTGCTCGCCAGCGTGAACATCTTCGGCGGCTTCCTGGTCACCGAGCGCATGCTCGGCATGTACAAGAAGAAGGGCTGAGGCCGGTGACAGACCTCGTCCAGATCCTCTACCTCGTCGCCGGCGTCCTGTTCATCCTGGCGCTGCAGGGCCTCTCGAGCCCGGCCTCGTCGCGGCGCGGCAACTATATGGGCATGGCGGGCATGACGCTCGCCATCGCCACCACGCTGTTCGTCTCGCCGCCGCACGGCGCGGGCGGCTGGATCCTGGTGCTGCTCGGCCTCGGGGTCGGCGGCGCCGTCGGCGCGGTCACGGCGAAGCGCATCGCCATGACGGCCATGCCGCAGCTCGTCGCCGCCTTCCACTCGCTGGTCGGTCTTGCGGCCGTGCTGGTCGCCGCCGCGGCGCTCTATGCGCCTGAGGCCTTCGGCATCGGGACGCCGGACGCCATCCACGGGCAGAGCCTCGTCGAGATGTCGCTCGGCGTCGCGATCGGCGCGATCACCTTCTCGGGCTCGATCATCGCCTTCGCGAAGCTCGACGGCCGCATGTCCGGCCGGCCGATCATCCTGCCGATGCGTCACGCCATCAATATCGGCCTCGCGGCCCTGCTGGTGGTGCTCGTCATCCTGTTCGTGCTGACCCAGAGCATCGCGATCTTCTGGCTGATCACGCTGGTCGCGCTGGTCTTCGGCTTCCTGATCATCATTCCGATCGGCGGCGCGGACATGCCGGTCGTCGTGTCGATGCTCAACTCCTATTCGGGGTGGGCCGCGGCCGGCATCGGCTTCACGCTCGGCAACCTGGCGCTGATCATCACGGGCGCCCTCGTGGGCTCTTCGGGCGCGATCCTGTCCTACATCATGTGCAAGGGCATGAACCGGAGCTTCATCTCGGTCATCCTCGGCGGCTTCGGCGGCGAGGTGGCGGGAGGCGCCGGCGGTCAGGTCGAGCAGCGGCCGGTCAAGCAGGGCTCGGCCGAAGACGCCGCCTTCATCATGAAGAACGCCTCCAAGGTCATCATCGTGCCCGGCTACGGCATGGCGGTCGCCCAAGCGCAGCACGCGCTGCGCGAAATGGCCGACAAGCTGAAGGAGGAGGGCGTCGAGGTGAAGTACGCCATCCATCCGGTGGCGGGCCGCATGCCGGGCCACATGAACGTGCTGCTCGCCGAGGCGCAGGTGCCTTACGACGAGGTGTTCGAGCTCGAGGACATCAACTCCGAGTTCTCGGGCGCGGACGTGGCCTTCGTGATCGGCGCCAACGACGTCACCAACCCGGCGGCCAAGACCGACAAGACGTCCGCGATCTACGGCATGCCGATCCTCGACGTCGAGAAGGCCGGCACCGTGCTGTTCATCAAGCGCGGCATGGGCTCGGGCTATGCAGGCGTCGAGAACGAGCTGTTCTTCCGCGACAACACCATGATGCTGTTCGGCGACGCCAAGAAGATGACGGAGTCGATCGTCAGGGGGCTGTGACCTCCGGTCGTCGCGCATTGCAAGACAGGAAGGGCCGGACCGGAGCGTCCGGCCTTTTCCATTCCAGGAGCGGATCTTCGGGATGGCCGGCCTTTGCGCTCCCCCGGGTGATGGAGGCCCTATGACCACGCAGGCCCGCGGCTTGCTCGTGCTCGTCCGGCACGGACAAAGCGAGGACAACGCCCAAGATCTGTTCTCCGGGCTCCGCGATCCGGCGCTCACGCCTCGCGGCGTGGAGGAGGCGCGCGTGGCCGGCCGCGAACTGCGGCGCCTCGGCTTCAGCTTCACGCACGCCTTCACGAGCATGCTGACCCGCGCCGGCCAGACCATGGAGCTGATCCTCGACGAACTCGGGCAGTCCGATCTTCCGGTGCGCAGGCACGCCGCCCTCAACGAACGCGACTATGGCGGCCTTGCAGGACTGAACAAGAGCCAGGCGCGCGAGCGCTTCGGCGCGGAGCGGGTCAGGATCTGGCGTAAATCCTACGACGCCGTTCCGGAGGGCGGGGAGAGCCTGGCCATGACGGCTGCGCGCGTCTGGCCATTCTACGAGCGTGAGATCGCTCCGGTCGTGCGAGCGGGAGGCTGCGCGCTGCTCGTCGGCCACGGCAACGCGCTGCGCTCGATGCTGATGCGCCTCGACGGCATCGACGCCGCGACCATCGAGGACGTGAACATCGGCACCGCGCAGGCCTTGGTCTACACGCTGGCCGAGGACGGGCGGCGCCTCGTCAAGACCGACCTTCTGGCCGGCGATCTGGCGGAGCCGTCGTCCCGCGCCTGACGAGTTGCAAACGCCAGACCTCAGCGCGACATTCAGCGCATGAGCGACGTCGCCGACTACGACACCGACATCCTGCTCTGGTCGGAACGCCAGGCCGCGCTGCTGCGCGACCTCAAGACTCGCGCATCGGGATTGCCGAACGAACTCGACCTCGAAAACGTCGCCGAGGAGATCGAAAGCGTGGGGCGGTCGGAACAGCGGGCGTTCGAGAGCTACCTGACCCAAATCTTCGTTCATTTGATGAAAGCAGCCTCAAATCCCGACCCGCGTCTCAGGGCGGATTGGGCCTCCGAAATCTTGAGCTTTCAGCATGAGGCTCTGAGGGCGATGACGCCCTCGATGCTGAAGCGCCTGAACCTCCAGGAGACCTGGAGGTTCGCGTTGCACAAGGCGCGGGTCGAACTTCGCAAACATGGTGAGACCATGAGCGGCGTTCCGCGCTCCTGTCCGTTCGAAGCCGCGATCCTGCTTGTCGAAGAGCCGCTGGAGCTCGAGCCGATGCTCGCCGCCATGCGGACGCGCGCCGACGCTGAAGCGCGTCCCGATTAGTCTCGACAACCTGCTTCCCCGCTCCTAACCTGCGCCCATTCCGAGGGGCGTCCCGCTGCGATGCGGGGCTGAGATGGCCAGAGGCCGATCCCTTTGAACCTGATCCGGGTCATGCCGGCGAAGGGACGGGAACCGAAGGCCAAAGGGCGTCCGCGCCCGGTCTCCCTGACATTTCGTCAGAATCCGGATCTCCCAACGAGAAGCGCTCGAGGAGATTCCCGATGAACGTCCACATCCCGCCGAAGGACGCCAAAGCCGCGCCCGAAAGCGTCACCACCGGTCCGATCGCCGGCTCCCGCAAGGTCTACGCCGCGCCGAAGTCGCATCCCGAATTTCGGGTGCCGTTCCGCGAGATCACGCTGAGCGATCCCAATGAGGGGCAGGTCCGCGTCTATGACCCGTCCGGCCCCTATACGGACGACGCCGTCCGCATCGACCTCGCCGCCGGGCTGCCGCCGGTGCGCGAAAGCTGGATTGCGGCGCGCGGGCTCGACGTCGCGCCCGGCCGGGCCGTGAAGCCCGAGGACAATGGCAACGTCTCCGCCGACAGGCTGGTCGCCCCATGCCCGGCGACGCGCCTGATCCGCGAGGCGGCGCGGGGCCAGATGGTCACGCAGTATGAATTCGCGAAGGCCGGGATCATCACCGAGGAGATGATCTATGTCGCCCACCGCGAAAACCTCGCCCGCGAGGCGGCGCTCGACGGCGCGCGTGAGCGCCATGCCGACGGCGACAGCTTCGGCGCTTCGATTCCGGAGTTCGTGACGCCCGAATTCGTGCGCGACGAGGTCGCGCGCGGCCGGGCGATCATCCCGGCCAACGTCAATCACCCGGAGCTCGAGCCGATGGCGATCGGCCGCAACTTCCTGGTCAAGGTCAACGCCAATATCGGCAATTCGGCCGTCACCTCCGGCGCCGCCGAGGAAGTCGAAAAACTCGTCTGGGCGATCCGCTGGGGCGCCGACACGGTGATGGACCTGTCGACCGGGCGGAACATCCACAACATCCGATCCTGGATCATCCGCAATTCGCCCGTGCCGATCGGCACCGTGCCGATCTACCAGGCGCTCGAGAAGGTCGACGGCGATCCGCTCAAGCTCGACTGGGAGGTGTTCAAGGACACGCTGATCGAGCAGGCCGAGCAGGGCGTCGACTACTTCACCATCCACGCCGGCGTGCGGCTCGCCCACGTGCCGCTGACCGCGAACCGGGTCACCGGCATTGTCTCGCGCGGCGGCTCGATCATGGCGCGCTGGTGCCTCGCCGGGCACCGGGAGAGCTTCCTCTACGAGCGCTTCGGCGACATCTGCGACATCATGCGGAAATACGACGTGTCGTTCTCGCTCGGCGACGGCCTGAGGCCGGGCTCGATCGCCGACGCCAACGACGCCGCGCAGTTCGCCGAGCTCGACACGCTCGGCGAACTCACGAAGGTCGCCTGGGACAAGGGTTGCCAGGTGATGATCGAGGGCCCCGGCCACGTGCCGATGCACAAGATCAAGCAGAACATGGACAAGCAGCTCGCCGTCTGCGGCGAGGCGCCGTTCTATACGCTGGGCCCGCTCACCACCGACGTCGCGCCGGGCTACGACCACATCACCTCAGGCATCGGCGCTGCCATGATCGGCTGGTTCGGCACCGCGATGCTTTGCTACGTCACGCCGAAAGAACATCTCGGCCTGCCGAACCGGGACGACGTGAAGACCGGCGTCATCACCTACCGGATCGCGGCGCATGCGGCCGACCTCGCCAAGGGCCACCCGGCCGCAAAGCTGAGGGACGACGCGCTGTCGCGGGCGCGCTTCGACTTCCGCTGGGAGGATCAGTTCAACCTGTCGCTCGATCCCGACACCGCCCGCGCTTTCCACGACGAGACCATGCCCAAGGAAGCGCACAAGGTGGCGCATTTCTGCTCGATGTGCGGGCCGAAATTCTGTTCGATGCAGATCACCCAGGAACTTCGGGCGGAGGCGCGAGCTTTGGAAGCGCAGGCGGGCATGGCGGAGAAGTCTCGCGAGTTCCTGCAACAGGGCGGCGCGCTTTACGTCTCCGCCGACTGAGCGGGCAGGGGGGCGGTCCGCCGCCCCCGATCCCGTCGCGCGCGCACGCGCCAGTCGTCGAGCTTGACCTCTGCTCGCAAAAGGCGCGAGAGCTTCGATTCGTAGCGATCTGCCCTGCCGTAACAGACATGCTTGCGGCACGGAAACTGCACATAGTAGCGCCGTGATGGAGGGGTCATCATGGATTGGTTGCTTAAGCTCGCCTTCGATCAGCTCGTCGAACGTGGATCACTGATTATCCGGGCGCCCTCCGGACGAACGCTCACCTTCGGAAACGGACAGGGCGCCCCGGTCGCCATTCGGTTCGTCGATCGACGAGCGGCGCTCGCGCTGATCCTTGATCCGGATCTCAAGCTCGGCGAGCTCTACATGGATGGCCGGCTCGTGGTCGAGCAGGGCGACATCTACGACTTCCTGGAGCTGGTTCACGACCAACCGGCCGGCCTGAGAAAGCCGCTGCTCGGTCGCCTGCTCGACCGCGCGCGGCTTGCGCTGCGCTGGCTCTCGCATCGCAACGGCGCCGCCCGGTCGCGCAGGAACGTGGCGCATCATTACGATCTCGACGGCCGGCTCTACGATCTCTTCCTCGACAGCGACCGGCAGTATTCCTGCGCCTATTACGAGAGCCCGGAGGCGACGCTGGAGGAGGCGCAGAGCGCCAAGCGCCGGCACGTCGCCGCCAAGCTCGCCCTGCGCCCGGGCGACCGGGTGCTCGACATCGGCTGCGGCTGGGGCGGCCTCGGCCTCTATCTCGCCGGGACCGCCGGAGCCGGCGAAGTTCTGGGCGTGACGCTGTCCGAGGAGCAGTTCGCGACGGCGCAGCGCCGCGCCAAGGAGGCCGGCCTCGACGACGCGGTCAGGTTCGAGATGCGCGACTACCGGGCGGTCGAGGGGCGGTTCGACCGCATCGTCTCGGTCGGCATGTTCGAGCATGTCGGACTGCACAACCAGCGCACCTTCTTCGACAAATGCAAAAGCCTCCTCACCGAGGACGGCGTGATGCTGCTGCACACCATCGGCCTGTCGGACGGCCCCTGGTTCACCAATCCCTGGATCGACAAGTACATCTTCCCCGGCGGTCATCTGCCGGCGCTGTCGGAACTGCTGCCCTGGATCGAGAAGTCGGGTCTCGTGCTGACCGACGTCGAGATCCTCCGGCTGCACTACGCCTCGACGCTGCGGGACTGGCGCGAACGGTTCATGGCGCGCCGCGACGAGGCGGTGAAGCTCTACGACGAGCGGTTCTGCCGGATGTGGGAGTTCTATCTCGCCGGCTGCGAGGCGGCGTTTCGCTGGCGCAATGTCGTCGTGTTCCAGCTCCAGCTCGCCCGCCGCCAGGATGCGGCGCCGCTCACGCGCAATTACATCGAGCAGGCGGAGGACGCGCTGCGCCGCGCCGAGGCCGAAGCCGGCCGCGCCGTCCGACCCGAAGGTCGCCGGCTGGCGTCCGTCTGACCAGCGCGCCGCAGTCTTCGACGGCATTCTGTCGTGACCGCTTGCGCGGCCATGCCCGAACGGCCATAAGCCTTACCTCCCGTTGGTCTCGGGGCGTAGCTCAGCCTGGTAGAGCGCCTGCTTTGGGAGCAGGGGGTCGCATGTTCGAATCATGTCGCCCCGACCAGCGCCGCATCTTCTCGGAGAGAGGCCCGCGTTCATGACCGCGCGCATCTACAAGCCCGCCCGCAACGCCATGCAGTCGGGAACCGCCAAGACCAAGCGATGGGTGCTCGAGCACGAGCTCTCCGAGGCGCGGCGCATCGAGCCGCTGATGGGCTGGACCTCTTCGGGCGACACCCGACAGCAGGTGCGGCTGTTCTTCGACACCAAGGAGGAGGCGATCGCCTACGCGACGCGCGAGGGCATCGCCTACCGGGTGGAGGATCCGAAGCCTGCGGCGCCGCCCCGGCTGATGGCCTATGCGGACAATTTCCGCGCCGGCCTGCCGGAGCCCTGGACGCACTGAACCTCCCGGCCCCGTAGCTCAGCTGGATAGAGCAGCAGCCTTCTAAGCTGTTGGTCGGTGGTTCGAATCCACCCGGGGTCGCCAGAACCGCTCCTCATGGCCGCTTGCCCTTCTGCAGCGCCTACAGCGCTTTCAGGCCGTGGAAGCCGGCCTCGAAATAGGCGAGGGGCGCGGCGTCGCCGGCGCCGGCGGCCACCACGCGGCCGATAAAGATGGCGTGGCTGCCGACCTCGTGGCGGTCCTCGACCAGACATTCGAGATGCGCGGCGCAGCCCTCCAGGAGCGGGCAGCCGCGCACGCCGGAACGGTGCGGGACGGCATCGAAGCTCTTGGGCTCGGATCCCGCGAAATAGCTCGCTATGTCCTGCTGCGGCTCCGCGAGGAAGTTGAGCGCGAACGCGCCGCCATGACGGATCAGGCCATAGGACTGGCTGCTCCGGTTGACGACGATCAGCACCGTCGGCGGATCGGCGGTGACGCTCGCGACCGCGGTCGCGGTCATGCCGTTCGCCACGCCGCCGCTGCTGCTGGTGACCACGACCACGCCGGCCGCGTGCCGGCGCATCGTGGCCCGGAACGCGGCGGCAGAGATTCCTGTGGGAACAGCGCCGTTGAGCGCGGCCGCGGCGCTCATGGCCGCGCTCCGCCGGTCAGCCGGTCGCGCAGCGAGCCCGCGCCGTAGCTGCTCCTCAGCCGGCCGCGCTTCTGCAGGATCGGCGTGACCCTGTCGACGAAGTCGTCGAAGGTGTCGGGCAGAAAGGCCGGCGAGATCACGAAGCCGTCGGCCGCGCCGCTGTCGACGATCGAGATCAGCTCCTCGGCGACGTCCTCGGCGGTGCCGGTGACGCGCGGGCACATCACGCCGCGGCCATAGATGCGGCCGGCCTCTGCGATCGTGGTCGAGCCGTCGCCGGCGATGGAGCGCAGCGCCGCCAGATTGCCCTGGCTGCCGGTGTCGGCGATCTCGTTGACGGTCGCCTCGAGCGGCAGCGAGGAGAAGTCGGCGTTGGCGTGCGCGGCGAGCGTCGAAAGCCCGACCCGCGGGTCGACCAGGCTGTCATGCAGGTCGCGCTTGTCCTCGGCCTCGGCGCGGCTGTCGCCGATGAACGGCATGACGGCCATCATCACCTTGGCGGCGTCCGGCGCGCGGCCTTCCTTCTCGAGCGCGGCCGCGACGTCCTTCTTGAAGACGCCCATCCGGGTCAGGTTCGGCTGCAGGGCGAAGATCACCTCCGACCAGCGCGCCGCGAACGCCTTGCCGCGGCCTGAGGAGCCGGCCTGGATGATCACCGGCCGGCCCTGCGGGCTGCGGGGAATGTTGAGCGGCCCGCGCGACTGGAACCAGCGGCCTTTGTGGTTGACGTAATGCACCTTGGCCGGATCGGCGTAGATACCGGCGGCGCGGTCGAGCGTCAGCGCGTCCGGGTCCCAGCTGTCCCAGAGCTTGCAGGCGAGCTCCATGAACTCGTCGGCGCGGTCGTAACGCTCGTCATGGCTGAGATGCTGCGCGACGCCGAAATTGAGCGCCTCGCCGTCGTTCATCGAAGTCACGACGTTCCAGGCCGCCCGGCCGCCGGAGATGTGGTCGAGCGTCGCGAACTCCCGGGCCAAGTTGTAGGGGGCGTCATAGGTCGTCGAGCGCGTCGCGCCGAGCCCGAGATGGGACGTCACGGCCGCCATCGCGCCGAGGATCGGCACCGGGTCCATCCGGGTGGCGTCCTGGTCGCCGTGCCGGATGCCGATCTCGTGGCTGTCGCCGTAGCGGTCGGCGATCGCCAGCCGGTCGGCGAAGAACACGAAGTCGAACATGCCGCGCTCGAGCGTCCGGGCGATGCCGGCGTAGTGCCCGAGGCTCAGAAACGGCGTCTCATGCGCCGGGTTGCGCCAGATCGCGTGGCTGTGCACCACGGGTCCGGCGACGAGGAATCCGCACAGGTGGATCTGCTTGTCCTGGCTCATCTTTTCTTCCGCGGCCGTCAGGCGCACGGCTCCCTTTGCGCGCGGTCTCCACGGCCGCGCGTCGTTGTTGTTCGGCAGTTCTACTCGGACGCTAAGACGTCAGCTCACCACGCCGAACGGCGTGTTCTTGCCGTCCTTGATGAGCTGGACGTAGAAGGACCTGTTCAGCGAGTCGCCCTTCTCGTCGAAGTCGCAGGTGCAGCCGGCGCCGTTGAAGTTGATCTTCTTCCCGTCGCGGATCATCTTCAGGGCCTCGACCACGTCGTCGACGAATTCTCCGGGAGGGTTGCAGACCTCGCGAACGGACTTGGTCCACACCGCCGCCTCTTGGGTCTTGGCGTGCTCCATCGCGAGCGCGGTGATGCAGACCTGGTCCCAGGCGTTGCCGGCGAACAGGAACACGGTGCCCTCGGGCGCGCCCATCTCCTTGACGAACCTGGCGTAGGACGGGCTGTCGATCGGCGGGGCGGGCTGCAGGTGGTAAATGCCTTCGGCCACGTCCGGCCCGACGGCTTTTAGGAACTTGCCCTCGGCGTCCGCTCCGGTGCCGAGCGAGACCACCTTGGAGGTGAAGCCGCCGCGATAGATCTCCTTGGCGATCGAAACCATGTCGGTCAGCAGCGGCAGCACGAACACCGCGTCCGGCTCCGGCCCAAAGGCCTTCTCGACCTCGGCGCGGTAGGAGGCCTGGTCGGGGTTGTACATCACGACGTCGACGACCTCGCCGCCGATCTTGGCCATCTCGGCCTTGAAGGGCTCGACCATGGCGACGATGAACGGGTTCTGCTGCGCCAGCACGGTGACCTTCTTGGCGCCGATCTTCTGCATCACCTTGGCGCCCGCCGGACCCCACTGGCTGCTCTTGGCCTGGAGCCGGTAGATCAGCCCCTTGGTGTCGCCCTCGGTCACCGCGTTCGCCGCGCAGGAAAGCATCTGCACCTTGTCGGCGGCGAGGATGATGGGCTTGGCGGCGAGCGCCTCCGGGCTGCCCCAGAAGCCGCCGACCAGCTCGACCTTGTTGACCTCGAGCAGTTTCTTGCTGGCGGTGACGGCGGTCGTGGCGCTGGTCTCGGAATCCTCGATGAACAGCTTGAGCTTGCGGCCGCCCATGATGCCGCCGGAGTCGTTCACCTTGGCGACGACGAGATCGGCGGCCTGCTTCATCGCGGGCCCATAGGCGCCGGTCGCCCCGGAGAACGGCAGCACCATGCCGATCGGCACGTCGGCGGCCTGCGCGATGGCGGGCGTCCGGAGCGCCGCGGCGAGCGGCAGCGCGCCGAGGCCGGCGACGACGGAGCGGCGGGTCATGGACAGGGCATCGGTCATGCGGGCGTCCTTTCTCATGGCTCGGGCAGTCACGGCTCGAGGAGCGGGGCCGAGCGCCCGTCGTCGATCTGAAGGGCGTCGTTGAAGCGGTTGAAGAAGCCCGCGAGCGCGATGCGCAGCGTGAGCTCGACGATCTGGCGTTCCGAGAAGGCGGCGCGCAGGCGCTCGAACACGCCGTCGCGAATGCGGCCGGGCGTTTCGGTGACGAGCCGGGCGTATTCGATGACCAGCCGGTCGGTCGCGTCGAAGGCCGGATGATCGAAGCCCGGCAGCGCGGCGATCGCGTCTTCCGGCACGCCCTCGACGCCGAGCAGCGGCTGATGATGCGCCACGCAGTAGGCGCAGAGATTGATCTTCGAGACGGTGACGACCGCGAGCTCGATGTAGCGCAGCGGGACGGCGGCCTCGGCGCGCAGCCGCAGCAGCATGCCGTAAAGCCCGTCGAGCGCGGCCGGGACATGGGCCAGCGCCGCCGCCTGATCGCGGAAGTCGGCGTAGCCGCTCGCGAAGGTCTCGTAGAGCGCGGCCTGCTGAGGCGGCAGAGCGGAGGAGGGCAGGGGCGTGACGCGGGGCATCAGTCGCGGCCTCCGGGCAGCACGTCGGCGGCGCGGCGGCGCGGCTCGGCCACCAGCCCCTGCGGCCGCAGGATGAGCAGCAGCACGATGCCGACGCCGATCAGTCCGAGGCGCAGCGCCGAAAGCTGCACGCCGTCGATCACCGAGATGAAATCCTTGAGGAAGCGCGTGCCTTCGAGCAGCGCCATGATCGAACCGGCGCCCAGCACCAGGCCGACATTCGAGCCGCGGCCGCCCGCGATCACCGCCATGAAAGCGTAGGCGGTGACGATCGGGGTGAACTGGCTGGGGTCGATGTAGCGGAGATAGAAGGCGTGCAGCGCGCCCGCGACGCCCATCACCGCGCCCCCGACCGCGAACGCCCGCACCCTGAGGGCGAACACCGGCTTGCCGAGCGCTGCCGTGACGGTCGCGTCGTCCCGGATGGCGCGCAGCGCGCGTCCGAAGGGCGAGCGCGTCAGCCCTTCGAGGGTCAGGAAGACGATTGCGAGAAGCCCGCCTGCGAAGAGGATGAACACGAAGTCGCCGCCGAGCCCTTCGCCGAACGCCGCGAACGGACGCGCAATGTCCGCGATGCCGAGGGCGCCGTGGGTCAGCCACTCCTCGTTGAGGATGACGAGCCGCACGATCTCGCCGAAGCCGATCGTCACGATCGCGAGGTAGTTCTCCTCGAGCCGGATCGACAGCAGCGCGAGCCCCGTGCTGAGCGCGGCCGAGATCGCGGCGGCCGCGGCCATAGCGGGCAGCCAGCCGAGCTCGGGCGTGAGCAGCGCGGTCACGTAGGCGCCGATCGCCACGAAGCCGACGACGCCGAAATTGACCAGGCCCGCCAGACCCCACTGGAAGTTCAGCGCAAGCCCGATCAGCGCGGCTTCGCAGACCAGGATCGCGATGGTGACCAGATAAGCCGTCATTTGCGCGCCGCCTTCGCTCCGAAAAGTCCATTGGCCCGGAACAGCAGCAGCGCGAGGATCACGGCGAAGCTCACGACCTGCCGGTAGTTGGTGGGGATCACGAGCGCCGACATCTCCTCCGCCACGCCGATCACCAGCGCGCCTGCGACCGCGCCGAGCGGCGAGCCGAGGCCGCCCAGGATCGCGGCCGCGAAGATCGCGATCTGGTAGTTCCAGCCGACCAGCGGGTCGATCGAGCGGTCGAGCCCGGCGAGAACGCCCGCGAGCCCGAGCAGCGCGCCCGACAGCGCCCAGGTCAGCCGCGCGATCACCTGCCGGTCGACGCCGCGCACCGCGGCGAGCGAGGCGTTGTCGGCGACCGCCCGCATAGCGCGGCCGAGCGGCGAGAAGCGCAGCAGCAGGTCGACTGCGGCGAGGCAGATCACCACCGTGATCGCGGTCGTGATCTGCTCTTGGTTGATGCGCAGGCCGTTCCAGCGGATCGGGCGCGAGACCGCGACGTCGAATCCGCGGCTCGCATTGCCGAAGCAGAAGCGGCAGATGTTTTCGATGACGAGCGAGACGCCCATCGAGGCGACCATCAGGGTAATGGAGCCGCGTTCGCGCAGGCGTTCGAAGGCCAGATGGTCCGCGAGCACGCCCACAAGCGCTGCGGTCGCGGCGGCGATGGCCGCGGCGGCGACCAGCGGAAGCCCGAGCTGGACGTTCGCGACCCAGGCCGCATAGGCGCCGAGCGTCAGCATCGCGCCGACCGCGAAGTTGGCGAATTTGAGCACGCCGAAGATCAGCGTCAGCGCCAGCGCCGGCAGAGCCAGCAGAAGACCGGTGACGAGGCCGTTGAGGAACAGCTGCGCGGCCATCAGGCGACCTTCGCGAAGAAAAGGTCGCCGAGATCGGCGGGGCTGACGTCTTTCGCCGGGGCGCGCAGGCTGACCTGGCCGGCGACCAGCACCACAGCCTCGTCGGCGATCTTCAGCGCGGCGGCGACGTTCTGCTCGACCAGCAGCACGGTGACGCCGGTCTGCCGGACGCGCACGATCGCCTCCATGGTCTCGCCGACGAATTTGGGCGACAGCCCGGCCGAGGGTTCGTCGAGCAGCAGCACCTCGGGCGCGGCGAGCAGAGCGCTCGCGAAGGCCAGCATCTGCCGCTGACCGCCGGAAAGATCGCCGGCGCGCGTCCTGAGGCGGGCGCCGAGCTCTGGAAAGAGTTCGAGAACGCGCTCGCGCTGCTCCGGCCCGACGCCGGCGCGGCCGCGCAGAAATTCGGTCGCGAGCTTGAGGTTCTCGCCGATGGTCAGGCTTGGAAAAACGTTGGCTTCCTGCGGCACATAAGCGAGGCCGGCCGCGACCCGCCGGGCCGGGGGCTCCGCGGTCACGTCGCGGCCGGTGACGCTGACGCTGCCCGCCCGCGCCGGCAGAAGCCCGGCGAGCGTCTTGACGAAGCTCGACTTGCCGGAGCCGTTCGGCCCGATCACGGTGACGATGCTCTCCGGCGCCTGCTCGAGGTCGATCCCGCGCACGATGTCGGCGCCGCGGCCATAGCCGGCGCGTAGCTCCCTGGCGGCGAGCGCCGGCATGGCGGCTTCCGGGGCGCTCACGCGGCCACGCCCAGATAGGCTTCGACCACCCGCCGATCCGCGATGACCTCGCGGAAGCTTCCCGAAACGAGGTTGCGGCCCTCGGCCATGACGTGGACGTGGTCGCAAAGCTCGCCGATCAGATGCATGTCGTGCTCGATCAGCCCGAACGAGACGCCCTCGGCCTTGAGCTCGCGCACGAGCCGGATGAGCTCTTGCTTGACCGGTGGCGAGACCCCGGCGCCGGGCTCGTCGAGCAGGATGAGCTTCGGCTCGAGCAGCAGCGCGCGGGCGAGATCGAGCAGCTTCTTCTGCCCGCCGGACAGGCCGGCGGAGGGCTGGTCGGCGAGCTTCCAGAGGCCGATCCGCTCCAGCAGCTCGCGGGCTTTCGCGGCGTTCGTCCGCTCCTCGCGCCACCATTTTGGGCGGGCGAACAAGCCGGCCGCGACGCCTTCGCCGCTCTGGCGGCGGGGTGCGAGCAGCAGGTTCTCGAGCACCGTCAGGCTGCCGAGTTCGCGCACGATCTGGAAGGTGCGGGCGACGCCGAGCGCCGCGTAGCGATGCGCGGGAAGGCTGGTGACGTCCTGCCCGGACAGCAGAACGGAGCCCACATCGGGCCGGACCAGCCCCGTCATGACGTTGAGCAGCGTGGTCTTGCCCGCGCCGTTCGGGCCGATCAGCCCGGCGACGGCTCCCGCCTCAAGGGCGAGACTGCAGCCGTCCAGCGCGGCAAGGCCGCCGAACCGCTTGGCGACGCCGCGCACCTCGAGCAGCGGGGCGCTCATCGGACGAGAGCCGAATTGCAAGCCACGAGCGGTCCGGCGCAGGATCTGCACAAGAAACGATCAATGGCCGCACACAGGATGAGCATTAGACTAGTTTCTCGCCAGTAACGCTGCATTAAATAGATGCTATCTACAGCGGATGGTGCAGGCAAATTTATATTGCTTTGCACAAACCAAAGAAATAATTGGCTTACATGGCGCGTACGCTCGAGATCGTCCTGCTCCGCACCTTTGTCATGCTGGTCGAGGAGCGCAGCGTCACGCGGGTCGCGCGCAAGCTGCACCGGACGCAGCCGGCGGTGAGCCTGCAGCTGCGGCGTCTCGAGGAGGCGGCCGGACAGCCGCTGTTCGAAGCCGATCTGAGGCGGCTGCGGCTGACGCCGCATGGCGAGGCGCTGCTTCCTTATGCGCGCGCGCTGCTGCGCATGCATGACGAGGCCAAGCTCAAGCTGGCCTCGGAGGAGATCGAGGGCCGCGTCACCCTCGGCTGCCCGGATCTCTACGCCGCCTTCCTGCTGCCCGAGACGCTGGCGAGCTTCCGCCGCGCCTATCCGCGCGTCGAGGTCAGCGTCCGCTGCGCGCTGTCGCGCCAGCTCGCGGCCGAGATGGACGAGGGCCTGCTCGACGTCGCGATCGCGACGCGGATGCCGGGCGTCGACCCGCGCGCCGCCGAGACCGCGCGGCTGCGCAGCGAGCCGCTGGTCTGGCTCGGCGCCGAAGGCGGCGGCGCCTATCGGCGCGAACCGATTCCGCTCGCGATGCTGCCGGAAGGCAATCTCTACCGCGACGTGGCGCTCGCCGCGCTCAACGAGAACGGCGTCAGATGGCGCGTGGCCTGCGTGTCGGAGAGCATCGCGGGGTTGCAGGCGATGGCGCTCGCCGACGCCGCGGTGATCGTGCTCGCGGCCTCCGTCAGCGCCCGCGGGCTTGTCAGCCTGTCGGCCGATTCAGGATTGCCGGCGCTGCCGCCCGTCGACCTCATGCTGTGGCGTCGCCGGACCGGCAGCTCCCAGGCCGCCGAACATTTCGCGCGCCACATCGAGCGTCACGTCGGCAATTGAGGCCAGGTCACAGCCGGTCGAGATTTGCCCTTATGTGGGCCGCCTCGGCGGCGGTTCGGGCGAGCGCGATGGCGCGGCCGAAGGCTTCGCGGGCGGCGGCTTCCTCGCCGAGCTCCATGTGCAGCGCGCCCTTTACGCCGAAGAAGTTGAAGTAGCCGGCGAGGCGCTCCTCGAGCGGGGCGATCAGCTCGAGCGCCGCGCGCGGCCCCTTGAGCTTCGACACGGCCACGGCCCGGTTGAGCGTCACGACAGGCGAGGGCTGCATGCGCTCGAGCAGCCCGTAGAGCAGGTCGATCTCCGTCCAGTCGGTGTCTTCCGCGCGGGCCGCGCGAGCATGCGTGGCGGCGATCGCGGCCTGCGCCTGATAGGGGCCGGGCCTGCGATGGCGCACCGCCTTGCCGATCAGCGCAATTCCTTCCGAGATCAGCGCGCCGTTCCAGCGCGTCCGGTCCTGGCGGTCGAGCACCACGATCTCGCCCGCCTCGTCGAACCGCGCCGCGGCGCGGGCGTGCTGCAGAAGCATGAGCGCGACCAGCCCCATCGCCTCGGGCTCGGCCGGAAACAGCCGCAGCAGCAGGCGGCCGAGCCGGATCGCCTCCTCGCAGAGCGGCGCCCTGAGCGGGGCCTCGCCGGAGCTCGCCGAATAGCCCTCGTTGAACAGCAGGTAGATCATCAGCAGCACGGCGCCGAGCCGCTCCGAGCGTTCCACCGGCCCGGGCGCCTCGAACGGCACGTCGGCCGCGGCGATCCTGGCCTTGGCGCGGGTGATGCGCTGCTCCATCGCGCTCTCGCCCACCAGGAAGGCGCGCGCGATCTCCGGCACCGTCAGCCCGGAGACGATGCGCAGCGCGAGCGCGATCTGCTGCGGCGCCGGTAGGTCCGGATGGCAGCAGATGAACAGCAGCCGCAGCACGCCGTCGCGATAGTCGGCTTCGTCGAGCCGCTCCGCCATCGCGGCCTCGGCGTCCTCGCGGTCGGAGATCAGCTCCTCGTCCGGCATCGGCGCCTGCCGGCTGACGCGGCGCCTGGCGTCGAAGGCGGCGTTGCGGCCGACGAAGATCAGCCAGGCGACCGGATCGCGCGGCGGCCCGTTCTCGGGCCATGTCCTGAGCGCCCGCAGGCAGGCGTCCTGAAACGCCTCCTCGGCGGCGTCGAGGTCGCGGAAGTAGCGCAGCAGCGCGCTCACCGCCTGGGGCCGGGCGGCGGTCAGCGCCGCGTCGATCCAGGCCCGGTCCGTCATAGGGTTGGCGCCACCGGGTTCAGCAGCATGACCGGCCGGACCTCGAACGAGCCCGCGGAGCCGCAGGCCTCGCCGAGCTCCTTCGCGGTCTCGATCGCCTCGTCGAGCGAGGCGCAGTCGACGATGAAGAAGCCGAGCAGCTGCTCCTTGGTCTCCGCGAAGGGGCCGTCGATCACCATGGCTTCCCGGCCCTTGCGGACGGTCGTCGCGGCGGTCGTCGGCATCAGTCGCGCGACCGGGCCGAGCCGCCCCTGCGCGGCTAGCCTCGCCTGCACCGCGCCGAGATCGGCCATCACCGCGTCGTTCTTCTCCTGCGACCAGGCGCAGACCACGTCTTCCGAATCGTAGCAGAGCATCGCGTAAAGCATCGCCGGCGGTTCTCCTTCGCCCCAAGGACGCGCAAAATTACTCTCCGCCGACAGCCCGCGCGAAAAATCTGCGGCTCGCTGTCGGGAGCCGTCAGGTCCAGTCGTCCTTGGCGCGACGGGCCCGACGGTCGGGCGCCGGAGCGAGGAGAAGAGCGATGCTCGTGCGACCCTATCTGTCGTTCGAAGGCCGCTGCGAAGAAGCGCTGGAGTTTTACAAGAGCGCAGTCGGCGCAGAGGTCACGGCGCTGATGCGCTTCAGCGACGCGCCCGAGCCGCCGCCGCCCGGCGCAGTCGCGCCGGGCTCCGAGAACAAGGTGATGCACGCCTGCCTCCGGATCGGCGCGACCGAGATCATGGCGACCGATGGCGGCTGCCAGGGCCAGAGCGGCTTCTCCGGCGTCAGCCTCGCGCTTTCGGTCGGCAGCGAAGGCGAGGCGGAGCGCGTGTTTGCGGCCCTCGCCGAAGGCGGAGAGGTCCGCATGCCGCTCGGCCAGACCTTCTTCTCGCCCGCCTTCGGCATGCTGGCGGACCGTTTCGGCGTCGCCTGGATGGTGGTCGCCGAGCCCGCGCCGCAAACCGCCGCGCAGCGATAAGGGGGAGGGGAGATGGCCGCGAAAGTGATGGTGCTGCTCGGCACCAAGAAGGGCGCCTTCATCCTGGAGAGCGACGCCGCGCGCGCCGACTGGCGGCTGCGGGGACCTTATTGCGAGACCTGGCCGATGAACCACGTGGCCGCCGACCCGGCGACCGGCGTGATCTATGGCGGCGGCGGCAATGAATGGTTCGGCCCGGCGGTGTGGAAATCGACCGACCATGGCGAGAGCTGGAGCCATTCGAGCCAAGGCCTCGCCTATGAGGCGGGGCATGAGCCGGTCTCCACGGTCTGGAGTCTGTCCGCCGCGCATGGCCGGCTTTACGCCGGCGTCCAGCCGGCAGGCCTGTTTGTCAGCGATGACGGCGGCGAAAGCTGGCGCCACATCGACGGGCTGCAGAAGCACCCGAGCCGGCCCGAATGGAACCCGGGCGGCGCCGGGCTGATCCTGCATTCGCTGGTGATCGACCCGCAGGACGCCAGGCGCATCTGGGTCGGCATCTCCTCTGCGGGCGTTTTCCACACCCAGGACGGCGGCGAGACCTGGGAGCCGCGCAACACCGGCGTCCGCTGCGACTACTTCCCCGAGGGTCAGCAATATCCGGAGTTCGGCCAGTGCGTGCACTGCCTGGTGATGGCGCCGGGCGGTTCGGGCCGGCTCTACCAGCAGAACCATTGCGGCATGTATCGCAGCGACGATGGCGGGCGCAGCTGGGACAGCATCGAGGCCGGCCTGCCGTCGAGCTTCGGCTTTCCGGCCGCGACGCATCCGCGCGACCCCGAAACGCTGTTCCTCGTGCCGCTCAACGGCGACATCGCCGGCCGCTACATGCCGGACGCCAAGGCGGCCGTCTGGCGCACGCGCGACGGCGGCGCGAACTGGAGCGACCAGCGCCAGGGCCTGCCGCAGCGGAACGCCTTCTTCAACGTGCTGCGCCAGGCGATGGCGGTCGACGCGCTCGAGCCGGCCGGCGTCTATTTCGGCACGGGCTCCGGCGAGGTCTACGCCAGCGCCGACGAGGGCGGCAGCTTCACCCGCATCGCCGAGCATCTGCCAACGATCTCCTCGGTCGAGACGCTGGTCGTGGAGGCGTGACGTGGCGGCGGAAGCGCAGACGAGCCGCGAACGGGCGCCGGCCGTGGTGCGGCTCACTCCGCTGCTCGTGACGCTGTTCCCGAGCGCCGAGCGGCGGCTCGAGGTGGAGGCGGGCAGCGTCGCCGAACTGGTCGACGCGCTCGACGCCCGCTGGCCGGGCATGCGCGACCGTATCTGCGATTCCTCGCCTGCCATCCGCCGGCACATGAACGTGTTCGTCGACGGCAGGCGCGCCAGCCTCGCCACGCCGCTCCGTCCGGGCGCCGACGTCTTCATCCTGACCGCCATCAGCGGCGGGTGAGCGGCGCTGGAAGGCGCTCACTCACGGGCAGTTAATCACCGGACACCATACTGCCCCGTCACTTAGTGCTGGGGGCACGACATTGTTCATCTGGACGAACAACAACCAAGCGGAAGAAAAGCTCGACGCGCTCGATCAGGTGCAGGGCGTCATTGAATTCGATCTGAACGGCACGATCCTCGGGGCGAATGCGAAGTTCCTCGATCTCGTGGGCTATCGCCTCGACGAGGTCCTCGGACAGCATCATCGGCTGTTCGTCGCGCCGGAAGAGACGGAAGCGGCGGCCTATCGCGATTTTTGGGAACGGCTTCGCTCCGGCGAACACCAGGCGGGCGAATTTAGGCGCTTCGCCAAGGACGGAAGCGAGGTCTGGATCGCGGCGTCGTACAATCCGGTGCGCGGGCGCGACGGTCGGCCGTACAAGGCCGTCAAATTCGCGATCGACGTGACGCAGCGCAAGGCGGACGAGACCGAGCGGGCGGGGCTGATCGCCGCCATCCGCAAATCGCAGGGCGTGATCGAGTTCACGCTCGATGGCCAGGTGCTCGACGCCAACAACAACTTCCTGGCGCTGCTCGGCTACAGCCTCGCAGACATTCAAGGCCGGCATCACTCGATGTTCATGGAGCCCGAGCAGGCGCAGACCGTCGCGTATAGGGACTTCTGGGCCGCGCTGAAGCGGGGCGAATACCAGGCCGCGCAATACAGACGCGTCGGCAAGGGCGGCCGGCCGATCTGGATTCAGGCGTCCTACAACCCGATCCTCGACGCTTCCGGTCGCCCCTACAAAGTGGTGAAGTTTGCGACCGACGTGACCGACCAGGTGCGGCTGCTGACGGAGCTGCGCCGCATGATCGACTGCAATTTCGGGGAGATCGATCAGGCGCTGGCGGAGTCCGCGACCGCTTCCGGAGAGGCGGGCCGCGCCGCCGGCGCGGTCAACGAGAACGTGCAGCTCATGGCGACCGCCTCGGAAGAGCTCGCCGTCTCGGTCTCGCAGATTTCCGACGGCATGACGCGATCGCGGCTCGCGACCGACAGCGCCTTCGCACAGAGCGGAGAAGCCGGCGCGTCGGCGGTCCGGCTATCGGCCGCCGCGGAGGCGATGGGCGGCGTCGTCAGCCTGATCCAGGGCATCGCCGGCCAGATCAATCTGCTGGCGCTCAACGCCACGATCGAATCCGCCCGAGCGGGCGAGGCCGGGCGCGGCTTCGCCGTCGTGGCCCAGGAGGTCAAGAACCTCGCCGGACAGGCCTCCCAGGCGACCAGCCAGATCACCGATGAGATCGCACGCATGCAGACGACCTCGGCGCAGGTGGTCGACGCGCTGAGCTCGATCCGCGGGTCGGTCGAGGTGATGCGCGAGCAGATTACGGCGACTGCCGCAGCCCTGGCACAGCAGAGCGCGGTTACCCGCGACATGTCCTCCAACATGCAGGGCGCAGCCCAAGCGGTCTCGGGCATCTCCGGCGCCATCGCGGCGATCTCGGCGGGCGTGGCGCAGGTCGCCGGCGCGGTGGATTCCACCCGCCAGGCCGCTCAGGTGCTTGCCCGCTGAGACGCGACGCTCCGTTCGACCTGTCGGTGAAGCCGGCCTCCTGTTTATAAAGTTCTTATACTTGGCTGTTCGGAAAGGAGACTGCCGTCGAAGGCGCCGGAACGCTGGGGTTCACGAAACATGACAAGAAATTAACTGGCGAACCGCGCCCGGGCTCCCTATCTTCTCTCTTACAGGACGCAGATGGCGATCCGACGCCCCGCGGGGCGAACCAACCGCGAGATTGATGGAGGATCAAATGGCTCTGTGGACCGCTCCCATCGTCGAAGAGACCCCGGTCGGCCTCGAGGTCACCTCGTACAGCCCGGCTGAGCTCTGAGCGTCTAAGCTCAGTCTCTTCTAGCAGTCTAAGGCCCCGCCAGCGCTTCGCTGGGCGGGGCTTTTCTTTGTCTGCGCGTCAGCCGACGGCGGCGTAGCGGGCAAGCCCTGCATCCAGGTCGGCGACCAGATCCTCGACGTCCTCAAGGCCGATGTGGAGCCGGATCGTCGGCCCCTGCGGCGCCCATTTGCTGGCGGTGCGCATCGGACGGGCGTCGAACGGGATCGCAAGGCTCTCGAAGCCGCCCCAGGAATAGCCGAGGCCGAACAGCTCAAGCTCGTCCAGGAAGGCCGCGAGCCCGGCCTCCGATCCCGGCTTGAGCTCGATCGCGAACAGACCGGACGCGCCGGTGAAGTCGCGCTTCCACAGCCCGTGGCCGGGATCGCTCTCGAGCCCGGGGTGCATCACCCGCGCGACGTCCGGGCGCGACTGCAGCCAGCGCGCCACCCTGAGCCCCGCCGCCTGGTGGTGCGCGAGCCGCACGCCGAGCGTCCGCAATCCCCGCAGCGCAAGGAACATGTCGTCGGGGCCGCAGCACAGGCCGATCGCGCCATGCGTGGCGCGGAGGGCGGCTGCGTGCGCGGCGTTCGCCGACACCCAACCCATCATCAGGTCGGCGTGGCCGCCGAGATACTTGGTGCCGGCCGAGACCGCGAGATCGACGCCGTGATCATGCGCCTTGAAGAACAGCGGGGTCGCCCAGGTGTTGTCCATGATGACCGCCGCGCCGCGCGCGTGCGCCGCGCCCGCGATCGCCGGAACGTCCTGCACCTCGAAGGTCAGCGAGCCGGGGCTCTCGACGAACACTGCCTTGGTGTTGGGCCGCATCAGGTCGGAGATGTGGGCGCCGACGGAGGCGTCGTAGTAGCTGGTCTCAACCCCCATCCGCCGCAGCATGCCATCGCAGAACCGACGGGTCGGGTCGTAGACGGTGTCGACCATCAGCAGATGGTCGCCGGCCTTGAGCGCCGTCATCAGGGCGAGCGCCACCGCGGTCACGCCCGACGGCGCGAGCGCCACGTGCTGGCCGCCTTCGAGCAGCTTGAGCGCGTCGCTCAGCGCCTCGGAGGTAGGGGTGCCGCGCCGGCCGTAGGTGTAGCGGCCGCGCGCCGCCTTGAAGTCCGCCACCGTCGACCACAGCACGGTCGAGCCGTGCACCACCGGCGGGTTGACGAAGCCGAACTGCTCGTCGGAGTCACGCCCGCCCAGCACCAGCTCGGTCATTGGCCCGTATCTGCGGTCACCGGAACGGGCCATGCGTGAGCTTTCCAAATCCTGCGAATGATGCGGCGCCGCGAGGCCCCGCATTTGTGGGCAGCGGCGCGCAAAACTGCAAGCCGCTCAGGCGGCCGGGGCGGGGCTCCGGGTCGCGGCGATCCATTCGCGCGCGCGTTCCTCGGGGTCGGGGGCGCCGAGCACGTCGTTGACGACCGCAACGATGTCCGCGCCGGCCTGGAGGCAGAGCCGGGCGCGCTCCGGCGTCAGCCCGCCGATCGCGACCAGCGGGCGGTCGCCGATCAGCCGCTTCCATTCGCCGATCCGCTCGGGTCCCTGCGGCGCGAAGGGCATCTGCTTGAGGATCGTCGGCCAGATCGGCCCGAGCGCGACATGGTGCGGGTCGACCGAGAGCGCGCGGTCGAGCTCGGCATGATCATGGGTCGATACGCCGAGCCTGATCCCCGCCGCGCGGATCGCCTTGATGTCCGCGCCGTCGAGATCCTCCTGACCGAGATGCAGGAAGTCCGCGCCCTCGTCGATGGCGAGCTCCCAGTAGTCGTTGACCACCAGCGTCGCGCCGGCCGCCCGGCAAAGAACGAGCGCCTCCCGGATTTCCGAGCGCAGCGTCTCCTCCGGCTTCTGCTTGATGCGGAGCTGGATCAGCCGGGCGCCGGCGCCGACCAGCCGCCGCACCCAGGCGGCGCAGTCGACGACGGGGTAGAACGGATCGAGACGGTCGGTCATGCGAGGCTCGCGCGCCCGAGCACCGGCGTCGAGGGCGCGGCCATGTCGCGCGGCTCGATCGGGCCAGCGAGATAGCCGGCGCGGCCGGCCTCGATGGCTCGCGCGAAGGCGCCCGCCATCGCGACCGGATCGGCGGCCTTGGCGACGGCGGTGTTGAGCAGCACGGCGTCATAGCCGAGCTCCATAGCGGCTGCGGCGTGCGAGGGCTTGCCAATGCCGGCGTCGACCACGAGCGGCACGTCGGGGAAGCGCGCGCGCAGCGAGCGCAGCGCATAGACGTCGTTGAGGCCGAGCCCGGTGCCGATCGGCGCGCCCCACGGCATCAGCACGCGGCAGCCCGCCTCCAGCAGCCGGTCGGCCACGCCGAGATCGGCGGTGGTGTACGGAAACACCTCAAACCCTTCAGCCGAGAGGATTTTGGCCGCCTCCACCAGACCGAACACGTCGGGCTGCAGCGTGTCGGCGTCGCCGATCACCTCGAGCTTGATCCAGGGCGTGCCGAACACCTCGCGCGCCATCTGCGCGGTGGTGACGGCCTCCTTCACCGAATGACAGCCGGCGGTGTTGGGCAGCACCCGCACGCCGAGGTCGCGGATCAGGCCCCAGAAGTCCTGGCCCTCGCGCAGCCGGCCGGACTCGCGGCGGAGCGACACGGTGACAATGTCGCAATCCGCCGCCCGCACGGCGTCGGCGAGGATCGCCGGAGAGGGATAGAGCGCGGTGCCGAGCAGCAGCCGCGAGCGCAGCGGAACGCCATAAAAATCCATGTCAGCCTCCCTGCCGGGGCGCCACGATCTCGATGCGGTCGCCCTCGGCGAGCGGCCGGGCGGCGCGGCCGGCGGCCGGCACGAAGGCGCCGTTCACCGCCGTCGCCACCACGGCGTCGCCGTAGTCGAGCGCGGCGAGCGCGCCCGCGAGGGTCTCGGCCTCCACCTCAAGCGGTGAGCCGTTCACGATCAGCTTCATCGTGGGTCTCCGAAAGCGACATCACGGCCTCGGCGGCCTGCTGCGCCATCGCGGGCGACAGCAGGAAGCCATGTCGATAGAGGCCGTTGATGGAAAACACGCGGCCCCGCCGCGTCACGCGGGGCAGATTGTCGGGGAAAGCAGGGCGGACGTCGGCGCGGGTCTCCACGATCTCGGCCTCGCCGAACGCCGGATGCAGCGCATAGGCCCCGTTGATCAGCTCGACTGCGGAGCGCGCCGTGACGCCGTCGCGCGCGGCGCTCTCGATCATCGTGGCGCCGACCATGAACAGCCCGTCGGCGCGCGGCACGATATAAAGCGGGATGCGGGGGTGCAGCAGCCGCACCGGCCGGCTGAGCGAGATCTCCTGCGTGCGCAACAGCAGCATCTCGCCGCGCACGCCGCGCAGATCCCCCGTCTCGCGCCGCGCCGCGAAGCCGCGGCAGTCGAGCACGGCGTCGCCCGGCGCGGCCTCGGGATCGGTCTCGACGCCGAAGCGGATTTTGACGCCGAGCTGTTCCGCACGCGCCGCCAGCGCCTTGAGCGCGCGTCGCGGGTCAAGATGCGCCTCATCGCGAAAGAACAGCGCGCGGTCGAACCGCCCAGCCAAGTCCGGCTCGAGCGCGGCGACCGCGTCGCCGTCGATCCAGTCGAAGCGCTCGGTGCGGGCGGCGAAGCGGGTGAGCTCGGCGGCGTCCCGGCGCGGCGCGACCACCAGCGTTCCGTGGGTCGTTACACTGTCGACATGGCGCGGCCACCAGCTGAGCGCCAGCTCCCCGAGCTCCGCCACGGCCGGCTCGGCGCTCTCGCGCTCGCACCACGGCGCCAGCATGCCGCCGGCGGCCCAGGAGCAGGCGCGCTCGCCGATCGCCGCGCCGCGCTCGAGGATCTCGACCTCGGCGCCGCGCCCGGCGAGCTCTATCGCGGCCGTGAGGCCGGCGACCCCGGCGCCGATGATGGTGACGCGCATGACGACAGTCTCCCTCGGCTGGAGCCGCGGACAAAGCGGGGCGATGCGGCGATGGGAGCGGCGGCGGCGCGGACGCCGTCAAGAGCCCCGTTCCTTCGCCGGCATGACCCGGATCAGGTTCAAAGGGTCCGGCTCGCGCCGTCTCAGCCCGTCCCCGGGCGCCCCTCGGACTGAAGAGACAGTGGGGAGCGCGTCCGCGCGTGTCAACCGAAGCGGGGGCTCAGGGCGCCCAGCGGCAGGCTTCGGCGATGCGGCGGCGGATCTCCGCGAAGCCGGTCATGTCGAAGATCGTCTCGTGGCTCTGGCCCATGCCGTCCGTAACCGCGATGCGGAGCCGGCCCGGGTCGGGCAGCGAGCGGAGCAGCGCGTCCACGGGCTCGGGCGCGAACACCGCCTTGCCGTTCGACGACACGTCCCAGCGCGCAGTCGCCGCCGGCCCGGGCGTTCCTTCGGCCTGCGCCAGCACGTCGAGCGTCCGCCCGGACAGGCCCCAGCCGCCGGACGTTCCGACAAAAAACTCCGTGCGTCCGCCGAGGCAGCGGGCGACCAGATAGGACGGGTCGTTGAACGACGCGCCGGGCGCAGGCGAGAGCGCCGTGACGATCCCGCCGCCATGGCTCTCGGGCTCGGAATTGTAGGTCCAGGCGCCGGAGCGGCCGCTCTCCGCGCGCGCCGTGCCGGCGGCGAGCGAAAGCAGAAGGACGGCTGCGAAAGTCCTCATCAGGAACCCTCCGGTTGATCCGTGTTCTGTACGTCCCAAAACGCCGGTCGGACGGGCCGCGCTTTCTTCTTGTGGGCGCGCCTTGACGCCAGGGACCTCCGCGCGTAGGTTCCGCCCGCATTTCCGACAGAGGAAGCGACGGCGTGCCGCGCAAGCTCATTCTCGTAAGACAGGCGTCATCGACGGTGCGGGCCGCATAGGGCTCGCGCTCAACGTCCGATGACGCCAAGCAAGGGCTCCCCAGCGGGCCCTTTTTTGTTGCCCGGCGTCACCTCGCGTCGGGTCGGAGCAGGGTCGAAAAAGGCGAAAGGAACCGCCACAATGACCGAGACGATGACCGGCGCGGAAATGGTGGTCCGCGCGCTCGCCGATCAGGGCGTCCAGCACATCTTCGGCTATCCGGGCGGGGCGGTGCTTCCGATCTATGACGCGCTGTTCCAGCAGAACTCGATCGAGCACATCCTGGTGCGTCACGAGCAGGGCGCGACCCACATGGCCGAGGGTTACGCGCGCTCGACCGGCAAGTGCGGCGTCGTGCTGGTCACCTCGGGGCCGGGCGCGACCAATGCGGTCACCGGCCTGACCGACGCGCTGATGGACTCCATCCCGATGGTCTGCATCACCGGGCAGGTGCCGACGCATCTGATCGGCTCCGACGCGTTTCAGGAATGCGACACCGTCGGCATCACGCGGCCCTGCACCAAGCACAATTACCTCGTGAAGGACGTCAGCGAGCTCGCGCAGATCCTGCACGAGGCGTTCTATGTCGCGACCAGCGGCCGGCCCGGGCCGGTCGTGGTCGACATACCGAAGGACATCCAGTTCGCGAGCGGGAGCTATGTGGGCCGCGAGAACGTCTCGCACAAAACCTATCATCCCAAGGTCAAGGGCGACGCCGACAAGATCCGCGCGGCGGTCGAACTGCTGGCGACGGCGAAGAAGCCGATCTTCTACACCGGCGGCGGCGTCATCAATTCCGGCCCCGAGGCGACGCGCCTGCTGCGCGAGTTCGCGCGGCTGACCGGCGCGCCCGTGACCTCGACCCTGATGGGCCTCGGCGCCTTCCCGGCCTCCGACAAGCAGTGGCTCGGCATGCTCGGCATGCACGGCACCTACGAGGCCAACCACGCGATGCATGACTGCGACGTCATGCTGTGCGTCGGCGCGCGCTTCGACGACCGCATCACCGGCCGGCTCGACGCCTTCTCGCCGAACTCGAAGAAGATCCACATCGACATCGATCCGGCGCAGATCAACAAGAACGTCAAGGTGCAGGTCGGCGTGGTCGGCGACGTCGCCCATGTGCTCGAGGACATGCTGCGGATCTGGAAGGCCTCGAACGCCCGGATTGACCCGGATGGGCTGAAGTCTTGGTGGGGCGAGATCGACCGCTGGCGGGCGAAGAACTGCCTCGCCTACCGGGCGTCGGCCGACACCATCAAGCCGCAGCAGGCCGTCGAGCGGCTCTATGAGCTGACCAAGGGGCCGGACACCTACATCACGACCGAAGTCGGCCAGCACCAGATGTGGGCGGCGCAGTACTACAAGTTCGAGGAGCCGAACCGCTGGATGACCTCCGGCGGCCTCGGCACCATGGGCTACGGCATGCCGGCCGCGGTCGGCGTGCAGATCGCGCACCCGGAGGCGCTCGTCATCGACATCGCGGGCGAAGCCTCGATCCAGATGTGCATCCAGGAGCTCTCGACGGCGATCCAGTACAAGCTGCCGATCAAGATCTTCATCCTGAACAACGAATACATGGGCATGGTGCGGCAGTGGCAGCAGCTGCTGCACGGCAGCCGCTACTCGAACTCCTACTCCGAGGCGCTGCCGGACTTCGTGAAGCTCGCCGAGGCCTATGGGGCGACCGGCTTGCGCTGCGAGAAGCCAGGCGACCTCGACGCCACCATCCGGGCGATGGTCGAGACGCCGGGCCCGGTCGTGGTCGACTGCGTCGTCGACAAGATGGAGAACGTCACGCCGATGATCCCGTCGGGCCGCGCGCATAACGACATGCTGCTCGGCGACGCCAGCGAGGACAGGATCGAGAACGCGATCTCCGAAGAAGGCAAGATGCTGGTCTAGGAGACGTCATCCCGGCCGAAGCGCGAGCGGAGCGCCGGGATCGTACTCCGATAGAGCGCCTCTTTACTGCACGCGATCCCGGATCGGCGGCTTCGCCGGCGTCCGGGATGACGCCCTACACCTGTTCCGGAACCCTTCACCCATGCGCCAGCCGACCGGCTCAGCCTATTTCATGGACGACCCGCACACGCCGACCGCGCGGCATACGCTCGCGATCCTGGTCGACAACGAGCCGGGCGTGCTTGCCCGCGTCATCGGCCTGTTCTCGGGGCGCGGCTACAACATCGACAGCCTGACGGTCTCCGAAGTCAGCCACGAGAGCCACCTGTCGCGCATCACGGTCGTCACCACCGGACCTGCCGACGTGGTCGAGCAGATCAAGTCGCAGCTCGACCGGCTGGTGCCGGTGCATTCGGTGGTCGACCTGACGCTCACCGGCAAGGCGCTCGAGCGCGAGCTCATGCTGATCAAGGTGCGCGGCAAGGGCGACCAGCGCGCCGAGGCGCTGCGGCTCGCCGAGGCGTTCCGCGCCCGGGTGATCGACGCCACCACCGAGAGCTTCATCTTCGAGATCACCGGCAAGCCCGACAAGCTCGACCAGTTCATCGTGCTGATGGCGCCGCTCGGCCTCGTCGAGGTGTCCCGCACCGGCGTCGCCGCCATCGCTCGCGGCCCCGAGGGCATGGCGAACTAGCTTTGGCCTCTGACAGCGTCGTCAGGAAGCTCTTCGACGGCGCGAAGAATTATCGGCCGCCTTCGAGATGAACACAGAGCTTGAAATCGATCTGGCCAGCGGTCGGAGTCGTTTGCACGTCCCCTCCGCGAAGGCCGCGCTTCAATTCGCGCGTCCGGTGCGCTAGACGCCCCGCACGCACCGCTTCACCGCACGTCAAGAACCCAAGGAACCCGCCATGCGCGTCTATTACGATCGCGACGCCGATCTGAACCTCATCAAGGGCAAGTCCGTCGCCGTGATCGGCTATGGCAGCCAGGGCCATGCGCATGCGCTCAACATGCGCGACAGCGGCGTAAAGAACGTGATCATCGGCCTGCGCGAAGGCTCCGCCACCGCCAAGAAGGCGGAGGCCGAGGGCTTCAGGGTGATGTCGCCGGCCGAGGCGGCGAAGTCCGCCGACGTGGTGATGCTGCTCACCCCCGACGAGCTGCAGGCCGACATCTACAAGGAGAGCCTTGAGCCGAACCTCAAGGAGGGCGCGGCGCTGCTGTTCGCGCACGGGCTTGCGGTGCACTTCAACCTGATCGAGCCGCGCAAGGACCTCGACGTGCTGCTGGTGGCCCCGAAGGGTCCGGGCCACACGGTGCGCGGCGAGTACCAGAAGGGCGGCGGCGTGCCCTGCCTGATCGCGATCGCGCAGGACGCCTCCGGCAACGCGCATGACATCGGCCTCTCTTACGCCTCGGCGATCGGCGGCGGCCGCGCCGGCGTGATCGAGACCAGCTTCCGCGAAGAGTGCGAGACGGACCTGTTCGGCGAGCAGGCGGTGCTGTGCGGCGGCCTGGTCGAGCTGATCCGCGCGGGCTTCGAGACGCTGGTCGAAGCCGGCTACGCCCCCGAAATGGCCTATTTCGAGTGCCTGCACGAGGTGAAGCTGATCGTCGACCTCATCTATGAGGGCGGCATCGCCAATATGAACTACTCGATCTCGAACACCGCTGAATATGGCGAGTACGTCACCGGGCCGCGCATCATCACGCCGGAGACCAAGGCCGAGATGAAGCGCGTGCTGGCCGACATCCAGGGCGGCATCTTCACCCGCAACTGGATGCTCGAGAACAAGGTCAATCAGACCTCGTTCAAGGCGACCCGCGCCAAGGCCAACGCTCACCAGATCGAAGAGGTCGGCGCCCGGCTTCGCGACATGATGCCGTGGATCAAGGCCAAGGCGCTCGTCGACAAGTCGAAGAACTGAGCCGGACGGGCGAGGCGGAGCGCCGCCTCGCCGGCTTTGTTGCGGCCGGCTTAACCCTAAGACCGGCCGCAACTTTTCCGGCACGCGGAGGTTGTGCGGCGACAACGCTCTCTTAAGAAGGGCGTGCTCTGCTGCGCGTCGCCTCATGCGCATCCGGAACGCCCAAAATGCCTGCGCGCGGAAAGACTTCTGAAGAGCGTGCAAACAGTCCCGCGTTGCTGCGCGCCCAAATCGCCGCCTTCTCGAAGCAGGTTCCGGTCCTCTATGTGCTGCTGAGCGTCAACGCGATGGCGCTCGCCTACACGTTCTGGGGCGTCGCGCCTCTGGCGCTCGTCGCCGCTCCAATCCCCCTGATCGTGCTGAGCGTGTTCCGGCTGGTGGTGTGGGCCCGGCGCCGCCATCTGACCCCCGCGCCCGCCGAGGCGGAGCGTCTGCTGCGCACCACCGTCCTGCTGGGCCCCGCAATCGGGTTCGCCTTCCTGATCTGGGCGCTGGCGCTTCACGACTACGGAACGAGCGTCCAGCAGGCGCATGTGATCGTCTTCGTCGGCCTGACGGTCGTCAGCTGCATCTTCTGCCTGATGCACGTGCGCACCGCGGCGCTCGGCATCACCAGCACCGTCGCGATCCCCTACAGCGTGTTCCTGATCTGCTCGGGCGATCCGGTTCTGCTGGCGATCGGCGCCAACATGGCGCTGGTCGCGCTCGTGATGATCTACATCCTGTTCGTTTATTCGCGCGAGTTCGCGCAGATGATCGAGGCGCAGGTCGAGACCCAGCGGCTGAGCGACGACAATCACCGGCTGGCGAACATCGACGGGCTGACAGGGCTGCCCAACCGCCGGCAGTTCTTCGCGCGCCTCACCGAACTGCTTTCGCGCGACCAAGGCGACCACGGGCGCTTCTGGGTCGGCCTGCTCGACCTCGACGGCTTCAAACCGGTGAACGACCTTTACGGCCACCTCGTCGGCGACCAGGTGCTGGTCGAGACCGGCGCGCGCCTTCAGACGATCGCCCAGAGGGGCGCGTTCATCTGTCGGCTCGGCGGCGACGAGTTCGGCGTCATTCTGGATGGCGGCCACGACCATGACGAGGTCGAGCGGTTCGGCCAGAGCGTCTGCGACGCGCTGCTGGCGCCGTTCTCGGCGCTCGGCGTGCTCGCCAAGATCTCCGGCACGATCGGCTTTGCGGCGAGTGACCAGGCCGAGGGGCAAGCCAAGCTGCTCTACGAGCGCGCGGACTACGCGCTGTACCACGCCAAGCAGAACGAGCGCGGCCGGCCGATCATGTTCTCGCGGGAGCACGAGACAGCGATCCGCCGCCTGAGCGTGCTGGAGCAGAGCCTGCGCAACGCCGACCTGGAAAGCGAGATGTCGCTCGTCTTCCAGCCGATGGTTGACGTCGCGACCGGCCGCATCACGACCTTCGAGGCGCTCGCGCGGTGGGACTCGCCGGAGCTCGGTCCGGTGTCGCCTGGGGATTTCGTGCCGATCGCGGAGCGCACCGACCTGATCACGCGGATGACCCAGATCCTGTTGCGGAAGGCGCTCGCTGAGGCCCGCCGCTGGCCGCCGCACATCCGCATCTCGTTCAACCTTTCGGCGCGCGATCTCTCGCCAGAGGCGATCCTCAAGACCATCGAAAAGGTCCGCGCCAGCGGGCTCGACGCCAGCCGGATCGTGTTCGAGATCACCGAGACCGCGGCGATGCGGGACATCGCGCTCGCGGAGATCTCGCTCGGCGCGCTGAGGGCGCTCGGCGCGCGCGTGGCGCTCGACGATTTCGGCGCCGGCTATTCCAGCCTCAGCTATGTCCGCCGCCTGCCGCTCGACAGGATCAAGGTCGACCGGGGCTTCATCGTCGACATCGAGCATGACGGCGTCGCGCGCGACATCCTCAAGACGATCATCGACCTGTCACGCAACCTGAAGATCGACTGCGTGGTGGAGGGCGTCGAGACCGACGGGCAGAAGCGCACGATCGGCCTGCTCGGCTGCACCACGATGCAGGGCTACCTGTTCAGCAAGCCGATGGCCGCGAGCGAAATCCCGGGTTTCCTGGCCGCCATCGAGGCCGACCGGCGCGCCCGGCTGTCCATCGTTTCCGGCTGACGCGCCGGCGCCGTCTCGACGCGGCGCAGGGCAGGATCGTACAAGGGCGCCGATACGCGCATGGGGAGCGGCGATGAACATCCTGTCGATCCAGAGCCACGTCGCCTACGGCCATGTCGGCAACGCCTCCGCCGTGTTCCCGATGCAGCGGTTGGGTCATGAGGTCTGGCCGATCAACACCGTCCAATTCTCCAACCACACCGGCTATGGCGCGTGGCGCGGGCCTGTGTTTTCGGCCGAAACGATCCGCGAGGTCCTGACCGGCGTCGAGGAGCGCGGCGTGCTGCCCGGCTGCGACGGGGTGCTGTCCGGCTATATGGGCGATCCGGCGACCGGCGCGGCGATCCTCGAGGCGGCGGCGCGCGTCAAGGCCGCGAACGGACGCGCGCTCTATTGCTGCGACCCGGTGATCGGAGACGTCGGGCGCGGCGTGTTCGTGCGCGCGGGCATCCCGGAATTCATGCGCGACCGCGCGATCCCGATGGCCGACGTCGCGACCCCGAACCAGTTCGAGCTCGAATTTCTCACCGGCGTCCCGATCGACAGCCTGGATACGGCCAAGGCCGCGGCGGAGGCGCTGCGCCGCGCCGGGCCCGAAACCGTGCTGGTCACCAGTCTGCAGACGCCCGAGACGCCGGACGACGCGATCGAATTGCTGGCGGTCGACGGGCAGGGCGCCTTCCGCCTGCGGACGCCGCTGCTGCCGGTTTCGGTCAATGGCGCGGGCGACGCCGTCGCGGCGCTGTTCTTCGTCCACCTGCTCACGACCGGCTCGGCCGCCGAGGCGCTCGCGATGGCGGGCTCCTCGATCTACGGCGTGCTGAAGGCGACCGCGGAAGCCGGGTCCCGCGAACTGCTCACGGTCGCGGCGCAGGACGAGTTCGTGCGCCCGAGCAGGATGTTCGCTCCCGTGGCGATCTGAGAGCCTCGAAGCCAAAGCTTAACGATGGCCAGCGCACGATAGGGCTCCACCTCCGCCTCGGATCCCGCCATGCCGACCGACAGTCCTGCGACGGCGCAGTTGCGTCGGAAGCCCGTCGTGCTGGCCCTCGCGCTCAGCGCGCTGATCTGCGCTGCGGGGTTCGTCCTGATGGGGCGCTATACGCTCGCGCCCGCGACGCTTCCGCTCGACGCCGCCGGCTATGCGCTCGGGCGGGATTTCGTGAACGTCTGGAACGGCGCACGTCTCGCTCTCGGGGGCGAGCCGAACATCTTGTTCGACCGGGACGCCTATCAGGCGAGCCTCGCCGCCGTGTTCGGGCCAGGCTTTCCGGACCACAACTGGTCCTATCCGCCGCACGCCCTGCTGCTGTTTTCGGCGTTCGGCGCGCTGCCTTACCTGCCGGCCCTTGCGCTCTGGGCGACGCTGACCGGCGCGGTGTTCCTGGTGGCCGTCGCGGCGCTGGCGCCGGCTGGCCGCCGCCGGCTCTGCTGCCTGCTGGCTGCGATCTCGCCCGCGAGCGTGGTGGACGTCGCCTTCGGGCAGAACGGCCATCTGACGGGGGTGCTGACGCTTGGAGCCTTCGCGGCGCTCGACCGGCGGCCGCGGCTCGCGGGCGTGCTGATCGGGCTTTTGACCGTCAAGCCGCATCTCGGGCTGCTGCTGCCGCTCGCGCTCATCGCCATCGGGGCCTGGCGGACCATCGCCTGGGCGGCGTTGACGACGCTCGCCATGGTCGCGCTGAGCGTCGCCGTCTTCGGGGCCGAGCCGTGGCGGCTCTATCTTGGGGTCACCACGGGCGTGCAAAGCGAGATCCTGACGCAGGGCGTGGGCGGCTTCGTCACGATGATGCCGACGGTCTATCAGGCCGCCAAAGCGCTGCTGGGTCTGGCCGCCGCGTGGCCGCTGCAGGCGGTGACGACGCTTGTCGTCGTCCCGCTCGCGGTCTTCGCCTTCCGGCGCACGAGCGACGCCGCAGGGCGCGCGCTCGTGCTGACCGCCGGGACGCTGCTCGCGCTGCCCTATGCGTTCAACTACGACATGACTGCGCTTTCGGGCGCGATCGCCGTCTGGGCCGCGACGCGGGAGCAGGGCGCCGGCTGGCTGCTGCTTGCCTGGGTGGCGCCGATCGTGATCATGCCGCTGGCGGTGATCGGGGCGCCGCTCGGGCCGGTCGCGCTCATCGCCGCGCTGGCGGTTGCGCTCCACGCGCCGGTCCGCGCCGTCGCCGCGCCGCGCGCCCGGGAGGCCTCCTTCGCATGAGTGTTGAAGTCATCGACGTAACCGCCTTCGACGGCCGGATTCTTCCGGGCGAGCTCGCCATCGGGGAGAGCGAACGCGCCGAGGCGCAGCGCTATTGGGCGAGCCGGCTCGCCGAAAACCCGCGCCTGTTCGACGGCCGCGTCCTGCTCGCCGAGACCGTCGATCTCGCCTCCGGTCGGCTCGAGGCGCGGTTCCGCGAAGCGCCGTATTCCACCTTCCTGTGGCTGCGCGCCGGCGGCGCGCCCGGGCGCGAGCTCGGCAACGTGTTCTCCGCCGCGGCGGTCGTCACCTCCGACGGCGCGGTGCTGCTCGGCCGCATGGCGCCCCACACGGCGACCGCCGGCCAGATGTACTTTCCGGCCGGCACGCCCGACCTCGAGGACATCGCCGGCGACGTGGTCGATCTCGAGGGCTCGCTCGCCCGCGAGCTGATGGAGGAGACCGGGCTCGGCGCGCCGCTGGTGCGGCCGACCGAACAGCGTTTCGTGGTGGCGCACGACTTCCTCTACGCCTGCATCCGGCGCTTCGACACGGATCTCGACGCCGAGGCGCTCGCCCGCACCGTCGAGGCGAACCTCGCCGCCGAGGCGGAGCCGGAGCTCGATCGCGCGGTCCTGGTCCGCTCGGCCGAAGAGCTCACCGCGATGTCGCCGGCCTATGTCCACGCCGCCATCGCGCATCTTCTGAAGGCTGCGCGATAAAGCGCGTTGATCGCGCGCTCGCCCGGGCGTAAATGTGGGAGCGCGCGCGGCGTCTTCCTGCGCGCGTTTTTGCGGGAACCTCATGCGCGCGAGCGGCGACATCTTCGCGGACCGGACGGCGGCCATTCCGGCCGGCGCGGACGCGCGCGCGCTCGGCCTTCGTCTTCTGCTGCTTAGCCGCCCCTGAGGGCCGGCCGGGCTTTCGCCTGGGCGCTCAGGGGACCGACGTCACGCAGAGACGAACACCCGCACGCCCGCGGCTCCGGACCCGGGCGCGGCCGACCGAAGGACTGACGATATGACCGCTTCCACCGACCGCGTCGTGATCTTCGACACGACGCTGCGCGACGGCGAGCAATGCCCCGGCGCGACCATGACGTTCGAGGAGAAGCTCGAAGTCGCGAGCCTGCTCGACAAGATGGGCGTCGACATCATTGAGGCCGGCTTCCCGATCGCCTCCAATGGCGACTTCGAGGCGGTCGCCGAGATCGCCCGCCGCGCCGAGAACGCGGTCGTGGCGGGGCTGGCCCGCGCCATCCCGGGCGACATCGCCCGCTGCGGCGAGGCGGTGCGCCACGCGCGTCGCCCGCGCATCCACACCTTCGTATCGACCTCGCCGATCCATCTCGCGCACCAGATGCGCAAGACCGAGGACGAGGTGCTGGAGATCATCGCCGCCACCGTCGCGCAGGCGCGCAACCTGGTCGACGACGTCGAGTGGTCGGCGATGGACGCCACCCGCACCAGCCACGAATACCTCGCCCGCGCGGTCGAGGCCGCAATCAAGGCGGGCGCGACCACCATCAACCTGCCGGACACCGTCGGCTACGCCACGCCGGACGAGTACCGCGCGATGTTCGTCGCCATGCGTGAGCGCGTGCCGGGCGCGGACAAGGTGACGTTTTCGACCCACTGCCATGACGATCTCGGCCTCGCGGTCGCAAATTCGCTCGCCGGCCTTGCCGGCGGCGCGCGGCAGATCGAATGCACCATCAACGGCATCGGCGAGCGCGCCGGCAACGCGGCGCTCGAAGAGATCGTGATGGCGATCAAGACGCGCGGCGACGTGCTGCCTTATGAGACCGGCGTGGAGTCCACGCTGCTGACCCGCATCTCGCGTCTGGTGTCGGCCGCGACCTCGTTCCCGGTGCAGTACAACAAGGCGATCATCGGCAAGAACGCCTTCGCGCATGAGAGCGGCATCCACCAGGACGGGATGCTGAAGCACAACGAGACCTACGAGATCATGACGCCGGCCTCGGTCGGCGTGACCAAGACCTCGCTGGTCATGGGCAAGCATTCCGGCCGGGCCGCCTTCAAGGACAAGCTGAAGGCGCTCGGCTACGAGCTCGGCGAGAACCAGCTGCAGGACGCCTTTGTGCGCTTCAAGGAGCTCGCCGACCGCAAGAAGCACGTCTATGACGAGGACATCGAGGCGCTGGTCGACAACCAGATCGCCTCGAGCCACGACCGCATCAAGGTGCTGTCGCTGACCGTCATCGCCGGCACCATGGGGCCGCAGTCGGCCACGCTGACGCTCGACATCGACGGCGTCCACACCACCGTGCAGGCGGTCGGCAACGGCCCGGTCGACGCGATCTTCAATGCGATCCGCCGTGTCGTGCCGCACGAGGCGACGCTGTCGCTCTACCAGGTGCACGCCGTCACCGAGGGCACCGACGCGCAGGCCGAGGTCTCGGTGCGGCTCGAGGAGGGGGACAAGTCGGTGACCGCGCGCGGCGCCGATCCCGACACGCTGGTCGCCTCGGCGCGCGCCTATGTGGCGGCGCTCAACAAGCTTTCGGTCAAGCGCGGGCAGATCAACGCGCAGGCGGCGATCCGCGCCTGAGCCGGACGGCCGGCCTCGCGCCGGCCGCAAGCATGCGGCGACGCCGGTCCGGCTTGCGCCGGCGGCGCTGGTAAGCCGCCTCCTGATCCGGCATCAAGCCCGCGTTATGTCGAGATCAGCCGCGCCCGAGTCGCCGTCCTCGCAGCCCCCCTTGCGCAGCCCGCTGCTGGCCGTCATGGCGATCGCCATGGCGCCGGCCGTCGGGCTCGGAATCGCGCGCTTCGCCTATGCGCTCGTGCTGCCCGACATGCAGGCGGATTTCGGCTGGAGCTACGCCGAAGCCGGCTTTCCCAACGCCATGAACGCGTTCGGCTATTTCGTCGGCGCTGCGGCCGCCGGACGGGCGGCCGGCGTCATCGGCAGCTTCCGCCTTCTGGCGCTCGGCGGCGTCGTGGCGGCGCTCACCACCGCGCTTAGCGCAGTCTCCGTCGGGCTCGTGTCGCTGTCCGTCCTGCGCTTCGTCGCCGGCGTGGCGGGCGCCTTTGCGCTGGTGGCGGGCGGGGCGGTCGCGATCGCGATCTCCGAGCGGGCGGGCCGGCGAGGCTCGCTGGTCGTCTCGCTGCTCTACGCCGGGCCGCCCTTCGGCATCATCGTGTCGTCGGCGGTTGCGCCGCTCGCGCTCGCCGGCGGCGAACCCTGGTCGTGGCGGGTCGCCTGGGGCGCGCTCGGCCTCGCCTCCGCGCTGCTGCTGATCCCGCTCGCCGCGCCGTCGGTCCGCAAGGCCGAGGGCGACGACTCCCGCGCCGCCGGGCGGCCGGCGCCGCTGCGGCCCATGGCGCTGATCCTCGCCGCCTACTGCGTCTTCGGCGCCGGCTACATCACCTACATGACCTTCATGATCGCCTTCCTGCGGCTGGGCGGCGCCGGGACGGCGCAGGAGGCGGAGTTCTGGTGCGCCATCGGCCTTGCGGGGCTGGCCGCGCCCTGGCTCTGGGCGCGGACGCTCGGCCGGCTGAAGGGCGGCTGGGGGATGGGCGTCGCCACGCTGGTGACGACGCTCGGCGCCGTCCTGCCGCTGTTCGCGGGAGGGTTCGCCGCCGAGATCCTGTCCGGCGTGGTCTTCGGGAACGGCATGTTCGCCGCGACGGCCGCCACCACGATCTTCGTCCGCCGTAACCTCGCGCCGGCGGCCTGGGCGTCCGGCGTCGGCGCCATGACGGTCTCGTTCAGCCTCGGCCAAACCGTCGGGCCGGTCCTCACCGGCCTCGTCACCGACTGGTTTGGCGGACTGACCGGCGGCCTCGCCTTCGGCGCCGCGCTGCTCGCGCTGGCGACGATCCTGGCGCTCTGCCAGCGCGATCTCGGCGCGATCGAGGTTGCGCCGGCGCCCTCGATGGCTGATGATCCTGCGGCGGAACGGACGCTTAGCCGGTCCGCCTAACGGGTCGGCGCCGCCAAGAGCGCCGCTCGCGACAGGCGACGGGGAACAAACTCCGCGCCCGCACGGGGGAGCGTCACGTGAAGAAAGCGCGTATCGCCGCGGTCGTCGCCGCGCTCATGGCCGCAGCCGGTTTCGCCGGCGGCGCAGCCGCGGAAGATTACCCGACCCGCCCGATCACCATGGTCGTGCCGTTCGCGGCCGGCGGGCCGACTGACACCGTCGCGCGCCTCGTGGCGGAATCGATGAGCAAGGATCTCGGCCAGCAGATCCTGGTGGAGAATGTCGGCGGCGCCGGCGGCACGCTCGGCGCCTCGCGCGTCGCGAAGGCCGATCCCGACGGCTACACGCTGCTGCTGCACCACATCGGCATGGCGACCAGCGCCGTGCTCTACCGCAAGCTGCCCTACGACACGCTGAACGCCTTCGAGTATGTCGGCCTCGTCACCGACGTGCCGATGACGATCGTCGCGCGCTCCGATTTCGAGCCGACCGGCCTCAAGGGCCTGATCGACTACGTCAAGGCGAATGGCGACAAGGTCACCATGGCGAATGCCGGCGTCGGCGCCGCCTCGCATCTCTGCGGCATGCTGTTCATGAGCAAGATCGGCGCGCAGCTGACGACCGTCCCCTACAAGGGCACCGGTCCCGCGATGACCGACCTCGTCGGCAAGCAGGTCGACTTCATGTGCGACCAGACCACCAACACGACGAACCAGATCAAGGCCGGCAAGATCAAGGCCTACGCCACCACGACCAAGGAGCGCGTCTCCTCGCTGCCCGACGTGCCGACCGCCGCCGAGGCGGGCCTGCCGGACTTCGAGGTCGGCATCTGGCACGGCATCTACGCGCCCAAAGGCACGTCCCCCGAGATCACCGCCAAGCTGTCGGCCGCGCTGCAGAAGGCCCTGAAGGATCCGCTCGTGGTCAAGCGCTTCGCCGATCTCGGCACGGCGCCGTCGAGCGACGCCGAAGCGACCCCGGAAGGCCTCAAGACCAAGCTCGCCTCCGAGATCGAGCGCTGGCGGCCGGTCATCAGCGCGGCGGGCGTCTACGCCGACTGACCGGCGGGTCCACAAACCCGAGCCGGCGAGGCCCGCCATGCAGATCGACACTCGCGAGCTCGCCTGCGGCGGCCTGTTCCTCGCCTTCGCGGCGGCCTTCGCCTATGGGACGGTCGACCTGCCGCTCGGCAGCGCGTTCCGGATGGGGCCCGGCTATTTCCCGCTGATGCTGGCGGTCATCCTGGGCGCGCTCGGGCTGATCATCATCGTCAAGGGGCTCGGCCGCGCGCCGTCGCCGATCGGAGGGCTGCCCTGGCGCGGCCTGGTGTTCATCCTGGCGGGGCCGATCGTGTTCGGGCTGACGGTGCGGGGGCTCGGCCTCGCCGGCGCGATCGCGCTGGTGGCGTCGATCGCGACGCTCGCGAGCGCACGCGCGGGCTGGCGGCTGATGCTGCTGCTCACGCTGGCGCTGACCGTCTTCTGTGTGCTGGTGTTCAGCTACGGGCTCGGCCTGCCTTACGCGCTGGTCGGCCCGTGGCTCGCGCCCTTCCTCCACGGCAGGTGAGGGGGCGCGCCGATGGATCTGCTGCACAACCTCGCCATCGGCTTCGGGGCCTCGCTCGAGCCGGTCAATCTGCTCTACTGCTTTCTCGGCGTGCTGCTCGGCACGCTGATCGGCGTGCTGCCGGGCATCGGCCCGACCGCCACCATCGCGATGCTGCTGCCGATCACCTTCGGGCTGAAGCCCGAGACCTCGCTGATCATGCTCGCTGGCATCTATTACGGCGCGCAGTATGGCGGCTCCACCACGGCGATCCTGATCAACCTGCCGGGCGAAAGCTCCTCGGCGGTGACGGCGATCGACGGCTACCAGATGGCCCGGCAGGGCAGGGCGGGCCCGGCGCTCGCGATCGCGGCGCTCGGCTCGTTCTTCGCCGGCACGGTCGCGACCCTGCTGGTCGCGCTGTTCGCCCTGCCGCTGACGGAGCTCGCGCTCAAATTCGGCCCGGCGGAATATTTCTCGCTGATCTTCCTCGGCCTGATCGCCTCGGTGGCGCTTGCGCATGGCTCGGTGCTGAAGGCGCTCGCGATGATCACGCTCGGCCTGCTGTTCGGGCTGGTCGGCACCGACGTCACCTCGGGAGCGCAGCGCTTCACGCTCGGCATCCCGGACATCTCCGACAAGCTCGAATTCGTCTCGGTGGCGATCGGCGTATTCGGTCTCGCCGAGATCCTCAAGAACCTCGAGAACGAGACCGACCGCGCGGTTGTGGTCAAGAAAATCACCCATCTCTGGCCGACGCGGGACGATTTCCGCCAGATGATCGCGCCGGTGCTGCGCGGCACGGCGCTCGGCGCGGCGCTCGGCATCCTGCCGGGAGGCGGCGCGATCCTGTCGTCCTTCGCGGCCTATACGGTCGAGAAGCGGATCTCCAAGAACCCGGGCTCGTTCGGCAAGGGCGCGATCGCAGGCGTGGCGGCGCCGGAATCCGCCAACAACGCCGGCGCCCAGACCTCCTTCATCCCGATGCTGACGCTGGGCATCCCGGCCAACGCCGTCATGGCGCTGATGGTCGGCGCCATGATCATCCAGGGCATCCAGCCGGGCCCGAATGTCGCCACCGAGCAGCCGCAGCTGTTCTGGGGCGTCATCACCTCGATGTGGATCGGCAATCTGATGCTGGTGCTGCTCAACCTGCCGCTCGTCGGGCTGTGGGTGCGGCTGCTGACCATCCCCTACACGATCCTGTTCCCGGCGATCCTGGTGTTCTGCTCGATCGGCGTGTTCAGCGTGAACTCGAACGTGTTCGATCTCTACACGGTCGCCTTCTTCGGGCTCGTCGGCTACGTGCTGATCAAGCTCGGCTGCGAGCCGGCCCCGCTGCTGCTCGGCTTCGTGCTGGGACCGATGCTGGAGGAGAATCTGCGCCGCGCGATGACCATTTCGCGCGGCGACTGGACGGTGTTGTTCACACGCCCGATCAGCGCCGGGCTGCTGATCGTCGCCTTCCTGGTGCTGGCGCTGGTGTTTCTGCCGTCGATCCGCGCCAAGCGCGAAGAGGTTTTCCAGGAAGAGGGCTGATCCCCGCTGGACAGCCGCGGCGGCCTTTGTTACATCCCCGGCCGCGGCGCAACCGCAGGCCTCCGGGTCTCGGGCGCATAGCTCAGTTGGTAGAGCAGCTGACTCTTAATCAGCGGGTCCTAGGTTCGAGCCCTAGTGCGCCCACCAAGATCCTCTTGGTGTTTCTCCGCGCCGCACAAGCTCCATGGCGATGATCTGGAACGTTCCCCACGGGGGAACCAGGCATCCTTGCGGTGATCCGCGGGGCCGCCGCGCCTGGAGTTGCGCGGCGGCCGCCGTCTGGGCGCGTTACTGGCCCGTATTGGTCGACGTGGTCGACTTTATGGGCTTTTCGCCCGGCACGTGAGACATCGTGCGGGTCGTAGATTCGACGCCGTCGTCGCCGACGTCCGTCTTCGTCTTCGACTTCGAGAACGTGCCGCCGTCATGCGACATGGCCTTGGACTGGCCCTTCAGGTCGCCATTGCCGGTCTCGTGGGTCTTGCTCCGGCTCATCGTCTTGTCGCCGGCCGCAGCGCCGCCGGTGGCGAGCGACGAACCGGTCGATCCGTCGGCGCCCGTCGACGTGCCGCCGGTTCCGAGCGTCGTGGCGGAGGTTCCGCCGGCGGCCGCCGAGCCGCCGGAGCCGCCGGTCGCGCTCGATTGCGCGACCGCAGGACCGGCCAGCAACAGCCCAGCGACGAGAGCCGGCGCAGCGCTGCGCCAAGGGCTCCGCAGTGTGCTTCTCATCTTTACGTCCTCACTTTTTGCCGGGCGGAACGGTCACGACGCAATCGCCGTCGCTCGAGGTAGCCACGCCGCTGCCGTTCGAGCTCGCCGACGAGGAGCTCGACGTTGCGCCGCCTGACGCAGAAGCCGGTCCGCTGGACGACGTCACGCCGTTCGGCCCGGCGGTCACGGAGCTCGACATGCCGCCGGCGTCAGACCGTCCGGAGACGCCAGCGTTCGGGTTCTCGACGACTCGGCAGGGCTTGCCGTCCGGACCGGTCGCCGTGGTGCGTCCGTCAGGCCCGGTGGAGGTCGAAACCGAGCCGCCGGGCCCAGAGCTTGAGGAGGACGAGCTGGAGGCCGCTATGGCCCCGCTCGTCCCAACTGTCAGCGCCCCCAGAGCCAAGGCTGTGAGGGCGATCATAGACCGAGACATGGGAAGTCCCTCCAAGACGGCATGCGCGACCCCGAAGGGTCGCGCGAAAGAATGCCGCTTACTTGTTCTTGCCGGGCGCGTTCTCGCTGTTGCCCGGCCCCGAGGAGTCATGGCCCGGCGCGCTCGACGAGGAGCCGCCTGTTCCCATGGAGGAGCTCGAGTCGCCGCCGCCAGCCGAGCTGCCGCCGGTTCCGGTCGTGGACGACGAGCCGGAGCCGGAGCCCGACCCCGCGGACGAACCGCCCGTGCCGACCGACGAGCTCGAGTCGCCGCCGCCAGCCGAGGTGCCGCCGGTTCCAAGCGTGGAGGACGAGCCGGAGCCGCTGCCGGAGCCCGACGAAGAACCGCCGGTGCCGACCGAGGAGCTGGAATCGCCGCCGCCCGCCGAGGTTCCGCCAGTGCCCAGCGTGGAGGAGGAGCCGGAGCCGCTGCCGCCCGACGACGACCCGCCGGTGCCGACGGAGGAGCTCGACTCACCGCCGCCGGCCGAGGTGCCGCCGGTTCCGACGGTCGAACTGGATTGGGCGAAGGCTGGCGCCGAGAGGCCGGCGAGCAAGGTCCCCGCGAGAGCGAGCGTGCGAATTTCCCTGATGTTCAAGATCTTCCTCCATTTGACCGAGACGGGTCCATGACCAGCCACGTGCCCCTGCGGACCCTAAACGCGACATAATAATAACTGTTCCAAAGAGATCTCAGGCCGACGGCTCAGAGCGCCTCTTTCATCTCCTCCACTGGACGATTTAATCGGAGCCGAATTGTGCGTCGCACAAAGCTAGACACCCGCTTCGGCCGCCGAACCACGCGGATGTGAATAAGCGCTGCAACTGCTTGCGGTTGTACGGGCGGATGGTGTCCGGCGGCCGGTCGCGTCCTTTCGGCGGCGCGAGACGCGGAACCACGCCGTTTGCAGTCTGTTTAGGAGGCCACCCCCGATTTGAGGAGCTAGAAATGAAGAAGCTGATGATGATCACGGCCGCCGCGGCTTTGCTTGCTTCGCCAGTGCTTGCGCAATCGGCCGATACAAACCACCCGAAGGGCGTCTCGAAGGAGAACAGCGGCGCCGCGATGCCGAGCCAGCCGGACGACAAGGCCAAGGCGCCCAAGACGGTCGGCGCGATGAACAAGACCGTCGACGGCGTGGCCACGAGCCCGCAGGACGTCGCCGCTCAGCAGCAGGGCAAGAAAACGGCGGCCGAAGGCGGCGGCGACGTCAAGAACGCGCCTGACGTCACCAAGAACAAGGGTCCGAAGACGACCGGCGCGGCGCCCGGCGCCGACTACCGCTGACCCCGCCGTAACGGGCGTCCGTCCTCTCGCGCCGCTCGGTTCGAGCGGCGCGCCCGGCGCTCGCCCATAGCGCGAGACCCGGCGGATTTTCACGCAGCCCTGACGCGGGCCGCTAGGCCTCATCGCATGAAGGACGTCTCGCGCTTCAGCCGTTGAGAAAGCGGGCTGCGGCCACGAGCAGGAGAACGCCGGCGCCGCCGGCTCCGAGCAGCAGCACCGCCGTGGCGAACGCGGCGTTGAGGGCGTCGCGCGCATCGCCCGCGAATGCTTGCGCGCCGAGTTCCGTCAGCTTGTCCATGACGCGCTCCGTCCCAGAATGGCGCAGTGTGCGTCGACCGTTGCTCCGCCCGCAATAAGTGGAACCACGGACGGAGCTTAGGCGAGGAGCAGCCTTCTCTGCATAAACCTTGCTGACTGAAGAGATCTTGCGCGGCGGCCCGCAGAGCAGGCTAAGCTCGGCCGGTTGAGCCCGCAGGTGACCGCATGCTCCCGCGCCCGATTTCACAATCCCGCTACGCCTTCGGCGTCTGCGCGGTGGTGTCGGCGCTCTGCGTCGTCGGCGTCGGTTTTCTCGGAATCGCGCCACATCCCGCAGAGGAGGCCGTTGAGGCCCACAGCGCCCTGCAACCGCTCATGGGCCTCGCGATCCTGGCGGCGGCGTGGAGCTGGCTGCTGATCCACGGCCGCGCCCGGGCCCTCAGGTCGGCGGGGCGGGCGCTGGTCGCGCTGACGGGGGCGTTCGCCGCGGCCGCCTTGATCGGCCGCGCGGTGACGAACGTGGATACGAGCTCGGGCCTCCCGGGCGGCCTAGCCGTTGTCGAGAAGGCGCTGCAGGCAGCGAGCCCGGCGAGCTGCGTAACGCTGCTGCTCGCCGCGCTGGCGCTGGCGCTCACCCATGCGCGGTCGGCCCGCGCCCAGGAGGTCCGGCAGCTCACGCGGCTGCTGGGATTGGCGCTGCCGCTGTTCACGCTCGCTCTGTTCGCCTACGACCCTGCGGCTGTGGCGGCGATCCGCGGCTTCGGGGACATCTCGCTCGCCGAGACGATGGCGCTCGTGCTGCTGATGCTGGCGGTCGCATTTGACGGACCAGCCTCGAGCCTGCGCTGGCAGATCGCCTATATCGGCGTGGCCGTGGTGGCGCCGCTCGCCGCCCTAACGGTGCATTTCGCCAGCGCGGAGCGGGAGCTCGCGCTGGCGCACGCGGCAAGCCGCCTCAAGGCTGCGGCCAGCCTCGCCGCCGAGCGCCAGGACGCTGTGATCGAGCAGACGCGGCAGATGCTGGCCTTCATCGGGCGTTCCCGGGCAGTGCGGACGAGCGCGCCGTCCTGTGCTGCGGAACTTGCCGAATACCTGCCCCTGAACCCCTGGATACGAGCGATTTTCACGGTCGGCCGCGACGGCTCGATCACCTGCGGCAACCGCCCCGGCATCACCGCAGTCACCCTGGCCGACCGCGACTATGTGCGCGCCGGCTTCGCCGACGAGCGGATGACGGTCAGCGGCGTGTTCATCTCGCGTGGCGACGGCGAGCCCCGGATCGCCGTGGTCCTGCCGTTGCGCAGCGAAGGCCGCGTGGAGCAGATCCTGGTCGCCGCCATCGACCTGGCGGCGATGAGCGACGCCTTCGACAAGCCGGCGATGGAGGGGTCCCCCGCCGGCAGCCTGACGCTTGTCGACCGCAAGGGCGTGCTCGTCGCGCGGCCGGGCGCAGCGGGCCGCGTCGCCGAGATGCTGGCGGAGGCGCCGTTCGTGCGGAGGGCTCTCGCCGGCGAGCGCGGCCCGTTCGAGGCCGAGGATCTCGACGACGAGCGCGCGGTGTTCGTCTCGCAGCCGACGCTCGCCGGACAGGGAACCCTGATCGCCGCGATGCCGCGCGCCGAAGTCGTTGGGCCCGTCGACGAGCGGCTGAACCGGCGGCTTCTGCTCATCGCCGCGATACTTGCCGCGTCGCTCGCGCTCGGCGTCGCGGGCAGCGAGGCGCTGGTCCTGCGGCCGCTCCGGCGCCTCATCGCCTATGCGGGACGGCTTGAGGCGGGCGACCTTGCGGCGCGCCCCGACACAAGCGCGCGGGGCGAGGTCGGCGCCCTCGGCCGCGCGCTCGCGGTCTCCGCCGCAGCCATCCAGGACCGCGAGCGCCGGCTCGCCGCCACCGAGGCGCTGTTTCGCGGCTTCTTCGACCATTCGCCGGACGCTCAGGCGGTGGTCGCCGTGGAGCCGGACGGCTGCTTCCGGATCGAGACCTGGAACGCCGCCGCCGCGAACCTGTCCGGGATCCCCGCGAGCCAGGCCGTCGGCCGTTCGCCGCGCGAAACATTCGGAGAAGCGCGCGGCGAGGCGATCGAACGCGACCTCCGCCACACCATCGCGCTCGGCCGCGTCTCGATCGTCGAGCGCGAGGTCACGAGCTCCGCCGCGCCGGGCGTGTTCGAGATGGTGCAGGCGCCGCAGTTCTCAGCCGACGGCGCGGTGCAGCGCATCTTCGTCAGCGCGCGCGACATCAGCGAGCGCAAGCGCGTCGAACGGCTCAAGAACGAGTTCGTCTCGACGGTGAGCCACGAGCTCCGCACGCCGCTGACCTCGATCGCAGGGTCGCTCGGCCTGCTGGCCGGCGGCGCGGCGGGCGCGCTCGGGGACAAGGCGCGGCATCTCGTGGCGATCGCCCACTCCAACAGCCTGCGGCTGGTGCGGCTCATCAACGACATCCTCGACATCGAGAAGATCGAGGCTGGGCGGATGAATTTCGAAGTCAGGCCGCTGCTCGTCCGCGAAATCGTCGAACAGGCTATCAGCGGCCTGCGCGGCTATGCGGACGATCTCGGGGTGACGGTGGAGTTCGCCGAAGGCGAACGCGGCCTGATGGTACGGGGCGACGCCGACCGCCTCACCCAGGTCGTGACCAACCTCCTTGGCAACGCCATCAAGTTCTCGCCGCGCGGGGAGACGGTGACGGTCGCGGCGGTAGCCGAAGGCGACATCACGCTGATCTCGGTGCGCGACCGCGGACCCGGCGTCCCGGAGTCGTTTCAGCCCCGCCTGTTCAGCAAATTCGCGCAGGCGGACGGCTCGGACAGCCGCAGGCTGGGGGGCACCGGGCTTGGCCTTGCGATCGCGCGCGAGATCGTCGAGCGGCACGCAGGCGCGATCTCATGCCGGAGCGCTCCGGGCGCAGGATCGGAGTTCGAGGTGCGGCTGCCGCGGCACGCCGAGCCCGAGGCGGCGAGTCCGGCGCCGGCGTCCGAGCGGGTGTTCCGGCCCACCGTGCTGGTCTGTGAAGATGATCCGCTGGTCGCCACCATCCTGGTCGACCAAATGCGCGACGCCGGTTTTGACGGACTTGCTGTCGGCACCGTCCGGGGCGCGCTGACCGCGCTGCAGACGCAGCGCATCGACGCCGCCCTGGTCGATCTCCGGCTGCCGGACGGCGACGGCATCGGGTTGATCCGCGAGCTGCGCTCGACCTCGCGGGGCGCGCGCATGCCCATCGTGGTGGTGTCGGCCGATATCGCCCAAGGCCGCCAGGACGAACGCTCGGCCGGCCTCGACGTCGCAGCCTGGCTTCAGAAACCGATCGACATGCGCAGATTGTCCGGACTTCTGCGGCGCCGCCTCAAGCCCTACGGCCTGCGGCCGCGCGTGCTTCACGTGGAGGATGACGGCGACCTCGCCAAGGTGGTCGCCGCGGCGCTTGGCTCGCTGGCGGATGTGGTGTCGGTCCCGGGACTCGCCGACGCGCGCCGGGAACTCGCCGGCGGACGCTTCGATCTGGCGATCGTCGACGTCGCGCTGGCGGACGGCTCCGGGCTCGATCTCCTGCCCGAGCTCGCCACGTCCCAGCCGCAGGGAATACCGGCCCTGGTGTTCTCGGCGCGCGACATGGATCCGGCAGCCGGCGCAGTCGCCAAGGCCACGATGACCAAGTCGCGAACTTCGCTGCTGGCCCTCGTGGAGGCCGTGCGGCGCCTCACTGACGACTCCGCCAGCAGCTCCGCGCCGCCCTCGATCAGGGCGGGCGCGGAACGCTGAGATTGCGGGACTATTTCGTCGCGGACTTGATGGCGGTGGTCGCCTTGCCGGCCGCCTTCTGCACCTTCCCGGCCGCAGCCTGGCCCTTGCCCTTGGCTTCCAGCTCTCGGTCGCCCGTCGCCTTGCCGGCGGCCTCCTTGGTCTTGCCGACCGCTTCCTTGGCCGTTCCTTTAACGGTGTTCTTGTTCACCATCGTCGTTACTCCTGCGGCGCTCTCGCGCCTTGTGAGCGAGCTGACGTCCCGGCTCGCGAGCGGTCAGAGAACGAAACGTCCGAGAACGAAGCCGACGAGCAGCGCGCCGGCCGCAGCCCCCAGAGGGTTGCGGCGGATCGACTCTTCGAGCGAGGCGCGACGGTCGCTGAGATCGTCCATCGCATCGTCATAGGCGTCGGCGCCGCGACGGGCGGCCTCCTTCAGGCGGCGCGAGCCCTCGTCGGCGGCGGCCGCGACCGAATCGCCGACCTGCGCGCCGGCAGACCTCGCCTTGTCGCCGGCCTCGTGACCCTTCTGGGAGACGGTGTCGGCCAGTTCGTCGCTCTTACCGGTGATGTTGGAGTTCGCCATCTTGCAAAGGCCCTTCGCTGGTCGCCGGAGGCGGCGTTCCTGCAACAAACGCGGCCGATTAGCTCGGGTTCCAGCGGCTTATGGAGCCGGCGCAGCGCGCGCGCCGCGACGGCCGCTTGCGGAGCGCCGCGCCGCCCCCTATAAGGCCGCCGTCGGTCGGCGGAGTGTGGCGCAGCCTGGTAGCGCACCTCGTTCGGGACGAGGGGGTCGCAGGTTCGAATCCTGCCACTCCGACCACCGACTTAGGCCCTGCCCGCAGGGCGCGCGCCGCGAGGCCACGTCCTCCCTCCGCCTCGCGGAGCTCAGGTCCGGGACGGCCCGGCTCCCAAGAGGGGCACGGAATGGCCTGGATCTATCTGCTGGTGGCGGGACTTCTGGAAATCGTCTGGGCGTATGCGATGAAGCAGTCGAACGGCTTCACGCGCGTGCTGCCGACCTTGATCACTCTGGCGGCTTTGGGGGGCAGCCTCGGGCTGCTCGCGCTCGCGATGCGGTCGCTGCCGCTCGGCGTCGCCTACATGCTCTGGACCGGGATCGGCGCCGTGGGCGCATTCGCGGTCGGGGTCATGGTGCTCGGCGAGAGCGCCAGCGCTGGCCGGCTCGCCGCCGCGGCCCTGATCACCTGCGGCCTCATCATGATGAAGCTGACCAGCGCCTCATAAGCGCGACCGCCAGCTTCATGGAAAAAGGGGTGGAGCCTGGCTCCACCCCTTGATCGTTCAGCGGCAGACTTCGATGCGGCGCACGCGGGTGTAGCCGCGCGAGTCGACGTAACGCTGGTTCCGCAGATAGCAGTCGTCGCCGCGGTTCGAGTTCGCGATCGCCGCGCCGGCGATCAGGCCGAGCGCCCCTGCGCCGACGATGGCCGCCGTGCGGCCGCCGTGGCCGCCATGGTGATGGCCATAGTAACGGCCGCCGCCGTGATAGTAGTGGCCGCCGCCATGGTGGTAGCCGCCATGGCGGCCCCAATGGCGCGAATCCGCCGAGGCCGTGGCCGGAACCGCCACCGCGCCCAGCAGCGCGGCCGAGACGGCGGCGACGATCGTCTTCTTAGTATTGCCGAACATGGACAGTGTCTCCTTGATGGAGGAAGCATGACGGCGGCAAGCTGAACCCTGCATTAACAAGCGACGGCGGGCCGCGCTCTTCCTCATCTCTCTCTTAATGTTTCGTCAGCCTGACCGGAGACTCGCCCGACCGCGCCGGGACTTCTCCGCGCTGCGAAGTTCCCTTGTCTATCGCACGAACGCCGCGGTTCGTTCCGGTGCGGCTGCGTCTCCGCATGCGCCGCTCTTCGGACCGTTGTCCCGGAACAGAGCGTCGCCGCGCGATGTTTCCGCGATCCATCGATATTGGGAGACGCGAGAATGGCGAAGAAGATGCAGGATCTGCTGATCGAGGAGCTCAGCGACGTCTACAGCGCCGAACAGCAGATCACGCAGGCGCTGCCGAAGCTCGCCAAGGCGGCCGCGTCGAGCGACCTGAGGGCGGCGTTCGAGGCCCATCTGCAGGAGACGAAGGACCAGATCAAGCGGCTCGACCAGATCTTCTCGCTGCTCAAGACCAAGCCTGAGGAGAAGGAGTGCAAGGCGATGAAGGGCCTTGCGGAGGAGGCCGACGAGCTGCTGAAGGAGGATCTCGCCCCCGAAGTGCTGGACGCGGCGCTGATCGCCGCGGCCCAGAAGGTCGAGCATTACGAGATCGCGAGCTACGGCTCGCTGCGCGCCTATGCGGACGCCTGCGGCCTGGACGAGGTGGCCGATCTGCTGGGCGAGACGCTGAACGAGGAGAAAGCGACCGACGAAAAGCTGAACGCCCTCGCGGTCGCCGAGATCAACCCGCGCGCCGTCGAGAAGTCGGCGGCCTGACGGCGCGGACGGCGGAGGCCGCCGACCGCGCCAAGGTCTTGCTTCAGGCGCGGGCGGCTTCCGCCACGGCGGCCTTGTCGAGCGCCGTCAGCGCCGCCTCGGCGCGCTGGAAGGCCTCGGAGGCCGCGCCCCAGTCCTGCGCCTTGGCGGCCGACATCATGCGGGCCGCTTCCTGGCGGACAGCGTCGCGGCGCTGCATCAGCTCCGGCCAGCGGTCGCCGACCCGGTCCAGCCGGCTCGCGAACTCGTCCGCCGGGAAGTTCGGCGGAGTCAGCCCGACCAGGATGGAGCCCAGCCGGCGATGCGCGATCGCGCTGTCGGCGGCGAGCCGCGCCAGCTCGTAATTCTTGATGTTCTTGCCAGCGGCTGCGTCGACCCCGGCGAGAGCGGCGCTTTCGGCGGCCACCAGCTTGGCGAGCGCCTCGTCGATCTCGCCGCGCGTCTTGCTGGCGGTCTCGGCGATGCGCGAGACGTTCTCGGAAATTTCGTTGGTCGCCGCGCGCTGCTGGCTGAGCACCTCGGCGAGCGCGTGCATCTGGGTGGTGATCACCGAGACGTGCTGCCCGACGGCCTCGACCTTGCCGCCGGTGGCGCGGATCGTGGCCTCGCCGGCCGCGACCGCGTCGGCGCTTTCGGCGGTCGCGCGTTTGATGGCGTCGGTTTCTTCCATGAGCGTCGCGATGCGCGCCCGGATCTGCTCGGTCGCCTTGGCGGTCTGGCCGGAGAGCGACTTCACCTCGTTCGCCACCACGGCGAAGCCGCGGCCGGCGTCGCCTGCGCGCGCCGCCTCGATCGTAGCGTTGAGCGCGAGCAGGTTGGTCTGGCTGGAAATCGCCTCAATGGTGCCGGCCATGTCGGCGATCTGCCGCACCGCGTCCTCGAGCACCGCGATGCGGTCGGCGATGCCGCTGACGCGGTCGCGGATCGCGTCCATCGAGCCCGCCGCCTGGCGCATCTCGGCGACGCAGGCCGTGGTCTCGTTGCGCGCGGCCACAGCGTCGTCGGCGCCCGAACGTCCCATGGAGGACATCTCGGAGATCGAGTTCGCAAGCTCCTCGACGGCGCCCGCAATGGTGGAAGTGCTCTCGGCGACCTGGCGCACGTCATGCGTGACCCAGCCGACGCTGAGGCCCGTCGCGGCGGCCTGCGCCGCGAAGCCCACGATGGTTTCGAGGTCCTGCCGGCCGCGCCGGTCGAGCTCGGCCGCGAAGGCCTTCAGGGCCTCGCCGGCGTCGCCTTCCGGCCACTGCGAGATCGCCGCGCCGCGCTTCAGCGCGTCGAGCGCGGCCACCAGCGTGGCGTGATCCAGAACCTGAGCGGCGTCCTGCCGCGGCGCAGCCTGCACAGGCTGCGTATGCGCCGTCTGGCGCCCGAACCCGAATGTCATGGTCCCCCAACCACCGTTTCCGGAAGCCGCCTGATGCGGTTCTCGCGGCGGAGCATGACGCCTCGGCGTTAACGGCGGGTGACCGGCCTTGCGCCGGCTATTCGGCGGCGAGCGCCCAGCGCGCGTTGACCCGCACCCGCAGCTCCTGCTCGCCGCGCGCGACCGGCGTCGCGGGCGCAGCGTCGAGCGTCTTGCGAGCCGCGAAGGCGCGGATCGGCTCGGGCTCGCTCGCGTCCTGCTCCGAGACCGCGAGCGGCGCGCCAAGCTTGGCGCCCACGCCCGCAGCGTAGATTTCTGCCTTGCGCCGTGCGTCCGCCATGGCCTCGCGGCGGGCGCCGTCGAGCTTTTCGCTGCGGTCGGAGACCTCGAAGGACAGGTTTTCGATTTGGTTGGAGCCCGCCGAGACAAGGCTGTCGATCAGGTCGCCAACCTTGTCGAGCGCGCGCGACCGCACCGTGACGGCGTTGCGGACCTCGTAGCCCACCAGTTTTGGTGCGCGGGGGCCGGATCCGGAGCCATCCCCATAATCATATTGCGGCTGCACCGAGAGCCCCGAAGTGGCCACGTCGCGGTCCTCGATCCCGGCGGCCTTGAGCGCCGCCATCACTTTGGTCATCGCTGCGGCGTTCGCCTCAAGCGCAGCCGCCGCCGTCGGAGCGCGCGAGACGACGCCGCTCGTCACCATCGCGAGATCCGGGACCGCCGAGACGGAGCCTTCGCCGACGACGGAGACCGACGGCGCGCGCCGCTCGCCCTCCGCGTGGACTGCGAAGGGAAGCACGGCGAGGGCGGTCGCAAGAGCGAGGGCGCGGCGCATCGAGTTCTCCTGCGGGTGACGACGGACCGGATCCGGCGTTCAGGGATTTACAGACATCGCCCGGGATTGCGACCGCGGTTGGGCGAGCGACCCAAGCGGGCCGAGCCGGCGCCCAATCTCGGAACGATCGCGCGCGGCATGTGTTGACTAGACAGTGCGCCAGACGCGCAAAGCGCGCGCGCAGAGATTCACAACAGAGACTTCAAAGGAGGCCAGTCATGGGTCTGTTTTCCAAGGACATCAAGACGCTCGACGATCTCTTCGTTCACCAGCTGCAGGACGTATATTACGCCGAGAAGCAGATCCTCTCGGCGTTGCCGAAGATGATCGACAAGGCGACGTCGCCGCAGCTGAAGCAGGGGCTGCAGAGCCATCTCGGCGAGACCGAGGAGCATGTGCGGCGCCTCGAGCAGGTGTTCCAGATGCACGGCGCCGAGATCAAGGCCGTCAAATGCCCCGCGATCAACGGCATCATCGAGGAAGCCAATGACGTCGCCGGCGACGTCGACGACAAGCAGGTGCTGGACGCCGCGATCATCGCTTCGGCGCAGGCCGTCGAGCATTACGAGATGACGCGTTACGGCACGCTCGTCGCATGGGCCCGTCAGCTTGGCCGCAACGACTGCGCCACGGTGCTCGAGAAGACGCTAGCCGAAGAGAAGTCGGCTGACCGCAAGCTGAGCTCGCTCGCCGAAGGCGGCGTCAACCAGAAGGCCGCCTGACGCGGCCTGACGGACACAAACAAAAAGCCCCGCGCAAGCGGGGCTTTTTTCATGCGTTGAACTCTGAAGCTCAGGCGCTCTTGCGACGCATCGAAGCGGTGTCGGCGATGACCCGCGCGGCGAGCGCATAGGCTGCGGCGTTGATCGCCTTCGGACGTGCGGCGAGCTTCGCGGCCTCGGCGGCGGCGCGCTCGGCCTCCTTCTCGGCGGCGATGCGCGCCTCTTCGGCGGCCAGCTCGGCGGCGCGACGGCGCTCTTCCTCGGCCTTCGCCCGCAGCCGCGCCTCGCGCGCCTCTACGATCTTGGCGCGCTCGGCCTTGCGACGCTCGGCGTCAGGATCCGCTGCTGCGACCTTGAAACGCTGAAGAAGCTTCTGCTTGGCTTCGAGGGCCGCATCGCGGCGCGACTGGAAGGTGTCTTCCTTCATCATAGACAGAGATAGGCCTCGGAATTGTGTTGGTGAGGACGCCGACATAAGCGTCGGGGCCTGAAATAGCAATGGTTTGCGCGCGATATTGTGACAATCGCCGCGTCTTGTGACCGCGGCGCCGCAGCTCTCTCGAGGCCGCGCCGGCTAGTCTCCCGAAACCGGGCGGCGCATCGACTTCGTGGCGCCGCGACGGGACTTGTCCTCCCGCCGGCGCGCCTCCGAAGCGCGGGTCGGCCGGGTCGCGACCCGGCGCTTTGGTCGCTCCGCCGCCTGTGCAATCAGTCCGACGAGCCGCTCCATCGCCTCCGCGCGATTGTCGGCTTGGGTGCGGTGCGACTGCGCCGTCAGCACCAGCACGCCCTCCTTGGTGAGGCGGGAGCCCGCCAGCCGCATCAGCCGGATCGCGACGTCATTCGGCAGCGACGGCGAGCGCCGCACGTCGAACCGCAGCTGCACCGCGGTCGCGACCTTGTTGACGTTCTGCCCGCCGGGCCCCGACGCGCGCACGAAGCTCTCCTCGATCTCGGCGTCGTCGATGAAGATGTGGGGCGTTATGCGGATCATGAAGCAGGGGCGAAAGAGGCGCTGGAGGCTCCGTCATGCCCCAGCTTTCAGCATCGATCCACGGCTTTCGCGACGCCAGCGGGAAAGGCGGCCCCGCCGGCTCCCGCGACGCGCTTCTTCGCTGGCGGTCGGGCGGTGTAGACATGGTCCAGGATCGGGGGTCCTGATCGACGTCGCGTGAAGTTTCGTCGAGAAGGGAGGCGGCAAGCGATGCTGGACGCTGAACTCGTGCTGCGGCTGGTGGCCGCTTCGTTCGCTGGAGGCATAGTCGGCTTCGAGCGTGAGCGGCTGATGTGGGCGGCCGGCCTGAGAACGCACATGCTGGTCTGCGTCGGGGCCTGCCTCGCGATGATCGTCTCCGCCCATGGCTTCGGCGACGTGCTCGGCCAAAGCCACGTGGCTTTCGATCCATCCCGGGTCGCGGCCCAGGTGGTCTCCGGCGTGAGCTTCCTCGGCGCGGGCACGATCCTGCTGCGGGGCGAGGTGGTGCGCGGGCTGACCACCGCGGCCAGCATCTGGAGCGTCGCCGCGATCGGGCTCGCGATCGGCGGCGGGCTCTATATCGAGGGCGTGGCGACGACGGTCATCGTGGTCGGCATCCTGGCCGGCGTTAAGCCCATCGAGGAGCGCTACCGCAGCCGGATCGGCGCCCGGGAACTGCGCGTCCTCGCGCCAAGCGGCACTGTGACGATCGACCTGCTGCGCCAGATCGCCGGCGAGCGCGCCTCGCGCATCCGGCAGTTCGTGGCGACCCCCGCGGAGCGCGACGGCTACGAGGACGTCCGCATTGTGTTCGTTCGTCTGTCGCAGGGGAGCGTCGACGCGATCGCGCGCAAACTCGGGGCGATCGAAGGCGTGACCTTGGCGGATGACGGCGAGGAGCCGTGACCATGCATGACGCGCGACGCAAATGCGTGCCGCACGTCAGACGATGACGAAATCGGTGTTGTCGACATTCGCCGGGTGGGTGGTCAGCGTCGCGAACTGCACGGCCGCATAGGTCCCTCCGGTTCCATCGCGGTCGAAGAACAGCGCGCCGGTGGTGGTGTTGTAGATGATGCGATCCGAGGCGCTGTGCGCCGCGACCGCGCCCGCGGCTTTGTAGAACGCTCCGGCCGCGAGAGCCCCGACCGAGAGCCCCGTGAAGACCGAGGCGTCGAGGCGCACCGTATCGTCGGCATGGCTGAAGTCGGTGATCTGGTCGATGTTGCCGCCGCCGAGCGCCGAGCCGAACAGGAAGTAATCGGCCCCGCCGCCGCCGGTCATCGTATCGGCGCCGGCGCCGCCGTTAAGCTGATTGCTGCCGGAATTGCCGGTCAGCGTGTTGGCGAGCCCGTTGCCGGTGGCGTCGATGTTGGCGGCGCCGATCAGCGTCAACTTCTCGATGTACTGCCCCGCAAGCGAGAACGTCAGCGCGGCGATTACAGTGTCGACCCCAACGACGTTGTCTTCTATGACGCGATCGCCCGAGCTCTGGACGTAATAAGTGTCATCCCCGGCGCCTCCGGCCATGGTGTCGGCGCCGCTACCGCCGTTGAGGACGTTATCGCCAGCGTTTCCCGTCAGCGTATTGGCGGCTGAATTGCCGGTCCCGTCGATGTTAGCGGAGCCGGTCAGCACCAGGTTCTCGACGTTCGCCCCCAGCGTGTACGTGATCGAACTTCTCACCGTATCAGTTCCGGCGCCCGCCGCTTCGGTGACCTGATCGCCGACGTCGTCGACAAGGTAGACGTCGTTGCCGAGACCGCCGGCCATGACGTCGGCGCCCGCGCCGCCATTGAGCTGGTTGTTGCCGTCATTGCCGGTCAGCACGTTCACCAACCCGTTGCCGGCGGCGTTGACGTTGGCCGAACCGGTCAGCGTCAGGTTCTCGACATACTGACCCGCGAGAGAGAAGGTGACCGAGCTGAACACCGTATCGACGCCCTGCGCGTTGGCCTCGATCACCCGGTCGCCCGCATTGTCGACGTAGTAGGTGTCGTCGCCGGCGCCGCCGCGCATCGTGTCGGCGCCCTGGCCGCCGTCGAGGACGTTCGCCGCGCCGTTGCCGATGAGGACGTTCTCGAGCGCGTTGCCTGTGGCGTTGATCGCGGCCGAGCCGGTCAGCGTCAGGTTCTCGGTGAAGCTGGTCGCGAGCGAGTACGAGACCGAGGCGAACACCTGGTCGACGCCGACCTCGAGATATTCGATGATCTGGTCGTTCGAGTTGTCGACGTAATAGACGTCGTCGCCATTGCCGCCGGCCATGGTGTCGGCGCCCTGGCCGCCGTCGATCGTGTCGGCGCCCAGCCCGCCGACCACGGAATCATTGCCGCGGCCCATCAGGAAGGTGTCGGCGAAGTCGGTGCCGATATAGTGGTCGGCCTGGTCGGTGCCGGCGAGATGAACCGCGGCCACGCGCGGGTCAAGGATGACGGTGTAGATGTCCTGCTCGCCGTTCCAGCCCGGGATGTCCTCGTTCTGCCCGAACGTCGCCACCACCCGCCCGTCGGCGAGCGTCGCGAGGCTGAGCGCCGGGTCATAGCCCTCCGGTGCGATGATGAAGACGTCGCTGTCGTAGGAGCCGTCCGGGTTGAGGATCCGGCCGACGAAATTCGAGCCGTCGGCCCACGCCACCATCAGCCGCCCGTCGAGCAGCGCCGTCGAGTCGGGGAAGCGCGCATAGTCGTTGCTGGAGTTGACGTTGACCCGGAAGGGGATCGATCCGCCGGTCCCGTCCGCGTTGTAGAACCGGACGAAGACGTCGTAATCCGTAGCCCCCGACTGGTCGCTGGTCATGTAGGTGAGCGAGATGCGGCCGTTGGCGAGCTCGACGATCGAGGTGAAAAAGTTGCTGTCGTCGGAGGCGACGCCGATGTCGATGTCGCCCGAGACCCCGCCGGTCGGCGACATCACGCGGAAATGGATGTGCTGGGAATCGTCGACCCAGCTCACCGCGTAATTGCCGCCGGAGAGCGAGGTCATGCCGAGCCGCTGCAGCTGGCCGACGCCCTGCTGCGGCGTGGAGACGCCGGCCCCGCCGGTGCTCACGGTGACGGTGTTTCTCAGCAGGCCCGCGCCGGGATCGTAGACGCTGGCGTAGACATTGGTGGTGTCCGACCAGGCGACCGCGAAGGCGCCGCTCTCGAGCGCCACCACCGTCGGCTCGTAGGAATACATCGAGCCGGTCTCGATCGGGATCGTCACCGTGAACGCGTTGTTGGTGAAGCTCGACAGCGAATAGAGGCTGAGCTGGATGTTCGGGTTGGAGTTCGACTCCGTGGTCTGGTCCAGGAACGCGACGGCCTGAATCGTCCCGTTCGAGGCCATCGAAGGGTGGCGCTCGAAATCGTCTGCCGTGCCTCTGGGATAGATCTGCCCGTACGGGGCGCTGATGGGCGCGCCGTCCGCGCCGAACCGCTGGATGCGCGCGTCGATGTCGGTCGAGCTGAGGACAAAGGTCCAGCCGATGTCGAAGCCGCCGGTCTGCAGCGCGGAGACCACCGGCGCGTTGTCGAACGCGTTGGCGTGCGAGCCCGATATCCGGGTGAGGGGCTGATACACCGTGGGCGCAGGCATCGCGGCAGCCTCCATGCGCCGGCCGCCCGGGGCTCCGGCCCTTCGGAAAGCGCGACGCTAGCAGGCGCCGCACCGCCGCGGCATACGCAGTAGTACGAGGGGAGGCGGCTCACGCCGCCCGCCGCGCGGCGATCAACGCCCCGCCGCGGCGCGTTCCTGGTTCAGCGCAAACAGGCGCGCGAGGATGTCGTCGTCGGGCAGGTCCGTGGGCCAGCCATAGGCGGCCGCCACCGCCTCGTCGAGCCGACGGTGCGCCATGTCGAGCCAGGCGGGGCGCTGGTTGTACAAGTTGGTCAGCGTCCGCTTCTTGAGCTCCTTCGCCGCAGCCTCGTCTTTCGGCAGAATACGGTCGGGATAGCCCGGCACGACCTCCGGCTCGATCCGCACCAGGTCCGGCGGGTTCAGCCACGCTTCGCGCTTCGCGTTGAGGTCCGCCGCCGCCGCCGCGATCGCCTGCGCGCGCGGATCGTCGGCGTAGTCCGCGGCGGGGATGTTCGGCGTCAGGCCTTCGGGGAAGGGGAAGGTCTCGAAGGTCGTGGAGGGCGTGTAGCGCGGATCGTTGCCCACGCCGAGCCATGTGCCCATGCGCAGCGACCAGAGTTCATGGAAACGCGAGTGCAGGATGCCGAAGGTGGTGTCGTCGTCCCTGGCGATTACATAGACGGAGCCTACCGGAATGATGGCCGTCACGCGGAATACGAATACCCTATATTTAGCCACTTCGTTGGTCGCTATGTAGCGACCGAGGTAACGTATGGCGTCACGGAGCTCTGGCCGAGGGCGCTGATGCGCCCACCACGGCACATGTGCTTCACCCTCGCGGAGCGGGGGCTGAGGGGGTTTTTTAGAAGCACGGCGCGCATTCTCTTCGGCCCAAGCTGCTTTCGCACGCTCGTATGGCAGTTCGAAAAGAGCTGCTCCCTCCTCAGATTCAATTGATGAGAAGTCGATCACCCATTTCGGAACCGGCCGACGGATGATGTCTAGGCCAGTAAACCAAGGACGCAATACATCGCGATTGCTCCTGCCGTTAGGGTTATGCGGCCTGCTCAGCAGGTAGTCTGCTTCTGTATCGCTTACCTCGAACGGGCCCCCAAATTTAACACCTTGAAATGCGACGCCTGCGTTCTCCTTCAGCCGCGCCGCCTTGGTCAGGTCCACGGCGGCCGATGTCAGGTCCGCGTTAATCGCCGCGGCGGGGGCGCCCTCGACCCGTCGCTCCACAAACCCAGCGCCAAAACCGATCATGGAGACGCGCACCGCTGCGCCTTCCAGCACCCAAGGCTCGTCCGCCCAGGCCTCCATTAGCGCCTCGGAATCGGCGATCGGATCGAGCACCCGGCGATTGGCGCCGCCGCGGATCGAGTTGGTGGTGACGAGGCCGGCGCGCAGCGTGCGGCCGGCGCCGATCTGCTCCCAGGCTTTCGCCACCCAGTAGCAGACGAAGTCGGCCTCCGCCGGCACGCGTCCGCGATAGGTACGGAACAGGCGCTCCACCATATCGTCGCCGAGGCCGTCGCGCAGTCGCTTGCCGCCGAGAAAGGGCGGGTTGCCGATGATGACGTCGGCGGCAGGCCACTCCGCCTCGGTCCACTGGCCGTCACCCTCACCCTTACCCTCTCCCGCGCTGCGGGAGAGGCGGGCAGAAACGGCGCGCTCTTCCTCGGCGCTCGCGTTGATGGACAAGGCGTCGGACGCGCCGAGCTCTTCCCCCTCTCCCGCTTGCGGGAGAGGGTCGGGGTGAGGGGGCGTCCCGCCATGCCCGTCTTCGCCCACCTCGGCGTCGGAGGCGGCCGAGGCGTGTCGCGGGTCTTCGCCTCTCCCCAGCGGGGAGAGGTCGGCCCGCAGGGCCGGGTGAGGGGGCCTCGACCCTTCCGGAAGAGCCCGCTCCCCCTCACCCGCCGCGGCTGGCACCGCGTCGACCTCTCCCCGCTGGGGAGAGGTGAAGGACGACGCCGGCTTCCACGTCAGCAGCGCGTCGCGGCATTCGATCGCGTCGAGGCTTGACAGGATCGGCTCGACCAGCGCCGTAAAACCGTTCTTGCGCATCCACTGCAGGTCGCCGATCCACAGCGTGACGCGCGCAAGCTCCGCCGCATAGGGCTCGATCTCGATGCCCTTCACGGCGGCGAGCCCGACGCGCGGGCGCACCTGCGGAATGCCGAGCCGTTCGGCGTCGAGCAACGCGCGCAGCTCCAGGTCGCGCAGAGCGTGCAGCGCAACGTAGAGGAAGTTGCCGGAGCCGCAGGCGGGATCGAGCACGCGGAACCCCGCGAGGCGATAGAGGAAGGTTTCGAGCTTCGCCTCGGCGGCGGCGCGGGCCTCCCGCTCGCGCTTCTCGATCGCGGTGCGCGCCTTGCGGCGCCCGGCCTCGCCGGCCCGCGCCGCCTCCACGCCTTCCTTCAGGGCTTCGCCGGCCGCGATCTGCAGCGCCCGGCGCTCGCCCGCGGCGGCGTTCGCGACGTCCATGTCGGCCTTGATCTCGGCGTAGGTCGCCTCCCATTCGGCGGTGAGGGGCCGGATAATGACCGGCTCGACGATCTTCAGGATCTTTTCGCGGTCGGTGTAGTGCGCGCCGAGCGCCGCGCGCTTGCGGGTGGCCTTCAGCGCCTCCTCGAACATCGCGCCGAACACGGCGGGGTCGATCTCCGACCAGTCGTGCTCGGCGGCGGTGTCGGCGATCTCCTTGAGGTCCTGCTCATTCAGGGGAAGCGCGCTCGCGTCGTCGAACAGCCCGCCGTTGAACCAGCGGATGACGTCCGCGCCGAAGAAGCCGCCGGTCCGCATCTTGGCGAACAGATCCTCGAGCTGCGCACGGGCGAGCTCTGGCCGGCGCTCCACCGCACGCACCGTGCGGGTGAAAAGGTTTCGCGGCAGGAGCTGCGCGTCTTCCGCGAACATGCAGAAGATCAGCCTGTTGAGGAAATGCGCGACGGCGGTCGCATCCTCTTTGCGGTCCTGCAAGCGGCGGCCGATGGCGCCGAAGCGCTCCGCGACCTTGGCGGTGATCTGCTGCGGGCTGACGCCTGGCTTCAGCCGCTCCGAGCCCTGGAAGACCTGCCGGAGCATGTCGCGCTTGGCCGGCTCGCGGAGGTCGTCGAGCGCGAATTCGTGCCGCTTCGTGACGGTGTTCGTCCAGTTGGTGTGGACGACGATGCGCTCCATGTCGGAAACGACGAGGTAGGGAGGGTTCTCGAGATCGAGCGCGTAGGCCTGGAGCTGCCGGAGCGCGGCATCGAGGTTCTTGTGCCGGCCTTTGTACTCCCAGCCGAAGCAGCCGCGCCGCCACACGTCCGCCCAGCCGTCGCCGCCGCCGACCTTCTCCGCGCCGCGCTCGAAGCAATAGCGGTCGCCGCGCGGGTCATCCTCCGCCGGCGTCGGCTCGCCGAGCAGCCGGCAGAGATCGATGAAATGCTCCTGCGAGCCCTGCCGCTCGCGCAGCGTCGCGTCGCTCCATTTAGCGATAAAGGCGGCGGGATTCATGGCAGGCGGGACGGCTCCCCCGAGTCGGACGGCGGTAGCATAGCGGAGTCGCGTCAGGCCCTCACCCTTAACCTCTCCCGCGAGCGGGAGAGGGGGACCTGAACCGCCGCGGCCTCTTTCCCCCTCTCCCGCTTGCGGGAGAGGGCCGGGGTGAGGGCGCCTCACAAAGACCGCGACCGCCGTCCCGCTACCGCCGCTTTGGCCCCTGCCGTCGGCCGCCGGGGCGGAAGTTCGTCGTCATCATGTCGGGCTTCTCGCGGCGCGGGACGTCGCCCTGGAGCAGGGGGGTGGCGCGGTCGGTGCCGGGGCCCATGTCGTCGAGGCTCGGCTTCGCCGGCCCGCGGCGCGGCGGGACGTTGGCGCTGCGGCCGTATTTGCGCTCGCCCGCATAGCCGCCGGCCGCGGCGTCGACCGCGACCTGGCGGGCCATCGGGTCGTCCGAGATCGCGAGCTCGGTCGCCTGCAGGCGCTTGATCTCGTCGCGCAGCCTGGCCGCGGTCTCGAATTCGAGGTCGCCGGCCGCCTTGCGCATCTTGGCCTCGAGGTCGGCGATCGTGGCCTTGAGGTTGTGGCCGATCTTTGGCGCGTCCTCGGCAAAACCCTTGTCGACCGTGACGTGGTCGCGCTCGTAGACCGAGTTCAGGATGTCGCCGATCTCGCGGCGCACGCTTTCGGGCGTGATGCCGTTCTGGGCGTTGTAGGCGAGCTGCTTCTCGCGCCGCCGGGCGGTCTCGGCCATGGCGCGCTGCATCGAGCCGGTCTCGTGGTCGGCGTAGAGGATGACCTTGCCGTCGACGTTGCGCGCCGCGCGGCCGATGGTCTGCACCAGCGAGGTCTCGGAGCGCAGGAAGCCTTCCTTGTCGGCGTCGAGGATCGCGACCAGCGCGCACTCCGGGATGTCGAGGCCCTCGCGCAAGAGGTTGATGCCGACCAGCGCGTCGAAGGCGCCGAGGCGCAGGTCGCGGATGATCTCGATGCGCTCCAGCGTGTCGATGTCGGAATGCATGTAGCGCACCCGCACGCCGTGCTCGTGGAGATACTCGGTCAGGTCCTCCGCCATGCGCTTGGTCAGCACGGTGATCAGCGAGCGGTAGCCCTTGGCGGCGACCTCCTTGACCTCGCCAAGCAGGTCGTCGACCTGGGAGCGGGCGGGGCGGATCTCGATCTCCGGGTCGACAAGGCCGGTCGGGCGGATGACCTGCTCGGCGAACACGCCGCCGGTCTGCTCCATCTCCCAGCTGCCGGGCGTGGCCGAGACATGGATGGTCTGCGGCCGCATCGCGTCCCACTCCTCGAAGCGCATCGGCCGGTTGTCCATGCAGCTCGGCAGCCGGAAACCGTATTCGGCGAGCGTCGCCTTGCGGCGGAAGTCGCCGCGATACATGCCGCCGATCTGCGGAATGGTGACGTGGCTCTCGTCGGTGAAGACCAGCGCGTTGTCGGGCAGATACTCGAACAGCGTGGGCGGCGGCTCGCCGGGTTTTCTGCCGGTCAGCCAGCGCGAATAGTTCTCGATGCCGGCGCAGCTGCCGGTCGCCTCCATCATCTCGAGGTCGAAGGTGGTGCGCTGCTCGAGCCGCTGGGCCTCCAGCAGCCGGCCCATCTTGGTCAGCTCCGCAAGCCGCGCGTTGAGCTCGGCCTTGATGCCCTTCATGGCCTGGTTCAGCGTCGGGCGCGGCGTCACGTAATGCGAGTTGGCGTAGACTTTTACGGCCGCCATCTCGCCGATCTTCTGGCCGGTCAGCGGGTCGAACTCGTGGATCGACTCGATCTCGTCGCCGAACAGGCCGATCCGCCAGGCGCGGTCCTCATAGTGCGCCGGAAAGATCTCGATCGTGTCGCCGCGCACCCGGAAGGTGCCGCGCACGAAGTTCACGTCGGCGCGCTTGTATTGCAGCGCCACCAGGTCAGCCATCAGCTGGCGCTGGGAAACCGTCTCGCCGACCTTCAGCACGAAGGTCATGCTGGTGTAGGTCTCGACCGAGCCGATGCCGTAGATGCAGCTCACCGAGGCGACGATGATGACGTCGTCGCGCTCCAGCAGCGACCGCGTCGCGGAGTGCCGCATGCGGTCGATCTGCTCGTTGATCGAGGATTCCTTCTCGATATAGGTGTCCGACCGCGGCACATAGGCCTCGGGCTGGTAGTAGTCGTAGTAGGAGACGAAGTACTCCACCGCGTTCTCGGGGAAGAACGACTTGAACTCGCCATAGAGCTGCGCCGCGAGCGTCTTGTTCGGCGCGAGGATCAGCGCCGGGCGCTGGGTCTGCTCGATGATCTTCGCCATGGTGAAGGTCTTGCCCGAGCCGGTGACGCCGAGCAGCACCTGGTCGCGCTCGTGGCGGCGGATGCCGTCCACCAGCTCGGCGATCGCGGTCGGCTGGTCGCCCTTCGGCTCGAACGGCGAGACAAGCCCAAAAGTCTGGCCGCTCTCCAGCTTCTCCGGCCGCGGCGGACGGTGCGGGACCCAGGGCTTGCCCTTGAGCTCCGGCCGGCCGTTCTGGATCAGGTCCTCGAGCGCCCGCACGGTCGCGGAGACAGAAGCCTTGGCGTCGAAATCCGCCGGCAGGGCGGCGAGGTCGGTCTCGTCCGCGGCCCCAAAGCCGCGCGGCGCCTTCTGCGGGTCGGGGATCGCCCCCGCCGGGTCGGCGGCCTTGCGCTTCGCGCGCGGCGCGCGGGCAGGTTTCGGCGCCGGCGTGACGATCTCCGCCTCCGGCCCTTCGCTTGCGGCCTTCTGGGTCGCGCGGTCGGCGATCGCCCGGCGCGCCTCGTCGGCGGCCGCGCCGCCGCGGCCGAGCGCGCGCAGCAGTTCCGGGTCGGCGGTCAGGTCGGACGGCGCGGCGGCGTCGAACGCGGCCTGCGGCGCTTCGGCGAAACCGGTCTTGCGGGAGGGCTTTGATGGCATGGCCCGAATATAGGCACGAACCGGCCGAACGCGAGCCTTGCGCGGCCCCCGAAACGCCGCACGGCCGCCGCCCGGCGGGCCGCCCTTGGTCAGGCTTCCGCGCAGCCGGCAAAAGAGCTCATCTATGTAGATGAAGATCCAGCGGCGCGGCCCGGGCTTCGCCTCTGGACTCTGACAGGGGGAGCGCGATGACGGACGATCTCACGCGGCGCATGGTCGCCGAATTCTTCGGCACGTTCTGGCTCGTCTTCGGCGGCTGCGGCGCAGCGGTGCTGGCCGCCGCCTTTCCGGACCTCGGCATCGGCTTCGTCGGCGTCTCGCTCGCCTTCGGCCTCACCGTGCTGTCGATGGCCTATGCGGTCGGCCACATCTCCGGCGGCCATTTCAACCCGGCGGTGACGCTTGGCCTGTGGGCCGCCGGCCGCTGCGCCAACCGTCATGTCGGGCCCTACATCGCCGCCCAGCTGGTCGGCGCGGTCCTGGGCGCGGGCGCGCTCTACCTGATCGCCTCCGGCAGGGCCGGCTTCGTCCCCGCCGGCTTCGCCTCCAACGGGTTTGGCGACCTCAGCCCCGGCAAATATGGCCTCGGCGCCTGCTTCCTGACGGAGCTGCTGGCGACCTTCTTCTTCCTCTTCATCATCCTCGGCGCGACCTCGAAGGGCGCCGCCACCGGCTTCGCCGGCATCCCGATCGGCCTCGCCCTGACCCTGATCCACCTGATCACCATCCCGGTCACCAACACCTCGGTGAACCCCGCCCGCTCCACCGGCGCCGCGCTCTACGCTGACGGCGGCTATTTCGGGCAGCTCTGGCTGTTCTGGCTCGCCCCGATCGCCGGCGCGATCGCCGCCGGTTTCCTGGCGCGCTGGCTCTACGAGGCCGGAAGCATCGACGAGACCACGGTGGTGGAGGAGAGGCGGGTGGGGTGAGGGGGGGGGCGGGGAGGTTCGCGGTCCAGGGCCGACGCCTCCGCCTCCTAGGACCGGTCGCTCGTGCCGCGGTCAGCACCGCGTCGAGGGGCGTCTCCGCGTGCGGCTGATGGCGGTCGATAGAGCGGCCGCGCGAAGCGGCGGGAGCGCGAGTTCGCGCACAAAGTTTTCGACGACGCGACTACCATTCGAACTTGCCAGCCGCGCCGAGCACGGTCGTCCGCGAGACCCGCGCGTCGAGCCCATCCGTCCGACGTTGGACCAGTTCGTCGGCCGCGAAGGAATTGTTCCAGGCATAGGAAGGCCGGCGGCAGCAGTCGCTTCGAGATCGGGTGCTCCCGTTCCGCGCATGCGCTCGCCGATGGCGGACGTGCCGACATCGGATCTTCTCCGCTAACTGCTTCTTTTGCGCCGGCTGGCGCGCCATCGTCCCGCATCCTGCCGTCGTCGCGCAGAAAAATTGAACTCGACCCAAAGGCGCGTGCAGCCGATCGCGTCGAGCCTTGGTGGACTGATCTGGCAGGTTATGGACTGTCAGTTCCGCCAAACACGATCGCTTAACCAACGACTTCCTTCTGTCAGACGGACGGCTCCGTACGTCGTAGAATTAAACATATGAAATATCTGCATTTTTTTGCCACCTCTCACGGTTACGGTTGAGTCTGTCTTCCGGAGGGACGCAGTAACTTGAAGTGAGATGACTGACGCGAAAGAAGCGCATAATCCGTCAGCGCAGCCAGATTGGCAGGTGTATCTGCTAATTCCCCTGGAAAATGAACGTCTGTCGCTCTTGACATATAAACTTTAATTCAAAAAACTGACGTCATATGGACGGCGATAGGGGTCACGAAGAGATGGGCGGGCAGGATCGCATTTCACTGAAGATCGATCTCAGAAGCGGAATGCTGGAGCTCGATGCTCCGGAAAATCGCTTCGATGCGGCAATTGAGAAGGCGAAGGAGCTTCTAGGCAGCATGCCGCCCGCTGGCGGGGGATCTGCTGCTCGGAACAATGCGCAGAAAGAGGAGCAGGCCACTCTAGAGACCGAGGCCTCTGAGGATGTCGCGAACGCGGTGCGGCCGACTCGTGAAGCGGTCAAGACCCGGAGCAAATCCGGTAGATCATCCGGAAGACCAGGCCGAATTGGTAGCTTCGAGGTCGTAGACTTTGGGCTCACAGAGGCGAACGAGCGGGGGTTGCGTCGCTTCATGGAGCTAGCGGAGCCCAAAGATCAAGGAGCTATGGTTGCTGTGGCGATGTACGCTTCTGAGAAGATATTTGGGAAGAGCGAGTTCAATTATAACGAAGTATACTCCCTTCTTAGACTATCTGGCATTAAGGCTCTGCCGAAGGCTCTTGATGTTCTCATCTCCAGACTAGTAGAGATGCAGTGGGTCGCGCGGGATGGTCTTAATTTCAAGCTGAAGTTCATTGGAAGAGACTTTGTTGAAGGCCTTCTAGAAGGAAAATCTATCTAGGAGATTCCCGATGGATGATGATGATCTGAAGGTTTGGCTTCAGAGCGATATTCAAAGGTCGGACAAACTTCTGCTAATTCTCGAGCGATCAGCTAAGGTGATGACGGTCGCTGAGATCAAGGAAGCCGCAGGGCGGTTCGGCCTCCGTGTATCAGCGAGTTGGAACGTTTCTCAAATTCTCTCCAGAAGCAAAGGGTCCGCCATCCGAGTTCTAGAAGGGTGGGAGATAACAAAGTTAGGAAAGCAACGGCTTCGATCGCTTGGTATAACGCAACTGGACGGCGTCGGGGTCAGAGTAGCGTCGGATCTTCGGTCTCACCTTGCGACGGTCGCGGATCGAGAAGTCGCAAATTTCCTTGAGGAGGCGATCAGGTGCTTTGAGTCCAATTTCCTTAGATCGTCGGTCGTGATGGCGTGGATGGCGGCTATCGCCGTCCTCCAGAGAAGTGTCTTTGTAACTTGCCTAGTCGACTTCAACCGGGAAGCCGCGCGTCTCGACCCGCGATGGAAGCCTGTAAAGACTCACGACGATTTCGGGAGGATGGGCGAACATGACTTTCTAGATAGACTGGCGTCCATCTCGTTCCTTGGCAAGAATAGAAAAGATGAGCTACAGAAATGTCTAAAACTTAGAAATGCATGTGGTCATCCGAACAGCCTTCGAATCGGCCCTAACATGGTCGCCAGTCATATTGAGTGTCTGATCCTCAACGTCTTCGAACCTTATGGTGGTGTTGGCACTTAGTCCGGCTTAGCATTCTAAGAAGTCTGGAAGAGGAAAAAATTCCTTGACACCCCGTCCCCTCCGTGCTCTCCTCTCATCACCTTCTCCCGCGCGGGAGGCGTGTCCGGACCGGCCGGCCATGTGGGGGAGGGGCGGCGCCTGCGGCGGGGATGACCGGATGTCCTCCGTCCCGGGACGGTCGGCACTGCGGCGGGTTGGGAGATGCGAGCGCCGAAAGGCGCGGCCGGCTCCCTTCTGCGACGACGCCGCCCCGCATTACGACGGGGACGCGCTTAAGGCGCGGATGGCGCGGAACGCGCGAGGTTCTGGGCGGCCCCAAAGGCCTCTGCAAAACCCCTGCGCTGCGGGTTCCCGGCCGGCTTCGGCCAGGACCGTTCCAAGCCGGCAGGCGGTCCGCAGCGATCGTTAAGACGCCGCGCGCGGAGCGCCGGGCGGCCGGTTATCCGAAATACGGAACGAGCGGCGGCCCGACGCTCCGCGCCTTCCCGCTGTTTGACCAGGATCGGACGAGAGCAAGCCGCGCCAGCGGCCGATGACGCGCGCGCTCTTTCCCTCCCTCGCGAGACGTGGAGGGTGGACGGACGGAGCCCGGCCGGGTGGGGTGGGTGCAGGGTGAGGCGCCCGAACCTCACCGTCATGCCCGGAGCAGCCGGGTATCCACGACTTGGCGGCGGTGCGCAGGCGGAGGAAGTCGTGGATGCCCGCGAGGGCGGGCATGACGGAGACTGAGCGCTACGCCCGAGGCCCCACCCGACCTCGGCCTGCGGCCGAGGCCTCCCTCCTCACCGCTGCGCGGCGAGGAGGGAGAAGGCGCGGCGGCGTTAACGCGGCGGGCGCCATCTCGGGGGCGGGCGCCGATGGCGCGGAACAAGTCGTCGCGCGGCCCGTTACCATGCCGGGCGAGGGAAACACGCGGCGTGCAGCATTTGGTGGCGGAGCGGATTCGCAGGCCCGGCGAGGGTCCGCTGATCGTGGCGTCGTGGGCGATCGTCGGCGCGGCGGTGGTGGGCGCGCTCTATGTCGGGCGCGATCTGCTGATCCCGATCGCGCTCGCGCTGCTGCTGGCCTTCGTGCTGTCGCCGCTGGTCAGCCTCGCCAAGCGCGCCCGCGTGCCGCGCAGCCTCGCCGTGGTGGCGCTGGTCTTCATGGCCTTCGGGGTGATCGTCGGGCTCGGCGCGGTGCTGGCCGGCCAGGTGGCGCAGCTTGCGGGCGATCTGCCAAAATATCAGTCGACGATGCGCGCCAAGGTGCAGTCGATCGGCGAGATGATCGGCGGCGGCGCGACGCTCGACCGCGCCGCAGACCTGCTGCAGGACCTCGGCGAGGAGCTCGACCGGCCGAAGGGGCCGGCGCAGCCCTTCCCGACCGGCCGCGCCGACGATCGCAAGCCGCAGGAGCCGGTGACGGTGCAGGTGCGGCAGCCGCCGCCCACTGCGCTCGAGAACCTGCGGGCGATGATCGAGCCGCTGATCCATCCGCTGGCGACCACCGGCGTGATGATCATCTTCGTGATCTTCATCCTGCTGCAGCGCGAGGACATCCGGAACCGCTTCATGCGGCTCGCCGGCGCGCAGGACATCCAGCGCACCACCGCCGCGCTCGACGACGCCGCGCGGCGGCTGTCGCGGCTGCTGCTGACGCAGCTCGCGCTGAATTCCGCCTTTGGGCTGGTGATCGGGATCGGGCTCGCGGCGATCGGCGTTCCGAGCGCGGCGCTGTGGGGCATCATGGCCGCGGTGCTGCGCTTCGTGCCCTATATCGGCGCGGTGATCGGGGCGCTGTTCCCGATGGCGCTCGCCGCCGCGGTCGATCCGGGCTGGACCGGCTTCCTGCTCACCGCGGCGCTGTTCGGCATCACCGAGTTCACGCTCGCCCATCTGATCGAGCCGATGGCTTTCGGCCGCAGCACCGGCCTGTCGCCGGTCGCGGTGGTGGTGTCGGCGACCTTCTGGACGGCGCTGTGGGGGCCGATCGGCCTGGTGCTCGCGACCCCGCTGACGGTCTGCCTGGTGGTGCTCGGCCGGCATGTGCCGAGCCTGTCCTTCCTGGACACGCTGTTCGGCGACCGCCCGGCGCTGAGCCCGCCGGAGATCTTCTACCAGCGCATGCTGGCGCGCGATCCGCTGGAGGCGTCCGAAAAGGCCCGGCAGGTGCTGCAGGAGCGCTCGCTGTCGGCCTATTACGAGGAGGTCGCGCTGCCCGGCCTGCTGCTCGCCCAGCGCGACGCCGAGCGCGGCGCGCTGCAGGCCGAGCGGCTGGAGGCGCTGCGCGCCTCGGTCTCCGAGCTGATCGAGGACCTCGACGTCTTCGACGACACCGATCCGAAAGAGGGCGAAGAGACCCAGGACCCGGAGGCGATCGACGCGATCGAGACGGTCGAAGACGACGCCAGCGCCGCCGACCTGCCGCAGCCGCCGGAAAATGTCGGGCCGCCGGACCGGGCCTATCGGGTGCGCTGCGTCGGCGCCCGCACGCCGGTGGAAGGCGCGGCCGCCGAGATCGTGGCGCAGCTGCTCGGCAAGCACGGGCTCGCGCCGCAGCTCGAGGACGACGATTTCCTGCTGACGAGCGGCGTGGTCGAGATGGAGGCGGCCGGCCCGACGATCGTCTGCGTGACGTTCCTCGACGCCGAGGAGGCGCATGTCCGGCTGGTGGTGCGGCGGGTCCGCCGGCGGCTGCCGAGCGCCTATGTGGTCGCCGCCTGCTGGACCTCGGAGGAGCGCGAGCTGCCGGCCGAGGAGGTCCGCCAGACCGCCCGCGCCGATGCGGTCGCAGTCAGCCTGCGCGACGTCGTCGAGCGCTGCCTCGCCGAGGCGCGCCGCCGCTCCGAGCCGGCGCGCGAGCCCCAGCCGGAGCGCGCCGCGGTCTCCGCCTGACGCGCGCTCCGCCGGCGCCTATATGGGGGCGGGGACACGGAGGCCCGCGATGCTGGACGAGAGCTACGAAGTCACCCGCACCGACGAAGAGTGGCGGGCGCTGCTCACCCCCGAGCAGTATCAGGTGATGCGCCGCCACGGCACCGAGCGCCCCGGCAGCTGCGCGCTGCTGCATGAGAAGCGCCGCGGCGTGTTTTCATGCGCCGGGTGCGGGCAGAAACTGTTCGCCTCCGGCGAAAAGTTCGAGAGCGGCACCGGCTGGCCGAGCTACGGCGCGCCGCTTGAGGGATCGGTCGGGATCACCGAGGACCGCAGCTACGGCATGGTCCGCACCGAGGTGCACTGCGCGCGCTGCGGCAGCCATCTCGGCCACGTCTTCCCGGACGGCCCGCCGCCGACCGGCCTGCGCTACTGCATCAACGGCGTGGCGCTGGACTTCGAGCCGGAGGACTGAGGGCGGCGGTCACTCGCCCGAGCCGCCCACATAGCTGACGCGGTAGATCGCGCCATTGTGGTCGTCGGAGACCAGCAGCGAGCCGTCCGGCATCACCTCCACGTCGACCGGACGGCCGACATAGTCATTGTCCTCGACGAAGCCGGTGAGGAACGGTTCGACCGAAACCACCTCGCGCCGCTCGTTCAGGAAGGCGACCGCGACGTCGGCATATTTCAACGTCCGGTTCCACGGGCCGTGGCGGGCGATGAAGATCGCGCCGCGGTATTTTTCAGGGAACGTCTTGCCGGTGTAGAACCGCATGCCGAGCGGCGCCGCATGCGGCCCGAGCAGCGCGGCGGGTTTGACGAACTCGTCGCAGCTGCGGCCCTGGCCGAACTCCGGGTCGGTCATCAGGCCCGAATGGCAATACGGGAAGCCGAAATCCTGGCCGACCCGGGTGACATGGTTGAGCTCGTCGAGCGGCATGTCATCCGAGATCCAGTCGCGCTGGTTGTCGGTGAACCAGAGGTCGCCGGAGCGCGGATCGAAGTCGAAGCCGACCGAGTTGCGGACGCCCTTGGCGACCGTCTCCACATGCGAGCCGTCTAGGTCCATCCGGAAGATCCGGGCGTGCCGTTCGTCAGGCTCACAGACATTGCAGGGCGCGCCGACCGGCACGTACAGCTTGCCGTCCGGCCCGATCTTCAAAAACTTCCAGCCATGCGGGCTTTCACCCGGGAACTTGTCGTAAACGACGACGGGCTTCGGCGGGTCGTCCAGCCGATCCTCGACTCCGTCATAGCGCAGGATTTCCTTGGCGTTCGCGACATAGAGCGAACCGTTGCGGAACTCGATGCCGTTCGGCAGCGTCATGCCGGAGACCACGGTCTTCACCTCCCGCCGGCCCCCCTTGTCGACGATGGCGTAGACCTTGTTGGCGACGAACAGCGACGACACGAACAGCGTGCCTTTTTCGCCCCGGCGCATCATGCGCGCGTCGAGAATATCGCTTGCATAGGTCTCGACCTTGAAGCCGGGCGGCGCATGAAGCCTTGCGGTCGGCAGGGCCTCCGGAGGCGTCGGCACCGGAAAGGCGGAGACCGGCGCAAGCTTGAAGCCCTGGCGGTTTTCGGGCCCGCCAAGCGACCAGAACTCATCAGGCTTGTCGGCGGCGCGCGCCGCCCCGCAGGTCAGCACGACCAGCGCCAGCGTCAGGTGAAGCGCGTTCCGTCGCTGATATCGCATGCGGTCTCCATGGCCGCTTTTCCCACCGGATCGCGGCCCAAGCTAGGCGCGCCGGCGTCGGCCGCCAAGACGCCGCTTACCGCGCCCCGCTTTCGCCGAAAAGCGCTGCTTTTCGTGACGCGGAAGGAACCTGGGAGCGGCGATGTCTGGACGTCTGGCGATCTTCTTGAGCGCCGCGCTGCTTCTTGGCGCGACGCCGCTTCGGGCGCTGGAGTTCGAGCCGCGGCTCAGAATCGAGTCGCCAGATCCAGCGGTCCGCGAAGTGGCTCTGACCTTCGACGCCTGCTCAGGCGCGGTCGACCACCGCATCCTCGACGCTCTGCTGGAGACCCGCGCCAAGGCGACGATCTTCGTCACCGAGCGCTGGCTGCGGCGCAACCCCGAGGCGCTCGCAACCCTGAGGGCTCATCCGGATCTGTTCGAGATCGAAAACCACGGCGCCCGCCATGTGCCCGTGGTGACCGACGCCCACAGCGTGTTCGGCATCACGACCGCCGGCGCCATCGAGGCGGTGCGGGCCGAGGTCGGCGGCGGCGCGGCGGCGGTGGAAGCGGCGACAGGCGCACGGCCGAGCTGGTTCCGTGGCGCGACGGCCCGCTACAGCCGCGACGCCCTCGACGAGATCGCCGCGGAAGGTTTTCGCGTCGCGGGTTTTTCGCTCAACGGCGACATGGGCGCTTCGCTGCCGGCGGCCGCGGTGGCGCGCCGCATTGCCGCCGCGCGGTCAGGCGACGTGGTGATCGCGCACATCAACCAGCCCACGCGCGGCTCGGGCGAAGGAGTGGCGGCGGCGATCCGGTCGCTCGCGGCCACAGGCGTCAAATTCGTCCGTCTTCAGGACGCGACGATGAAGAGCGACGACGGCCGCCCGATCCTACTGGCCAAGCGCGAAGTCGATCACGAGCTTCGCGTTCAGCGCCACAATCACGGCGGCGACAAGCGCAGCGACGACGGACATCCAGCGGGGAGCAACGAACTCGCCCATCTTGGCGCGGCTGGCGGTGAACCACACCAGTGGAATGACCGCGAAGGGCAGCTGCAGGCTCAGCACGACCTGGCTCAGCACCAGTAGCTTGCCGGTGCCGCTTTCGCCGTAGAACAGCGTCACGCCGATCGCCGGCACGATCGCGATGGCGCGCGTGATCAGCCTGCGCAACCAAGGCGAAAGCCGGATGCGCAGGAAGCCTTCCATCATGACCTGGCCGGAGAGCGTCGCGGTCACAGTGGAATTCAAGCCGCAGCAGAGCAGGGCGACGCCGAAGGCTGTGGCGGCGAGCGTGCCGCCGAGCAGCGGTCCAAGCAGCGTGTGGGCTTCGCCGAGCTCCGCGACCTCGCCATGGCCGCTGTCGTGGAAGGCCGCCGCCGCCAGCACCAGGATCGAGGCGTTCACCACAAAGGCGAACGCCAGCGCGATCGTGGAATCGGCGACCGCATAGCGGATCGCCTCGCGCTTTCCGGCCGCGTCCCGCCCATAGGCGCGGGTCTGGACCACCGAGGAATGCAGATAGAGGTTATGCGGCATGACCGTCGCGCCGACGATGCCGAGCGCGATGTAGAGCATGTCCGGATTGGTCACGAGCTCGGTGGTCGGGGCGAGACCGCGGATGACCGCCGCGAGGTCGGGATGCGCCATCGCAAGCTGGATCGCGAAGCAGCCGGCGATGACCATGAGCAGCCCGATGACGAATGCCTCGATCCAGCGGAAGCCGACCCGCTGCAGCGCCAGCACCAGCACGACGTCGAGCCCGGTCAGCACCACGCCGATCTCGAGCGGTATGCCGAACACCAGCGTCAGACCGATCGCGGTCCCGATCACCTCGGCGAGGTCGGTCGCGCAGATCGCGGCCTCGGCGAAGACCCAGAGCGGGAAGGAGACCGCCTTAGGGAAAGCGTCGCGGCAGGCCTGCGCCAGGTCGCGCCCGGTGGCGACGCCAAGGCGGGCGCACAGCGCTTGCAGCAGCATCGCCATCAGGCTCGAAAGCGCGACCACCGCCATCAGCGCGTAGCCGAACTTCGAGCCGCCCGCGAGTGAGGTCGCCCAATTGCCGGGGTCCATATAGCCGACGGCGACCAGATAGCCGGGGCCGACAAAGGCCAGCAGCCGGCGGAGCGGGGTGCGTCCGCGCACCGACACCGAGGCGTTCACCTCCGCAAGCGACGCGCCGCCGGGCGCGCCGCGCCACCCCGAGAACGGAGTCGAACGAGGGATGTCGGCCACGTCAGTCACAGTCTTGACCTCGCCTGTCGGCATGCTGGCTCCAGCCTCGAGGGCTTCCGGATAATTGATCGCCGATCCTCCAGTTGCAAGTAGGTCGCAACTGCATTTTTGCAGGAGCTAACGCGGCCGCTGCGAGAAGCGCCGTCGCCAGCCGCCGCCCTTGTCACATCGGCGTGGGCGTGCAACCTCCCTGCCGTCGCGGAACGTTCGCGGTCGCGAAATGGTCCGCCCAACGCTGCGGGAGATGCGGCTGCGATGGCGAAATGGGTGCTCACCTTCGGCGACGGGCGCGCGGAAGGGCGCGCCGACATGCGCGACCTGCTCGGCGGCAAGGGCGCCAACCTGGCCGAGATGGCGAATATCGGCCTGCCGGTGCCGCCGGGTTTCACGATCACCAGCGAGGTCTGCACCTACTTCTACGGCAACGGGAAGTCCTACCCCGCAGAGCTCGACGCGCAGGTGAAAGCCGGCCTGGAGCATGTCGAGACGATCACCGGACGCAGGTTCGGCGACGCCGCGAACCCGCTGCTGGTGTCGGTTCGGTCCGGATCCCGCGCCTCGATGCCCGGGATGATGGACACGATCCTCAACCTCGGTCTCAACGACGAGACGGTCGAGGGGCTGGCGATGAACGCCGACGACCGGCGCTTCGCCTACGACAGCTACCGCCGCTTCATCCAGATGTACTCCAACGTGGTGCTCGGTCTCGAACACCATGTGTTCGAGGACCTTCTGGAGCAGGCCAAGGATCGCAAGGGCGTTGTCGAGGACACCGAACTCGACGTCGAAGACCTCGGAAGGCTGGTGGCGACCTACAAGGCGAAGGTGGAGAAGGAGACCGGCGCGCCGTTTCCTCAAGCCCCGCTGGAGCAGCTGTGGGGCGCGATCGGCGCGGTGTTTTCCTCCTGGATGAATCCCCGCGCGATCACCTATCGCAGGCTCAACGCCATTCCTGAGAGCTGGGGCACGGCCGTCAACGTCCAGGCGATGGTGTTCGGCAATATGGGCGAGACCTCCGCCACCGGCGTCGCGTTCACCCGTGACCCTTCGACCGGGGAAAAGGCGCTCTACGGCGAATTCCTGGTGAACGCGCAGGGGGAGGACGTGGTGGCCGGCATCCGGACGCCGCAACCCATCACCGAGGCCGCGCGGATCGCCGGAGGGGTGGCTGCGCCCTCCCTCGAGAAGCGCATGCCGGAGGTGTTCCGCGAATTTGTCGCCGTCGCCGAACGGCTCGAGCGGCACTATGGCGACATGCAGGATCTCGAGTTTACGGTCGAGCGCGGCAAGCTCTGGATGCTGCAGGCGCGCAACGGAAAACGCACCACCAAGGCGGCGCTCAAGGTCGCGGTCGATCTCGCAGCCGAGGGCGTGCTGACCCGCGAGCAGGCGGTTCTGCGCATCGACCCTGCGTCGCTCGACCAGCTGCTCCACCCGACAATCGATCCCAAGGCGGAGCGCAACGTGATCGCGAGCGGGCTGCCGGCCTCGCCGGGGGCGGCGCAGGGCGAGATCGTGTTCTCCTCCGAGGCGGCCGAGGCCGCCGTGTCAGGGAACAGCGGTCGCAGCGTCATCCTGGTGCGCGTCGAAACCTCGCCGGAGGACATCCACGGCATGCATGTGGCGGCCGGCATCCTGACGACGCGCGGCGGCATGACGAGCCACGCGGCAGTGGTGGCGCGCGGCATGGGCAAGCCCTGCGTCTCCGGGGCCGGCGCGCTCCGGATCGACGAGAAAGGCGGCACGCTGACGGTCGCAGGCCGCACCTATAAGGCGGGCGACGTCATCACGATCGACGGGTCGACAGGCCAGGTGCTCGACGGTCCCGTCGCGATGGTCGAGCCGGAGCTGTCGGGCGACTTCAACACGCTGATGGGCTGGGCCGACGAGATCAGCCGGATGGAGGTTCGCGCCAACGCGGAGACCGCGGAGGATGCGCGCGCCGCGCGGGGCTTCGGCGCGAAGGGCATCGGCCTCTGCCGCACGGAGCACATGTTCTTCGACGAAGACCGCATCGTCGCAGTCCGCGAGATGATCCTCGCCGACGATGAGGACGGGCGCCGCAAGGCGCTCGCCAAGCTGCTGCCCTATCAGCGCTCCGATTTTCGCGCGCTGTTCGAGATCATGCAGGGGCTGCCTGTCACGATCCGGCTGCTCGATCCGCCGCTGCACGAATTCCTGCCGCATGGCGACCGCGCCGTCGCTGAGGTCGCAGAAGCGATGGGCGTCGACCCCGAGAAGCTCAAGCGGCGCGCCGAGGAACTCCACGAGTTCAACCCGATGCTCGGCTTTCGCGGCTGCCGGCTGGCGATCGCCTTTCCGGAAATCGCCGAGATGCAGGCGCGCGCGATCTTCGAAGCCGCGATCGAGGCCGGGCAGGCCACCGGCGCGCCGGTGCACTGTGAGGTGATGGTTCCGCTGATCGTGGGACGGGCGGACTTCGACTTCGTGAAGGCGCGCATCGACGCCGTCGCTAAGGAGCTCGAGGCGGACGGCGGCGCGCGCCTGTCCTACCAGGTCGGGACCATGATCGAACTGCCGCGCGCGGCGCTGCGGGCCGGAGAAATCGCCGAGACCGCCGAGTTCTTCTCCTTCGGAACCAACGACCTCACCCAGACCGCGCTCGGCATCAGCCGCGACGACGCTGCGCCCTTCCTCAGCCATTACGTCGCCAAGGGCCTGCTCTCGAGCGATCCCTTCATGACCATCGACCGGGAGGGCGTGGGAGAACTGGTCGCGCTCGGCACCGAGCGCGGCCGCGCGACGCAACCCAAACTGAAGCTCGGCATCTGCGGCGAGCATGGCGGCGATCCCGCCTCGATCGCGTTCTGCGAGGAAGTCGGGCTCGATTATGTATCCTGCTCGCCGTTTCGGGTGCCGATCGCACGCCTCGCGGCGGCCCAGGCGGCGCTGCGAAACACGACACAACGAGAGGCGGCGCCTTCCTGACGCCCGCGCCGGAGAACGCGCGGCGCCATCTCGGTGGAACTGCGGCAGGCGGAAATCGGTTCTCGTCTGATAGGCGGAGTCTGCGATCCGCCCGGTGGCGGGTTGCGTAACGCGGCTTCCGCCTGCTGCGTATCCTGATGATCGCCCAGGAGTGCCAATGACGCCCACCTCAGCCCGCAAGCCGGACCTCCGCTCGCGTTTGGCCGAACGGTTCCGAGAGGTGCGGGGGCATAGCCGCCGGCTGGCTCAGCCGCTCTCAGACGCCGATGCCACCGCCCAGTCGATGCCGGACGCGAGCCCCGCAAAGTGGCACCTCGCGCACACGACGTGGTTCTTCGAGACGATGGTTCTGAGGCCCAACGCGCCGAGCTACCAGGTCTTCGATCCCGCCTTCAACTTCCTGTTCAACTCCTACTACGAGACCATCGGAGAGCGGCATCCCCGTCCGAAGCGAGGCCTGCTCACGCGGCCGTCGCTCGAGCGGATCATGGATTTCCGCGCGCATGTCGACCGGGCCATGGAGGCGCTGCTCGACGCGAAGGTCGGCGCCGACGTGGCCGAGTTGATCGAGCTCGGCTGTCACCATGAGCAGCAGCATCAGGAGCTCCTGCTCACCGACATTCTCCATCTGTTCGCTCAGAACCCGATCCGGCCGGCCTACCGCGACTCCGAGCCTGTGGCCGTCGCGGAGGCGCCCGGGGAGATCGGCTGGCTCGGCTTCGACGGCGGCGTCGTCGAAATCGGCCACGACGGCTCCGGCTTCGCGTTCGACTGCGAAGGGCCGCGCCACCAGGAGTTACTGCAGCCCTTCCGGATCGCCGATCGTCTGGTCACCAACGGCGAATGGATCGCCTTCATGGCCGATGGCGGCTACCGCGAGCCGCTGCTGTGGCTGGCGGACGGCTGGGCGCAGATTCTCGCGCATCGCTGGGAGGCGCCGCTCTATTGGGAGCAGCGTGACGGCGAATGGTGGACCATGACGCTGCGCGGTCTGCAGCCCGTCGATCCCGCAGCGCCGGTGACGCATGTCAGTTACTTCGAGGCGGACGCCTTTGCCACATGGGCGGGCAAGCGGCTGCCGACCGAGGCCGAATGGGAGCGCGCCTCAGCAGGCCTGCCGCTGGCTGGCAACTTCGCAGGCGCTGGCCGTCTGCGGCCAAAGCCTGCCGGCGTCGAGGGCGGCCTGAAACAGATGTTCGGCGACGTGTGGGAATGGACGCGCAGTCCATTCACGCCCTATCCGGGCTTCCGTCCTGCCGAGGGCGCAGTCGGCGAGTACAACGGCAAGTTCATGTGTGGCCAGTTCGTGCTCCGCGGCGGGTCCTGCGCGACCCCCGAAGGTCATATCCGCGCCACCTATCGGAATTTCTTCCAGCCGGACAAGCGATGGCAGTTTTCGGGGCTCCGCCTCGCCGAGGACGCCTGATGCTCGAGAAGGTCAATCTGCATTCCCGCCAGCAGGAGCAGTTTCGTGCGGACGTGCTCGACGGCCTGGGCGCATCCTGCAAGACGCTGCCCTGCCGCTGGCTCTATGACGATCGCGGTTCGGAACTATTCGAGCAGATCACGCAGCTGCCCGAGTACTATCCGACGCGCGCCGAGACCGGGATCCTGGAGCGGAACGCCAGCGACATCGCGTCCTTCTGTGGCGAACGAGCCGTAATCATCGAATATGGCGCGGGAGCCGGCATCAAGACCGAAATCCTGCTCGGCGCGCTCGCAAACCCGGCGCTCTACGTTCCTGTCGACATCGCCGGCGACTTTCTGGCGGCCTCGGCGGCGCGGATCGAGAGCCGGTTTCCCTATCTGGAAATCCGTCCTCTGGTGGCGGACTTCACGGAGGATTTCGATCTTCCGGCAGACCTCCCGAGGCTGCCTCCCCGCATCGGCTTCTTTCCCGGATCGACCATCGGCAATCTTGCGCCGCCAGACGTGACGGATTTTCTCAAGCGCGTCCGCGGTCATGTCGGCGACGAGGGCCGGGCCTTGATCGGCGTCGACCTGAAGAAGGAGCTCAGCATCCTGCTTCAGGCCTATGACGACGCGGCGGGGGTGACGGCCGAGTTCAACAAGAACCTGCTGCGGCGGATCAATCGCGAGCTTGGCGGGAGCTTCGACCTTGACGGCTTCGCCCATGAGGCGCGCTGGAACGCCCGCAATTCCGCCGTCGAGATGCATCTCGTGAGCCTCAGGCGACAGTCGGCGACCGCCGCCGGCCGCCGCTTTTCCTTCGCGCTCGGCGAGACCATCCATACCGAGAACTCAAGAAAGTACTCGGTCGAGGAATTCGGACGCCTTGCGGGCCGCGCCGGCTGGCGCGTCGACCGCGTCTGGACTGATCCGGATGGGTTGTTCGCCGTACTTGGCCTTTGTTGACCTTAGGCCGAAGGACGAGGTGACGGCGTCGGAGCCGCGTGCCAAACCTGCCGCCGCAGAAAAACAAGCGCCTCCAAGGCGCGTATCGGAGGATGTTCAATGCGTAAGGGGATTTTCGCGATCGCTGCGGCGGCGCTGCTGGGGACGATGACCTCGGCTTTCGCGCAGGGAGCCGCCGCGCCCGCGGCGCCGGGCGCGGAAGCGCAGCAGGTCGACGGCGCCTACCTTGCGCAGTGCTCGCCGCAGGCCACGAAGGAGTTCTGCGGCTGCATCGTCTCCGTGGCGGACTTTCAGATCAAGGATCCGACCGAGCGTATGATTTTCTACGCCTATACGGTCGGCGACTTCGACAAGGCGCGTGAGCAGCGCGCGGTTCTGCCGGCCGAGCAGAACATGAAGTTCAACATCGCGCTCCAGCAGGCGGAGACGATGGTGCACGACCGGTGCGACAAACTTCGGCCGCAGCAGGCCCCTGCGCCGAAATAGCCGCGACGAAGGCGCCGTCGCGCTTTATCACGCGGCATGCGAGATGGGCGGCGCAGCGCAGCCCATTCCGAGACATGACGTGACCCGCGGCGACTTTCCCGATCTCCCCAGCCTGCGCGCAGGCGGCAAGCCGGGGCTCGCCCGAGCCCTGGCGCGGCTCGAGCGCGCCGCTGGCACGGCCGACGCCGCGCGTCTTCTCGACGCCGCGGACGCCGCGCCGAAGGGCGAGGTGCTCGGCCTCACCGGTCCGCCCGGCGTCGGCAAGTCCACGCTCACCGGGGCGCTGGTCAGGATGTTTCGCGACAGGGGGCTGACCGTCGGCGTGGTCGCGGTCGATCCGTCATCGATGCGGTCCGGCGGCGCCCTTCTGGGCGATCGCGCCCGCATCCCCTCGGACCCAGAGGACGGCGGATTGTTCATCCGCTCTTTCGCGGCGCGCGACCGGCTTGGGGGACTTTCGGAGCTCGCTTTCGGCGCTGTCGTGCTGATGCGCGCGCTGTTCGACCGGGTGATCGTCGAGACCGTCGGCGTCGGCCAGTCCGAAGCGGACGTCGCCCTCGTGGGCGACACCATCCTGCTCGCGGTCCAACCCGCGTCCGGCGACGCTCTGCAGTTCATCAAGGCCGGCGTCATGGAACTGCCCGACGTGGTCGCGGTGACGAAAGCCGATATCGGACCGGCGGCGCGCCGCGCCCGGGACGAGCTCGAAAGCGCGCTTACGCTCGCGAGCAGAGAGGAGGCTGGCTGGACGTCCCCGGTCGCGCTGATCTCATCCCAGACCGGCGAGGGCCTGGATGCGCTTGCGGGGCATCTGTCCGCGCATTCGGCCTTCATGCGCCAGGATGGCCGACTGGAGCGGCGGCGTCAGGTTCAGGCTGAAGCCCGGATCGAGGCCGCGCTCAGGAGCCGTTTCGGGACCGAAGGCGTCCGCGCGGCGAGACGAAGCGGCGTGCTCGGTTCAAACGGCGGACCGTTCAGCCGCGAGGCGGCCGCCGCAAATCTCCTCGCGGACCGGCTTCAAAGCGCACGCTAACCCTCTCTCTACGCCGCGTTAACCGCTCCTCAAGGTTAAGGACCGATAACCTTCGCCCTGTGTCGGAACGGTCGCGCGGCGCTTCTGGAAGCGGCCTCGCCGATCGCGGGGAGCGTGGCGTCATGCGGGGACGGGGACAGAGATTCGCTGCGCCGCCTCGCTCCCGCCGCCGGAAGACGCCGGGCCTGCGCCTCACCCTCGTGGCGCTCATCATGCCGCTCGCAACGACCTCGATCGCCCGCCAGGACGCGCTCAGCCTTCTTCCACGCTCAGGCGAGCAGAGAGAGTATGGCGGGGGCCATTACCTCGCAGCTGTCGCGCAACCGTTGGAGCTCGCGTCGCTTGAGGCTGCGGATCTGTTCGGCTCGGGCCGGGGGCCACTGGTCGCTCCCGACCCGTTCGTCGGAGGGGAGAGCCTGCGCGTGCTCGACCTGCCTGAGCCGCCGCCGGCAGCGGGGGCCAAGAGCGAACTGCCCGCCCCGTTCGTCGACCGGACGGTAAAGGGCGACCGGCAGTTGATCCGTCTCGCCGGGCCGGCGGAGGCCGCCGTCGCGAAGCCGCATGACCAGACGTTCGATGCGCTGGCGCCCGCCTATGCGTTTCTCCATCCGGACCTCACGGGACTGAACGTCGTCCCGCAGGTCGGCGATCTCGCGCCTCGCGTTTCGGCGCAATCGGACCAAATCGCCGCCTCGGCTGCGATCAAAGGCTCCTCCGGCCCCGCGACTCCCAAGGCGCGGACCTCGTCTCCTGGTTCGCGGGAGGCCGACCAGGCGCTGGCGGAGGCTGGCCTGACCAGCATCCCCATGGTGCCGCGAGAGGCGGGCCTGAACCATGACGGCTCGACGCCGTCGGTGGCGTCGCTGTCAGGCGGGGTCCTGCCGCACACCACGACGCCCGCCGGAGAGACGCCGCTCGCAGTGGCTGCGCTGCCGGTCACGCCGCTCGCCGGCCGCGTTCCGGGCGAGGACCTGCGGAGCCGTCACGTCGCTCTCACGCCCACCAAACGCCAGACCGCGGAGGGCGAGACTGTCGCGTTGCGCGGAGACCTGGGCGGCGGGATCGAGACCCGCTTGTCGCATCGCGTCTACATTCCGGCCGCGCAGCTCGCGAAGGCCGAGCAGTGCCTCGCCGAGGCGGTCTATTTCGAAGCCCGCGGCGAGCCGGTGAAGGGGCAGTACGCCGTCGCCCAGGTGGTGATGAACCGGGTTCGCTCCGGCTACTATCCGTCGGACGTCTGCGGCGTCGTCTATCAGAACAAGCACCGGCGCAACGCCTGCCAGTTCTCCTTCGCCTGCGACCGCATTCCCGACCGGGTCAGCAACCTCCACTCGTGGCGGATTGCCGTGCAGATCGCGCGCGACGTTGCCGAGAATGGAGCCTGGCTGCCGGAGGTTGGCGACGCCACGCACTACCACGCGACCTATGTGCGGCCGAACTGGATCCGTGACATGGTCAAGGAAGACAAGATCGGCCGCCACATCTTCTACCGGGTCCGCTGGCGCGCGCCGCTCGATGCATGAACCCTCACGGCGCGTAGCCTGCCATGGAGCTGTCCTCCGGTCCGCGTAACCTGATCAGCGACGTCGCCGGCGTCAGCGTCGGGCACGCGCAGGATGCCGCGCTGGCCTCCGGCGTCACGGCGATCGTGTTCGACGCGCCGGCGGTCGCCTCGGTCGACGTGCGTGGTGGCGGGCCGGGCGCGCGCGAGACTGATCTGCTCGCGCCGGAACGCACCGTGCCCGCCATCGACGCGCTCTGCCTCTCCGGCGGCTCGGCGTTCGGGCTCGACGCAGCGGGCGGCGTGATGGCCGCGCTCGCCGAGAAGGGCCGCGGCTTTGCGGTCGGCGCGGCGCGGATTCCGATCGTTCCGGCCGCGATCCTGTTCGACCTGCTGAACGGCGGCGACAAGAACTGGGGCCGCTACCCGCCCTACAGGGAGCTCGGTTTTGCGGCGGCCTGCTCCCTGGCGCGCGACTTCGATCTTGGAAGCGTCGGCGCCGGGCTCGGCGCCCGGACCGCGACGCTGAAAGGCGGGGTAGGCTCGGCTTCGGCCGTGATCCACTCGATGGGCGTGACGGTCGGCGCGCTCGCGGTGGTGAACGCGCTCGGCTCCGCCACGGTGGGAGACGGGCCGCACTTTTGGGCCGCCCCGTATGAGTTCGGCGACGAGTTCGGGGGCCTTGGACCTGCAGAAACCGTCTCCGCGGCCTCCTGGTTCGCGCCCGTAAAGCCCGCCGCTGGCGCGAACACGACGCTCGCGCTGGTCGCGACCGACGCAAGGCTCAGCAAGGCTGAGGCGAAGGCGCTCGCAAGCGCCGCTAATGACGGCCTCGCGCGCGCGCTGCTGCCGTGCCACACGCCGCTCGACGGCGACATCGTGTTCGCCGCCGCAACCGGCCATAAGGAAATCGTCGGAGACCGCACCGTCGGTCTCGCGGCTCTCGGCCACGTCGCGGCCTTGACCCTCTCCCGGGCGGTGGCGCGCGGCGTCTATGAAGCCGAGGCGCTCCCATTCGAAGGCGCGCAGCTGTCTTGGAAGGCGAAGTTCGGCGCTTGAGGCGATCAAGCCGCGCCGTCCTTTTTCGAGACCTGCTGCAGCGCGAGCCCGGCCGAACTGTTGATGTCCAGGTCCGCTGCGCGCACGCGAAAACAATTCGCTGGTCGCCAGCTTGTGTGTAGCATCAGGAACGCTGGCGTCGGCCGGCGCGGGACGCGAGGTTCGGGGCGCGCCCCGGGAGTGTCACCGCAGCGGGCCGGGGGAGCTCGTGGCCTATTACCGCTTGTATTTCCTGAGCGCCGACGGCCGCATGTCGGATGTCGTCGAACTGCATTGCGATAGCGACGAAGACGCCTTGGCCGAAGCCGAAGGCCGCCGTGACGGCCGTGCGATGGAGCTCTGGAACGAGCAGCGCCTTGTGGCGCTGATCGGACAGCCGGTCTCAACTCCACCGGCAGATCTAAGCCCGTGACCGCCTGAGCAACAGCTCGGCAAAAACCGCGACTGAGCCAGCAAAGTCGCCGTCTCGCCACGTTTCGGTAACCATCCGGCGCTTCAATCGCACAGGTCAGAGGCGCATCGAGAAGGCGGGACATGGGCGTGGATCTGTTCGCGGGGCTCGCCAACACGACGCTGCCGCGGCTCGACCGAGCGCCGAAAATCCTGGTGTTCGACTCAGGGCTTGGCGGCCTTACGGTGCTGAGCGAATTGACTTCCGCGCTTGCCTCGGCCGATTACGTCTACGCGGCTGACGACGCCGCCTTCCCGTATGGCGGACTGACCGACGAGGCTCTCGTTTCGCGCGTGCTTGCGGTGATCGGCAGGCTGATCGAGCGCGAGAGGCCGGACCTCGTGGTGGTGGCCTGCAACACCGCATCCACGCTTGCGCTGCCCGCGCTGCGGGCCCGCTTCGATCTGCCGTTCGTCGGCACCGTGCCGGCGATCAAGCCCGCCGTAGCGGCGACACGGTCGGGGCTTGTGACGGTGCTCGCAACGCCTGGGACGGTCCGCCGCGAGCACACGCGGACCATGATCGACGCCTTCGCAGGCGGCGCGCAGGTCACGCTGGTTGGCGCGCCCAACCTCGCCGCATTCGCGGAGGCGGAGCTTCGCGGGGCGCCGGTGGCCGAGGCGACCCTCGCCGCAGAGATCGCCCCCTGCTTTGTCGAGGCAGGCGGCCGCAGGACCGATACGGTGGCGCTGGCCTGCACGCATTTTCCGCTGCTCACCCGGCGCTTTGAGCGACTCGCGCCGTGGCCGGTCGAGTGGATTGATCCAGCGCCTGCGGTGGCGAAGCGGGCGGTGGCGCTGGTCGGGCAGTCGCCAGACACGCGCGCCGGCGCCCCAATGCGCTGCCTCTTTACGTCCGACCATCCGTTGCCGGCGCCGCTCGCGGCGGCGCTCGAAGCGCGCGGGCTTAAGACGATCGAGCGCGAGCGGCTTCCTCTGAATTGACCGTTTGCCGTCTCATCTTCGTCATCATCGGCTGATCGACTTCAGTTGCTTGCGGATGGCGCCTGCCCTCTGACTGATCGGACTCAACCGATGCTGAGCCGCCTCTACCCGACCATTCTCGAGATCGACGGGCTTTTGGCCGACGTGCCGCATGACGGATACGCGGAAGCGATCGCCGCGGCTGCCGCAGATCCGGCGATGGTCGCGACGCTCGGCGGCATTCGTTCGGGGGAGGGCGCGGCCGGCTTCATCGCGCGGGCGCGGGCGCATTGGCGGGAGACTGGCTTCGGCCTCTGGTTCCTGCGCGACATGCGGGACGGCGGCTTCGCCGGCTGGGGCGGCCTTCGCCGGTGCGACCTCGCCGGCGATCGCGCCGTCGAATTCGCCTACGCGCTCGCCCCGAGGCTCCGCTGCAAGGGCAACGCCGTACGGCTCGGCCAGACGGCGCTCCAGCTCGGCTTCGAGAGTCTGGCTCTGCGCGAGATCGTCGCCGTCATGACCGCCGAGAACCAGCACGCGCTGGGCGTCACAGCGCGGCTCGGCTTCGAATATGCCCGAACGCTTGATCGGCCGAGCGGCCCGCGCCTCGTCTACAGGCGTACCGCAGCCGCGCATGCGGCCGCCTGAGCGGCTGCGGCCTATTCGGCGGCGATCTTCGCGGCCGCGGTAGGATTGTAGTTCAGTACCGGCGCCAGCCACTTCTCCATCTCCGGGAGCTCGAGCCCCTTGCGGGCCGCGTAGTCCGCCGTCTGGTCGCGGTCGATCTTGCCGAGGCCAAAATAGCGGCTCTCGGGATGACTGAAGTAAAGGCCCGACACGGCCGAACCCGGCCACATGGCGTAGCTCTCCGTCAGCTTCAGGCCGATCGTCTCCGGGGCGTCCAGCAGGTCGAACAGCACGCCCTTCTCGGTGTGGTCGGGCTGCGCCGGATAGCCGGGCGCCGGGCGGATGCCCTGGTAGGCCTCTGCGATGAGTTCGTCGTTCTCAAGCCGCTCGTCGGGCGCGTAGCCCCAATGCGTGCGGCGGACCTCGGCGTGCATCCACTCCGCTGCGGCCTCGGCGAGACGGTCGGCGAGCGCCTTGGCGAGAATGCCGCCGTAATCGTCATTGGCGCGGGCGAAGCGCTGGGTCACCGCCTCTTCGCCGATGCCGGCGGTCACCGCAAAGCCGCCGATGTAGTCCGGGACGCCGGCATCCTCAGGCGCGATGAAGTCGGACAGCGCGAGGTTGGGACGGTCCTTGCCGCGCGCCATCTGCTGGCGGAGGGTGTGGAGCGTCGCGAGTTCGGAGGAGCGCGTGTCGTCTGTGAACAGCACGATGTCGTCGCCGCGCGAGGCGGCGGGCCAGAAGCCGATGACCGCGCGGGCCTCGAGCCACTTCTCCTCCGCCATCTGCTTGAGCATGGCAGTCGCGTCCTCGAACAGGTTTCGCGCAGCCTCGCCGTATTTCTCGTCTGTCAGGATTTCGGGATAGCGGCCTCTGAGCTCCCAGGTCGAGAAGAACGGGGTCCAGTCGATATACGGGATCAGCGTCTCGAGCGGAATTTCCCTGAACACTTTCGTGCCAAGGAAGGACGGCTTGGGCTGGACCTGGTCGAGGCTGATGGCGTGGCGGTTGGCGCGGGCGGCCGCGATGGGCGAGCGGACCTTGTCCTCCTGCGCGCGGGCGTGGTTCTCGGCGAGGCGCGCGTAGTCGGCCTGGATGTCGGCCACGTAGGCCGCCTTGGCGTCCTTGGCGAGCAGCTGGGAGACGACATTCACGGCTCGGCTGGCGTCCACCACATAGACGGCTTGGCCGCGCTCATACGCGGGGTGGATCTTCACCGCGGTGTGGATCTTGGAGGTCGTCGCGCCGCCGATCAGCAGCGGAATGTCGAAGCCCTCGCGCTCCATCTCGGAGGCGACCGTCACCATTTCATCGAGCGAGGGCGTGATGAGACCGGACAGGCCGATCGCGTCGACCTTATGCTCCTTCGCGGCGGCGAGGATCTTTTGCACCGGAACCATGACGCCGAGGTCGATGACTTCGTAGTTGTTGCACTGGAGCACGACGCCGACGATGTTCTTGCCGATGTCGTGGACGTCGCCCTTCACGGTCGCCATCAGGATCTTGCCGGCGTTCGAGCGGTCCGTGCCGCCGTTGAGACGCTTCTCCTCCTCCATGAACGGCATCAGATAGGCGACGGCCTGCTTCATGACGCGGGCGGACTTCACCACCTGCGGCAGGAACATCTTGCCGGCGCCGAACAGATCGCCGACCACGTTCATGCCCGCCATCAGCGGGCCCTCGATCACGTGCAGCGGCCGTTCGGCTTCCTGACGCGCCTCCTCCGTGTCGGCCTCGATGAACTCGGTGATGCCGTGCACCAGCGCGTGCTCGAGCCGCTTGATCACCGGCTGGTCGCGCCACTTGGTGTCGACGACGCGGGCCTCCTGCTTGCCGCCCTTGAACTTGTCGGCGGCGGCCAGCAGCCGGTCGGTCGCGTCCGGGCGGCGGTTGAGCACCACGTCCTCGGCGAGCTCGCGCAGCTCCGGATCGATGTCGTCATAGACGGGCAGGGCGCCGGCGTTGACGATGCCCATGTCCATCCCGACCGCGATCGCGTGATACAGGAACACGGAGTGCATCGCCGCCCGCACCGGTTCGTTGCCGCGGAAGGCGAAGCTGAGATTCGAGATGCCGCCCGAAATATGAGCGTGCGGCAGGTTATCGCGGATCCACTTCGTGGCGTTGATGAAGTCGACGCCGTAATTGGCGTGCTCCTCGATGCCGGTCGCGACCGCGAACACGTTCGGATCGAAGATGATGTCTTCGGGCGGGAAGCCGACCTGCTCCGTCAGGATCTTGTAGGCGCGTGCGCAGATCTCGGTCTTGCGCTCGAACGTGTCCGCCTGACCGACCTCGTCGAACGCCATCACCACCACGGCGGCGCCATAGGCGCGCACCTTGCGGGCATAGTGGATGAAGGCCTCCTCGCCCTCCTTCATCGAGATCGAGTTTACGATCGGCTTGCCCTGGACGCACTTCAGGCCCGCCTCGATCACCGACCATTTCGAGGAGTCGATCATCACCGGCACGCGCGCGATGTCGGGCTCGGCCGCGATCAGGTTGAGGAACTCGACCATCGCCTTCTCGCTGTCGAGCAGTCCCTCGTCCATGTTGACGTCGAGGATCTGGGCGCCGTTCTCGACCTGCTCGCGTGCGACGTCGAGCGCGGCCGCATAGTCGCCGCCGGTGATCAGCTTCCGAAACTTGGCCGATCCGGTGACGTTGGTGCGCTCGCCGACATTGACGAAGCGGGAGGCGGCGGAGGTCATGAGGCTTCCGTTCCGTGGAAAGTTGACGACGAGGCGCAGCGCGCGAGAGGCCGGATCCGGCCTCTCGCAATCGGGTTCAGGCGGCGGTCAGCTCGAACGGCTCAAGGCCGGACAGCCGCATCTTGGGCGCAATCTCCGGAATTTTCCGGGGAGCCTTGCCCTTCACCGCCTTGGCGATCGCCGCGATATGGTCGGGCGTCGTGCCGCAGCAGCCGCCGACGATGTTGACGAGGCCCGACGAGGCGAATTCGCCGACGAGCTCGGCCATCGCCTCGGGGCTCTCGTCATAGAGGCCGAACTCGTTGGGAAGGCCGGCGTTCGGGTAGGCGCAGATCAGCGTGTCGGCGACGCGGCTCAGCTCGGCGATGTGCCCGCGCATCTCCTTGGCGCCGAGCGCGCAGTTGAGCCCGATCGACAGCGGCCGGGCGTGGTTCAGCGCGTTCCAGAAGGCTGCCGGCGTCTGGCCCGACAGCGTGCGCCCGGAGAGATCGGTGATGGTGCCTGAAATCATCACCGGCACGCGGGCGCCCCGGTCGGCGAAGATCTCCTCGATCGCGAAGATCGCGGCTTTGGCGTTCAGCGTGTCGAAGATGGTCTCGACCAGCAGGATGTCGGCGCCGCCGTCGAGCAGGCCGCGGGCGGCCTCGCCATAGGCCTCGGCCAACTGGTCAAAGGTGACGGCGCGGAAGCCGGGATTGTTGACGTCCGGCGAGATCGATGCCGTGCGGTTCGTCGGCCCGAGCGTTCCCGCGACGAAGCGGGGGCGGCCGTCCTCCTTCTCGGCGATGTCGGCCGCCTGCCGCGCAAGCTTGGCGCCCTCCACGTTGAGCTCGTAGGCGAGCGCCTCCATGCCGTAGTCGGCCTGGGCGATCGTGGTGGACGAGAACGTGTTGGTCTCAGCGATGTCTGCGCCGGCCCGGAAATACTGCAGATGGATGTCGCGGATGATGTCCGGCTGCGTCAGGATCAGCAGGTCGTTATTGCCCTTCAGATCCCGCTTCCAGTCTGCAAACCGTTCTGCGCGAAAATCTTCTTCCGAAAACTTGTGGCGCTGAATCATGGTGCCCATCGCGCCGTCCAGCACCAGGATGCGTTCGGCGGCGAGCTTGCGGATCTTGGCTTCGGTGTCGCTCATAGCAGCCCTCCTTTCGAGGGAAGTTCGGACAAGGTCGCGCCGGCTCACGCCGCGGCGGCAGGCTTCGCAGTGGCTTCCCGCGTCGGCCTCAGGCCCAACAGGTGGCAGATCGCATAGACCAGGTCGGCCTTGTTCATCGTGTAGAAATGGAAATCGTTGACTCCGTGATCGACCAGGTCGAGCACCTGCTCGGCGGCGACGGAGGCCGCGATCAGCTGGCGTGTCTGCGGATCGTCTTCAAGGCCATCGAAACGTGCGGCGAACCAGTCCGGGATGCTGGCGCCTGCCCTCGTGGCGAAGTTGGCGGTCTGCTTGAAGTTCGAGACTGGCACGATGCCGGGCACGATCGGGATGTGGATGCCGCGCGCCCGCGCCTTGTCGACATAGCGCAGATAATGCGCGTTATCGAAGAAGAACTGGGTGATCGCCCGGTTCGCGCCGGCGTCGACCTTGGCCTTCAGCACGTCGAAGTCGGCCTCCTCGCTGGGGCTCTCCGGATGCCTTTCCGGATAGGCGGAGACGGAAAGCTCGATCTCCGGCGCGCGCGAGCGGATGCCCGAGACAAGCTCCGCGGTCGAGCCATAGCCGCCCGGATGCGGCTCGAATTTCGCGCCCACGCCGCCGGCGGGATCGCCGCGCAGCGCCACGATGTGGCGCACGCCGGCCTCACGATAGCTGTCGACGACGGCGTCCACCTCTTCGCGCGTGGCCGAGACGCAGGTCAGGTGGGCCGCCGGCGGGATGTCGGTCTCCTTGACCATGCGCGCGACGGTCGCGTGGGTGCGCTCGCGGGTCGAGCCGCCAGCGCCATAGGTCACAGACATGAAGTTCGGCCCAAGCGGCGCAAGGCGCTGCACCGCGCGCCAGAGCGAATCCTCCATTTCAGGGGTCTTGGGCGGGAAGAACTCGAAGGACACGCGAATCGGCCGGCGGCCGGAGCGGGACAGGCGCTTGTTTGGCATCAGGCGACCTCCAGACTCGAGGCAGGATGGGCGTCGGAGACGACGCGTGGATCGCGCGCCAGCCAAAGCGACACCGTGAGATTGTCGGAAGCTTGATCGGGCGGGGGCAGGCTGCGCTGGCTCACGAGATCGAGCCCCGCGCTCGACAGCCATGCCGAGATGGTCTCGGCCGCAAAGCCGAGCCGGCGATGCGCGTGGATCTCGCGCAGCGCCTCGATGCCATGCGGCGCGAAATCGACGATCAGCAAGCGACCGCCGGGCCGCAGCGTCCGCGCCGCCTCGCGGATGGCGCGCGCGCCGTCGTCGAGGAAGTGAAGCACCTGGTGCACGACCACGAGGTCGAAGGAGTTGGCAGGGACCGGCAAGGCGAACAGGTCGCCCTGTCGGACCTGTGCGTTCGAGACGCCGGCGCGCAGCAGATTGGCGCGGGCGAGCGCGAGCATTTCGCGGTTGGAGTCGATGCCGACGGCGCGGCCGACGCGCGGGCTGAGCAGCTCAAGCATACGGCCGGTCCCTGTGCCGAGGTCGAGCGCGGCCTCGACGCGAGCGTCGCCGACTGCCTCCAGGATCGCCCGCTCGACCGCGGCCTCCGCGACCTGCAGGCTGCGAACCTCGTTCCAGCGCGCCGCATTGGCGCTGAAGTAGCGGGCGGCGGCCTCGTTGCGCGCGGCGCGGACTTCCGAAAGCCTCTGGCGGTCCCGCACCAGCGCAGGGTCCTGCGCGTCCAGAACAGAGAGCGCCGCGCGGAGCGCCGAAACCCCCTGCGGCGGTTCGGCGAGCCCGAAGAACGCCCAGGCGCCCTCCCGGTGCCGCTCCACCAGGCCCGCCTCCACCAGAAGCTTCAGATGGCGCGAAATGCGCGGCTGGCTCTGGCCGAGGATGTCGGTCAGGTCGGACACCGAGAGCTCCCCCTCGGCGAGCAGCGCCAGCACGCGCAGCCGCGTGGGCTCGCCGGCGGCGCGCAGCGCGGCAAGCGCGGCGTCGAGGCTCAGAGGGGCTGATCGAGGCGCAGAAAAAGACATAAAGATGTCTTTATATGTTTTGCCGAACGGGCGCAACGAAGATCGGCGCAGCGTCCAGCTAATAGATCCACTGCTCCGGCAGCCGAACGCGAACCTCCATGCCGGGAAGGATTCTGCCGGCGCGCTCGACCGAGGCCACGACCCCGCGCAAGCGGCGCGCCGCCTTGGGGAACGTCAGCTCGTCGCCCGGCCGTTCCGTATGGCGGGCGATCGCGCGGCCAGCGTGCCGGCACGGCGCGTTCTGCGCTTCCACGACGAGGGCGGCGCCGCCGTCGAAGAACAGGCGGGTTCCGGTCGGAAGGAAGGACAGCCGGGGGACGCCGGCGAGTTGCAGGTTTGCGCCGATCCAGCCGGGCGCGATCGGGCCAAGGCCCATCGCGCGGCCGATCTCCTCCAGTTCCTCCGTCGACACGATCGAAATCTGCCGGCCCGACCGGATCTCCGCGCCGCGCGGATGCCACGGCTCGCGCGGGCCGGCGCGCCGCGTGAAGCCGGCGTGCCGGTCGCCCGCCAGACCGTCGAGCCGAAGATCGAGCGCCTCGACCGGCGTGGTCTCGAAGCGCTCTTCACCGGCTCCCGTCAGCACGGCCGCAACCTGCGCCCGCAGGGTGCGAGCCGGCGCGATCGCGATCGGCTTCTCGTCCGCCATGGAACGCGCCTAGCGCCGTATCGCGACGATGAAGAGACGCGGGAACCGCAGCAGCGCCTTGCCGTTGGCGTGCTCGGGATAGAACGCCCGCAGCCGTTCGGTGTAGATCTGCAGGAAGCGCGCCCGCTCCGCCGCGTCGAGCGGATCGAGATAGGGCCGCAAGCCGGTGGCCCGGCACCAGTCGGCGATCGCTTCCGCGCCGTCGAGCGGATGCAGATAGGTGGTCCGCCACACGTCGACGGAGGCTGCGTCCGGCGCCAGCAGATCGTAATAGCCCTCCGCCGACAGGATCTTCGTCCGCGCGCCGCCGGCATTGGCGATGCGGGCGGCCCAGGCGGGATCGCGCGCGGCCTCCGCCATTGCGACATGCGACGGTTCCGACAGATTGTCCGGCATCTGGATCGCGAGCGCGCCGCCCGGCGCGAGGCTGCGGATCAGCCGCGGCAACAGCGTCTCGTGGTCCGGCAGCCACTGCAGCACGGCGTTGGCGAAGATCAGGTCCGGCCGCGCGGCGGGCGTCCAGCTCGCCACGTCGGCCTCGACGAAGCGCGCGGCCGGCAGGCGCTCGGCCGCGGCGGCCAGCATGTCGGGCGAGGAGTCGATCCCGACGAGCTCCGCCTCCGGAAAGCGCGCCGCCAGCAGCTCGGTCGAGTTGCCGGGCCCGCAGCCGAGATCGACCACGAGGCCGGCGCGCTCCAGCGGCACGCGCGCCAGCAGATCGGCGGCCGGGCGCGTGCGTTCGTTCTCGAAACGGAGGTAGGTCGCGGCCGACCAGTCCTCCATCACGGCGTCACCGCGCGAACTGGCGGTATTTGATGCGCTTGGGCTCGACCGCGTCGGGGCCGAGGCGGCGCTTCTTGTCTTCCTCGTAGTCCTGGAAGTTGCCCTCGAACCACTCGACATGGCTGTCGCCCTCGAAGGCCAGCATGTGGGTGGCGATGCGGTCGAGGAACATGCGGTCATGGCTGATGATCACAGCGCAGCCCGCATAATCCTCGAGCGCCTCTTCGAGCGCGCGCAGCGTGTCGATGTCGAGGTCGTTGGTCGGCTCGTCGAGCAGCAGGACGTTGGCGCCGGACTTCAGCATCTTGGCGAGGTGCACGCGGTTGCGCTCGCCGCCCGAAAGATCGCCGACCTTCTTCTGCTGGGCCGCGCCCTTGAAGTTGAACGCCGCCACATAGGCGCGGGAGTTCACCTCGCGCTTGCCGAGATGGATCACGTCCGTCCCGCCGGAGATCTCCTCCCAGACGTTCTTCGAGGCGTCGAGCGCGTCGCGCGACTGGTCGACATAGCCGAGCTGCACCGTCTCGCCGACCTTGATCACGCCTGAGTCAGGCTTGTCCTGGCCGGTGATCATGCGGAACAGCGTGGTCTTGCCGGCGCCGTTCGGGCCGATCACGCCGACGATGCCGCCGGGCGGCAGCTTGAAGGTCAGGTCCTCGATCAGCAGCTTGTCGCCGAAGCCCTTCGAGAGGTTTTCGAACTCGACGACGTTGGCGCCGAGCCGCTCGGCGATCGGGATGACGATCTGCGCGGTCGTCGGGCCGCCCTCGGAGGCCTTGGCGACGAGCTCGTCATAGCGCTGGATGCGGGCCTTGTTCTTGGCCTGGCGGGCCTTCGGGCTGTTGCCCATCCACTCCTGCTCGCGCTTGAGCGTGCGCTGCAGCGCCTCCTCGACGCGGCCCTCCTGCTCCATGCGCTTCTGCTTCTGGACCAGCCAGGCGGAGTAGTTGCCCTCATAGGGAATGCCGCGGCCGCGGTCGATCTCGAGGATCCAGCTGGTGACGTTGTCGAGGAAGTAGCGGTCATGGGTCACGATCAGGATCGCGCCCTTGTAGTTCCGCAGGTGGTTTTCCAGCCAGTTCACCGTCTCGGCGTCGAGATGGTTGGTGGGCTCGTCGAGCAGCAGCAGGTCGGGCTCCTCGAGCAGCAGCTTGCAGAGCGCGACGCGGCGCTTCTCGCCGCCCGACAGTTTTTCGACGTTCCAGTCGTCCGGCGGGCAGCCGAGCGCCTCCATGGCGAGGTCGACCTTCGAGTCGAGGTCCCACAGGCCGAGCGCCTCGATGCGGTCCTGCAGCTCCGTCATCTCGTCGGCGGTCTCGTCGGAGTAGTTCATGGCGAGCTCGTTGTAGCGCTCGAGGATCGCGGTCTTCGCCGCCACCCCGTCCATGACGTTCTCGCGCACCGTCTTGTTCGGGTCGAGCTGCGGCTCCTGCGCCAGATAGCCGACCCGGGCGCCCTTCGCGGCCCAGGCCTCGCCGGTGTATTCCTTGTCGATCCCCGCCATGATCTTCAGCAGGGTCGACTTGCCGGCGCCGTTGACGCCCAGAATGCCGATCTTGGCGTCCGGGTAGAAGCTGAGGTGAATGTTGTCGAGCGTCTTCTTGGGCCCAAAAGCCTTGGAGACGCCGGACATGTGGTAGATGAATTCGCGCTGGGCCATGGGCTGGAAGAGCTCGCCTGGAAGTCTCGCGCAAGCGCCGGTGGGCGCCGCGGACGGATGTCGGAAGTCGCGCGCCTTGTAGCGCGCCGCCCCGTCGAGCGGCAAGGGCGGCGCGCCGCCCGATGACGCTGGCCGCCGCGTGGATCTTCACCTCTCCCCGGCGGGGAGAGGTCGGCGCGCAGCGCCGGGTGAGGGGGCTTCCGGCTGAAGACAGGCCCTCACCCGCTTCGGCTTCGCCCCGCGACCTCTCCCCGTCGGGAGAGGTGAAGGAGGGCGTCCCTGGGGACGCGCTCCGCGCCTTGAGCAAAGGGTCGCGACGACGCCGTTCCCTCCCCCCTGCGGGGAGGGTGAGGGTGGGGGTGGCGCAGATCAGAGCGCTGGCGCGCCGCCGCGGCGTCGGCCTCTGCGCCTCACACTGAACCACCCCCACCCCCGACCCCTCCCCGCAAGGGGGAGCAGGGGGAGGGGAGCAGGCGCGCGGAGGCGCCGCGCGGGAGCGCGGTTGGGTCATGGCCGAAAAATCAAACAGCGCAGGGAAGGCGCGGAACGCCGGGCCACCTGTCATGCCGTAGTTCAGCGGCGAACCGGTCGCCCGGCGTCCCGCGCGGCGGCGATTTGGCGACGGCTGCGGAACCGCGCTCCGGTCGCGGGCGGCCCGCAGCCCCTTGCGGGGTCGGTCCCATTGCGGGTTTTGGGCTCCGCGGCGCCCCTTTCGGGCCGTCGCCTCGCCCAAAACCCATCCCGCGCCTTAAGGCGCTCGACGGCGCGGCCCCGTCATAGTGCGGGGCGGGCGGTCATCGCCCCGAAAGCCCAGGCGCGGACGCCTGGCCTGCCGAGGCCCGCAGCCGACGTCCCGGGACGGAAAGCTCCGGTGCTCCCCGCCGCAGGCGCCGCTCCTCCCCCGCATGGCCGGCCGGTCCGGACACGCCTCCCCGCACGGGGAAGGACGAGGGCAGTGGAACATGGACGGGGAGGGATGTCAAGGAATTTATACCTACATCGACCTCGTTGTTCAAACCGGCCGCCGAGGATCGCTTATTGCTCCGTTCACTCCGAAGGCCCTTTCGCACTTTTACAGTGCTCCCAAGTTGCGAGGAGAAACTTTGCCATCGAGCCTGCGAGGTTGACCGCGAGTTCGGCATGGCGCGCCTGAGGGCGCACAGGCCTGCCCTTGCCATGCGCGTCGCCCAATTCGTTCCTAAGATTGCTCAGAGTTCCGACTATTGTCTGGCATCCTCCGAGTACTTTCCTAAAGGCGAGTTCGGTGTGCTGGTTCGGGGCGAGTTTGAGAGCCTCTGCGGCCGAGCCCCACAGCTTCGGCAAATCGTCCGTTTTGGCATGAGCGACGCCGAGGTCGTCAAGAATGTAACGGCAGGTGCCTTCCAGCAACGTCCGCGCGAGGGTGATCGCACCTGCCGGGCTCGCCGTTCGCCGCTTCAGCGCTTCATCCCACAGTTCGTCAATGCCACCGGCGCCGTGTTGTCTAAAGAGGTTGGAGATCTCCGCGTCGGCGGGCGTATGTCCGCCTTCGCCACTTCGACGAACCGAATAAACTGGGTAACCGGATATCCTCGCGGTGACCGCCAGCTCGTAACCGTCCCGCTGTAGATAGGCGTTCAGCGTCTCAACAAGACGCGACTGGTCCTCCTCTTCCCTAATTGTAGGATCAACTAGCCGCTCGAGCAGTTGGAAAAACTCGGCCTGGGGGCAGGACATTACGCCGAGCTTAGATAACAGCTCGCGGTTGTCCCAGTCGTCGTTGTTGATGCAGTGTTGCCACACGTCGTCCTGCATCGACCGCTCAGGTTGACGCGCGTTGGGGTAAGCTGGAGGCATCCGAGCAAGGGGGAACACAGACGCGAGCATATCGATGATGTTGTTCGCTCGGCCCTGAAGCGACACGTATTGGAGCGCCTCGAGGATTCGTTCACGGATGAGCGGCGTGACGGTCGGTCCACTCTGGAGCGTCACAGCCTCAAGACATTTCTCGAGCTCGGGAGCCTCAAACTCCTCAACAACCTTGGCGCCGACGCGCTGAAGCTCCGCCCGGTCAAGTACCATGAGACGTCTATGAACATAGGTGTACTTACTCGCGAAAGCCTCATCCTTGTCGCCAGCGGCCAGTCCAAACCGCTCACAGATACCCGGAAGGTCGTAAGCTTTAACATTTCGCAGAGTGTTGGCGATAGCATTGCGCAACTCGGCAGTTTTAGCTTGTGCCATCTCTTCGGCCTAGAAGTCAGCAAGTTATCTGGGTGCCTAACGCCATATTGGCCCTTGACTACATGGTGCACCTAGAATCGAACATAGCGGAGGTGAGCTCAGTGAGCACGCGCAGCTCCTTTCGGAGGACCGCAGTATAACGCACTCAGGCTCGCGACTTTTCTTTCCGTCATATCTCGTTGCTCCCGCTTCCATCCGCGCCAGCCGCGGGAGGAAAAACTCGGTGCAGGGATGGTTGGATCTTGTTGAGCAGCGCGCCTGCGCTGCTCTTGAGGTTAGGAGCGAAGGCGGACCTAGATGACGAGCATCGATGTCATTCCGCTTGGACGCGGACGATTTCTGATACAGCTCTTCGGCGTGGCGGCCATCCCCGAGCAGATCGGCTTCGGTCGATACTATGAGGCCAGCTGTTCAATCACGCTGGCGGATGGAACCACGGTTCTTCAGCCCGGCGTTTTGCACAGACCGCGGAACATCCGCAACGTCACAGGGGCGCGGACCACCGACTGGTTGGTTCTCCTGGTCGTAATCGACCTCAGCGAAATGCAGCTCGCCAGCGCTACGGTGAGCGTCTCCGACTACGGCGTCGAGCTCAGCGAGAGAGAGGCAGAGCTCCGGTACCGGCTTGCCGCGCCGGCGTAGGAGAGGACGCAGCACCCCACATCACATCCGCTTGCCCGCGCTTCGATCCCTAGGCGCGCCGCACTGAGCGGCCCGCCGCGCGCCGCGCAAAGGACGGGCGCGGGGAGCGGCGCAGGCCGTCCTACCTCACGCTGCCACCCGGCTTCAGCCGCCGGCGCCGGGTCGTCGGCCTTGGCCGGGTCACGAGGCGTTCCGGAGACCGTCCCATGGCGCGGGCGGGACCGGTCGAGCGTCGGCGCCGGACCGCGAGAGCCATTCGGCGAAGGCGGCCGGGGGCAGCGGACGCGAGATCAGATAGCCCTGCGCCTCGTCGCAATAGGTCGCTTTCAGGACGTCATAGGCCTCGTTCGTCTCGACGCCTTCCGCCACGACCCTGTAGCCGAGTTCGCGGGCCATGATGACCATGTTGCGCACCAGCGCCGCGGCCCGGCTGTCCGGCGCGAGGTCTCGGATGAACGACTGGTCGATCTTGATGATCTCGGCCGGGATGTCCTGCAGATAGGAAAAACTGCTGTAGCCGGTGCCGAAATCGTCGATCGCGCAGGCCACGCCCATGGCGCGGATCTCGGCGAGGTTCTTGAGCACGCAGTCCTGCTTGCGGATCAGCGCGCTTTCGGTGAACTCGACCTCGAGCGCCTCGGCAGGCAGCCCGTGCCTGAGGAGCGCCGCCGCGACGCGGCTTCCGAAATCGTCCTCCTCGAGATTGGCGGCGGAGACGTTCACCGAGATCCGCAGCGCGACGCCCGCGGCCCGCCATTCGGCCGCCTGCGCGAGCGCGCCCTCCAGCACCTTTTCGGTGATCTGCCGCGCCAGTCCGGCGGCCTCCGCAAGCGGGATGAACTCGCCGGGAGAGACCGGGCCCAGCGCCGGATGGGTCCAGCGCAGCAGCGCTTCCGCGCCCCGGCATCGCCCGGACCGCATGTCGATCCGGGGCTGATAGACGAGCGACAGCTGGTCGGACGCGGCGAGCGCCTGGCGAAGCGCCGCGATGACCTCGTAGCGGCGCTTGTGCGCGGCGTCGGCGGCTGGCGAGTACATGCCGAGCGTGAGGTTGGCGTCGCGCGCGTCCTGAGCCGCGGCGTGCGCCGCCCGCAGCGCGTCGGCGGGGGTGTGTTCTCCGAGGCGGAACGGCGCGATGCCGACCACGACGCCGGCCATCGCCGCGATTCCCTTGCCGCGCGCCCCGGCCGTCAGCGCCTCGAGATGCTCGACGACCAGCGCGCGGACGTCTTCGGGGTCGACGCCCGCAAGCACCGCGACGAACTGGGTCGCGCCGACCTGGTAAAGGTTCGTCTCCGCCTCCAGGCGCGCCGTTATCGAAGCCGCAGAAACGCGGATCAGCTGGTCAAGATAGGAGGGGCCGAGAACGCGCGCCGTCTGGGCGAGCCGCGACGGCCCCACCAGATCGATCAGGACCGCGACGCGCGCCTCGCCCGGGTGGTCGCGGCTCATGTCGTCGACGTCGTCGGCGAACTGGAGACGGTTCGGCAGACCGCTCGCCGGGTCGATCCGGCCATAGGCATGCTGAAGCTCGACCTGCGCCATGACCATCTCTGCAAGATCGGATAGGACCTTGATCTCGGCCGGTTCCAGCTCCCGCGGTTTGCTGTCGAGCACGCAGATCGCGCCGAGCGTGAACCCCTCGCGCGTAACGAGCGGCGCGCCGGCATAGAAGCGCATCCCGTTGCGGACCAGCTCGCCATCGCCGAACTGAGGATCCTGAGCGAGGTCCGGGATGACCAGAAGGTCGCTCATCCGCGTGACTTCCGCGCACGGCGCCTCGCTTCTGGCGATCTCGGTTCCGCAGCCCACGCGCGACTTGAACCATTGGCGATCCTCGTCGGTGAGCGACACCGCAGAGACCGGCGCGCCGAACAGCTGGCACGCCATCCGGGTGATCCGGTCGAAGCTTTCGCTCGGAGGGGTGTCGAGGAGTTTGAGCTCGCGAAGAGCCCGGAGCCGGCGATCCTCTTTGACCTCAGTATTCACGGCCAGCTGGCTCCCCACACGGTTCTCGGGCTGCGTCCTGACCTCAATACCCTCGCGATCGGTAACAAGATCGCCTTGCGTGGGCCGAAAGTACGCGCACGGTTAAGGCATGTGTAAGACGCCGGCGGCGGCGCCGGGCGACGCAGACCTCGCCGGCGTCCAGGCGGGAGATCGAAAGAGCGGCTCGCGGACCATCACATCCCCTTGCCCCTGCTTCCATCGCCGCACGCCCCGCGGTAAGCCGCCCGCGCGCGCCGCGTAAAAAATCTGGCGCGGGGAGCGGCGCATGGTGTCCAACGTCACGCTGCCGGCGGTCTTCGGCGCCGGCGCCCTGAGCTTTCTCAGCCCCTGCGTGCTGCCGCTGGTGCCGCCCTATCTGTGCTACCTCGCCGGCGCCACGCTCGAGGACCTGATCGGCGGCGACGCGCCGCGCCGGGCGGCGGCGCGCACGCTCGGCGCCGCGCTGCTGTTCGTCGCGGGGTTTTCGACCGTGTTCGTCGCGCTCGGCGCGACGGCCTCGGCGGTCGGCGGGCTGCTGCTGCAGAACGCGCCGCTGCTCGCCACGCTCGCCGGGCTCGCCATCATCGTGATGGGGCTGCACTTCCTCGGCGCCTTCCGCATCCCGTTCCTGATGCGCGATACGCGGGTCGAGGTGGAAAAGCCGGTCGGCCTGTGGGGCGCCTATGTGATGGGGCTCGCCTTCGCGTTCGGCTGGACGCCCTGCATCGGCCCGGTGCTGGCCGCGGTGCTGGCGGTCGCGGCCTCGGAGGCGACGGTCGCCCGCGGCGCGGGGCTGCTCGCGGTCTACGCCGCAGGCCTCGGCCTGCCCTTCGTGATCGCCGCGCTCGCCATGAAGCCCTTTGTGGGGTTTCTGAAGCGCTTCCGCAGCCATCTCGGCACGGTTGAAAAGGTGATGGGCGGCCTGCTGGTGCTGACCGGGATCGCGTTCCTCGCCGGCTGGACCTCGACGGTGTCGTTCTGGCTGCTGCAGACCTTTCCGGGCCTGGCGACGCTGGGCTAGCGCATCGTCATTCGGGCTCCAGCCGGATGCCGTTTTCATCGAGATAGGCGACGGCGTGCTCCATGGCGGTGGCGCTCATCTGGCGAGGTCCCCAGGCCCGCTCCCATTCTGCGAAGGTGACAAAACCCCGCTTCCTTGTTCTCAGAACAAGCCGTCGGAGAATTTCGCGCATTTCGGGCGAGAGGCCGTTGCTGTCCATCGACAGCAAGGTAGAGCCCCATGACTGAAAGGCCCGCCGATCGCTCGGCGGGCTTTTGCTTGGCGTGCTGTAAGCCTCAGCTCACATCTGGCTGTAGCCGCCGTCCTTGAACTCGTAGAACACGAAGCCCGCGATGGTCGGGTCGCCCTTGTCGTCGAACTTCAGGTCGCCGATCACGGTCTTGAAGTCCTGCTTGTTCATCTCCGCCGAGACGTCCTCGCCTTCGGTCGACTTGGCGGCGTTGGCGGCCGCGGCCCAGATCTGCAGCGCGGCGTAGCTGTAGAGCGTGAAGCCTTCCGGGACGATCTTCTTGTCCTTGAATTTCTGCACGATCGCGCCGGCCGCCGGCGACTTGGTCTGGTCCGGCGGGAAGGTGAACATGGTGCCTTCGCCGCCCTTGCCGGTGATGCCGAGGAACTCGGTCGACTGCAGCGCGTCGCCGCCCATCAGCTTGGCCTGCAGCCCCTGGTCGCGCATCTGGCGCACGATCAGGCCGGCCTGCTGGTAATAGCCGCCGAAATAGACGACGTCGACATTGGCCTGCTTGAGCTTGGAGACCAGCGCCGAATAGTCCTTCTCGCCGGGGGTGATCGCCTCATACATGACTTCCTTGCCGCCGCCTTCGCGGAAGGTCTTCAGCGTCTCGTCGGCGAGGCCCTTGCCGTAGGACGACTTGTCGTGGACGACCGCGACCTTCTTGTCCTTGAAGTTGTCGAGCAGATATTTGCCGCCGATGGCGCCCTGCTGATCGTCGCGGCCGCAGACGCGGTAGATGGTCGGGCCGGGGCGCTTGTCGGTGAAGGCCGGGTTGGTCGAGGCCGGCGAGATCTCCACGATGCCTTCCTCGGCGTAGACCGAGGAGGCCGGGATCGACGAGCCCGAGCAGTAGTGGCCGATCACCACCTTGGCGCCTTCGGAGACGAGCTGGTTGGCGACGTTCACCGCCTGCTTGGGGTCGCAGGCGTCGTCGCCGATCTTGACCACCAGCTTCTCGCCATTGACGCCGCCGGCGGCGTTGATGTCCTCGACCGCCTGCTCGACGCCGTTGCGGATCTGGCCGCCGAACACGGCGTTCTCGCCGGTCATGGGGCCCGCGACGCCGACCACGACGTCCGCATAGGCCGGCGCTGCGAGCGCGACCGCGAGGCCGAGGCCGATGGCGGTTCCGAGATGTCGTTTCATGCCGAGTGTCCCTCCGGGCGCGCTGTCGAGAAGCCATTGTTGGCGCGTCGCGCCGCGTCTGTCACGCCGCGCCTCCGCGGTCGCGGTTCCGCCAGCCGAACGGCCCGGCGCGCTCGTAGAGCCAGCCATATTGGCGGGCCATGCGGCGGGCGAGCGTCATGCGGTGGCCGGCGAGCGCGAAGGCTACGAGGATCACGAGATCGACGACGAAATAATGCAGCGTCAGCAGGCTGCCTGAGAACAGCGCATAGTGGATGAAGCGCACGGCGGCGGCGAGCGGGACCATCCACACAGCCGCCTTCCAGGCCGGCTCCCACGAGCCGGCGAGCGCGCGCCCCGCAAGCCACGCGGCGCCGCCGCCGAGGATCACGGTGACGAAGCCGAACTCGGCGAGCGAGATTTCCCAGATCAGGCCCATGGGGCGCTCCGGATGCGCGAGCCTTTCTTCACCTCTCCCCGGCGGGGAGAGGTCGGCGCGTAGTGCCGGGTGAGGGGGTTTTGTGATCCAAGACAGGCCCTCACCCGCTTCGGCTTCGCCTCGCGACCTCTCCCCGCCGGGGAGAGGTGAAGACCCGCGCCTCCACGGGGCGCGCTCACCGGCCGCCCTCCAGATAGGCGGCGCGCACCTCGGGCCGCTCCAGAAGCTCCCGCCCGCCGCCGCTCATGGTGATCTGGCCGTTGACCATGACGTAGCCGCGATGGGCGAGCTTGAGGCCGTGATAGGCGTTCTGCTCGACCAGGAACACCGTCAGCCCCTCGGAGCGGTTGAGCTCGCGGACGACCGAGAAGATCTGTTTGGCGATCAGCGGCGCGAGCCCGAGAGAGGGTTCGTCGAGCAGCAGCAGCCGCGGGCGGCTCATCAGCGCGCGGGCGATCGCCAGCATCTGCTGCTCGCCGCCGGAAAGCGTGCCGCCGCGCTGGTTCTGGCGGTCCCTGAGCCGAGGGAAGATGTCGAAGACGCGGCGCAGATCCTCGTCGAAATGCGCGAATTTGGTCACCGCCGCGCCCATCTGGAGGTTTTCCAGCACGGTCATGCGCGGGAAGATGCGGCGGCCCTCGGGCGACTGCGCGATCTTGAGCCGCGCGATCTCGTAGGTCGGCAGATGCGTGATGTCGCGGCCGTCGAACAGGATCGCGCCGCTGCGCGCCCGCGGCGCGCCGAAGATCGTCATCATCAGCGTCGACTTGCCGGCGCCGTTGGCGCCGATCAGCGTGACGATCTCGCCGGCCGGCACGTCGATGTCGACGCCCTTCAGCGCGGCGATCGCCCCGTAATAGGCCGTGACCCCCCGCAGCGAGAGCATGGTTCCGCTCACGCCTCGCTCTCCTCGGCGATGCGCTCGATCTCCTGCTCGACCTCCTCCACCTCCTCATCCTCGACGCCCAGATAGGCGGCGATCACCTTCGGGTCGTCGCGCACCTCGGCAGGCGCCCCGTCGGAGATCTTCTTCCCGTAGTCGAGCACGACGACGTGGTCCGAAATCTCCATCACCACGCTCATGTCGTGTTCGATCAGCAGCACCGCGACGCCCTCGTCGCGGATCGAGCGCAGCAGCGCGTTCAGCTCGGCGCTCTCGCGCGGGTTGAGGCCTGCGGCCGGCTCGTCGAGGCACAGCAGCACCGGATCGGTGCACATCGCGCGCGCGATCTCGAGGCGGCGTTGGTCGCCATAGGGCAGGTCCGCCGCCGGGTCGTCGGCGCGGTCGACGAGACCGATGCGCTCGAGCCAGCCCTTGGCTTTGGCGATCGCAGCCCGCTCGGCGCGGCCATAACCGCCGATTCCGAGCACGCCGAGCAGCGTCATGCCGGAGGCCCGCATCAGCGGCGCGTGCTGCGCGACCAGAAGGTTTTCGAGCAGCGTCATGCCGCCGAACAGCCGGATGTTCTGGAAGGTGCGGGCGACGCCTGCGGCGCGCGAGATCTGATGGTCGCGCAGCCGCTCCAGCAGCCAGCTCTCGCCGTCCGGCTTGCGCAGCGTCAGCCGCCCGACGGTGGGCTTGTAGAAGCCGGTGATGCAGTTGAACACCGTGGTCTTGCCGGCCCCGTTGGGGCCGATCAGCGCGGTGATTTCGTCGCGCCGGACGTCGAAGGAGACGTCGTCGACGGCCACCAGCCCGCCGAACCGCATCGTCAGATGCTCGACGCGCAGCAGCGCGTCGGGCGGCAGTTCGGGCGCGTCGAGCGGCCTGGCCGTCATCCGTGTCCCTCCTGCACGAGGGCGCCGGAAATCGCCTTCTTCTCCTTGAGGAACACCGAAGGCGAGCGGGACGACACCAGCCCGCGCGGCCGCCACACCATGATGCCGACCATCACCGCGCCGAACACGATCATCCGGTAGTCCTTGAACTCGCGGAACAGCTCGAAGCCGCCGATCATCACCACGGCCGCGATGGCGACGCCGATCTGCGAGCCCATGCCGCCCAGCACCACGATGGCGAGGATCAGCGCGCTTTCCATGAACACGAAGCTCTCGGGGCTGATGAAGCCCTGCCGGGTGGCGAAGAAGGAGCCCGCGAAGCCCGCGAACATGGCGCCGAGCGCGAAGGCGGTGAGCTTGGTGTTGACCGTGTTGATGCCGAGCGACCGGCAGGCGATCTCGTCCTCGCGCAGCGCCTCCCAGGCGCGGCCGATCGGGAGGCGGCGAAGCCGGATCGTCACGAAGTTGGTGATCAGCGCGAGCGTCAGGATCAGGTAGTAGAGGAAGATGATCCGGTGCAGGCCGGAGAACTTCAGCCCAAAGGTCGCCGCGAAGCCGCCGGGGCCGGGCGTGAAATCGAGGCCGAAGAAGCTCGGCCGCGGGATCCCGCCGATGCCGTTCGGGCCGCCGGTGAACCAATACCAGTTGAGCAGGACGATCCGGATGATCTCGCCGAAGGCGAGCGTCACGATCGCCAGATAGTCGCCGCGCAGCCTGAGCACCGGAAAGCCCAGAAGCACGCCCCAGAAGGCGGCCAGAATGCCGGCGAGCGGAAGGCAGACCCAGAAGGACAGGCCGAAATACTGCGCGAGCAGCGCGTAGGAGTAGGCGCCGACCGCGTAGAAGGCGACGTAGCCCAAGTCGAGCAGCCCCGCGAGCCCGACCACAATGTTGAGCCCCCAGCCGAGCATCACATAGGTCAGCACCAGGATCGCGAGGTCGACCGTGTAGCGCTCGACGCCGGGCAGGAAGGGCAGGGCGACGGCGATTGCGATCGCGAGGGGCGCCAGCCAGCGGGCGAGCTTCGCCAGCGTCGCCTCGACGCGCGGCGGCACGAAGCTCGCCGACCGCCGGGCGCCGGGCCGCCAGATCGTCAGGTTGAGGGCGAGGCGGCCGAGGAAGACGACCGCGACCGCGATCGCCACCCGCTGCCAGTGCGGGTCGAGCCTCAGCCCGTCAGGGCCCTGGACCGTCACCAGCCCCATCATGGGCGCGGCCAGCCCAAGCGCGACCAGCGCCGTGATCAGCGCGTCGCGAAGGGCGGCTGCGAGCGGATGACCGGGCTTGGCCGGCGCGTTGTCCGCCACGAGCCGCTCAGACCTTCTCGACTTCCGGCCTGCCGAGCAGGCCGGAGGGCAGGAAGATCAGCACGATCACCAGGATCGAGAACGCCGCGACGTCCTTGTACTCGACCGAGAAATAGGCCGACCACAGGGTTTCGATCAGGCCGATGAGCAGGCCGCCCAGCATGGCGCCGGGCAGCGACCCGATGCCTCCGAGAACCGCGGCCGTGAAGGCTTTCACCCCGGCCACGAAGCCGATGTAGAAGTCCGCCACGCCGTAATAGAGCAGGTACATGAGCCCCGCCACGGAGGCGAGCGCGGCGCCCATCACGAAGGTGAGCGAGATCGTGCGGTCGACGTCGACCCCGAGCAGCGCGGCCATCTTGCTGTCCTGCTCGCAGGCGCGCTGCGCGCGGCCGAGCGGGGTCTTGGCGACGATCAGCCAGAAACCGAGCATCGACACGATCGTCGTCAGCACGATGATCACCTGCACGTTCGAGATGTTCACGATGAAGCCGTCGGCGCCGTCGGACTGCCAGAAATAGCCGCGCACCACCGGCGGCAGCGGCTTGACGCGCGCGCCCTGGGCGACCTGTACGTAGTTCTGGAGGAAGATCGACATGCCGATGGCCGAGATCAGCGGCGCCAGCCGGAACGAGCCGCGCAGCGGCCGGTAGGCGATGCGCTCCACAGTCCAGCCATAGAGCGCGGTCAAAGCCATCGCCAGCACCAGCACGATCAGCAGCGCCAGAGGGGCGAAGGCCACGCCGAGCGCCGCGAGCGCCAGATAGATGATCAGCGCCAGGAACGCGCCGACCATGAAAATGTCGCCATGAGCGAAATTGATCATGCCGACGATGCCGTAGACCATCGTGTAACCGATCGCGATGAGCCCGTAGATGGAACCGAGCGTCACGCCGTTGATCAGTTGCTGCGCGAAATACTCCATCCGCTGATGCCGCCTCGCTCGCGTTTCCGGCGTCCGTTCCGCCTCTCGAATCAAAGACGGCGCCCCTTCTGTGGGCGAGCACGGTTCGCAGGCAGTCTTAGCAAGGGAGGCGGCCCGCGACAACGCGGCGGACCGAACGGCGGCGCCCTCGGGCGGCGGCGAAAAGTCAGCTTGAGGCGGCGCTTCCCGCAGCCTTCTTGGACGCTATCTAATCCAGTTTACCTGAAGATCGGAGGCGTGTCCGGGCGGGTTCCGGCTGCGGGCGCGTCGGAGGAGCGGATGCGAAGTCGTCGATCGGGGATCAGGGGCGTATGACGGCGACCACGCTTGAGCAGCATGGCCAGGGGGGCACGGGCATAGGGGGATTTCGTCACGCGGGTAGGGCTTCCTCGGCCGCGCTGAGCCTCGTGCTCGCCGCGACATCCATGGCGCGCGCGCAGACGCCGCCGAATCTGGAGTCCGCCTTCTCAAAGGTCTTCGCCGGCGCCGCGGCGTGCGTCGCGATTCGCGACGTGGCGCCCGGGGCCGCGGCGGTGAGTTCCGGCGGGCCGACCTGCGACCGCCGCCTGCCGCCCTGCGCGACGTTCGAGATACCCGCGAGCGTCATCGCGCTCGACAGGGGCGTCGTTCCGGACGCCGGCGCGCCGGTCAAGCGCAACCCGCCGCTCAAGGACGACCCGCCGGACGGGATGAGCCTGCGCGACGCGTTCCGCTCGGGAGCGGCCTGGGTCTATGAGGAGGTGTCGCGGCGGGTCGGCTCCGACGCGTTCGCCAAGGCGCTCGGGGCGATGCGTTACGGCAACGCCGATTCAGGCGGTCCGGTGGAGCGGCTCGGTCGCGGCGACAGCCCCGAAGGGCTCGCGCTCAACGCCGTCGAGCAGGTCGAGTTTCTGGCGCGGCTGAAGCGGGGCGAGCTTCCGACCTCGGCCGAGGCGCAGGCGCGCACGGTGGAGATCGTGCCGGCCGAGAGGTGGGGGGACGCCAATGTCGCCCTCAAGAGCGGCGCCTGCGACGACGCCGCCTGGACGGTCGGCTGGGTCGACCGGAACGGCCGAAGCACGGTGATCGCGGCGGTCGAAAGCGGCAGGCCGGACATGACCGCCCAGGACGCCCTCAACAAGGCGAAGCAGCTCGTCATCGAGATGGGCCTCGCGCCGCCGCCGCGCTGACGCCAATCATTGTGCGCGCCTGGCCGAAGACCTATCTCGGCCTTCGCAGCATGGAGGCGCGCATGGATCTTCTCTCGACCGCCGAAGAGTGGGTCCGCGAAGGGCGCGGCGTCGCGCTCGCGACCGTCGTGGAGACCTGGGGATCGGCGCCCCGACCAGTCGGCAGCCATCTGGTGATCGACGCCGGCGGCGACTTCCAGGGCTCCGTGTCGGGCGGCTGCGTCGAGGGCGCGGTGGTGAGCGAGGCCGCCGAGGTCATCGCCTCCGGCAAGCCGCGGCTGCTCGAATTCGGCGTCGCGGACGAGACCGCCTGGCGCGTCGGACTGTCCTGCGGCGGCCGCATCAAAGTTTTCGTCGAGAAGGTCGCATGAGGCTCGACCTTCTGAGCGCGCTCAACGCGGCGCGCGCGGCGCGGCGGGCGGCCGTGGTGGCGACCGCGCTCGACACCGGCGAGCAGCGGCTGGTGCTCGACCCTGCCGGCGATCCGCTGGAGGAAGCGATCGGGCGCGCGCTGACGTCGGCCAGGAGCGGCGTCGTCGAGGATCCGGCCGGGCGTGCGGTGTTCCTCAACGTTCATGTGCCGCCGCCGCGGCTGGTGCTGACCGGCGCGGTCCACATCGCGCAGACGCTGGCGCCGCTCGCGGCGTCGCTCGGCTACGAGGTCGCGATCGTCGACCCGCGCACCGCCTTTGCGACGCCCGAGCGCTTTCCCGCGGTGGAGCTCAGGGCCGAATGGCCGGAGACGGCGCTGCCCGACCTTGGCCTCGACGCGTTCACCGCTTTCGCGGCGCTGAGTCATGATCCGAAGATCGACGAACCGGGTCTCGCCGAGGCGCTCGCCCGAGGCTGTTTCTATGTCGGCGCGCTGGGCTCCCGCCGCACGCACGCCGCGCGGCTCGAACGGCTGAAGGCGCAGGGCGTACTGCCTGCGGCGCTCGACCGGATCCGCGCCCCCATCGGACTTGCGATCGGAGCCTCGTCGCCCGCCGAGATCGCCGTCGCCATCATGGCGGAGATCATCGCGGTGCTGCGCCGGGCGGAGCTCGGCCGGTGAAATTCGGACCCGTTCAGGTCTCGCGGGCCGAGGGCTGCGTCGCCGCGCATGCGCTGCGGCTCCCGGGCTATGTGCTGAAGAAGGGCGCGCGCATTACAGCCGCCGACGTGGCGGCGCTCGAGCGCGGCGGAGTGCGCGAGGTCGTGGTGGCCGAGATGGCCCTTGGCGACGTCACCGAGGACGCGGCGGCCGAACGCATCGCCGCCGCCCTGGTCGGACCCGGCCTGCGCGCGGATCGGGCCTTCACCGGCCGCGCCAACATCTTCGCCGAGCGTCCCGGCGTGCTGCTGGTCGACCGCGCCGGCGTCGACGCCCTCAACGACATCGACGAGGCCGTGACGCTCGCCACCCTCGCCGAGCACGCGGCGACGCCGCGCGGCGCGATGGCCGCGACCGTGAAGATCATCCCGTTCGCGCTGCCGGAGGAACTCGTCGCCCGCGCCGAGCAGCTTGCCCGCGCGCGCGGGCCGCTGATCCGCCTTGCGCCGTTCGAGGTCAGGCGGGCGGCGGCGATATCGACGCTGCTGCCGGGGCTCGATCCGAAGGTGGTCGACAAGACCATCGCGGTGCTGCAGCGGCGGCTTGCGCCCGCAGGCGCGAAGCTCGTCGCCGAGCGCCGCATACCGCATGACGAGCGCAGCCTCGTCCGCAGCCTGAACGAGGTGGCGCTCGAAAGGCCGGAAATCATCATCGTGTTCGGCGCCTCCGCCATCACCGACCGGCGCGACGTGATCCCTGCGGCGCTCGAGGCCGCGGGCGGCGCGATTCGGCGGCTCGGCATGCCGGTCGATCCGGGCAATCTGCTGCTGCTCGGCGACCTCCACGGGACGCCGGTGCTCGGCGCGCCCGGCTGCGCGCGCAGCCCGAAGGAGAACGGCTTCGACTGGATCCTCAACCGGCTGCTGGCGAAGCTTCCGGTCGACGGCCGCGCCATCAGCCGGATGGGCGTCGGAGGGCTGCTGATGGAGATCACCGCGCGTCCGCAGCCGCGCCAGGAGCGCGATCTTCCGCGCGCCCCGAAGGTCGCGGCGGTCGTGCTGGCGGCGGGGCGGTCCACCCGCATGGGCGGCCCGAACAAGCTGCTCGAGGCGGTGCAGGGCCGGCCGCTCGTCCGCCATGCGGTCGAGGCCGCGCTCGCAGGCGGGCTCTCGGAGGTCGTGGTGGTGACCGGCCATCAGCGAGCGGCCGTCGAGGCGGCGCTGTCGGGGCTGCCGGTCCGCTTCGTGCCGAACCCGAACTTCGCCGAAGGGCTCTCCACCTCGCTGCGCGCCGGGCTCGAGGCGCTGCCGGCTTCGGTCGACGGGGCGCTCGTGCTGCTCGGCGACATGCCGCTGGTGAGGCCTGCGCTGCTCGCCCGCCTCGTCGCTGCGTTCGATCCGGCCGGCGGCGCGCATGTCGTCGCGCCGGTGCGCGACGGCCGGCGCGGCAATCCGGTGCTGTGGGGTCGCCGCTTCTTCGCGGCGCTGTGCGCGATCGAGGGCGACGCCGGCGGCCGCCATCTGCTGGCCGAGCAGAGCGACGCCGCCCGCGAGGTCGAGGCGGATGATGGCGCGCTGATCGACGTCGACACGCCCGAGGCGCTTGCGGCGGTCCGGGAGCGCGGGTGAGACGAACGCCGATCTCGCGCGTATAGCGCCGGATGACCACGCTGCGCCTCGTCCTCGCGGACCAACTGACCCGCGACGTCCCCGCCCTCAGAGGGCTCGACCCGAAGACCGACGTCGTCCTGATGGCGGAGGTGATGGAGGAGGCGAGCTATGTCCGCCATCACAAGCAGAAGCTGGTCTTCCTGTTCGCCGCCATGCGGCGCTTCGCGGCCGAGCTCCGCAAGGAGGGGGTGCGGGTCGATTACGTCACGCTCGAGGATCCCCAAAACACCGGCTCGCTCGGCGGCGAGGTCGGGCGCGCCGTCGGGCACCACGGCGCCCGGCTGCTGATCCTCACCGAGCCGGGCGAATGGCGTGTGCTCGAGATGATGCATGACTGGCGCGAGCGGCTCGTCTGCGACGTCGTGCTGCGCGAGGACGACCGCTTCCTCTGCTCGCGCGCCGAGTTCGAGGCTTGGGCCGGCGACCGCCGCGCGCTGCGGATGGAGTTCTTCTACCGGGAGATGCGCCGCAGGACCGGCCTGCTGATGGATGGCGAAGCGCCGGCCGGCGGCCAGTGGAACTACGACGTCGAGAACCGCAAGCGGCTGCCGAAGAACGCCAGGATCCCGGATCGCCTGCGCTTCGCGCCGGACCAGGCGACGCGCGAGGTCATGGAATTGGTGGAGCGGCTGTTCCCGCACAATTTCGGGACGCTCCATGACTTTGGCTGGGCGACGAGCCGCGCCGACGCGCTGAAGGCGCTGCGCCATTTCGTGTCGCTCGCGCTGCCTGCCTTCGGGGACTACCAGGACGCCATGAAGGCTGGCGGCCCCTTCATCTTCCACGGACTGATCTCGCCCTATCTGAACGCTGGTCTGCTGAGCCCGCGCGAGGTCTGCGACATCGCCGTCGAGGCCTATGAGCAGGGGCGGGCGCCGCTCAACGCGGTCGAGGGCTTCGTCAGACAGATCATCGGCTGGCGCGAATATGTCCGCGGCGTCTACTGGCTGAGGATGCCGGAGTACCGCGAAACCAATCACCTTTCCGCCGACCGCAGGCTGCCGGACCTCTACTGGACAGCCGAGACCGAGATGAACTGCCTCGCGCATTGCGTCGCCGACACGCGCGACCACGCTTATGCGCACCACATCCAGCGCCTGATGGTGCTCGGCAACTTCGCGCTGCTGGCGGGCGTGCGTCCGCGGGAGGTTCAGGACTGGTTCCTGCTGGTCTACGCCGACGCCTATGAGTGGGTGGAGCTTCCGAACGTCCAGGGCATGGCGCTGTTCGCCGATGGCGGCGTGATGGCGTCGAAGCCCTATGCGGCCTCCGGCGCCTATATCGACCGGATGTCGGACTATTGCGGCTCGTGCCGCTACGACGTGAAGCTGAAGTCGGGCGAGAACGCCTGCCCGTTCAACTATCTCTACTGGGACTTTCTCATCCGGAACGAGCCGCGCCTGCGCGGCGCCAACCGCCTCGCGATGCCGTATCGCACGCTCGACCGCATGGACGATCGGCGCAAGGCAGAAATCCGGCGCGACGCCAACGCCTTCCTGGACGCTTTGCCGGCGACATATGAAGGCTGATCGTGGCGGTTCAGGGCCGCTCGAACGTCGCCGGCAGCGGGTGCAGATGTTCGATTGCGACCTCCGCGTCCGTCGCCTCGATGCGTTCGGCGATCATCAGGCGGTGGCAGTGCTCGGGCTCGCGCTCGAAGCACAGGAGGCAGAGCTTTCGTCCGGTGCGGACGAACTGCTTCAGCGCCGCAAGCTCTTCCTTTGCGGCCTCGGTCTCCAGATGGGCGGCGAAGATGCGACGCATGTCGTCGTGCCGGCCGGAGCGCGCCGCGGCGCGCCCCTCGGCCGGCGTCCCGAGCGCGCGCATGTGCAGGTAGCCGACGCCGCGCTCCTCGAGCCCCGCCGCAAGCGACCGCTTCGAAAAGCCCGGCCGGCGGGAGTTCGCCACCGCGCGCACGTCGACCAGCGTCTCGACGCCGGCCGTCGTGAGCGCGTCGGCCAGAGCGCCGGGCGTCGCGCCCTCATACCCGATCGTGAAGAGACGGCTCATCTGATCTTGCAGGCCCAGATCTTTTGCACCTTGGCGGCGAAGCGGACGGCCGGGTAGCCGTCATAGAAGCCCGGGATCACGAACGCGCCTTCGCCCGAGGGCGGGACCAGACCCGTTCCGGTGAACCCGACGTCGTTGAGATCAAGGTTCTGGGCCGACACCTCGATCTTCGTCAACACGCGGTCGGGGAAGGGGTTCTTGGCGTCCCAGATGAACACGTTCGACTGCACGTAGAAGGAGGGGCTCGCCGCCCGGACGTTTCGGAGCTCGTCGGTCGTCAGCAGTTCCGCTTTGCAGTTCGCCGCCTTGTCCAGCAGGCCGTCGCGCTCGAGCGCGCCGCGAGCCTTGTCCTCGCAGGTCTGGCGGCAGGCCAGCGCGGCGTCCTTGATCTCGATGTCGCTGGCTGTGGCGGCGATCTGCCCGTTGACGCAGTCCCGCAGGCAGCTCTGCGCCGCCGCAACGCCGGGGAAGGCCGCCAGCGCGAGCACCAGGATCAGACGCTTGAGAGTCATTGGACGCGCTTCCTCGAAGGCTGGACGTTGAGCATCCTGTCATACGCCGGAGGGGTCTGGGCAGATCCTCCCCGTCGCCGCGAAACGGCTGGCAGCAGTTCGGTCAAAGGACTGCCAAATAATTGAAGTTAAAGACCTATTAGCTTCTGGGGATTGTCATGGATGAGGGTCGCGTAACACACTGACATTGCGGCGCTTCGGCAACCGCGCCGCGAGGCGAAGGAGCATGGCCGATGAGCGAGTCCGAGTTCCAGAAGGCAGGCGTCCGGCGGGCGAGCGTCGATTTCGAGCTTCAGATGCAGGGCTATGGGCTGATCACTGCGGAGATCCTCTACCGCATGCCCGATTACCCGAAGCTGCTGCAGTCCTTCCTCTGGCAGGAATACGATCGGGCGCCGGAGTTTCCGGTGCTGCGGCGGTTCCTGGAGTGGTGGCGCAAAGAGATCGAGGGCGTGGTGCACTCGGTGCGTGTGGGGCACAAGGCGCTGATCGGCCCGGCGGATTTCCAGCCGGTGCGGGCCGAGTTCCGGATCAATTGAGACCGCTCTCGGGCGAACCGAGCCCGGGGCCCGGGGCCGCGTCATCGCCTGACCGGCGCTGACCGGCGCCGCGGGACGTCGTCGGGGGGTAAGCGCCGGCGCAAAGCCATGGCTTTCATGTCACCTTGCGCCCGCACGGGCGCAGCGGTAACGCGCCAGCCTTCTCCCCGGAGTCCGCCATGACGTCCGCTCGACCCCGCATCGGTTTTCTCGGCGTCGGCCTGATGGGCGCGCCGATGGCGCGCCGCCTGCTCGGCGCCGGCTTCGAGGTGATCGCCTGGAGCCGCACCGCCGAGAAGGCGAGGGCGCTCGGCCCGGACGGGGCCGCGGTCGCTGCCTCGGCGGCCGAGGCCGCGGCGGCCTCCGACGTGCTGATCACCATGCTGGCCGACGGTCCTGCGGTCGCCGAGACGCTGTTCGGCGCAGGCGCCGCGGCGGCCGCGCTGAAGCCCGGCGCGCTCGTCATCGACATGAGCTCGATCCCGCCGTCGCTCGCCCGCGACCACGCGGCGCGCCTTGCCGGGCACGGCGTCGCCCATCTCGACGCGCCGGTGTCGGGCGGCACGCGGGGCGCCGCGGCCGGCGCGCTCGCCATCATGGTGGGCGGGGACGAGGCCGCCTTCGAGCGGGCGAAGCCGGTTTTCGAGCCGCTCGGCCGCGCGGTCCGCGTCGGCCCAGCCGGCGCCGGCCAGCTCGCCAAGCTCGCCAATCAGGTGATCGTCGGCGTGACGATCGGCGCGGTGTCGGAGGCGCTGCTGCTGGCGGCGGCCGGCGGCGCCGATCCGGCCGCCGTGCGCGAGGCGATCCGCGGCGGCTTCGCCGAGAGCCGCATCCTGGAGGAGCACGGCCGCCGGATGCTCGAGCGCGACTTCCGGCCGGGCGGGATGGTGGCCACGCAGGTCAAGGATCTCGACACCGCGCTCGCCGCCGCGGCGGAGGCCGGCGTGACGCTGCCGCTGTCTCAGGACGTGCGCGACCGCTTCGTCGAGCTGCGCGACAGGCTCGGCGCCGGCGGCTACGATCACTCCGCATTGCTGCTCCAGCTCGAGGCCGCCGCGGGCAAGCGGCTGACCGACTGTCCCGACGTCGCGCCCGACTAGTCGGGCCGCCCGACGTCCCTTCACGCTTCTCCCCACCCGCTCTGCAGGGTCCCCATGCCGAACCTGTTGTCGCCTGCGCTCGCGCCGCTCGTCCTTCTGCTGTGCTCCAACGTCTTCATGACCTTCGCCTGGTATGGCCACCTGAAGTTCAAAGCGGCCCCGCTGTGGGCCGCGATCCTGGTCAGCTGGGGCATCGCGCTGATCGAATACTGCTTCGCCGTGCCGGCGAACCGGATCGGCAGCGCGGTCTACTCGGGCGCCGAGCTCAAGGCGATGCAGGAGGTGATCACGCTCAGCGTGTTCGCGGTCTTCTCGGTCGCCTATCTGGGCGAGCGGCTGACGGTGAACCACGTCATCGGCTTCGCGCTGATCGCGGCGGGCGCGTTCTTCGTCTTCAAGGGGCCGCTGCGCTGACCCGTTCCGGGTTGCGCGGCGCGGGCCGGGCGACATAGGGTCCCGGCGAAAATCCAGCCCCGGAGCCCGCAATGGCCTTCCTCGCCGACGCGCTGTCGCGCGTAAAGCCGTCCGCCACCATCGCGGTCACCCAGAAGGCGCGCGACCTCAAGGCGGCGGGCCGCGACGTGATCTCGCTCGGCGCCGGCGAGCCGGACTTCGACACGCCGAAGAACATCAAGGACGCGGCGATCGACGCGATCCGGCGCGGCGAGACCAAATATCCCCCGGTCGCCGGCATCGCGCCGCTGCGCGAGGCGATCGCGCAGAAGTTCAAGCGCGAGAACGGGCTCGACTACCGGCCGTCGCAGACCATCGTGGCGACCGGCGGAAAGCAGATTCTCTACAACGCCTTCGTGGCGACGCTTAATCCCGGCGACGAGGTGATCGTGCCGGCGCCCTACTGGGTGAGCTACCCCGAGATGGTCGCGCTCAACGGCGGCACGCCGGTGATCGTCGACACCCGGATCGAGCACGGCTTCAAGCTGCGCGCCGAGGACCTCGAGGCGGCGATCACGCCGCGCACCAAATGGGTGCTGCTGAACTCGCCCTCGAACCCTTCTGGCGCGGCCTATTCGCGCGCCGAGATCAAGGCGCTGACCGACGTGCTGCTGCGGCACGAGCATGTCTGGGTGCTGACCGACGACATGTATGAGCACCTCGTGTTCGGCGGCTTCGAATTCACCACGCCGGCCCAGGTCGAGCCGGCGCTCTACGACCGCACGCTGACCATGAACGGGGTCTCCAAAGCCTATTGCATGACCGGCTGGCGCATCGGCTACGCGGCCGGGCCGGACAAGCTGATCCGGGCGATGGAGATGGTGCAGGGCCAGCAGACCTCCGGCGCCTGCTCGATCGCCCAGTGGGCGGCGCTCGAGGCGCTCGCCGGGCCGCAGGACTTCCTGACCGGCTTCCGCGAGGCGTTCGAGCGGCGGCGCGATCTCGTGGTGTCGATGCTGAACCAGGCGCGCGGCCTGTCCTGCCCGACCCCGGAGGGCGCGTTCTACGTCTACCCGTCCTGCGCCGGCGCGCTCGGCCGCACCACCGCCTCGGGCAAGACCATCGAGACCGACGAGGACTTCGTCTCCGAGCTGCTCGAGGCCGAAGGCGTCGCGGTGGTGCACGGCTCGGCCTTCGGGCTCGGCCCGAACTTCCGGATCTCCTATGCGGCGGCCGACGAGACGCTGGAGGAGGCCTGCCGCCGCATCCAGCGGTTTTGCGCGGAACTGCGCTGACGCCGTCGAACGAAAGCCGCAGTTCGGACGTTCGGTGGTCGCGGGGACGACTCTCGGGAGACCCACGACCATGCACGCATTGCTCAAGGCCGGCCTCGTCGCGGCCGGCTGCCTCGCCTCCGGCGCGGCGCTCGCCGCCGATCTCGGCCACCCCTCGGTCACGATCTCGAAGCATCGCCACTATTACGCGCCGGTCTCGGGCTACCAGATCGGCACGCTGACCTGCGAGACGCCGGGATCGATCGGCTATTTGGTCGGCTCGCGCCGCGAAGTGTCCTGCGTCTACCGGCCGGCCGCCGGCCGCAACGCCGTCGATCTCTACATGGGCCACATCAACAAGGTCGGCGTCGACGTCGGCGCGACTGGTCCCGGCGTGCTCGCCTGGGCGGTGGTGGCGCATTCGCGCGACCTCGGGCCGGGCGACCTCGCCGGCAAATATCGCGGCGCCTCGGCGAGCGCGGCGGCGCTGATCGGCGCCGGGGCGAACGTCTTGGTCGGCGGCTCCGACGCCACCATCTCGCTGCAGCCGCTGAGCCTCGAAGGCCAGACCGGCCTTTCGGTCGCCGCCGGCTACTCGTCGCTGACCCTCAATCCGATCTGATCCCGCGCCCCCTCGCGGGCTTGTGACGACGTGATGCGGCCGGAGGCGTAACCTCCGGCCGTTTTCGTTCGTAGAGCCTGGGGAACGACATCTGTCGCGGAGAAAACCATGCTCATCCGACGCGTCCCGTCCTGGGCGATCCCCGAGTCCGAGGCGACGCCCGAGCATGTCTGGCTGAACCGGCGAAGCTTCATGGCCGCGGCGGGCCTTGCGGGCGCGAGCCTCGCGGCGTCGCCGGCGAGCGCCTTCTTCGGCTTCGGCGAGAAGAAGCCGGCGGCCCCGCAGCCGCCGGACCCCTCGGCCGGGCTCTACCCGGTGAAGCGCAACCCGGCCTACACGCTCGACCGGCCGGTGACGCCGGAATCCTACAATCTCGGCTACAACAACTATTACGACTTCAACACCTCGAAGAGCGTCGCCGAGGACGCCCAGGCGCTGCCGATCCGGCCCTGGACCATCAAGGTCGGCGGCATGGTCGAAAAGCCGTTCGAGATCGGCATCGACGACCTGCTGAAGAAGCTGCCGCCCGAAGAGCGGCTCTACCGGCACCGCTGCGTCGAGGCCTGGTCGATGGCGCTGCCGTGGTCCGGCATCCCGCTCAAGGACTTCGTCGCAATGGCGAAGCCGCTCGGCTCGGCCAAGTATGTGGTGATGAAGACCTTCCTCAACCCGGACGTGGCGCCCGGCCAGGCGAGCCCGCTGTTCGACTGGCCCTACACCGAGGGGCTGACCATGGCGGAGGCGACCAGCGACCTCGCCTTTCTGGCGACCGGCGCCTATGGCAAGCCGCTCGCCCGCCAGATGGGCGCGCCGATCCGCCTCGCTGTGCCGTGGAAATACGGCTTCAAATCCGTCAAGGCGATCGTCAGCGTCGACTTCACCGACAAGCGCCCGAAGACGCTGTGGGCGGTCGCCGGCCCCGGCGAATACGGTTTTTGGGCCAATGTGAACCCGGAAGTCGCCCATCCGCGCTGGAGCCAGGCGAGCGAACGCGTGCTGGGCTCCAACGAGATGCGGCCGACGCTGCTGTTCAACGGCTACGCCGAGCAGGTCGCCGGCCTCTACAAATGGCTCGGCAACGAGGAACTGTACCGCTGAGCCTTGCGGCGCGCCGCGCTTCTCCGTCTGCGCCGCGGGCCGGGGAGCCGCGCCGCCGCCTCGGGCTCGACCGCACGCCCGCCGGCCGCGAGGCCGCGCCGCAGCCCTTCGAGGTCGAGCTTGTCGCGCTGCTCGATCAGGCAGGCGCAGCCGAGATCGGCCTGACAAAGCCCCGCGCGCCGGCAGCCGGCCGACAGGCAGGCGCGCCACAGCCCATAGGCGTCCGACAGCTTTTTGCGCGCCCCAAGACCTTCGGCAGGCGCGGCCGGCATGCCGACCCTGCGCGCCGGCGCGGCGGGCGGGGAGGGCGCGGCCGCGACGCGGCCATAGGCGGGCGGCGCGGAATCCTCGTCCGGCGGCGCCGGCGGGGCGACGGGGACAGCCGGCGGGACGCGCCGCTTCGCGACCGGGGCGGCGGGCCGGGGCCAGACGGAGTGCGGAACGAGCGCCACCAGAACCTCCTCTGAAAACGGCGCGAACGCGCCCGAGCGTCGGCGTCTCCCGCGAAAAAGCTCCGCGTGAGCCGGATGGGGAGGCGCAGGGCGCCGGGCCACCGCATCTGACATTTCAATGCCGGTCGCCCGGCGCCCCACGCACGGCGTCTTGTCGACGGCCGGGGGGATCGCGCTCCGGTCGCGGGCGGCCCGCAGCCCCTTGCGGAGTCGGTCCCTTTGCGGCCCCCGGACTTGAGGCTCCCGAAGAAGCCCCGAACCCAAAAGGCCATCCCGCGCCTTAAGGCGCTCGAAGGCGCGGCCCCGTCCTAGTGCGGGGCGGGCGATCGCGTCTCGACCGGATGAGGAAAGACAAAAATCCTCAGCCGGAGAGCCCAGGCCGACGTCCCGAGCCGCGAAGGTCCGGCCTCCGCGCCGCAGGCGCCGCCCTCACATCCCGCGCGAACGGCCGGTCCGGACGCGCCTCCCCGCGGGAGAAGGTTTTAGATCATGCACGAGAGAAGGGGAGGCGTCAAGGAAAAAATACCTAGGTTCACGTGTGGCACTCGAATCGGCGTGTTGCCTCGATCGCCTAGCAGGCCGATCACCGGGGAAACAGGCGATCTATGAACTCAGAAAAGATGATCAAATTAAAAGACAGTCATCGAAAGAGAATCCGGCCGAGGCTCGTATTGATTGCTCTCTCCAGAACGTTGTTTGCAGCTACGGAGCGACCGGCCTCCGAGGGGTGAGAACGGGACGACTCAGCGCGACGGAAAAGGATTCTTATCTACTGGCGCTGGAGTTGACAGTGAGGCGCCAACCCCTGCCGCTGGCGATGAACTCGCCTAGGCTGCCGCGTTCAGGGCCTCCGACAGCGTCAACATCATGCAGCCTCCGCATACTCGATAAAGGTCTGATCGGGCGAACTAAGCTCTACGATGTTAGAAACGTCGGCGAGCATGTTTCCCTTCGGACCTAGACTGTCGATCTTTTTAACGACAGAGTTCAGAGACACTGGACGCTCTACCTTCACGATGTCCGAAAACATCATGAACTTATTCGAGAGCGAATTAGAATGGTTGGTGACGAACTCAAATACGGCGAGCCGCCCACGGTCTAACGTAACCACGTTGTGCGCGGACCACGTGTTGTTCCGCCCCACGATATCAAACGTCTTAGCGACGATGTGCTTCCCGAAGATAGAAGCGACACGCTCGTATAACTCGTGGTTCGTCGCTCGCTCTTTCTCTTCCGCAGCTTTCAGAACCGCTGTAGCAGCAGCGTGCGCAGAAGCGTTGGAAACGGCCACGATGGCGCCTTCGAGACGATCTATCGGGGCCCAGAGAGCAAAGATGCTCGCGCCATCGTAGCCAATGCCGAATCTGTCGGCCGCTCTCTTGGCGGAGGCGTCATAGAAGTCGCCTGCTCCGTACATCTCCGCTTCCGACAGGCCCATCGCCTGATCAGTTACGAAGCATCGATCTCCATTGAACGTGACATCGACGGTTGCGAGAGCCCCGCTAGGGTACGAAACCGGCACTGACAGCAGCACCCGATCGTTGCGCCGTTCGTGTGACATCAGGCGACTAACTGCCACCCCTATGCGGTCCTGAATGGTGCTCGCGATATTGAGCGTCATAGTACGAAAACGCCTTGGTCGTGAGGCTTCGGAATCTCGCCGCAGTTCTCAATCGAAAGCATAGCACAAGCGCGACCTAGAGCCTCGGAAAAGGTCTGAAAGTCTGGTTCGATGGGCCTCGCGCATTCCACTCCTCCCGCCCTGAGACGCCCCTCATGCTCAACGGCATGATCGAAACAGATGTGCTCGTGCGTCCGGCCCCTAGGGATGAACAAGCCCTGCAGCTCGGGCGGGCCGGCGAACCCGTTCGTGTGAGGAATTACCGGCCGCCACTCGAGCCGGTATAGGGGCAAATGCGCCCTGGTTCCTGGCTGTTCGCAATCCAGTTGGAACTTGGCCGTGTCAGGGTACGCAGGGAACACATGAGCCCTGAACCAGATCCCTCGCGGGATCGATTGGGCTAACCGAACCCGGGCCTCATACACGTAGAGAGCTGCTCGAGTTTCGCGGTTCGGCTTCACGTGCCAGTCACGAATGTCGATCAGCCGCTTGGGCGTCTCAATGATAGTTCGGGCTTCAGCGAGACTAATCGACATACGTGCATTCGAGCACGCCGCCAACGCAATTTGGAGTCTCACCTTGGGGGCCTGAGGCGAGGGTGGCTGGGATTGCACCAGCGACCTCTCGCTCCTCAAGCGAGCGCTCTTACTACTGAGCTACGCCCTGACAGGCGGGGATGCCCCGCACCCATTCAGATGGCTACGGCGGAACGAGATGCAAGACCTACGATGCTAATCCATCTACCTGTGACGGGAATAATCTCTCACCTTGGAGAGCTCCGGTGAACCGCACGCAGGGCTGCAGGATCGGTCGCTCCTAATCAGCGTCCCCCAGCTCCTGCTGAGCTCGTCTTGCCCCAATACCAACCCGTCGCTCCCGCCCCCCGGAACCCTCCCCATCCCCCTGCGTTGGCCCCTCTGAAGGGCAAAACGCTGCGCGGGCCCATGGGCCCGCCGGGAGGACGAATATGACGCTGAAGAATCTCGACATGATGCGCCGCATGAAGCGGCTCGGGCCGGCGGCGCTGGTGGCTGCGGCGCTCGCGGCGAGCGGGGCTGCGCAGGCGCAGACCACCACCATCACCACCGACACGCCGTCGGTCGCGACCGAGCATCGCGAGACCACCATCAAGAGCCATGACGCCGGCGACGCGACGGTCGAGAAGCGCAAGACCGTGACCGAGCACAGCGACGGCACGGTCACCAAGAAGACCACCACCACTGCCGAGCCGGACACCACGACCAAGACCACGATCGAGGCGCGCTGACGCCACGCTCCCGGCCCGCGCATGCGTTTTGCGCGGGCCGGTGAGCCTTCGATCAGCGCAAGGTCTTTTTAGGCAAATTTCCGGAAGTTTTTCGTCAAATAGGCTTCTGTTGGCGGAATTGAGGGAGATCGCGTGGTTTCTCCCGGTCGTTCCAACCGGCGAAGCCTATGTTCCGCATCGACTGGCAGTTTCCGAGCGGGGTGAGCGTGCGGGCCGCGACGCCTGCGGCCGCGCTCGCGATGCTGCAGCGCTACGCCCGCGCCGGCTACATCGCCGCGACGGTGCGGACCCGCGCCGGCGAGGCGGTTGCGGTCGAGGCGCTGAAGCAGCTCGCCGCCCACCGGCGGCCCGGCGGCCCGCCCGCGCTGCCGCCGCAGGACTGATTTGGCGCAAGGCGGGCGCTGCGGGTTTGGGGCTCGCCTTCGCGGCCCGAGGGCGCTAGGGGAGGGCTGACCCCAGATCCCGGAGCCCCGCGCGATGTCCTACGGCATGCTCGACCCCAAAAGCCTCACCGTGTTCGTCACCGGCGCGACCTCCGGCTTCGGCGAGGCGATCGCCCGCCGCTTCGTCGGCGCGGGCGCCAAGGTGGTGGGCACGGGCCGGCGCATGGAGCGGCTGGAGAAGCTGAAGGCCGAGCTCGGCGAGGCGCTGCATGTCGCCGAGCTCGACGTGCGCGACTATGCGGCGACCGAAAAGCTGCTGGCCGAGCTGCCGGAGGCGTTTTCGGGCGTCAACGTGGTGGCGGCGAACGCCGGCCTGGCGCTCGGCCTCGGCCCGGCCGACACGGTCGATCTCGCCGACTGGCACACGATGATCGACACCAACGTCACCGGCTTCGTGAACACCGTGCGGGCGACCCTGCCGGGCATGATCGCGCGCGGCCGCGGCCATGTGTTCGGCCTCGGCTCGGTGGCGGGCGACTACCCTTACCCGGGCGGCAACACCTATGCGGGCACCAAGGCCTTCGTGAAACAGTTTTTGCTCGCGCTGCGCTCCGACATGCTGGGCAAGAACGTGCGGGTGACCAACATCGAGCCCGGCATGGTCGAGACCGAGTTCTCGCTGGTCCGCTTCAAGGGCGACGAGGGCAAGGCGGCCGACGTCTACGCGAACATGCGCGGCATGACGGCCGAGGACGTCGCCGAGACGATCTTCTGGTGCGCGACGCTGCCCGAGCACGTCAACATCAACCGGCTGCAGGTGATGCCGACCGACCAGGCGTTCGGGCCGTTCGCGGTGCATCGCGGCTGAGCCGCGCGCGAAACGCGCAATTTTCAACGGTCTCCGAAACCAAATGGTAGGCGCTGCGGGCGCATGGTCTCAGCGGGTCGAAGCCGTGGGGTCCCTGCGTTGTCACTGTTGCGCCTGCGCATGGTCCAGGGCGCCCTGCTCGCGCTCGGCTATCTGCTGATAGCCTATGTGACTTTGAGCTATGGCCGGCCGCACGGCGTGGCGGCGGTGGTGTGGCCCGTCAACGCGCTCGCGCTCGGCGCGCTGATCTTCCTGAAGCGGGCCGACGCCTGGCCGGAATATGCGGCGCTCGCGGCCGCCAACGCGGTGGCGCATTACGCGGTCGGCGACGGGCTCGTGCCCTCGCTCGCGCTCGGCTTCGCCAACGGGCTGACGACCGGCGGCGCCGGCTGGCTGATGGCCCGCACCGGCGTCACCCAGGAGCAGCCGACCCGCACCCGCACGGTGCTGGGCCTGTTCTTCATCTCCGTGCTCGGCCCTGTGCCGGGCTCGGTGGTCGGCGGGCTGGCGCTCACCTTCGCGCTCGGCCGCACCGTCGGGGTCGCGCCGCTGAGCTTCAGCTGGTGGCTGCTCGACGCCGTCAACTTCCTGATCCTGCTGCCGCCCTGCCTGTTCTGGCGCAGCGCCGAGCAGCGCCGGGTCGCGGCCGAGTTCCGCCGGCGCTTTGCGGGCGACCCGTCGGGCCGGATGCGGACGCTGGAGCTCGCCGCGGCCTCGCTCACGCTGACCATGGCGGGCGCGCTGGTGCCGCTCACCGGCCAGCTCTGGCTGATCGAGCTCTCCGGCACGGCGCTGCTCTGGTTCGCGCTGCGCTTCGGCATGTTCTACACGGCGGTCACCGCGATGATCTTCTCGATCGGCGCGGTGACGCTCGCGGTGCTCGGCTACTGGCCGGGCGCGGCCGGCGCGAACGCGGCGCATGTGCTGCTGCCGCTGCAGGCGATGCTGGCGCTCACCATGCTGCCGTCGCTGGTGGTCGCCGCCATCGTGTCGCAGCGCGAGCGCGCCCGCCGCGCGCTGCACGCCGACGCGCGCCGCCTCGCCTATGCGCTCGAGGGCGCCAATGACGGGCTGTGGGACTGGGATCTGCCGAGCGCGGCCGGCTTCTTCAGCCAGCGCGCCGCCCGCATGTTCGGCTACGGCCCGGAGGAGTTCCGCACCGCGGCGCGCTGGGACCAGCTGATCCACGAGGACGACCGCGGCCCCGCAAAGGCTGCGTTCGAGGCGCATGCGCGCGGCGAGACGCCGTTCTACGAGGCCGAACTGCGCTGCCGCCACAAGGACGGCAGCTGGATCTGGATCCACGACCGCGGCAAGATCGTCGAGCGCGCCCCGGATGGGACCGGGATCCGCGCCGTCGGCACCTACACGGACATCTCCGAGCGCAAGCGGCTCGAAAGCGCGCTCGAGCACCTCGCCACCCATGACGCGCTCACCGGACTGGCCAACCGCGGCATGTTCGAGCGCGAGCTGGAGCGCGCCGGCGGGCGGCTCGAGCGCCACGGCGGCCGGGTCGCGGTGCTGCTGATCGACGTCGATCACTTCAAATCGGTGAACGACACGTTCGGGCACGCCGCCGGCGACGCGCTGCTGACCACGATCGCGGAGCGGCTGCGCGCCACGGCGCGGAGCGGCGACCTTCCGGCGCGGCTCGGCGGCGACGAATTCGCGGTGGTCGCCTCGGGCCAAAACGCCGGCGAGTTCGACGCGCTCGCCGAGCGGCTGTGCGCCGTGCTGTCGGAGCCGCTCGAGGGGCAGGGCTACGTCATCAAGCCGAGCGTCTCGATCGGGGTCGCGGTCGCGAGCTCTCCGTCCGCGGCCGGCGAGGAGATCGTCGCCCGCGCCGACCGGGCGCTCTACGCCGCCAAGAAGGCCGGCCGCGCCACCTGGCGGTTCTTCGGCGGCGCGGGAAAGGTCGCCTGAGGGCGATCCGTCAGGCGACGAAGCCCAGCACCTCGACGGCGAGCTCGGCGTCCTCCAGCCGCTCCACCGCGGCGGTGAAATACGGCTCGTCGCAGGGCGCCGCCACGATCAGCACCCCATAGGGCTCGCCGCCGGCGGCGCCGAGCGAACCCGCCACGATGCCGATGTCGAAGCCGAGCTCGCGCGCGACGCTGGTCAGCACCGGCCGCGTCGCGCTGGCGCCCTCGAAGGCGAGCCTGATCAGCGCGCGGCCGCGCGGCGTCGGCTCGGCCTGCAGCTTCTCAGCCAGGAAAGGCGGCAGCGTCGCGCCGGTCGCGGCCGCCGCGAAGCGCCGCGTCACCGAATGCTCGGGCCGTGCCAGCACCCGCGCGGTCGCGCCCTGCTCGACGATCCGGCCGCCGTCCAGCACCGCGACCCGTGGCGCGATCGCGGTCACGGCCGCCATGTCGTGGGTGATCAGCAGGATTGTCAGCCGGGTCTCGACATTGACGCGCGACAGCGCCGCGAGGAAGAAGCCGGCGACCTCCGGATCGAGGCCCGCCGTGACCTCGTCGAGGATCAGCAGCCGCGGATTGCCGGCGAGCGCGCGCGCCAGCGCGGCCCGGCGGCGGGCGCCTTCCGAGAGCTCGTCCGGATAGCTGTCGAGGTCCGCCGCCATGTCGAGCAGCTCGAACAGCCGCTCGAGCTCCAGTCCCGGCGCCTGGCCGTGCGCGCCGACGGCGCGGCGCTCGGTCACGATATCCCGGACCGTGCGGCCGCAGGGCAGGTCGGGCGCAGCGTCCAGGATCGCGATGGCGCGGCGCGCGCGCGGGCCAGCCGCCGCCATGTCGAGAGCCTCGAAGGCGATGCGCCCGGCGGTCGGCGCGGCGAGCCCGGCCGCAAGCTGCGCGAGCGTCGACTTGCCCGAACCGCAGGAGCCGATGAGGGCCAGCACGTCGCCGGCCGGCAGGTCGAGCGACACGCCGGCGAGCGCGAGGCGCTCCCCGCCGTCGCGCAGGCCGTAGCTCATGCGCACGTCCTGGAGCCGCAGCAGCGGTTCGGCGAAAATAGGCGTCGGCGCAAGGCGCAACGGAGCGTTCATGACGGAACCCCGGAATTCTGTTCCCCAACGTGGGGCAGGCGAGACGGAAACGCGGCGGCGGCGCTACAGCGCGGCCAAGGGCTTCAACAGCACCAACGTTTCCATACGTTCGCCACGGCTATTCGCCCTGCTGCTCTCCGCCTGCGGAGAGAGTGATCCCGTTCCACGACGAGAGAGTGACGCGGGACAGCCGGTTCTCGACGGGGTGAGGAGACTTTCGTTCGGACTAGCGAACGTGTCAATCAGCCGAAAGGCGGGGAATCATGTTTTTCGTCCTAAGGAATTCTGAATAAGACGGGCCCTAAGCAGAACATTAGAGGGTGTCGGGCCATTCGCAGTCACGGCGCCCGGTTTCGCCGCCGCGAAGACCGATCGAACCGTTCTAAATAAAGAACGCTATATGCTGTCCTTCAACGCTGTCTTCTCCGACCTGCCGGTCACGGTGTTCGAGACCATGTCGCGGCTCGCGCGCGACCTGGGCGCGATCAATCTCGGCCAGGGGTTTCCCGACGATCCCGGCCCGGAGGATGTCCGCCGCCGGGCGGCCGAGGCGGTGCTCCACGAGTCGAACCAGTACCCGCCAATGATGGGGTCGGCCGATCTGAGGGCCGCGGTCGCCGAGCACTACCGCCGGTTCCAGGGCGTGACGCTCGATCCGGAGCGGGAGGTGCTGATCACCTCCGGCGCTACCGAGGCGATCGCCTGCGCGCTGCTGGCGCTGCTCGAGCCCGGCGACGAGGCGGTGCTGCTGCAGCCGCTCTACGACGCCTACCTGCCGCTCGTGCTCCGCGCCGGCGGCCGGCCGCGGCTCGTCAGCCTCACGCCGCCGGACTGGCGGCTCGATGAGGCCGCGATCCGCGCCGCAATCGGGCCGCGCACCAAGCTTGTCCTGCTCAACAATCCGCTCAATCCGGCAGGCGCGGTCTACGGGCGCGCCGAGCTGGAGGGGCTTGCGCGGGCGCTCGCCGGCTCCGACGCCCTCCTGGTCGCCGACGAGGTCTGGGAGCACGTCGTCTTCGACCGCCGCCAGCATGTCTCGGTGATGTCCGTTCCGGGGCTCGCCGAACGCGCCGTGAAGATCGGCTCGGCGGGAAAAATCTTCGGGCTGACGGGCTGGAAGGTCGGCTTCGTCTGCGCGCCGACTGCGACGTTGCGCGTGATCGCCAAGGCGCACCAATTCCTGACCTTCACCACCCCGCCCAATCTGCAGGCGGCGGTGGCCTACGGCCTCGGCAAGGACGCCGAGTGGTTCGAAGCAATGCGGGCGGGGCTGCAGGCCAAGCGCGACCGGCTCGCGGCCGGCTTCGCCGAGGCCGGGCTGACGCCGCTGCCAAGCGCGGGGACCTATTTTCTCAACGTCGATCTGGCCCCGCTGGGGGTGACGGACGACGCGGCGTTCTGCGACCGTCTGGTGCGGGAGGCGGGCGTCGCCGCGATCCCGGTCTCGAGCTTCTACGCCGAAAGCAAGGTCCTGACCGTCGCGCGCTTCTGCTTCGCCAAGGACGACGCGACGCTCGACCGCGCGGCGGAACGGGTGGCGGCGTTTACGCGCCGCCTTTGATCCGCAGCTCAGGCGGCAACGCGACGGTCACCTTCGGCATGCGAATTGCCCGCTCCGGACAAACCGAGAGGCGAGGCCATGCTGGAGCGGATTTTCGCGCTGCGCGCGCACGGGACCTCCGTACGGACGGAGATGCTCGCAGGGCTGACGACCTTCCTGACGATGGCCTACATCGCCTTCGTCAACCCGGAGATCCTCGGCGCGGCGGGCGTGCCCAAGGAGGCGGCCTTCGTCGCGACCTGCGTCGCGGCGGCGTTCGGCAGTCTGCTGATGGCGTTCCTGGCCAATGCGCCTGTGGCGATCGCCCCGGGCATGGGGCTCAACGCCTTCTTCGCCTATGTCGTTGTCGTGCAGATGCACTACACTTGGCAGGCGGCGCTTGGCTGCGTGTTCCTCTCGGGCTGCCTGTTCATTCTGGTGACAGTCACCGGTGTTCGGGAGGCGATCGTCGGCGGCGTGCCGCGCTCGCTCAGGATCGCCATCACGGCCGGCATCGGACTGTTCCTCGCGATCATCGCGCTGAAGAGCGCAGGATTGATCGCCGCGAGCCCGGCGACCTTCGTCACGCTCGGCGATCTTCACGCGCCGGGCGTCATCCTCGCCGTGCTGGGATTCCTGTGCGTGGCCGGGCTTTCGGCGCGCGGGTTCAGCGGCGCGCTGCTGACCGCCACCCTGGCCGTCACGGCGCTGAGCTTCCTGTTCGCCGGCAACGTCTTCCGCGGCGTGTTTGCGGCCCCGCCCTCGCTCGCGCCGACCCTGTTCGCGCTCGACATCCCGGGCGCGCTCGCCGGCGGGCTGGTCAACGTCATCCTCGTGTTCTTTCTGGTGGAGCTGTTCGACGCCACCGGCACGCTGATCGCCGTCGCAAGCCGCGTCGGCCTCGCGCCGGAGCAGGGAAGCAGCCGGCTCGGCCGGGCGCTGCTCGCCGACAGCCTGGCGATTCCCGTGGGCGCGCTGCTCGGCACGTCGAGCCCGACCGCTTATCTGGAAAGCGCCGCCGGCGTGGCGGCGGGCGGCCGCACCGGCCTCACCGCCGTGACGGTCGCGGCGCTGTTCCTCCTCTGCCTGTTCTTCGCGCCGCTCGCTGGCGCGGCGCCTCCTTACGCCACCGCGCCGGCGCTGCTCTACGTCGCCTGCCTGATGTTGCGCGACATCGCCGAACTCGACTGGGACGACGTCACCGAATGGGCGCCGGCCTGCGTCGCCGCGCTCGCCATGCCGTTCACCTACTCGATCGCGAACGGCGTCGCTTTCGGCTTCATCTGCTACGCCGCGCTGAAGCTCGTCACCGGCCGCGCGCGTGAGGCGAAGCCGGTGGTCTGGATCGTCGCGGCCCTGTTCCTGCTGCGCTACGCGCTGATGCCTGCGGGCTAGCGCTCCGCCGCGCTTGACCGGGGCCAGCGCCGGGCCAAGATCGCCGCCCACGCGGGAGACGCTTCGCCATGAACTACGAGTCCGACGGGCAGGAAAGCGCGATCGCGCGGCGGATCGAACAGGGCAGGGGCCTCGAGCTCGCCGACCTGGTGATCAAGGGCGCGCGCGTGCTCGACGTCGTCACCGCCACCCTGTTCGAGAGCGACGTCGCGATCTGCGGCGACACGATCGTCGGGACCTTCGCGTCCTATGACGGCGTTGAGACTATCGACGGGCGCGGGCTCACCGTCGTTCCGGGCTTCATCGACAGCCATCTGCACGTCGAATCCTCGCTGCTGACGCCGCTCGAGTTCGACCGCTGCGTGCTGCCGCACGGCGTCACGACCGCGATCTGGGACCCGCACGAGATCGCCAACGTGCTGGGGCAAGCCGGGATCGAGTATGCGCTGGCCGGCGCGGAGGCCGCGCTGATGGACATCCGCGTGAACCTGTCCTCCTGCGTGCCGGCCTCGCCGCTCGAAACCTCCGGCGCGCGGCTCGAGGTCGAGCACCTGCTGCCGTTCCGCGATCATCCGAAGGTCATCGGACTCGCAGAGTTCATGAATTTTCCGGGCGTGCTGGCGCGCGACCCGGGTTGCCTGGCGAAGCTCGCGGCCTTCCAGAACGGCCATATCGACGGCCACGCGCCGCTCGTCCGCGGCAAGGACCTGAACGGCTATCTGGCGGCCGGCATCCGCACCGACCACGAGGCGACAACTTACGAGGAGGCGTTCGAGAAGCTCCAGAAGGGCATGAGCGTGCTGATCCGCGAGAGCTCGATCGCCAAGGACCTGCACGCGCTGTGGCCGCTGATCCAGCCGGAGACCTCGGCCTTCATCGGCTTCTGCACGGACGACCGCAATCCGGTCGAGATCGCCGAGGAAGGCCATATCGACCACATGATCCGCTGGACGATCGCGCAGGGCGCGCCGGCCGCGCATGTCTACCGTGTGGCGAGCTGGTCGGCGGCGAACGCCTTCGGCCTGAGGGACCGCGGCCTGGTGGCCCCGGGCAAGCGCGCCGATCTGGTTCTGCTCTCGGACTATGAGACCTGCCGGGTCGCGCATGTGATCGCCGGCGGCAAGCTGGTGACGCCGGAGCGCTTCGCAGCCCGCGAGGCGCCGAAGCCGGTCGGGCTCGACAGCATGAAGGTCAGCCCCGTCTCGGCCGCCGATCTCGTCCTGCGCGGCCCCGGCGGGCCGCGGCCGGTGATCGGCGTGATCCCCGGCAAGATCGTGACCGAGAGCCTGACCCTCGACTTGGCCGAGCGCGGCGGCTGCGTGCCGCCGGACCCTGACAAGGACGCAGCGGCGGTCGCGGTGATCGCGCGCCACGGCGTCAACCAGAACATCGGCCGCGGCTTCGTGAAGGGCTTTGACCTCAAGCGCGGCGCGATCGCCTCTTCGGTCGGCCATGACAGCCACAACATCTGCGTCGTCGGGGCCGACGCGGACTCGATGGCGGCGGCCGCCAACCGGGTGATCGCGCTCGGCGGCGGCTTCGTGGTGGCGGAGGGCGGCGAGACGCGCGCCGAGCTCCCGCTGCCGCTCGCCGGCCTGATGAGCCTCGAGCCGCACGAGGCGGTGCGCGACAAGCTGCTCGCGCTGCGTTCGGCGGCGCGCGCGCTCGGCTGCGGGCTGTCTGAGCCCTTCCTGCAGGTCGCCTTCCTGCCGCTCGCGGTGATCCCGCATCTCAAGATCACCGATTTCGGCATGGTCGACGTCGACCGTTTCGAGGTGCTGGCGGACTGACGGCCCGGTGGGCGCGTTCGACGACCTCATCGCAGACCTGCCGCCGCGGGACGTGCTGGTGGTCTCCGACCGCTATCCGCCCGACGTCGCGGGCGGGGCGGAGCTCAGTCTGCATCTGCTGCTGCGCGAGCCGGCGCTCGCCGCCCGCGCGCTCGTCGTCACCTTCGACAAGGCGCTCGCCGCGCCCCGCCGGCGCAGCCTCGACGGCGTCGAGATCCTGGCGCTGCCGGCGCCGGCCGCCTGGCCGCTGCACCGGCTGTCGCAGGCGCAGGTCGACCGGCTGAAGCGCCGTCCCCTCGGGCTCAAATGGCCGGCGTTCTGGGCCGAGGCCGCGGCCGGCGCGCTGCGGGACCCCCGCGCGGCCCTCGGCCCGCTTGCGGTGCGGTTTTCGGGCGAGGACCCGCCCGGCGGGTTGCGGATGGACCATGTCGCGGTTGCGGAAAGCGCGGCGGCGACCATGCTGCGCGCGCTCGCCGGGCAGCTGCGGCCGCGCCTGATCCACGCCGACAACGCACGCGCGGTGACGCTCGCCGCTGTGGCGCTCGAAGGGACGGGCGTTCCGCTGCTCGCGATCGTGCGCGACCACCGCTTCACCAGCGCCCGCTTCGACCAGAGGTTTGACGACAGCCCTGCCGAAGACTGGCGCGGGCGCGTGGCGGCGCGGGCGGCGGAGCGGGCGCTGCGCTTCCGGCAGGACATGCTGCGGCGGGCCGCGCGCGTCGCGGCGACGAGCCGGACGCTCGCCGCTTCTCTCGACCGCGTCGTGGCCGCGGACCGCCTGGTCCGCCTGCCGCTGATCCCGGTCGAGAGCCCGCCCGATCCCCCGGCGCCGCGTCCGCCGGACGGCCGCTTCCGCATTCTGCTGATCGGGGCGCTCAACCCCAACAAGGGCCAGGCCCATCTGCTCGAGGCCTGGCCGGACCTCCTTACGCGCGTTCCGGACGCCGAGATCGACATTGCAGGCGACGGCGCCGACGCCGCGCGGCTCACGGAGATCGCCGCGGGCGCGCATGGCCGCGTCCGCCTGCATGGTCGGCTGGCGCCGCCGGCGCTCGCGGCGCTCTACGCCGCCTGCGACGTCGTCGCCCTGCCGACGCTGTGGGACGAGCCGTTCGGCCGCGTGCCGCTCGAGGCCGGCGCCCTCGCGCGGCCGGTCGTCGCCTATGCGGCCGGAGGGCTGGCCGAGACCGTGCTGGACGGCGAGACCGGCCGGATCGTCGCCCGCGGCGATCGCGCGGCCTTTATCTCGGCGCTGGCGGAGCTTGCCGCCGACCCTGCCCTGCGGGCGCGGATGGGCGCCGCAGGCCAGCTTCAGGCGCTGGATTATGCGCCCGGCAGGCTCGCCCCGCGGCTTGAGGCGCTGTGGCAGGACACCATGGTAAACGCCTGATCAACCATCTCTTGGCGCGCGCGATCTCGCGCGGACGCCGCGCCGGTGTATAGAACGCCATGCACCCGCCCGCCGACCTCGTCGTCGTCTCCTCGCCCCTGCAGGTTCTGAACGCGATCGAATGGCGGCGCCGGGCTTCCGGCGGGCCGGCCGACGTCGTCCTGCTCGGCGACCGAGCCGGCGGACGCGACGCGGCGCTCGCCCTGCTGAAGCGCGATTCCGGACTGTGGGGCCGGATTCTTGAGCATCCCGGCCGGCCGCGGCCGCCAAGATGGCTGCCGGCCCTCGGCCGCGACGTGCTGGACGCCGGCCACCGGGCCAGCCTCGAGCGGCTCGCCAAGACGCTCGGGCGCCGCCGCTTTCTGGCGTTCGGCGACTACCGCAACGTTTCGCAGCGCGCGCTGGCGGCCACGGTCGCCCATGAGGAACTGATCCTGCTCGACGACGGCTCGGTGGCGCCGCAGGTCGCGGCCGCCCGCGCCGGCCGCGACGCGCCGTCGCCGGAGCGTTTCCGGCCGGGCTGGCTGCGGACCGAGCTCGGCCGCCGGACGCTTGGCGAGCGCGCGCCGGCCGATCCGCCGCGGCTCGCCTTCTTCACGATCTATGAACCGCTGATGCGCGACCGCCTGGCGGCCTCCGACCGGATCATCCCGCACGCCTACGAGACGTGGCGCGCGGCGGCAAACGAGGCCGAGCGCGGCGGCGAGGTCTGGGTCCTCGGCTCGAACCACGTCGAGGCCGGGATCTGCTCCGCGGAAGACTACCGGCGCGTGGTGTTGGCGGGCCTCGCGGCCCTCAGGGCGGAGGGCCGCTCCGGACCTTTCCTCTACCGGCCGCACCGGGGCGAGGACAAAGCCAGGGCCGCGGCGCTCGTCCGCGAAGGCGGCATGACGCTGGCGGCGGACGGCGCGCCGGCCGAACTCGCTTTTCTGGAGGCGCGTCCCCGGCCCGGGGCGGTTCTGGTGGTCGCCTCGTCGGCCGCCGACACGTTGAGCGTGCTCGATCCGGACCTTGAAATCCTCCGCGTGGCGCTGCCGGTAAACTATTTACGCCGCCAGCGCGACCATATCCTTGCCGTGGTCGCAGGCCACGACGCGTTCAATCCGCGCCTGCGAATCATCGGCGCGCCTGACGATCGAGCTGGAGACCGCCCCGTTTGAGCGCCACGCCTGCCCCCGAGACCGCCGCGGAAGGCCGCTTCGCCGGCCGCCGCCTGCTCGCGCTCGGGACATTCGACAGCTTCGTGAAGACTGCGGCGCAGATCGGCCGGCTGTTCGAGGCCGAGGGCGCCAGCATGCGGGTGGCGGCGCTCGCGGCGGAGCCCGGCCAGCTTACTGCGCGGCAGCTGCGCGCCGGCGGCGTGCACGAGAGCATACCCGTGGTGGCGGCCGAGACGCTGGTCGGCTCCCGCCTGTTCCGCGACGCCCAGCTGGTCATCGCCGTGGTAGACGGCGGCCGCGCGCGCGAGCTCTTCCTGTCGCTCGCCGCGGCCGACCTGTCGCGCGAGCCGTCGCGGCCGGTGGTGGCGGTGGCGTCGCCCGGCGTGGTGCTGGCCGACCACCTCGCCGGCTTCATGAGCCGCGCCCCGGCCGACGTGCTGTGCTTCAACACCGAGGCCGACCGCGCGCTCTATGTCGCGGCGGCCGCCGAGATCGGCGTTGATTCAACCAACGCCGTCGTCACCGGGCTGCTCGGCATGGAGCGCCGGCCCTGGAGCCCGCCGTCCGGCCGCCCGACGGTGATCTTCTTCGAACAGCCCGTGATCCCGGCGCGGCGCATGCAGCGCGCTCATCTGCTCGCAGGGCTGGCCGAGCTCGCGCGCCGCTTCCCGCAGGCCGACGTGCTGGTGAAGCTGCGCCATGGACGCGACGAGCGCGCGCATCACGCGACGCGCTTCCATCTCGAAGACATCGCAAGGGAGCTGTTCGCCCGCGGCGGCAGGCCGAAGAACCTGAGCTTCACGCATGACCCGGCGCACGAGCTGCTGGACCGCGCCTCGCTCGCCGTGACGGTCAGCTCCACCATTGCGGTCGAGGCGATGGCGCGCGGCGTGCCGACGCGCATCGTGTCGGATTTCGGGATTTCGGAGCTGCTGGGGACGACCTATTTCGTCGGCTCCGGCTGCTTCGCCGCGCTCGCTGAGCTCAGGCCCGACATGGCCGCCGCCGTGCGCCCGGAATGGCTCGCGAACTCCGGCGCGGTGGCGCGTCCGGAGGTCCTTCTCGACCAGTGCGCCGCTTTGCTGGGTGGGCAGGACCGGCTCGGCGCGGCGCTGCCGCGCCGTCCGCTGACGCCGGCCTATGGCTCCCCCGACTGGATGAGCTACGCACTCGGCCGCGGCGGGCCGATGGCGGTGCACGCGCCGCATCTGCTCGAAAAGCCCAAGCGTGGCCTGGGCTTCGTGGCGGCGGTCGCGAACCGTCTCAGAGAAGGACGCCGTTTTGTTCCGCGCGGCTGAGAAAAACGTTCGCTGTCGCTCGCGCGGCCGCTGATTTAGGTTGCGCCGCAGGGGGCGCGGGACTGGAGTGTCTTGATGGTAAAAGTGATCGCCGAGATCGGCTGCAACCATATGGGCCGGCTCGACATCGCCAAGCGCATGGCCGAAGTCGCGGCGCGCGAATGCAAGGCCGACGTCGCCAAGTTCCAGAAGCGCAACAACCGCGAACTGCTGTCGCCGAAGCAGTATGGCGAGCCGCATCCGGTCCCGGCGAACGCCTATGGCGACAGCTACGGCGCGCATCGCGAGGCGCTGGAGTTCACCGTCGAGCAGCATGCGGAGCTCAAGGCCCATTGCGAGGAGCTCGGGATCGTCTACGCGACCTCGGTCTGGGACATGACCTCGGCGCGCGACATCGCGGGACTGAACCCGTCGCTGATCAAGATCCCCTCGGCGACCAACCTCAATTTCGAGCTGCAGGGCTGGCTCTGCGAGAACTTCGCGGGCGAGATCCACGTCTCGACCGGCATGACGACGCGCGACGAGATCGAGGTTCTGGTCGATTTCTACGAGCAGCGGGGTCGCGCGCAAGACGTCGTGCTCTACGCCTGCACCTCGGGCTATCCGGTCAGCTTCGACGACCTTTGCCTGCTGGAGGTGGCGCGGCTGCGGGACGTCTATGAGGGCAGGGTGAAGCAGATCGGCTTTTCGGGGCATCATCTCGGCATCGCGGCCGACGTCGCGGCGCTGACGCTCGGCGCCGGCTGGGTCGAGCGGCACTTCACCCTCGACCGCACCTGGAAGGGCACCGACCACGCCGCCTCGCTCGAGCCCGACGGGCTGCGCCGGCTGTGTCGCGACCTGCGCAATGTCGAGATCGCGCTGTCCTACAAGGACAAGGAGCTGCTCGACGTCGAGGAGGAGCAGCGCAAGAAGCTCAAGTGGCTGCCGGGCCTTCGGGCGGCCAGCTGATCTACGTCTTGTCGCCGTTGCCGCGCCGTGCCACAGGGCGCGGCTGACCTTCTCGAGAGCTGGAGCAGACAGACGTGCGGTGCGTCGCGGTGATCCCCGCCAGGGGCGGGTCGAAGGGACTGCCGCGCAAGAATCTGAGGCCGCTCGGCGGGGTTGCGCTGGTCGCCCGCGCGATCGCCGCCGCGCAGGACGCGGCGCTGGTCCAGGCGGTCTACGTCTCGACCGACGACGCCGACATCGCCGCGGCCGCGCGCGCCGCCGGCGCCGGGGTGATCGACCGCCCGGCGGAGATCGCGACCGACGAGGCCTCCTCCGAGAGCGCGCTGCTGCACGCGCTCGAGATGATCGAGGCCGAGAGCGATCCGGTCGACGTGCTGGTCTTCCTGCAATGCACCTCGCCCTTCACGCAGGGCGCAGAGATCGACGCCTGCGTCTCCGCCGTCGGGCGCGACGGCGCGGCCTGCGCCTTCACGGCCGCGCCCGACCATGGCTTCCTCTGGACGATCGGCGAGGGCGGTTTCGCGACGGGCGTGAATCACGACCATTTCGCCCCGCGCCGCCGGCGCCAGGAGCTTGCGCCGCAGTTCCGCGAGACCGGCGCGGTCTATGCCATGGACGCGACCGCGTTCCGCGCCGCCGGCTCGCGCTTCTGCGGACCCGTCGCGCTGGTGCCGGTGGAGACGCCGCCGGTCGAGATCGACAGCGCGGCCGATCTGGCGCTCGCGGAGGCGCTGCTCGCGCCGGCTGGCCCGAAGCCGCTCGCCTTTCCGGCGGGCGTGAAGGCGCTGGTGATGGATTTTGACGGGGTGTTCACCGACGACCGCGTGCTGGTCGATCAGGACGGCCGCGAGGCGGTGTTCGCGAGCCGTTCGGACGGGATGGGGCTTGACCGGCTGCGCAAGCTGACCGCGATCCGCACGCTGATCCTGTCCAAGGAGGTCAACCCGGTGGTCTCGGCGCGGGCGAAGAAGCTCAAGATCGAGGCCCGCCAGGGCATTCTGGACAAGCTGCCGGAGCTCGACCGCTGGCTCGCCGAGAACGACGTGACGCGCGCCGAGACGGCCTATATCGGCAATGACGTCAACGATCTCGACTGCCTGAACGCGGTCGGCTTCCCGGTCGCGCCCTGCGACGCGCGGCCCGAGGCGCTTGCGGCGGCGCGCCACGTCACCGCCGCGCCGGGCGGCCGCGGCGCGCTGCGCGAGCTCTGCGAGGCGCTGATCCGGGCGACGGGGGGCGCCTGACCCTCAGCCCGGAAACTCGCCGAGCAGCAGCGTCCTGAGCGCCTTGTACGTCCCATAGAGGCCGAGCTGCCGCGCGTAGCGCGCGCCCTTGCCCTCGCGGGTGCGCCACGCCTCGTCGATCGCGCGCTGGCGGTCGGAGCGTGCGAGCGCCTCGCCGAGTTTTTTGAGCGCGGCGCGGGCGCCGGCGCGGTCGCCCGCCGCCAGCGCGGCTTCGGCCGCTCCGCGCTCCGCCGTGATCGGCGCGGAGTAGCGCCCCGACGGCGCCGCCCCGCGCGCCGCCTCGTCGAAGCCGTAGAGCGCCGGCGGCAGGCGAGCTCCGGGGTCGAACGCCTCGAGCCGGTCGATCAGCGCGACGGCCGAATGCGCCGGCCCGTAGCCGACCCGGTCGAGCCAGCGCGGGTTCGGCCGGCGCCGCGGCGCCGCGTCGAGCGAGCCGAGCTCGCTGAGCCGCACCGAGACGCCGCTGCCGAGCATCAGATGGGTGCCGTGGGCGTTGCGGACGCCGAAATCCGCCGCCAGCACGGCCGGAACGCCATGGTCGAGCGCATCGAACAGCGCCGTCGAGGAGATCGTGCCGAACAGGTCGGCGGAGGCCAGCAGATCGTCGATCGGGGCGTAGGAGATCAGCAGATTGGCGGGGCGCGCCTTCAGCTTCGCCACCAGATGCTCGACATGGCGGGTCTGGTCATGAAACGTCTGCTCCTCCGGCCGGACGCGCGCCTTGACCACGACGTCCCAGCCGGGGCTCGCCGCCGCGAGCGCCGCGAGCGTCGCGACCAGCTCGCCGCGCCGCCTCGGATCGCCCGGCACCGCCACCTGCTCGGCGAACACGAACACCTTGCGCCGGCCGTCTTGCGGCGGCGGCTTGAGGCCGCGCAGCGGCGAGTCCGGCCGGCGCCTGAGCCCGGTGATGACGGCCGGCTGGCCGGAAAACTCGGTGGTCGCCAGGAAGGCCGCGAAGGCGTCGCGGTCGCGCGGGCCGTTGAGGCAGATCTGGTCATAGCCGAGCCGCCACGCGACGCCCTCCTCGAAGCGGCCGAGGACCAGCCCGTTGAAGCCGCAGAACAGCGCCGGCCGCGGCCGCTCCAGGACACGGGCCGCGAGTTCGCAGACATGCCGGAACAGCAGCACCCGGCTGCCGGTGGCGTAGACCCCGACGGCGTCGCTGCCGAGCGCTGCCTCGTCGAGCGCGAGCGCGCCGAGCGAGCGCTCGATGATCTCGAACCGCCCGCCGAGCCGCTCCGCCGCCGATGTGGTCAGCCCCCGCCCGGCGTCGATCGCGAAGGTCGGCCGCCAGCCGCGCGCCTCGAAGGCGAGCGCGAGCGGCAGCGCGCCGAACACCTGGCTGTCGAGGTCGCAGGCGAACAGGACGCGGCGGTCACTCATGCGGGCGGGACGACCTTGCGGGAGGCGGCTTCGGCGAGCGGCCCGGTGCGGCGGGAGAGCGCAGGCGCCGGATCTGGCTGCAATCGGTCGAATCTCCTGCGCGACGTTCTATATTCTCTTTTCCGCCGCGAGGCGCCCACACCTGGCGGCATCCGTGAGAATCCGTATCGGCTTCGAGATCGTCCACGCCTTCCCGCAGCCGACGCCGCTGCTCGCGGTGCTGAACGTGCATCCGAGCCGCGAGAAGGATCTTCTCATCGCCGACCGGATTACGGCCTGGCCGCACACGCCGATCACGACCTATCTCGACGGTTTCGGCAATGTCTGCAGCCGGATGGTGGCGCCCGCCGGCGATTTCACGCTGCAGACGGACGCGCTGGTGGCCGACAGCGGCGAGCCCGACCTGTACGCGCCCGACGCCGCCCACATCGCGGTTCAGGATCTTCCGGACGACGCTCTCATCTATTTGCTCGGTAGCCGCTACTGCGAGACCGACCGGATGAGCGAGACGGCCTGGTCGCTGTTCGGCGACACGCCAGTCGGTTGGGCCCGGGTGCAGGCCATCGTCGACTATGTGCACGACCGCATCTCCTTCGGCTACGAGCACGCGCGCGCCACCAAATCGGCCTACGAGGCGCATGAGGAGCGGCGGGGCGTCTGCCGCGACTTCGCGCATCTCGCGGTCACGCTGTGCCGCTGCATGAACATCCCGGCGCGCTACGCGACCGGCTATCTCGGCGACATCGGCGTGCCGAAGGACCCGGCGCCGATGGATTTCAGCGCCTGGTTCGAGGCCTATCTGGGCGGGCGCTGGTACACGTTCGACGCGCGCCACAACCGCCGGCGGATCGGCCGCATCGTGATGGGCCGCGGCCGCGACGCCGCCGATGTCGCGCTCACCAACACCTTCGGGCCCGGAGAGCTGAAGAGCTTCAAGGTCTGGACCGACGAGGTCACCGTATAGCCGCGCCCGGTTTCGGCGCGGCCGCGCCTCGCGTATAACCCGGCCTTCCGGCCTCCCGATCCAAGACGCTATTGACCCGCTTTCGCTCCCACCGCTTCTCCGTCGCGCCGATGATGGACTGGACGGACCGGAATTGCCGGCTGTTCCACCGCGCGCTGACGCAGCATGCGCTGCTCTACACCGAGATGGTCACGACCGGCGCGGTGCGGTTCGGTCCGCGCGAGCGGCTGCTCGGCTTTTCGCCCGAGGAGCGGCCGCTGGCGGTGCAGCTCGGCGGCTCGGAGCCCGAAGAACTCGCCGAGGCGGCGCGGATCTGCGAGGGCGTCGGCTATGACGAGATCAACCTCAACGTCGGCTGCCCGTCCGACCGCGTGCAGGACGGTCGCTTCGGCGCCTGCCTGATGGCCGAGCCGGACCGCGTCGCCCGCGGCGTCGCGGCCATGAAGGCCGCGGTTTCCATCCCCGTGACGGTGAAGTGCCGCATCGGCATCGACGATCAGGACCCGGAGGAGGCGCTCGACCGGCTCGCCGACGCCGTCGTCGCGGCCGGCTGCGACGCGCTGATCGTCCACGCCCGCAAGGCCTGGCTGAAGGGGCTGAGCCCGAAGGAGAACCGGGACGTCCCGCCGCTCGATTACGACCGCGTGTTCCGCCTCAAGCGGCGGTTCCCGGACCTGCCGGTCTCGATCAATGGCGGCATCGGCTCGATCGAGCAGGCGAGGGCGCTGCTGGAGCCGCGCGACGGCGTGGCGCTCGACGGCGTGATGCTCGGCCGGGCCGCTTATCAGAACCCCGAACTGCTGCTCGCCGTCGACCCGCTGTTCTTCGGCGAGGCGGCGCCGCATGACGACGCCCGCGCGGCGGTCGAGAGCCTGTTCCCGGCGATCGAGGCGCATCTCGCGCGCGGCGGCCGGCTGTCGAATTTCACGCGCCACATGCTCGGCCTGTTCCCCGGCCGTCCGGGCGCGCGCGCCTTCCGCCGGCTGCTGAGCGAGCAGGCGCCCCGGGCCGGCGCCGGGCTCGACGTGCTGCGGGCCGCGCTCGACCTTGTCGGCGACGCGCGGACGCCGGCCGGCCTCCCGGCCATCGAAGCCGCGGCGTGACGCCCTCGTGGATCTGATCGCCGCGCTGCCGGTGGGCGAACTCGCCTGGCTCGTCGCAGGGCTCCTGGTCGGCGGGATCGTCACCGGCATCCTGTCGGGCCTGTTCGGAGTCGGCGGCGGCGCAGTGATCGTGCCGGTGCTCGCCGAGCTGTTCGACCATGTCGGCGCGAGCGACGAGGTCCAGATGCACCTCGCGATCGGCACGTCGCTCGCGATCATCATCCCGACCTCGCTGAGGTCGTTCGCCGCCCAGCGCGCCCGCGGCGCGGTCGACATGGCGGCGCTGCGGCTGTGGATCCTGCCGGTCGCCGCCGGCGCCGCCGTCGGGGCCGCGATCGCAGCGGTCGCGAGCTCCGACGCGCTCAAGGCGGTGTTCGCGCTGTTCGCGTTCTCGATGTCGGCCAACATGCTGTTCGGGCGCGATCACTGGCGGCTCGCCGACGATCTTCCGCGCCCCGCCGCGACCGCGATGTGGGGCTTTCTGATCGCGGTGCTGTCCGCGCTGATCGGGATCGGCGGCGGCGCGCTCGGGGCGCTGTTCCTGACGCTGCACAACCGGCCGATTCACACCGCGCTCGGCACCTCGTCAGGTCTTGGCGTGCTGGTCGCGATCCCGGGCGCGATCGGCTATGCGGTCGCCGGCCTGCCGCATCTCCAGGAGCTGCCGCCGCTTTCGGTCGGCTATGTCTCGCTGCTCGGGCTCGCCCTGATGGCGCCGGTCTCGGTGCTCGCCGCGCCGCTCGGCGTGCGGCTGGCACACGGCCTGTCCAAGCGCCGGCTGCGGATCGCCTTCGGCTGTTTCCTGGCGCTGGTCGCGACGCGCTTCATCGTCGACCTGCTGACCTGAGGGAAAGCGTCAGTCGATGTTGACGCCGAGCCCGACCAGGAAATCCTTGCCGTAGACGTAGAGCAGCGCGAACGCGCAGATGATGGCGAGCCAGATCGCCACCGCGCGGAGCGCGCCGGCGCCGTCGCCCGCGTAGCGCCGCAGCAGGCCCGGGCCGATCCAGACCGCGAGGCAGATCATCGCGATCGCGCTCGCCCACTGCGCGTTCGGGAAGGTTCCGAAGCCGCCGGCGAGATCCGCCACCACGAAGGTCGCGATCGCCGCCAGCGTGACGGCGACCAGCAGCTCTGAGACGCGGCGGCGCTTCATCCGCCGACCTCCGCACGCGAAGCGTCAGCCCGCGCCGCCTTTCGGCGGGCCGGCAGCAGCCGCATCACCCGCTCGCGCTCCTCCGGTGAGAGCTGGCCCCAGGCGGCGATCTCGGCGAGCGACCGCAGGCAGCCCTCGCACCAGCCGGTCGCCGGGTCCATCACGCAGACGGAGATGCAGGGGCTCTTGATCGGTCGGCGGTCGAACATGGGCGATGGATGGCGCGGCCCGCGGGGCGACGCAAGGCGCGATTTCGTGCGCTGCGGTTCAGCCGGCGGCGGACGCCACCAGTGCGGCGAGCGCCGCGATCTCGGCGAGCTCGGTCGCCGCGCCGCAGACGTCGCCGGTGTAGCCGCCGATCTGCGCCCGCGACGCCACGGTCATTCCGAGCGCGGTCACGACCGCCGCCGCGATCGCCGCGAGCCCCGGTCCCACGCCGGCGAGCAGCAGCGCCGCGAGCGCGCCGACGCCGCACCCGAAGCCGACGCACACGGCGCGCGGCCGCGCCGCCCGGCCGGCGCCGTCGGCGCGCGCGGGCTTGAGCAGCAGGGCGGGCAGCAGCGCGAGCGGCCGCGACAGCGCCGCGGCCGCGATCAAAGCGAGCAGCGCGCCTTCCTCGCCGAGCCGCTCCGCGAGCGCCGCGACCAGCGCGATCCGCGCGCCAAGCGCGAGCGTCAGCACGGACGCCCCATAGGCCCCGACGCTGCTGTCGCGCATGATCTGGAGCTTGCGCTCGCGCGACCCGCCGCCGCCGAAGCCGTCGGCGACGTCCGCGAGCCCGTCCTGGTGCAGCGCGCCGGTCAGCGCGACGCCGGCGATCACCGCGAAGGCTGCGGCCGGCAGCGGCGGCAGGCCAAGCGCGAGGCAGGCCGCGAGCGCCTCGCCCGCGACGGCGCCCGCCACCGCGCCCGCGAGCGGCGCCGCGGCCGCGACGCCGTCGAAAATCCCATTGGGCTGCGCCGCCGACCAGGCCGCCGGCACCGGCAGCCGCGTGAAGAACCGGAGCGCGTCGCCCGCCGCGTCGAGCGTCTTGCGGGCGAAAGAGCGCTCGGGAGCTGCCGTCGGGCCGTTCTGCGTCATGCGCCGGTTCCGGATGAGTCGGTCTGCGTTTAGCACGCCGGCGCGGCGCTTGGTCCGGCTTGGCGCGCGCGGGCGGTTCGGCTATGCCGCTCCTCCCGTCATCCGCCACGGTTCCGTCATGCCGCAATCGACCGGCGCGGTCATCCCGCCCAACCCGACGGGCCTGCCCTTCGACGACATCAGGGCGCTGCTCGGCCGCATGCCGGGGCCTGACGAGGCCGCGGCCGCGGCCGTCCGCGCCCGCGAGGCCGAGCTGATCAAGCCGGCCGGCGCGCTCGGCCGGTTGGAAGAGATCGCCGAGTGGCTCGCCGCCTGGCAGCGCAAGCCGAAACCCTCCGTAGACCGGCCGCTGGTCGCGATCTTCGCCGGCGCGCATGGCGTCGCGGAGCGCGGCGTTTCGGCCTATCCGACGGCCGTGACCCGGCAGATGCTCGACGCGTTCTCGTCCGGCCAGGCGGCGATCAACCAGATCTGCGGCGCCTTCGGCATCGGCCTCAAGGTGTTCGACCTCGCGACCGAGAAGCCGACGCCCGACTTCACGCAGGACGCGGCGATGAGCGAGGCCGAGTGCGCCGCCACCATGGCCTACGGCATGGAGGCGATCGCCGGCGGCGTCGACCTGCTGGTGGTCGGCGAGATGGGCATCGGCAACACCACCGTCGCCTCGGCGCTTGCGGCCGCGCTGTTCGGCGGCGAGCCGGCGGACTGGATCGGCCGCGGCACAGGCGTCGACGAGGACGGGATCGCCCGCAAGGTCGCCGCCGTGGAGGCCGCGCTCGAAACTCACGCGGGCAATCTCGACGACCCGCTCGAGGCGCTGCGCCGCGTCGGCGGCCGCGAGTTCGCGGCGATCGGCGGCGCCATCCTGGCGGCGCGGCTGGAAGGCGTGCCGGTGGTGATCGACGGCTTCGTGGCGACCGCGGCGGCAGCGGTGCTGCACGCCTATGACGCGAGCGCGCTGGCGCATTGCGTGGCAGGCCACAGATCCGCCGAGGCCGGCCACAAGCGGCTGCTGAAGCGGCTCGAGCTCAAGCCGATCCTCGAGCTCGACATGCGGCTCGGCGAAGGCTCGGGCGGCGCGCTTGCGGTCGCGGTCGTCAAGGCGGCGGTCGCCTGCCACACAGGCATGGCGACCTTCGCCGAAGCCGCGGTGTCGGAGAAGGGCTGAGGCTCAGCCCGCGCGCCGCAGCGCGGCGGCCGGCGCTTCCGCCCGGGCGCGGGCCGGCGCGCCTTTTTCGGGGATCGGCGCGAGCGGGGCCATCACGCGGCTCGCGGGCAGCGTCACGATGACCTCGGTGCCTTCGCGCAGCCGGCTCTTCAGGGAGAAGCTGCCGCCGTGCAGGTCGATCAGCCCCTTCACGATCGGCAGGCCGAGGCCGGCGCCCTGCTCGGCGGTCTTGATCGCGAGCGTGCCCTGGCCGAACGAGGCCAGCACGGTCGGGATCTCCTCCTCCGGGATGCCCGGCCCGGTGTCGGCGACCGAGACGTACTGGCCGCCCGAGGCGGTCCAGCCGACCTTGAGCCGGATCTCGCCGCCCTGGGGGGTGAACTTGATGGCGTTCGACAGCAGGTTGAGCGTGATCTGCCGCATCGCGCGCTCGTCCGCCCAAACCGGCGGCAGGCCGGCCTCGACCGCCTCGCGGATGACGATGCCGCGGTTCTTGGCGCGCAGCTTCAGCAGATGGTGGCAGTCCTCCACCACATAGGCGAGGTGGACGCTCTCCTCATTGAGCTCGTAGCGCCCGGCCTCGATCCGCGACAGGTCGAGAATCTCGTTGATCAGATTGAGCAAATGCTGCCCGCTCTGGTGGATGTCGCCGGCGTATTCCCGGTAGGTCGGGGTCGCGTGCGGGCCGAAGATCTCCGACTTCATGACCTCCGAGAAGCCGAGGATGGCGTTGAGCGGCGTGCGCAGCTCATGGCTCATGGTGGCGAGGAAGCGGGACTTGGCGAGGTTCGCCTCCTCGGCGCGGCGGCGCGCTTCGTCGGAATTGGCCTTGGCCTGTTCGAGCTCACCGATCAGGGCGTCCTTCTCGGCCCGGAATTCCAGCGTCTCCAGCGTGTTGCGGTAGAGCCGGTGGGCGAGCAGCAGGAAATAGACCTCGGTGCCAGCCGTCATCGCCGCGACCGCCGTCGAGGCCGCGCCGCCATGCAGCGTGTAGACGGCGATCACCAGCGAGGCGATCGGCAGGGTGGCGGCCCACACCGCCGCCGGAACGCTCGCCGCCAGCATGGTGGCGACTGCGACGCCGACCAGCATCACGAACAGCGAGATCACCTCGGCCGTGTCGCCTCCGGCGCTGGCGCGCCCCAGCAGGATGACGATCGACGCCCAGGCGACGCCGTTGAGCGCCTCGGCCGCGATGAAGCGCAGCTTCCAGGCCCGGATCTTCAGCTTCTCGGCGGGCCGGCGCAGAAAGCGGCGCGCGAACAGCGCGATCAGCGCGTGCCCGAGCGTGACCGCGGCGAGCCAGCCGGCGGCGAGCTGGGGCGTGATCCACAGCGTCGCGACCGCCGCGATGACGCCGGCGAGCGCCAGCGCCACCACCGCCGCCGAAAGCCGGTTCTGCGCATAGATGCGCGCGAGTTCGAGGTCGAAGGCGGGCCGCACCCCGCTCGACGAGGTCAGCCGCTCGCGCTCCGCGCGCAGCTTCGCGGTCACGGCGCGGCGGCGCTCGGGCGGCTCGTTCGGCCTGCGGTCGGACGCCCGGTCCGACGGAAGATCGAACATGTCCACGATTTCGCCTGCCCCGCGCCCTATCTGGAGACGCGCCGACCATGACGGGAAACGATTAAGGCCGTGCTGACGGATCCGCTCGAATTGGCTGCGCGGCTTGAGATCGACGGGCAGCCGGACGCCGAGGCGAGGCTCGACGCGCTGCTCGCGCGCGTCCGCGCCTGCAGGATCTGCCGCGATGCGCCGCTGAGGCGGCCGCTGCCGCATGCGCCGCGTCCGGTGGTGCGGGCGCGCGCGACCGCCCGGATCGCGATCTGCGGCCAGGCGCCGGGGACGCGGGTGCACGCCAGCGGCGTGCCGTTCTCCGACCCTTCCGGCGTCAGGCTGCGCCGCTGGCTCGGCATGACGGACGAGGAGTTTTACGACGAGAGCCGGGTCGCGATCGTCCCGATGGGGTTCTGCTTCCCGGGCCTGACGGCTGGCGGCGCCGACCTGCCGCCGCGCCAGGAATGCGCGCCGGCGTGGCGCGCCGCGGTGTTCGCCGAGCTGCCCAAGGTTGAGCTTGTGCTCGCGATCGGCCGGCCGGCGCAGCTCTGGCATCTTGGCGGGAACGCCGGAAGCAGCCTGACCGAGACGGTCGCGCGCTGGCGTGAATTTCTGGAACGGCCGGGCTCCCCCCGGATCGCGCCGCTGCCGCACCCGTCCTGGCGCAACAACGCCTGGCTGAAGAAGAACCCCTGGTTCGAGAATGAGACGGCGCCGGCGCTGCGCCGCCTCGTGCGCGCCGTGTTCGACCGTTAGTCGGGTTTTGCGGGGCGCTGCGCAGGGCGAGGCTTGCGGCGGCGTGAGACGCATCGAGGACGAGGGGCACACCAGAAAAGGAGCTTCCCTCATGGAGCGCACCATCGCCGCAACTCTTTTCGCCGCGCTTGTGGTGACGGCCGCAGCCGGCGCAGCGTCCGCACAGCCGGCGAACGAGCCGGCAGCGAAGTCAGGCGAGTCAGCCGGCGTCAGCCGGGCCGAGCGGATGGAGAAATGGTCCGACCGCCTGCACAAGCGTTTTGACGCCGAGGACAAAAACTCCGACGGCGTGCTCGATCGCACCGAGGCCGAGGCGCGGCTCGGCAAGGCGTTCGACAAGCGCGACAAGAACCATGATGGCGCGCTCGACGCCCAGGAGATCAAGGCGATCACCGACCGGGCGGCGGGGCGCGCCGGCAAGGGCGCGAAGGTTCTGCAGGCGCGGCTCAATCGCGCGGACGCCGATCATGACGGCAAGGTCACGCGTCAGGAATTTCTTGCGACCATGCCGCCGTGGTTCGTGCGCGCCGACGCCGACAAGGACGAGAAGGTGACGAAGCAGGAGCTCGACGCCTTCATCGCCAAGCGCGGCAATAAGGCCGGCGCCGCCAAGGGCGGTTCAGACAAAGACGACGATTGATGCGGCGGGCGGGGGACGAGGTTGCGGCATGACGCTCGCCGCGCGACGGATCGAGCCGACGCTCGGCGACGGCCGCATGGCGGCCGCTGACCGCATGCGGCCGCTGCGCGCCGACGCCGAGGCCGACCAGGACGACGACCTGATGGCGCGGATCGCGGCGGGCGACCAGCGCGCCTTCGCGACGCTGGTCGCCCGCCACGGTCCCCGCGCAGAGGCGCTGGCGCGCCGCTTCACGGGCTCCGCCGGCGACGCCGAGGAGGTGACGCAGGAGGCGTTCTGGCGGGTCTGGCGCTCGGCGGAGCGCTGGACCGCCGGCGGCGCGCGGTTCTCGACCTGGCTGCACCGGATCGTGGTCAATCTGTGCGTCGACCATGATCGACGACGGCGGATCCGGCGGATGCTGCCTTTCGTCGAGAGTTTCGACCCGCCCGCCGATGAAGCCGGCCCCGAGCAGACGCTCGCGGCGCAGGATGAGGTGGCGGCGGTGCGCCGCGATATTCTGGAGCTGCCGGCGCGCCAGCGCGCAGCGCTGCTGCTGTCGGCCGATGGGGAAAAATCGAACGCCGAGATCGCGCGGATCTTGCAGACGAGCGAGAAGGCGGTGGAGTCGATGCTGGTGCGCGCCCGGCGCACGCTTCGGACGCGGCTCGCCGCGCGTGGAGAGATGGGATGACCGTGGACGCGGGCCTGAGGGATTTCGAGCGGCGGCTCGACGCTCTGGGCGGAGATCTCGACCGTTGGCCGGCAAGCGCGGCCGCCGAGGCGCGCGCCCTGATGGCGCGTTCGCCCGCGGCGCGCGAGATGCATCAGGCGGCCGTCCGGCTCGCCGAGCTGCTGTCGGCGGCGGCATGTGCGGAGGCCTCGAACGGCCTTGTCTTCCGGATCGTGGGCGATGTCGCGGCGCGGCGAACTGAACGGTTTTCGTGGCTGGCCTCGCCTGGCCGGTTCGGCCTTGCGAGCGCGAGTCTCGGCGCGGCGGCGCTGGCCTGCGGGCTGATGCTGGGCGCCGTTTCCGGCGCGAACTCCTCGCAGAGCGCCTTCGCGGCCGCAGGGCTCGATCTGGGCGCCGCCTTCGAGGTGTCGCTCGCGACCGGCGATCTCTGACATGGCGCGACGCCGCGCGCCTCGCGCTCTTTACGTCGTCTTGGCGGTTTCGCTCGCCCTGAACCTCGCGGCGGCAGGCTTTTTCGGCGTCACAGGCTTCCGCTTCAAGCCGCCGCCCCGCACGGTCGACACCACGATCGGCTTCATCAGCAGCCGCTATCCGGACTCGGTGGGCGCGGTGATCCGGGAGAAGCTGGAGGCGAGGCGTGATGAACTCGCCCAGGCGCTGCAGGAGCTGAAGGAGGCCCGCCGGGCCACGCGGGACACGATGAGCCAGACCCCGCTCGACCGGGCGCGGATCGACGCCGCCTTCGCAAATTCGCGCGTCAAGGCGGCGGACTTCCAGAAGGTCATCCACGAGGCGATCGCCGACGCGCTGCCGGCGGTGCCGGAAGCCGACCGGGCGAAGATCGACCGGGGCGATCCGGACTAAGTCGGCCTAAGCCGCGGGCGCGTGGCGCGCGAGGCGACGCTCGAGCGCGTTCCAGACCCGCCGGACGATTTCGACCAGCGCGAGATAGATCAGCGCCGCCCACAGATAGACTTCGAAATCGAGCGAGGCCGAGAAGGAGCGCTTGGTGGCGCCCATCAGGTCCAGAACCGTGATGACGCTCGCGAGCGAGCTCGCCTTGATCATCAGGATCAGCTCATTGCCGAGCGGCCGGAGCGCCAGCGCGAGCGCCTGCGGGGCAACGATGAGGCGGTAGACCGCGCCGCGCGAGAGGCCGAGCGACAGTCCCGCCTCGATCTGGCCCGCGGGCACCGATCGCGCCGCGCCGCGAAGGATTTCAGCCTGATAGGCGGCGGTGTTGAGCGTGAAGGTGAAGGCCGCGCACCAGAAGGCGTCGCGGAACAGGCCCCACACGCCGGCGGCCTGGAGCGCGCCGTGGAACTGCGCCGCGCCGTAGTAGAGCAGGAAGAGCTGGGCGAGCAGCGGCGTGCCGCGGAAGAAGCCGACGAAGCCCGCCGACAGCGCCGGGACCGGGCCGCCGCCTTCGAGCCGCATCAGCGCAAGTCCGGCGGCGAGGCAGAAGCCGAGCGGGACCGAGACGGCGACGAGCCCGAGAGTGGCCGCAAGGCCGTGAAGCAGGCTCGGGCCATAGCGCGCGAGCAACCCCGGATCGAAGCCCGCCAGGGCCAGCAGATCGCCGCCGCTCATGCGGCCGCTCGCGCGACGCCGCGGCCGGCGTGCGCCTCAAGCCTGCGGGCGACGAGGCCCGAGGCGGCCGACAGCGCGAGATAGAGCAGGCAGGCGACGAGATAGAACAGGAAGGGCTCGCGCGTCGCTCGCGCCGCGACGTCGGAGACGCGCATGAGATCCGACAGCGCGATCACGGAGACCAGCGAGGTGTCCTTCAGCAGGACGAGCCAGCCATTTGCGAGGCCCGGCAGCGCAAGCCGCCAGACCTGCGGCAGCAGCACCAGCCGGAAGGTCGCGGCGCGCGACAGGCCGAGCGATTCCGCGGCCTCCCGCTGGCCGGCCGGCACCCCGCGCATCGCGCCGAGAAGAGTCTCGCTCGCGAACGCGCCGAACACCAGCGAGAGCGCGATCACGCCCGCCGCGAAGGCGTCGACGCCGGCCACGAAGCCGGACGGCGGCCGCCCCGTGAGCCGTTCGCCGAGTGCGACCGCGGCGCTGATCAGGCGCGGGGCGCCGTAATAGACGAGGAAGATGGTCAGCAGTTCCGGCAGGCCGCGGAACACGGTCGTGTAGGCTTCGCCGAGCGCGCGCGGGACGGCCGACCGAGCGTCCTTGAGCAGCGCGGCGCCGAGGCCGATCGCAAGCCCGATCGGAAGCGCCGCGAGCGCGAGCCGCAGCGTGAGCCAGAGCCCCGCCAGAAGTTCGTCCCCCCAGCCCGCCGGGCCGAAGGCGAGGGGCCGCAGGGCCTCGCTCATGCGCCGCTCGTCTTCCGGCGCGTCACGGCGTCAGTAGATGCTGAAGGGGAAGTATTTGGCGTTGATGCGCTCGTAGGTTCCGTCCGCCCGGATGTCGGCGATGCCCTTGTCGATCAGCGCCTTCAGGTCCGTGTCCTGTTTGCGCAGCGCAGCCCCGATGCCCTCGCCGAAATAGGCCGGGTCGCTGACGTCCTGGCCGATGACCTGGCAGCAGTCGCCGTCGCCGGCGTGCTCGAGCCAGGGCAGCATGACGAGCTTGTCGGCCAGCACGGCGTCGACCCGGCCGGCCGAGAGATCGAGATTGGCCTCGTCCTGCGTGGCGTAGAGCTTCACCTCGGCGCCGGCCGGCGCATAGACCTCCTCGAGATAGCGCGCGCTCACCGTGCCGCTCTGGGCGCCGAGCGTCTTGCCCGACAGCGCCTTGGGTGACGAATCCATCAGCCCGCTCGTCTTGCCGGCCACGAACAGCGCGGGCGAGGCGTAGTATCTGTCCGAGAAGGCGACGACCTTCTTGCGCTCGGCGGTGATCGACATCGAGGCGAAGACCGCGTCGAACTTGCCGGCGAGCAGCGCGGGGATCAGCCCGTCCCAGTCCTGCGCGACGAACTCGCAGGTCACCTTCTCGGCGGCGCAGACCGCGCGGGCGACGTCGATGTCGAAGCCCTCCAGCTGATTGTCTGAGTTCAGCATGTTGAAGGGCGGATAGGCGCCCTCGGAGGCGATCCGGATCGTGGTCCACTGCTTCGCCCGGGCGCCGCCCGGGACGAGGGCGGCCGCCGCGACCGCGAGGCACAGCACAACGCAGCGCAAGGGTCTCGGGGGCATGACTCGTCTCCGCCGGCTCAGTCGCGCGAGCATCCCACCGCGCGCGGCGCCCGGCAACGCGACGTTACGTCTTGAGCGCGCGCGCCTCCGCCCGCGCGAAATCAGCCGGCGTGTCGACGTCGACGAAGCCGTTCGGATCATCGAAATGGACCGGGGCTGCGGCGAGCGCGTCGAGCGCGCGCTTGGGCGACCGCACGCCGTCGGCCGCCATCAGAGCGAGGCGCTTGCGCGCGGCGAGCGGCCACAGCGCGTGCAGCGGCTCGACGCCGTCCGGTCCCATGGCGACGGCCGCGCCGTCGCCGGCCGCGAGCGCCAGCCGCTCAACAAGGTCGTGCGGCGGGAATGGGCCGTCGCCCGGGATGGTGGCGAGATGGCTGACGCCCGGCAGCTCCGCAGCCCAGGCGAGGCCGGCGAAAACCCCCGCGAGCGGCCCCTCGGGAGCGCTCGCGTCGTCCGGCAGCACGGCGAGCCCGAAGGCCGCGAACCGCGCCGGATCGCCATTCGCCGACAGCGCGAGCCGCCCGACCTGCGGCCCGAACCGGGCGAGCGCATGGGCGAGGATCGGCTTGCCGGCGAGCGCCAGCAGCGCCTTGTCGCCGCCGCCCATCCGCGAGGCCTGCCCGCCCATCAGCACCAGACCGGCGACGCTCATGAAATCGGCTCCTTGCATTCGCCCCATCGGCCGCGCCGCCGCGCCCGCGGTCGGCCAGGATACCGGCAAGCCCGCAATCGGTTCAAACACCCCTGGGACGCGGGGACGAACGGCGTCGGACGCCCCGGCGCGTCGCGCAGCGAGTCGAAGAGCGATCGAGAAATGCAAGAAAGGGAAAGTGGAGGCTTCTGTTGCCAGGCGCCTCCGGGCCCCGCCTGACAGCTGCTAGACCGTCAGGACTTCAGGTTTGGTCTTTCAAACCGCTCACGCGGCCTGAGCAACCGGAGCATAGTTGTCGTTGGCAACTATAGAAAGGCCCGATAACGGCGGTACCATGCCGGGCAAAAGCCCGCCCTTTACGCCCCCGTCGATCCTGTTTCGCCCCCGCCGAAATCCGCAAAGCTTGCGCGGACTTTGGTGGAGGCGCCGGGTACTGCCCCCGGGTCCGAAGGGTTTATTGCGGCGAACGTTTATCACCATAGCCGGATGCCTCCGGCAGGACGGAATATAGGGTAGGCGGCGGCGGGGCGAAAGAGGGCGGCGCGATGTTCTCGGCGGCGCTAGCGGACTTCAGGACAATCCGTGAAGCGCGTTCGGCGGGCAGCCCGCTGCAGCCTTCCCGAGCGGGCGGCGCCTAATATTGGCGGAAGGACGGCTTGATCTCGACGATGTCGGCGAACTTGACCGTCTCGACGAGGTCGCCAGCGGCGTCGCAGATTTCGATCCGGTCGCCATCGAGCGGGCGACCCTCCTCGATCTGTTCGGCGAGAATGTCGCGCGCGCCTACGATGGCCGCCGCGACCGCTTGCGCGAGGCCGTCGAACTCTGCGCCTTCCACGTCTTCGGTGAAGCCGTCTCGGTCACGGATGTGCAGAAAATATCGCGGCATTGATCGGCGACGCTCGGCTGACGCTTGCTTTTCGCCTGCAACGGAGACGACAGGGCAACCGTTCCACCTGAGCGACCGAGATCGCGTTCGCAGCCGCCCGAAGGCGGCGGCCCACGCGGCGCGTCACCCCGCGAGCGCGAGCCCGCCGCGGGACAGGCGTTGGGCGCCGGACGGCCTCGGCGGCTCGTCCCGCCGTCCGAGCGCGCCGACGACGCGCACGGCCCGCGGGGCGCGGCGCTCAGGCGTCGCGGGCGGCGAACTGCGCCTCGTGAAGGCTGCGATAGAGGCCGGCCCTGGCGATCAGATCCTGGTGCCTGCCCTGTTCGACGCGGCCGGCGGAATCCACCACGACGATGCGATCGGCGTCGCGGATGGTGGCGAGCCGGTGGGCGATCACAAGCGTGGTCCGGCCGCGGGCGAGCTCGCTGAGCGCCTGCTGGATCAGCCGCTCGGTCTCGGTGTCGAGCGCGGAGGTCGCCTCGTCGAGGATCAGGATCGGCGGGTTCTTCAGGAACATCCGGGCGATCGCGACGCGCTGCTTCTGCCCGCCGGAGAGTTTCACCCCGCGCTCGCCGATGATGGTGTCGAGGCCGTCCGGGAGGTCCGCCACCAGCGTTTCGAGCCGCGCCCGCCGCGCTGCGTCCATGATCTCGGCGTCGGACGCGCCGAGCCGGCCATAGGCGATGTTCTCGCGGATCGTTCCGCCGAACAGGAAGACGTCCTGCTGAACCACGCCGATCTGCCGGCGCAGCGAGGCGAGCGTCATGTCGCGGATGTCGATCCCGTCGATCGTGATCCGGCCTGAGGTCACCTCGTAGAACCGCGGCAGCAGCGAGCAGAGCGTGGTCTTGCCCGCGCCCGACGGACCGACGAACGCCACCGTCTCGCCGGCCCCGATGGCGAGGTCGAGGTCGCTCAGGACCTCGCGCCCGCCCGCATAGGCGAAGCTCACCGCCTCGTAGCGGATGTCGCCGCGCAGCGCCTGGACCTCGACCGCGCCGGGGCGATCGACAATGTCCGGCTCGGTCTCCAGGAATTCCTGGTAGCGGCGGAAGCCCGCCACGCCCTTGGGATAAGTTTCGATCACGGCGTTGATCTTCTCGATCGGCCGGAAGAACACCGTCACCAGCAGCAGGAAGCCCACGAAGCCGCCCTGGCTCAGCCCGCCGGTGATCACGAAATAGCTGCCCGCGACCATCACCACGAGCTGGGTGAGCCGCATGCTCAGATAGCTGAGCGAAGTGCTCGCGGCCATGATGCGGTAGGCGTGCAGCTTGGTCGCCCGGTAGCGGACATTGTCCTCGGCGAACAGACGGCGCTCGTGATCCTCATTGGCGAAGGCCTGCACCACCCGGATGCCGCCGACATTCTCCTCGATGCGGGCGTTGAAGGCGCCGACGCGGCCGTAGAGCTCGTGCCAGTTGCGCGTCATCCGCCCGCCATAGCGGCTCGTCACCCAGGCGGTGAGCGGCAGCGCCGCGGCGGTGATCAGCGCGAGCTTCACGTCGACCGAGAACATCAGCACGAACGCCCCGAGCACCGTCATCACCGCGATGAACAGGTCTTCCGGCCCGTGATGCGCGACCTCGCCGATCTCCTCGAGGTCCTTGGTCAGGCGGCCGATCAGGTGGCCGGTCTTCTGGTCGTCGAAATAGCCGAAGGAGAGTTTCTGGAGATGGTCGAACGCCTTGCGGCGCATCTCGGTCTCGATGTTGATGCCGAGCATGTGGCCCCAATAGGTGACCACCGCCATCAGCCCGGTGTTCAGCAGGTAGATCCCGAGCAGGCCGAACACCGCCAGCACCACAAGGCCCCAGTGCTGGCTCGGCAGCAGGTCGTCGACGAACATCTTGACCGCGAGCGGGAAGCCGAGCTCCAGCAGGCCCGACACGACCGCGCAGGAGAAGTCGAGGATGAAAAGCCGCTTGTGGGGTTTGTAGTAGGCGAAGAAACGCCGCAGCGTCGGCTGCGCTTGGGACGGTCGCTGCGTATCCATGGGGTGAGGCGATAGCGGCCCCTGAGCCGCGCGTCCACCATGCTCGCGCGCCTCTCAAGGCGAGAGCCGTCAGGCCGCCGGCGCTCTCATAGCCGCGCTCGATGAGGAAGCCGGTCCGAAAGCGCCCCCTCAGGCCGCGGGAATCAACGCCTCGGAGGCCCAAGGACAGCGCGCGCCGTGGCATTGTGTATGCCCAATGCGGCGAATTGTGCTGTCTTTCGAAACGCAGTAGGGAGGGAAAATTCTCGTGTGCATCCGGAAGAGAACATGGCTCGCAACATTCTAGTTCTTGGGGCGTCTTACGGCTCGTTGCTGGCGACGAAGCTGTTGATGGCGGGCCACAACGCTACGCTGGTGTGCCGGCAGAAGACTGCTGATCTGATCAATCGCGAAGGCACCGAGGTCCGCATCAAGCTGCGCGACGAGCCGGAGCACCGGGCGATCTTCTCGCGCGATCTGCCCGGAAAGCTCGACGCCACGCCGCCCCAGGACGTCGACGTCTCGAAATATGATCTCGTCGTGCTGGCGATGCAGGAGCCGCAATACGCCAACCACACGATCCGCGTGCTCATGATCAAGATCGCCGAGGCCAGGCTGCCGTGCCTCTCGCTCATGAACATGCCGCCGCTGCCGTATCTCAAGCGGATCCCGGCGCTCGAAGGCATCGACCTCGAGGAGGCCTACACCAACGCCTCGGTGTGGGAGCGGTTCGAGCCGGGCCTGATGTCGCTCTGCTCGCCCGACCCGCAGGCCTTCCGTCCGCCGGAGGATGGCGCGAACGTGCTGCATGTCGGATTGCCGACCAATTTCAAGGCGGCGGTCTTCGAGGACGAGGCCCACAACGCGCTGCTGCGCGAGCTGGAGGCGGACATCGACGCGGTCCGGCTCGACGGCCAGGACGTCCCGGTGAAGCTCAAGGTGTTCGAGTCGCTGTTCGTGCCGCTCGCGAAGTGGTCGATGCTGCTGACCGGCAACTACCGCTGCATCACGGCCGGGGAGCCGCAGTCGATCCGCGACGCGGTGCATGGCGATCTCGAGCTGTCGCGGTCGATCTACGAGCATGTCGACGCGATCGCGCGCCGGCTCGGCGCCGACCCCAGCGACCAGGTGCCGTTCGACAAATACGCCAAGGCGGCCGAAAGCCTGCTCAAGCCGTCTTCGGCCGCGCGCGCGGTGGCGAGCGGCGCGCCCTTCATCGAGCGGGTCGACCTGCTGGTGAAGCTGATCTCGCATCAGCTCGGCATGCCGAACGCAGAGATCGACCGAACCGTGCAGACCGTCGACGCCAGGCTGGGCGAGAGCATCGTTCCGGGCTGACGGACGAGACCGGGAGGCGCGCGGCCGCGGCGCGCCGATTCCCGCGGCGGGGGAGGGTGGCTCGTCGCGAGGCCCAGCTAAGTCCGGCGACCGCCGGCCGTTTTCGACCCGGATTTCAAAGGTGTGGCTGGGGCGGGAGGATTCGAACCTCCGCATGGGGGAATCAAAATCCCCTGCCTTACCGCTTGGCGACGCCCCATCGACCGGCTATGGCCGCTCGCTGTGGGGCGATGGAATAGCGGCGCGCGTGGGCGCCCGCAACCGCCAACGCACCGAGGGATCGGAACGGGACCCGCGATGAGCGACGACCTCGATCTCGACCGGCGCGCCGACGCCGAGCCCGGCGCGGCCGTCGAGGTCGCCCCGCTGGTGCGGCGCATCGTGGCCCCCAATCCGTCGGCCTTCACGTTCACCGGCACGGCGACCTATGTGGTCGGGCGCGGGCAGGTCGCGATCATCGATCCCGGCCCGGACGACGCCCGGCACCGCGACGCGCTGCTGCGCGCCGTCGCCAGCGAGACGGTGCGCTATGTGGTGGCGACCCACACGCATGTGGACCATACCGCCGGAGCAGCGGCGCTCGCCGCGGCGGTCGGCGCGCCGCTCGTCGGCGCCGGGCCCCACCGGGCGTTCCGGCCGCTGCACGAGGGCGAGGCCAACCGGCTCGACGCCGGCGTCGACGCCGCCTACCGTCCCGAGCAGGAGATGCGCGAGGGCGACGCCGTCACCGGGCCGGGCTGGTCGCTTGAGGCCGTCGCGACGCCGGGCCACACCGCGAACCATCTGGCCTTCGCCTTGCCGGAGGCCGGGCTGCTGCTCTCGGGCGATCACGTGATGGGCTGGTCGACCACCATCGTCGCGCCGCCCGACGGCGCGATGGCGGCCTATATGGCGTCGCTTGAAAAGCTGCTGGCGCGCGAGGAGGAGCTCTACCTTCCGGGCCACGGCCCTGTGGTGCGCAACGCCAAAGCGTTTGTGCGGCAGCTCATCGGTCACCGCCGCATGCGCGAGGCGGCGATCCGCGCCCGGCTCGCGGAGGGCGCGCGAACCGTGCCGCAGCTGGTCGCCGAGCTCTACCGCGGGCTTGACCCGCAGCTGAAGGGCGCGGCCGGTCTCTCGGTGTTCGCGCATCTCGAGGAACTGGTGGACCGGGGCGAGGCGCTGACGGACGGCCCGCCGCGGCTGACCGGAGTCTACCGCCGCGCCGGCTGAAGCCTCAGGGCAGAGCGTTTGCGGCCGCCGCGAGGTCGGCCAAAAAGCTCTTGATGCGGGCCGCCTCGCCGCCGAAGTCGACGCCGCCGATCCGGCCGGCCGAGCGCATGTCGACCCGCGCGCCGTCGCCCTCCGGCCGGACGCGGATTGCGACGTCGGACTGCAGCCCGAGGATCGGGGAGGCGGCCACCGCCTCGATCCGTCCCGTCGGCGGGCCGCCGCGCGGGAACGAGGTCGGCCCGAGGATGCGCCAGCCCCGGCTCTCCACGAGGCCGATCGCGAGGCCCGCCACGTCGTCCGGCGGCAGGGCGAGAAGCAGCGGCGCGAGATCCGGATAGGCGGCCCGCTGCCGCGCGGCCTGTTCGGCCGGGATCACGGCAGGCGGCGCCGCGAGGTCGCCGGGCTTTCGTTCGCGCGCGGCGCGCTCGAAGCGCGGCGGGTCCGCGAGGTCGGTCGAGACGTCGTCGAGCCGCGCCGGCCGCTGGCCGTGCCCGAACGCCGCGTAGAACGGACCGGCCAGAACCCCCGTGGCGAGGAAGACGGCGAAAAGCGCCCGGACGCCGCCGCGGCGACCGCTCCGCCACACCGCCGCCATCGCGGCGAAGCCGACCAGGATGGCGAGCGCCGCGAGCGCAAGCCCGGAGACGAAGGCGGCGAATCCCGGCGCCGCCGCCACGGCGTGGGAGCGCAGCAGCAGCGTCGCGTAGAGCGTGACGCAGATCGAGAAGCCGGCGAGCGTGAGGGCCGCGCCGGCGAGCCGCGACCGTCCGCGCGGCGCGAGCCGAAGATCGAGCGTCACGCCGCGCTCCAGGCGCCGGACGCCCGTCGCCCGCAGGTTAGACGCCTAACGCTTCCGTACACTGAACCCACCCCTTCGGCGCAACGCCGATACGCGACTTCTTCCACATCGTCCGCGACCGCGAAAGCGCGCCGCGGCGCTCAGGCCGCCTGCCGCGCGCCTTCGGCCGCGGCCCAGACTTCGGCCCTGTCGAGGGCGCGTCCAAGCCGCTCGAACAGCAGGTCGATCTCCTCCCTGCTGATGACCAGCGGCGGACAGATCGACACCGCGTCGCCGATCGCGCGCACGATGAGACCTTCCTCCTGCGCAAGCGCCACCACCTTCGCGGCCGCGAAGCGCTTCGGATCGAACGGCCGCTTGCTGGCCTTGTCGGCGACGACCTCGACCGCGCCCACAAGTCCCATGCCGCGGGCTTCGCCGACCATCGGGTGATCGGCGAAGGCGCGCAGCCGCTCCTGGAAATGCGGGATGATCCCGCGCACATGGCCGAGCACGTCGTCGCGCTCGAGAATCTCGATCGTCTTGAGCGCGACCGCGGCGGCGACGGGGTGCCCCGAATAGGTGAAGCCGTGGCCGAACACGCCGATCTTCTCGCTTTGCCGGCGCAAAGCCTCGTCGATCCACTCTGGGATGATGACGGCCGCGATCGGCAGATAGGATGACGAAAGCTGCTTGGCGACGGACACCGTGTCCGGCTTCATGCCGAGCGCGGTCGAGCCGAGCCATTCGCCGAGCCGGCCGAAGCCGCAGATCACCTCGTCGGCGATCAGCATGACGTCGTGCTTCTCCAGCACCGGCTGGATCTTCTCGAAATAGGTTCTGGGCGGCACGATCACGCCGCCGGCGCCCATCACGGGCTCGGCGATGAAGGCCGCAACCGTCTCCGGACCCTCGGCCTCGATCATCGCGTCGAGCTCGGCGGCGAGCCGGCTGGCGAAATCCTCCTCGCTCTCGCCTGCAAGCGCGAAGCGGTAGTGATGCGGGCAGCCGGCATGCCGCACCTGCGGCAGCGGCAGATCGAAATCGATGTGGTTGTTGGGCAGCCCGGTCAGGCTCGCGCTTGCGATCGTGACGCCGTGATAAGCCTTGATGCGCGAGATGATCTTCTTCTTCTGCGGCCGGCCGAGCGCATTGTTGACGTACCAGACGAGCTTCATCTGGGTGTCGTTGGCCTCCGAGCCCGAGTTGCAGAAGAACGCCTTCGCGGCGTTGCACGGCGCGAGCTCCTTCAGCTTTTCGGCGAGCGCGATCGCCGGGTCGTGGCTCTTGGCCGTGAAGAGGTGCGCGAAGGGCAGCTTGCGCATCTGCTCCGCGGCGGCCTCGACAAGCTCCTCCCGGCCGTGGCCGAGCGCATTGCACCACAGCCCGGCCATGCCCTCGATGTAGGGCCGGCCGTCCACGTCATAGACGAACACGCCGTCGCCCCGTTCAAGGATGAGCGAGCCCTGCTGCGGCAGCGCGGCAAGGTTCGTGTACGGGTGGAGAACCGTGGCGGCGTCGCGCGCCTGGAGATTGCTGAGCATGAGGAGGTCCTTCCACCGTCGCCTGCGCCGGGCGCGCCCTCAGGATAGCGCCCTGGCCGGACGATCCGCGCGGCTTTTTTGGCCGCAGGCCTCGCCGCAAAAGAATCTTCACGAGCGTCGACTTTAGTGGAACTATCCCTCCCGGTCGCCGTTGTCGCGGCGGCTGATCTCTGACCACCGGTGAGACCGATGCGCTTCGCCCTGTTCGGCGCAGCCGTGGCTGTGGCGGCGTTCGCCGCCTCCAGCCACGTCACCTATCTCAACACGGGCGGCTTTTCGGCCGAGTGGCCGGAGTATCGCCGGATCGACGTGGTGTCGGACGCGGAGTGCGCCGACATCCTGACGCGGGCGGAGCGCACGCTCGGCGCCGGCAACGGCATCCGTTGCGAGCCGGTGCCGCTCTATCGCCATTGGCTGAACCTCGGCCGCGCCAGATATGAGCAGCGCGGCCTGATGACGCTCGCCTCCTCGCTGCTCGGCGGCGAGGCCCTCGCGAGCGCCGCAAGCCCTGCGGCTTCCGCAGCGCGCTGATCTCAGTCGGGTCGCCACTCGCACAGCCGCGAATGACTGCGGCGCGGCTGCAGGTCGATGTGCAGATGATCCTCATGGGCCTCGTCGGAGCCCGGCCCAAGTACGGTGTTGAACCGCGTGCAGGCCGCGCCCTTGACGACGACGCTTAGGAGCTCCGGCAGGTCCTTCGAATAGACGCCGATCTCCCGCCCGTCCGACAGGCCGAAGCCGGCGATGTCGAGCGCGTTGGCGCGGCCGTGCTCGCTGAGCTTCGCGCCCGAGACGTTGTTGCGGCCGCGGCAGGCGTAGGAGCCGGCGACCTGGATCGAGTCGAGCTTCGCGCCTGACGCCTCCGCCGCCAGCGCAAGGTCGTCGCGCACATAGGCCGCGACCGCCCGCGCCATGGCGCAGCGGAGCGTCGCCGCGGGCTTCATCTCGACCACGCCGCCATCCTTGCGGCGCACGCCCGAAAGCGCGACGAGCGCGCCCGTGTGGCAGATCTCCGGCTGATCGCCGAGCTCGGCGGGCTTGAAGACCGCGACGCCCTCCGAGGCGAGCTCTCGGCAATCCGGATCGTCCTCCCGCGAGGCTTCCGGCAGCGGGAGGTCGGGCGGCGTCGGTCCGGCCGGCTTTTCCGCCGGCAGCGGCGCCTTGGGGATCAGCGCCGCGGTCTCGCGCTCGCCCTCTGGACGTTCCGGCGGCAGCGGGATCGCGGCCTTCTCGGCGGCGGGCGGTTCCGGCGGCGCCTCGCCGCCGCCAGCTTCGACGCGCGCAGCTTCGGCCGGCGGCGGCGCCGGCGGTTCTTCGCGAGGCCGCTCCGGCGGAAGAGGAACGGCGGGAGCGGCGGTCTCGGCGCTTTGGGGCGGGCTCGCATCCCGGGCGACCGGCTTCGGCGCCGGCTTGCCGGGCGGCCTGGAAGCCGGCGCTCGCTTCCTCGCCGCAGCGGGCTTCTTGGCGCGGCGGGAGGAGGGGCGGGCGCTCTGCCAGGGCAGCCCGAGCTGCGACAGAAACGAGCCGCCGCGCGCCTCGCGGGCGACGGCGGCGCTCTCCGGAAGCGTGGAGGCGGCGAAGGCAAGGCAAGCGAGCAGCACGGCGGCGCGGCGGCCGGGTATAGCGGACATAGCAGGCTAACTAGGTCACGGTCGCCCAAAGGCGCGGTTCAGCCGAATGGCCGACGCCGCGCGCGGCCGCGGGGGCATGTCGTGTTTGCGCGCTCCTGGCGGCTGGTGTAACGCTCCGAGGTTGCATTCTGAGGACGCCGTTCCGCCTGTGCCCCTGCCGACAACCCAGCCGGCGCTTGATTCGGTCCGCACGCCGGCCGACCTCCGGCGCCTCCCCGAAAGCCGCCTTCGCCAGCTCGCCGACGAGCTCCGCCAGGAGACGATCGAGGCCGTCTCGGTCACCGGCGGCCATCTCGGCGCGGGCCTCGGCGTGGTCGAGCTCACGGTCGCGCTGCATTACGTGTTCGACACGCCCGGCGACCGGCTGATCTGGGACGTCGGCCACCAGTGCTATCCGCACAAGATCCTCACCGACCGGCGCGACCGCATCCGCACGCTGCGCCGCGGGGGCGGGCTTTCCGGCTTCACCAATCGCGCGGAGAGCGAATACGACCCGTTCGGCGCCGGCCACTCCTCGACCTCGATCTCCGCCGGCCTCGGCATGGCGGTCGCGCGTGACCTGAAGGGCGGCGACAATCATGTCGTCTGCGTGATCGGCGACGGGGCGATGTCGGCCGGCATGGCCTATGAGGCGATGAACAACGCCGGCGCGCTCGGCTCGCGCCTGATCGTCATCCTCAACGACAACGACATGTCGATCGCGCCGCCGACCGGCGCGATGTCGGCCTATCTCGCGCGCCTCGTTTCGAGCCGCACCTATCTGTCGCTGCGCGACATCGGCCGCGGGCTTGTCAAGAAGCTCCCCAAATTCGTCGAGCGCGGCGCGGCCAGGGCCGAGGAATACGCCCGCGGCCTCGCGATGGGCGGCACGCTGTTCGAGGAGCTCGGCTTCTACTATGTCGGCCCGATCGACGGGCACAATCTCGACCACCTGCTGCCGGTGCTCAAGAACGTGCGCGACGCCGGCCACGGGCCGATCCTGGTCCATGTCGTCACCCAGAAGGGCAAGGGCTACGGGCCGGCGGAGGAATCCGCCGACAAGTATCACGGCGTCTCGGCCTTCGACGTGGTGTCGGGCGCGCAGGCCAAACCCAAGGCCAACGCGCCGAGCTACACCAAGGTGTTCGCAGAGGCGCTGATCCGCGAGGCGGAGGAGGACGACCGGGTGGTGGCGATCACCGCCGCGATGCCGGGCGGGACCGGCCTCGACCTCTTCGGCCGCGCGTTTCCGGGCAGGACCTTCGACGTCGGCATCGCCGAGCAGCATGCGGTGACCTTCGCAGCGGGGCTCGCGACCGAGGGCCTGAAGCCGTTCTGCGCGATCTATTCGACCTTCCTGCAGCGGGCCTACGACCAGGTGGTGCACGACGTCGCGATCCAGCGGCTGCCGGTGCGCTTCGCGCTCGACCGCGCCGGGCTGGTGGGCGCCGACGGCGCGACCCATGCAGGGGCCTATGATCTCGCCTATCTGGGCTGCCTGCCGGATTTCGTGCTGATGGCGCCGGCCGACGAGGCCGAGCTCGTCCACATGGTGGCGACGGCGGCCGCGCATGACGACGGGCCCTCGGCGTTCCGCTATCCGCGCGGGGAGGGCGTCGGCGTCGAGCTGCCTGCGCGCGGCGAGATTCTGCCGATCGGCCGCGGCCGGGTGCTCCGCGAGGGCTCGACGGTCGCGCTGCTCTCGCTCGGCACGCGGCTTTCGGCCGTGCGGGAGGCGGCGGAGGAGCTCGCGCTGCGCGGCGTCTCCGCGACCGTCGTCGACGCGCGCTTCGCCAAGCCGCTCGACCGCGCGTTGATCCTCCGGCTCGCCCGCGAGCACGAGGTCCTTCTGACGATCGAGGAAGGCTCGTCGGGCGGTTTCGGCGCCGCCGTGCTGCAGCTGCTGGCCGGCGAAGGCGCGCTCGACCGCGGCCTGAAGATCCGCACGCTGGCGCTGCCCGACCGCTTCATCGAGCACGACAAGCCGGAGAAGCAGGTGGCGGACGCCGGGCTCGACGCCAAGGCGGTCGCCGCCGCCGCGCTGTCTGCGCTCGGACGCGAGGCGCGGCCGGCGCTCAGGGCCTGAGCGGCGCCTCCGGCCGCATCGTCGCGCTGTCGAAGATGCGAAACGCGCCGCGCCCCGCGGCCTTCGCGGCGTAGAGCGCGACGTCGGCCTGCATGAACAGTTCCGACGGGGTGCGGCCGCCGGCGAACGCCGCGCCGACCGAGGCCCCGAAGCAGATTCGCCCGGCGCCGCGCTCGACCGGCGCGCCGAGCGCCTGGACGATCGCGCCCGCCAGCCGCTCCGTCTCAGCCCGCCCGACGCCGTCGCCGATCAGCGCCGCGAACTCATCGCCCCCGATCCGCGCGACGAGTTCCGCGCCGCGGCACACCGTCCGTAGCCGCGCCGCCGCCTCGCGCAGACATTCGTCGCCGATCGCGTGGCCGAACGTGTCGTTGACGCCCTTGAAGCCGTCGAGATCGATCAGCAGCAGCGCGCCGGCGCGGGCGCCCGCGCACAGCGCCCCGAGCCGGGTCTCGAACAGCGCCCGGTTGGCGAGCCCGGTGACGGCGTCGATCTCAGCCAGACGGCGCGCGCGCTCCGCCGCGGTCTTGGCCTCGGTGATGTCCTGCTTCAGGCCGAACAGCTCGGCCGCCCCGCCGCTCCCCGGCACCACTGTCGCGGACAGCCTGATCCACCGGCTGCGCCCCTTCTGCGTGACGATCTCCGCGTCCAGGGCAAAGCCTCCGCCGTTGCGGATCGCCCGGCTGCGCGCCTCTTCGAGCGCGGCGCGCGAGCGCGGCTCGTAGCACTCCAGGATGTGCTGCCGGCGCAGCGGCGCGCCGGGCCGGATTTCGAACAGGTCGTAGACCCCGCCCGTCCAGCTCAGGCGCTCGTCGCTCAGCCGGCAGCGCCACACGCCGGCCTGCGCCGCCGCGAGCGCGCCGCCGATGAGCCGGCGGGACTCGCGCAGATAGGCTTCCTGCTCGCGCAGTTTTTTTCGGGTGGCGGCGAGCTCCGCTTTCAGCGCCGCGACGGTCTCGGCCTCCGCCGCGCCCGGATGCGCGGCCGGCGCTGTCCGGAGGTCCTCGCCGCTATGGGCCGTCGCGATCATGAGCATGCAGGCGGCGGTCTTCCTCGGGAACTCAGCGCCGATCCTGGGCCATAGGGATTTAAGCCTTCGTTCCTCGGCGCGCGCTCCGAGGTCACTCTATCGCGACGCAGGCCTGCGCGGTCGGCGATGGCGCTGGGGCGCGATCCGGAGTATGCAGGACGACGATCCTACAGCCGAACCGTGCGGTCACGCGGGCGCGCCAGCGCGCCTCGGCTGTTATTCTCGCGCCACCGAAAGCAGCACGTGCTCCCCGATCCCAAAACGTCGCCCCTCATGCGCGCGCTGCTCCAGCGCGGCTACGCCGAACTGACCGCGGTCCAGAGCGAGGTTCTGGCGGCCGCCGGAGAGGGCCGCGACCTGCTGGTCTCGGCGCAGACCGGATCGGGCAAGACGGTCGCCTATGGCCTCGCCATCGGCGAGACGCTGCTCGGCGGCGCAGAAACCCTGGAGCGCCCGGGCCAGCCGCTCGCGCTCGTGGTGGCGCCGACCCGCGAGCTCGCCATGCAGGTGGAGCGCGAACTCGCCTGGCTGTTCGCCGGCGTCGGAGGCCGTATCGTGGCCTGCGTCGGCGGCATGGACCCGCGCGCCGAGCGGCGGAGCCTCGAGCGCGGCGCCCACATCGTGGTCGGCACGCCCGGGCGCCTGCGCGACCACATCGACCGCGGCGCGCTCGACCTCTCGGCGCTGAAGGCGGTCGTGCTCGACGAGGCCGACGAGATGCTGGACCTCGGCTTCCGCGAGGACCTCGAGTTTATCCTCGAGGCGACGCCCACGGAGCGCCGCACCCTGCTGTTTTCCGCCACGCTGCCGCCCGCCATCATCGCGATCGCCCGGCGCTTCCAGCGCGACGCCGCCCGCATCGAGACGCTCGGCGAGACCCGCGCGCACGCCGACATCGAGCACCGCGCGATTCGCGTGGCGCCGCGCGAGGTCGAGGCGGTCGTGGTCAACGTGCTGCGCCAGCAGGACGCCGCCGCGGCGATCGTGTTCTGCTCGACCCGCGAGGCGGTGCGGCGGCTCCACCAGCATCTGTCGACGCGCGGCTTCTCGGCCGTGCTGCTGTCGGGCGAGCTCGGCCAGGCCGAGCGCAACCGCGCGTTGGAGCAGGTGCGCGACGGCCGCGCCCGCGTCTGCGTCGCGACCGACGTCGCGGCGCGCGGCATCGACCTCGCCAATGTCGAGCTGGTGATCCACGCCGACCTGCCGCACGACGCCGAGGTTTTCCAGCACCGCAGCGGCCGCACGGGCCGCGCCGGCCGCAAGGGCGTCAGCGTTCTGCTCGCGCCCGCATCCCGCCGCCGCAAGGCTGAGCTGCTGATGACCGACGCCGGGCTGACGCCGGTCTGGAGCGGCCCGCCCTCCGCCGCCGAAATCCGCGCGCTCGACGAGCAACGGCTGCAGGCCGACCTCGCGGGCGCGGCGCCTCCTGGCGAGGACGAACGCGCCCGCGCCCAGGCGTTGCTCGAGAGCGTCGGCGCCGAGCAGGTCGCGGTCGCGCTGCTGCGGCTCCACCGCCTGCAGCTGCCGGAGCCCGATTCCGTCGAGGATCCTGGCGAATGGACGCGGCCGCGGGAGCGCGCCCGGGGCGGCGAAGCGGGCCGGCCGGACGCTTCTCCGTCGCGCCGCCGTGAGGAGTTCGGCGACAGCGTGTGGTTCCGGCTGGGCGTCGGCCGCAGACAGAACGCCGAGCCCAAATGGCTGCTGCCGCTGATCTGCCGCCGCGGCGGCGTCACCCGCAACGAGATCGGCGCGATCCGCATCTTCGAGACCGAGAGCAAGGTCGCGATCGCGGCCTCGGCCGCCGAGGCGTTCGCCGCGCAGGCTCTGGGCGCGGAGAAGGGCGACGTTCTGATCACCCGCGCCGACGCCCCCGAAGCGCGCGCCTATGATCCCGCGCCGCGCCGCTCCGAAAGCGGGTCCAGGCCCGCTCACGCTAAGCCCGCTTACGCCAAACCGGGACGCGCCAAGCCGGAACGCGAGACGCGGGCGCCCGCCGGCGCCTCCGAGCGCGGCGGCTGGACGGACGCGCCGGGCGTCAAGCCCTGGGGCGCCAAGCCGAAGCCGGCCGGCAAGCAGCCAGCCGGCAAACATGGGCCTGCCAAGCACGCGACTGCGAAGCCCGAGCGCGCCAAGCCGCGCCGCAACGGCGACGCCCGCCCGGCGTCCGCCGCGCGGCCCCGACCGGCCAAGCGCGCCAAAGCCAAGTAAAGCGGCGGCCAGGCTCGTAACCCTAGAACCCCAGCACTCTCGCGATCTCGTCCGCCGCCATGGTCGGGGCGGTTTCGCCTGAGGCGACGGCGCGTTCGAGTTCGGGGACGCGGGCGGCGAGGCGCGGGTCTTCGGCGAGGCGCTCGCGGAAGCGGGCCTCGACCATGGTCCACATCCAGCGCACCTGCTGGCGTTCCCGGCGGCTCCTGAGCTCGCCGGCCTTTTCGCGCGCGTCGCGGCAGGCCAGCACGCGCGACCACAGCGTGTCGAGGTTGAGGTCGTCGCGGCCCGAGATCGTCAGCACCTCCGGCTCCCAGGCGCCTGAGCGGGCGTCGAGGATTCTGAGCGCGGCCTTGTATTCGGCCGCGGCCGCCCGGGCGCGCGCGGCGCCGTCGCCCTCGGCCTTGTTGACCGCGATGATGTCGGCGATCTCCAGCACGCCCTTCTTGATGCCCTGAAGCTCGTCGCCGGCGCCGGGCAGCATCAGGACGAGGAACACGTCCGTCATGTCCGCGACCGCGACCTCGGACTGGCCGATGCCGACGGTCTCGACCAGGATCACGTCGAAGCCGGCGGCCTCGGCCAACAGCATGGACTCGCGCGTCTTGGCCGCGACGCCGCCGAGCGTCCCGGCGGAGGGCGAGGGGCGCACATAGGCGTTGCGGTCGAGCGCGAGCCGGCTCATGCGCGTCTTGTCGCCGAGGATCGAGCCGCCGGTGCGGGTCGAGGACGGATCGACCGCAAGCACCGCGACGCGGTGGCCGGCCGCCGTGAGGCGCGAGCCGAGCGCGTCGATCGCGGTCGACTTGCCGACGCCCGGCACGCCCGTGATCCCGATCCGCACCGCGCGGCCGGTGTCGGGCAGCAGGCCCTGCACCAGCTCGCGCGCGGCCGCCTCATGGTCGGCCCGGCGGCTCTCGACCAGCGTGATCGCGCGGGCGAGCGCGGCGCGGTCGCCCGCCCGGATGCGGGCGGCGTAGTCGACGACGTCAATGGCGGGCCTTTTGGGCGACACGCGAGAACCTTTGGGTGGAGGCGGGCGGGAGGCTAACGCGGCCGGAGAGGCGCGTTCACGCAAATTTCGTGAGCGGCTCTCCGAACCGTCATCAAGCGTTCAGCGTTCTCGAGGCATAAAGATGTTACAAAGTGTTTCAGCTCTCAGGGAGGGCGCCATGAACGCGGATCGCCTCGAAGGCCGGTATCGTCAGCTCAAGGGCCGGCTGCAGCAGATTTGGGGCCGGATGACCGGCGATCGCGCGCTGGTGCTGCGCGGCCGGGCGACCGAGTTCGCCGGCGCCGCCCAGGCGAGTTTTGGGCGCGCAATGGCCGCGCGGCCGTTCGGCCTCCGCCGCCGTCTCGGGGTGTGAAGCTGCACGGCTGAGCCGCCGCTACTGCGGCGCCTCGAGGAGCAGCTCATGCGCACGCTTGCGATAGGCGTCGCGCGTCGCCTCGCCCGCGACCGCGAAACCTTCGGTCGAGCGGCCTTGGCTCTCGAACAGCTTCGTGTCCCACAGCAGCGAAGGCGGGTTTTCGGCGCGGAACAGCTGCTTCGCCAGCGCCTCGACCATTTCGGGCGCAGGCTCTTCGGGCGTGTCGTCGAGATCGCTCATTCGGCCGCCTGCGCCTCCGTGTAGCCGAGCCGCTCGCTCAGCATCCGCATCAGCTCCTTGGCGGCCTCCGCCACCACCGTGCCGGGCGGGAAGATCAGGCTCGCGCCTGCCTCCTTCAGCGCCGGGTAGTCGACCGGCGGAATGACGCCGCCGACCACGATCATGATGTCCTCGCGGCCCTCGGCGCGCAGCGCGTCCCGCAGCGCCGGCACAAGCGTCAGATGGCCGGCGGTCATGGTCGAGATGCCGACCACGTGCACGTCGTTTTCGATCGCCTGCCGGGCGGCCTCCTCGGGGGTGGCGAACAGCGGGCCGATGTCGACGTCGAAGCCGAGATCGGCGAAGGCCGAGGCGATGATCTTCTGGCCGCGGTCGTGGCCGTCCTGGCCGACCTTGGCGACCAGGATGCGCGGCCGGCGGCCATCGGCGCGCTCGAAGGCCGCGACCTGGGCCTGCACCTCGTCGATCGCTCCCATGGCCCGGGCCTCCCGCTTGTACACGCCGGAGATCGAGCGGATTTCCGCCCGGTGCCGGCCAAACACCTTCTCCATCGCCTCGGTGATCTCTCCGACGGTGGCCTTGGCGCGCGCCGCCTCGATCGAGAGCGCGAGCAGATTGCCGGTCCCGCGGGCGCCGTTCTCGAGCGCCGTCAGCGCCGCCTCGACCGCCTTCGGATCGCGCTCCGCGCGCAGGCGCTTGAGCTTGGCCTCCTGCGCGGCGCGCACCTCGGCGTTCTTGATCTGCCGGACGTCGAGCGTCTCGTTCTTCAGCACCCGATACTTGTTGACGCCGACCACGGTCTGCTCGCCGGAGTCGATCCGCGCCTGGGTGGTGGCGGCGGCCTCCTCGATCCGCAGCTTCGGCACGCCGGCTTCGATCGCCTTGGCCATGCCGCCGAGCCGGTCGATCTCGGCGATGTGCTGCAGCGCTTTTGTCGCGAGGTCGTGCGTCAGGCGCTCCACATAGGCCGAGCCGCCCCACGGATCGATGAAGCGCGTCGTGCCGCTCTCCATCTGCAGCACCAGCTGGGTGTTGCGGGCGATGCGCGCCGAGAAATCCGTCGGTAGCGCCAGCGCCTCGTCGAACGAGTTGGTGTGCAGCGACTGGGTGCCGCCCTGGGTGGCGGCGATCGCCTCGAGCGTCGTGCGGATGACGTTGTTGTAGACGTCCTGCGCGGTCAGCGACCAGCCGCTGGTCTGGCTGTGGGTCCGGAGCGGCAGCGACTTCGGGTTCTTGGCCCCGAGGTCGGTCATGAGCTTCGTCCAGATCAGGCGCGCGGCCCGCATCTTGGCGATCTCCATGAACACGTTCATGCCGATCGCCCAGAAGAACGACAGCCGCGGCGCGAACCGGTCGATGTCGAGGCCCGCCGCCATGCCGGCGCGGACGTACTCCGCGCCGTCGGCGAGCGTGTAGGCGAGCTCGAGGTCGGCCGTCGCTCCCGCTTCCTGCATGTGGTAGCCGGAGATCGAGATCGAGTTGAATTTGGGCATGTGCTCGGACGTGTGCGCAAAGATGTCCGAGACGATCCGCATCGAGGGCTGCGGCGGGTAGATGTAGGTGTTGCGGACCATGAACTCCTTCAGAATGTCGTTCTGAATGGTCCCGGCCAGCTTCTCCTGCGGCACGCCTTGTTCTTCGCCCGCCACGATGAACAGCGCGAGCACCGGCAACACGGCGCCGTTCATCGTCATCGACACGGTCATCTTCTCGAGCGGGATGCCGTCGAAAAGCGTGCGCATGTCGTAGATCGAGTCGATCGCGACGCCCGCCATGCCGACGTCGCCCGCGACGCGCGGATGGTCGCTGTCATAGCCGCGATGGGTCGCGAGATCGAAGGCGACCGAGACGCCGGTCTGCCCGGCCGCGAGGTTCGCACGGTAGAACGCGTTGGAGTCCTCGGCGGTGGAGAAGCCGGCATACTGCCGGATCGTCCAGGGCTGCGAGGCGTACATCGTCGGGTAGGGGCCGCGGATGAACGGCGCGAGCCCCGGCCAGGTGTCGAGCCCTTCGAGGCCGGCGAGATCCGCCTCGCCATAAAGCGGCGCGACCGCGATGCCCTCGGGCGTCGTCCAAGGTTCGGCGCCTGCCGTGGGCGGGGCGAGGTCCGGGCGCCGCCAGTCGATCGCGGCGAAATCGGGAAGCTTCGCGGTCATGATGCCTCTCCGGCGCGCGGTTCCACGATCGAGGCGAGCTTGGTCGCTTCCCGGAGCGCGTCAAGCGCATTGTCTCCGGCGGCCACGAAGCGGGCGACGCCGGCCTCTTCCAGCTCCGCGGCTCCAGCTTTCGGGCGGCCTGCGAGCCAGATCGTCCCGCCGGCCGCGCGCAACGCGGCGGCGAGGGCAGGTCCCTGCTCGGCGTAAAGGTCGTCGGCGCCGCAGATGATCGCAAGCCCAGCGCCGCTGTCGCGGAACGCCTGGGCGATCGCCGCCGCGTCGGCGCCGACCGGCCCGTCGATCGCGGCGATCCCGCCGGCCGTCAGCAGGTTGCGGATAAAGCCCGCGCGCGCGGCGTGGCGCGCGATCGGGCCGAGCAGCGCGAGGAAGGCCGTCGGCCGCTCGGGCGCGCTCTCATTGGCGGCGCGCAACTCCTCGAAGGGCGACGCCAGCCGGTCGAGGTCGAGCGGCGTCGCCGAGGCCGTCGGGTTCGGGCGGGAGGCGAGCCGGATGTCAGAGACCGTCGCGCCCGCCGCGACGGCGGCGACGATCGCCCGGAAGCCGATAGGGCTTTCCTCGAACTCCGCGTCGATTTTGCGGGTGGGCGAGGGTTCGTCCGACGCCGGGTGCGGAGCCAGCGTCAGAAGTGCTTCGCCAGCTTGCGGAAACTCGGAGACGCCCACGACAGGCGCGCGCCGCGTCGCGACCGCCTCTGCGCGCGCCCTGCGCGTCTCCAGGATCCGCTCCTGCCAGAAGCCGGAGCACAGAGCCTGGAACAGGCCGCCCTGGCGCTCAATGCCGCGGAACTGCTCCCACCCGGCTTCAGCGAGCTTGTCGGTCAGGCGCTCGATGGCGCCGGCCCCGGCCGCCGGGTCGGCCACCCGATAGGCGTTGCTCTCTTCGAGGATGATGGACTGCGCGTTGCGCGCGAGGCGGCGGCCGTCGACGTCCGAAGCCGCGAAGGCGTGCGTATACGGCAGGACGGTGAGGGAATCCGCCCCGCCGACGCCCGCCGCGAAGGCCGCGATGGCGGTGCGGACCATGTTGGTGTGCGGGTCCCGCCGCGTCATCATGCGCCGCGAGGTCTCGGCGTGAATGTGCACCGGCCGCTGCGGCAGCCCGGCCCCCTCGCGCCAGCGCGCCCACATCAGCCGCGCGGCGCGGAGCTTGGCGATCGACGCGAACTGCTCGGCGTCGCACGCGAACGCGAACGCGACCGCATCGGCGGCGACCTCCAGGTCGACGCCGCCATCGATCATCGTGCGGACATGCTCGGTGGCGGAGGCCAGCACGGTCGCGAGTTCCTGCGCGTCGCACGCGCCGGCGCAGTGCGCCACGCGGGCGTCCGCCATCGCGATCGGGCTCGTGAAGCCTCGCTCGCGCAGCTCCGTGACCACGCCCGCGAAACGCTTGCGGATGTCGGTCCAAGCCTTGGGAAGGGCGCCGGTGCGGCTCAGGTCGCGCAGCAGGTCGATGCCGAACAGCACATTGACCGAACTCGGCGCAAAGCCGCGCCGCTCGACGAGCGCCGCGAACATGGCGGCCAGGATCCGGCCCTCATAGGGCGCGACGTCGAGGTGAATCGGGGCGAGATCGAGCAGCACGCCGTCCAGCGTGGCGGCGAGGTCCGCCAGGCTCTCGACCCGAAGGCCGGGCCCGTCGCCTTGGCCCGCGAGAGCGAGCGACAGCCCGGTCGCGCCGTTGTTGAGGTCCTCGAGGGCCTGGGCATTCGCGGCCGCGGGATCGGCGAGGTCGATCCGGGTCATCGCGATCCAGGGCGCGCCGGCGGCCCGGCCGGCGATCGGCCGAGGCGCCGCGCGCGGCGCGATGCCCTCGACCACGAGGCCGTCGATCGTCCGGTGCATGAGAACCGAATCGAGCGGTCGCCCCTTCAGCGCCGTTTCGGCGGCGCGGCGCCACTCCGCCTCGCTGGCGGGGAATTCGGCGGCGAAGTTCGTCGCCGGCGTAATAGGTTCCATTGTCATTCGGTTCTCGGCCTGGAGCGCCGCGACCCTGCCACAGGGGCCTTGGTCCCGCCATTACCGACAATGGAACTAGGGCGCGGGCCGGGTCAGACGCGACGCGCGTCCGCTCGCCCTTCGGCTAATCGCCGAAACACGGTGCGCTGCAGCAAGATCACGGCGTCGCGAGCACGCCCCTCAGAAACTGACGCCGAGACGGGCGCGGCTCGAATGCGTCGCTATGTCGTCCCGCCGCCCATAGTCGTAGTTGACGCTCAGATTGACGCCCGGCGCCAGGTCGGTCCCGACGCCAAGGCCGCCGACGACGCCGCGCCCGTTCGGGCTGCCGACCGACGCCAGCCGCGCATTGGCGCCGTCCGCGTCGGTGGCGGACAGCGCGTCGGCGTCGAACGCCACCACTTCTTCCACGCCGACGAAAGCCTGCAGATCGAGCTCGCGGCCGCGCGCCAGGCGGAGCTTGCGCGCGCCTGTCAGCCGGAAAGAGCCGATCGCGGCGCGGGCGGTCCGGGCCCCGAAGGACTGCGGATCCTCCCCGCCGCATTCGCGGTAGCGGGTCAGCGTGTTCGAATAGGCCGCAAGCGCGAGCGTCGGCGTGATCTTGACCCGGTCGAATGTCAGGGTCGCGCCGATCTGGCTGCCGGCCCGAAAACCATAGGCGAAGGCCGAGGCGCGGCTTCGTCCGTCCTCCGGGCCGCGCTCCACCGACCAGAAGTCGAACGCCGATCCGCCGAACAGAAGCTTGGCGAAAAACGTCCCACGGTTGAGCCGGCCATAGATGTCGGCGTGCTGGGCGAAGGTTCTGGCGCTGAGATCGCCGGAATTGACGTCGCCGAAGCCCGCGCTCGCGGAGGCGCCGACGATCGTTCCGGCGCCGATGTCGCGGTCGATCCCGAGCCGCAGGACGGAGGTCGAGCCGCCCGAGCCGCGGCGGCCGTCGCGCTCCGCCTGACCGAAGGAGGCGGCGCCCTTCTCCCAATAGACCGCAGCCTTCGGGATCGGCCGCTTGTCCTCCGGCCGCGCGGCGTCGAGGCGTGCGAACGCCGCCTCAGTCTCGGCATGCGCCAGGAAGACGCCGCTTTCGGCCAGCGCCTGGGCGGAGCGGAGATCGTCGGCGCGCGCCGTCGCGGCGCAGACGAGCGCCGCCATGCCGAGCACGAGCCCGGCGCGGGAGTTCAGCAAGTTCATCGTCGCCACTTAAAGGAGCGCGGCCGGCGGCCCGCACGGCGCCGGTCAGCGTTCTTCGCAGGCGCAGTATGAACGAACGTTCAGGATTCGCAGTTCACGCCGATTCACGAAGGCGCGAGAGGTACATGGCTGTTGCGACGCGCGTTTTGCGCGGCGTCGCGAGGTTTGTGGCGGCTTGGTTTCGCGACGTAAGAGTCTCTTCGCGATCAGCCGGCCAGCGCCGCAAGTATGCGGATCCAGGAACGCGTGCCTTTGCGGAAGCTCTCGAGATCATATTTCTCGTTGGGCGAGTGGATGCGGTCGTCATCCAGCGCGAAACCCACCAGCAGCGCGTCCAGCCCGAGCGTCCGCTTGAAGTCGCCGACCACCGGGATCGAGCCGCCGGAGCCGATCGTCACGGGCGCCGCGCCCCACTCGGCCTGCAATGCGTCGCGGGCCTTGGCGAGCGCCGGGCTGTCAAACGGCAGCTGGATCGCGCGGGACCCCTTGTGGCCGGTGAACTCGACCTTGCAGTCGGCCGGCACGCGCTCGCGCACGAAAGCGCGGAACGCCTGCCGGATGGCCGCCGGGTCCTGGTCGCCGACGAGGCGGAACGAGATCTTGGCCTGCGCTTCGGCCGGGATCACGGTCTTGGCGCCGGCGCCGGTGTAGCCGCCCCACAGGCCGTTGACGTCGCAGGTGGGGCGCGACTGGATCTGCTCGATCACCATGCGGTCCGTCTCGCCGGCCGGAACCGCCAGACCGATCGGGCCGAGGAAGGTCTCAGCGTCCAGGCCGAGCCCGCGCCACTGCTCGCGGACCTCCTCCGGGATGTCGGGCACGCCGTCATAGAAGCCTGGGAGCGTGACGCGGCCCTGGTCGTCATGCAGGTCCGCCACGATGCGCGCCACCACATGGAGCGGGTTGCGGGCGGCGCCGCCATACATGCCGGAATGCAGGTCGCGATCGGCCGCGCGGACGGTGATCTCCTCGTAGAGCAGGCCGCGCAGCGAGGAGGTGATGGCGGGCGCGCCCTCGGCCCACATCGTGGTGTCGCACACAAGCGCGACGTCGGCGGAGAGCTCCGCGCGCGCCTCCTCCAGAAAGCCCGGGAGGTTGACGGAGCCGGACTCCTCCTCGCCCTCGACCACCATGGTGACGCCGCAGGGCAGCGAGCCGGTCGCGGACTTCCAGGCGCGGCAGGCCTCCACAAAGGTCATCACCTGGCCTTTGTCGTCGCTCGCGCCGCGGGCCACGATGATCTGCTTGCCGGCCTTGGTGGTCGCAAGGCGCGGCTCGAAGGGCGGGGTCTCCCACTTCTCCAGCGGGTCGACCGGCTGAACGTCGTAATGGCCGTAGAACAGCACGTTGGGACCGCCGGCCTTCGGCTGCCGGGCGAGCACGATCGGATGGCCGGGCGTCTCGCGCAGCTCGGCCGAGAAGCCGAGCGTGGCGAGGTCGCGCCTCAGCCAGTCGGCGGCCTCGCGGCAGCCGTTGCGGTAGGCGGGATCGGTCGAGATCGACGGAATCCGCAACAGCGCGAACAGCCGCTCCAGGCTCTTGTCGAGGCTGTCGTCCGCGGCGGCGAGGGCGCGGTCGAGGTCGGACATCGCTGTCGGCTCCTGTGCGAAAGGCGGACGTCGCGCGGTATGGACGAAACCGTCGCGGATGTGGAGCCTTTCGGCCCCCCTACCGCCTGAGCAGGCCGCCGAGCACCCCGCGCACCACGGCGCGGCCGAGCGAGCCGCCGATGCCGCCGGCGACCGACTTGCCGAGCGACGCGGCCACGTCGCCGGCGGTGCGGTTCACGATCGTCCGCGTGACCTCGCGGGCGACGCGCTGGCCCGGCGTCAGCGTCCCCTTGCGGCCGGCGCCGGCGCCGAAGATCGTCTTGAACAGGCCGCCAAGCACGTCGTCGCCGCCCGCGTCCGCCTGCGTCGCCGCCTGATCGGCCGCGACCGTCGTCTGCGCCTTGCGGGCCAGCATCTCGTAGGCTGAGTCGCGGTCGATCGCGATGTCGTAGCGGCCCGCGACGGGCGAGGACGCGATCAGCGCCTTGCGCTCGTCGGGCGTCACCGGGCCGATCCGGCCCATCGGCGGCGCGATCAGCGTGCGCTGCACGACGGTGGGCGCGCCCTTGCCCTCGAGCGTCGAGACCAGCGCCTCGCCGACGCCGAGCTCGGTGATGACCTGCGCGGTGTTCAGCTCCGGGTTCGGCCGGAAGGTCTCGGCGGCGGCCCTGACCGCTTTTTGGTCGCGCGGCGTGTAGGCGCGCAGCGCGTGCTGCACGCGGCTGCCGAGCTGCCCCGCCACCGTCTCCGGCACGTCGACCGGGTTCTGCGTGACGAAATACACGCCGACGCCCTTGGAGCGGATCAGCCGGACCACCTGCTCGACCTTGTCGATCAGCGCCTTGGGGGCCTCGTCGAACAGCAGGTGAGCCTCGTCGAAGAAGAACACCAGCTTCGGCTTGTCCGGGTCGCCGACCTCGGGCAGCTCCTCGAACATCTCAGACATCAGCCACAGCAGGAAGGTCGCGTAGAGCCGCGGGCTCGCCATCAGCTTGTCGGCGGCGAGGATGTTGATGACGCCGCGGCCGTCCGGCGCCGTGCGCATCAGGTCGTTCAGCGACAGCGCCGGCTCGCCGAAGAATTTCGCGCCGCCCTGCTGCTCCAGCACCAGCAGCTGGCGCTGCACCGCGCCGACGGTCGCCTTGGCGACGTTGCCGTATTTGGTCGTGAGGGTCGCGGCGTTCTCCGCCACGTAGCCGAGCAGCGCCTGCAGGTCCTTGAGGTCGAGCAGCAGCAGGCCCTGCTCGTCGGCGACGCGGAAGACGATGTTGAGCACGCCTTCCTGTGTGTCGTTGAGCCCCATCAGGCGCGACAGCAGCAGCGGCCCCATCTCGGAGACGGTGGCGCGGATCGGATGGCCCTGTTCGCCGAACAGGTCCCAGAGCACGACCGGGAAGGCGCTGTTTTGATAGGGCTCAAGCCCCACCTCCGCAGCGCGCTTGAGCAGGAAGTCCTTCGGCTCGCCCTTCTGCGAAACGCCCGAAAGGTCGCCCTTGATGTCGGCCGCGAAGACCGGGACGCCGGCCCGCGAAAACCCCTCGGCCAGGACCTGCAGCGTGACCGTCTTGCCGGTGCCGGTCGCGCCGGTGACGAGGCCGTGGCGGTTCGCCAGACGCAGCTCGAGCTGCTCGGCCTTCACTTTCGCGCCGCGCCGGTCGAAGCTCGTCCCGATGAAGATCCTGCCGTCTTCCGCCATTCGGCTTGCCCCTCTGCGCTCCTCGGCGCGAAGGTGGCACGGCGCGCGGACCGAACCAAGCCGGCCTCGTTCCAAAGGGTCGCTTGTCAGCCGACGACCTGTCCCTAAACTGCGCCGCCGCCAAACGGCTCGAGGGGAGACAGGCATGGACGAATTGGTGACCCGGCTATCGACCGCCGCTCACATCGACCGCGCCAAGGCTGCGGCCGCGGTCAAGACCATCCTGGTGTTCCTCGACAAGGAGGCCCCGCCGGCGGCCGTGAAGGAGCTGGTGGACGCGATGCCCGGGGCCGCTCCGGTGCTCGACCAGGGCAGGGCGGAAGCGGCCGAATCTCCCGGCTACGCCGGTTTTGGCGCGATGGCCGCCTACCATGCGCTGACGGCCGCAGGCCTGTCGGGGGGCGAGGTCCAGGTCGTCACCCGCGAGTTGCTCGCTTATTCGCGTGAGGCCGTGGGGGAAGAGACCACCGGCCGCATCGTCGGCGCGGTTCCGGGGCTCGAAGCCTTCATCTGACGGGCGCCGCCTCCGGCGGCGCTCCCGCGTGCGCGTTCGCATGGCCCGCGTAGCACTGGGCCGGGTCGGTCACGGTGCTGCGCGGGGAGGCGACGCATGTCCTATCCGGTCTCCGGCGTCGAGAGCATTGGCCCGGAAGCCGTCGCGAAGCTGAAGGCGATCCGCGTCCGCACCACCGCGACGGTGCTGGAGCGGGCGAGCACCCCGAGGGGGCGCAAGACGCTGGCCGCCGAGGCGGGGCTCCACGAGAGCGTCATCCTGAAGCTCGCCAACATTGCCGATTTGACCCGGGTGCCGGGCGTGGCGCTGGACTACGCCGAGCTGCTCGAGGCCGCGGGCGTCGACACCGTTCCGGATCTGCGCAGCCGCAACCCCGCCAATCTCGCCCGGCTGGTCGCCCGGCTGAACCAGACCCACAAGATCGTGCATGTGCCGCCGTCGGAGAAGATGCTTGCGAAGTGGATCGAGCGCGCGCGGGCGCTGCCGGTGAAGATGACCTACTGACCGCGCGCCGGGGTTTCTTCCTGCGGCGAAATCATGCTGATGGTCGGCCGCTCGATCTCCAAGCTTCCGGGTTCACGCATGTCCGACGGCTCGTCCCAGCCCGCCTTCCGCTCCGCCCGCCTGTTCGAACGCGCGGGCGGACCGCGCATCATGGGCATCCTCAACGTGACCCCGGATTCGTTCTCCGACGGCGGCCGCTTTGCGGCCGTGGAGAACGCCGTGGCGCACGCCCGGGCCATGGCGGCGGAGGGCGCCGACGTGATCGACATCGGCGGCGAATCGACCCGGCCGGGCTACCAGGCGGTCGACGCCGAGGAGGAGATCCGCCGCGTGGTCCCTGCGATCCGGGCCGTGCGGCAGGTTGTGGACGCGCCGATCTCGATCGACACCATGAAGGCGAGGGTGGCGGCCGCGGCCCTTGAGGCGGGCGCGCAAATCGTCAACGACGTCTGGGGGCTGCAGCGCGATCCCGACATCGCGCGCGTCGCGGCCGAACACGGCGCGCCGGTCGTGGTGATGCATCACCGCACCGAGGTCGACCCGGCGCTCGACATCGTCGAGGACATGAAGCGGTTTCTCGGCCGCTCGATCGAAATCGCCCAGAAGGCCGGAATTCCGGACGCCGCAATCGCGCTCGACCCCGGCGTCGGCTTCGGCAAGACGGTGCCGCAGAACCTGATCGCCATCCGTCGCGTCGACGCGCTCGCCGCGATGGGTTTTCCGGTGCTGCTCGGGACTTCGCGCAAGTCGCTGATCGGCCACATCATCGAGCGCAAGCCGGAGGAGCGCGTGTTCGGCACCGTCGCGACCTCGGTGCTCGGCTGGCGCCAGGGCGCGGTGATGTTCCGCGTCCACGACGTGCGCGCCAACCGCGACGCGCTGCTGGTCGCGCAGGCGATCCTCGATGCGTGAGCCATCCGCGGGATCCCCGGCGCCTCAGGCAAGCGCGGAACGGATCACCACGAAAACCTTCTGAGACGGGGCTCGCTTGTTCTGCAGCGACGTCCCGTCCCAAACAAAAGTCTTCTTCCCCACCTTGTTCGCCACGTTGCCGCCGATCGTGTGGACTGCTCCGTCCTTTCCCACCTCGACCACGATGTCGGAGTGGCTCGCATAGTCCGCGTGATAGGCGGCCCAGTGATAGTCGATCGGCTGCGCGGTCTCGCGGTTCATGCCGAGGATGTCCCCGGGAGCGATCGTCAGTTCCTCCGGGCGATAGCCCCAGAACGGCTTCGCGCGCTTGGTGAGCTTGTCGTTGATCGTGCGGTAGAAATAGACGGAATGCTGGGCGCTGTAGGGAAACAGGCTCCCGGCGCCGGCGAGGTAAACCATAAAGGAGATGAAGGCCGCCGACCACGGCACGTCTGAATCGCCGCCATCGAGTTCCGGCCGCTGAACGTAGTCCCAGTACTGGCCGATTCTTTCCCGCAGCGGCGAGCGGGTCTCGGTCACGCCCGAATAGGCGCTGAACTCGTCGTTGGCCTTACGCGCAAGCTTTTCCGAGAACAGACCCATCGCTGCCTCCTGAGGTTGTGATTTCTGCGTACCACAACCTTATGGGTGGGATTGATCCGTAGGAACGCTTACGCGGCGCCGCTCGACGTGGGGCTTAAAACGCGAAACGGGGCCCGAAGGCCCCGCCGGATCAGCCGCTTGCGACGATCACTTCGCCTTGGAGTAGAGCTCCTCGACGTACTCCCAGTTCACCAGATTCTCGATGAACGCCTTGAGGTAGTCGGGCCGGCGGTTGCGGTAGTCGATGTAGTAGGAGTGCTCCCACACGTCGACGCCGAGCAGCGGCGTCGCGCCATGGACCAGCGGGTTCTCGCCGTTCGGAGTCTTCATCACCTCGAGCTTGCCGTTCCTGAGCGCGAGCCACGCCCAGCCGGAGCCGAACTGGCCCTTGCCGGCCTCGATGAAGTCCTCCTTGAACTTGTCGACGCCGCCGAGATCCTCCTTGATCTTGGCCTCGAGCGAGCCGGGAACGGCGCCGCCGCCGTTCGGCTTCATCCACTTCCAGAAGTGGATGTGGTTGAAGTGCTGGCCGGCATTGTTGAACAGCGCCTGATTCTTGCCGTAGGAGCCCGTCACCACCTCCTCGAGCGACTTGCCCTCGAGGCCGGAGCCGGCGAGCAGCTTGTTGCCCGTCTCGACATAGGCGTTGTGGTGCTTGTCGTGATGGAACTCCAAGGTCTCCTTGGACATATAGGGCTGCAGAGCGTCATAGGCGTAAGGCAGGTCCGGAAGCTCGAAGGCCATCGAAAATCTCCACGGGAAAAGGATGGGGTATTCCGCTCGGCCGCGCGGCGTGACGAAGCTCCGCGTGCAGCGGCGGGTCGCCCGCGTTAGATAGGCCGGTCGGCTCCGCGGGACAACGCCGCCGCGGACCTCCAGGCCGCTTCATCGGTCGGTAACCATGGCCGGCCCACAGAGTTACGAGCCGACAACCCGCGAGGCGCCAGATCCATGTCCGTCGTCCTGTACCTGCTCGGAGCCGGCCTGCTGGCCTGGAGCGGCCTCATGCTGCTGCAGGGCGACGCCTTCGCGACCCTCGACATCGCGACCCGGCTCGCCGGCGCGGGCGTGCTGGCGATCGGGCTCGGCGCGGTGACGGGGGCGCTCCGGCGGCTCGGGCGGATCGTCGCCGGGGCGGCGGACGGCCTCCCGGCGCGCGAGGCCGGCGAAGGCGGGCTGATGAGCGTGCTGGCGGGCGGCCGGAAGCCGGGCGCCGCCAAGCCGGCGCCGCGGCCGCTGCCGAGAGCGCCTTCCCGTCCCGAACCCGCTCCCGATCCTGCTCCTGCGGCCGAGGCGGAGCGGCCCGCCGCGCCGGCCGCTGAGCCGCCGCCGGGCAAGCCTGCGGCGCCTCCGGTTCTGCGCCCCGAGGTCCGGGAGCCGCGCGTCGAGGAGCCGCGTCGCCCAAAGGCTCGTCCGGCCGCCGCGACGCCGGCTTCCGCGGCGTTCGCGCCGCCGCTGGTCGTGGCGCCCATGCTGGGAGGCCTTGCCGCGCCCCAGCCGGCCCGGCCGGAGCCGCCGGCCGCGCCGGTCCGCGAGCGCGACGACGCGCCGGAAGCGTCCGAGAAGATCGAGATCGAGGCGGCGACTCCGCCTGCGCCTGCGCCGGAGCCAAAGGCGGTCTCCGCGGCCGTTGCGGAGCCGGCGCCTGATGAGCTGGCGGCGGAGGCCGTGACCGCTCCAGCCGGGCCGGAGCCGAAGGAGACGGCGGCGCCAGCGCCGATGGACACTCCCGCGCAGCCGGAACCGGCCGCGGACGCAGCCGCCGGGACAAAGCGCGCGCCGCCCCCCGATTGGTTGGTCCGGGCCCGCGAACGGCGCGAGGCGAGGGCGCGCGGCGAGCGGAAGGAGCCGCGGCTTGACGCGCCGCCGCCGCCAGAGCCCGAGGAGCCGGCGCCCGCGCCCGAGACGTCCGCGCCGGCCGAAGAGATCGCCGAACCCGACGCGTCTGCGGCCGGCCCCCGCCTGGTGCGTGAGGGCGAGCTGAAGGGCGTCACCTATCGCTTCTTCGACGACGGGTCGGTCGAGGCGGAGTCGCCGCATGGCCGCCGCCGCTTCGGCTCCGTGGAGGAACTGCGCAAGACGGTGCTGGCGGCGCGCGGCGGCGTCTTCGATCCGGCCGACGAGCCGGAAGAGATCGAGGAGACCGACGAGCCGGTTGTGGCCCAGCCGGAGGACGACGACGACCGGCCGCGCTTCCGCAGCGCGCCCGAGGAGCCGCCGCCGCTCAGCGCCGGGCCGGCCGACCGCATGTCGGAGGACCCGCTCGACGCCGCGATCGCAGAACTCGAGCAGGGCGCGCCTCAGCTCAGGCGCTAGGCGCGGTCTCGGCGCGGCCGACCGCCCAGAGCGCGAAGGCGTAGGACAGCGCGACCTCGTCGAGCCGATCGAACCGGCCCGCGGCCCCGCCATGGCCGGCGTCCATGTTGGTCTTGAGCAGGATGGGTCGGCCGGAAGTCGTCGCCTCGCGCAGCCGCGCCACCCATTTGGCGGGCTCCCAATAGGTCACCCGCGGGTCGGTAAGGCCGGCGAGCGCGAGGATCGCCGGATAGGGACGCGGCGCGACATTGTCGACCGGGCTGTAGCCGCGGATGCGCCGGAACGCCTCCGCGTCCTCGATCGGATTGCCCCATTCGGGCCATTCCGGCGGGGTCAGCGGCAAGGTGTCGTCGAGCATGGTGGTCAGCACGTCGACGAACGGCACGTCGGCGATGATCCCGGCGAACAGCTCCGGCCGCAGATTGGCGATCGCGCCCATCAGCATGCCGCCGGCAGAGCCGCCATGCGCCACGATCCGGCCGGCGGAGGTGAAGCGCGCCTCGGCGAGATGCTCGCCGACGGCGATGAAGTCCGAGAAGGTGTTCGGCTTGTTCTCGAGCTTGCCGTCGAGATACCAGCCCCAGCCCTTCTCGGTTCCGCCGCGAACATGCGCGATGGCGTAGACGAAGCCGCGGTCGACCAGCGAAAGCCTGCCGCCGGAGAAGCTCGCCGGGATCGAAATGCCATAGGCGCCGTAGCCGTAGAGCAGGCAGGGCGCGGTCCCGTCGAGCGCGAGGCCGGCCCGGTGCAGCACCGTGACCGGCACGTCGGCGCCGTCCGGCGCGGTCGCGGTCAGGCGACGCACCACATAGGCCGCCGGATCATGTCCGGACGGAATCTCCTGGCGCTTGCGCAGCCGGCGCTCGCCCGTGGCCATGTCGTAGTCCCAGACCTCGGCGGGCGTCGCCGGCGAGGAATAGGTGAAGCGCGTGATTTCGGTGTCGAACTCCCGGCCGGCGTCGACCCCAAGCGAATAGGCCTCCTCCGGGAACGCGATCTGGTGCTCGCTTCCGTCTGCAAGCGCGCGGATCACCAGCCGGGGCAGCGCGTCGATGCGCTCGAGCCGCACGAGGTGGCGGGCCGTCGCCGCGTGGTCGAGGACGTAGATCCCGGGACGGTGCGGCAGCAGTTCGCGGGCCTCGCCTGACGGATCGTCGGCCGGGACGGCGACCAGCTTGAAGTCGACTGCGCCGTCCGCATTGGTCCGCAGGATCAGGGTCGAGCGGCCGTCGAGCGACGGGTGGTGGTCGAGCTCGTAGCGCACGCCGGTCCGGCGCGGCCAGACCAGGCGCGGCGCGGTCTCGGGCGCGGCGCGCGGGATGAGATGCGCCTCGCTGGTGTCGTGGTCGGAGACGGTGATGACGCAGTAGGCGCCCGAGCGGGTCTCCTCGACGCCGACGAACCAGCCCGGATCCTGCTCCCTGAAGACCAGTTCGTCCTGATCGACCGGCGTCCCGAGCCGGTGGCGGTAGACCTCGAGCGCGCGGTGCCGCTCGTCGAGCCGGACATACCAGAAGCTCTTTCCGTCCGCGGCCCAGACCGTCGCGCCGGTGGCGCTGGAGACCTCATCGGCGAGATCCGCGCCGGTGCCGAGGTCGCGCACCCGGATGGTGTCGAACTCGGAGCCCTTGTCGTCGGCGCTCCAGGCCAGAAGCGCGTGGTCCGGCGACGCCCGCCAGTGGCCGAGCTGGAAAAAGGCGTGGCCCTTCGCCAGAGCGTCGCCGTCGAGCAGGATCTGTTCGGCTTCCGCCTCGCCGCCGCGCGGCCGGCGCACGATCAGCGGGTGCTGGCCGCCTTCGCGGTAGCGGATGGCGTAGTCGTAAGGCCCCTCGGGGGCGGGCGCGGTCGAATCGTCCTCTTTGATGCGGCCGCGCATCTCCGCGACGATCGTCGTCTTGAGCGCTCCGAGCGGCCCGAGCAGCGCCGCCGCATAGGCGTTCTCGGCTTCCAGATGGGCGCGGATGTCGGCCGGCAGCACCTCCGGCCGGCGGATCGCTTCGGCCCAGTTCTCGGCCTTGAGCCAGGCGTAGGGGTCCTCGAGCCGCACGCCATGAACCTCGCGGACGAACGGCCGCCGCTCCGCCCGGGGCGGCTTGGCGTCGCAGACCTCGGACGTCTGAACCGGAAGAGTCATGCCCGCCTTTCTTTCGCCGTTTGCCGGAGCGACTTGGCGCCGCAGAAGGCCGGGACCGTAGTTTTCGCAGGCCGCTTCTGCAAGAACAGGACCCCTCCGCCGGCCGGCGGGGAGCTGTGCGGCATTTCGCCGGCCGGGAAATCGGTCGGTCGGCTGCTAGGAAGCGCCGGTAATCGCGACAGTCATCGTCGGCGGACACAAACAAAAGCAGTTGACGGCGACGCCGAGAACTTGCGCCCATCTGATTGATTGTCTATTCCACAATGAGTCTCGCGGGCCGGATCCATCAACGCCGCGGCTGCCGCCATCCGCAAGGCCGCGCTGACATTTCCCACCGGCTTGGCTGTTCGCCTCAGCCGACAGTCTTCAATGAACCTCGCGGAACGGGATTTCCATGAGCGAAACCGCTACAACGTCCAACTATATCGAGCTCGCGGCAGACATCGTGTCGGCCTATGTCAGCAACAATTCGGTTTCGGCCACCGACCTGCCGGGGCTGATCAACGAGGTCCACTCGGCGCTGACCCGGGTCTCGACCGGCGCGGCCGAGCCCGCCGCCGAGGCGCTCAAGCCCGCGATCCCGGTCAAGAAGTCGGTGACGTCGGACTACATCGTCTGCCTGGAGGACGGCAAGAAGTTCAAGTCGCTCAAGCGGCACCTGCGCACCCAGTACAACATGTCTCCCGAAGAGTACCGGGAGAAATGGGGCCTGCCCTCCGACTACCCGATGGTCGCGCCGAACTATGCGGCGGCCCGCTCCGAACTCGCCAAGAAGATGGGCCTCGGCCAGCAGCGCGGCCGCCGCGGCCGCTGAAGCCTGGATGTTAGCGAGACCGAAAAGGGCCGCCCGGCGTCCGGGCGGCCTTTTCGCTGCCCGGACGCCGCTTGCGGGCCTCCGCCGTCATGGAGCGGCGCGAGCGCTCGGCTCAAGGCTGCGGGGCGGCGGCGGATAGGCCAGCGGCGGCGGCTGCAAGCTCGGCGGCCGCACGCGAGACCATGTCGTTTCGGCCATCGAGCCAGTGTCGAAAGCCCGTAAGGCGCTCGCGCAGGATTTCCGCCTGTGACGCGACCGCGGCAGGGGCGGGGCCTCCGACGTCGCGGGATGCGATCACGGCGCGGACGTCGAGCCCGGTCTGGACGGCGTCGCCGTCGATCGCCAGCGGGCGCCCGACGACGTCCGCAAAGACGCGCTCGAGCCGTTCCGGCTCATAGGTCTCGCCCTGTTCGAGCAGCCGCGCCACGACCTCATGGGCCTGGCGGAACGAGACGTTCGCAGACCGGACCAGCAGGAAAACCAGCTGCGGCGCGAACGCCAGGCTTTGCTCCGCCGCCGAACTCATGCGGGCGCGGTCGAGCGTCAGCGTGGGCAGCGCATCCGCCATCAGCCGATCGAGATCCGCCACCTCGCCAATCAGCGTCAGGGCGCGATTCGGGACATGGACCACGCCGTTGCCGACGAGCGAAAGACCGCCCGAAAACAGCTGCATGGCGTCGTTCCAGGCGCCGATGGCGCGCGCGGCGACCGGCCGCGCGAGCCGCAGCGCGTAGGGGTTCCGCTTCTGCGGCATGGCGTAGCTCGTTCCGGTGAACTCCGGCCCGAAGGCCAGGAAGCCGAATTCGGGGGAAGCCCAGACGAAGAGAGTCTCGGCCAGCCGGGCGAGCCGGGCGGCGTGCAGCGCGAGAGCCGAAATCACGCCGATCTCCGCGTCCAGCGAGCCATAGGCGTGAAGCGAGTTGTCCATCACGCCCCCGAAGCCCAGAAGCTCCGCGACCCGCCCGCGGTCGATCGGCAGAGGCGGCGGGACGATCTGCCCGATGTCGGCGCGCGACATGTCGATCCGGGCGAACGCGCCTTGCAGCCGCTGGAGATCGGCCTCGATCGCAAAGGCCTCGGCGGCGGCGAAATAGCCGAAGGTGATCGGCTCCGCATGCTGCGCCCAAGTGTGGTACGGCATCACGGCGTCGCCCGCGCGGCCGGCGAGCTCGACCAGCGCCTCCGCCACGTCGGCCGCGGCCGACATGGCGCGCAGCAGGTCGTCCCGCACGCAGATCTGCCGGGCGACGAGTTCGCATTCCTGCCGCGCGCGGCCCGTGCTCAGCCAGCCGCCGACGTCGGCGCCGAGCCGGCGCGTGACCTCGGCCTCGAGATTGGGCTGGAGCCCGTCGAGTTCCGGGCGATAGGGCAGGCCGGCAAAGCCGTCCCGGCCAATCGCTTCGAGGCAGGCGACGATGCGCCCGGCGATCGCCGGCGCCACGACCGCGCGCTCCGACAGCATTACGAGATGCGCGATGCTGTAGTCGATCAGCCGTGGCAGGATCTTTTCGTTGTGCAGCCACTCCTGCTCGAAGGCGCGCACGAGCGAGGCGTGAGGCGGAGCAAGCTTCGGGCGTTTGGGGGACACGCAGCACCGCAAGGCGTGGTTTCAAGGAAACGCCCGCCGCAACGCAGGCGCAGCAGGCGCAGCACCGGCTTGCCCGAACCCTAGAGGTGAACGGTCCCGACCGGCAACCGGCTAACCAAGCGCGTCGGCGGATCAGCGCCGTTCGCACCGGGGCCATGACGGCGGCCATCGGTCTCCGCCTGAAGCGCCTGGAGCAGGGCGATGTGGCGGTTGAGGTCGTAGGTCCAGTGGCCCGCGCGGCCGCGCCGCCGTTCGGCGCGCAGCGCGCGGGTGAGCCGCGTCACGATCCGGCGGCGAAGCTCGGGTCCGTCGGCCGAAAGCTCCCGCGGGTCGAGGGCGATCAGGCGCGGCAAAGCGAGCGCGCGGTCATAGCCCTTGGCGCCGCCGCGGACCGTGGCCGCAAGCCCGCGCTCCGCCGCTGCCTGGAACGCCTCGGGCTGTCTCGCAGAGCGCTGCGCCCGGACATCGTGTCAGCCACCTCGCCCGCCATGTTCCGCCGCCGCCATCCTCTGTCCTCCCCGGGCTTCATCGCCAGCATGCGGGACTTCATGCGGCTGGACAAGAAAAAAATCCTATGCAAGTTTTCTGTCCTAGGCAGGGAGGCGCAGGATGGCGGAGCGGAAGGTGCGTTCGGAGGAAGGAGCGGCCGTCGTCCCGGCCGCCGGGATGAGGCTGCTGGCGAGGATCTCAGCGGCGGGGCGGGCGGGGCTGTCGCCGCCGGCCTCGGCCGCCGCGGCGGAGCTCGAGAGCCGGGGCCTCGTCCGGCGCGATGCGGAGGGCGCGCTGGTCGCGACCGCGGAGGGCGCGGCGCGGCTCGCCCGCGCGCAGGGCGGCGAGGAGGGCTTTCTGGCGCAGCATCGCGCGCTCGGCCGGCGTCAGGTTCCGACGCGGGACGGCGGGGTCGAAAGCGCGCTGGTCGATCTCGACGAGAGTCCGCTCGCCTGGCTGGCCCGGCGCAAGGGGCGGGACGGGAAGCCCCTGCTCGCAGCCCATGAGGTGGCGGCCGGCGAACGGCTGCGGGCCGACTTCACCCGCGGCCAGATGACGCCGCGGGTCACCGCCAATTGGGAGGCGTCGGTCTCGCGCGGCAGACGCGGCGGGGCAGGGGCGGCGGCCGAGCTCGCCGATTCAGCGATGGCGGCGCGGGACCGGGTGCGGCGCGCCGTGGAGGCGGTCGGGCCGGAGCTGTCGGGGGCGCTGCTCGACGTCTGCTGCTTCCTCAAGGGCATGGAGGAGGTCGAGCGCGACCGCGGCTGGCCGGCGCGCGGCGCCAAGCTGGTGCTCGGCCTCGCGCTGGCGCGGCTCGCCCGGCACTACGGCTATGCGCCGGAGGCGCAGGCGGCGGAAAGGCCGGGGCGGATCGTCAGATGGGGAACGCCGGACAGCCGGCCGACGATCGACGGCGGCGAGCCGCCGGCGTGAGGCTCAGGAGGCGGCCGGCGCGGCGTCCGCGCCGGCGGCGGCGGCCGCTTCGCGCTTGATGCGCTCCACCATCGAACGGAGCCCGTTGGAGCGCTGCGGGGTGAGATGCTCACGCAGCTGAATACGGTCGAACACCTCGCCCGCGTCGAGCTTCAGGATCTCGCGCGCGGTGCGGCCGGAATAGAGCGCGACCGTGATCGCCACCAGCCCCTTGACCAGATGGGCGTCGCTGTCGCCGCGGAAGCTCAGCACAGGATCGTCGCCGTCGCCCACCGTGGTCTCCAGCCAGACCTGGCTGGCGCAGCCCTGCACCTTGTTGGCGGCGCTATGCGCCTCGGGGGGCAGCGGCTCGAGCTCGCGGCCGAGCTCGATGAGGTAGCGGATGCGCTCCTCCCAGTCGTCGATGTATTCAAAGCCGTCGAGAATTTCGTCGATCTTCATCACGCCCTCTCGTCCCGCCGGAGGTAGTGCGGATGCCGACGCTCTGCAAAGAAAAAGCGCCGCTCGAGGCGGCGCCGGGAGGGCGAGGTCCCTGCGGTCAGGCGGAGCGGCCGGGCGCGGGGCCGCGCCAGGCCGGCTTCCGGTCGGTCGCGGTGAGCGTGTCGCGCGCGCCGGCGGGCAGGGGGCTGGCGGCCTTCGGCGCGGCCGCGCCGTCGCCCAGATAGTCGGTCAGCATCTCGGCGCCGTCGCGGGCGCGTTCGCCCACCAGCTTGAGGGCCTGGGAGCCGACCGCGCAGGCGTCCGGCTGGCGCGCGCAGAAGCCGCTGACGTCGGCGACCGTGGCGCCGGCCGCGGCGAGCGCCGACATGGCGTCGATCGAGGCCCGCTCCTTGTCGTTGGGACCATCGCCGCGCCCGCCGCCGATCGGCAGGAACACGGCGAGCACGCAGAGCCAGAACGCGACGCGCAACAGGAAGAACATGGCGGGCAGCCTCTTGTGACCACGGCGTCCGGCGGCGCTGGCCGGTCGACTTCCGCCAAGCTAGCACGCTCGGACTAACCGGCGTTGAAGCCCACAACGGCAAATGTCGCGGATGGTTTCATGTTTTTGAAAGGAGCTGGAAAGGTCTCGTAAAGTGTTGCGGCGATCCGGCGCCGGCGCGCGAAGGTTGATCGCCGGCGCCTGCGAAATCTCGCATTTTAGCGTTCGCTTAAGCGGCGGCTGCGAACGTGGCGGCGGAGGCGGAACCCGGATCAGCGCCGCCGCAGGGCGAAGCGGTTCCGGGGCGTCGACGCGTGGAGTGTGCGTGTTGCTTCAGTTCGCGGATCTGAGAGCGTTCGCGGAGCAGGTCGCAACCAGGCTCCGCATCGCCGCCGAGGCGGGCGCCGAGTCCGGCTCCCGGCAACGCGCTTTCGTGGCGACGCATCTCCTGCTTGGCGTGCTTCCGTTCGGCTTGCTGCCCGTGCTGCTCGCGCTCGGCCGCGCCCCTTCGGCGCTCGACCTCACCGCCTTCGCGCTCTCGGTTGCGCCGATCCTGATCGCCATCCAGCTGTCCCGCTCCGGCGACCTCGACCGCGCCTGCGGGCTGTCCGCGATCGCCTTCGCCTCATTCGCGACCTGCGTCGGCGCGGCGCAGGGCGGGCTCGCCTCGGCGGCGGCCGCCTGGCTCGCGCTGCCGCTCATCGAAGCCGCGCTGTCGGGCTCCCGACGCGCCGTCGGGATCGCAGCCGCGGCCGGCGTCGCCGCGCTCGCGGCCCTCGCTCTGGTCAGCGCGGCCGGAGACGCGCCCGCGCCTGACGCCTCGGCGCTCACGGTCGCCGGCGTGCTTGTGGCGAGCGCATATGGCGTTGCGCTTGCGGTGCGGGCGGCGCTTGCACTGGGCGCCGCCGAGCACGCGCAGCGCGAGCGCGACGCGCTCGCCGATCTGTTCGCCGGCTCCGTCGCCGATCTGGTGACGCGCCACGGGCCGAGCGGCGCGGTGAGCTTCGCGTCGCCCGCCGCGCGGGCGCTGCTTGGCGTGGAGCCGCGGGAACTGCTTGATGGCGGCCTGCTGGCGCGCATCCACATCGCCGACCGGCCGGCCTTCCTGCAGGCGCTGTCCGCCGCCAAGGATTCACTCGGGCCGCGCGCCGTCGAGCTCCGGCTGCGCCGCGACTCCCCGAAAGGCCGGCCGGATGCGCCGAGCTTCGTCTGGACCGAGATGCGTCCGCTGCCGGCGAGCGCCTCCCAGGGCGCCGCGCTGGTCGCGGTGTTCCGCGACGTCTCCGAGCGCAAGGCGCATGAAGAGGCGCTGATCGCCGCGCGCGACGAGGCCGAGCAGGCCAATCTCGCCAAGACGCGCTTCCTCGCGCATATGAGCCACGAGCTCAGGACGCCGCTCAACGCTATCATCGGCTTCTCCGAGATCCTGTCAGACGACGAACTCTGCCGGCTCGCGCCCGAGCGGCGGGCTGACTACGCCGCCCTGATCCATCGTTCCGGCGCGCATCTGCTCGAGGTGGTGAACTCGATCCTCGACATGGCGCGGATCGAGAGCGGCGCGTTCGCGATCCTGCCGGAGCCGTGCGAAGTGGCGCCGATCGTGCGCCACTGCGTGAGCCTGATGGCGCTCAAGGCGCAGGCGGCAGGCGTGCGGCTCGCGGTTCATGTCGATCCCGACGCCGGGGAAATCCACGCCGACAGGCGGGCGCTGACGCAGATCCTGATCAACCTGCTCGCAAATGCGATCAAGTTCACGCCGCGCGACGGCGAGGTGTGGGTCGAGGCGCGCAGCCGCGCGAACGGGCTGGCGCTTTCCGTGCGCGACACCGGCGTCGGCATCGCGCCGGAGCATATCGGTCGGCTCGGCGAGGCCTTCTTCCAGGCGGACGCAGGCTATGCGCGCCGCCATGAGGGCGCAGGCATCGGCCTCTCGGTGGTGCGCGGCCTCGTCGGGCTCCACAATGGCGAGATGCAGGTCGAAAGCACGCTCGGCCGCGGAACCCGAGTGACGATCCTGCTGCCGGCCGAGTCCGGGTCTCGCGCCGCCGTGCTGGCCTCGCTGCCGCGCCCGGCGGCCGCTGGCGCCCCCGTGGCCGAACCGCAAGATTTGAGGACAAGACGACGTGCCTAGCGCCCGCCCCAACCGCTCCGAGCTCCGTGGCTTCGACGAGCCGCGCGGCGCCCGCTCCGGCCCGGCCGGCGTGCTGAGGCGCCGGCCGCTCGACTGTCTGGCGGGGGCCCTCGCGACGGCGTGCGTCGTGATGGTGTTCGTCAACGCGCTTGCGCTGCAGCCTGCGCGCCCCGGATCCGCGCCGTTCGCGGCGCCGGCGAAACCTGACGCGGCCGCAGCCGCTCCGGCGCAGAAGCCTGACGAGCTCGTCTCGCAGGTCCAGTCCGCGCTCGCCGGGCTCGGCTATTACGACGGACCGGTCGACGGCCTGATGGGCGCCCGCACTGCGGGGGCGATCCGCGCCTTCCAGCAGGCGCAGCGGCTCGATCAGACCGGCGTGGCGAGCGAAGGTCTGCTCGCCGCGGCGCTGGTGGCGTCGCCGCGCAAAGCGGAAGGCGCACCGCCGGCGCCGGCCGCGCGCCCGGCCGCGGCCACGGCGCCGGCCACCACCGATTCGACCGAGATCGCCGCGCCGAAGCTGATGGCCGTGCAGCGGGCGCTTGCCCGCATCGGCTACGGCCCGGTGACGATCGACGGGAAGATGGGCGCCGAGACCCACAACGCGATCCGCAGCTTCGAGCGCGACCATAAGCTGCCCGAGACCGGCGAGCCGTCGCCGCAGGTGCTGCGGACGCTGCAGGCGATGACGGGCGCGCAGCTCCAGTGACGCGCGGCGGCTGATGTCGTCCCGCCTGACCTCCGACTTCTGGGTCTCCGCCTATGTGCGGCGCTGCCACCTCGAAGGCGCCTTCGCGCTGGTGCGCCGGCGCGGCGCCAAGGAGGCCGGAGCGATCTTCCTCGTGATCGACCGGCTCGACGGCGGAAACGACCTTTACGCCCCGGCGCCTCAGAGCGAGACGGAAGATCTGCGCGGCCGGGCGTTCGAGCGCGTGCTGGAGGCGGTCGACGGGCTGACGATCGAGGAGCGGCTCGCGCGCGAGCTGCGTTTCGATTCCGATATCTGGATCGTCGCGGTCGAGGACCGCCAGGGCCGCGCCTTTCTCGACGCGGTCTGAGCGTCAGCCGCGCTGGCGCGTTGCGACGTCGCCGGCGCGCGAAAAGGTGCGGCGGGCGCGGGGCGCGGCGCGGGCGGCGCCGGCGCGTTCCGGCGAGCCGGACGGATCGAGCAGCGGCTCGTGCCGGGCCGGAGCGCGGGTCTCGGTTCTGGCAAGAGCCGCCACGATGTCGCCCGCCACGGCGCGCGAGGTGGACTCGGCGACCTCGACGAGCTCGAAGAAACGCGCGACCGAGCCTGCGATGTCCGGCTGCGCGATGAGCAGCGCGCGCGCGATGGAATCGCTGTCGACGCCGGCCGCGCGCAGCATCATCACGAACGCCTCGCCGCTTGGCTCGGAGGCGAGCCAGGCCGCTTGCTCAGGCTTGAGGCCGAGCGCCTCGCCGAGCGCTTCGACGATGACGTGGCCGCGCCCGGTCTCGGTGGCGGCCTCGACCAGCGCCGCGTCGACGGCGTCGGCGTTGCGGACCGGACGGGCCGCGAAGGCCGGGCGGGTGGGGCGGCTCTCCAGCGCCTGCCGGATTTCGGCGCGGCGCTCGCGGCTCGCCAGCAGGTAGAGCGGCGCGAGGCCGGCGGCGTCGAAATCTTCACGCCGCAGCACCGCGGAGGCGAGCGGCGGCGCGGCGAGGGCGCGCGCGACCAGCGCCGCAAGCGACGCCTCGCCGGGCTTCGCGGCGGGGTTCGCCACCAGGCTTTCGAGCACCAAGTCGTCCGGATGATGCGAGAGGATGCGGATGATGTCGCTGTCGATGTCGGACCGGAGCGCGATGGCGCTCGCCTCTATCGCGCCGCCGTCGAGCGCGACCGTCAGCAGCACGTGACGCGGGACCTCGGCGCACCGCGCCAGGATCGGCGCCGCGACGGCGGGCTCGTCCTGCAGCAGCCGGTCGATCAGCCGCCGGGGCGCGCGCGGCTCGTCGGCGAGCTTCCGCGCCACGATCGCGCGGGTGTGCGCGTCGACGGTTTCGATCAGCTGCAGCGCGAGCTCTTCATAGCGCGCCACCTCTTCGGGCGCGTGATGCGGCTTCTGAATGAACAGATCCGTCAGCACCCGCACCAGGATCGGGCGGACGTCGACGCCCTCCTGACGGCTCAGCCGGTCGAGCGTCTCTACGGGCAGCAGCTCGTCGCTCATCGTTCGTCCGTTTCCGGGAGGAAGACGCGGCCGTTTATCGATCGTCCCATGATGGGACGCTACGGTCCTTATGGTTAGCATTCCGTAAACGGCAGTTGTCGGCTTGCTGAGGCCGGCGCGGCGGTAACCCGCCGTTAACCATTCGACCCGCTCAATCCGAAGACGAGGGCCCGCATAGCCGTTTGCCCCGGGCCCGGAGCGAACCGAACCCCTGACGGGGAGGAGCGACATGGGCCTGGTGCTCGCCTTCCAGACGACGCGATCCGCATCCCGCCCGCCGCAGCGGCGGACAAATCCCGCCCGCAGCGCGGACGTGCTGTTCTTCACCGGGGTTCGCTACGAGCGCGAGAAAGCGCCGGCGCGGCCGGCGACCCCCGACCGGACCGCGGCTGAGCGCATCCCGCCCGCATCGTGAGCGCCGCTCCTGCCCGGGCGGCCGCTCCGCCGCCCGGCGCGGGACCACGCGCCGCGCGGACCGCGCTGGCGGCTTGCCTGATCGGCGCGCTTGCAGGCTGCGGTCCCGCCACCGGCGACTTCGGCCGGCCTGCTCCGAGCGTCGTCCATGACGATCTGATGCCCGCGGTCGGCGACGCTCTGGCGCGGGCGCGCCGCGAGCCGGTGTCCTCCTATCCGCTGACCGACGACGAACGCCTGCTGCGCGACCTCGGCTGGGCGGTGGTGATGCCGCCGCTCGAGGCCCAGCGGCGCGAGCGCGCCATCGCGGAGTTGCGGCGGACGCGCATCCTGCCGGCCAATCGCCGGCGGTTCGACAAGTCATCCTATGTGAAGACGCTGCTGGCCGAGCCCTATCGCTCAAGCGAGGCTCGCTACGCCCGGCTCAAGGACGACGTGGTCGCCGACACGCTCCGGATCGACCCATTTTTCCAGGTCGCCGCCCGCGTCGCGGCGGCTGACCGGGCGCGGGGCAGGGCGGTCGAGACCGTGCCGGAGGTGCAGCCCGGCGAGCGCGCGAACGCGCTCGCGCGCATCGAGGAGAACGGGCTGTTCATCGCCTGGGTCCGCGACTCCTTCGACGAGCGGCTCGTCTCCTATCGCTACGCGCTCGACAGGCTGATCCTCGCCACCCCCGACCGGGCCTCGATCGAGGTCGAAGGCGCGATCGACGCCTTCGAGGACGTGCTTGCGAGCCTCAGGCCGCTCGGCCCGCCGCGCGGCGTGTTCAAGGGCTGATCTGGCGCGTCGCGGCGCGCTCGCAGCTCGCCTTGCCGGCCAGATCGCGCAGAGCCGGCCGCGCGCTGGGCCCGGAGGCGAACAGCCGCACCAGCACAAAACCCGTGGGCGTGGGCGACACGATCCGCAGCGCCGGCCGTCCTTCGGGCGCGTCCTCGACCTCCGCGGCCGCGACGTCGTCCCGGCTGAGCACGGTCACTTCGACCGCGCCGTTCGTCGCCGCCTTGTCGGTGAGCGCATAGAAAGGCTGGCCGTAGCGGTTGTGGACCGTGACCGACCCATAGGTCGAGGGCAGGCTCGCCCGGATCGTGACAGGCCCCTCGGCGAGATCGTAGCGGCAGGCCGCCATGACGAAACTCGGGTCGCGGAACGGCAGCGTGTCCGCTCCCGTGTCCGGCAGCACTGCGAAGCGGCCGACCGGCGTCACTCCGGCCAGCCGGTCATAGGCCGAGCCCGGCGCCATCAGCGGCACCGCGAACAAGGTCGCGATGTGCACCAGTCCGCCGAGCGTCAGCCCGAGCGCGAGCGCGTAGACCAGCCGCATCATCGGCAGCCCTCCCGCCGGATGGCGAGCAGGACGTCGGGGTCGGCGCGATCGAGCGGCGTGCCGATCGTGGTGTCGTAGAGGGTCAGCCGCAGCACGAACGGACCGGCGCCGCTGAGCTGCTGCCAATTGCCTGGCCGCGCCTCGCGCGAGAGAGCGACGCGCAACGGCGCGTCGTCCATGCGCACGACATTGGCGCTGTTCAGGCCGATCGGCTCGCCTTGGCTCTGAACCGGCTCGCCGGTCGGCAGGAAGGCCGCAAGACTCCACAGCCGGGCGTTGGGCAGCCGGCCCTCGAGCGCGTAGTCGCAGGCGAGATCGAGCGGGCGCCCGGAATCGTCGGTCTCGGCCGTGAACGGCAGGCCGTCGCCATAGGCGAGCGGGGCTTCGCCGCGCCGCGCCGCGCCCGCGCGTTCATACGGGTCGGCCGCGAGCGTGCCGGCGTCCGGCTCGGCGCGCCACGGGCCGATCGCGAGACGGGCGACCGGCATGCCGTGCGCGACTGTCCACCAGGTCGCGCCGAGGCCGATGCCCGCTGCGAGCCCGAACACGAGGATGACGGCGAGGATCAGGCGCATGGACGTATCCGCCTCAATGCGCCACCACGGCGGGCGCGGGCGCCGCCGGGATCTCGAGCGAGGCCTTCTCGGGCTTCGGCGCGCCGGCGGCCTCGACGTCGGACACGATCGCGTTGAGAACCCGCGCCGCGCCGTCGGTGAGGTTGCGCGAGCGCGGCAGCCCCTCGTCGCCGCCGGCGGCGCCCGCCGCCGCGACCGCGGCGCCTTGGGGCAGCTTGAGGCCGGGGATCGGCCGCGGCGCGAGGCCCTGATGCGCGAAGGTCATGATCTCCTTCCAGGTCATGGCCGGCAGCGAGCCGCCGGTCATCTCCTTGGTGGCGGTGAAGTCGTCATTGCCGAACCACACGCCGCCGACGAAGGAGCCTGTGAAGCCGACGAACCAGGCGTCGCGATAGGATTGCGAGGTGCCGGTCTTGCCGCACACCTGATAGCCGTCGAGCCGCGCCCGCCCGCCGGTGCCGCCCTCCGTGACGGCCAGCATCATGCGCGTCATGTCGGCGACCACGTAAGGCGCCAGCACCTGCTGCGGGGGCTTGGCGTCGCGGTCGTGGCGCCAGATCAGGTCGCCCTTGGAATCCGCCACCTCGACCGCCGCGTAAGGCGGCGCGCGCCGTCCGCCATTGGCGATGGTGGAATAGGCGGAGGTGTGGTCGAGCACCGTCACCTCCTCGACGCCAAGCGCCAGGGCGCGGCCCGGATCGAGCTTGCTGCGCAGCCCCATGCGATGCGCGAGATCGATAATCGGCTTCTGCCCGATCGCCAGAGCTAGACGTACAGGCACAGTATTGATAGACTTGGCGTAAGCAGTGAGGAGTTGAACTCGGCCGGCGAAGCGTCTTCCGTAGTTTCGGGGGCACCAGTTGCCGATGCAGAACGGCGCGTCGACGATGTAGCTGTCGGGCGTGAACCGGCCGGACGAGAACGCCGCGGCGTACACATAGGTCTTGAACGACGAGCCCGGCTGCCGGAGCGCGTCGGTGGCGCGGTTGAACTGGCTCTGGCCGTAGTCGCGCCCGCCCACCATGGCGCGCACCGCGCCCTCCGGCTCCATCACCACCGCGGCCGCCTGGTCGACGTCATACTGCTCGCCATACTGCCGAAGCGTCTGCTCGATCGCGCCCTCGGCGTGGCGCTGCAGCGCCGGATCGAGCGCGGTGCGCACCGTCAGCACCCGCTGGCCCTTGAACGCGCCGTCGCGCGCAAGCCCCCGCACCTCCGCATAGGCCCAGTCGAGATAATAGTCCGGGCTCGTCGCCTGCGCGGTCAGCACCGGGCTTGCGGGGCTGAGCCGCGCCGGCTGCACCTGGCCCTCGGTCATGAAGCCGGCGTCGACCAGATTGTCGAGCACCTGGCTCGCCCGCGCGCGCGCCGCCGCGAGGTTGACGTGGGGCGCGAACTTGGTCGGCGCCTTGAACAGCCCGGCCAGCATCGCGCTCTCGGCGAGGTTCACGTCGCGCGCGCTCTTGCCGAAATAGAAATGCGCCGCCGCGTCCACCCCGAACGCGCCGCCGCCCATATAGGCCCGGTCGAGATAGAGCTTTAAAATCTCGTCCTTGGTCAGGTGATGCTCGAGCCAGAGCGCCAGAAACGCCTCCTTGACCTTGCGCTCGAGCGTCCGCTCATTGGTCAGGAAGATGTTCTTGGCGAGCTGCTGGGTGATCGACGAGCCGCCCTGCCGCACGCCGTTGGCCCGCGCGTTGGTGACGAGCGCGCGCAGCGTGCCGGCGATGTCGATCCCAAAGTGCTGGTAGAAGCGCCGGTCTTCGGTCGCGAGCGCGGCCTTGATCAGATGGTCGGGATATTCGGCGAGCGGGATGCCGTCGTTCTGCATCACGCCGCGCTTGCCGATCTCGACGCCGTGGCGGTCCAGGAAGGTGACGGAGATGTCGCCGCGGTTCAGCCAGTCGCCGGTTGTGTCCTGAAAGGCGGGGGTGGCGAGCGCCAGCATCAGCACCGCGCCGGCCGCGCCCAGCGTCAGCCCCTCGCACAGGATCTCGACCGTCCAGCGCCGCCAGCCGCGCGCCCGGAACGCGTCGAACGCCGCGCAGACGCCGTCCCACTGCCGCGAAAAACCGGGCCAGATCCGCCAAAACGTGTCGTCGAGCCAGGAATCCAGCGCCAGCAGGAAGCGTTTGATGTCGAACTTCTTTCGGCGCCCGCCCGCAGTTGCGGCCCGCGCCGGCGCGCCGGCCTCGGCCTTCCGCAGACGCGCGGCGGCGGCCCGCCGCTCGGTGGCCTCGGCGCGCTCCGCCCGCGCCGCGGCGCGCGCCGCGGCCTTTTCGGCGGCCGCCCGCTCGGACTCCGCCCACACCCGTTCGAGCTTTTCGCGGCCCTTCCGCTGCCCGGCCTCCAGCGCGTCGAGCGCGCGCTCCGCCTGCGGCCGCAGCCGCGCGACAAGCGCCGTCCACGCCGCGCGGGCCTTTGCGCCGATCCCGTCCACTCGCAAACCCCCGATCGACCCCGGCCGTCCCGCTCCCGGACGGACTTGACGCCACGCCCCTTGCGCGCGCAAGAGCCATGCCGCGCGGTATTTTGGAACAGCCCGGCCCCCTTGACGCAAGCCACGACCCTAAAGCCCGCCCCCTTCTGGAGGGTGAAGCGGCTCGACGAGATGTCGTCACAAGAATGGGAGAGCCTGTGCGACGGCTGCGGCCGCTGCTGCCTGCTCAAGCTGCAGGACGAGGAGACCGAGCGGGTCTACTACACCGACGTCGCCTGCCGCCTGCTCGACTGCGACAGCTGCCGCTGCAAATCCTACCCCGACCGCAAGGCCCATGTGCCGGACTGCGTGCAGCTGACGCCCAAGACGGTCGAGGACATCGGCTGGCTCCCGCTCACCTGCGCCTACCGCCTGGTCGACGAAGGCCGCGACCTCCCCTGGTGGCACCCGCTGGTGTCCGGAAGTCCCGAAACGGTCCACGAGGCCGGCGTTTCCGTGCGGGGGAGGGTGTCGGGGACCGAGGACGAGGTCCCGCCGGAGGACCTTGAGGACCGGGTGGTGGACTGGCCGGTGCGGAAGGTGCGGGGGAAGAGGAGGGGGTGAGGGGGCGCGGGTGCGTTCTGGATAAGACCTGAGCTCCGACGATTTTCATGCGCCGCCACACCGGGGGGAGGGGGACGGGTTAATCAAGCGCGCTCCGCTGCACTGCCACCGCGTCGTCGGGCCGACCAACTCCGGTCACTAGAGGGCGCGATATAGGGTAGGCCCGGCTTGTCGGAGCGTGGCATCGCCAACACAAAGTCGAATCCGGCATCCGATGTTCAGACTATGGAGTGGCCGTGGCCGTGAAGAACATCGTCATCAGCATTCAGCCTAAATGGGCAGACCTGATCAAATCCGGAGCGAAAACGATCGAACTAAGGCGGCGATTTCCAAAGCTACCTGCGGGATCAACGGCGCTCCTCTATGAGTCCGCGCCCGTCTGCAGTATCACAGCGCGGCTGCGGATCGGCCTAGTCGAAGAGCTGCCGATAGATGAGCTATGGAGCCGCCACAGCGCGGCGTCCTGCGTAGACGAGTGCTATTTCGGCGAGTACTACGCGGACCGAGTCGTCGGGTACGCGATCCACATTACCGAATGCGTAGCGCTTCCGAAGGCCGAACCGCTTAAGGACCTGCGGGTCGAGATCGCATTCACGGCGCCGCAGTCCTGGGCTTATGCCAAACCTGAACTCGTCACTCGGCTAGGAGGCGTCGCATGAGGGTCTTCGTGGTCGGCCTGTCTAAATCGGGCAAAAGTAGCCGGTGCGAGCATGCGGCAGCCACGCTGAAGAGCGTCGAGCATGTGACCGTCAGCCAAATGCTCAGGGTGGCCGGAGGGGTGTTCCCCGTACGAACGTTCAACGATGCGATGTTCAACCAGCGTCTGGCAGCCGAGGAGCTATCTGCACTTCCCAACACGGTTGGCCATCGACTGATTGACGGTCATGCGCTCATCGAAACGGAAGAGGGGCCGCTGATCGTCCCGGACTGGTTCTACGACCAGCTCGCCCCTGACCTCATCATCAACATCTTCAACCGGCCTGAAGATGTCTTAGCGCGTCGTCCGGCGATGAAGGGCCAGGCGGCGCTTGCTGAGATCGCTGCGCTGACAACAATTGAGCGAGGAGCCTGCGAGCGCGCTGCGGCGCGACTCGGCAAGCCTCTAATCGTCATGAACGCTCCGCTGGTGCAGGACTTCACCGGGGAACTGCGAAGTAGGCTTACGGAACCTAGTGATTGACGGCTCCCAGACGGCCGTTGAACGCGTATTCGACGGCCGCAGGGCGGTACGCGTCGGCGTAAGCGATGGGGCCGGGGAATGACCAAGAGCGAAGCAGGCCTGCGAAATCCTCGACGCACTCCTGCGGAACCGTGAAAAAAGGTCTTGCGGTTCCGAGCCAAGCGAAGGCGTCACGGGCGAGTTCCGTCGCGACGCCGCGGCCACGCGCCTGCGGAGCGACCCAAAGTGTGCAGAGCTTCCTTTCTGTAGCTGTGAGCTTCGCGATCGCAATCCCGATCACATCGCCGTCCTGACGGCGCGTAAAGATGCGACGCTCGCCGCAACGCAGTCCGGGCGCGACCCTGCCGAGATACCAAGTGTCAAAGTCGGGATAGAGGCCCGACACTCCGGCGGCCTCTAGCACCGCGTGGACCTCCTGCGCACCGGCCGGCTCCAGCTGGTTGCGGGGCGGACAGAGGGCGAGTCGAAAGCCAATCTCTCCCGTCATCGTCAACGCCTCCATCTGATTCGCTATTCTCACCTTAGCCCCGATCGGGGCTGGACTGATACTATGAGCGTCACTCTCAGCGGTTTTTTGTATTAAATTTGACGGCTCCGTACAGAACTGTTGCGAGTAATAGAACCACCAGAAGATTGCTAGAGATCGGACCCGCCGAATAGCCGATCCAAGCCAGCGCGCACTTTAGAGATTCGGCGCCGATTGCCTGTGCGGCGCTGCCAAGCGCACCAAGCGCCACAATCACCGCTGCGTACACAGCAAGGCTGCCGGTATACCTAGCTCGGAATGTAGCTAGTGCAGTGAAGTTCTCAACAGGTTCCGTAGTTGACTTAGCAAAACTCGCCCAATGGTAGATGATCAACCGGTCGGGAAAAAATCCTGGAAAGCCGGTTAAGTAATTATCCCAGATCCGAGGCTCTAAGCGCCTCATCTTCCGGAAGTTCATATGAGACTGCGTCATCTCGACCGTCATGTCGCGGATGAGAAAGTAATGAACGGCGGATATGTCGATGAGACGGCAGTCAACCTCCTTCAACTCCTTGCGGAGGGCTGTTGAAAAATTGCGCATTTCGTTCAGACGAAATTCGATGATCTCGCTGGTCGATATCGTGCTGAGGAACGCTGAATCCCGAGGACGATTGTCCGATACGAAGCCGTTGTGCTGGCCGATCGGAACCATGACCCTCAGCCTGAGGTAATGGTCACCAACTGCCGCACGGATTCTGTCGAAGAAGGTTGGTCCGATGACAATGACGTGGCCGGTGTCATCGCCGTCATCGAGCTTCCTGAGCGTCCAGTCGGCACCCCGCCGGCAGCGCTGAACGAAGCACTGAACGCACTTGCGTTCGGTATGGAAGGCCTCAAAGAAATCCTCGGACTGGCTCTTCCTCCGTCCTTCGAGCGTCTCGTTGAAGATCGCCGACAAAGTCGTGTCGTCGCGCATGACCTCGAATAGGTCTATGATATTCGCCTGATCCATGGTGAATGGCAGACTGATCGACAGCCTACGCAATGCCCGCACTTCCTGAAATAGGATGCCTATATCCAGCAGGTCGAAATGTCCTTGACCTGACTTGCGGTCGCTATTTCTCCAAATGTTGATATGCGCCTCGATCTTAGGCGCGTAGCCGGCAGCCTCTATCGGAGTCGCTTCGCTCCAGATGGCGATGCTTCCGCGCATGCGTGAACCGAGTTCCCTGAGGCACGCCGGCCGTTCAAGATTGCGCGCCTTGCGTGCCTACTCAGATCCTACTTGGAGACGGGACGTCAAGTTGTGGAAGTGGTGCCGACCCACGAGAGGTATAGGAATAAAAGCATAGACATCTGGTTGACTGGAAGCTATCATCCGCCAGCTTCCTCAACGTGGCACCCACCATGCCCGCCTTCCGCGCCCATTCTCCCGACGAGATCGCCCACGCCAGGACCCTCTATGAGGAGACCGATCTCTCGCCGCATGACATCGCCAAAATTCTCGGGATCGGGACCAACACCTTCTATCGGCGGGTGAAAAGCTGGGGGTGGCGGCGGCGCAGGCTTCGGGTGGAGGAGGTCGAGGCGGCGGCGGTTCAGGCTGCGGGGTCGCGCGACAGGGCGCTCCGGAGGCTTGGCCAAAAAGTGCTGGACGAGCGGCGGGCGGCGATCGACCGGGCGGAGGACGCGATCGTTGGGCAGCTCGACGCGCTCGAGATGATGCAGGCGCGGGTCGCGGCGGCGGCGATGACGGTGCTGCAGGGCGAGAAGGCGGCGCGCACGCTGCGGCTTCTGACGCAGACGCTGGTCGAGGTCGGCCGCTACCGCAGTGAGGCGGCGGCGCTGACCGCCGGCAAACGACGGCGCGCGGAGCCGGAGGAGGTCGACCTCGAGGCGGCGCGCGAGGCGCTGCGCGGCAAGATCGCGGCGCTCTGCGCGCGCGAGCGCGGGGAGTGAAGCGCCGCGCACGCCAGAGGCGTCAGCCTCGGGATTGACCCGAGGATCCATCGGGCGCGGACGCGCCCGGAGGGATGGATGACCGGGTCAGGCCCGGTCATGACGCGGACTGTTGCGGGCGCGCGCCGGACCCGCCGGATCGCCATGTAGCTTGTTTGCCGGCGAGGCCTCGCCGGCGCGCAGGCGCGCCCGATAATCGCCGCGCGGAGCGGGCGAGGGTGTTGATGGCGGCGGACGGGGCGGACGGGCGCGCGGCGCCGCGGCGGGCGCTGAGGGCGCTCGATGCGCTGAACTTTTTTCTGGCCGACGTGCGCGACGGGCTCGGGCCCTATCTCGCCATCTATCTGATCGCGGTGCGGGGGCCGGCGCAGGGCTGGAACGAGGCGACCGTCGGGCTGGTGATGACGATCGCCGGGATCGCGGCGCTGGTCGCGCAGACCCCGGCCGGCGCGCTGATCGACGCGACGCGGGCCAAGCGCGCGGTGGTGATCGCGGCGGCGCTCGCGGTGACGCTGAGCTGCCTGGCGCTGCCGTTCACCTCGGACTTCTGGCTGGTGGCGGCGACGCAGTCGGTCGCGGGCGCGGCCGGGGCGCTGTTTCCGCCGGCGCTGGCGGCGGTGACGCTCGGGGTGGTCGGCCCAAAAATGTTTGCGCGGCGGATCGGCCGCAACGAGGCGTTCAACCATGCCGGCAATGCGGTCTCGGCCGCGATCGCGGCGGTGGCGGCGCAGCGTTTCGGGCCGGTCGTGGTGTTCTGGCTGATGGCGGCGCTCGCCGCGCTCTCGATCGGCGCGATGCTGGCGGTCAAGCCGTCCGACATCGACGACGATCTCGCGCGCGGGCTCAGCCATGCGGAGGGGCGGGAGCGCGAGGCGCCGGAGGGCTGGCTCCGCGCGGTGCTGGCGAACCGGCCGCTCGCGCTGTTCGCGCTGCTCGCCGCGCTGTTCCACCTCGCCAACGCCGCGATGCTGACCTCGGTCGGCCAGAAGCTGGCGCGGATCGTCGGCCAGGGCGACGCGACCTCGCTGGTCGCGATCTGCATCGTGGCGGCGCAATGCGTGATGGTCCCGGTCGCGCTTGTGGTCGGGGCGAAGGCCGACGCCTGGGGCCGCAAGCCGATCTTCCTCGCGGCCTTCGCGGTGCTGGCGCTGCGCGGCGCGCTCTACCCGCTGTCCGACGCGCCGGCCTGGCTGGTCGGGGTGCAGCTGCTCGACGGCGTCGGCGCCGGGATCTACGGCGCGCTGTTCCCGGTCGTGGTGGCGGATCTGACGCGCGGCGCGGGCCGCTTCAACGCCGCGCAGGGCGCGGTCGCGACCGCGCAGGGGCTCGGGGCGGCGGCGAGCGCGAGCCTCGCCGGGCTGATCATCGTCGCCGCCGGCTATTCGGCCGCCTTCCTGACGCTCGCCGCGATCGCCGCCGCGGGCTTCGCGCTCTGCCTCGCGGCGCTGCCGGAGACCCGCGGGACCGTCAGCGCTGGCGCGCCCGCGCCTTAGCGACGGCGTCGCGGAACTCCTCATAGCTCGGCGCGGCCGCGACCAGCAGCGGGCCGATCAGGTAGACGGGCGTGCCCACAAAACCCATGCCGCGGGCCTGCGCGTCGTTGCGCTTGAGCAGCGCCACCATCTCGGACTCATGCGCCGTGGCGTCGGCCTGCAGGCGGGCCATGTCGACGCCCGCGCTCGCGACCGCCGCCAGCATCTTGGCCTGCGCGACATTGCCGCCCGGCAGGCTCATCAGCGCGCGGTGCGCGACCTCGTATTTGCCCTGATACTTGGCCGCGAGGGCGATCTTGGCGCCGGCGACCGAGCTTTCGGCGAGGATCGGCCAGTCCTTGTAGACCAGCCGGATCTTTCCGTCGGTCCGGACCAGCTTTTCGAGCGCTGGCGCGGACTTTTTGCAGAAGCCGCAATTGTAATCGAGGTAGGCGACGATGGTGACGTCGCCCTTCGGGTCGCCGCCGACCGGGGCCGCCGGATCGCCGACGATCATCTCGCGGCTGACGTCGCGCGCGTCGGCAGCGGGCGAGGCGGCGAACGCCGCGGCGGGCGCGAGCGCGCCGATAAGGGCGATCAGGCGGAGGACGGAGCGGCGGGGGCTGGGCATGGGGCTCACCCTGCCAGCGATCCGCGCCGCGGTCGAGCGCGCCGGGCGGCGGCGCTTTTCCCGCCTTTCGCGGGCCCGCCCGGCAATATCTGCCGGGTCGTTTACGCCCCGTTAACCAAGGGCGCGTCAACTCAGGTCAACGCTTCCTTAACCACCTGAGTCCGGGACGCCGACCGTGCCGCCAGCCGCCGCCCTCCAGATCGTCCCCAATGCGCCAGAGCCGGAGGGCAAGCGCCGGCAGGTGCGCTTCCGCGGCCGCTCCTTCATGGCGCTGGTGCTCACGCCCGAGCCCCCGACCGACGACTGGCTCGCCGAGCTCGACGCGCTCGCCGCCCGCTCGCCCGGCTTCTTCGGCGACCGGCCGGTGGTGCTCGACGTTTCCGCCATCAAGGCCTCGCCCAGAACGCTCGCGGCGCTGCTCGGCCAGCTCGAGAGCCGCGGCGTGCGGCTGATCGGCGTCGAAGGCTGCGACCCGAAGTTCCTGGACGGCCCCAACGCCCGGCTCGCCATGCCGGTCGGCGGCCGCGCCGCCGGCGAGCTCTCCGCGCCCGAGCCCGGCAGCGTCGCGACAGGCTCGCTGGTCGTGGAGCAGCCGGTGCGCTCCGGCCAGACCATCTCGTTCAACGGCGACGTGACGATCTGCGGCTCGGTCGCCTCCGGCGCCGAGGTGATCGCGTCCGGCTCGATCCACGTCTACGGCGCGCTGCGCGGTCGGGCGATCGCGGGCTCCGCCGGCAATTCCAAGGCGCGCATCTTCTGCCGCAAGCTCGACGCCGAGCTACTCGCCATCGACGGCGTCTACATGACCACCGAACGGCTTGACGCGAAGCTCAAGGGCAAGGCCGTAAAGGCCTGGCTCGACGGCGAAAACCTGCGCGTCGACGCGCTTGACTGACGTGACGCTCGAAACGTCCTTAAGGGGGAGAATTCCAAATGGCTGAGGTTCTGGTCGTCACGTCGGGCAAGGGAGGCGTCGGCAAGACCACGTCGACCGCGGCGCTCGGCGCGGCTCTGGCGCAGACCGGGCAAAACGTCGTGGTCATCGACTTCGACGTCGGGCTGCGCAATCTCGACCTCGTCATGGGGGCCGAGCGGCGGGTGGTGTACGACCTGATCAACGTGGTCCAGGGCGACGCCAACCTCAACCAGGCGCTGATCAAGGACAAGCGGGTGGATTCGCTCTCCCTGCTGCCCGCGAGCCAGACCCGCGACAAGGACGCGCTGACGGCCGAGGGCGTCGAGCGCGTCATCAACGAGCTCAAGGGCCGCTTCGACTGGATCATCTGCGACAGCCCCGCCGGCATCGAGCGCGGCGCCTATTTCGCGATGCGCCACGCGGATCTGGCGGTGATCGTCACCAATCCGGAAGTCTCCAGCGTCCGCGACAGCGACCGGATCATCGGTCTGCTGGACTCGAAGACCGAGAAGGCCGAGCGCGGCGAGACCATCGAAAAGCTGCTGCTGCTGACCCGCTACGATCCGGTCCGGGCCGAGCGCGGCGACATGCTCAAGGTCGACGACGTCCTCGAGATCCTGTCGATCCCGCTGCTCGGCATCATCCCCGAAAGCCCGGAAGTGCTGAAGGCGTCCAATCTCGGGTCGCCGGTCACGCTCGCCAACCCGATCTCGGCTCCGTCCCGCGCCTATCTCGACGCCGCGCGGCGGCTCAGGGGCGAGACGATCGAGATGACGGTGCCGAGCGAGAAAAAGCGCCTCTTCGGCTCCCTGTTCGGCAGGAGGGCGGCATGAGCGTTCTGAAGTTCTTTTCCCGGCGCAGCTCTGCGCCGGCGGCGCGGGAGCGGCTGCAACTGCTGCTCGCGCATGAACGGGCGGTGTTCGGCCGCACCGATCTCGTGGCCCAGCTCAAGGACGAGATCCTGGCGGTGATCGCCAAGCACATCGCGATCGATCCCGAGAAGGTGCGGATCACGACCGACACCAAGGACACGCTCGCGACGCTGGAGGTCGACATCGAGATCAGGACGCCGAATGGCGGACTGAAGCTCGCCGGCTGACGCGAGCGCCGCGCGATCCAGCTTCCCCGGCATCGGGGAGGCGCTATGATCGCCCCGGGAGGGGCGCGCTTGCCGACGATCATGGATTCGCCGAGCCGATCGCTCGGCGCGCTCAAGAGCCTGCTCGGCCTTGCGCCGGGCGAGGTCAGGCGCGGCGACGGGCCAGACTTCTTGTGCGTCGGCCTGCAGAAGGCGGGCACCCAATGGCTCTACGACCAGCTGCAGCTTCATCCCGACTTCTGGATGCCGCCCTTCAAGGAGCTGCATTACTTCGATCGCGCGTTTCCGACCGGCAGGATCGCGCAGGCGACCGAACGCTTCCTCGCCGACCCCAAACGCTATGCGCGCTCGCGCCTTCGGCGCGGCCTGAAACCGCTCGACGCCCGCGAACAGGCTTTCTTCCACAGAGTGGCGGCGCTGGCCGGCAAGCCGAAGGATCTCGACGCCTATGCGGATCTGTTCGCCGACAAAGGGGATCAGATCGCCGGCGACGTCACCCCCGGCTACTCGACGCTTGGCGACCCAGTGATCCGGCGCCTCGCGCGGCGGTTTCCCTCCGCCAAGGTCGTGCTGCTGCTGCGCGACCCCGTGGAGCGGGTCTGGTCGGCCTGGCGGATGGCGCTGGAGGGCCAGGAGGACGGCGCGGAGCACGAGCAGGACCTCGCCGCCTTCACGGCTTTTCTGGACCGGCCGGCCGTGATCCATCGCTCCTATCCGACGCGCATCGCCGCGAAGTGGCGCAAGCGTTTTGGGGACCGCTTCCGCTATTTCTTCCTCGACGACGTCGCTTCAAATCCGGAGGCCACGCGGGCCGAGATCCTCAGCTTCCTGGGCGCCGCGGCCGAAAAGCCTTCGGGCGTCGAGCCGGACTTCAACCGCAAGGCCAAACCCACCCCGCCGCATCGTTCGGAGCCGATACAGGCGCTGATGCAGGAAAAATTCGCGGAGGAACGCGCGCTTTGCGCCCGTGTCTTCGGCGGCCCGGCCCGGGACTGGCCGGCCTCCTCCTACTGACCGACGCCCACGGCGCGGCTTCGACAGGCGCGGGGCGGTCTGATACCGCTCCCGCGGCGAATGGCGAATCAGGCCTCCTCTGATACGGAGCGCGGCCAGGCAGAAGCCGGTGAGGGATATGTCCGACCTGGAGCTTGAAGCTGCGCTTGCGGGCATTCTGGCGCGCCTGTCGGAGGGCGACGATCCGGCGCTCGCCGACCGCATGATCGACATCCTGCTCAACCGCATCGGCGATGATCAGGCGGCCAGGATGGCGGCGATCAAGCGGCTGACGCGCGATCTTCTGGCGGATGTGGAAGTCGAGTCGGAGCCCCTGCGCGCGCGCAGCAAGGGCTGAGGCGCCGTTCAAGCGGCTACGAGGCTCTCCGTCATCGCGGCGCGGACGAAGCCGAATGCGGCCAGCGCGCCTGCCAGCACCGCGTCCTCGTCGGCGGCCGGCGCCGGGGCCGCGTCGAGCCGGCTCCGGAAAGTCCTCCAACCTTCGGCGAGCCCTTCCGGGGGAGGCGCGAGATGGCGCGCCCCGAAAGCGGGGCCAAGGCCGAGGCGGCCGGCCGCGCCCGCGAGCACTGCGCCTCCGAGCCGCGATCCCTCCGCGACGTAGAGCCAGCCCAGCCCCTCTGGGGGGGCAGCCCTGAGTCGCGCGGCCTGTGTCCGGAAGGTGACACCAAGATCGGTGAGATCGGCCTCGACCGCCCGGAGCCGCGAGAGACGCGGGAGGCCGGGCAGCCACGCTCCCAGGACCAGGTCGCCATAGAGGTCTTCGACGTGGTGGAAAAAACGCTGCTGGGCCAACAGGAAGCCGGCGAAGCGCGCGCGATCCCGGAACGGCTCCGCCGCCATCAGTTGACGGTCCAGAGCGTCGTGAGAGGCGGCTGTCTCGCTGCGGAGCCGGGCGGCGCGGCCGGTATTCAGATAAGCGGGGAGCGTCAAATGAGGTTTCTCATATCAGAATACCATGCCATAGCTCGCGCCGGGGCGCTGACCAAGCCGGGGTACTGTCAGCTTTGAACAGTTTCGACCTGACCGTCTGCGACCAGGAGCCGATCCACGTTCCTGGCGCGATACAGCCCCATGGCCTGCTTCTCGTGCTCGACGGCGAATACAAGGTGATCGCGGGCGCCGGCGACATCGAGGGGGTGCTTGGAGCCGACGACTGGCTCGGCCGATCCGCGACGGAGCTCGTCGGCGCCGAAATAACCGAGGCTCTGGCGGTCGAGACTTCGCATCGGTCAGGAGCCGTCTGCGTTGGCGTGCTGCGCGCGCCATCGGGGAAGCTGTTCGACGCCAGCGCGCAACGGTCCGACGCACTGACGATGCTGGAGCTCGAACCCGCCGGTTCGGCGGGCGTCGCGCTGGGCGTCGTTCTCGGAGACCTGGAGGCCGCCGCCTCCGAATTCGAGCGCGCGTCGACGCTGGAGGAGCTTTGCGGACTGGCGGCCGTCGAGTTCAGGCGGCTCACCGGCTATGACCGGGTGATGATCTACCGCTTCCTCGACGACGATTCCGGGGCGGTGATCGGCGAAGACCGGCGGGACGATCTGAGGTCCTTCCTGCACCATCGTTTCCCCGCCTCGGACATTCCGCGGCAGGCGCGCGCGCTCTATCTCCGCAACCCGATCCGCGTGATACCGGACGTCAATTACCAGCCGGCGCCGCTGCGGCCCGCGACGGTGGACGGGCAGCCGATCGACCTCAGCGACGCCGCGCTGCGCAGCGTCTCGCCGATCCACCTCCAATATCTGCGGAACATGGCCGTCGGGGCGTCGGCCTCCGTTTCGATCGTCAAGGATGGCGTCCTGTGGGGGCTGGTCGCCTGCCACAACGAGACCCCGCTGCACATTCCGTTCGCCCGCCGCGCGGCGTGCCGCGCGCTCGCCGGCACGCTCGGCCGCCAGATCAGGTCCAAGGACGAGAGCGACGCGTTTCGCGAGCGCGTGCGGCTGCGTGGCTTCCAGGACGATCTCGTGGCGCTGCTGTCGCGCGAGGGCTCGCTCGACGAGGCGATCTCCAACCATGTCGGCGAGATCCGCCGCGCGCTCGGCGGGGATGGGGTCGCGATCCTCCGCGGCGGCGATCTGCTCTTCAACGGCCGCTGCCCGGACGAGGCGCAGACCCGCGCGCTCGCGGCCTGGGCGCTGAACCGCAGCGCCGATCAGGTGTTCAGCACGTCGCGGCTCGCCGAACTGCTGCCCGACGCGCGGCCCTATCAGGATGTCGCGAGCGGCCTGCTCGCGATCACGCTCTCGCTCACCGAGCCCTGGATCGTGATGTGGTTCCGCGCCGAGGAGGTTGAGATCGTCGAATGGGCCGGCAATCCGCACAAGGACGTCGCCGGCGCCGGTGACCAGGCGCTGACCCCGCGGGCTTCGTTCGAGAGCTGGCGCGAGACCGTGCGCGGCCGCGCCCGCCGCTGGACCGGACCGGAGATCGAGGCCGCCGGCCGGCTGCGCGCCGCGGTTATCGAGGTCTGGCAGGCGCGCCGGCTGCGCGACCTGAACCGCCGCCTGGTGTCGGCGCTCGACGAGAAGGACCTGCTGATCCAGCAGAAGGATTTTCTGGTCGGCGAGGTCAATCACCGCGTCCAGAACAGCCTCCAGCTGGTGTCGAGCTTCCTCGCGCTGCAGGCGCGCGCCTCCGACCAGCCGGGGCTCGCGCCGGCGCTCGAAGAGGCCCGCCGCAGGCTGACGGCGGTCGCGCTCGTGCACCGCCGGCTCTACCGCGCCGACCAGGTGCGCTCGGTCGACGCCGCGCGTTACGTCGAGGAGCTGGTCCACGACATCTCGGCCTCGATCGGAGACGACTGGGCTCGTCAGATGTCGCTCGACGTCGCGCCCGTCCTGCTGCCGACGGACCGCGCCATCAGCCTCGGGCTGGTGCTGACCGAGCTCGTGATCAACGCCACCAAATACGCCTATCGGGGCGCGGCGGGGCCGCTTGCGATCTCGCTGGTCGAGGACCGCGCGCGGCTCCGGCTGTCGGTCGCCGATCGCGGGGTCGGGGCGCAGGGTCAGTCGAAGAAGGGGTTCGGCTCGCGCATGATCGCCGCGCTGGTCCGCCAGCTCGAGGGCGAGCTCATCCACGAAGACAACCGCCCGGGCCTACGGGTCACGCTGGTCGCCCCGGTGGCGACCGAAGCCGCGATGGCGGCGCCCGGAGCCTGACGCGACAAAGGCCCGCCGCGACGCGGCGGACCTTCAGCGCGGAATGAGGCGCCTATTCGGCCGGGGCCAACGCCGCCTCGGGCGCGAGCGGCTCGGGCGCCGCCGAGATCCCGCTCATCTGCTCCTTCTCCATCGCGATCTGCTGGCCGACGAAGTAGATCAGGAAGCCGGCCGCAAGCACGGTGAACAGCCACTCATGTCCGGCGAAGGGATAGATCGCCTCGAGCGTCGGGAGATTGGCGAGCGACGTCATGCCGGTGGTCACCATATGCGTGTCCTTTCGATGATCGGTGACGAAGGGGCGGCGGTCAGAGCTTGGCTTCCTTGCGCTGCAGCGCCTCGAACGCGGCCTCCACGCCGGAGGTCGCCGGGTAGGTCGTCGGGATGTGCTTGCCGTCGAGGCCGTTGAGCTCGACCTCCGCCGGCACGCGCAGCAGGCCGAACATCGCGAGCAGCTTGCCGAGGATCAGGCCCGGGATCAGCCCGAAGCCGAGCGAGAACACGAGCGTGCCGATGATGTTGCCGATCGGGGTGATGACCGGCAGGCCCTCGGCGTTGACGCCGAACCAGCCGGCCCCCTCGGCCACCGCCACGGACGTTCCGGCGGAGGGCATGATCGCCGGATAGCCCCACAGCGCGAAGCCCGCCACGACGCCGCCGAACACGCCGCAATAGCCGTGCACCGCGACCGCGCCGACCGCGTCGTCGAGCTTGAAGCGGCGCTCGACATAGTGGTGCAGCTTGTAGGCCATCAGCGTGCCGGCGACGGCGATCACCAGCGCGATGACCGGATGGTAGAAATCATTGCCGGCCGAGGCGCTGATCAGGCCGGTGAGGCCGCCCGAATAGGTCCAGAAGGCGTTGCCCCTGGAGATCAGGTAGGCCGCGACCATCCCGCCGAACAAGGACAGCGAGAAGTTCATGGTGACGCCCGACAGCGTGATCGGCACGCCGTAGATGTTGGTGGCGGTGAAGTAAGGCGCGGCCTCGGTCCCGACATTCGCGATCGGCACGTGGCAGGCGGCGTAGAAGCCCCAGAAGCCGACGAAGATCATGAACAGGCCGATCGTCACCAGCCACGGATTGTGCGCCGGGATCTCGCGCGGCGTGCCGTCGGGCGCGAACTTGCCGATGCGCGGGCCGAGATGGACCAGCACGCCGAGCGTCGCGAAGCCGGCGACCGAATGCAGGACCGCCGAACAATACTGGTCATGGAAGCCGAGATACTGCGCCATCCAGCCATTGCCGGCCCAGCCCCAAGCCGCCGGCACCACCCAGGCGATGGCCCCGACATAGATCGCGATCAGGAAGAAGGCGGAGGTGCGGGTGCGCTCGATCAGCGAACCCGAGACGATCGAGGCGGCCGTCATGCCGAACAGCGCGAACGCCGCCCAGAACACGCCCGAGATGCGGTCGGTCAGATTGGGTGCGATCTTGCTGGACCACGGCTCGAATCCGGTCGCGAAGCTCAGCGACGTCGATGACACCGGCCAGCCCTGGAAGGCGATGTAGATCCACATGCCGAACAGGAAGAACGACAATCCGACGAGCGGGATCGCCATCGTGTTCTTCAGCAGCGTGTGCTGGACGTTCTTCACGCGCGCGGCGCCGACTTCATACATGCAGAAGCCGACATGGATGAAGAACATCAGGACGACGGTCAGGAAGAAATAGAACTCGGTGAAGATCGTCATCAATGCTGACGTCTGGTCTGTCATGCCTGTCTTCCCCTGTCCCGTTCGGATTCCGGCGAGAAACAGCGAGGTCGATGACGCGACTTGGCGAGGTCTTCGGCTCTGGAAGCCAATGCCCCTGCAGGCCAGGCCGCGGCGCGAAACGTCGCCCGCGCCGCAGACGCGGCGCGCCTTACGCCCCCTGTCGGAGCGCAACTCCGGAACCACTCAGGAAACGCGCCAGCCCACCGGCGCTCAGGTAAAGGCTACCAGCTTATTCTCGGGAAACAATGATCACCGCAAGTATAAATGCCTCAAACCTGGGCAAAAGCCGCGGGCGCCGTGCGGAAAATACGGGCGTCCTGGCTCGGCTTAGCCGGCGGCGCCGCCGTCCAACACCCTGCGCACCCGCGCAGCCAGGTTGGTGAAGGTGAAGGGCTTGGTGATCAGCTCCACGCCCGGGTCGAGGCGGCCGTGATGCACGATGGCGTCGCGCGCATAGCCGGAGGTGAACAGCACCTTCAGGCCCGGCCGCAGCGACCGCGCCCGCTGGGCCAGCACGGCGCCCGTCATCCCGCCCGGAAGCACGACGTCGGTGAACAGCATGTCCACCGCGGCGCCGTCCTGCCGCTCCAGCAGCCGCAGCGCCGAGGCGCCGTCATGCGCCTCCAGCACGTGGTAGCCGAGCTCCCGCAGCACGCCGACCGAATAGGCGCGGACATGATCGTCGTCCTCGCAGACCAGAATGGTCTCGTCGCTGCCGCGCGTCGGCTCGGCCGGCTCGGGCTGCAGCTCCTCGGCCTCGTAGCCGCCGTCGCCGACGAGGCGCGGCAGATAGATCTTCACCGTCGCGCCGCGCCCCGGCTCGGACGAGGCCTTCACGCGGCCGCCGGACTGGCGGACAAAGCCATAGACCATCGAGAGGCCGAGGCCGGTGCCCTTGCCGACCTCCTTGGTGGTGAAGAACGGCTCGAACGCCCGCGCCAGCACTTCCGGCGCCATGCCGACGCCGGTGTCGGCGACGCTGATCACGACATAGTCGCCAGACGCCAGGTCCCGCACGCGGTCGTCGATCGTGACGTTGGCGGTCTCGATCGTCAGCCTGCCGCCGTCCGGCATGGCGTCGCGGGCGTTGATCGCGAGATTGAGAAGGGCGTTCTCAAGTTCATTGGGGTCCACCTCGACCCGCCAGAGGTCCGCGGCCGGCGCGACCGCAACTTCGACGATCTCGCCAAGCGTGCGGCTCAGAAGCTCCGACATGCCTGCGAGCAACCGGTTCACGTCGGTGGGCTTGGGCTGCAGCGGCTGGCGGCGCGAGAACGCGAGCAGGCGCTGCGTCAGCACGGTCGCGCGCCGCGCGCCGATCATGGCGTTCTCCGCCGCGCGCCGCAGCCGAGGGGAGTCCTCCGGCAGGTTGCGCTGCAGGATTTCGAGATTGCCGGTGACGATCTGCAGCAGATTGTTGAAGTCGTGCGCCACCCCGCCGGTAAGCTGGCCGACGGTCTCCATCTTCTGCGCCTGCCGGAGCGCCTCCTCGGCTTCGCGCAGCGCCTCCGCCGCCTCGATCTCCCGGGTCACGTCGCGCGCCACGCAGTAGAACAGCCCGTCCTCCGCCACCGCGGTCCAGGAGAAGCGGCAATAGGAGCCCGATCTGCCGCGGAAGCGGTTGTCGAGCCGCGGCGCCGTATCCTCGCCGGCCGCGATGCTTGCGAGCCAGTCCCGCATGGTCGCCCGGTCGTCCGGGTGTTCCATCCATTCGGAGGTCCGCCCCAGCAGCTCCTGCGTCGTCCAGCCGAGCAACTCGGTCCAGGCCGGGCTGACGCTCAGCCATTTTCCTTCAGGATCGCAGACCAGGAAGGGATCGCGCGACAGCCGCCAGATGCGGTCGCGCTCGCGCGTCCGCTCCGCCACTCTGGCCTCGAGCGTGCGATTGAGCTTCTGCTCGGCCTGGAACAGGCGCGCATTGTCGATCGCGATCGCCGACTGGGCCGCGAGGCCGGTGATCAGCCGCTCGGTCCGCTCGTCGAACACCCCGATCTCAGGATGTCCGAAGAACAGGCCGCCGATCACTTCGCCGCCGCGGGAGACCACGGGAGCCGCCAGATAGCTCCGCACCCGCAGATGGCCCTCCGGCATCCCCTGGCGCGGCGGGTTCTGGCCGTACCGCGGATCGGCGGTCACGTCGGCGCATCGCACCAGGCCCTCGCCGCGGAAGGTGGGCCCGAACACCTTGGTGGCGCGGGGCATCGGGAAGCCCGAAAAGGCTTCGGCCGGCGCGCCGGAGAGGACGTAGAGGGTGTAGCTGTCTCCGTCCTCGCCGAACACATTGTAGAAGAAGGCGCCGTGCGCGGCGCCGGTGAGTTCGACTCCCGCGTCGACGACGGTCTGCACCAGCTTGTCGAGATCGAGTTCGGCTGCGATCCGCGCCGCCGTGCGGTTCAGGATTTCAAGGGCGTTGCTTTCCTCACGCAGGGCCTTCTCGGAGGCGATCAGCGCCGCCTCCGACTGCTTCCGGGCGCTGATGTCGATGACGGTTCCGACGAAGCGGTCGCCCGGGGAGCCGTCGGCGACCACCTTGCCGCGCGCCGACAACCAGCGTTCGACGCCATCGTCGAGGCCGATCGTGCGGTACTCGGCGTCGAACTCGGTCCTGCCCGCTAAGGCGCGGCGCACCGCCGCCTCGATCCGATCACGATCCTCGGGATGCAGTCCGGGGAGGAATGCGTCCTCATAGGTGATCGTCCGGTCCGGCCATGCGCCGAACAGCTCCCGGCAGCGCCGGTCCCAGCGCAGCTCGCCGGTCCGAAGATTGTAATCCCAGGTCCCGATCGCCGCGGCTTCCGTGGCCAGCCGCAGCCGGTCCTCGCTTTGGCGCTGCGCCTCGATCGCGCGCATCTGCTCGGTGACGTCCGCGCCCTCGACGAAGATGCCGGTGACGCGTCCGTCGCGGTCCCTGATCGGCTGATAGATGAAATCGAGCGCGCGCTGCTCGGCCGGTTCGCCGGAGCCACGCCGCAGGGTCGTCGTCATGCCGCGGCCGGTGAAAGGCTCGCCGGTGGCGTAGACGCGATCGAGCAGTTCCACGAAACCTTGTTCGGCAAACTCCGGCAGCGCGTCCCTGAGCGGCTGGCCGAGCACGTCGCGGTCGCCGATCAGCCTCTGATACGCGGCGTTGGTGAGCGATAAGACATGATCGGGGCCGTCCAGCACGGCCATGAAGCCGGGCGCCTGCTTGAACATCTCCGCCAGCCGCTCGCGATCGGCGATCGCCTTGCGCTGCGCCTGGATGCGGTCCGTGGTCTCGTTGACGATGCACAGAACGCCCCCGACGGAGCCGTCATCGTCGAATACGGGTGAATAGGAGATGTCGAAGAAGACTTCTTCGCCGAAGCCGCGTCGCTCGATGTAGAAGGGCCGGTCGTGGGCGAAGACCGTCTCACCGCCGTCGCGCACCCGGCGCAGCAGCGGTTCGAGATCCTCCCAAAGCTCGCGCCAGTTCTCGACCGCCGGACGGCCGAAGGCCCGCGGATGCTTGTCGCCGATGGTCGGGGCGTAGGCGTCATTGTAGAGGGCGACGAAATCCGGGCCCCAGAACAGCACGATCTGGACATGCGCCGGCAGGATGGTCGCGACCACGTTCTGCAGCGCGGTGGGCCAGCGGCTCGCCGGACCGAGCGTCGAATTACCTTCGTCGAGCCGGGCGACGAGCCCGGCGCATCCGTCATACGCTGAACCAGGCGGGGCGAAGCTCACCTTCGTCTGCGACCCGCCCCCCATGCCAGACCACCTTCTGCCGCCGCCGGCGCCATTGCCGGCTCAAGCTAACGCCCGGGGCGCGTTTCGGCTCCCAATTTCGGCGCTTTGTGCCCAGCGTCAATTCCGCGTGACCGCTTCCGGAACCGTTATCCGGCTTTGGAGGTTTGCACATCGGTTAGGCGGCGCCCTGCTCGGCGGCGCGCCGGAGAGTGGGAGCCATACATGTCGACGATCCTGATCATCATCCTGGTGCTGCTCGTCATCGGCGCTCTGCCGACCTGGCCGTATTCGTCGGGCTTCGGATACGGGCCGAGCAGCATTCTCGGCATCATCCTGATCATCCTGATCATCCTGGCGCTGACCGGCCGGCTCTGATCCAGTCTGGCGCTACGGCCTCTCGCGCGTCAGCGCCAGAGGCCGTAGCGCTCCCAGTCCTTTTCGGGAATCACGCGGCCGATTCGGTAGGTCAGCGCCAGCACGCGCATCCGGTCCGCGGAGGCGCGGCAGCTGAAGGTCAGCCGGTACCACTTGCCGCCGCTGCGGATTGCGCCGCCGTCGCCCGAGAGCGTATCGCCGGCCTCCGTCGCCGGGCGGATCGCGTCCATCACCATCCGGTCCGGACGGACCGAGCCGCGCTCCGCCTGGATGCGCTTCATCGTCTCGATGTCGCAGACCTGGTGGAACCGTGTCTGGGGCTCGAGCCGCTTGAGGCTCGCGGCGAGCCTGGAATCAGCGGCGGAGCAGGGGGCGGAGCAGAAAATCAGCGCAAGCGCGCAGGCCAGGCGACGCATGAACAAGGACCCTCGATTCGCGTGTCGAGGGTCCCGACTAGCACGCCGGGTGGGGCATGGCGGGGGCGGAAGCCGTCAGTCGACGCGCTTCAGCACCTGCGTCTTGCACAGCAGGCCGCCGACCACGCAGCCGCGCAGCTTCAGCCGGTCGTTCCCGTCGGCCACGATCGTGCCGTCATAGCTGCGGCCGTCGTCCGGATTGTAGAACCGCCCGGCCCATCCGGCGCCCTCCGGCTTCATGTCGGTGAGCAGCGAGATGCCGATCACCGGCCGGTCGCGAAGCGCGCGGTCGGGATTGCGTTTGTCGACCTTCGGCCGGCCGTCCTTGTCGTTCGGCTTCTTGAGGCCGACGAGGGTCGCGCACAGCGCGTCGCCGCACTCGGAAATCCGCACCGTCGCCTTGTCCTTCGGCATGCTCCACACGCCGACCGGGGCCGGCGAAGCCGCCGCCGCCGAAGCCGCTGCAAGCAGCCCAGCCGCCGCCAGGAACCCACGCATCATCAGCGCCTCCTCATCATCGAGACCATCAGCATCAACCCTACACGCAGCCGAACGCCGCTCTCTGCGCTGCGGCGGGCGTCAAGCGCCCGACGCGTTCGAAGCTACACATCGGACCGCCGCATGAAATGTTCCAGCGCCCTCCAAAAATATTTCTCCCGATCCGGTGAAACAGATCGTGCTGAGAACCGTATTCGTGATTACCGCCGCGCTTCACGCGGCCATCGCCAGCAGTCGTCACGGTCGCACAGCATGGCCGGCGGTTGCATGAACTGACATTCCATAGTCGAAGACATAGCGGAGCATTCCATGATCATTCGCAACACCATCGCCGCCGGCGTCGCGGCGCTCGCGCTCGCCGCCGCCCCGACGCTCGCCATGGCGCAGGCCACCGCAACCGAGAACAACGCCACCGGCATGGGCCCCAACGCCGGGATGGAGCAGGGTCCGAGCGGCTCCATGAGCGATTCCAAGGCCAAACCCGCGCAGCACAAGAAGACGACCAAGCACCAGAAGAAGACCATGAGCGGCTCGGCGACCTCCAAGAGCGGCATGAAGGACAGCACCCCGACCTCGGCCGGAACCGCGGACGACCAGGCCAAGGATCTGCGCGGCCACAGCGAGACGCCGACCACCGGCAAGTAAGCCGCTGGCGCAAACGCCGGCTGCCCGCAGGGCGGCCGGTTTTGCGTTCCGTCAGCCCAGTCATGATAGGAAAAAAGTCATTGACAGCGTGACGCTGCTCGGGTAGGGTTCAGCCATGCTCCGAAATCGCGTCCAGGACATGCCGTCGGCCTCCGCCGGCGAGTGCGGAGCGACGGTCGCGCCGTCGGCCTCCGCCGCCCGCATCACCGACAAATCGGCCGCCGAAGCCCGGCGGCTCTACGAGACAAGCGAGCTCAGCCAGGTCGAGATCGCGCGCCGGATCGGGGCGTCGCGGTCCTCGCTCGCACGGCTGGCGAAACGCGAAGGCTGGACGCGGCGCAGCGCCGACAGAGCGCGCGCCGTAGGCCGCATCCGCGCGGAAGTCGACCGGCAGATCACCGCGGTAGAGGCCGTGCTGACGGGACCCGAGGGGCTCGCCGCCGACGAGGCCGCGACCCACGCGAGAACGCTCGCCAGCCTGGTGCGCTTCCTGCGGGAGCTGCAGAAATACGAAGCCGGACAGGCGGCCGACGCCGCGGAGGATGATGACGCGGATGGCGCTCCCGCCGATCTCGACGCCCTCCGCGACGCGCTTGCGGACCGCCTTGCTCGCCTGCGGGGCGAGGACGCATGACCGCCTGCTTGGGTCTCTGTCAGGTCATGAGATCGAATTCCTAGGCGTCGACTGGCCGGTCTGGTCGCGGGAAGACCAGCGGCCGCCGCCGGGCGACTGGACCACCTGGCTCGTGCTCGGCGGCCGCGGGGCCGGCAAGACCCGCGCCGGCGCCGAATGGGTGCGCGGGGTCGCGCTTGGAGCGACCGGCTTCGCGGAGCGGCCCGCCGGGCGGATCGCGCTCGTGGCCGAGACCTATGCGGATCTGCGCGAGGTGATGATCGACGGCGTCTCGGGCCTGCTGGCGGTGCATCCGCGCTGGGACCGTCCGACCTACGAGCCGAGCCGGCGCCGGCTGGTCTGGCGCAATGGCGCGATCGCGCAGGGGTTTTCGGCCGAGGATCCGGAGGCGCTGCGTGGACCACAATTCGACGCCGCGTGGTGCGACGAGATCGCCAAATGGCGGCGCGCCGAGGAGGCCTGGGACATGCTGCAATTCGGGCTGCGCCTCGGGCGGCTGCCGCGGCAGATCGCGACCACGACGCCGCGCGCGGTGCCGCTGCTGAAGCGGCTGCTCGCCGATCCGGCGACCGCCGTGACCCGCGCCACGACGCGCGACAACGCCGCCAATCTCGCGCCCGGCTTCCTTAGGGCGGTGGTGGGAACCTATGCGGGCACCAGGCTCGGCCGGCAGGAGCTCGACGGCGAACTTCTGGAGGACCGCGACGACGGCCTATGGACTCGCGAGGCGATCGAACGCAGTCGCGTCTCCGCCGCGCCCGAGCTCACCCGCATCGTGGTCGCGGTCGACCCGCCCGCCGGCGGCAAGAGGTCCGACGCCTGCGGGCTGGTCGCCGTGGGGCTCGGCGCCGACGGCCGCGGCTATGTGCTGGAGGACGCGACGCTGCACGCGAGCCGCCCGGAGGTCTGGGCAGCGCGCGCAGTGGGCCTGTGGCGACGGCTCGAGGCCGACGCGCTGATCGCGGAGGTCAATCAGGGCGGCGACATGGTCCGCAGCGTTATCGCGCAGGCCGATCCCCAGGTCCCGGTGATCGCGGTCCGCGCCACGCGCGGCAAATGGCTGAGGGCCGAGCCGGTCGCAGCGCTTTATGCGCAAGGGCGCGTGGCCCACGTCGGCGCCCACCCGGCGCTCGAGGACGAGATGGCGGCGCTGGGCCTCGACGGCCTTGCGGACGGCCATTCGCCGGACCGGGTCGACGCGCTGGTGTGGGCGGTGACGCATCTCATGCTGAGCGCGCGGGGCAGGGGCCCGCGCGTGCTCGGCCTGTGACTACTGGCGGTAGATGCCGGAGTTGAGCGACGGATCGTCCGCCGCGCCTTCCGAGGCGCCGACGCCCGTCCCGCCGGCGGTCGCGCCCGACCGTCCCGCCGCCGCTCCGGAGCGGCGGCCCGGCGCCGTGCCCGAAGACCCGGTCAGCTGACCGGTCTGACCCGACTGAATATGGGACTCGACGTCCCCGCCGCCGTCGATGCGGCTGTTGCGGGTGGTGTTGGTCTGCGGGTTGCCGTCGAAGCTCGGATTGGTCAGCCCGCCCGTGCCGCCCGAGGGAATGCCGGCGGAGTTCGCCGGGCCGCCATTCATGGCGCCGCCGGTCGCGGCTGACCCGGCGCCGACGCTGGCCCCCGATCTGCCGGCGGTCCCGCCGGCGCTTGAACCGGCCGATGCGCCGCCGGCTGACCCGCCGCTGGATCCGCCTCCGGAGCCGCCGCCGCTCTGGGCGAGCGCTGCAGCGGGCGCGGCGAGAAGCGCCGCTGCGAAGATCGGCGCGAGAAGTTTGTTTGTCATGCTGGGATCCCTCCTGGTCACGAACGTCTCGTTCGTCTGGAGCGCATCCCGGAAAACGTGGGGCCGTCTGGCTTTGTTCCAACCGGGCCGCGGATGCGCTCCGCGGCCCGGCTGGACGTCGGTCAGCTCTCGATCACGTAGACGATCTCGTAGGTGTCCGGATCGACGATGACGATCACGTCGTCATCGGTGATGAAGTAGCTGTACTCGGCATATTCCGGAACGATCTGAACGATCTTCGGCGGCAGCCGGTGGATCGTCACCGTCCGCGGCACGGATACGCCGACGCTGACGCTCACTCCGCCCAGGCTCGAACGCGACACTCTTGCGCCGCCGCCCGAGCTCACGATCGTCTGGCGGATTGTGGTCCGCTGCTCGCTGGAGATGTTCACCTTGGTCTTGGAGCTGCTGGTCTCCCGCGACGAGCCGCCGCTGCGCGTCTCGCTTTCGGTCGTCGAGCGAGACCCCGAGCGGTGATCAGAGCCGGATTTGTCGTCAGGCGAGGAGCTGGAACGATCCGAGTCCGAGCGATGGCCCGCGCGGTCCTTCGTGGCGTCGTCCCGATCCGCAGAGCCGGACCCGGTGCGCGACTTCTCGGAATCCTTGCCCGAGTCCGACTGGTCGGAGCCGCTCTTCTCTTTCTCGCCCGGACGGGTTTCGGAACGCGATCCGTCGGCCTTCTCGGAACGCGAGGACTCTCCCGCGGCAGACGAGCCGGAGCCCGATCGTTCGCCGCCGCCACGCTCATCCGACGCTGAACCGCCGGACGAGCCGGACATGCCCCGCTCGCCGGCCGAACCGCCTCGCGAGCCGGACTCGGAGCCGCCGGAAGACGAGCTCCCGCCTGAGCTCATGCCGCCGCCGGCGGACGAGCCGGACGAGGATGCATCGCCGCCTGCGGAACCGGACGAGCCGGCGCCGCTCATGCCCGCGCCGCCCGAGGAGCCGGACGAGCCGGACGCGCCCGATGACGAGCTCCCGGCGCTGGACGGGCTCGACGAGGAGCCCTGATCGGATTTCTGCGCGAACGCAGCGACCGGTGCCGCGACGATAGCGATCGCCGCAGCCGTGCTAAGAAGAGTATTCCTCATGAATAAAGCCCTCATACACCGCGATTTTGTGCGGTTCACAAGTGCGCCCTCGGCCCTCGAACGTCGCCAAGTCAGAATTGTTCCAGAACTCCGACCCCGGCTTTTCCGCCGGAGCTGTCGATCACGCTGCAATGCGGCAAGGTCGCCGCGTACGAACCTGCAAAAATCTCCTCTCCGTCGGGCAGGCGTCCAGCCGGTTCACCTTTAGTTCAGAATACCTGGAGGGCTCCATGGGCTTTGCTTTCCCGCGCCTGTTCCGCCGAGCGCCGCAGGCCAAGGGCGGGGGCTTCGCGGCCTTTGCGGCTCTGCACGGAGGCGGTCGCGCGATCTGGAGCGCTCGCGATCCCGCAAGCCTCGCCCGCGAGGGCTATCAGCGGAACCCGGTGGTGCATCGTGCGGTCCGGATGGTGGCGGAGGCCGCCGGCGGCGTGCCGCTGATCCTCACCGAGGGCGAGCGCGAGCTCGACGCCCACCCGCTGCTCGACCTGCTGGCCCGGCCGAACCCGCGCCAGGGAAAAGCGGGGCTGATCGAGACTCTGGTCTCGCACCTGCTGGTCTCCGGCAACGCCTATCTGGAGGCCGTCTCGCTCGACGGCGAGCCGCGCGAACTGCACGTGCTGCGGCCGGACCGGATGCGCGTGCTGGCGGACCCGGAAGGCTGGCCGAGAGCTATGAATACCGCGTCGGCGCCGAGGTCGCCCGCTATGACCAGCGCGCGGAGCCTGCGCCGCCGATCCTGCACCTGACGCTGTTTCATCCGCTCGACGACCATTACGGCCTGAGCCCGCTGGAGCCGGCCGCGCAGGCGCTCGACCTGCACAACGCCGCCTCAGCCTGGAACAAGGCGCTGCTCGACAATGCGGCCCGGCCCTCCGGCGCGCTGGTCTACAAGGGGCCGGAGGGGCAGGGGCTTTCGGACGATCAGGTCGAGCGGCTGAAGACAGAGCTCGAGGCGCAGTTCTCCGGGGCCGCGAACGCCGGGCGGCCGCTGCTGCTCGACGGCGGCCTCGATTGGCGCCCGATGGCGCTTACGCCGCAGGAGATGGACTTTCTGCAGGCCAAGAACGCCGCGGCGCGCGACATCGCGCTCGCCTTCGGGGTGCCGCCGATGCTGCTCGGCATTCCGGGCGACGCCACTTACGCGAACTACAGCGAGGCTAACCGGGCGCTGTGGCGCCAGACCGCGCTGCCGCTGCTGTCGCGGATCGCCCAGTCCATCGCCGGCTGGCTGGCGCCCGTCTGGGGCGCGGAGCTCGCGCTCAGGCCGGATCTCGACGCCGTCGAGGCGCTCGCCGGCGAGCGCGAGGCGCTGTGGCGCCGGGTCACCGCCGCGACCTTCCTGGACGACGACGAGAAACGCGCCGCGGTGGGCTATCAGCCCCGAAGCGGCGCCTGACCAGGCGTGACGGCGCTCAGGGCCGCGGGCCGCTGGCTGGCGCCGGCGGCTCCGGCGTAAAGCTGGCGCCGGCGTAGTTCGCCCAGCCGCGCTCGACCGCCGTCTTCAGCGGCCCGTCCGGGCATTCCGTTCGCCGGCCTGCGCGCCGCGCCGAGGCGAGGCGTCTCTTCTCCTTTGCGGTAAGTTCGCCGAGGCCGGCGCTCAGCCGCTCGAACATCTCGGCGGCCTGCGCCTCGGTCGCCACCTTGCAGGCGACGACGTAGCCGGCGAACAGCCCGAGATTGAGGATCTTCTCCTGCTGGATCTTCGGATCCGCGGCGCCCGCCGGCGTCTGCGCCCAGGCGAGCGCCGGCAATGCGAGCGCCGCCAATGCGATCGCGGCGGCTTTCCGCCGGCTGGTCGTGGCTGATCTCATCGCCGCTTCATAGCGCTTCTGGAAAAACCGACCATGCCCCATCCGCTCGCCCGGACGCGTCTCGACGCGCCCGAACTGAAGCGTCTGCCTGTCGCGCCTGCGGTTTCCGCCGATGGACTCGTCGAGGGCTACGCCTCGCTGTTCGGCGTCGTCGACCTCGGGCGCGACCGGGTGGAGCGCGGGGCCTTCGCCAAATCGCTCGCCGCACGAGGGCCACGGGGCGTGCGCTTCCTGTTCCAGCATGACCCGGCGGAGCCGATCGGCGCCTGGCGCGCGCTCGCCGAGGATTCGCGCGGCCTGCGCGTCGCCGGCCGGCTCAACATGGCCGTCGCCCGGGCCCGCGAGGTCCACGCGCTGCTGCGGCAGGGCGCGCTCGACGGGCTGTCGATCGGCTTCCGGGCGGTGCGCAGCGTCCGCGAGGCGGGCGGCGTGCGCCGCCTCACCGAAATCGACCTGTGGGAGATCTCCGTCGTCACCTTCCCGATGCTGCCCGACGCGCGGATCGCGGCGGTGAAGCGCGGGACCCTTCATCCTTCCCGCCGCCTCAGCGCGGCTTTATCGCCAGAGGCTGACCGATGACGCATGCCGAACTCCGCTCGCCCGAGACCAAGGCCGCCGAGGGCGCGCCGTCGAGCCTCGAGGTGGTGACCGCTTTCGACGACTTCATGCGCGCCTTCGAGTCCTTCAAGGAGGTCAATGACGAACGTCTCGCGGAGATCGAAGCGCGGATCGCGCCCGACGCGGTGACGACCGAAAAGCTCGCCCGGCTCGACGAGGCGCTCGATCGCCAGCAGCGGGTCCTCTACACGCTCGCGCTGAAGAGCCGCCGCCCCGCGCTCGAGACGGGGGGCGGCCGCGAGCCGGCGGCGCGCGGCGAGCACAAGGCGGCGTTCGACGCCTATGTGCGGCGCGGCGAGGTCGCCTCTCTGAAGAGCCTCGAAGCCAAGGCGCTCGCCGCCGTGACGGACGCGCAGGGCGGCTACCTCGTCCCGGAGGTGACCGAGCGCGAGATCGGCCGCCGGCTCGCGGAAGTTTCGCCGATCCGCGCGATCGCGAGCGTCCAGCAGGTGACCGCCTCGGTGTTCCGCAAGCCGTTCGCGACCTCGGGCTTCGCCTCGGGCTGGGCGTCCGAGACCGGCGCGCGGGCGCAGTCCGCGACGCCGACGCTCGACGAACTCGCCTTCCCGGCGATGGAGCTGTTCGCGATGCCGGCCGCGACCCAGACGCTGCTCGACGACGCCGCGGTCGATCTCGACCAGTGGATCGCCGAGGAGGTCGAGACCGCCTTCGCCGAGCAGGAGAGCGTGGCCTTCGTCACCGGCGACGGGACCACGCGGCCGCAGGGCTTTCTGACGCCGACCAAGGTCGCGAACTCGGCCTGGGAGTGGGGCAAGATCGGCTATGTGGCGACCGGCGCGGACGGCGCGTTCGCGGCCGCCAATCCGTCCGACGGGCTGCTCGACCTGGTCTATGCGCTGCGCTCCGGCTACCGGCGCAACGCCAGCTTCGTGATGAACCGCCGCACCCAGGCGGCCGTGCGCAAGCTCAAGGACGCCGACGGCCGCTATCTGTGGGAGCCGCCGGCGACCGGGCAGGGCGGCGCCACGCTGATCGGCTTCCCCGTGGTGGAGGCCGAGGCGATGCCGGACATCGATGAGGACGCCCATGCGATCGCGTTCGGCGACTTCCGCCGCGGCTATCTGGTGGTCGACCGGATCGGGGTGAGAATCCTGCGGGACCCGTTCACCGCCAAGCCCTACGTGCTGTTCTACACCACCAAGCGCGTCGGCGGCGGCGTCCAGGACTTCGACGCCATCAAGACGCTGAAGTTCGGCGAGAGCTGAGCTTCCGTCATCCCGGACGGCGGCGCGCGCCGCCGATCCGGGACCGCCTTCAGGATCGAGCGCCCTCCCGGAGGCCGATCCCGACGCTCGCTGCGCGCGGCCGGGATCACGCGCTCACGCCTTTCCTTCATCTCAGGACATCGACATGCCCGCCGTGCTGCTCACCGCGCCGGAGGCCGAGCCGATCGGCCTCGCGGACGCGAAGGCCTATCTGCGCCTCGACCACGACGCTGAGGACGCTCTGGTCGAGGATCTGATCGCGGCGGCCGCCCGCCAGGTCGAGAAGCTGACCCGCCGCGTGCTGATCGCGCAGCGCTGGCGGCTCGACGTCAGGCTGCCCTGCGGCGAGGCGGTCCCGCTCAGGCCGCGGCCGGTGCGCGAGGTCGAGGCGGTGCGGCTGCGCCGCCCGGACGGCGGCTTCGAAGCGCTGCCGGCGGGCGCCTGGAGCTTCGACTGGGCCGGCGAGCGGCTCATCCTGCTGCGCCCGCCCTCCGGCCGCGGCGCGCTCGAGATCGAGCTCGCCTGCGGCTACGGCGATCCCGAGGACGTGCCGGAGTCGCTGCTGCTGGCGCTGCGCCGGCTGGTCGCCGACGGCTACGAGCGCCGCAGTCCGGCCGAGGGACCTGCGGCCGACGTCGCGGCGCTGCTCGCGCCCTACCGGGACCTCTCGCTGTGAGCGCGGCGATCCTGCCGGGGGCGCTGCGCCGGCGCGTCACGATCGAGGCGCCAGCCGAGACCCCCGACGGCGCCGGCGGCGTCATCCGCGCCTTCGCGCCGCTCGCCCAGGCCTATGCGGCGGTCGAGCCGGTCTCGGCCGCAGAAGCCGAACAGGGCCGCGCGCTCGGCCTCAAGCGGCTGTGGCGCGTGACGATCCGCGCCCGCGGCGACGTCACCGGCGGCTGCCGGCTCGCCTGGGGCGACAGGAGCTTCGACGTGCTGTCGGTCCGCCCGCTCGACGCCGACGGGCGGTACGAAGAACTGCTGTGCGAGGAGACCGCGCCGTGACGCAGCTCTCCTCCGCGCTCGCTCTGCGCGGCGCCGTGTTCCAGCGTCTCGCCGGCGACGCCGCGCTCGCGGCGCTGCTCGGCGGCCCCCGGATCTATGACGAGCCGCCGCGCGCCGCCCTGCCGCCCTACGTGGTGCTGGCGGAAATCGAGACGCGCGATCTCTCGGGCGACGCGGCGCCGGCCCATGAGCACGCCTTCGCACTTGAGGTCTGGTCCCGCCAGGGCGGCCTGTCTGAGGCGCTGAAGGCGGCCGACCGGGTGGTCCGCCTCGTCGATGGCGCGGCGCTCGCGCTCGACGGCTTCCGGCTGGCGACGCTCGCCTGGTCGACGACTGATGCGCAGCGGATCGCCGACAACGACCTACGCCGCGCCGCGATCCGTTTTCGCGCGGTGACGGAGCCGGCGTGAGCGGCCCCGCGCCGCGCAAAGCTCTTCCGCAACGAGGAACAAGATGGCCATCCAGAAGGGCAAGGACCTGCTCGTGAAGGTCTCGGACGGGGCCGGCGGCTTCGTCACCGTGGCGGGGCTGAGGTCGCGCTCGCTGTCGTTCAACGCCGAGCCGGTCGACGTCACGCATTCCGAGAGCGCCGGCCGCTGGCGCGAGCTGTTGGCCGGCGCGGGCGTCAAGAAGGCGAGCGTGGCCGGCGCGGGCGTGTTCCGCGACGAGGCCTCCGACGCGCTTGTCCGCGGCCTCGTGTTCGACGGCGCGATCGCAGAATTCCAGATCGTGATTCCAGACTTCGGCGCCGTGCAGGGACCGTTCCAGGTCACCGGGTTCGAGTTCCGCGGCGACCACGCCGGCGAGGTCGCCTACGACCTCGCGCTGGAAAGCGCCGGCGCCCTGAGCTTCGCGGCCGTTTAGCCCTGGCGCTCCGCGAGCTGAAGCCTGAGCTGCCGGACGTCGCGGCCGATCCGCAGGATCGCCTCGGACACAAGCGCCAGGCTCTCCGCCGTCAGCGCCGCGTCGCCCGCTTCGCCGGCGACCGCCCGCTGCTTCAGGCGTCTGGCCTGCGCGTCCAGCCTCTGCATGACGCTCTCGATCTCGACCGCCATGGCGGGTTCCCCTTTTCTGGTGATGTCGAAGAACAGCCTGCAGTCAATGCGGGCCGGCCGGTAGCGAAAGCTTTCGTAAACCTTAATCGGCCGGGCGACTTCAGTTCTGGAAGCTACGGGCGGCGGCGCGGCCCAGTCGAAGTTCATGTGCAGGAGAACGCCATGCCGGTGAACCGACGCCGCGGCGAGACGGAGGCCGCCTTCGATGGCCGGCCGCGCCGGCTCGTGCTGACGCTGGGCGCGCTCGCGGAGCTGGAGCACGCGTTCGGCGTCGGCGATCTCGCGGCGCTCGCCGAGCGCTTTGAAAGCGGCCGGCTCTCCGCCGCCGACGCCCTGCGCATTCTCGGCGCAGGGTTGCGCGGCGCCGGCGCGGAGATCACCGACGCCGAGGTCGCGCGGCTCACCCATGAGGACGGCGCGGCGGGCTTTGTGCGGGCTGTGGCGGAGCTTCTGGAAGCGACCTTCGGCGGCGCGGGGGAGGGCGGCGGCGCGGGCGCCCAAAACCCTTTCCCTGGGACGAGCTGACCGGTTTCGGGCTCGGCGTGCTGCGGCTCGGGCCGGAGGCGTTCTGGCGCGCGACGCCACGTGAGATCGCCGCCGCCGCGCAGGGCCTTTCCGGCCGCCGCGGCGCCGCGCCGCTCCGACGCTCCGAACTCGCCGCGCTGATGGCGCGCTTCCCGGATCGGGAGAACACGCATGGCCGCGACTGATCCGATCGTCATCAATGTCGATCTCAGCGCCTTCCGGCGCGAGGTGACGGACGCCGAGCGCCTGTCGCGCGGCTTTGGCCGCGCGCTGGGCGACGCGCTCGAAGGCGGCGTCGTGAAGGGCCGCTCGCTGAGCGACGTGCTGCGCGGCCTCGGAACGCGCCTGTCGGCGCTCGCGCTCTCGGCCGCGCTGAGGCCCGTCGAGAACGCGCTCGGCGGCGTGTTCGCCAATTTGACGCGCGGCCTGCTCGGCGGGGTCACCCCGTTCGCGCAAGGGGGCGTGCTGAACGCGCCGACCGTGCTGTCCTCGGGCGGGGCTTCGCTCGCGCTCGCCGGCGAGGCCGGGCCCGAGGCCGTGCCGCCGCTCGCCCGCGGCGCCGACGGAAGGCTCGGCGTGGCCGCTGCCGGCGCCGGACACGGGCCGGTCACCGTCAACATCGCGACGCCCGACGTCGAAAGCTTCCGCCGCTCCGAGACCCAGGTCGCCGCGGCCCTCGCGCGGGCCGTGGCGCGGGGAAGGCGGGGGCTTTGAGAGCGACGCGTCGTCCCAGACGGCCGTCAGGCCGATTCGGGATCGCGCCTCGATCGCCTTTTCTGTTCACGCTCCCGGCTCTCGCTGCGCTCGATCGGGATGACGGAGATCTCCATGACCCCGTTCCACGACGTGCGCTTTCCGACCGACATCGCGCGCGGCGCGAAGGGCGGCCCTGAGCGCAGGACCGAGATCGCGACGCTCGGCTCCGGCTTCGAGGAGCGCAACGCGGTGTGGGCGCATTCGAGGCGGCGCTGGGACGCCGGTCTCGGCGTGCGCACGCTCGCGCAGCTCGCCGCCGTCGTGGCGTTTTTCTAGGAGCGTCGCGGACGGCTGGTCGGCTTCCGTTTCCGCGATCCGCTCGACCATTCCTCCGCCCCGCCCGGCGCAGAGATCGCGCCGACCGACCAGCTTTTGGGCGCGGGGGACGGCGAGACGGCGCGGTTCCCGCTCCGGAAGACCTATGGGGCGGCCTTCGATCCCTACCGGCGGCCGATCCTGAAACCGGTCGCCGGGACCGTGCGGGTCGCGGTCGCGGACGTCGAGACCGCGGCCTTCACGCTCGACGCGAGCGGCGGCGCGATCGTGCTGGACGCAGCGCCGCCCGAGGGCGCGGCGGTGACCGCCGGCTTCGCGTTCGACGTGCCGGTGCGGTTCGACACGGACCGGCTCGACGTTGAGCTCGCCGCCTTCGAGGCCGGCTCTGCCCCCTCAATCCCGCTGGTCGAGATCCGCCTGAAGTGACGGAGGGTCGCTGTGCGGCAGATTCCTGAAACCATGCAGTCGGCGCTCGACGCGGGCGTCACCACGCTGGCGCGCTGCTGGCGGCTGACCCGGCGCGACGGCGTCTCGCTGGGCTTCACCGACCATGACCAGGACCTCTCATTCGACGGCGTGGTGTTCCGCGCCGCTGCCGGCATGACCGCGTCGGCGGCCGAAAGCGCGCTCGGGCTGGCGGTCGGCGGGCTCGACGTCGTCGGGGCGCTCGACGATTCCGGGCTGTCGGAGCCAGATCTCGCCCGCGGGCTCTATGACGGCGCGGAGGTCGCGCTGTTCCTGGTCGACTGGGCGGCGCCCGAGAGCCGGGTTCTGCTGTTCTCCGGGGCCCTTGGCGAGGTCGCGCGCGAGGGCGCGCTGTTCACCGCCGAGCTCAGGAGCCTGACGCATGCGCTGGCGCAGCCCCAGGGCCGCGTCTACCAGCGGGCCTGCGACGCAGATCTCGGCGACGCGCGCTGCGGGGTCGACCTGTCGCGGCCGGAGCATCGCGCCGAAGGCGAGGTGGCGAGCGTCATGGGCGATCGCGGCTTTTCCGCCGCCGCGCTCGCCGGCCGCGGCGCGATCTTCGCGCGCGGCCGGCTCGTCTGGACCAACGGCGCCAATTCCGGCGCTGCCGCGGAGGTGCGGCGGCATGCGGACGCGCTCGTCGAAGTTGCCGAGCCGCCCCCGATGCCCGTCGCCCTTGGCGACGCGTTCACGGTGACGGCCGGCTGCGACAAGCAGCTCGCGACCTGCCGCGACCGTTTCTCGAATCTGCTGAACTTCCGCGGATTTCCGCAGATGCCGGGCAATGACTGGCTGTCCGGCGCCGCGCGCGAGGACGGCGACAACGACGGAGGCCGGCTTGTCTGAGGTTCTGGGCGAACCGCTTCGACCGAGCCTTGATGCCGGCGTCGTGGTGGCCGCGGCGCGCTCCTGGATCGGCACGCCCTATCGCCACCAGGCGAGCCTCAAGGCCGTGGGCGCCGACTGCCTCGGCGTGGTGCGCGGCGTCTGGCGGGAGCTCGTCGGGCCCGAACCCGAGACGCCGCCGCCCTATGCCCGCTCCTGGGCGGCCGACGGCGCCGGCGAAATGATGTTCGAGGCGGCCTGCCGGTGGCTCGTCGCGCAGCCGGCCGGGCCGGTCGCGGCCGGCGACGTGCTGCTGTTCCGCGTGCGCCGCGACGGCCGCGCGCAGCACGCCGGGATCGCGACCGGCCCGGAAACGATGGTCCACGCCTGCGACGGCCACGCCGTGGCCGAGACCCCGATCCCCGAGCTGTGGCGCCGCCGGCTCGTGGGCCGGTTCCGGTATCCGGCGCGATCGCCCGGCTGAGTCGGAGCGGACGCCCGCAAGATAGAGCTCGTCGTCCTCCGGCTCGACCGGAGGACCCATGCCGCGCCCGGGCTCGACGCTCGAAATGGATCCTCCGGTCAAGCCGGAGGATGACGCCCTTCTCCCGTACGCACATCCAGATTTCCGGAAGTCTCCCATATGGCCGTGCTTGCGCTCACCGCCGTCGGCTCCGCGATCGGCGGGGCGCTGCTGCCCGGCGGCATCAGCCTGTTCGGCGCGACGCTGTCGGGCGCGGCGCTCGGCGGCGCGCTCGGCGGCCTCGCAGGCTCGGCGCTCGACCAGAGCCTGCTCGCCCCGACGCAGAAGTCCAAAGGGCCACGCCTCACCGACCTCCGCATCACCGCCTCGACCGAGGGCGCGGCGGTGATGCGCGTCTATGGCCGCATGCGGGTCGGCGGGCAAGTGATCTGGGCGAGCCGGTTCCGCGAAACGCGCTCGACCGAGAACCATGGCGGCAAGGGCGGCGGACCGAAGGTCAAGACCACGACCTACGCCTATTCGGTGAGCTTTGCGGTCGGCCTGTGCGAGGGCCGGATCGACGCGATCGGCCGGATCTGGGCGGATGGCGAGCCGCTCGACAAGGGCGAATACGAGATCCGGCTCTACCGTGGGACCGAGGACCAGCAGCCCGACCCGAAGATCGTGGCGGTGGAGGGCGCGGATTTCGCGCCGGCTTATCGCGGGCTCGCCTATCTGGTGTTCGAGGAGCTGCCGCTGGAGGCGTTCGGCAACCGCGTGCCGCAGATCACCGTCGAGGTGATCCGCCGCCCGCCTTCCGCGTCGCCGCAGCTCGAGGACCTCGTCACTGGCGTGACGCTGATCCCCGGCGCGTCCGAATTCGCCTATGCGACCGACGTGGTGGAACGGAAGGCGGGCTTCGGCGCCTGGGCGGCGGAGAACGCCCATGTGGCCGGCGGCCGCGCCGACCTGCTGACGGCGCTCGACGACCTTGAGGCGCTGGCGCCTTCGATCCGGCACGTCTCGCTGGTGGCCGCCTGGCACGGCACGGATCTGCGCGTTGGCCGTTGCGAGATCGTCCCCAAGTCCGAGCTCGACGCCAAGCCGACGCGGCCCTGGGAGTGGCGGGTCTCGGACCGCGAGCGCCACCAGGTCCCGCAGGTCAGCCTGCGCGACGGCGCGCCGGCCGTCGGCGGCGCTCCGGCCGACCGCTCGCTCTTTCAGGCGATCCGCGAGCTGAACGATCGCGGCCTGAAGGTGATGCTGAACCCGTTCGTGATGATGGACGTGGCGCCCGGCAACGGCCTGCCGGACCCCTATGGCGGGGCCGAGCAGGCAGCCTATCCCTGGCGCGGCCGCATCGCCTGCATCCCCGCGCCGGGCCATCCCGGCTCGCCCGACGGGACGACGGCGATCTCGGCCGAGGTCGACGCCTTTTTCGGCGCGGCCGCGCCCGGCGACTTCCACTGGCGCGACGACAGGCTGACGGTCGATTATGACGGCCCGGACGAATGGTCCTACCGGCGCTTCGTGCTGCACATGGCGCGGATGGCGCTTGCGGCCGGCGGGGTCGACGGCTTCCTGATCGGCTCCGAGATGGTCGGGCTGACGCGGCTGCGGGACGGCCCGGCGAGCTATCCGGCGGTCGAGAAGCTCCGCGAGCTGGCTGCGGACGTGCGCGCCGTGCTCGGGCCGGCCGTCCGCATCGGCTATGCGGCCGACTGGACCGAATACGCCAACCATCGCCCGGACGACGGCTCCGGCGACGTCATCTTCCACCTCGATCCGCTGTGGGCGGACGAGAACATCGACTTCGTCGGCGTCGACAATTACGCGCCGCTGGCGGACTGGCGCGAGGGCCCGGGCCATCTGGACGCGGAAGCCGGCTGGCGAGGCCCGCGCGACCCCGCCTATCTCGACGCCAATGTCCAGGGCGGCGAGGGCTTCGACTGGTTCTACGCCAGCTCCGCCGACCGCCTCGCCCAGAACCGCACCCCGATCGTCGACACGGCGCATGGCGAGCACTGGGTCTTCCGTTTCAAGGATTTCCGCGGCTGGTGGGCGAACCCGCATCATGACCGGCCGGGCGGCGTCCGCGCCGCCACGTCAACCGCCTGGGTCCCGCAGTCGAAGCCGATCGTGTTCTGCGAGATCGGCTGCCCGGCGGTCGACCGCGGGCCGAACCAGCCCAACGTCTTCGTCGACGCGAAGTCGGCCGAATCCGCCATTCCCCACTTCTCGAACGGTCGCCGCGACGACCTTGCGCAGCGCGCCTGCCTGACCGCCCAGCTCCAGCACTGGGCGCCGGAGAGCGGCGACAATCCGGTCTCGGCCCTGACCGGCGCGCGCATGATCGATCCTGCGCGGATCTTCGTCTGGACCTGGGATGCGCGCCCGCACGCGGCCTTTCCGTTGCGACACGACGTCTGGGCCGACGCGGAGAACTGGCGGCTCGGCCATTGGCTCACCGGCCGGCTGGGCTTCGCGGCGCTGCGCGACGTCGTGCAGGACATCGGCGGCGGCCTCGGCGCGGCGCTCGACATCGACGATCTCGAGGGCCTCGTGCGCGGCTATGCGCTCGACGCGGTGATGAGCCCGCGCGAGGCGCTCGAGCCGCTGCTCGACGCCTATGGGGCGATCGCGCAGGCGAGCGGCGCCGCGCTGCGCTTCTCGAACGCGGCGCCCGTGGCCGCGGCGCAGCTGGCGCCGGCGGACCTGATCGATCCGGGCGCCGACAAGCGGCTCTACCGGCTGACGCGCGGCCAGGCCTCGGAGGCCCCGCGCGCGCTCAAGCTGACGCATATCGACCCCGAGGCGGACTATCGCCAGAGCGCGGTCGAGGCGCGCCGGCTCGCCGGCGAGGGGAGGGCGGTCGCGGAGGCGGCCTTCGCGCTCGCGCTGCCGTCCGAGGAGGCTCAGGCGCTTGCAGACGGCATGCTGATCGAAGCCTCGGTCGGCCGCGAGCGGGCCGAGTGGGCGCTGCCGCCGAGCCGGCTGGCGCTCGAGCCCGGCTACCTCGTGACCTTTTCGGCGCAGGGCCGCGCCATGCTGCTGCGGCTCGACAGCGTCGGCGAGGAGTTTTCGCGCCCCGTGAAGGCGACGCGCTTCGATCCCGGCGCGCGCGACGTCGAGGCGACCGCGGTCGAGCGCCGGCCCCCGCCGGAGCCGGCCCGCCCCGTTGCGCCGGCCTTCGAGGTCATCGACCTGCCGCTGCTCGCTGGTGACGAGCCGCCGCACGCGCCGCGCCTCGCGGCCTACGCCAAGCCCTGGACGCCGGTCGCGGTCTATCGCTCGGACGGCGGGGACGCGTTCGTCTATGAGCAGACGCTGCCGCAGCCGGCCGTGATCGGCCAGCTTACGGCGCCGCTCGGCCGCCATGACAGCGGGCGGTTCGACCGCGCCAATGCGCTGGAGGTCGAGGTCGGGCCGGACCGGACGCTGGAAAGCCGGGGCGAGGCCGCCGTGCTGAACGGCGCCAACGCCGCAGCCGTGCGCAGCCCCTCCGGCGCCTGGGAGGTTCTGCAGTTCTGCTCCGCGGAGCTGATCGGTCCGGGGCGCTATCGCCTGACGGGACTGCTGCGCGGCCAGGCCGGGACGGAGGACGCGATCGGCGACCCGACGCCGGAAGGCGCGGCCTTCGTGCTGATCGACGCCCGCACGCCCTCTTCCGCCGCGCCCGAAGCCGCTCGCGGGCGGCCAGTCGCGTGGCGCGCCGGCCCGGTCAGCCGGCCGCGCGACGACGCCACTTTCGTGCAGGTCGAGGCCGCGATGGGCGCGCGCGGTCTCATGCCGCTTGCGCCGGTCCATCTATCGGCCCGGCGCGACTTCGATACCGGCGACGTGACGCTGAGCTGGATCCGCCGCACCCGCCTTGGCGGCGATGATTTCGAGATCCGGGACGTGCGGCTCGGCGAGGACAGCGAAGCCTATGAGGCGCAGATCCTCGACGCGGGCGTCCCGGTGCGGACGATTTCGACCGTGACGCCGAGTGCCGTGTACCTGCACGATCAGCAGCTTGCGGACTTCGGCGCTGAGCCCGCGACGCTCGAGATCGTCGTCCGCCAGCTCTCTGCGACCGTCGGCCCGGGCCTCACCGCCCGCGCCACGCTGACGCCGTAGCGATCATCCGCCTTCAACCGCCCGGCCTTACCTGCTTCACCGGAGCCTGCCCATGAGCCAGAGCCCGCATCTCGGCCTGACCTATCTCGCGCCCGCGCAGGCGCAGAAGCACGTCACCGTCAACGAGACCTTCCGGCGGCTCGACGCGCTGGTGCAGCTCGGCGTGCTTGACCGCACGCTTGTTTCGCCGCCCGCCGATCCGGTCGAAGGCGAGCGCCACATCGTAGCCGACGGGGCGGCGGGCGTCTGGGCCGGCCATGACGGCGAGATCGCCGCGTTCCTCGACGGCCAATGGGTCATGATCGCGCCAAAGCAGGGCTGGCTCGCCTATGTGGCGGCGGAGTCCGTCCTGCTGGCCTATTTGGACGGCGTCTGGGTGGGCGCGCTCGGCGCGCTCGCTTCGCTCGAGGGGCTTGCGAAGCTTGGCGTCTCGACTGCGGCCGACGACGTCAACCGGCTCGCCGTCGCCTCCGAAGCCGTTCTGCTCAGCCATGCGGGCGCGGGCGTCCAGCTCAAGCTCAACAAGGCGAGCGCCGGCGACACCGCAAGCCTGCTGCTGCAGGACGCCTATTCCGGGCGCGCCGAGTTCGGGCTGGCCGGCTCCGACGCGCTCAGCCTCAAGGTGTCGGCGGACGGCGCCGCCTGGACGACCGCGATCTCGGTCGATCCGGCGAGCGGCGCCGTCAGTCTGCCGCAGACGCCGCGCCACCAGGTCGACAAGTTCACCGCCTCGGGGACGTGGACCAAACCCGCCTGGGCGAATTGGGTGCGCGTCATGCTGTGCAGCGGCGGAGCGGGCGGCGGTTCGGGCGCGACAGGCGCGGCGGGCGTGCAGACCGCGGGCGGCGGGGGCGGCGCGCCGGGAACCTGGGTGGAGGCGGTGTTCTCCGCCGCGGATCTGCCGGCGACCGTCGCAGTCGGGATTGGGGCAGGCGGCGCGGGCGGGGCGGCGCAGAGCGCGGCGTCGTCTGCCGGCCTTTCGGGCGCGAGCGGCGGCCACACGACTTTCGGGACGCTGCTGCGGGCCTTCGCCAACGGCGCTTCTCCCGGAGGCGGAGGCGGCCTTGCGGCCGTCGGAGCCGCCGGCGTCGCCGCAGGCAGCCGCTTCGTGCCTCCGGCCAACGACATCTCCGGCGGCGCCGGGGGCTATTCGGCCGCCGCCGTCGCTGGCGGGGTCGGGGCAGGCCGCTATTCGGGCGGCGCGGGCGGCGGCGGACGCCTGTCGACTGGCGACGTCCCGAGCGTGGGTCAGGCGAGCGGCGCCACCTCGTCCGGCCTCGGCTTCTATTCACAGACCGCGGCCGGCGGCGCAGCCGGGGCCGACGGAGGAGACGGCGCCGTCGGCCCCTCGCTCCCGGCCCTGCTGGGCGGCGGCGTCTCGGGCGGGGGCGGCGGCGCCTCCGCGACCGGGAACGGCGGCCGCGGTGGCGACGGCGGCGCGCCGGGAGGGGCGGGCGGCGGCGGCGGCGCGGCGCGCAACGGCTTCTCCTCCGGCCGCGGCGGCAACGGGGCGCGCGGCGAAGCCTGGGTGATCGCCTACGCCTGAGCGGCCCCGCGGCGCCCGCGCCTGAAAGCTCCCCTTAGATCGGAGACTTCCCATGAACGTGCTGGACCTCCAGCGGCGGCTCTCTGCGCTCGGCTTCGATCCAGGGCCGCTCGACGGCGTCTGGGGCCGCCGCACCATCGCGGCGCTGACGGCGTTTCAGCGCACGCGCGGCCTCGTTCCGGACGCGATTGTGGGTCCGAAGACGCTGGCTGCGCTCGGCGCCGCGTCCGGCGCCATCGCGCTCGAGCCGCCGTGGCTGATCGAGGCGCGGCGCTGGATGGGGCTGACGGAGATCGCCGGCCCCCGCTCCAACGCCCGCATCCTCGCCTGGGGACAGGCGATCGCCGACTGGTACCGGGACGACGACACGCCCTGGTGCGGCGCCTTCGTGCATGGCCAGATCGCCGCGACGCTGCCCGAGGAGCCGCTGCCGGCGAACGCGCTGCAGGCGCGCGCCTGGGCGAGCTTCGGCGTCGCGCTGTCGCGGCCGGCGCCAGGCGCCGTGCTGGTGTTCTCGCGGACCGGCGGCGGCCATGTCGGCTTCTATGTCGGCGAGGACACGAGCCGCTTCCGCGTGCTCGGCGGCAACCAGTCCAACGCGGTCAATGAGAGCTGGATCGCCAAGTCCCGTCTGCTCGCGATCCGCTGGCCGAAGAGCTTCGCCGCGCCTGCCGCACGCGCCGTGCTGGTCGCAGCCGGCGGCCCGACCAGCCGCAACGAGGCCTGAGCCCGAATTCATCCGTCCAGCGGAAGGAAAGGAAGCGCCATGTCCAAGGCGATCACGAAGTCGAAGCTGCAGAGCGTGGTGGCCGACGCCGCGGCAGGAATTATCCGAGAGGCCGCGGTCGTCGGCGAGGCGACGCCGGGGAAGGCCATCGCCAAGGCGCGGCGGGTGGCGGATGAGGTGGTCGCCGATCCGCGCATCGCGCCGGCGCTCGATCCGGTCCCGCGGCTGAAAAGCCAGAGGCTGCGCGGCGTCCTGATCGCGGCCGGCGCGCCGCTGGTCGTGGCGCTCGCGCGGCTCGCCGGCGTCGAGCTCGCCGAGGGAGACGCCGCGACCGCGGTGTCGACGCTCGTCTCGCTCGCCGGCGCGGCTTACGCCTGGTACGGCCGCGAGACGACCACCCGACCGCTCGGCTGACGATGAGCTCGCCGACGCATACGACGCGGGGCGCTGCATCCTATGTGCGGGGCGACGCCAAGCTCGCGGCGCTGGAACAGCGGGTTTACGGCCTCGAGCGCGGGGTTCAGGACCTCAACCAGCTGTTCACCGGACGGATCGGCGATGTCTCGGCGCAGCTTTCGGCGCTCGCGGCCAAGCTCGACGAGCGCTCCCGCACCCCCTGGGCCACGATCGTCTCGGCGATGGGCGTCGTGCTCGCGATTGTGATCGCGGGCGGCCAGCTCGCCAAGACCCCGGTCGACGACGCCATCCGCCGGCTGGAGCGCGACGCCGCCGAAGCCACGCCGCTCGCCACCTTTGGCGACTTCAAGGCGACCTACGAGAACAACCGGCTGGTCAACCGGCAGGACATGGACGCCCGGTTCGCACGGGTCGACGGCATGCTCAAAGCGCTGGAAACCCAGGCCAGAGAGGCGCAGGCCGCGGTGGTGCCGCGGGGCGAGCATCAGGAGCGCTGGCGGTCGCAGGATCTCGCGCTGCAATCCGTCCAGCGTCAGATCGACGACCTCAAACAGGCGCTCGGGTCGATCTACGGCGCGCGCGACGTGATCATCGATCTGCGCGAGCGGCTCGATCGCGTCGAGCGCGCGCGCATGCCGCCCGGCTAACCACTGGCCGGCGGCCCGCGGGGGCTTACCATCTCCTGCGTGGCGGCCGGACGAGCCCGCCCATTCATCGCGGGTTCAGCGCGGAGACCTGAGAAATAGCCGTCATGTTCCGGTCCTTTGCAGCAGCGTTGATCGCCGCCCTGGCGGTCTGCGGGACGCCGGTCGCCGCCGACGACGCGCCGCGGCTCGTTCGCGACGACGGCCCGCGCGCGCCGGACGACCGCCGCGGCCCGGACGACCGCCGCGGCCCGGACGACCGCCGCAGCCCGGATGACGGCCGCCGCTCGGCTGATGACCGGGGACGACCGCCCGGGCGCGACCCACGGGGCGATGAGCACGACCTCGAGCGCGCCCGCGCCGCCGCCCGCGCCAGCGAGGCTCCCGGCGACGACCTCGACCGGGCGCGCGCCGCAGCCCGCGCGGCCGACCCTCGATTGGAGGGCCTGGAGCGGTCCCGCGCCATGGCCCGCGGCGGCGACCCGACCGGCGGCACCGATTGTATGTCCGCACGCGACGCACGGCGCGCCATCATCGCCAAACGCGCGGTGACGCTGGCGCAGGCGGTGCGCTCGGCGCGCGACGCATGGTCCGGAGAGGTGATCGACTACCGTCTGTGCACCTATGGCGAAAGCCTCGCCTATGAACTCACTTTGCTCAACACGGACGGCAAGGTCGCGCGCGTCAGGGTGGACGCAGCCGACGGCCATCTGCTCGGCGTCCGTTGACCATATGCGCGGCCGCTCTCACCGGCGCCTGTCGGGGCGCGCTATAACAAGCGGCTGAACCGCCGAGGTTTGATCCCCATGCGCCTGCTCGTCGTCGAGGACGATCCCGACCTCAACCGCCAGATCACCGCCGCGCTGGAGGAGGCCGGCTATGCGGTCGATCGCGCCTTCGACGGCGAGGAAGGACATTTCCTCGGCGACACCGAGCCTTACGACGCGATCGTGCTCGACATCGGCCTGCCCAAGATGGACGGCATCAGCGTGCTCGAGCAGTGGCGGCGCGACGGCAAGACGACGCCGGTGCTGATCCTCACCGCACGCGACCGCTGGTCCGACAAAGTCCAGGGCTTCGACGCCGGGGCCGACGACTACGTGCCGAAGCCGTTCCACATGGAGGAGATCCTCGCCCGCCTGCGGGCTTTGCTGCGGCGCGCGAGCGGGCACGCCTCGAGCGAGCTGCTGTGCGGCCCGGTCCGGCTCGACACCCGCGCCGGTCGGGTCACGATCGACGGCCACGCCGTCAAGCTGACGTCGCACGAGTACCGGCTGCTAGCCTATCTGATGCACCATCAGGGGCGGGTGGTGTCCCGCACCGAGCTGGTCGAGCATCTCTACGACCAGGATTTTGACCGCGACTCCAACACGATCGAGGTGTTTGTCGGCCGCCTCCGGAAGAAGCTCGGCGCGGACGTCATCCAGACCGTGCGTGGCCTCGGCTATGTTCTTGCGCCGCCCGAGGCCGCATGACCGTCAGCGCCGAGGGTCCGGTCGAAGAGGGCTTTGACGCCTCGGCTCCGTCTGCGCGCACAGAGTCGCCTCCGGCCGCCGTCGATTCGTCGCGCCGGCCGGCCTCCATCGCGGTCCGCCTGTTCCTGTCGGCCGCGCTGTGGACCGGCGCGGTCCTGCTGATCGTCGGCGTGACGCTGTCGTCCTACTACACCCGCTCCGTCGAGCGCGGCTTCGACCAGCGGCTGCACGTCTATCTGAAGACGTTGGTGGCGGCGGTCGCGGACGGCACTTTCAGCCGCGAGGATCCGGGCTCGTTCGGCGAGCCGCGCTTCGATCTGCCGCTTTCGGGATGGTATTGGCAAATCACCCGGATCGACCGCGATCCGCCCGAGTCCACGACGTCGAAGTCGCTGTTCGAGGAGCAGCTGCCGCGTCCGTCGGCCCTCGGCGGCAGCGACGCGCTGGTCGGCACGCGGGAAGGCTATGTGCAGGGCCCGGAGGATCAGCGCCTCCGCGTCGTCGAGCGCACGATCGATCTCGGCCAGGACGGCCGCTACCTGATCGCGATCGGCGCGGCGTCCGGCGAGATCGACAGGGACGTCGCGGATTTCAACTTCGCGCTCCTGGTCAGCTTTCTGGCGCTGGGGCTCGGGCTGATGGCGACAACCTGGTTCCAGGTCGTGTTCGGGTTGCGCCCGCTCAGCCGGATGCGGACCCAGCTCTCCGAGATTCGGCGCGGCGGCCGGGCAGGGCTCGACGGCGATTTCCCGAAGGAGATCGCGCCCTTGGTGGGCGAACTGAATGCTCTGCTGGAATCGAATCGCGAGATCGTCGAGCGTGCCCGCACCCATGTCGGCAACCTCGCGCATGGCCTCAAGACGCCGCTCTCCGTCATCGCCAACGAGGCGCATGCGGGCGAAGGCGGATTCGCCGAAAAGGTCCGCGAGCAGGCGCTGGTGATGCGCCGCCAGATCGACCACCACCTCGAACGCGCCCGGCTTTCGGCGGGCGTCGCCTTCACGGGCGAGACCGCGGAGGTGAAGCCCGCGCTCGATGCGCTCGCCCGCACCATGGAGAAGGTGCATCGCGACCGGACGCTCATCGTCGAAGCCTCGGCGCCTGCCGAACTGCGCTTCCGCGGCGAGCGGCAGGACCTCGAGGAGATGGTCGGGAACCTCGTCGACAACGCCTGCAAATGGGCGAAGACGCGCGTCAGCCTGTCGGCCGAGCCATTGGTCGGGCGCAGGCGCCCGAGCTTGCGGATCGTGATCGAGGACGACGGGCCGGGCCTCGGCGCCGACCAGCGGAAAGACGTGCTGCGGCGCGGGCGGAGGCTCGACGAAACCAAGCCGGGCTCGGGGCTTGGGCTTGCGATCGTCAGCGATCTTGCGGCGATGTATGGCGGCGGCCTTCAGCTCGGCGCGTCCTCGTCCGGCGGTCTGCGCTGCGAGCTCGAACTGCCGGCCGCCTGACGCCTTCCGCGGTTTCGCCGAATTCTTCTTCTCTGATCAGCCCACGCCGATTCGGCCTGGGGGCGGCCGCGGCGCTCAGGGGAGACTCCATGACAATTTCCAAATTCGCCGCCTTCGCCGCCGCGGGCGCGCTGTCGCTGTCGCTTGCAGCCTGCGGACCGGGGCGCGAGGGCGAAGGGTTCGGCACGGTCGCGGGCGCCGTCGGCGGCGGCCTTATCGGCAATGCGATCGGCGGTCACGGCGGCAGCGGCGTCGCCGGCACGGTGATCGGCGCCGGCGTCGGCGCGCTGCTCGGCAACCGCATCGGCGCGGCGCTCGACGACGACGCGCGCGCCCGCGCCGAGGAGACGGAATACGACGCGCTCGAGCGCGGCGACGAGGGCCGCCCTTACGAGTGGCGCTCGCGGGAATATTACGGATCGGTCACCGTCGGCCCGACCTATGTCCGCAGCGATTACGAGCGCTGCCGCTCCTTCGAGCGTCGGATCTACCGCCCGAACGGCAAGGTCATCGTCGAACGCGGCCGATCCTGCCGTGGCCCGCGCGGCCGCTGGGTCCCGATCGACTGACGTTCAGCCGTTGCGGAGCCCGGCGCGCGCGGCGAGCAGCCCGAGCGTCGGGCGTCCGGGCGAGGGCGCCGGCGGCCTGCCGGAGCCGATCGTTGCGAACAGCCGCGCCGGCAGGTCGGCCGAAAGCCGGCCGCCGTCGAGCCCGCCGCCGAGCCCGAGCCGCCGCGCCAGCGCCTCGGGACCCGACGCGCCGACTGCTGCGGCGGCGAACACATCCGCCGCAGTGACGTCGGCGCCGATGTCGACGAAGGCGGCGTCCGCGAAAGCCGGGTCGAGCCTCTCCAGATAGCCGGCGACGCCGTCGTCCGGCTCGTCGCTTGTGGCGCTCACCTCCGGCGCCGCTGCGTTCACTTCGGCGCCGAGCCGGCTGGCGGCTGCGGTCCCGGCCGCCCAGCCGCCGGCGATGGCGTCGGCCGCATCCGGGCCTGTGGCGACGAACACGCCCTGCGCCTCGCCCAGGCCGCAGCGCCGCGCCAGCTCATCGCGCGGCGCAAACCCACCCGAAACGATCAGCGCGTCCGCGGCCAGCGTCCGCGCGCCCGCCGAGACGCCTTCGCCGAACCGATTCTGCGCCCGCACGCCGACGAGACCGCCGCGGGCGGGGTCGTAGTCGACGCCGGTGACGACGGAGAACAGGCTCAGCGGCAGACCCTGCGCCTTGGCGAGATCGACGGCGGGCCCCTGCGGGTTCTCGCGCGCGTCGAGCACGAGCTCCACCTCCACCCCGGCCTGCTTCAGGTCGACTGCGGTGCGATAGCCGTCGTCGGAGGTGGTGGCGACCACCACGCGCTCGCCGGGCGCGATCGCCTGACGGCGCAGCAGCGCGCGCGCGGCGCAGGACAACAGGACGCCCGGCCGGTCATTGTCGGCGAAGATCAGCGGACGCTCGCGACAGCCGGTCGCAAGCACGACGGCGCCGGCCGAGATCATCCGCAGCGCGACATCGCTCGGCCGGTTCGCGTCGGTTCGTTCCACCACAGTGACGGCGCCGTCCGCGCCGATCGCGATGGCGGTCGCGCTGGTGACAAGTGAGTCGCCAAGCGCCGCGGCTTGTGCGTCCGCCCAGGCCTTGAGCGAGCGGCCGTCTATCCTTCCCTCGAACAGGTCTGCCACGCCGCCGGCGTATCGCGAGGCCTCCACGACGCGCGCGTCGAGACCTGCCGCGCGCGCGGCGGCGGCGGCGGCGAGCCCCGCCAGGCCGGCGCCGACCACCACGACGTCGCACGTGTCGCGCCGGGCCGGCGGCAAGGAGCGCGGCGCCGCGAGCCGTGGCGCAGGCAGCGGCAGGGAGCGCCGCAGCGTCTCGAGGAACCCTCGCGCCGCCGGCAGAAGCGTCCGGCCGCCGGTCAGCGTCGCCGCGTCAGCGCCTGCCGGTACGACGCGCCGCGCGCTCATCGCTTCCCGCAGCACGATCTCGTCGGCGGGCGCCGCAGACCACGCGCCCGTGTCGCCGCCGAGCGCGAGCAGCGCCGCGTCGTCGAGTGCGAGGCCCATCAGGCCGCGCGGCCGTCCCAGGCGCGGGCTCGCCGACCAGACGGACACGCCGGCCGCGAGCAGACCGCTCGCCAGGGTGTCGCCATAACAGCCAGTGTAGTTGCGCCCGCCGAAGCGGAAGCTCGCCGGCTCTGCGCCATCGAGCTGCGCACCGAACCCCGCCGGGGGCGCCGTAAGGCGATGCGGCCCGCTCACCGCGCCAGCTCCCGCTCACGCGCCATCGGGCGACGCGTGGGCGCGAAGGGCTCGAACGCGGGATCCACCGGCCGGTCGAACAGCAGCCCGGCGATCTGCCGCGCGGCGGGGCCTGCTCCCGAAAGCGGGTCTCGGCCGAAGCCGAGCGCCAGCCACAGCCCCGGAATGTCGGCAGCGCCCACCTGGGCGCGACCGTCAATTCCGGTCCACACCGTCACAGGCTGCTCGCACGCGACCGCGGTTGCGGAGAGCGAGGGCGCCAGCGCGACGAGCCGCTCCGCCAGGGCGTCGTCCGCAGCAGGACCGGAGGCGGTGATGACGCCAGCAGGGTCGCGCGACAGCGTCACGTCGTCCGCCACGATCGCAGGCCCGATATAGGGCGCTCCGGCCTCGGTCGTCAGGAACAGCCGCTCCTCGCGCTTCAGCGACAGCCTGCCCTTGCCCTCGCGCACCAGCCGGATCGCGGCGAAATCGTCGACCAGCACGACGGCGCTCGCCCTCGCCACCCGCTCGCCAAGGTTGACGCCGCGCACCGCGCCGCCCTCCCGCTCGAGCGCCGTCACCGGCGCAAACGGGAACAGGCCGACGCCTGCGTCGGCCGCCGCCGCGCCAAGCGCGAGGGCGAGCGCGTCCACGTCCACCGTCACCGCCCGCTGCTCGTGCAGCGCGGGCGCGAGGCCCCGGCCGCCGGCGAGCGGCGGGCTGAGCGCCGCGACCTCGCGGGCCGGCACCATCCAGGCGTCGATGCGGGCGGCCTTCGCCTGCGCCGCGACCGCCGTGAGCGCCTCTACAGAGTCGCCGCTCGCGCAGAGCGTGAGGCACCCGGTCACCTGCCGGGGGACGGCCAGCGGCAATCGCGAGATCGCCCGCAACACCCGCTTGGGCGCCCGCGCTTCCACCGCGAGGCGCAGGCGATCGCGGTGGGCGGAGCGCACGACCGGCCAGGCGCGCTCGTCGGCCGCCGCCGCGATCTCGCCGGGCGCGAACAGCGCGACCGTCGCATGATTGGCGGCGCAGAGCCGGGCGATCGCCAGCGCCCGCACGCCGCCCCCGACCACCACGACGTCATAGGCGTCGCGAAGCGGCGAACGCTGCGCCGCGCGATCGACCGGGCGACGCATCCTCAGGCGTGGAAATGGCAGCGTGGCGAGGGCGCTTCGAATCAAGGGCGTTTGCGGGAGCGAGAGGTGGCGGGCTCCCCACCCTATAGTGCGGCGCGGTCGCCGATTCAGCCCGTCGGCGGCGATTTCGCCCCCGATGCGGCCTCTGCGCGACGGCGTGTCCCTTCACCCGGAGGCGCGCGCCCGCTATGTCACGCCGCGGAAGGAACGGTCCAATGACGGCTCTTTGGCTGGCGGTCGCGCTGATGACCGGCGCGGCGGTCTTCGTCGTGCTGGGCTCGCTCGCGCGTCGTCGCGAGGTTCCCGCCGACTCCGCCGAGGCGGACGTCGCGGTGTATCGCGATCAGATCGACGAGATCGCCCGCGATCGCGCGCGCGGCCTGATCGACGACCGCGACGCCGACAGCGCGCGGGTCGAGGTGGCGCGGCGGTTGATCGCCGCCACCGATCGCGGCGGCGCGGACGCCGGAATCGGTCAGAGCGTGCGCCGCCGGCGCATCGCGGCGGTGATCGCGCTGGTCGGCCTGCCGCTGGTCTCGCTCGGCGGCTATGCGGTGCTTGGCAGTCCGGGCGCGCCGGATCAGCCGCTTGCAGCCCGCCAGCAGCAGCCGCCGGACGCCAGCCGCATCGCGGATCTGGTGACGCGCGTCGAGGCGGCGCTCGCCAAGAACCCGAATGACGGCCGCGGCTGGGAGGTGATCGCGCCGATCTACCTCGGGACCGGACGGGCGGACGACGCCGTCGGCGCCTATCGCAATGTGATCCGGCTGCTCGGCTCCACGCCCGACCGTCAGGCCAATCTGGGCGAGGCGCTGTTCGCGGCCGCGGACGGGGTCGTGACCGAAGACGCGCGCGCCGCCTTCGAGCGCTCGGTCGAGGGCGACGCGCCGTCGATCAAGGGCTCGCTCTACCTTGCGCGGGCGGCCCAGCAGGACGGCGACACGGCCGGCGCGCTCGGCAGGCTGAAGGCGCTGCTGGATCGCTCCCCGCAGGACGCGCCCTATCTGGACGCGCTCAAGGAGGAGTTGCAGCGGCTCGCCGACGTCCCCACGCTGCCGATGCCGACAGGCGCCGAGGCGGAGGCTCTCAAGACGCCGGAGCAGCGCATGGCGAAGGTCCGCGCGATGGTGGACGGGCTGGCGGAAAGACTGGCGGGGCATGGCGGGGATCTCGGCGAATGGCTGAGACTCGTGAAGGCGCGCGCGACCCTCGGCGACACGGAAAAGGCCAAAGCGGCGCTTACCGAAGCGCGGGCCAAGTTCTCCGGGGACGGACGGGCCGCCGCGCGGCTGGAAGCGCTGGCGCTGGGGCTTGGTCTCGAGGGCAGAGGCGCGTAGAGGGTGCAGGGATGACGATCGACGCCGCCTCTTCCTTCCCGTCTCCGCGGCGGCGCGCCAGCGCCCGCAAACGGCGCAGGCTCGCGCTGCTCGGCGTCGTCAGCCTCGTGCTCGCGGCCGCGACTGCTCTGATCCTGAACGCTTTCAGCGACACGCTGGTGTTCTTCCGCACGCCGAGCGAGATCGCGGCGCGCGGCGAGGCGCCCGGCGCCCGGCTCAGGCTCGGCGGCCTCGTCAAGCAGGGCTCCGTTGTTCATCAGGGCGCGACCGTGCGGTTCGTCGTGACCGACATGAAGAGCGAGCTTCCAGTCACCTATACGGGCCTGCTGCCGGACCTCTTCCGGGAAGGGCAGGGCGTCGTCGCCGAGGGCCAGATGGGCGATAACGGAGTGTTCAAGGCCGACGGCGTGCTCGCCAAGCATGACGAGAACTACATGCCGAAGGATGTCGCCGACCGCCTCAAGGCGCAGGGCGAATGGCGGCCCGAAGCCGGCGGAGCAGCGCCCAAATGATCGCTGAAGCGGGACATTACGCGCTCGTCCTGGCGCTCGCCGTCGCCCTGCTGCAGGCGAGCCTCCCGATGTGGGGCGCGCGGACCCGCGACGCGGCCCTGATGGGGCTCGCGAGCCCGCTCGCGGTCGCGCAGTTCGTGCTGGTCGCGGCGGCCTTCGCGGCGCTCACCCACGCCTATGTGACGTCGGACTTCTCGCTGCTCAACGTGGTCGAGAACTCGCATTCCGCGAAGCCGCTGATCTACAAGATCTCCGGCGTGTGGGGGAACCATGAGGGCTCCCTGCTGCTGTGGGTGCTGATCCTGGTTCTGTTCGGCGCGCTGGTCGCGCTGTTCGGGCGCAATCTGCCGATGCGGCTCAAGGCCGACGTGCTCGCCGTGCAGGCGATGATCTCGGTCGCCTTCCTGCTGTTCGTGCTGGTCACCTCGAACCCGTTCCGCCGGCTCCTGCCGGCCCCGCTCGAGGGGCAGGACCTCAACCCGCTGCTGCAGGACCCCGGCCTCGCGATCCATCCGCCGCTGCTCTATGTCGGCTATGTCGGCTTCTCGATGGCCTTTTCGTTCGCGGTGGCGGCGCTGCTGGAGGGCCGTGTCGACGCCGCCTGGGCGCGCTGGGTGCGGCCCTGGACGCTGATGGCCTGGTGCTTCCTCACCCTCGGCATCGCGATGGGCTCCTACTGGGCCTATTACGAGCTCGGCTGGGGCGGCTTCTGGTTCTGGGATCCGGTCGAGAACGCCTCGCTGATGCCGTGGCTCTCCGGCACCGCGCTGCTGCATTCGGCGGTAGTGATGGAGAAGCGCGAGGCGCTCAAGGTCTGGACCATCCTGCTCGCGCTGCTGACCTTTGCGCTGTCGCTGCTCGGCACCTTCCTGGTGCGCTCGGGCGTGCTGACCTCGGTGCACGCCTTCGCGGTCGATCCAGCGCGCGGCGTGGCGATCCTGATCATCCTCAGCGTCTTCGTGGGCGGCAGCCTGACGCTCTACGCCTTCCGGGCGCCCGTCCTGAAGCAGGGCGGCCTGTTCGCGCCGGTGAGCCGCGAAGGCGCGTTGGTGATGAACAACATCTTCCTCACCGCGGCCTGCGCGGCGGTGTTCATCGGCACGCTCTACCCGCTCGCGCTTGAGGCCTTCACGGGCGAGAAGATTTCGGTCGGGCCGCCCTTCTTCAACATGACGTTCGGCCCGATCATGCTGCCGGTGCTGATGGTCATGCCGTTCGCGCCGCTGCTCGCCTGGAAGCGCGGCGACGCGCTGCGCGCCGCGCAGGGCCTGACGCTGGCGTTCGGCGCAGCGATCCTCGGCACCGCGCTCGTCGCGGGCCTCCTGCGCGGCGGACCGACGCTCGCGCCGCTCGGCGTCGGGCTCGCGCTGTTCGCGATCGTGGGCGCGTTCGCCGAGATCCAGGAGCGCACAAAGCTGTTCCGGGCGCCGGTCGGAGAAAGCTTCCGGCGCGCCCGCGGCCTGCCGAGCTCCGCCTGGGGCGGGGCGTTCGCTCATGCGGGCCTCGGCGTGACCCTGCTCGGCGTCGTCGCCGCCACGGCCTGGTCGAGCGAGTCGGTCGTCGCGCTCAAGCCGGGCGACACGGCGAAGCTCGCCGGAATGGAGCTGACCTTCGAAGGCCTATCGGAGCGGGACGGCCCGAACTACCGCTCCACCATCGCCGCTCTGAAGGTGCGCGAGGACGGGAAGGAAATCGCCACGCTCGAGCCGGGTCGCAGGCTCTATACCGCCCGCAAGATGGATCTGTCGGAGTCGAGCATCGCGACCTTCGGCTTCTCCCAGCTCTACGCCTCGATGGCGGAGGCGCGCGACGACGGCGAGACCGGGCTGCGGCTGCACTACAAGCCGCTGGTCGTGCTGATCTGGCTCGGCGCTGTCATCATGGGATTTGGCGGCGTGCTGTCGCTGGCCGACCGTCGCCTGCGCGTGGGCGCTCCCCGCAAGGCCGCCCGGCCGTCCCCGGCGCTGCAGCCGGCCGAATGACGCCGCGCGGGCGCCGAGCTCGGCTCTCCGCCGCGGTCGCCTTGGCGTCAGCGCTGTTCGCCGGCGCCGCCTTCGCGGTGAATCCCGGCGAGCAGCTTCCCGATCCCGCCCAGGAGGCGCGGGCGCGGGAGATCAGCGCGGAGCTGCGCTGCATGGTCTGCCAGAACCAGTCGATCGACGATTCCGACGCTCCGCTCGCGAAAGATTTACGGCTGCTCGTGCGCGAGCGCATCAAGGCGGGCGACAGCAACGGCGAGGTTCTGAGCTTCCTGACCGATCGCTATGGCGAGTTCGTCCTGCTCAGGCCGCGGCTGCGCGGCGAGACGCTGCTGCTCTGGGGCTTTGCGCCCGCGATCCTCGTCCTGGGGCTCGCCGGCTACGCGGTCTGGGCGTTTCGCGTCCGCCGCCGAAGCGCCGCCGCGCAGGGTCTGACGGAAGAGGAGCGTGCAAGAGTCGAGGCGCTTCTCGAACGCGACGTCGAACCGGGCCGGCCGGGCTGACGTACAAGTCCCGAGCCTTAACGAAAATTCACGCCGTCGACAGCAGGCCGTAAGGCCGACTACGTGAATCTCCGCATCACACGCCCATATGGGGCTCAGGACCTTTCCGCCCGGAGACCACTCGCATGACGATTGAACCCAAGAGGCCGTCGGCTCCCGACAGCGGCTTTCTCGCCCGGCGACGCAAGACGGTCATCGCCTCGGCGCTTGCGCTTGGCGTCGCGGGCGCGCTCGGCGGCCAGGCGCTCACCTCCTATGTCGCGCCCGCCCGCGCCGACACGCCTTCGGTGATCCCGCCGCAGGCCGGACCAGCGCTGCCGAGCTTCGCCGACGTCGTCGACCGCGTGAAGCCGGCGGTCGTGAGCGTCCGCGTCAAGAACATCGCGACCGATGATGACGAGGCTGGAGGCGGCGGCATGCCTGGCATGCCCGGGCTCGACCAGCTTCCCGACGACCATCCGCTCAAGAAGTTCTTCAAGGAGTTCGGCCAGAACGGCGGTCCGGGCGCCAAGCCGAAGCCGCATCGCGGCATGGCGCAGGGCTCCGGCTTCTTCATCTCGGCCGACGGCTACGTGGTGACCAACAACCACGTCGTGCAGGGCGCCAAGGAAGTCGAGCTCAAGCCCGACGACGACACCACCTACAAGGCGAGGGTGGTCGGCACCGATCCGCGCACCGACCTCGCGCTGCTCAAGGTCGAGAGCGACAAGAAGGACTTCCCTTACGTCAAGTTCGCCGGGAAGGAAGGGCCGCGCGTCGGCGACTGGGTGATCGCGGTCGGCAATCCGTTCGGCCTCGGCGGCTCGGTCACGGCCGGCATCGTCTCGGCCCGCGGCCGCGACATCGGCGCCGGTCCGTATGACGACTTCCTGCAGATCGACGCGGCGGTGAACCGCGGCAACTCCGGCGGCCCGACCTTCAATCTCCGTGGCGAGGTTGTCGGCGTGAACACGGCGATCTATTCGCCGTCCGGCGGCAATGTCGGCATCGCGTTCTCGATCCCGGCGGAGGTCGCCACCGACATCGTCGAGAAGCTCAAGAACGGCGGCTCGATCGCGCGCGGCTATATCGGCGTGCAGATCCAGCCGGTGACCGATGAGATCGCCGAAAGCCTCGGACTGCCGAAGCCGCAGGGCGCGCTCGTCGCGGAGGCCCAGAAGGGCACCCCCGGCGAGAAGGCCGGCCTCAAGTCCGGCGACACCATCCTCAAGGTCAATGGCGAGGAGATCGACAATGCGCGCGACCTGTCGCGCAAGATCGCCTCGATGGATCCGGGCAAGGAGGTCACGCTCACGATCTGGCGCGACGGCAAGGAAGAGACCAAGTCGCTCAAGCTCGGCACGCTGCCGGACGAGCCCAAGCAGGCTTCGCTCAACCAGGGCGACGACGACGACGCCGGATCGTCCAAAGTCAAGCTCGGCATCGAGGTGACGCCCGCCAGCAAGATGGCCGGCGCGGGCGATCAGGGCCTCGTGGTGACCAATGTCGACGAGGACGGCGCGGCGGCCGGCAAGCTCGAGTCCGGCGACGTGATCCTGAGGGTCGGCGGCAAGAACGTCTCGAGCGTCTCCGACGTCACCTCCCAGCTCGACGCCGCGCAGAAGGACGGCAAGAAATCCGTCCTCCTGCTCGTCAAGCGCAATGACGCGACGCGCTTCGTCGCGATCGAGATCGGCAAGGGCTGAAGCCCGGCCGACGGGTCCCGACCGGCCGACCCCCCGCGGCCGCCGGGATCTGACTGCGAGCGGCGGACGGACTTCCCCCGCCCGTCCGCCGCTTCGCATTCGCGCCTCGGGCGGGCCTCTCCCTCGCCCGTCCGGGGCCGCGCATTCCCGCAGCGCCGCGCTTGCAGCCGGATCGCCTCCGCGCCATGACCAACGCCATGAAGCTCCTGATCGTTGAGGACGACCGCGAGGCGGCCGCCTATGTCGTCAAGGCCATGACGGAGGCCGGGCACGTCGCGGATCACGCCGCCGACGGGCTGGACGGCTACGCCCTCGCCACGGAGGCGAACTACGACGTGCTCGTGGTGGACCGCATGCTGCCGAAGCTCGACGGCCTGTCGCTGATCGGGCGGCTCAGGGCCGAGGGGCTGAAGACGCCGGTTCTGATCCTCTCCGCGCTCGGCCAGGTCGACGACCGCGTCCAGGGGCTGCGGGCTGGCGGCGACGATTATCTGACCAAGCCCTACGCTTTCGCCGAACTCCTCGCCCGCGTGGAGGCGCTGTCGCGCCGCGGCGGACCGGCGGCCGCCGAGACCGTCTACCGGATCGCCGATCTCGAGCTTGACCGGCTGTCCCACACCGTCACGCGCGGCGGCCAGGACATCCCGCTGCAGCCGCGCGAGTTCCGGCTGCTCGAATACCTCATGCGCAACGCCGGCCAGGTGGTCACGCGCACGATGCTTTTGGAGAATGTCTGGGACTATCATTTCGACCCCCAGACCAACGTGATCGACGTCCATGTCTCCCGCTTGCGTTCGAAGATCGACAAGGGCTTCGACAAGCAGCTGCTGCACACCGTGCGCGGCGCGGGATACATGATCCGTGACGGCGCTCGGTAAGCTCCTCCGCACCACCGCCTTCCGGCTGGCGCTCGCCTATCTGCTGGTGTTCGCGACGCTGTCGACGGTCGTGCTCGCCTATGTGGCCTGGCACGCCAACGCGCTGATCGCCGGCCAGCTCAACGCCACCGTCGACGCCGAGATCACCGGGCTGGCCGAGCAGTACCGGCAGGGCGGCATCCGCAAGCTCGTGGCGGTCGTCGACGAGCGCTCGAACCGCTCCTCGCAGGGCTCGCTCTATCTGCTGACGACGTTTCAGGGCGACGTCCTGGCCGGCAATCTGCAGGCGATCCCCGGCGCGTCGCTGGCCGAGGCGGGCGAGCGCGAGATCCCCTATCAGCGCGTCGGCGAGAACGAGGTCGCGCCCTATCCGGCCGTGGTGCGCGTGTTCGTCCTGCCGGGCGGTTACCGCCTGCTGGTCGGCCGCGACACCGAGGAGCGCGAGCGGCTCTCCGCCGTCATAGCCAACGCCGTGCAGTGGTCGCTCGGCCTCGTGGTGGTGCTCGGTCTCGCCGGCGGCGTGTTCGTCGCGCGTCGCGTTCTGAAGCGGCTCGACGCCATGACGGAGACGAGCCGCACCATCATGGCGGGCGACCTGTCGGGCCGGCTCGCGGTGACCGGGTCGGACGACGAGTTCGACCGGCTCGCGCAGGCCACCAACGCGATGCTCGATCGGATCAACGAGCTGATGGCGGGGCTCAAGGAGGTCTCGGACAACATCGCGCACGACCTCAAGACGCCGCTGACGCGCCTGCGCAATCGCGCCGAGGCGGCGCTGCGCACGGCGCATGGGGACGATGAGTGGCAGGCCGCGATGGAGCAGATCATCGCCGAGTCCGAGGGCATGATCCGGATCTTCGACGCGCTGCTGCTGATCGCCCGCGCCGAATCCGGCGGCGCGCGCGGCCAGATCGGCGAGGTCGACGCCGCGGAGGTCGCGCGCGGCGTCGCCGAGCTTTACGAGCCGCTCGCCGAGGAGCGCGGCGCGAGCCTCACGGTGGATGCGCCGGGCAGCATCCGCGTGCTCGGCAATCGCGAGCTCATCGGCCAGGTGGTCGCGAATCTCGTGGAGAACGCGCTGAACTATGGCGCGTCCGAGGGACGGCCGGGCGAGGTGACGGTCTCGGCTTCGGCAAGCGAGACGGAGGCGCGCATCGTGGTCGCCGATCGCGGCCCGGGCATCCCGGCCCAGGATCGGCCGCGCGCGATGGAGCGTTTCGTCCGGCTCGACACCAGCCGGTCTCGTCCGGGCTCGGGCCTCGGGCTTGCGCTTGCGGCGGCCGTGGCCCGCCTGCATGGCGGGACGCTGACGCTCGAAGACAACGCGCCCGGGCTCCGCGCCGTGCTGAGCCTGCCGCGCGCCGCCGACGCCGTGCTTGCGCCGCCGGAGACTGCGAAGCTGCCGGCGCCGGCCGCGGCCGAATAGAGCCATGCGCCGGGCTTGCCTCGGCGCCCGGCCCATGGCAAGCCCGACCCCACGTCCAGACGGGCAGGCGCTCGCCGCCCCCCGCTGGCTCCCCCCGCCCCAAGGAGGCAAGCTTGGAGAAACGCGAGCTCGAGCGCGTGCAGACTTACATGCGCAAGCTGTTCCAGAACCAGACGGTCCGGGTCGTCGCCCGGCCGCGCAAGGACGATTCCGCCGAGGTTTATCTCGGCGAGGAGTTCGTCGGCGTGCTGTTCCGCGACGACGAGGACGGCGACCTGTCCTACAATTTCCAGATGGCGATCCTCGAGACCGACCTCGAGTAAAGCCGCCGCTCACTGTCCCGCGACGGGACGGCCCGCGTCTTGCCCTGAGGCCGGCGACGACGACGCCGACGCGGAGAGTGTCCCATGTCCTTCCTGACCGCAGCCCTGACGCTGGCGCTCGGCTTCGCGATATCGGGCGCCGCGGCGTCCGCCTTCGAGGCGGTGACCGAGCGGCGCGCGAGCTTCGGCCTGCTGCGCGAGCCGGACGTGATCGCGGCCGCCGCGGTCCCGGTGGTCACGATCGGCGCATCCTATATCCTGGCGCGCAACCTGTTGTTCGGCGCGCGGCGGCCCGCATGGGCGGTGTGCGCCGGCACGGTTCTGCTCGGCGGTTGGAGCCTGGTCCTCGGCGCGGCCGCGCTTGCGGCCTTCGTGGGCTAGACAAGAAGATCGGAGATCCAAAGGTGGCGCTTTACTCGCTCGGCGGCGTGAGCCCCAGAACGCCGGCCAATGGCCGCTTCTTCGTGGCAGAAAGCGCCATCGTGGTCGGAGACGTCATCCTCGAGGAAGACGCCAGCGTCTGGTTCGGCTCCGTGCTGCGCGGCGACAATGAGCCGATCACGATCGGCGCCCGCTCCAACGTGCAGGACGGCTGCGTGCTGCACACCGATCCGGGCTTTCCGCTGGTGATCGGCGAGGATTGCTCGATCGGTCATGGCGCCATCGTGCATGGCTGCACCGTCGGGGACTGCAGCCTGATCGGCATGGGAGCGACCGTGCTGAACGGCGCCAAGATCGGCCGCTACTGCCTGGTCGGCGCCGGAGCCCTCGTCACCGAGGGCAAGGAGTTCCCGGACTTCTCGATGATCATCGGGTCGCCCGCCCGCGCGGTGAAAGCGCTCGGGCCTGAATTCGAGGTGCGCCAGCTGGGTTCTGCGGCGCGCTACGTCGCCAATGGCCGGCGCTTCCGCGAGGGCATGGCGCGCGTCGGCTGACTTCCTGATCACAGAAACGGCGAGGCCGGCTCCCGGGCGGAGAGCCGGCCTCTGGCTTGCGGCCTGTCGGGCGGGAGTTGGGGACGTGACAGGCTGCGAGCGTTCCTTGCGGCTGCGGCTTACGGGGCGGCGGCGACGCCCACCGGGCCGATGCCGTCGCCGAGCAGCACCCACACGTTCGGGTCGATCTGCGACTGCCGCTTGATGTAGGTGTAGCCGGTCTCGAACCACGGCTTGACGTCGTCGGCCTGGTTGTCGAGCGCATAGTCGCCGCGGTCGGTGACGACCGTCAGCACCGCATGGCCATCGCCCTTGAGGTCCCGCACGACCGTGATCAGCAGCGCCTGGCGCGGCCAGCCGGCGTCCATCAGCATGCGGCGCTTGAGCAGCACGTAATCCTCGCAGTCGCCCTTATCGACCGGATAGGTCCACTTCTCCTCGACGCCGTAGAGCTCCTGATCCGTCACCGGGGCGATCGTCGTGTTGACCTTGCGGTTGATGGCGTCGAGCTCCTTGAACCGCGCCTCGGTGAGGTGCACGCGGACCGGCCGGGCGGCCTTCACGTCGCAATCGGCCGAGTGCGTCTTGCAGAAGTCGATCCAGCCGATCGGCGACTTCGCCGATCCCTCGACCTGCATCGGGGTCGCAAGAGCCACCGTGACGGTCCCCGCGGCCTGCGCGCCGGAGATGGTGAATCCGCCCGCAACCAGTCCAAACAAGAAGTAAATCGACTTAATCTTGCTCCGGAGAAGCATTTCGAACTCCCGTCCTGTCCCGGGAGCAAAAGTCTCACATCCGATTTGCTGTCGATCTAAGTCGAAGTTCTGTGTTTTAGGAACGAGATTTGTACTTTAGCAACGATTGAGAAATGAGTTGGTTATAGATGCATAGGAGACTTTGTTTACCAACAGGCAAGACGTCAAGAAGATGAGGCGTCGACTTGGCGACCGAAAAGTTAACGCGCGGCCGGTTTCGGCAGGGTCGTTTTACGGTCCGTAAACCATGATCGTGAATGGCCATTCAGGCGCGCGCTGTCTTCGAGCCCGCGGCGGCCACCCGGACGACGCGAAAACGAAAAACGCCGCCCTGAAGGGCGGCGTTTCAAAAGAGCGCGAAATGGAAGAGCGGCCTTAGCCGAACTCTTCCTGCAGGGCTTCCATGTTCTGGGTGCGGGTGAACTCGACCGCAAGCCCGCGCTCGAAGTGCCGCACGACGCGGGCGGCGGTGCGGCCGAGCGTGACCGGCGTGCCGATCGGCAGATCGAGGTTGATGTTGATCGCCGCGCCGGACAGCGAGACGTCGATCACCCGGCATTCATGCTCCGCGCCGTCCTCGGTGATGAGCACCGAGCGCGCGTTGCGCGGCACCAGGCGTTCGTGGCGGCGATCCTCGGGCAGGCCCAGGATGCTGCGATTGGCGAGCCAGGTGAGCTGGGCGGCGAGCTTGTCGCGCTTGCGGATCGTAGCCGTGACCGTCATCGCGAAGCCGTTGGCGATCGGCCGCACCATGACGCCTTCGATGCGTCCGATGTGATCCAGATAGGCGACCACGCGCTCGCCGGGCTGCGCCGGCACCGGGGCGATCAGCGCCAGGCCTCCCGGCGACATGTCGAGCGTCTGGCACGGATACTCGCGCCGGGACGTCAGCATGTAGCGCCCGAGCAGCGCGACCTTGACCCGCTGATGGCGGCGACGCTCGTCGGAGAGCGGCATCTTCAACGAAAACATCGAGGGCCTTCGAGGATGGGTGACGCCGGCCGGAGCCAGCCGCCTTCCTCGAATCTAAAGGAACGCCGTTAACGCGGCGTAACCCGCCCGCTCACCTGCCGCCGTCGAAGACCAGAAAGCGGCCGATCCGGCGACCGAGCCCGGCGAGCGCATGCGGCGCAGGAGTGACGGGCTCGGGCGAGGGATCGGAGAAGGCGCGATTGCGGCCGCTCGGCCAGATCATCCGGAGCGAGCTAAGGTCGAACCGCGTGACCGCGCAGGCGCCGAGCCAGTAGGGCGTCTCGACCGGGGCGAGCGAGCCAAGGATGCGCGCATGGGTGCGGCCGCGGTGGCGCAGCGGCAGCAGCGCGAGCTCGAGATCCACCCGCCGGCCGAGGTCGGTCGTTCCCTGCGCGCCCAGAACCGCCACGGCGGCGTCGTCCGACACCGTCTCGAGCGCGCCGAGCAGAGTGGCGCGATCCGGCCCCCGCCACAGCGACAGGAAATGCTCGCCGCGCATCTCGTGTCCCGTAATGGCGCAGATCCGCGAGCCGGATAGCCGGAACGGGTATCCGGCGGCGCCGTCGGCCTCGAGGATGAAGGTGTCGCCGAGGATCGAGCGGATCGCCCCCGGATCGACGTCGGAACGCTCCGGAGCCGCCCGGGCGCCGCGCAGGCGGTTCCAGTACCCGAACAGCTCCTTCGTCGTGACGGCCTTCATGGTGACGCTCTCACACGGTCTGATCTGCGCCGCGTGTCCCGCTTCGGCACGAGCCGGGCGGCGACAGGCAGTTAACAGACCGTTGAGCAGGAGCCGTGCCATTCTTCGCTGGCCTCCGTGAGCCTCGCCTTGCAATCGCCCGAACTTCGGGCGAGCACTTGCGTGTGGCGCGTCCGAGACGGGACCGGCCCGATCTCGAGAGACCGACCCCAGCCCTTGCCCCGCGACCATCAGCCGGCCTTCAACGCTCCGCGCGTGATCACCGTGACGCTCGCCGTCCTGGCGGCGATCCATCTCGTCCGCTTCTTTCTGAGCGACGACGCGGACCTTGCGGTGCTGCTCCGCTTCGCCTTCGTCCCGGGCCGGTACGATCCCTCCTTTCCATACGCCGACGAGCTGCTCGGGGGGGAGGGGGCGAAGGTCTGGACCTTCGTGACCTATGCCTTTCTCCACGGGAATCTGACCCACCTTGTGGTCAACGGTGTATGGCTGCTGGCTTTCGGCAGCGCTTTGGCCTGGCGGTTCGGCGCGGCGCGGTTTCTCGTGTTTTCGGCCTTGACGGCGGCGGCGGGCGCGGCCACCCATCTGGCCTTCCACTTCGGGCAGGCCGCGCCGGTCGTCGGCGCCTCGGCGGCGATCTCCGGCCACATGGCGGCCGCGATGCGCTTCATGTTCGAAGCCGGCGGACCGCTCGACGTGTTCCGCCGCGGCGGGCGAGAGGCGTTCCTGGTCCCAGCCGAGCCCTTGCGCGTGACGCTGCGCCGCCCGCAGGCGATCGTCTTCCTGCTCGCCTGGTTTGGAGCCAATGCGCTGTTCGGGCTGGGCTCGACCTCGCTGGGCCTCGGCGACGCCCCCGTCGCCTGGCAGGCCCATATCGGCGGTTTCATCGCGGGACTCCTGCTGTTCCCGCTGTTCGACCCGGCGCCGCGCGGCATCCGCCCTTCGTCGCAAGAGACCTTTGAAGCCTTGCCACCCTCGCCGAACGCCCCTCATGATGATGATACTGGGGCTGCAGGCCGGCCATAAGGATCAAGAGTAACCGCCGTCCGACATCCGGCCCTAGAACACCGCGCCGTCCGCCTGGGCGGGCGGCGAAAAGGGAGGACAGGACATGCGCGTCAAGGCCATTCTGGCGACCAAGGGCAGCAGCGTCGTCACCGTCTCGCCCAAGGCGCTCGTTTCGGACGTGGTCCGCACGCTCGCCGAGAAGAGCATCGGCGCCGTCGTCGTCGATGACGGGGCGGACGGGCTCTCCGGCATCCTCACGGAACGGGACGTGGTCCGCGCGCTCGCCGCGCATGGCTGCGACGCGCTCGATCGCCCGGCCTCCGACTTCATGACCCGCGACGTCGTCACCGCGCATTTCGAAAACACGGTCGACGAGCTGATGGAGCGCATGACCAACGGCAAGTTCCGCCATGTCCCGATCATGGACGGGAACCGGCTGGCCGGCATGATCTCGATCGGCGACGTGGTGAAGCACCGCATGGACCAGATCGAGGCCGAAGCCTCGGCTATGCGGGACTACATCGCGACGGCGTGAGACCGAGCGGCTGAGGCGCCGGATTGGACGAAATAGCACAGTTTGTGCTGGCTTGGCCGGCCTACTGGACCGCGCGTATCGTCCTTCCAATCATGACGATCGGCCGCGTCGCGGCGGCACGGCGAGACGAGGAGCGCTCGGCGATCAATGCGATGGGCGTCGGTCGCCGGGCGGACGGAACCATCCTCCTGGGCTTCGAGTCAGCTATGCTCGTCGGCCTCCTGGCGTGGGGGCTTCTGGTCGCCGCAGGGATTCTGCTGAGCTGACGATAGCGGCCGACGAGCCGGGGCTCACAGGTCCAGCAACTCCTCCGCCGTCTCCGGCAGCCGTCCCTCGGGCGCGTGTTCCGCCTGGCGCTCGAGCCGCTCGCGCCGGACGTCCGGCGGCGTCGCCTCCTCGACGAGGCTCGCGACGCATTCGTCGAGCGACATCGGCGTCTGGTTCTGCGAGCCGAGGCGGCGGATCGAGACGTGGCGCGTCTCCGCCTCCTTGCGGCCGACCACGACCAGCACCGGCGTCTTCGCCAGCGAGTGCTCGCGGACCTTGTAGTTGATCTTCTCGTTCCTCAGGTCGAGGTCGACCCGCAGCCCGGCCTTCCGGAGCTCCGCCGCGACTTCCGCCGCGTAGCCGTCGGCCTCCGAGGTGATCGTCGTCACCACCGCCTGCACGGGCGCAAGCCAGAGCGGGAAGTGGCCGGCGAAATGCTCGATCAGGATGCCGGTGAAACGCTCGAGCGAGCCGAAGATCGCGCGGTGGATCATCACCGGCGCGTGCTTCTCGCCGTCGGCGCCGATGTAGAAGGCGCCGAAACGGTCGGGCAGGTTGAAGTCGACCTGGATGGTGCCGCACTGCCAGTCGCGGCCGATCGCGTCGCGCAGGACGTATTCGAACTTCGGACCGTAGAACGCGCCTTCGCCGGGATTGACCGCGGTCGTGACCCGGTTGCCGTAGCGCGACGAAATCTCCTTGAGCGCGTCGCCCATCACCTGCTCGGCGCGATCCCACAGCGCGTCAGATCCGACCCGCTTCTCCGGCCGCGTCGAGAGCTTCAGGACGATCCGGTCGAAGCCGAAGTCGGAATACATCGACAGGATCAGCTCGTTCAGCGCGAGCGTCTCGGCCATGAACTGCTCGTCGGTGCAGAAAATGTGCGCGTCGTCCTGTGTGAAGGCGCGCACCCGCATCATGCCGTGCAACGCGCCGGAAGGCTCATAGCGATGCACGATTCCGAATTCGCCCATCCGGATGGGCAGTTCGCGATAGCTCCTCAGGCCGTGCTTGAAGATCTGCACATGGCCCGGGCAGTTCATCGGCTTGATCGCGAAGACGCGCTCGTCCTCGGTCTCCGTGACGAACATGTTCTCGCGGTACCAGTCCCAGTGGCCGGAGGTCTGCCACAGCGAGGCGTCGAGGATCTGGGGCGTGTTGACCTCGACGAATCCCGAGCCCGCCGTGCGGCGGCGCGAGTAGTCCATCAGGGTGCGGAACAGCGTCCAGCCTTTGGGGTGCCAGAACACCGCGCCGGGGCCTTCCTCCTGGAAGTGGAACAGGTCCATCTCGCGACCGAGCCGGCGGTGGTCGCGCTTCTCCGCCTCCTCGAGCATGTGCAGGTAAGCGTCGAGCGCGGCGCGGTCCGGGAAGGCCGTGCCGTAGATGCGCTGGAGCATCGGGTTGTTCGAGTCGCCGCGCCAATAGGCTCCGGCCACCTTCATCAGCTTGAAGGCGTCGCCGACCTTGCCGGTGGACGTCATGTGCGGACCGCGGCAGAGGTCCATCCACTCGCCCTGGGCGTACATCTTGATCGTCTGGTCCGCCGGAATGGCGTCGACCAGCTCGACCTTGAAGGTCTCGCCCTTGGCGGCGAACCAGTCCTTGGCGCGGTCGCGGCTCCAGACGTCCTTCGTGAACGGCCGGTCGCGCGCAATGATCCGGCGCATCTCGGCCTCGATCGCCGCGAGGTCGTCGGTCGAGAACGGCTCGTCGCGGGCGAAGTCGTAATAGAAGCCGTTCTCGATCACCGGGCCGATCGTGACCTGCGTCTCGGGCCACAGCGTCTGCACGGCCTCCGCGAGCACATGCGCGCAATCGTGGCGGATCAGCTCGAGCGAGCGCGGATCATTGCGGTCGAGAAATTCGATGCGGACGTCGCGCTCGATCGGATCGGCGAGGTCGACGACCTGGCCGTCGAGCGCCATCGCGACGGTGCGCTTCAGCAGCGACTTCGAGATTTCGCCGGCGATCTGGGCGCCGGTGACGCCGGCCTCATAGGATTTCTGGGCGCCGTCCGGAAAGGTGACGAGGGGCATGTGCGTTCTCCGCTCACTCGCTGCCTACGAATGCAGGTAAGCGCTTCAGGTGGTGGTCAGGCGGTCCGCCGGCCGTCGCCGGCGGCCTCGCAACGCGGGCTTTTCGCCCCCGCCGCATAGCGCCACGGCCTAGACCAGCGGGCGCTTTGAGGCAATTCCCGCGGCACGGGATCGTAGCCCGATCCGCCCCAGGGATGGCAGCGGCAGACGCGACCCGCGGCCATCCAGCCGCCCGCCCAGGCGCCGTGGCGGGCGATCGCCTCGTCGGCGAATTCGGAGCAGGTCGGCAGATAGCGGCAGCGCCGGCCGATCAGCATGGAAAGCGAGTATCGGTAGGCGAGGATCAGCAGGCGCAGCAGCGAGGCAAGGGGAGCGGAGAAGGAGAGCGGCGCGACAGACCCGTCATCCCGGCCGAAGCGCAGCGAAGAGCCAGGATCGTCGTCAGGACAGACAGCGTGTGCAGGCGGAGCCATGTCCGGACCGCGAGCCCCGATCGGCGGCTTCGCCGTCGTCCGGGATGAGGACTGAGAGGTCACGCCGCGCGCTTCGCCTCGATCTGGTCGAGCGCGTCCACCACGGCGTCGAACGTCAGCAGGGTCGAGGCGTGGCGGGCCTTGTAGTCGCGCACCGGCTCCAGAACCTTCAAATCCTCCCAGACGCCGTCGGGCGCGGGGCCGTTCTCCTTCAGCATCTTGCGCACCGCCTCTCGGACGTCGCGCAGCTCCTGCGCGGTGCGGCCGACGACCGTCCGCGCCATGATGGAGGACGACGCCTGGCCGAGCGCGCAGGCCCGCACCTCATGGGCGAAATCCGTGACCCTCTGGCCGTCGAAGGCGAGGTCCACCGTTACGGTCGAGCCGCACAGTCGGGAGTGCTGGGTCGAGCTCGCGTCCGGCGCGGCGAGCCGGCCGAGCCGCGGAATCTCGGCGGCAAGCTCAAGGATTCTGCGATTGTAGATGTCGTCGATCATGGCGATCCCGGCGGTGAGCCGATGGCGTTTTGGCCGCCGGATCGATTGTTCGCCGGCGCGGGTCCATTATATAAGCTGCGTCGGCGGGCCTCGCCATGTTCTGTCGGAGCCCTTCTTCCGGGAGTTCAGGTTGAGATCCGCCGGTGGCGTTGAAGGGGCTGACAGCCCTCCGAAGAGGAACCTCATGGACGCTGTCGTACAGCACCCGTTCGCACGCGTGCCGATCCCGGCCCCCAAAGGTCATCAGACGTTCCGCAAGCCGACCCGCGAAGAGGCGGAGGCGGCGGTCCGCACGCTGATCGCGTGGGCGGGCGACAACCCGACGCGCGAGGGCCTGATCGACACGCCGAAGCGGGTCGTCAAAGCCTATGCGGAGCTGTTCGCGGGCTACGCGCAGGACGCCGCGAAGGATCTCGAGCGGGTGTTCGAGGACGTGCAGGGCTACGACGACATGGTCGTGCTGCGCGACATCCCGTATTTCTCGCATTGCGAGCACCACATGGTGCCGTTCTTCGGAAAAGCCCATGTGGCCTACTACCCGGCGAATGGCGTGGTCGGCCTCTCCAAGATCGCCCGCGTGATCGACACCTACGCCAAGCGCCTGCAGACGCAGGAAGCGCTGACGGCGCAGATCGTCGCCGCGATCGACGAGCACCTGCAGCCGCGCGGCGTCGCCGTGATGCTCGAGGGCGAGCACATGTGCATGTCGATGCGCGGCATCCAGAAGGAAGGCGTGTCCACCGTCACCACCCAATTTACGGGCGTCTTCCAGGATGAACCTTCCGAACAGGTGCGGTTCATCACGCTGGTTCGCGCCGGCCACTCGTCTCGCTGACGCGGCAGCCGCGCGGCGTTTATCGTTCCTCTCTAAGCCGCGCCCAGATGACTTCAGCCTTTTCACCCCCCGGTTCCCATGAGGAGCTGGAGGAGGGTCTTCGCCTGACGCCTCGGTTCGACCGCGACGGCCTCGTGGCGGCGATTGTAACCGACGCCCGCGCCGGCGGCGTGCTGATGTTCGCCCACATGAACGCCGAGGCGCTCCAGGCCACGATCGAGAGCGGCGTCGCGCATTTCTGGTCGCGCTCGCGCGGCAAGCTCTGGCGCAAGGGCGAGGAGAGCGGCCACCAGATGAAGGTGGTCGAGCTTCGCGTCGACTGCGATCAGGATGCGCTGTGGCTGTCGGTCGAGGTCGCCGGAACCGGCGCAGCCTGCCACACCGGCCGGCGCTCCTGCTTCTACCGTAAGGTCACAGTCGGTCCCGACGGGCCCGGCGCGCTGACGCTGGTCGAGGGCGAGCGGCTGTTCGAGCCCAGCGCGGTCTACAAGGCGCCGAAAGCCTAGCCGCCCTCGGTGGTGAGCTGCACCGCCGCCGCGACGCCCGCCTTCACGGCGAAGCTCTGCTGATACATCCGGCCGTCATGGCGGGCGATCGCCGTGTAATCGCCCTCCGCGAGCAAGATGCGCGGCAGCGCGCCGATCGAATCCCGGATCACGTCGCCGCCCGGCGTCAGGATCGTCCAGGAGGTGTTGCCGAGCTCCCGGCCGCCCGGATGGTCGACCAGCTTCAGGGTGACGGGCGCTGCCCTGTGGTGGACCTGCGCGTTCACCAGCTTGCCCGAGGGCACCTGCAGGTCGACCTCCACGATCGCGTTGGCGTCGCCATAGTTCGAGACCACGTGGTAGGCGCCGGCCGGCAGGCGCAGCAGCGTCCCCGGCCGGACGTGATCCGCCACCTTCTGGGCGAGGCCGCCTTCGTCGCGCGACAGGGTGAAGCTGACGTCGCCGTCCGGCGGTTTGGCGTCGCCCACGTAAGCCGACAGCCTCACGCCGCCGGCCTTCAGGATCATGCGCTGCGTCGCGGGCTGACCCGCCCGGACGGTGACGAACTTCGCCGCGCTCACCAGCCCGTAGACCGCGTGCACGATGTAGTTGCCGGGGTCGAGATCGAAGCGCGGCTCGGCCTCGCTCGATTCCGCCACCAGCAGGTGCTCGCCATTGGCGTCCGGCTGATCGGTGAACACGCGCCATTTGACCCCGCCGGGGATCTTCGCGCCGTTCTCGTCGAAGGTCGCCGACAAGAACAGCGGCTCCTTGACGATGGGCGCCGCGGGCGGCGGCAGGGCGGCTTCCCGGGAAGCCGGCGCGGTCGCCGGCGCCGCGGGATGGACGGGCGCGAGCGGACCCGTGGGATCGAGCTTCGGCAGCCGGACGCCGTCGACGATCGCGGGATCGACCTTGTCGAGCCGCTCCGGCAGGAACATCGAAGGCGGCGCGATGCGGTCGGCTGGCTGCAGCTCGCGCTGATGCGGCTCGCCGGAGCGGGGCCCGATCAGGTTCATGCGGCCGGAGATCGTTCCGCCGATCAGGCCGCCGCCGGTCTCACGGCCCGGGAGCGTCGGCGCCGGGGCGCGGTTCGCGGCCGGGCCGCCAGGCGGTCCGCGATCCTGCGCAGATGCAGGCGTCTGGACGCTGGCCGCCAGCAGCGCGGACGCCAAAACGCGATGCAGGATGCGGCTCATGCGTGGAGCGATGCCACCGGCGGCGACGCCTGGCAAGCGCGACCCTCGATCGATCACGCAGGCTTTTCCGCGACCAGCATCAGCGAGGCGCCTTCGTCGGCGCCGTCCGGCGGCGTCGGCCGGATGGTCCAGGCGGCGTAGCCGGCCAGAAAACTGACGGCGCTCGCGAAATGCCATGACCAGGCGTGCCGGTAGTGGCGGTTCTGGCATTTGATCGGCGACAGGCGCGCCATCCAGTAGACGAGGCCGTCGACCGCCGTCCACGGGACGCGCTGCACGGCCGGATCGACGAGGCCCGCCTTCCGGGCCGCCACGCCGAGCGCCTCGCCCGTCCACCAGGTGAGGTGATGCGGAATGCATCCGATCAGGTAGTTCGGGATCCGCGTGTGCGCCGACGGCACGTGCGGAACCGCCACGATCACCCGTCCGCCGGGCCGCACCGCGCGCGACATCTGCTTCAGCATGCCGAGCGGGTCTTCGACGTGCTCCAGCACCTGGAAGCCGCAGACGACGTCATACGAGCCGGCTTGGCTCTCCAGGTGCTGCTCGAGAGTCTCGCCGCGGAACCATTCGGCGTCCGGCTCGCCCTCGACATGCGGATCGAGCCCTGTGTAGTCCGCCCGCGGGATCGCGTGGCGGAAGGCCCCGAAGCCGCAGCCGACGTCGAGCACCCGTTCGCCGTCGCGGATCTGCGCGGCCGCAAGGGCGAACTCGCCGCGCGGGCGCTTCGCGCTCGGGAACCGGCGGCGCCCGAGCCGCCCGTAAAGCGCGCGGTAGAACGCCGCGTCGCCCGCGCGCGGCGGGTGGAAGAAGTAAAGGCCGGTCGGCGACTCCCACAAACCGATGCGCGGCGCGCCGCGAAAGCTCGGGCGCGCGTCGACGCGCAGCATGACGCGCCAGAGGTCGATCAGCAGATCGGCGCTGATCCACTGCACCAGGCGAGCCGCGGGACGGCCCGTGATCGGACAACGCGGTCGTGGGAGATGCGGAATGGTTCGGGCCCTGCGGCGGGAGCGACGCGCCCGCGGCCGAAGCCGGAGCGAGCCTGATGTACACGCCGCGGCGCGGGATGAGAAGGCGAGGCCGCCGCCTGCCTGCGTTGGCGCGGCCGGCGAACATCGCTAAAGGCTTCGGTTCCCACAGCGCCCCGCCGGCCTCCGGCCGGCGGCGTCTCCTCAGGAGAGGTCATGAACGAGACCCTGGACCTGCTCGGCTCGCGCCGGTCCGTGCCCGCGAACGCGCTCGCCGAGCCTGGGCCTTCGACCGACGAACTGGACCGCATGCTGACGATCGCGGCGCGCGTGCCGGACCATGGCAAGCTCGCCCCCTGGCGGTTCATCCTTATCGAGGGCGACGCCCGCGCGGCGCTCGGGACGCGGCTCGCCGCGCTGCTCAAGGAGCTCGATCCGGAGGCGCCCGAAGGCCGCGTGCAGCAGCAGGCGAACGCGTTCTCCCAGTCCGCGCTGGTGGTCGCGGTGGTGAGCCGCGCCGCGCCGCATGTGAAGATTCCGGAATGGGAGCAGGTGCTTTCCGCCGGCGCGGTCTGCATGAATCTCTCGGTCGCCGCCAACGCCCTCGGCTACGGGGCGCAGTGGATCACGGGCTGGGCCGCCTATGAACCGCGCGCGCTGGCGATCCTCGGCCTGGAGCCGAACGAGAAGCTCGCCGGCTTCATCCATATCGGCACGCCGACCGAGCGCTTGCCGGACCGGCCGCGCCCCGCGCTTTCGGAGATCGTCGCCCGCTGGGGCGCGTGACGATGTTCTACGAACCCGGGAGCGGCCACGGCCTGCCGCATGATCCGTTCAAGGCGATCGTCGCGCCGCGCCCGATCGGATGGATCTCGACCGTCGACGCCGAGGGCCGACCGAATCTTGCGCCCTACAGCTTCTTCAACGGCGTCTGCGACGACCCGCCGATCGTGATGTTCTCCTCGGCGGGCTGGAAGGACTCGGTCGCGAACGCTCAGGCGACGGGCGAGTTCGTCTGCAACTTCGTGAGCTTTGCTCTCAAGGATGCGATGAATGCGAGCTCGGCGCCGCTCGCCGCAGGCGAGAGCGAGTTCGAGCGCGCCGGCCTCGAAACCGCGCCCTGCCGGCTGGTGAAGCCGCCGCGCGTCGCCCTTAGCCCCGCGGCGCTTGAGTGCAAGGTGCTGAGCGTCACGGAGCTCAGCGACCTGGCCGGCCGCTCCGTCGGGCGGTTCGTCGTGACCGGGCAGGTGGTCGGCGTCCACATCGACGATAAGGCGCTGACCGACGGCCTGTTCGACACGGCGCGTGAAGGCGCCGTAGCGCGCTGCGGCTATCTCGACTATGCGGCGGTGTTCGAGATGTTCGCGATGAAGCGGCCCCGCTGAGGCGGTTCAGCCGGAAGTCGCAAACACGGCCTGCAACGCGGCGAGCTGAGCTGCGTCGCACGCTACTTTGCCCCTGAACCCGTCCCGCCGCGCCGCCTCCGCTTCGCGGCGGAAGGGGTCGCCGGCGCCGCCGCTGAAGCGCGCGTCGATCGCCGGCACGCCTGCAGCCGCCGCAGCCGCCAGGACGAGGCCGCGCGCAGTCGAACAGCACCCCGTCCAGCGCCCGTCAGGATCGCGCGCGGCTTCCGCTCCGACGTCCCGGGCCAGCGATTCGCCGTCCCACAGCAAAGCCTCCAGACGGGGGCTGGCGCCCGGCAGAGATGCGAGCCGCAGCAGCCCGGCGCCGCTGTCCAGACATGGCAGAACCGTCATCGCGCCGTCGGCGAGGCTGGCTCTGGCCTCCGCGACCGCCAGCAGCGCGCCCAGGCGCTGGACATCGGCGCCCGACCCCGCGCCGGCTGGCACGACGCCGCTCAGGCCCGCCTCAGCGGCGGCTGCAATGTCCGCTTCCGTCCCATCCGCCCCGCTCGGTGCGAGGCGCGCGTAAAGCGGAACTGCGGCCGTCCGGGCGATGTGCGCCAGTCGCGCCCGGGCGTGCTCGGGCGACAGCCTCGACCCCGGGAAATCGACGATGAGCGCCTCGGCCCCGGCCCGGAGGGCCGCCTCCGAAACCTCCTCCGGAGGCAGCATGAGCCAACGGCGCAGCGCGAGGGGCGGGCGGGCGGCGACGGCCATCTTGTCAAGGTCTCACAGGCGCTTGAAGGGCATGTTAACTGCCGGTTTACCATAACGGCCGCATCGTTCCCGGACGTCGCCCGGAGGCGGCGCAGGGGCGCGGAACGCGCCGGTCGGCGAGCACAGGCGAATGCAGCTCATCACTCCGGCGGACGCTGCGGGAGGCGTGGCGGCCGCGCTCCGGAAAGCCGCGCAGGCGACGGGCGCGAGCTTCGATTATCTGCTGCAGACGGCCAAGCGCGAGTCCTCGCTGGATCCGGCCGCCAAGGCGCCGACCTCGTCGGCCCGCGGGCTGTTCCAGTTCATCGACCAGACCTGGCTGCAGGTCCTCAAGGAGGATGGCCCAAGCCTCGGGCTCGCCGACGAAGCCGCCGACGTCTCCCGCACCGCGTCCGGTCGCTACGTCGTCAGCGACCCCGCGCGCCGCGCCGAATTGCTCGCCCTGCGCGACGACCCGACCGCCTCGGCGCTGCTCGCCGGCGCCTTCACCCGGCGCAACGCCGACACGCTGAGCTCCGCGCTCGGCCGGCCGGCGACCGGCGGCGAGCTCTACGCCGCGCACTTTCTCGGCGCGCAGGGCGCGATCCAGCTGGTCAACCTCGCGACCAACGTCCCGACGGCTTCGGCCGCCGACGCCTTCCCGACGCAGGCTTCCGCCAACCGCGCGATCTTCTTCGACAAGGGCCGGCCCCGCACCGTGTCCGAGGTCTACGCTCGCATCACCGCCGCCCATGGCGAGGTCCCGAATGCGACGCCCGCGGCGCCGACGGCGCTGGCGCTCCAGGAAGCCAGCCAGGACGACCGCTACGGTCCCTTCAACGGCGGCGTGGAGGATGACGCCGCTCCCTTCCACTCGCTGTTCAAGACCGGGCGGCGGTCGCCGGTTTCCGCCTATGTGGCGCAGGCCTGGTCGTCCTTTGGCGCTGCTGGCCTGGTCTCCGACGCCGCGCCGTCTGGCCCCGCCGCAAGCGCGCCGACAAGCCGCCGAAGCGCCTCGGCTGCGACGGAGGCGCAGCAGGCGAGGGTCGCTCAGGCCGCCGCCTCGCCGCGCGCCGCGCAGGCGGAGCCCTCCGGCCGCAGCGCCGTCTCTCCTTCCGAGCCGCCGTCGTTCCTGAAAGTCCACCTCGCCGCGCCGTCCGCCTCCACTCCCGCGTCGCAACGGATCGCCCGCAGATGATCGTCGAACGCTACCTTGAATGGGCCGCGGCCGCTCCGGCCCATCTGCGCGCCGAGGCTGCCGGAGCGCTCGCCCGCTCCTGGCTGCACGGCGATCTGGAGCCGCAGGTGCGCGACGAGGTCGAGGCGGTTCTCACCCGCAGCCTCGACGATCCGAACATCTCGGTCCGCTGCGCGATCGCCGAAGCCCTGGCGGCCTCTCCTGAGGCGCCGCATGCGCTCATGCTCTCGCTCGCGCAGGACGCAGCCGACGTGGCCCAGCCGGTGCTCGCGCGCTCGCCTGTCCTCACCGACCTCGAGCTTGTCGATCTGGTGGCGCTCGGCGATCTCCGCGCGCAGCTCGCGATCGCCGGCCGTCGTGTGGTCTCGGGTCCGCTTGCGGCCGCGATCGCGGAGGTCGGCTCCGCGCGCGCCTGCGAGACCCTGCTGCGCAATCCGGGCGCCCGGCTGACGCGCTCCACGGCGGCCCGCATGGCGGAGCGCCACGGCGGCGACGGCGGCGTGCGGGACGCGCTGCTGGCGCATGACGAGGTCGGCGTCGAGCTGCGGCAGATCCTGATGCGGTCGGTCGCGCAGGCGCTGTCGGCGTTCGTGACGGAGTGCGGCTGGCTCCGGCCGGATCGGGCGCGCCGGGCGGCCGACGAGGCCTGCGACCGGGGCGCGCTCGCGATCGCGGCGCAGTCAGACGACGCCGGCGGCTTCGTGCGGCATCTGTCCGACCGCGGCGAGTTCTCGCCGAGCCTCGCGCTGCGGGCGCTGCTCTCGGGCAATCTTGCGCTGTTCGAAGCCTCGCTGGCGACGTTGAGCGGGCAGCCGGCGCGCCGCGTGGCGGGCTTCGTGCGCGACTTCGAGGGACGCGGCTTCGAGGCGCTGTACCGCGCGGCGGGCTTTCCGGTCTCCGCCCTGCCGATCTTCCGGGCGGCCCTCGCGGCGGCGCGCGAGGCCGGCTTCGTCGGCTCGGCGCTCGGAGGCGCGGCGCTGTCCCGCCGCATGGTCGAACGCGCGCTGAGCGCGTGCGAGGGCGCGGACGCCGACGTCGAGGCGATGCGCGCTCTGCTTCGTCGCTTCGCGGCCGAAGCCGCCCGCGAGGAGTCGCGCCGCGGCTTCGCTGCTGCGCCGCCCGAGGTCGCCCGGGCGGCCTGACGGCTGCAAACCGCTAGGCGTTCTGCCCCGCCGCCGCGTACTGGTCGCGCAACTGGGCGAGCCGGCGCGTGAGCATCGCGCCGAGGGGATCATCCCGGCCGTGCACCTCCTGCCGCACGATCGCGCGGATCGACTCGACATGGCGGTCCACCAGCGGCTGCGGCGGCGGCGCCCCCTCTAGCCGCTCGATGAAGACGCACAGTCCCTCTGCGATCTCGCCGGCGAGCGGGTAGCCAAGCGTCGCCGCCTGGCCGCGCAGGTCGTGGACGACGCGATAGAGCACGTCGACCGCGTCGGGCGACGGCTGAGCCGCCACCGCCTTGCGCGCCTCCTCGAGGCGCTCGATCTCCGTGTCCATCCAGGAGCCGAACTCCTGCGACAGCATGCCGAGCGCGCGTTCGGCGCGATGGATGGCCTCTGCCTCGCCGCGATCGCGGGGCCCGACCAGTTGCGTCGCCCGATCCTTCAGGCGGTTCGGCGGGTGCAGCACGGTGTGGTCGGAGAAAACTTCGGCGTCCACCTTACGCCATTCCACGTCGAGCGGTGGATCGAGGGGCGTCTGCGGCATCTGGGTTTCGCCTCAGGACAAAGCGCTGTCGCGCAGCCGCTTGGCCGCCGGGTCGGCGACCATGGCGTCGTTCGACGCGCGACGCTCGGGACCGCTGTACACGCCCGAGATGTTCCGGCGCCGATCCGGGCCGAAATAGTCGCGAGTCTTGATGAAGGGCCGGGGGTTCAGCACGCAGTTGAGCAGGCGCTGGTGCAGCGACTTGGCCGAAATAGGCTTGCACAGGAACTCGGTCACGCCGGCGTCGCGCGCACGCATCACCTTGCTCTTCTCGGAGTGGCCGGTGAGCATGATGATTGGTACGTAAGGGTTCACCGCGCTGTCCGGGCGGCGGATCATGTTGGTGAGCTCGATGCCGTCGAAGATCGGCATCGACCAGTCGACGATGATGATGTCCGGCAGATGGGTGGTGAACATCTCGAGCCCGGACGCGCCGTCCTCGGCCTCATAGACCTCGCGCGAGCCGAATCCGTGCAGCAGCGTCCGGACGATGCGGCGCATATGCGCGTTGTCGTCGACGACGAGGATGCGAAGCTTGGTGAAATCGACGCGGACCATCTCAGCGGGAGATGATCCTCTAACGTCGTTAACGAGCGGTTTGCGGCCTCACCAACCGAACTGCTCGGCCAATATCCGTTCGTCGAGTCCGTGACCGGGATCGTGCAGCATGGTCAGGCTGGTCTTGCGGTCGAGCGCGATCTCGACCCGCCGGACGTGACGGAACTCGCTGTTGTCGGCCACCGCCGCGACCGGCCGCTTCTCGTGCTCCAGCACCTCGATCGCGACGGCCGCCCGGTCCGGCAGCAGCGCGCCCCGCCACCGCCGCGGACGGAAGGGCGAGATCGGCGTCATGGCGAGCAGCGGGCTTGCGAGCGGCAGCAGGGGGCCGTGAGCCGAGAGATTATACGCCGTCGACCCGGTCGGCGTCGCGACCAGGATGCCGTCGCAGGTCAGTTCGGCGAGCCGCACCTTGCCGTCGACCTCCACCCGCAGCTTGGCGGCCTGATAGGTCTGCCGCCACAGCTGGACTTCGTTGATCGCCTTGGCGACGTGAACCCGGCCCTCGCAGTCGCGCGCCCGCATCGTCAACGGGTGGATCACCGCCCGCTCGGCGGCGGCGATCCGCTCCGGCAGGCGATCCTCCGAATATTCGTTCATCAGGAAGCCGACGGAGCCGCGGTTCATGCCGTAGATCGGCAGGCCGCGGCCCATCACCTCGTGCAGCGTGAGCAGCATCTGTCCGTCGCCGCCCAGCGCGACCACCACCTCGGCCTGGTCGAGCGGGGCTTCGCCATAGCGGGCGGCGAGCGCGGCGCGCGCCGCCTGCGCGTCTTCCGCGGCGCTCGCCGTGAAGGCGATGCGTTCAACCGGGCGGTTCGCAGTCATGCGGATCGGGACGGGCTCGACAGGGCTTCGGGCCGGCCGTGCTTACACGGCGCCGGCGCCGTTCGTCCATCCGCGCCAGCGCTAAGGGCGCTCAGAGCGCGGGGTTCCACATTTCCGGAACGAATTCGTAATTCGTGCCGCGCCGGGCGATGTGGCCGACTGCCGGGAAGGGGAAATGGTAGCCCGCGACCGGCAGCCGGTCCGCCGCCACGAGGTCGAGCATCCGCCTGCGCGTCGCTTCCGCGAGCTCCGGGTCCATATCGAACACGGCGTGCCAGCCCGGATTGCGGACGAAGAGGGCAGGATGGTTGGTGACGTCCGACCAGATGATCAGGTCCTTGCCGTCGGAGCTCAGGCGGAACGCGGTGTGGCCCGGCGTGTGCCCGGGCGCCGGCAGCGTCGTGACGCCGGAGGTCGGCTCGGCGTCCCGCTCGAATTTGCGGACCTCCTTGGTCATCGGCTCGAACACCCGCCGGACCATCTTGAACGCCGGCTGCAATGCGTCGGGCGCGCGGCTCATCTGGCCGTCGTCCATCCAGAACGCCCACTCGGCCTCGGGGACCATCACTTCGGCGTTCGGAAAGGCGGCGGTTCCGTCCTTCAGCCGCAGGCCGGCGATGTGGTCGGGGTGGAAGTGCGAGATCAGGACGACATCGATGGCTTTCGGGTCGACGCCGGCGGCCGCCATGTTCTCGTAGAGCTGGCCGGCGGTCGGGGCCAGGAAGCCGCCGGTGCCGGCGTCGATCAGCACGAGTCTGCCGCCGGTGTTGACCACGACGCAGGTGAAGGGAATCGGCACCTTGTCGCTTCCGAGGAAAGCCTGGTCGAGCGCCTCCCTGACGTCCTCGATGGGCGCGTTGCGGACGAAGGACGGATCGAGCGGCCGGCGGGCGACGCCGTCGGTCAGCGCCGTCACCTCGAACGAGCCGACAGTGTAGCGGTAGACGCCGGGCGCCTGCCGGCCGGCGGCGGGCGCGGCGGCCTTCGCGCTTCCGGCCACGGCGCCCGACGCCGCCGAGGCGGCTGCCGCCGCCAGCATGGTTCTGCGCGACATGGCGGTCATCTCGTCACTCTCCCGCATTCGCGGACGGCTGAGCCGTCGTTCCGCGTATGTCGGGATAATCAGGGCTCCCGGCCGGCACAATCGGCCTTCGGGCGCGGAGCGTCACTCTTGCGTGACGCGGCTCCGCCGCGAGAGCCGCGAGATAGGCCGCTGCTCCGGGGCCGCAACCGCCGGCGCGGGCGCGGCTCTGGCGGACCCGACCCCGCTTACGATTCGGCGATCCGCAACTCGGGCCGCACGTCGTTCGCGATGGTTTCGCCGAACGGGCCCATATTGATCGGAATGCGCTGGCCGCGAGCCTCGCTCGCGAGCGGGAGCAGCGGGAACACCAGCTCCGCCACGCGATAGGCCTCCTCGAGGTGCGGGTAGCCGGAGAGGATGAAGGTGTCGACGCCGGCCGCCATGTACTCCTTCATGCGCGCCGCGACAGTCTGCGGATCGCCGACCAGCGCCGTGCCGGCGCCGCCGCGCACCAGGCCGACGCCAGCCCACAGGTTGGGGCTGACCTCGAGCTTGTCGCGCCGCCCGCCATGCAGGGCGGCCATCCGCTGCTGTCCGACCGAGTCCATGCGGGCATAGACCTTCTGGGCCGCCGCGATGGTCTGGTCGTCGAGTTCGCTGATCAGCCTGTCGGCGGCGGCCCAGGCCTCGTCATTGGTCTCGCGCACGATCACATGCAGCCGGATGCCGAAGGTGACCTTCCGGCCGATGCGGTCCGCAAGCGTCCGCACGCCGGCGATCTTCTCCGCGACCTGCGCCGGCGGTTCGCCCCAGGTCAGGTACTTGTCCACCATGGCCGCCGCCACGTTGGTGGCGGCCGGCGACGAGCCGCCGAAATAGAGCGGCGGGCCGTCCTTCTGGTGCGGCTCGAACAGCAGCTTGCCGCCTTCGATCTTCAGGTGCTCGCCGTCAAAGTTCACGGTCCTGCCGCGCAGCAGGTCGCGATAGATCTCGAGGAACTCGTTCGTCACCTCGTAGCGCTCGTCATGGTCTAGGAAGACGCCGTCGCCGGCGTTCTCGACCGGGTCGCCGCCGGTGACGACGTTGATCAGCAGACGCCCGTTCGAGATCCGGTCGAGGGTCGCGGTCATGCGCGCGGCCGCCGTCGGGGACTGCAGCCCCGGCCGCACCGCCACCAGGAAGCGAAGCTTCTGGGTCAGCGGCGCGAGCGCCGAGGCGACGACCCAGCTGTCCTCGCAGGATTTGCCGGTCGGCAGCAGCACCCCGAAATAGCCGAGCCGGTCGGCCGCCTGCGCGACCTGCGTGAGATAGCTGAGGTCGACGGCCCGGCCGCCCTTCGCGGAGCCGAGATAGCGGCCGTCGCCATGGGTGGGCAGGAACCAAAGCACATTGGCCTGATGCGCGGCGTGACGGCTCATTTCGCGACCTCCGCGGTCTTGAGCTTCAGGACGGCGTCTTCGACGATGATCGGCTTGGGCAGGAGCTTCAGCTTCAGGAAGGCGTCGGCGATGCGCTGCTGGGCGGCGACGACCTCCGGCGTGACCGGCTGGACGCCCAGCCCCTGGCGGGAGATCGCGGTGGTGAGCAGCGGCGCAGGGATGCCGACGAGCGGCGCGAGTTCGGCCGCGGCCGCCGCGGGGTCCTTCGCGACCCATTCCTCCACCGCGCGCAGCTCCGAGAGCACGGCCCGCAGCACGTCCTCATTGTTCGTCGCGTAGTCGCGCGAGGTCAGGAAGAACTGATGGTTCTCGACGATGCCGGTCCCGTCCGTCAGCACCCGCGCGCCCGCCGCCTCGGCGGCTGCGTAATAGGGGTCCCACACCGACCAGGCGTCGACCGATCCGCGCGTGAAGGCTGAGCGCGCGTCGGCCGGGGCCAGCCAGGAGAGCGTCACGTCCGAATAGGGGACGCCGCCCTTCTCGAGCGCCTTCACCAGCAGGTAATGGCTGTTCGAGCCCTTCGCGACCGCGATGTTCTTGCCCTTGAGATCGGCCAGCGTCCGGATCGGGCTGTCCTTCGGAACGAGGATCGCCTCGCCCCGCGGCGAGGCCGGGTCGTTCGCCACATAGGCCAGCCTGTCGCTGGCCGCCTGGGCGAAGATCGGCGGCGCCTCGCCGGTCGTGCCGAAGTCGATTGCGCCGGCGTTGACGGCCTCCAGCAGAGGCGGGCCGAACTGGAACTCGGCCCATCTGACCGTCACGCCGAGCAGCTTGAGCTTCTCCTCGAGCGTGCCCTTGCCCTTCAGCAGGATCAGGGTGCCGTATTTCTGGTAGCCGATCCGCAGAACGCGGTCGGCCGCGGAAGCGCCCGGAACCCCTGCGGCGGCGGCGAGCAGCGTCGCCGCGAGGGAGAGGCGGATGAGGCGGGAAAGCTTCGTCATCTGGTGGATTCCTGAAGACGGCGCATGAGCCGTTCTGTGCTTGATGATCAGGCGCGGGCGGCGGCCTCGGCCGCCGCGGGAGGGCGCCCGCTACATCGGCGCTGGTCCCCGGCCGGGGCGGTGGCCGCGCGGCCGTCGCGGCTCACGCGACCGCCTCCTGCGGCGCGCCCGCCGCGACCCGCTCGACGGGCGCCGGCTTGCCGAACAGGCGGTCGAGGATCTCGCCCTCGAGCCGCGCCATCTCGGGCGAGCCCCTGCGCCGCGGCCGTGGGAGGGAGACCGCGAGGTCAAGCGCGAGGCGTCCCTCCTCGATGAGGATGACGCGGTCGGCGAGGGCGAGCGCTTCCGAGACGTCGTGGGTGACGAGGACCGCCGTGAAGCGCTGGCGCCGCCAGACGCTTTCGAGCAGGTTCTGCATCTCGATCCGGGTCAGCGCGTCGAGCGCGCCGAGCGGCTCGTCGAGCGCCAGCAGGGAGGGGCGGCTGACGAGCGCGCGGGCGAGCGCCACGCGCTGCTTCTGGCCGCCGGACAGCACGGAGGGCCATTCGCCCGCGCGGTCGCCCAGGCCGACCTGCTCGAGCGCCGCTTGCGCCGCGGCGCGGCCGGCGGCCTTGCCCTCGCCGCGCGGCGCGCCGACGCGGACATTGTCGAGCACGCGCGCCCAGGGAAGCAGGCGCGGCTCCTGGAACATGATGCGGCTCAGCGCCGCGCGGCGGCCGTCGCCGACCGCGACCGCGCCGGAGGTGGGCGCGTCGAGGCCGAGCAGGATGCGCAGCAGCGTGCTCTTGCCGCAGCCGCTGCGGCCGACGATCGCGAGGAACTGGCCGGCCGGCACGTGAAGGTCGACCTGCCGCAGCACCTGCTTGTCGCCGAAGCTGCGGCTCAGGCCGCGCAGATCGATCGCGGCGGCCTCCGACGCGGCCCGGGACCGAACCGGAGCGAGGACCGTCGGCGCGAACGGCATGGCGGGATTGCTTGCTGTCATCGTCAGCCTCAGGCGGGGAGGTAGGCGGGGTGCCAGGAGAGCGTCGCGCGCTCGAGCAGCCTGGCGAGCGAGTCCGCGAGCTTGCCGAGGGCGGCGTAGATGAGGATCGACAGCACGACGACGTCGACCATCATGAATTCGCGGGCGTTCATGGCCATGTAGCCGAGCCCGGTGGAGGCCGAGATCGTCTCCGCGACGATCAGGGTCAGCCACATGATGCCGAGCGCGTAGCGCAGCCCGACGAAGATCGACGGCAGCGCGCCCGGAAGCACGACGCGGGCGAACAGCTCCCAGGTCGACATGCCATAGGCGCGGCCCATCTCGACAAGCTGCGCGTCGACCGTGCGGATGCCGTGCAGCGTGTTCAGGTAGACGGGGAAGAACACGCCGAGCGCGACGAGGAAGATCTTGGCGGTCTCGTCGATGCCAAACCACAGGATGACGAGCGGGATCATCGCGAGGTGCGGGATGGTCCGCACCATCTGCAGGGTCGGGTCGGTCAGCCGCTCAGAGAGCCGGGACAGGCCGTTGGCGAGGCCGAAGGCGAAACCGACGCCGCCGCCGATGACCAAGCCGACCACCCCGCGCCAGGCGCTGATCGTGACGTTGCTCCACAGCTCGCCGGTCCAAGCGAGCCGCCACCCGGCGGCTGCGACGGCTGTCGGGGCCGGCAGCACGGACTCGGGGATCTCGCCGAGGCTGGAGAAGGCCTGCCAGCCGAGCAGCAGGAGCGCGGGGATGATGAAGGCCAGCATAGCCTTCCCGTCGAGCTTCATGGGACCTCCAAGAGAGTCTGGTCTTCGCCGCCCGCCGCGGGGGCTCGGGGGTCGAGCCAAGCCGCGGCGAAGCGACGAAGTTCGCAACTATCCACACAATCTATAGAACAAGTCAACTTATGACGTCGGGCGCAGCGGGATTCCCCGCGGCTGGCTAAGCCAGCCCGAATCCGCCACGACTCGGCGACGCCAAGGCGCGATTCCGCCTCGTTCCCAGGGAGCCGCCGTGTCCGAATCTGCGCAGAGCCCGGCCGAAGGCCGCGACGTTCCGCGGCCGATGCTCGCCAAGCGGCTCGCGAGCGGTCTGCTCGGCTACGCCTCGGGGCTGCCGCTGCTGCTGGTCGGCGGCACCTTCGCGTTCTGGATGCGGGAGGCGGGCGTCAGCCTCCAGGTGATCGGGCTGCTGTCCTGGGCGAGCATCGCCTACAGCCTCAAGTTCCTGATCGCGCCCGTGATGGACGCCTACGCGCTCGGGCCGTTCGGGCGGATCTTCGGCCGCCGGCGGGCGTGGATCCTGCTCGCGCAGCTCGGCGTCACCGCCGGCCTTGCCGCCATGGCGTTCGGCGATCCGGCGACGAACCTGCCGCTTGCGGCGGCTGCCTGCTTCGCGACCGCGATCGCCTCGGCTTCTCAGGACGCCGCGGTCGACGGCTGGCGCGTGGAACTCGCGCCGACCGAGGAGCAGGGGCTGCTGGTCGCCGCCTACCAGCTCGGCTATCGGCTCGCGATGCTGACCGCCGGCGCGGGCGCGCTCTATCTCGCGGAAGGCCTCGACTGGGTCGGCGCCTACGCGGCGATGGCGGGGATCATGGCGCTCATCGCGCTGATCACCGCGACCCTCATCCCGCGCACGCCGAGAGACGCCGAGCCGCGCCACCCCGCCGCCAAAGGTCTGGCCCTCGCGGCCCCGCTAAAAGATCTCGTGGCTCTGGTCGCGGCGACGCCGCTGACCACGCTCGCCTTGATCGGGCTCTACCGGGTGCCGGACCAGCTGGCCAACGTGATGTCGTCGCCGCTCTACAAGGACCTCGGCTTCACCAATATCGAGATCGCCAACGTCACCAAGGTGTTCGGCATCGTTCTCGGCATTTTCGGGGCGTTCGTGGGCGGCTTCCTGCTGACCCGGCTCCCGCTCCGCGCCGTTCTGATCATCGGCATCGTGAGCTCTGCGGCGACAAACCTGTTCTACAGCGCGCTCGCCGTGACCGGGCACAGCGTCGTGATGCTCGCGGCCACGATCAGCTTCGACAATGTGGCCTCCGCGATCGCCGGCACCGCGCTGATCGCCTTCATGTCGAAGCTCGCGGCCTCGGAATTCTCCGCCACCCGCTACGCCGTGCTGAGCTCGATCTACGCGCTGCCCGGCCATCTGCTGGCGGGCGGCTCCGGCTTCGTCGCGAGCGCCACGGGCTTCCCGGTTTATTTCGCGCTGACCTTCGTGTCCGGGCTCCCGGCGCTGCTGCTCGTCCTTGCGCTTAGGGAGCCGAAGCCGGCGCCGAAAGGGAGCCTCGAGCCTAGCCCCGCCGCCTGACCGCGGCGCCGAGCGAGAGCAGGACGAGGGCGATCCAGCTCAGGATGAGGATCATGCCGCCCGTCGGCGCCGCCATCGGCAGCGGGCTCGCCCCATAGGCGACGCGGACCATCAGGTCGCCGGAGAACAGCAGCGCGCCGACCGCGAGCCCCGCCGCCGGCAGAAGCCCGACCCTACCCAGGCCGGGGGATGCCGCGACCACGCCGGCGATCGCGGCCGCGTTCAGCATCAGGAAGTTGGCGGCCGTCGCGAGCCGCGGGTCGGCGGTCATGTGCGCCCCAGCGGCGGCGCCGGCGACGCCGGCCGCGCCATAGAGCCCGGCGACGGCGAGGAGGAGGAGGGCGGAGCGGGACATCGGGCTTCCGGGTTCAGGAGTGAAGCGATCTTACCGCGCGTTCAGGGCGGCAACCTTCGCCGTCATGGTCCGGCTTGACCGGACCATCCAGCTCGGACGTGGGGCTCGACCCCCGGCGTGGATCCTCCGGTCAAGCCGGAGGATGACGACGGAGCGACCGCCTTACAGGGGCGCGCAGGCCTGTTCCAGCCAGGCGCGAGTCTCTGTATCGACCAGCGGTCCGACCTCGGCGAGCACCCGGGCGTGGTAGCCGTCGAGCCAGGCGCGCTCGCCCGTCGTCAGCAGCCCCGGCTCGATCGCGCGGCGGTCGATCGGGGCGAGCGTCAGCGTCTCGAAGCCGTACATCTCGCGCTCCGCGCCGGGGATCGCGCGCTTCTCCACCAGCACCAGCGTCTCGGTGCGGATGCCGTAATGACCTTCCCTGTAGTAGCCGGGCTCGTTGGACAGGATCATGCCCGGCTCGAGCGGGACGGTCCCCAGCTTCGAGATGCGCTGCGGCCCCTCGTGGACCGAGAGATACGAGCCGACGCCGTGGCCCGTGCCATGGTCGAAGTCGAGGCCCGCCTCCCATAGCGGACGGCGCGCGAAGGCGTCGATCTGCGCGCCGCTGACGCCCTTCGGGAACACCGCAGTCGAGATCGCGATGTGGCCGCGAAGCACGCGGGTGAAGCGGTCCTTCATCTCCTCGCTCGCCGCCCCGATCACCACGGTGCGGGTGACGTCGGTGGTGCCGTCCTCATACTGCGCGCCGGAATCGATCAGGTAGAAGCCGGGGGTGAGCTTGCGGTTGGTGGCGCGCGTCACGCGATAGTGCGGCAGCGCGGCGTTGGGACCGGCGGCCGAGATCGAGTCGAAGGAGATTTCCTTCAGCTTGCCCGTCTCGCGCCGGAAAGTCTCCAGCGCCTCGGCGCAGCCGATCTCGTCCAGCGCGCCCTTGAGCGCCTCCCGGTCGAGCCAGCACAGGAAGCGGCACAGGGCTGCGGCGTCGCGTAAATGCGCGGCGCGGGCGCCGGCGATCTCGGCGGCGTTCTTCACCGCTTTCAGCTTCGCGATCGGGTCGGGGCCGCGCTGCACGGTCGCGCCGGCGGCCTCGAGCGCGCGGGCGTAGGCCACCGCCGATCCGGACGGGTCGAGCCGCACCTTCGCCTGCCCGGCGCCGAGCCTGCCGAGCGCGCCCTCCAGATCTTTCGGCTCCGCGACCTCGGCGATCCGTGAGAGCGCCGCCCGCGCGACGTTGGAGAGCTTGCGGGAATCGAGGAACAGATCCGGCCGCCCCTCGCGGCGCACGACCGCGAAGCCGAGCGGCAGCGGCGTGTGGGCGACGTCGCCGCCGCGGATGTTGAACAGCCAGGCGAGGCAGTGCGCGTCGGTGACCAGAAGCGCGTCCGCCTTTGCGCGGGCGAGCTCGGCCTGAACCCGCGCGATCTTCGCCTGGGCGCTCTCGCCCGCGAGCGTCTCGTCGTGCAGCACGACGGGGGCGAGCGGCGGCGCCGGGCGGTCGGTCCAGAGCGCGTCGACAGGATTGTCCGCAACCGCGATCAGCTCGATCTCGGCCGCTTTCGCCGCGGCCTCGAAACGTTCGAAGCCGTCCACGGTGTGCAGCCTTGGATCGTAGCCGACGCGCTGGCCGCGGACGGCGTTCTGCTTCAGCCACTCCGAAGGCGGGAGCTCCGCCACATTGACGATCACAAACGCCGTCTGGTCGACCTGCGAGCGGGCCTGCACCGTGTAGCGCCCGTCGACGAAAAGCGCAGCTTTGTCAGGCAGAACGATCACGAAGCCGAAGGAGCCTGTGAAGCCGGTCAGCCAGGCCAGGCGCTCGGCCGAGGGCGGCAGATACTCGTTCTGGTGTTCGTCCGCCCGCGGCAGCAGGAAGCCGTCGAGGTTCTTCGCCTTCAGCGCAGCCCGAAGCGCCGCCAGCCGCGGCGCGCCCTGAGAAGGGTCGGCCGTCTCGTCGAAGGTCTGGAAGATGGCTTCGAACATCGGGCTTGGCTCGCGCTCGTGTCCCGGCCTTGAGCCGGGACCCAGAGCCGCTGGACTAGCAGGATTGTCGCTGCGGCTCAGCTGTCATCTGCGGCGCCGGCGCATCTGGGTCCCGGCTCAAGGCCGGGACACGAGCGCGGCGAAGCCTATCGCGCGAGCGTCAGCGTCGACCAGCCTTCCAGCTGCCTCGCCGATATGAGCTTGAGGCCCTTGGCTTCATAGGCGCTCCGCACCCGGTCCTCCTCGGGGTTCATCAGGCCCGAGAGCACCACGCGCCCGTCCGCCGCCAGATGGCGCTCGACGTCGCCGGCGAGTTCGACCAGCGGGCCGGCCAGAATGTTGGCGACGATCAGGTCGAACGGCCCGCGCGCGGCGAACACGGGGTGGTCGAAGCCGGTGGCGTGGACGCTCTGGACGAACGCACCCGCGCCGTTGGATTCCGCGTTCTCCTGCGCGATCTGCGCCGAGACCTCGTCGATGTCGGTCGCGAGCACGGGAGACTTCTGGGCGAGCGCGATCGCGATCGCGAGCACGCCCGTGCCGGCGCCTAGATCGAGCACGCGCTCGAAGCGGCGCTCCGTCAGCAGCTCGTCGATCGCCAGCAGACAGCCGCGCGTGGTGCCGTGGTGGCCGGTGCCGAAAGCGAGCGCGGCCTCGATCTCGATGCCGATGACGTCGGCCGGAATCTTGTCGCGGTCGTGGGAGCCGTGGACCACGAAGCGCCCGGCCGGCACCGGATTGAGCCCCGCGAGGCTCTTCGCCACCCAGTCGGCTTCGTCGATGGCGCCTTCCTCGACGCGCAGGCCAGCGCTCTCCGGTCCCAAGGCGTCGCGCATCGCCTGGGCGAGTTCGGCGCTCGACAGCTCCGGCGACCCGTAAACCTCGACGTTCCAGGCGTCCTTGCCGGTCTCGAACGCCGAGACCGAGACTTCGCCGAACGGGAACGCGTCGTCGAGCATGTCGGCGACGCGCTTTGCGGTGGCCTCGTCGAGCGCGAGGCGGATCATGGGCGTTTGGGTCACGGAGGCGTTCCGGAGCTTGCGCGGGAGGCGGAGCCTTAAACCCTAGGACCCACCGCGTCATCCCGGCCGAGCGTCAGCGAGCGCCGGGATCGTTTGCAGGATCAAGCTCTCGACATCGAAAACGATCCCGGATCGGCCTGCGGCCGTCCGGAATGACGGCCTGTTCTCACGCCGCCTTCACGAAGCCGTCCAGCACGCGCTTTTCGCCGGCCTTGTCGAACGAGACGGTGAGCTTGTTGCCGTCGACCTCGACCACGGTGCCGTTGCCGAACTTCTGGTGGAACACGCGCGCGCCGCGCGAGAACCCGGCGGACTTCGCGCTGGATGAGGCGACGAGTTCGCCTTCGATCGTCATCGGGCCGCCGCGCCGCGCGCCGGGGCCCGGCGAGGCGGTCGCGCCGCCGCGCTCCTGCGCCCGCCGCCAGCCGGGCGTGGCGTAGGTCGAGGAGAAGGGCTGCGCGTTGTCGAACCGGCTCGGCCCATAGGAGCCGCCCATGCCGCCGCCGAAGGTCGCCGGCGCCTCCACCACGTCGACATCCGCCTCCGGCAGCTCGTCGAGGAAGCGCGAGGGGATCGACGACTGCCACATGCCGTGGACGCGACGGTTCGAGGCGAACCAGAGCTTGGCGCGGCGGCGCGCGCGGGTGAGGCCCACATAGGCGAGCCGTCGCTCCTCCTCGAGCCCGGCGCGGCCGTTCTCGTCGAGCGAGCGCTGGTGGGGGAACAGGCCTTCCTCCCAGCCGGGCAGGAAGACGGTGTCGAACTCCAGCCCCTTGGCGCCGTGCAGCGTCATGATGGTGACGGCGTCCTCGCCGGGCCCGCGGTCGGCGTCCATCACCAGCGAGACGTGCTCCAGAAAACCGCGCAGGTTCTCGAACGGCTCCATCGAGCGCACGAGCTCCTTCAGGTTTTCCAGCCGCCCCTGCGCCTCCGCGGTGCGGTCCTTGGCCCACATGTCAGTGTAGCCGGATTCCTCCAGCACCATCTCGGCGAGCTCGGTGTGCGGCGTCTTGTCGATCAGGCCCGACCAGCGGTCGAAGGACAGGACCAGGTCCTTGAGGGCCGCGCGGGCCTTGCCCTTCAGCTCGCCGGCGTCGCACAGCCGGCGCGCCGCCTCCGGCAGCGTGACCTCGTCGGCCCGGGCGCGCGCGTTGATCAGCTTCAGCGTGGCGTCGCCGAGGCCTCGCTTCGGCACGTTGACGATCCGCTCGAAGGCGAGCGCGTCAGCCGGGCTCGCGATCACCCGCAGATAAGCCATCGCGTCACGCACCTCGGCGCGCTCGTAGAAGCGCGGGCCGCCGATCACCCGGTAGGGCAGGCCGAGCGTGATGAAGCGCTCTTCGAACTCACGCATCTGGAATGACGCGCGCACCAGGATCGCCATGTCGTCGAGCTTGTGGCCCTTCGACTGCAGCGCCTCGATCTCGTCGCCGATCGCGCGCGCCTCCTCGCCGGAATCCCAGGAGCCCGCGACCGTCACCTTCTCGCCGAGCTCGGTCTGCGGCCGGAGCGTCTTGCCGAGCCGCCCCTCGTTCCTGGCGATCAGATGCGAGGCGGCGTTCAGAATATGCCCGGTGGAGCGGTAGTTGCGCTCGAGCCGCACGACCTTCGCGCCCGGGAAGTCCCGCTCGAAGCGCAGGATGTTTTCGACCTCGGCGCCGCGCCAGCCATAGATCGACTGGTCGTCATCGCCCACGCAGGCGAGGTTTTTCGAGCCCTGCGCCAGCAGCCTGAGCCACAGATACTGCGCGACGTTGGTGTCCTGGTACTCGTCGACCAGCATGTAGCGGAAGCGGCGGTGGTACTGCTCCAGCACGTCCGGGTGCTCGCGGAAAATCCGGATCGGTTCGAGCAGCAGGTCGCCGAAACCGACCGCGTTGAGCTGCTTCAGCCGCGCCTGATAGATGCCGTAGAGCTCCGCTCCGCGACCCGCCGCGAAAGCCTGCGCCTCGCCGGCCGGCACGTCCTTGGGACCGAGCGCGCGGTTCTTCCAGCCGTCGATCGCGAAGGCGAGCTGGCGGGCGGGCCAGCGCTTGTCGTCGATATTCTCCGCCGAAAGCACCTGCTTGATCAGGCGGATCTGGTCGTCCGTGTCGAGGATGGTGAAGCTCGACTGCAGGCCGGCGAGTTCGGCGTGGCGACGCAGGATGCGGGTGCCGATCGAGTGGAAAGTGCCGAGCCACTGCATGCCCTCGGCGGCCTGGCCCAGCAGCTTGCCGACGCGCTCGCGCATCTCGCGCGCGGCCTTGTTGGTGAAGGTGACGGCGAGGATCTCGAACGGCCGGGCGCGGCCGAGCGCGAGAATGTGGGCGATGCGGGTCGTCAGCACGCGCGTCTTGCCCGTGCCGGCGCCGGCGAGCACCAGCAGGGGGCCGTCGAGCGTCTCGACCGCCTCGCGCTGCTCCGGGTTAAGGCCCGCGAGGTAGTCCGGCGCGGCGGCGCGCAAGCCCGCGGCGGCGCGCGCGGCGATGCCGCCGGGCCGCGGGGCTTCGTAATCGCCGGAAGGACGGTCGGCCGACTGCTCGGGCAAACAGGAGCTCCGAAGGAGATGAAAGGCGACGCGACGGACGAATCGCGCGCCGGCTTCCGCAACATGGCGCCGCGAGGCGCTGATTTCGAGACACGCGCCGTTTCAGCAGCCGGAACGTAATTTGACGTACGCCGTTTGAGGGGTGGGCGGACCACAGGAGGACATCCTCATGCGTTCCAACACTCTTGCGTTTGCTCTCGCTCTCAGTCTTGCGGCCCCGATCGCGGCGGTCGCTCAGGAAGGCACTGCCTCCGGCGTCGCCGGCGGGGCCGCAACCGGCGCGGTGCTCGGCGGGCCGGTCGGCGCGGCCGCCGGGGCCGTAGCGGGCGGCGTGATCGGCACCGCGATCGCGCCTCCCAAGAAGGTCAAGGAATATGTCGTGCACGAGGAGCGGCCTTCGGTCCGCTACGAAGGCGAGGTCGTCGTCGGCAAGGCGCTGCCTGAGGACGTCGACGTCTATCAGGTGCCCGACAGCGACTACAGCTACACGGTCGTGAACGACCGTCGCTACATCGTCGACAGCCACCGCAAGGTGGTCGAGGTCGTCGAATGAGCTGACGGCTCTGGTTCAGATCCTGAACGCCCTGCGCCTCCCGGCGCGGGGCGTTTTCGCATGCGCCGGCCCTCCGCCGGAATCTGCTAGGAAGGACGGCGTCGGCGGCTGTCGTCGACGCTGGAGAGATCGGGATGGCGCGCGCCGCCGCCAGAGAGAAGCCGCCCGCGGGCGCGCTGCAGATCGTTCTGGAGACGCTGTCCCGGCGCTTCGGCGCACGCTTCTCGACGGCGGCGATCGTCCGGGAGCAGCACGCCCATAAGCTGACCTGGATCGCGAATGAGCCTGCGGACTGCGTGGTGTTCCCCGAAAACGCCGCCGAGGTCGCGGAGATCGTTCGGCTCTGCGCGGAGCATGACGTTCCGGTCGTAGCCTTCGGAACCGGAACCTCGCTCGAGGGACATGTCAACGCGCCGTTCGGCGGCGTGTGCGTCTCGACCGAACGGATGAGCGAGATCGTCGCCGTCAACGCGGAAGATCTCGACGCGGTCGTGCAGCCCGGCGTCACGCGCAAGCGTCTGAACGATCATCTGCGCGACCAGGGCCTCTTCTTCCCGATCGATCCCGGCGCCGACGCTTCGCTCGGCGGCATGGCCGCCACCCGCGCTTCGGGCACCAATGCGGTGCGCTACGGAACGATGCGGGACAACGTGCTGGGTCTGACGGCCGTGCTGGCTTCGGGCGAGATCATCCGGACGGGGGGCAGGGCGAAGAAGTCCTCCTCCGGTTACGATCTGACGCGCCTTCTCGTCGGCTCCGAAGGCACGCTCGGCATCATCACCGAGCTCACCTTGCGGCTGCACGGAACGCCGGAGGCGATCGCAGCAGGGATCTGCCCGTTCCTGAGCGTCGCCGCCGCATGCGCCGCCGCCACGGCGACGATCCAGAGCGGAATTCCGGTCGCGCGCATCGAGCTGCTGGACGCCCTGCAGATCCGCGCCTGCAACGCCTATTCCAGGCTCGCTCTGCCCGAGGTCCCGACGCTGTTCCTGGAGTTCCACGGCAGCGAAGCCGGCGTGGCGGAACAGTCCGAACGCTTCGGCGAGATCGCCGCCGACCTTGGCGGCGGGCCGTTCGACTGGGCGACCCGCGCCGAGGAACGCAGCCGGCTCTGGCAGGCGCGGCACGACGCCTTCTGGGCGGCGGGCGCCATGCGGCCCGGCGCCCGTCCGATGTCGACCGACGTCTGCGTGCCGATTTCGCGGCTCGCGGAATGCGTGGCCGAGACCCAGGCGGACATCGCCGCCTCCGGGCTGGTCGCGCCGGTCGTCGGTCATGTCGGCGACGGCAATTTCCACTGCCTCCCGCTGATCGACATGGCGAACCCAGCGGAGGTCGCCGCCTGCGAGGCCTTTGTGGGACGGCTGGTCGAACGCGCGATCGCCATGGGCGGCGCCTGTTCGGGAGAGCACGGCGTCGGCCAGGCCAAGATGAAGCACCTCGAGGCCGAGCACGGCGCCGGCGCGATCGCCGCGATGCGGGCGGTCAAACGGGCGCTCGACCCGCAAAACATCATGAATCCCGGTAAGATCGTGATTCCGTGAGAGGGGCCTGACCGTGTAGTGAGACTCTCGGGAGGGCGGCCGGACAGTCGCCGAACGGATCGGGCGGACCCGACGTCGTGAACAATACGCTCACCGGGCTTGGGCTCGCGCTCGTGCTGGCGCTGCTCGCCGCCCTGATCGGTCCCTGGTTCATCAACTGGAGCGTCTACCGCGACGAGTTCGCCGCGCAGGCGAGCGCGCTCGTGGGCGCGCCCGTCAAGGTGTCGGGCGCGGTCGACGCGCGGCTGCTGCCGAGCCCCTATGTCCGCTTTCGCGACCTGACGGCCGGGGAAGGGGCGGGGCGCCTGAGCGTCGCCGAGGTCGAGATCGAGTTCGCGATCGCGCCGCTGCTGCGGGGCGAGTTCCGCGCCGAGCGGGTGAAGATCGTCCATCCGCGGCTGGAGATCGCCGTGCGGCCGGACGGCGCGGTCGACGCGCCATTCTCCGCCGCGCGCGGCCGCGCCGAGGCGGAGCGGATCTCCTTCGACCGCGCCGAGATCATCGACGGGGCCGTCGCGGTTAAGTCTCCGGGCGGCGACCTGCTGGTCGACCGATTGAGCGGCGTCGCCGAGGCCGGCTCCCTCAAAGGGCCTTACCGCTTCGAGGGCGACGGTCGCGCCTTCGGCCGGTCGGCTGCGATCCGGCTGTCCACCGGGCGGGCCGACGCGGCGGACCAGGTGCGTCTCAAGCTCAATCTGGCCCCGCGCGGAAGACCGGAGACGCTCGACCTCGACGGCGCGCTGTCCTTCGCGGGCGCCCGGCCGATCTTCGAGGGCCAGGCCAGCTTCGCCCGGACAGCCCCGACGAAGAAGGAGCCGCAGCAGGCGAACGCCGGCGACGAGCCGTGGGGCCTCTCGGCGCAGATCAAGGCCACGCCGGACGCGATCGCGTTCCAGGAACTTGACCTCGCCTATGGGCCGGACGAGCGCTCGCTGCGGTTCGGCGGCCGCGGAACCGTGGCGCTCGGCGCGCAGCCCCGGTTCGACGTCACACTGGAATCGCGACAGATCGACTTCGACCGAATGGCCGGCGCGCCCGCGCGCGCTCCCGGCGACATCCTGGCGGCGGTTGCGCCACGCTTCGCCGCTGTCTCGCGTCCCGCTATCGACGGCCGCCTGACGGTCGGCGTCCGCGGCGTTGTGCTGGGCGGCGACGTCACGCGTGATCTGCGGGCGACCCTGCGGGCGGAAGACGGCGGCTGGCGGATTGACTCGGCCTCGGCCGAACTCCCCGGGGCCGCCACCCTGCAGGCCTCCGGAGCGGTCGCGTTCGGCGATGGCGGACCTGGATTTGCGGGTCGGGTCGCGTTCGCGTCCGAGGACTTTCCGTCGTTCCGGCGCTGGATCTCGGGCTCGGACGAGGCCGGCTCCAATCTGGGCGAGAAGATCGCGCTGAAGGGCGACGTGAACGCCCGGCTCGACGCGGTCCAACTGCAGAACGCAACCCTGTCGGTGGATGGCGCTGTCTCGTCCGGACGTCTTGCGTGGAGCTCCGGCGATGAGGGCGCACGGCCGCGTCTGGAGGCGGAGCTCGTCTCCGATCGGCTCGATCTCGACGCGCTGGGCGCCGAGCGGTTCGCCAGCGGCCTGCTGGCCGGCGGGCCGCTGGACGTCGCGCTGTCGTTGAATGCGAAAGCGCTCGTGTTCGGCGGCGTCGCCATGACGGGCGTCGCGATCGAAGGGTTGTTCGGCGCGGAGGGGATCGAGCTCGACCGGCTGGCGGTCGAGAACGCCGACGGAGCCGCGCTCTCCGGCGCCGGCAGGCTCGGCTCGGACGCGGCCGGCAGGCTGGACTTCAAGCTCTCGGCCCAGAAGCTCGCGCCTTTGCTGAAGCTCGCCGGCCGCGCCGGCGCGCCGCCGGCCGCCCTGGCGTTCATCGAGCAGCGCGCCGAGGCGCTGGCGCCGCTGAAGCTCGACATCGGCGTGGAGTCGGCCGGAGAGGCGCGCCGCGTCGTGGCGAGCGGGCAGGCGGCCGGCGGCGCGCTCGATCTCACCACGACCTCGTCTGAACTGTCCCTCGACTCCGAGGCCGACCTCGACCTCAGAATCGCCTCCGAAGACGGCCGCAGGCTGGCCGCGCTGCTCGGCCTCTGGACCTCTCCGCTCACGGCGGCGCCGGGGGGCGAGATCGCGGTGAAGCTCACGGGCGTGCCGGCGCGTTCCATGAGCGGAGAGGGGCGCGTCTCCGCTCTGGGGCTCGAGGTCGCAGGGCGCGGCGCTCTCGGCTTTGCGCCCGAGACCGGCGTCAGCGCGTCGGCTGACGTCACGGTCACGTCCGCCGATCTGGCGGTTCCCGGCGAGGCGCTGGCGCGGCTGACGCCCGGGAGCTCGCCGCGGCTGCCGGCGCGGCTGACGGCGAAGGTGGATGTCGGCGCGGAGCAGGCCCGGCTGAACGATGTTCGCGGCACGGTCGCAGGACGGTCCGTGTCCGGCCGCCTGAGGGTTCCGTTCGACGCCGCCGGAGGCTTTGACGGCGAGGTCAAGATCGACCGCATCGGCTTAGCCGAGCTTGCCGGACTGGCGCTGTCGCCGGAAGCGCTGGGGCGAGCGCCCGCCGCGCGGCCCTCGCCTTGGCCGACTGCAGCTTTCGGCGCCGCGCCCATCCAGGGGCTCAGCGGACGCCTCGAAGTCGCTGCGGCCGAGACGCCGCTGACAGCCGGACATGTGGCGACCGGCGCCCGTTTCGCCGTCGCCCTACGGCCGAACTCGATGACGCTGGAAAACTATTCGGCCGAGCTCGACGGCGGCCGGCTGACCGGCTCGCTCGGGGTGAGCCGCACGGGAGGCGACGCGACGGCGACGGTGGCGGCTTCGCTGTCGGGCGCGGCGGCGGAGAGACTGCTCGGCCTGACCGCCGCCGACTCGCCGCTCGTCGGCGCGGTCGACCTCAAGCTCGACGCGCAGGGGACCGGCCGCTCGCTGGCCGGCATTGTAAGTTCCCTGGCTGGCGCCGGCTCGGCCGCCCTCAGGGACGGCGCGATCCGCAGGCTCGACCCAGCCGCCATCGATCTGATCGAGCCGCAGGTCGAGGCGGGGCTTCCGCTCCAGGGGCCGAAGATCGCGGCTGCGCTGGAGGCGCCGCTCAGCCGCGGCGACCTCGCTTTGCGGCGGCTGACGGCGCCCTTCACCATTTCAGGCGGCGTCGTGCGCAGCGGCGCGCCGTCGAGCGACGGTGCGGCCCGGCTCGGCGGCGGAGCGGTCCTGGACCTTTCGCGTCTGACCCTCGACGCCGATCTGACCCTCGCGCCGGACCGGCCGGACGCGCCGCAGATCGGCGTCTCCTTCGAAGGCCCCCTAGCGGCGCCGAGGCGGCGGCTCGACGCCACCTCCTTCACGAGTTGGCTGTCGGTGCGCGCGGTCGAGCGCGAGACCAAGCGGATCGAGGCCATGGAGGCAGACATCCGCGAGCGCGCCCGGGTCGCCCGCGAGCGCGCCGAGCAGGAGCGGAAGGCTGAGGAGGCGCGCAAGGCCGAGGAGGCGCGCAAGGCGGAGGAGGCCGCGCGGGCGGAAGCCGAGCGCAAGCGGCAGGAGGAGCAGGCGCGGTCACTGATTGAGGCTGTGCCGCCGCCCGCGGCAGCCGCTCCCGCCGGGCCGCTCGATCTGACTTCCCCGGCGTTTCGTGGGGAGCGCGGCGCTGTGGGGGGCGCTGGAGCGCCTGGAGCCCGCCGGTCCGGGCGGCCGCCTCAGGACGACGCGTCGCGCGCGCCGTCGCCGGTTCCGCCGCCGATGATCATCAGTCCGCTGGCGCAGTAGAGCGTCAGACGCCCGCTACGCTCGCCGCGGCGCCCGCGCGGCGGCGGTAATGATCAAGCACGAACAGGCGCACGGCCGACGACAGATTGCCGCCGCTGCGGCGCGCGTCGATCTCCGCCACCAGGCTGCGCAGCGACTGAGCCCGTTCGCGCGCGATGTCCTTGAGGGCGTGCCAGAAGGCGTCCTCGAGGCTGACGCTGGTCTTGTGGCCCGCCACGACGATCGAGCGCTTGACGATGTCCGGATTGGATTCCGGGCCGGGCGTGGCGTCGTCCAGGATCTCCTGAACGATCACGCCCTCCGGCCCCTGGCTGGGAACCGCCCGCAGCTGGCCTTCCGCCTCTCCCGAAGGATCAGCGATCTGAATTTCGATGCCCGGTTCAGTCATGAATCCGCGTCGCCCCCGTTTTCGCGACGATGATCCTCGAGCCGCCTGTCGGCCAAGGCGCGGCGGGCGGTCTCGAGATCCGTGTCCTGCTTCGGCGCGCCATATCTGGCGCGGTTCTCCGCAGCCAGTTTCTGGGACGCCGCACGCGCCCGATGTTTCCGGGCGCGCCGCAGATTGATGATCTCTGCCACGCTTATCCTCTTACACGCCCGCGGCGTAAAAATCGAGGGCGATGGGAACAGAACTGTGATCAGGGGAGTTTAAGTTGATTCATCCGGGCCGGATCATGGCCTCCGGCCTTACGATCCGGTCGAATTCCTCGCCGCTGACGAAGCCGAGCCGGACCGCTTCCTCGCGCAGCGTCGTGCCGTTTTTGTGCGCGGTTTTCGCGACCGTGGTGGCCTTGTCGTAGCCGATCGTCGGCGCGAGCGCCGTGACCAGCATCAGCGAGCGGCGCATCAGGTCGGCGATCCGCTCCTCGTCGGCCTCGATGCCGACCACGCAATTGTCCGTGAAGCTGACCGCCGCGTCGGCGAGGATCCGGATCGACTGCAGCATGCAGAACGCCATCACGGGCTTGTAGACGTTCAGCTCGAAGTGGCCCTGGCTGCCGCTGAACGTGATCGTCGTGTGGTTCCCGAACACCTGCGCGCAGACCATGGTCAGCGCCTCGCACTGCGTCGGGTTCACCTTGCCGGGCATGATCGAGGAGCCCGGCTCGTTCTCCGGCAGCTTCAGTTCGCCGAGGCCCGAGCGCGGCCCGGAGCCGAGCAGCCGGATGTCGTTGGCGATCTTGAACAAGCCCGCCGCAAGCGCGTTCAGCGCGCCGTGAGCGTGCACATAGGCGTCGTGCGAGGCGAGCGCTTCGAACTTGTTGGCGGCGGTCGCGAAGGGCAGGCCGGTGATCTCCGCGACCCGCGCCGCGAAGGCTTCGGCGAATCCGACCTTGGCGTTGATGCCCGTGCCGACTGCGGTGCCGCCCTGCGCCAGCGGATAGAGATGCTTGAGCGTCTCGCGGATCCGCTCGGCGCCGAGCCGGACCTGCGCCACATAGCCGGAGAACTCCTGGCCGAGCGTCAGCGGTGTCGCGTCCTGGGTGTGCGTGCGCCCGATCTTGATGATGTGCTCGAACGCCTGCGACTTCGCCTCGAGAGCGTCCGCCAGATGGGCGAGGGCGGGCAGCAGCCGGCGCTCGATCTCCTCCGCGGCCGCGATGTGCATCGCTGTCGGGAAGGTGTCGTTGGACGACTGGCTCATGTTGACGTGGTCGTTCGGATGGACCGGCGTCTTGGAGCCGAGCGCGCCGCCGAGGAGCTCGATCGCGCGATTCGAGATCACCTCGTTGGCGTTCATGTTGGATTGCGTGCCGGAGCCGGTCTGCCAGACCACCAGCGGAAAATGGTCGTCGAACTTGCCGTCGATGACCTCCTTGGCGGCGGCGGAGATCGCCTCCGCGAGCTTCGGGTCCAGCCCGCCGAGATCGCGGTTGGAGAGCGCCGCCGCGCGCTTGATGATTCCGAGCGCCCGGATCAGCGGCTTCGGCATGGTCTCGCCGCCGATCTTGAAATTCTGGAGAGAGCGCTGCGTCTGCGCCCCCCAGTATTTGTCGGAAGGCACCTCGAGCGGACCGAAGGAATCGGTCTCGGTGCGGGTCGCTGTCATCGGAGGCCCCCGGGCTCGGCGTCGCGTTTCAGTCTGCGCGACGCGTGCCTAGCACGGGGGGTTTGGGCGCGTCACGCGACCTTCCGAGGCGCTCACTTCTTTCGAAATTTGTCCAGGCTCACGACCTCGGCGCCGCCGTCCGGGGCCGGACCGCGCGGCGTTTCAGAGCCGTCTTCCTCCGTCGCGGCCGGCTCCGGCTGCCGGAGCGGCTCGACGACCGCCTCTGCGTCCTCGGCGCCGCTGTCCGCCGCTTCAGGGGCGTCGGGATTGTCGAATTTGAGCCCGAACTGCACCGACGGATCGAAAAACCCCGTCACTGCCGTGAACGGCACGCTCAGCTTCTCAGGGATGTTGCGGAAGGACAGGCCAACCTCGAAGCCGTCCTCACGCACGTTCAGGTCCCAAAACTGGTGCTGGAGCACGATCGTCATCTCGGCCGGGTATTCGGCGCGCAGGCGCTGCGAAAGCCTGACCTCCGGATCGGTGGTGCGGAACGAGATGTAGAAGTGGTGGTCGCCCGGCGCTCCCTCGCGGGATACGCGGGCCAGCACGTCGTGCACAACGCTGCGCAACGCCTTCTGCGTGAGCAGGTCGTAGCGGATGAAGTCCTGGACGGGCGGGGTCGGCGGCGTCGTCGTCATACACGGTACATAGTAGGATTCGGGCCGTGGGAAACATCGCGACCGCGCGTCGTGAGACCAAATCGCGCGCCGCGTCGTCACGATCGCCAGGCGACGCCCTTCTGAAACGAACGCAGCCCGGCGATGAGCCGGGCTGCGAAGAGGCGTCAGTCTCGTCGCCGGGATGGCGCCGGACCTCAGGAGTGCTCGTAGGTCTCCAGGTCGCGGTCCTTCGTTTCGGGCACGAAGAACAGGCCGACCACCACCGTCATCAGCGCGAACACGATCGGGTACCAGAGGCCGTAGTAGATGTCGCCGGTCGCGGCCACCATGGCGAAGGCCGTCGCCGGCAGCAGCCCGCCGAACCAGCCATTGCCGATATGGTAAGGCAGCGACATCGACGTGTACCGGATGCGGGTCGGGAACAACTCCACCAGCGCCGCCGCGATCGGCCCGTAGACCATTGTCACGAACAGCACGAGCACGAACAGCAACAGCACGATGCCGCCGGTCTGCGCGCGGAAGATGTCGAACACATGCGCCATCTTCGCGATGTCGGGGTCGCCGGCCTTCGGGTAGCCGGCCGCCTGAAGGGCGGCGAGCGTCGCCTTGCTGGAGTCCGCCGCGCCGGCGCCGCCGACGAACGGGATCTCCTGGTCGTTGATGCGCACCTTGGTCTCGCCCGCCGGCCCCGCCTCGGTCGTGTACTTCACCGAAGACTTGGACAGGAAGTCGCGCGCCTGGTCGCAGGCGCTGGTGTATTTCCGCGTCCCGACCGGGTTGAACAGATCGCCGCATTCCGCCGGATCGGCGACGACCGCGACCTTCACGGTCTCGATCGCGCGGTTGAGCGCCGGATTTCCGAGCGCGGTGATCTGGTGGAAGATCGGGAAGTAGCAGACCGCTGCGATCAGGCAGCCGCCGAGAATGATCGGCTTACGGCCGATCCTGTCGGACAGCGCGCCGAACACGATGAAGAAGCCGGTGCCGAGCAGCAGCGACCAGGCGATCAGCAGGTTGGACGTAAAGGCGTCGACCTTCAGGATCGATTGCAGGAAGAACAGCGCGTAGAACTGGCCCGTGTACCAGACCACGCCCTGACCGGCCGTAAGGCCGAGCAGCGCGATCAGCGCGATCTTGGCGTTGCGCCACTGGCCGAACGACTCCGAGAGCGGCGCCTTTGAGCGCGTGCCCTCTTCCTTCATCTTCTGGAAGGCGGGAGATTCGTTCAGCGTAAGCCGGATCCACACCGAGACGCCGAGCAGCACGACCGAGATCAGGAACGGGATGCGCCAGCCCCAATCCTTGAAGGCGTCCTCGCCGACTATGCCGCGGGTGAACAGGATCACGAGCAGCGACAGGAACAGGCCAAGCGTCGCGGTGGTCTGGATCCACGAGGTGTAGAATCCGCGCCGGCCGACCGGAGCGTGCTCGGCCACATAGGTCGCCGCGCCGCCATATTCGCCGCCGAGCGCCAGGCCCTGCAGCAGCCGCAGCGCGATCAGGATGACCGGAGCGGCGAAGCCGATCGTCGCCGCGTTGGGCAGGATGCCGACCACGAAGGTCGACAGACCCATGATCAGGATGGTGATCAGGAAGGTGTATTTGCGGCCGACCAGATCGCCGAGGCGGCCGAACACCAGCGCGCCGAACGGGCGCACCAGGAAGCCCGCCGCGAAGGCGAGCAGCGCGAAGATGCCGCGCGTCGATTCAGGGTACTGGCTGAAGAACTGCGCGCCGATGATCACGGCGAGCGAGCCGTAGAGGTAGAAATCGTACCATTCGAAGACGGTGCCGAGCGACGAGGCGAAGATGACCTTCTTCTCCTCCCGCGTCATCGGCCGCGCCCTTTGGGGCGCCACAGTCGTGCTTGCGACGGACATAGGCCTGTTCACCTCGGCGTTAGGGCCCATCGCCGCGCGGACGCGGGCGCGACGACGACCGTGAGCCGTCCTTCGGACGGCGTTGTTCTTGATTGGGGTCAGCTGGCCCGCCCGGCAGGCCTCTCAGGTGGATGCGGCGCCCCCGCATCGGTTTCTCCCTGGCGAGCCGGCTTAGGGCAGGCGTCGCGGATCTGACCGTCGCTCCAAAATCCCCTCGAGCTCTGGCGCAGACCTCCGCACCACCTAGATACACAGTGTGGCGACGAGTCGTCGACGGGCCCGCGGATGCGACCTTCGTTTAATCTGCTGTTAAGTTTTTCTTTGTGCGGGCTGGTTCTGGCCTCGGCTGCGCGCGCCGAGTATCGGCCGGGCACGATCATCGCGGAGCCGGCTGACCAGCGCGGCGGCGCGATCACGCGCCCGGCCGGCAAGCCTGATCGCGACTGGCGGCGAGGGCGGAGCTCGCCGGAGCTTCGCCGGACGCCGCAGCGCCCCATCGCCCAACCCGGGCCGCAGCCGCGCTTTGACAGCCGCGGCCGGCGGCTGGACGTGCCGGGCCGGCCCGACACCTATGACGCGATCGGACGCGTGCGGCGGGACTATCCGAGGCCAGGCGTGACGATCGTCCCGAGCGGCCCGACCGTGCGCACGGACGCCGCCACCAGAATCAACCAGTTCCCGCCGCGCTGAGCGGTTTGGCGCGGCGCGCGACGTAAAGCGCGATCGCCGCCGCGTTGGAGACGTTGAGGCTCTTGATGGCGCCGGGAGCGTCGAGCCGGGCCAGCCGGTCGCAGGTCTCGCGCGTCAGCTGGCGGAGCCCCTTGCCTTCCGCGCCCAGGACGAGCGCGACGCCTCCGGTCCCGAACGCCGCCTCGTCAAAGCTGGCGTCGCCTTCCGAATCGAGCCCGATCCTTAGAAAGCCCCTGTCGCCGAGCGCCTGCAGCGCGCGAGCGAGATTCTGCACCAGCACGAGCGGCGCATGCTCCAGTCCGCCGCTCGCGGATTTCGCGAGCACGCCCGTCGCCTCCGGGCTGTGCCGCGCCGTCGTGACGATCGCGTCGACGGCGAAAGCGGCGGCGGTCCGCACGATCGCGCCGACATTGTGCGGATCGGTGATCTGGTCGAGCACCAGGACGAGCCCGTCGCGCGGGATGGTTTCGAGCGTCGGACCGTCAAGCGCCTCGGCTTCGAGGTAGAGGCCCTGGTGAACCGCGTCCGGCGTCAGCAGGCGGTCGATCGCTCCGGGCCGCACGATCTCCGGCTCGACGCGGCCGAGCAGCCCGGCCTCCGCCAGCCGCGACAGGGCGTTTTCGGTCGCCAGCAGGCGGATCGGCTTACGGCGCGGGTTGGCGAGCGCCTCGGCGACGCTGTGATAGCCATAGATCACCACCGGCCCGTCATGATCGCGCGGGAAGCCGCGCGTCGCGTCACGGCCGCGGTGCTCGGCGCGCTTCTTCCAGGGTGGAGAGCCGGTCCCGGCTGGGCGCGGCGAACGGGGCGGGCGCATCGTCGATGGTCCGGGGGCGCGGCGGAGAAGTCGATCGGCGTTCTGTCACGGCGCCTGCGCCGTGGCAACGCGCGGCCGCTAACCGCGTCGCGGGGGTTTTCCGGTTGACACCGGGGCAGGGCGACCCCTAAAGCACCGGCCGCGAAGGACGGCGGCGGCGACGCTGCGGCCTTCCGCTTCGGTCCGGTTCGCCGCGCCGATGCGAGCGTGGAGGGGTGCCCGAGTGGTTAAAGGGGACGGACTGTAAATCCGTTGGCTTAGCCTACGTTGGTTCGAATCCAACCCCCTCCACCATCGCCGCCCTTCCCCCAGCCGATCTGCTGAATTCCTGAACCTCGCCGGGCTGGCTTCTGGCGCGCGTTCGGATCCTTCAATCGCCGCAGCGGAACGAAACGCCACTCTCCGGGCTTCGCTACCGAGGGCAGGTCACAGCCGCGTCCCGGGCGCGCTGAGTCCAACGCCAGAGGCGGCTCTCGGCATCGGTTGCGCGTGCGCCGACAGCTAGGGCGAGGGTCCGACGAGCATGGGGGAAAACGAAGATCAGTCGGCGTTGCTGGCGCTGCGGGCGACCGCTGCGCGCTACAGGCTGATCCTCGAAAGCTCGACGGAATTCGCGATCATCGCAGCCGATGCGGACCGCCGGATCACCGAATGGAACGCCGGGGCCCAGAAAATCTTCCAGTGGCGGGAGGAAGAGGTGCTCGGCCGGCCCGCCGACATCATCTTCACTGCAGAGGATCGGGCGGACGGGGCGCCTTTGCGGGAGACCTCGACGGCCGACGCCAAGGGCCGCGCCATCGATGATCGATGGCATGTCCGCAAGGACGGAACGCGGCTCTGGGGCTCGGGAATGATGTTCCCGCTTCGCGACGGCGCCCGGGGCTACCTGAAAATCCTCTACGATCGGACCGAGCACCGGAACGCCGAGGAGCGTCAGAAACTTCTGCTTTCAGAGCTTCAGCATCGCGTCCGCAACATTCTTGCGGTGGTGAGGTCGCTTGCGAGGAGAACCATAGAGATGAGCCCGACCCTCCAGGAATTCGAGCAGGGATTCGACGGCCGCCTGGCGACGCTCGCCCGCACGCAGAACGTCCTCACGCGCTCCGGCGAGATTTCGCTCGAGCTTGGCGAATTGGTGCGGGACGAACTCGCTGCGGTGGGAGCCGCCCTGGGCGAGCACGTGAAGGTCAGCGGCCCGGAGGTCAAACTGCGCCATCGGGCGGCGGAAGCGCTCGCGCTCGCCACGCACGAACTCGCCACCAATGCGCTGAAGCATGGCGCGCTCGCGGTCGAGGGCGGGCGGCTGGAGGTCTCATGGCGCGTCGTTCCCTCGCCCGCGGGCCGTCTGCTGTCGATGGAATGGCGGGAGCAGGGCGTGTCCTTTCCAGACGGCGCCCCGACGCGAAGCGGATTCGGCCGCGAACTGATCGAGCAGGGGCTTCCCTATGAGCTGGGCGCCGCGACCTCGCTCGAGTTTAGCGCTGCAGGGCTGCGGGCGATCATCCAGTTCCCGCTGGATGCGGGCGAAGAGCGGGATAAGGACGGATGACGGCCGCTGCAGGCTTGCCCCTTGCCGGCTGGAAGGTCCTGATCGTGGAGGACCAGTTCCTGATCGCGACCGACATGCGGCGCGTCGTGACCGCGCTCGGCGGCGAGCCGGTGGGTCCGTGCCGCAGCGTGGAACAGGCGCGCGAACTCATGGCCTCTCGGACGCCTGACTTCGCGCTGCTCGACATCAACCTCGACGGCCGGCCCGTTTTCGAGCTGGCGGAGGAGCTGACGCGCAAAGGCGTGCCGTTCGCATTCGCGAGCGGCTATGACGATTTCGCCATCCCGGAGGCGCACCGCGGCGCTCCACGGCTCGACAAGCCATTGTCGCGCATCGATCTCGAACAGGCGGTGCTCCGCGTCAGGGCGGGCGCTTCGCCGCGCTAGCGGAGCGCGAGGCCGATGGCGAACGCCGCTGCGAAGGCCAGAATGACGAGGATCAGAAGGCCGGCCATGCGCGGCGCATGGCGCGGCCGACGGATCGCATTCTGGTCGCGCGGCCGTTCGTCAGAGAGACCCGGCGCGCTGACGCGGGCGCCTTGGCTGACCTGCGTTTCCGCCGCCAAAGCCGTGTCGATCTGCTCCGCCGTCGGCGGCGCGCCGCCGGCCTCTGCGTCCGCTCCGAGCGGCGCCGCCGCGGGATCGGTGAACGGCGCCTTGTCCCCAGTCCGCCCGCTGTCGATGGCGTCGCGCAGCGGTTCGGCGCCCGTCGCCGGTCTGTGCCTTCGATCCGTCATCATCCCAATCATCCTGCGGCGGGGCAGAGACGGCTGCGCCGTCGTCTCCGGAGGAGGAATGCTGAGTTGACCGGCGTGTTCCCGGAGGGGCGTGAAAGCGCCCGTCACCGGACGCGAAATCTTCTGGCGGTCGTCCGGGCGCTGGCCGAGGCCTCGCGCCCCGACGAGTCGGCCGAGGATCTCCGCCGCAGGTTCAACGCCCGGCTGGAAGCGCTCGGCCGGGCCGAGAGCCTGCTACCGGAGCAGGAGGGCGAGGCCGCGCCGACGCTGGATCAACTGGTTCTCGGCGAACTGCGGAGCTGGCGGCTGGAGGAGGATAGCCGCGTCTCGCTGGCGGGACCGACGGTCGCGCTGCGGCCGGCCGCCGTGCGTCTGCTCGCGCTTGCGCTGCACGAGCTCGCGGCCAACGCGGTCGAACATGGCGCGCTGGCGCAGGACGGCGGGCGCCTTGCGATCGCATGGAGTCGTGAGGGGCCGAATGTCCTGATGGATTGGCGCGAGACGCGCGCGACTGCCTGCGCTCTGCGGCCGTCCGGATTCGGTCGCGAACTGATCGAGGAGGGACTGCCTCACCAGCTCGGCGCGCAGGTGAGCTACAGCCTTGCTCCGGAGGGGCTCGTCTGCCGGATCGTCGCTCCCGTCGCGGCCGGTTGAGGAGGGAAGTCGGAACCTGCCGGCGGTCGGGCGACTTCAGACCAAGACCCCCCGCGAAAGCGGGCGTCCTGAAGGAGGCCATCATGACCAGCAAGACGACGCCCCCGGTTCCTCCCGCCAACCGCAGCCCCAAGGGGACCGGCGACGAGAAGCGCGCTCCGCTCGGGTCCGCCGCGTCCCGCGGCGGCCAGACCGACCATCCCGATCAGCGCGGCCAGACGGCGGCCACCAAGCAGAACACCACCAACCAGGGCTACCAGCAGGACCGCTGAGGAGCAGGCATGTCGACATCCACCAAGACGCCGAACAGCATCCGCCAGGGTGGTCCCGGCGCCTCGCACGAGAACGCCGAGAAGCCGCTCGAGATCAAGAAGCCGCCGGCTGACAGCGACCAGAGAGCCCGCAGCGAGGTGTCGGGCGGCGGCGGCGAGGAGGACATCCGCCACAGCCGGGACGAAAAGCGGAAGTGACGCAGAAAGGGCGGGGATCGCCTGGCGATCCCCGCCCTTGAAACTGGAGCGGACGACGAGACTCGAACTCGCGACCCTCAGGGTGGAAACCTGATGCTCTACCAACTGAGCTACATCCGCGAACGGCCTCGTCTGGAGGCCGTAGGCACGAGATAAAGCAGCCGGAGCCGCGCCGCAATGGCGCAGCCAACGGGCCTCGGCTCGCGGCGGAGCGGCGCCTGAACCGCTCGTCTGGCGGGGGGCCGCCAGGAGGCGGCGAGCCGCTTTTGTGGCCCCATCACGGCTCCGGATCGTTTTCGGGCTTGTGCGGCGGCGTGAACCTGCCTAGAGGAGCGGCGCTTCTCGGCACCGAGACCTCGAGCAGGATACGTCTATGGCCAAGGAAAAGTTCGCGCGGACGAAGCCGCATTGCAACATTGGGACGATTGGCCATGTCGACCATGGCAAGACGTCCTTGACGGCTGCGATCACGAAGGTTCTGGCCGAGACGGGCGGGGCGACGTTCACGGCGTATGACCAGATCGACAAGGCGCCTGAAGAGAAGGCGCGCGGCATCACGATCTCGACGGCGCATGTCGAATACGAGACGCAGAACCGGCACTACGCGCATGTCGACTGCCCGGGCCACGCCGACTATGTGAAGAACATGATCACCGGCGCGGCGCAGATGGACGGCGCGATCCTGGTGGTTTCGGCGGCCGACGGCCCGATGCCGCAGACCCGCGAGCACATCCTTCTGGCCCGCCAGGTCGGCGTTCCGGCGCTGGTGGTGTTCCTGAACAAGTGCGACATGGTGGACGACGCCGAGCTTCTGGAGCTGGTCGAGCTCGAGGTTCGCGAGCTGCTGTCGAAGTACGACTTCCCGGGCGACGACATTCCGATCGTCAAGGGCTCGGCGCTGGTGGCGCTCGAGAACGGCGATCCGAAGCTCGGCCATGACGCGATTCTCGAGCTGATGAAGGCGGTCGACGCCTACATCCCGCAGCCGGAGCGTCCGGTGGACCAGCCGTTCCTGATGCCGGTCGAGGACGTGTTCTCGATCTCGGGCCGCGGCACGGTCGTTACGGGTCGCGTCGAGCGCGGCATCGTCAAGGTCGGCGAGGAGGTCGAGATCGTCGGCATCCGCCCGACGGTGAAGACGACGGTGACGGGCGTGGAGATGTTCCGCAAGCTGCTCGACCAGGGGCAGGCGGGCGACAACATCGGCGCGCTGCTGCGCGGCACGAAGCGCGAGGACGTCGAGCGCGGCCAGGTGCTGTGCAAGCCGGGTTCGGTGAAGCCGCACACCAAGTTCAAGGCCGAGGCCTACATCCTGACGAAGGAGGAGGGCGGCCGTCACACGCCGTTCTTCACGAACTACCGCCCGCAGTTCTACTTCCGCACGACGGACGTGACCGGGGTGGTGCATCTTCCCGAAGGCACCGAGATGGTGATGCCGGGCGACAACATCGCGATGACGGTCGAGCTGATCGTGCCGATCGCGATGGAGGAGAAGCTGCGCTTCGCGATCCGCGAAGGCGGCCGCACCGTCGGCGCCGGCGTCGTCGCCAGCATCATCGAGTGATCGGATGGGGGCGGCCTTGCGGCCGCCCTCGTCTCCCGGCGGCTCAGGCCGCCGGCGCGGGGCGCCAGCCGGCGAAAGGGACTTGAAAGAACGCGCCGGGGCGTGCCATAAGGCGAGCCCGCTCGAAACCCCCGGCGACTCTAGGAGTGTAGCTCAACTGGTCAGAGCACCGGTCTCCAAAACCGGGGGTTGGGGGTTCGAGTCCCTCCACTCCTGCCACGCACGGGCGGCGTCGGCGGGGCGGAACGTGAAGCGGAGCGCGCGACGGCTGCTGCGTCGCAGTCTTCCAATGTTGTGCGGGGTGCGAGCCTTTCGGGGAGCGCGCCCCTTTGGACGTTAATGAGGCCATGGCGAAGACTTCTCCGGTCGAATTCCTGCAGCAGGTGAGCGCCGAGACCGCGAAGGTGGTCTGGCCGACCCGGCGCGAGACGATGATCACCACCGCGATGGTGTTCGTCTTTGTGTTCATCGCGGCCGTGTTCTTCTTCGTCGCCGACCTGCTGCTGCGCACCGGCGTCACCTGGATCTTGGGGTTCGGCCAATGAGCGCCGTGGAAGCCCGCGCGGGCGGCCGGCCGAAGCGCTGGTACATCGTCCACGCCTATTCGAATTTCGAAAAGAAGGTCGCCGAGTCGATCCGCGAGAAGGCGGAACAGACCGGGCTCGCCGATCTGTTCGAGGAAATCCTCGTGCCGACCGAGAAGGTCGTCGAGGTGCGGCGCGGCCGGAAGGTCGACGCCGAGCGCAAGTTCTTCCCGGGCTATGTGCTGGTGAAGATGGATTTGACCGACCAGGCTTACCATCTCATCCGCAACACCCCGAAGGTCACCGGCTTCCTGGGCGCGGAGAACAAGCCGTCTCCGATCTCGGAAGCCGAGGCCACCCGCATCATGCGGCAGGTCCAGGAGGGCATCGAGCGCCCGAAGCCGTCGGTCTCGTTCGAGATCGGCGAGCAGGTTCGGGTCTCGGACGGCCCGTTCGCGTCCTTCTCGGGCGTGGTGCAGGACGTCGACGAGGCGCGGGCGCGCCTCAAGATCGACGTCTCGATCTTCGGTCGCGCGACGACCGTCGATCTCGAATACGGACAGGTCGAGAAGGTCTGATCCGTTTCCAGCCGTGGGAGAAAGGCGCCGGGCTCTTCGCTTGCCCGGACGTCCGATCGCACCACGGACCACGACGGCCGGTTGTAAGGCCGTTCAGGAGAACCTAAATGGCGAAGAAAGTTACTGGTTACATCAAGCTGCAGGTGCCTGCGGGCTCCGCCAATCCGTCGCCGCCGATTGGTCCGGCGCTCGGTCAGCGCGGCCTCAACATCATGGAATTCTGCAAGGCGTTCAACGCGCAGACGGCCCAGCTGGAGAAGGGGATGCCGATCCCCGTCGTCATCACGGCCTATGCGGACCGCTCCTTCACGTTCCAGATGAAGACGCCGCCGGTGTCCTACTTCCTCAAGCAGGCGGCGAAGATCAGCAAGGGCTCCCAGACCACCGGCAAGACCGGTCCGATCGGCAAGGTCAGCCAGGCTCAGCTCCGTGAGATCGCGGAGAAGAAGATGGCCGACCTCAACTGCGACTCCGTCGATGCGGCGGTCGCGATGATCGCGGGCTCCGCCCGCTCGATGGGCCTCGCGGTGGAGGGCTGACCATGGCGAAGATCGGAAAGCGCGTCGCCAAGGCCCGTGAGGGCGTGGACCGCACCAAGCTTTACGGCCTCGACGAAGCGCTCGCGCTCGTCAAGGAGCGGGCGACCGCCAAGTTCGACGAGACCATCGAGGTCTCGATCAACCTCGGCGTCGATCCGCGCCATGCGGACCAGATGGTCCGCGGCGTCTGCCAGCTGCCGAACGGCTCCGGCCGCACGGTGCGGGTCGGCGTGTTCGCGCGGGGCGCGAAGGCCGAAGAGGCGAAGGCCGCCGGGGCCGACGTCGTGGGCGCGGAGGATCTGCTCGAGATCGTCCAGGGCGGCACGATCGACTTCGATCGCTGCATCGCCACGCCCGACATGATGCCGCTGGTCGGCCGTCTCGGTAAGGTGCTGGGCCCGCGTGGCCTGATGCCGAACCCGAAGGTCGGCACGGTGACCATGGACGTCGCCGGCGCGGTCAAGGCCGCCAAGGGCGGCGCGGTCGAGTTCCGCGTCGAGAAGGCTGGCATCATTCATGGCGGCGTCGGCAAGGCGTCGTTCGACGCCGACAAGCTCGCGCAGAACATCAGGGCGTTCACGGACGCCGTGGTGAAGGCGAAGCCGACCGGCGCCAAGGGCCAGTACGTGCAGCGCATCTCGGTGTCCTCGACGATGGGCCCGGGCGTGCATGTCGAGCCCTCGACGGTGCTCGGCGCCTGATCTGACGAATTTCGCGCCGGGCTGGTCCCGGCGCGGGAAGGCGGGACGGAGCGATCCGTTCTGCCGACCTGTCCGAGAAAGCAGGCGTCCGCCCACGGGGGTGGATCCTAAGCCCGGAGCACCGGGACCTGCCGAGACGGGGAAGACCGGATTTCATCGTCCGGTTCGAACCATCGCCGTGAGCGCTCTTCGGACGGTCACGCGCGGACAGGCTTGAAGCCGCCGCCCCCGAAGCTTTCGGGCCAGAGGGGCGGTCGTTGCAACCCGGCGGTCCGGCGTTTGTCGGATCGTCAACCGGAGAGAGCACGTGGACCGCGCGGAAAAGCGTGACATGGTCGCGACGCTGAACTCGGTGTTTTCGAACTCCGGGGCCATCGTCGTCGCTCACTACTCGGGCCTGACCGTCGCCCAGATGTCGACCCTGCGTCGGCAGATGCGCGACGCCGGCGCGAGCGTGAAGGTCGCGAAGAACCGTCTCGCCAAAATCGCTCTCGAGGGCACGGACGTGTCCCATCTGGGTTCGTTGCTGCAGGGCCCGACGGTCCTGGCCTACAGCGACGATCCGGTGGCGGCGCCGAAGATCGCGGTGGAGTTCGCCAAGGCGAACGACAAATTCGTGATCCTCGGCGGCGCGATGGGCGCGACCTCCCTGAACGCCGACGCAGTGAAGGCTCTCGCCTCGCTGCCGTCGCTCGATGAACTGCGCGCCAAGCTCGTGGGCCTCATCCAGGCGCCCGCGACCAAGATTGCGCAGCTCTCGACCGCGCCCGCAGCCAAGCTGGCGCGCGTGTTCGGGGCTTACGCCACCCGAGACGAAGCGGCGTGACGCCGTTCTTCACAATTCAAACCTGGTTCGAACTTAAGGACGTAAGACAATGGCTGATCTGACGAAGATCGTCGACGAGCTGTCCAACCTGACGGTGCTCGAGGCGGCTGAGCTCGCGAAGCTCCTGGAAGAGAAGTGGGGCGTCTCCGCCGCGGCTGCGGTGGCTGTCGCGGCCCCGGGCGCCGGCGGCGCGGCCGCTGCGCCGGTCGAGGAGCAGACCGAGTTCACCGTTGTGCTCGCGGCTGCGGGCGACAAGAAGATCGAGGTCATCAAGGAGGTCCGCGCGATCACCGGCCTCGGCCTCAAGGAAGCCAAGGACCTCGTCGAGGCCGCGCCGAAGCCCGTCAAGGAAGGCGTCGCCAAGGACGAGGCCGAGAAGCTCAAGGCGCAGCTCGAGAAGGCCGGCGCCAAGGTCGAGCTCAAGTGAGGTCGGGCGGACGAGCGATCGTCCGCGCCGCCTGAATACCTGCGGGGGCCGCTCGGCGCGGCCTCCGCGGGCGCATCAGAAGCCGCGGGGAACGGCGTCGTTTCGGCGTCGATTCCTACGCGGCTTTCAGCGCCTCCGGACCCTCCCGGGACCGGAAAGCGCTTCTACAGCGGGCTCGCGACGAGATGGAGCCCGCCGCGCCTGATCCAAGCCCCGCATCCGCGGTTTTTGGATCAGGCGTGCCCTCGGCAGATTGAGGAAGACGATGGCTCAGACGATCACCGGCCGCAAGCGTGTTCGCAAGTTCTTCGGCAAGATCCGGGAAGTGACGCAGATGCCGAACCTCATCGAGGTTCAGAAGGCGTCTTATGATCAGTTCCTGCTGTTCGATGGAAACGAGGCGCGTCCGGACGAAGGCCTTCAGACGGTCTTCAAATCTGTGTTCCCGATCTCTGACTTTTCGAACACCTCGATGCTCGAGTTCGTGAAGTACGAGTTCGAGCAGCCGAAATACGACGTCGACGAGTGCCGCCAGCGCGGCATGACCTTCGCGGCGCCGCTGAAGGTCACTCTGCGCCTGATCGTGTTCGACGTGGACGAGGAGACCGGCGCCAAGTCCGTCAAGGACATCAAGGAGCAGGACGTCTACATGGGCGACATGCCGCTCATGACGGACAACGGCACCTTCATCGTCAACGGCACCGAGCGCGTCATCGTCTCGCAGATGCACCGGTCGCCGGGCGTGTTCTTCGACCACGACAAGGGCAAGACGCACTCCTCGGGCAAGCTGCTGTTCGCCGCCCGCATCATTCCGTATCGCGGCTCCTGGCTCGACATCGAATTCGACGCCAAGGACATCGTGCACGCGCGCATCGACCGTCGCCGCAAGATCCCGGTGACGTCGCTGCTGTTCGCGCTCGGCATGGACGGCGAGGAGATCCTCAACACCTTCTACAAGAAGGTGCCGCATACGCGTGACGGCGACGCCTGGCGCATGCCGTTCGACGGCGAGCGCATGCGCGGCTTCAACGCGACGGTCGACCTGATCGACGCCGACACCGGCGAGGTCGTGCTCGAGGCCGGCAAGAAGCTGACCCCGCGCCAAGCCCGGCTGATCGGCGAGAAGGGCGTGAAGTTCCTCAAGGTCTCCAACGAGGAGATGATCGGCCAGTACGTCGCCGAGGACCTCGTCGACGTCCAGACCGGCGAGGTCTGGGCGGAAGCCGGCGAGGAGATCACCCCGAAGCTGCTCGAGCTGCTGGCGGAAGTCGGCGTCGACGAGATCGACCTGCTCGACATCGACCACGTCAACACCGGCGGCTACATCCGCAACACGCTGCACGCGGACAAGAATTCGACGCGCGAAGAGGCGCTGTTCGACATCTATCGCGTGATGCGTCCGGGCGAGCCGCCGACCCTCGACACCGCCGAGGCGATGTTCCAGTCGCTGTTCTTCGACAGCGAGCGCTACGACCTGTCCGCGGTCGGGCGCGTGAAGATGAACATGCGCCTCGACCTCGACGCCGAGGACACCGTCCGCACGCTGCGCAAGGCCGACATTCTGGCGGTCGTGAAGACGCTGGTCGACCTGCGCGACGGCAAAGGCGAGATCGACGACATCGACCATCTCGGCAACCGCCGCGTCCGGTCCGTCGGCGAGCTGATGGAGAACCAGTACCGCGTCGGCCTGCTCCGCATGGAGCGCGCCATCAAGGAGCGCATGTCCTCGGTCGAGATCGACACGGTCATGCCGCAGGACCTGATCAACGCGAAGCCCGCGGCCGCCGCCGTGCGCGAGTTCTTCGGCTCGTCGCAGCTGTCGCAGTTCATGGACCAGACCAATCCGCTCAGCGAGATCACGCATAAGCGTCGTCTCTCGGCGCTTGGCCCGGGCGGCCTGACGCGTGAGCGCGCCGGTTTCGAGGTGCGCGACGTGCACCCGACGCATTACGGCCGCATCTGCCCGATCGAGACCCCGGAAGGCCCGAACATCGGCCTGATCAACTCGCTCGCGACCTTCGCGCGGGTGAACAAGTACGGCTTCATCGAGGCCCCGTACCGCAAGGTGCGGGACGGCGCGGTGACGGATGAGGTGCACTACCTCTCGGCGGTCGAGGAATCGAAGCACCACGTCGCCCAGGCGAACGCGGTAATCACCGAGGACGGCAAGTTCACCGAGGACCTGATCGTCTGCCGCCACATGGGCGAGGTGGTGTTCGCGCCGGTCGAGCGCGTGGACTACATGGACGTGTCGCCGAAGCAGCTCGTCTCGGTCGCCGCGGCGCTCATCCCGTTCCTAGAGAACGACGACGCCAACCGCGCGCTGATGGGCTCGAACATGCAGCGCCAGGCGGTGCCGCTGGTTCGCGCCGACGCGCCGTTCGTCGGCACCGGCATGGAGGCGGTCGTCGCTCATGACTCCGGCGCGGCCATCGCGGCCCGCCGCGGCGGCATCGTCGACCAGGTGGACGCGACCCGTATCGTCATCCGCGCGACCGACGAGGCGGACGCCTCGAAGCCTGGCGTCGACATCTACCGGCTGATGAAGTTCCAGCGCTCCAACCAGTCGACCTGCATCACGCAGAAGCCGCTGGTGCGCGTGGGCGACCTCGTCAAGAAGGGCGACATCATCGCGGACGGCCCGTCGACCGAGCTCGGCGAGCTCGCGCTCGGCCGCAACGTGCTCGTCGCCTTCATGCCGTGGAACGGCTACAACTTCGAGGACTCCATCCTCCTCAGCGAGAAGATCGTCTCCGACGACATCTTCACCTCGATCCACATCGAGGAGTTCGAGGTGATGGCCCGCGACACCAAGCTCGGGCCGGAGGAGATCACGCGCGACATTCCGAACGTGTCGGAAGAGGCGCTGAAGAACCTCGACGAAGCCGGCATCGTCTACATCGGCGCGGAAGTGCAGGCGGGCGACATCCTGGTCGGCAAGATCACGCCGAAGGGCGAGAGCCCGATGACGCCGGAGGAGAAGCTGCTCCGCGCCATCTTCGGCGAGAAGGCCTCCGACGTGCGCGACACGTCGCTGCGCGTTCCGCCCGGCGTGACGGGCACGATCGTCGAAGTGCGGGTGTTCAACCGTCACGGCGTCGACAAGGACGAGCGCGCCCAGGCGATCGAGCGCGAGGAGATCGAGCGTCTCGCCAAGGACCGCGACGACGAGCTCGCGATCCTCGACCGCAACACCTATGCGCGTCTCGCCGAGATGCTCGTCGGCAAGACCGCCGTCGGCGGCCCGAAGGCGATCAAGAAGGACGAGGCGATCACCCGCGACGCGCTCACCGAGGCGCCGCGGTCGCAGTGGTGGCAGATCGCGGTCTCGGACGACAAGCTGATGTCCGAGCTCGAGGCGATGCGCGCCCAGTACGACGAGCAGAAGAAGCGTCTCGAGCAGCGTTTCCTCGACAAGGTCGAGAAGCTGCAGCGCGGCGACGAGCTGCCCCCGGGCGTGATGAAGATGGTCAAGGTCTTCATCGCGGTGAAGCGCAAGATCCAGCCGGGCGACAAGATGGCCGGCCGGCACGGCAACAAGGGCGTCGTGTCGCGCATCGTGCCGGTCGAGGACATGCCGTTCCTCGAGGACGGCACGCATGTCGACATCGTGCTGAACCCGCTCGGCGTGCCGAGCCGGATGAACGTCGGACAGATCCTCGAGACCCATCTGGGATGGGCCTGCGCGGGTCTCGGCGCTCAGATCGGCAGGGCGATCGACGCCTACCGGGCCGGCGCGGGCATGGACGAGCTCAAGTCGCGGCTCGACCTGGTCTATGGCGACAACGCCGAGGTCAAGGGCATGAACGACCAGGAGCTGGTCGAGATGTCCGAGACGCTGCGGCGCGGCGTGCCGATCGCGACGCCGGTGTTCGACGGCGCCAAGGAGGCGGACATCGAGCGGATGCTCGAGCTCGCCGGCGTGCCGACCTCGGGGCAGGTGACGCTGCATGACGGCCGGACCGGCGATCCGTTCGATCGACAGGTGACGGTGGGCTACATATATATGCTGAAGCTCCACCATCTCGTGGACGACAAGATCCACGCCCGTTCGATCGGCCCGTACTCGCTTGTCACCCAGCAGCCGCTGGGCGGAAAGGCGCAGTTCGGCGGTCAGCGGTTCGGCGAAATGGAGGTCTGGGCGCTCGAGGCTTACGGCGCGGCGTACACGCTGCAGGAGATGCTGACGGTGAAGTCGGACGACGTCGCGGGCCGCACCAAGGTCTACGAGTCGATCGTCCGCGGCGACGACACGTTTGAAGCCGGCATTCCCGAGAGCTTCAACGTGCTCGTGAAGGAGATGCGCTCGCTCGGCCTCAACGTCGACCTGCACACCTCGAAGCGGCGCGCGGGCGATCCGCCCGCCGAAGCAGCCGAATGACGGCCGCGTCCTAGGACGCAGCCTCCGGGCGGACGGGCCTTTTGGCCCGCCCGCCTTTTCGACTTTGGATTTTCAAGCGGGCGGGAACGGCGTGGCGGCGGCGCCCCGTTCCAGGCTTCGCTAAAGGAGACGGCGATGAACCAGGAAGTGATGAATCTCTTCAACACGCAGGTTCCTGCCCAGACGTTCGACCAGATCCGCATCTCGATCGCCAGCCCGGAGAAGATCCTCTCCTGGTCGTTCGGCGAGATCAAGAAGCCGGAGACGATCAACTACCGGACCTTCAAGCCGGAGCGCGACGGCCTGTTCTGCGCGCGGATCTTCGGCCCGATCAAGGACTACGAGTGCTTGTGCGGCAAGTACAAGCGCATGAAGTACAAGGGCGTCATCTGCGAGAAGTGCGGGGTCGAGGTCACGCTCAGCCGCGTGCGCCGCGAGCGCATGGGCCATATCGAGCTCGCCGCGCCGGTCGCCCACATCTGGTTCCTGAAGTCGCTGCCGTCGCGCATCGGCCTTCTGCTCGACATGACGCTGAAGGACCTCGAGGCGATCCTCTATTTCGAGAAGTACGTCGTCCTCGAGACGGGCCTGACCCCGCTCAAGGACCGCCAGCTGCTGTCTGAGGAGGAGTATCTTCACGCGCAGGACGAGTATGGCGAGGACGCCTTCACGGCCCAGATCGGCGCCGAGGCGATCCAGTCCATGCTGCGCGGGCTCGACCTCGAGAAGATGGCGGCCGACATCCGCGTCGAGATCGCGGAAGCCACCACCGAGCTGAAGCCCAAGAAGCTCGCCAAGCGTCTCAAGATCGTCGAGGCCTTCATCGAGTCCGGCAACAAGCCCGACTGGATGATCATGACCGTCGTGCCGGTGATCCCGCCGGATCTGCGCCCGCTCGTCCCGCTGGACGGCGGCCGCTTCGCCACGTCCGACCTGAACGACCTCTACCGCCGCGTCATCAACCGCAACAACCGCCTGAAGCGGCTGATCGAGCTGCGCGCGCCGGACATCATCATCCGCAACGAGAAGCGGATGCTGCAGGAGGCTGTCGACGCGCTGTTCGACAACGGCCGCCGCGGCCGCGTCATCACGGGCGTCAACAAGCGGCCGCTGAAGTCGCTCAGTGACATGCTGAAGGGCAAGCAGGGCCGGTTCCGCCAGAACCTTCTCGGCAAGCGCGTCGACTATTCGGGCCGCTCGGTCATCGTCGTCGGCCCGGAGCTCAAGCTGCACCAGTGCGGCCTGCCGAAGAAGATGGCGCTCGAGCTGTTCAAGCCGTTCATCTACTCGCGGCTTGACGCAAAGGGCCTGTCGGCCACCGTGAAGCAGGCCAAGAAGCTCGTCGAGAAGGAGAAGCCGGAAGTCTGGGACATCCTGGACGAGGTGATCCGCGAGCATCCGGTGATGCTGAACCGCGCGCCGACGCTGCATCGTCTCGGCATTCAGGCGTTCGAGCCGGTGCTGATCGAGGGCAAGGCGATCCAGCTTCACCCGCTGGTCTGCGCCGCGTTCAACGCCGACTTCGACGGCGACCAGATGGCCGTGCACGTCCCGCTGAGCCTCGAGGCGCAGCTGGAAGCGCGCGTCCTGATGATGTCGACGAACAACATCCTGCACCCGGCGAACGGCCAGCCGATCATCGTGCCGTCGCAGGACATCGTGCTCGGCCTCTACTACCTCACGATCATGCGGGACAACGAGCCGGGCGAAGGCATCGCGTTCTCGAACATGGGCGAGCTCGAGCACGCCCTGTTCAACAAGTCGGTCACGCTCCACACCAAGATCAAGGGCCGCTTCACCTCGATCGATGAGGACGGCAACGAGGTCTCGAAGGTTTACGAGACCACGCCCGGCCGCATGATGCTCGGCCAGCTGCTGCCCAAGACCCCGAAGCTCACCTTCGACGTCGTCAACAAGCTGATGACGAAGAAGGAAATCTCGAACATGATCGACACCGTCTACCGAAACTGCGGTCAGAAGGACACGGTCATCTTCTGCGACCGGATCATGTCGCTCGGCTTCCACAATGCGTTCAAGGCCGGCATCTCGTTCGGCAAGGACGACATGGTGGTGCCCGAGACCAAGACGAAGATCGTCGACGACACCCGGACGCTCGCCAAGGAATACGAGCAGCAGTACCAGGACGGCCTGATCACCCAGGGCGAGAAGTACAACAAGGTCGTCGACGCCTGGGCGAAGTGCACCGACAAGATCGCTGACGAGATGATGGCCCGCATCTCCGCGGTGCAGGTCGACGAGGAGACCGGCCGCGCCAAGCAGATCAACTCGATCTACATGATGAGCCACTCGGGCGCCCGCGGCTCGCCGGCGCAGATGAAGCAGCTCGCCGGCATGCGCGGCCTCATGGCCAAGCCGTCGGGCGAGATCATCGAGAGCCCGATCATCTCGAACTTCAAGGAAGGCCTCTCGGTTCTCGAGTACTTCAACTCGACCCACGGCGCTCGTAAGGGCCTCGCGGACACGGCGCTCAAGACGGCGAACTCGGGTTATCTGACCCGCCGTCTGGTCGACGTGGCGCAGGACTGCATCATCACCGAGGATGATTGCGGCACTGACGCCGGCATCCGCGTCCGACCGGTGGTCGACGCCGGCCAGATCGTCGCGACGCTCGGCATGCGGACGCTCGGCCGCACCACCGCCGAGGACGTCGAGAACCCGGCGACGGGCGAGGTGATCGTCGGCAAGAACGTGCTGATCTCGGAGAAGGACGTCGACGTCATGGCGGCGGCCGGGGTGCAGGAGGTCCGCATCCGTTCGGTGCTGACCTGCGAGACCAAGGTCGGCGTCTGCAAGGCCTGCTACGGGCGCGATCTCGCCCGCGGCACGCCCGTCAACATGGGCGAGGCGGTCGGCGTCATCGCGGCGCAGTCGATCGGCGAGCCGGGCACCCAGCTCACGATGCGCACCTTCCACATCGGCGGCACCGCGCAGCTTGCGGACTCGTCCTTCATCGAAAGCTCCTTCGAGGGCACGGTGAAGATCCGCAACCGCAACGTGGCGCGGAACTCGGACGGCGACATGATCGTCATGGGCCGCAACGTGGCCGTGGTGATCGTCGACGCCAACGGCGTGACGGAGCGGGCGACGCACCGTCTGCAGTACGGCTCGAAGCTCCGCGTCGACGAAGGCGACAAGATCAAGCGCGGCCAGCGGATCGCCGAGTGGGATCCGTACACCCGTCCGATCCTCACCGAGGTGGACGGCAAGGTCGCGTTCGAGGATCTGGTCGAGGGCGCCTCGATGAAGGAGACCTCGGACGAGGCGACCGGCATCACCAAGCGCGTCGTCACCGACTGGCGGACCTCGGCCCGCAACGCGGATCTGCGTCCGTCGATCATCATCCAGGACGAGAGCGGCAAGATCGCCAAGCCGGCCAAGGGCGGCGAGGCGCGCTACCAGCTCGCCCCGGAAGCGATCCTGTCGGTGTCGCCGGGCTCCGAGGTCAAGGCGGGCGACGTGCTTGCCCGCATCCCGACGGAGAGCGCCAAGACGCGCGACATCACCGGCGGTCTGCCGCGGGTGGCGGAGCTGTTCGAGGCCCGGCGTCCGAAGGATGCGGCGATCATCGCCGAGATCGCCGGCACGGTGCAGTTCGGCAAGGACTACAAGAACAAGCGGCGCATCACCCTGGTGCCGGCCGACGGCGGCGATCCGGTCGAGTACCTGATCCCGAAGGGCAAGCACATCCAGCTGCAGGACGGCGACGTCGTGGAGCAGGGCGACTACATCGTCGACGGCAACCCGGCGCCGCACGACATCCTGGCGATCAAGGGCGTGGAGGAGCTTGCGGCTTACCTCGTCAACGAGATCCAGGAGGTCTACCGGCTGCAGGGCGTGCAGATCAACGACAAGCACATCGAGGTGATCGTCCGCCAGATGCTGCAGAAGGTCGAGGTGTCGGACGCCGGCGACACCGACCTGATCACCAACGAGCAGGTCGACCGCATGGACTTCGACGCCGTCAACGCCAAGATGCTGGAGGAGGGCAAGAAGCCCGCCGTCGGTCATCCGGTGCTGCTCGGCATCACCAAGGCGAGCCTGCAGACCCGCTCGTTCATCTCCGCCGCCTCCTTCCAGGAGACGACGCGCGTCCTCACCGAGGCCGCCGTCAACGGCAAGGCGGACGATCTCGAGGGCCTGAAGGAGAACGTGATCGTCGGGCGTCTCATCCCGGCCGGCACCGGCTCGGTGATGAACAAGGTCCGCGAGATCGCGATGCACCGCGACGACCTGATCCTCGCCCAGCGCGCTCAGGAGTCCGGCGGCGGGCAGCAGGATCTGCTGCCGAGCCCGGCCGACGCCGCGGAGTAAGGGCAGGGCGGTCCGCCGCCCGCCGATGAGTAGAAAAGGGCCGTCGGAGCGATCCGGCGGCCCTTTTGTTGGGGCCTCCGGGCCCACGAGGCGCGGGAAGGCGCGGAGGACTTCCGCCGGCCGGGAAGCCCCCCATGCGCCGCAAGCGCGGCCGTTGGCGCATGCGCCAAGGGCCATGCCGTATGCCGCGTCCGCGTGCGCGCGGCAGGCATGCGGTTCGCTTCCGAGGGAATCCTTGCCGTGGTGTTGACTATCTCCGACTCGGCGGGTAAAAGCCGCCTACTCTTCGGCAGGCGGTGATCCCACGCTGCTCGGTCGCGGTCCAACGCACCGACCTTTCGGGATCAGACGCTGCCGCGACCAGCTTGGGTCAGTTGCGGTTCATGACCGTCGTCGCTCGTCGGCGGCGGTCCTCTGCAAGGAGCGGCGCTCTCCACCGGGAAACCGGCGGAAGGCGTCAGTTTCGTTTTGTGCGCCGGCGTGCCGGCGCGCCGGACGTCGATCAAACGAAAGCGGTTAGGCCATCAATGCCCACCATTAGCCAGTTGATCCGCAAGCCGCGGCAAGCTCCCACGGCGCGCAATACGGTTCCGGCGCTTCAGGCGTGTCCCCAGAAGCGCGGCGTCTGCACGCGCGTCTACACGACTACGCCGAAGAAGCCGAACTCGGCGCTCCGCAAGGTCGCCAAGGTGCGCCTGACCAACGGCTTCGAGGTGATCGGCTACATCCCGGGCGAGGGCCATAACCTCCAGGAACACTCGGTGGTGATGATCCGCGGCGGCCGCGTCAAGGACCTGCCGGGCGTCCGCTACCACATCCTCCGCGGCGTGCTCGACACGCAGGGCGTCAAGAACCGCAAGCAGCGCCGGTCGAAGTACGGCGCCAAGCGGCCGAAGTGAGGAACTGAGCGATGTCCCGTCGTCACTCCGCCGAGCGCCGCGAAGTCCATCCCGATCCGAAGTTCGGGGACATCGTGGTCACGAAGTTCATGAACACCGTGATGCAGCACGGTAAGAAATCGACCGCCGAGTCGATCGTCTACGGCGCGTTCGAGACCGTCGAGTCGAAGCTGAAGCAGAGCCCGGTCGCGGTGTTCCACCAGGCTCTCGAGAACATTGCGCCCGCCCTCGAGGTCCGCTCCCGCCGTGTCGGCGGCGCGACCTACCAGGTGCCGGTCGAAGTCCGCCCCGAGCGCCGTCAGGCTCTCGCCCTGCGCTGGCTGCTCTCGTCGGCCCGCGCCCGCAATGAAAAGACCATGGTCGACCGGCTTTCCGCCGAGTTGATCGACGCCTCGAACAACCGCGGCGCCGCCGTGAAGAAGCGCGAAGACACGCACCGCATGGCGGAAGCGAACCGCGCCTTCTCGCACTACCGCTGGTAATTCGAGCAGAGACTGAAGGACGCGATCATGCCCCGCAGCCACGCGATCGAGAACTATCGTAACTTCGGCATCATGGCTCACATTGATGCCGGCAAGACGACGACGACCGAGCGCGTCCTGTTCTACTCCGGCAAGTCCCACAAGATCGGCGAAGTCCATGACGGCGCCGCGACGATGGACTGGATGGAGCAGGAGCAGGAGCGCGGCATCACGATCACGTCCGCCGCGACGACGACGTTCTGGAAGGACAAGCGCCTCAACATCATCGACACGCCGGGCCACGTCGACTTCACGATCGAAGTCGAGCGCTCGCTGCGCGTGCTGGACGGCGCGGTATGCGTGCTCGACGGCAACGCCGGCGTCGAGCCGCAGACCGAGACCGTGTGGCGGCAGGCCGACAAGTACGAAGTGCCGCGCATCGTGTTCGTCAACAAGATGGACAAGATCGGCGCCGACTTCTTCCGCTGCGTCCGCGAGATCGACACCCGCGTCGCCGGCAAGCCGGTTGCGATCCAGCTTCCGATCGGCTCCGAGAGCGCCTTTGCGGGCGTCGTCGACCTGGTCCGCATGAAAGCGGTCGTGTGGGAGAACGAGAACCTCGGGGCGAGCTTCCACGACGAGGACATTCCGGCTGATCTCGTCGATCAGGCGGTCGAATACCGCGCCAAGATGGTCGAGGCGGCCGTCGAGCTCGACGACGCCGCGCTTGAGAAGTTCCTCGAAGGCGAAGAGCCCGACGAGGCGACGTTGAAGTCGCTCCTGCGTAAGGCCGTGCTGACGCGCGCCTTCACGCCGGTGCTCTGCGGCTCGGCGTTCAAGAACAAGGGCGTCCAGCCGCTGCTCGACGCGGTCGTCGACTACCTGCCGTCGCCGCTCGATCGCGGCGCGGTCCATGGCGTCGACTTCAAGACCGAAGAGCCGGTCGTGCGGAACCCGTCGGACGACGAGGGCCTGTCGGTCCTGGCGTTCAAGATCATGGACGACCCGTTCGTCGGCACGATCACCTTCTGCCGCGTCTATTCGGGCAAGCTCGAGTCTGGCTCGACCCTGCTCAACTCGACCCGCGACAAGAAGGAGCGCGTCGGCCGCATGCTCCTGATGCACGCGAACAACCGCGAAGACATCAAGGAAGCCTATGCGGGCGACATCGTCGCTCTCGCGGGCCTCAAGGACGTCCGCACCGGCGACACGCTGTGCGACCCGCAGAAGGCCGTGATCCTCGAGCAGATGGTGTTCCCGGAGCCGGTGATCACGATCGCCATCGAGCCGAAGACCAAGGCTGACCAGGAAAAGCTGGGCGTCGCGCTGTCGAAGCTCGCCGCCGAGGACCCGTCGTTCCGGGTTTCGACCGACACCGAGTCCGGCCAGACCATCCTCAAGGGGATGGGCGAGCTGCACCTCGACATCAAGGTCGACATCCTGCGCCGCACCTACAAGGTCGACGCCAACATCGGCGCGCCGCAGGTCGCCTATCGCGAGACGCTGACCAAGCCGGTCGACGTCGACTACACCCACAAGAAGCAGACCGGCGGCACCGGCCAGTTCGCCCGCGTGAAGTTCCACGTCGAGCCGAACGAGCCGGGCGCGGGCTTCGCCTTCGAGTCCAAGATCGTGGGCGGCGCGGTGCCGAAGGAGTACATCCCGGGCGTCCAGAAGGGCCTCGAGTCGGTGCTCGGCGCCGGCACGGTCGCGGGCTTCCCTGTGGTCGACGTGAAGGTCGAGCTGATCGACGGCGCGTATCACGAGGTCGACTCCTCGGCGCTCGCCTTCGAGATCGCGTCGCGTGCGGCGTTCCGCGAGGCCCTGCAGAAGGGCGGCGCGGTGCTGCTTGAGCCGATCATGAAGGTCGAGGTCGTGACGCCGGAGGAATACACCGGCTCCGTCATCGGCGACCTGAACTCGCGGCGCGGCCAGATCCAGGGTCAGGACATGCGCGGCAACGCGAATGTCGTGAACGCCATGGTCCCGCTGGCGAGCATGTTCGGCTACATCAACACGCTGCGTTCGTTCAGCCAGGGCCGGGCGAACTACACCATGGAATTCGATCACTACGAGCAGGTTCCGTCCAATGTCGCGCAGGAGGTTCAGGCGAAGTACGCCTGACCCTGCAGCGAGTTACGACGAAACCCATAGACACGAAGTTTAGAAAAGAACGGAGCCTTCGCCATGGCCAAGGAAAAGTTCGCGCGGACGAAGCCGCATTGCAACATTGGGACGATTGGCCATGTCGACCATGGCAAGACGTCTTTGACGGCTGCGATCACGAAGGTTCTGGCCGAGACGGGCGGGGCGACGTTCACGGCGTATGACCAGATCGACAAGGCGCCTGAAGAGAAGGCGCGCGGCATCACGATCTCGACGGCGCATGTCGAGTACGAGACGCAGAACCGGCATTACGCGCATGTCGACTGCCCGGGCCACGCCGACTATGTGAAGAACATGATCACCGGCGCGGCGCAGATGGACGGCGCGATCCTGGTGGTTTCGGCGGCCGACGGCCCGATGCCGCAGACCCGCGAGC